>WBZO01000254.1_pt1 | contig 127908 bp, 115 predicted proteins | sample 5204261 | NCBI WGS metagenome assembly WBZO01 (sample SAMN12412400, study PRJNA552823) | activated sludge metagenome | isolation source: activated sludge from anammox sidestream of wastewater treatment plant... | place: USA: North Carolina | collected 2017-09 | reverse complement strand
GCGAACGGCCCGACGAGCTCGTGGTGATCGGCGGACACATCGACAGCTGGGACGTCGGCGCCGGCGCCAGCGACGACGGGGCCGGGATCGTGGCGACGTGGGAAGCGCTGCGGCTGATGAAGTCGGTGGGCCTCAGGCCGCGCCGCACCGTGCGCGTCGTGCTGTGGACCAACGAGGAGAACGGCGCGCGCGGCGGCCGCGCCTACCGGGACGCGCACGCGGCGGAGCTGCCGCGGCACGTGATGATGCTCGAAGCCGACAGCGGCGTCTTCCGCCCCGTGTCGTTCGCGGTCAGCGGCAACGCGCGCACGCGGGAGACGGTCACGCACATCGCGTCGCTGCTGGCGAACATCGAGGCCGACACCGTCACGCCGGGCGGCGGCGGCACCGACATCGCACCGAGCGTCACCGCCGCGAATATTCCCGCCCTGTCGTACGAAGGCACCGGCGACTATTTCCTCCTGCACCACACGCAGGCGGACACGGTCGACAAGATCGCTCCGGTCGACGTCTCCCGCGCAGCCGCGGCCATTGCCGTGATGACCTACGTCATCGCCGACATGCCCCAGCGCCTCGGCGCCGGTGCAGAATAGGAACCAGGATGATCTTCCAGCATCGCGTACGTACCATGGCCGGAGCGATGGCGGTCGCGCTCCTCGCGGCCTGCTCCACCAACGCTCAACAGTCGCGGCAGCCAAAGCCTGGCGAAGTGGTCGCGACCGTCGGTTCCTCGCCGATCACGCTCGAGGAGGTCGACGCGCGGGCGCTTCAGGAGCCGGCCACGTCCTTTGGCAGCGCGAAGCTGGTGCAGGCGCTGTACATCGCGCGGCGCGCCACGATCGAAGAGATCGTCGCCAACCGCCTCCTGGATGCCGAAGCGAAAGCGCGCGGGATCGATCGCGCGACGCTCGTCGAGCGGGAGATCACTTCGAAGGCGCCGGCGCCGACCGACGCGGAGATTGCCGCCTGGTACCAGGCCAACCCGGCGCGGGTGAACGGCGCAACGCTCGATCAGGTGCGGGCGCCGATCCGATCGCTGCTCCTGGAGCAGCGCGCCGACGCGGCACGCGCGAGCTTCGTGAACACGCTGAAGGCGAAGACGCCGGTCACGATCTCGCTCGAGCCGCCGCGCGTCGAAGTCACCGACGGCGGCCGGCCGGTTCGCGGTCCGGCAGACGCCACGGTCGAGATGATCGAGTTCTCGGACTTCCAGTGCCCGTTCTGCCAGCGCGCGAACCCGACGGTGCAGCAGGTGCTGCAGACCTACGGCGATCGGATCAAGTTCGTCTACCGGCACTATCCGCTGCCGAATCATCCGAACGCGCGCCCCGCCGCCGAAGCGGCCGCGTGCGCCGAGGCGCAGGGACGATTCTGGGAATATCACGATCGGCTGTTCGCCAACCCGGCCAGGCTCACGAACGACGACCTCGAGGCGCATGCCGCGGCGGTGGGGCTCGACACGACGCGCTTCAACACTTGCTTCGACGAACGGCAGCAGAAGGCGGGCGTCGACGCCGACATCGCCGCCGCCGACGCGGCCGGCGTCACCGGCACGCCGGCGTTCTTCATCAACGGCCGCATGATCGACGGCGCCCAGCCGTTCGATGCCTTCAAGCGTGTGATCGACGAGGAGCTCGCGCGCAAGTAAACGATTGCGACCGGATCGGCGGCCAGGCGGCCAGCTGTCGGATGCCGCGCCCGGCGCGCCGATCCATTCTCGTCGCGTCTGAGCGATCTACCGCGGGTTGGCGGTGGATCCGCCGGATGCGCCCGGGCTCTGCGGCGTGCTGGAGCCTGGAGCCGGCCTCGTCTCTGGCGTCGTGCCGGGCGTCGTCTCACGCGTGCCCGACGTGCCGACCACGCCGCGGTTCGCCGCCTGCGCCATCTGCAGGTGCTCCTGCAGGGTAGGCAGCGTCTTCGCCGCCCATGCCTTGATCTCGGAGTCCCTGCCCTCCTGCGACTCCTTCTTGAACTCGCTCACCACCTTCTCGTGATCGCTCACCATCTGCTGCATGTACGCGCGGTCGAACTGCGCGCCCGACAGTTCGGAGAGCCGATCCTTCGCGGCCTTGTGGCTGGCGTCGAGATCGGTGGGCAGCATGATGTTCTTCGACTGCGCCAGCGACTTCAGCTCGTCGTTCGCCTTGCCGTGATCGGTAACCATCCGTTCGGCGAACTGCTTCACCTGGGCGCTCTGCGCCTTGTCCTTCGCGATCTGGCTGAGCTCGACCTCCGCCATACCGCCGTGTGCCGCATCCATCACGAACTGCCGATCGGCGGTGCCCATGTCCATCGACGATCCGCTTGCGCTCGAGCGTGTGCCGCCCTGCGTGGTCGACGTGCCGCTCGTCTGCTGCGCCACGAGCGGCGTGGCCGACATTGCGAGCACAGCGATTCCGTACACGACCATTTTCTTCATGCGAAATGCCTCCTCCATGCGGATGCACGTCGCAATCGCGGTGCCACGCTCGCCGCGCGGTCCAGCTCCGTCGTCGGCTGCGGACGATAACCGCTCTATCCGGCGAGAAAGACCCAGCCCTTGATCATCGACATGCCGATCGCGACAAGGGTCAGCGCGAGCAGCAGGACCGCGACGAGCAGGTGATCGCCCTTCTCGCGCGTGAGCGGGTTGAAGAATGCCGACGTGATGTACCCGCCGAGGAAGCCGCCCGCGTGCGCGAAGTTGTCGACCCCCGGCATGATGAGGCCGTAGATGAAGAGCACCAGCGCCCACTGCTTCGCCTGCGCGTGGACGAGGCTGCTGCCGCTCTTGCGACCGTAGTGCACGAGCGCACCGAGCAGCCCGAAGATCGACGCCGATGCGCCGACGGTGATCGGGGCGCCGGCAATCGTCACGAACAGCAGACGGATGGGCGGGAAGTACATGCCGGCAATCGAGCTCAGAAGAAACCCGCAGACGCCGGAGATGACGTAGATGATGATCGTGCGCCCAGGGCCGATGACGTCGGCGGTCGACGGACCGATGTCGCGCACCCACATCATGTTGAACAGGATGTGCAGGAGGCTGCCGTGCAGCCAGGTCGCGCTGAGGAGGCTCCACCAGTTCCCGAGGATGAACACCGGCGTCGCGCCGCTCGCGCCGAGGAAGGCGAGCGTGTCGGTCGCGGGAGCGAAGAGGTTCAACAGGCCGCGCGGCTGGAGGATTGCCGCGCCCGACAGCGCGAGCGAGAGCACGTACATCACCGACGAGAGCCCGACGACCAGCGGCACGAAACCGAGATCGGAGCCCAGGCGGCGCAGCACCGGCGCAAAGCCCCACATGCCCGGCTTCGCGCGGCCGCACGTGTAGCACCGGTCGTCGTTGACGCCGACCAGCGACCCGCATGAAGGGCACACCACGGACCCGGACGTTTTTCTGAGCATCACGCCATGTTAAAGGGTTTTGCGGTCGCCGGCCTGGCCGCGATCGATTATTCGGGCGGGCCCGCGGACTTCTTCGGGCGCATGTTCGAGGCGAGGATCTTCTTGCGCAGCCGGACGTTCTGCGGCGTCACCTCCACCAGCTCGTCGTCGTTGATGAATTCGATTGCCTGTTCGAGACTGAGCTTCCGCGGCGGGACGAGGCGGATCGCCTCGTCGGCCGACGAGGCGCGCATGTTCGTCTGCTTCTTCTCCTTGGTCGCGTTGACGTCCATGTCGTTGGCGCGCGAGTTCTCGCCGATGATCATCCCCTCGTAGACCGTGATGCCGGGATCGATGAAGATCTCGCCGCGCTCCTGGATGTTGTAGAGGGCGTACGAGGTCGCCACGCCCGCGCGATCGGCGACCAGCGCGCCGGTCGGCCGCGCCGGAATCGCGCCGTGCCACGGCTCCCAGCTGTCGAAGATGTGGTTCATGATGCCGGTCCCCTTCGTGTCGGTCATGAACTGCGATCGAAACCCGATGAGCCCGCGCGCCGGGATCCGGAACTCGAGCCGCACGCGTCCGCTGCCGTTGTTCACCATCTTCGACATCACGCCGCGCCGCTCGCCGACGTTCGCGATGACGACGCCTTGATGGTCCTCGGGCACGTCGATGACGAGCAGCTCCACCGGTTCGACGATGGTGCCGTTCACCGTCCTGGTCACGATGTCGGGACGCGACACCTGCAGCTCGTAGCCTTCGCGGCGCATCATCTCGATCAGGATCGAGAGCTGCAGCTCGCCCCGCCCGATCACGCGCACCGCCTCGGGCGAGTCGGTCGGTTCCAGGCGGAGGGAGACGTTGCCGAGCAGCTCGCGATCGAGCCGATCCCGCAGCTGACGCGACGTGACGTACTGCCCGTCGCGTCCGGCCAGCGGCGACGTGTTCACGCCGAAGATCATCGAGACGGTCGGTTCGTCGATCGCGATCGGCGGGATCGCCTTCGGCTCCTCGAGGCTCGCGATCGTCTCGCCAATGGTGATGTTCTCGATCCCGGCGAGGCAGACGATGTCCCCGGCGGCGGCTTCCTGGATGTCGATCCGCTTCAGGCCGTCGAACGCATACAGCTTCGTCACCTTCGTCGTCTGGATCGCGCCGTCCAGCTTGCAGACCGACACGCCGTCGCCGATCTTCACCCGTCCGTTGAAGATCCGGCCGACGGCAATCCGCCCCAGGTAGTCGCTCGAATCGAGGTTCGCCACCAGCAGCTGGAGCGGCGCCTCCGGGTTGCCCTTCGGCGGCGGCACGTGCTCGACGATGGCGTCGAAGAGCGGACGGAGGTCGGCGCCGGGCACGCTCTGTTCGACGCTCGCGGTTCCGGCTTTCGCGTTCGTGTACAGGACCGGGAACTCCAGCAGATCGTCGGACGCGTCGAGATCGATGAACAGGTCGTACACCTCGTTGAGCACTTCCTGCGGTCGCGCGTCGGGGCGATCGATCTTGTTGATGACGACAATCGGCGGGAGGCGGCGCTCGAGCGCCTTGCGCAGCACGAACCGCGTCTGCGGCAGCGGTCCCTCGGAGGCGTCGACGAGCAGCATGACGCCGTCGACCATCGACAGGGTGCGCTCGACCTCGCCGCCGAAGTCGGCGTGGCCCGGCGTGTCGCAGATGTTGATCAGCAGGTCGTGGTAGTGAACGGCGGTGTTCTTGGCGAGGATCGTGATCCCGCGCTCCCGCTCGAGGTCGTTGCTGTCCATGGCGCGTTCGGCGACGCGCTCGTTCGCCCGGAAGGTGCCGCTCTGGTGCAGCAGCGCATCGACCAGGGTGGTCTTGCCGTGGTCGACGTGCGCGATGATGGCGACGTTCCGTCGCGAAAGATTGGCTATGGGCATCCTACCAGTATAACTGGGGGTGCAGGGTGCAGGGTGCTGGGTGCGCGCTTCGGGTGCAGGGTGCGAGGTGCAGGGTGCTGGGTGCGACTTCAACCGGACTACTTCAGCCGCTCGAGCAGCGTGCGGGCGCGTTCGCCGAAGAACGCATCGTCGGCCACCTTCTCGGCGAACCGGCGCGCGTCGGCTGAACGCGCGAGGTTGAAGTTGGCGGCCGCGGCGTTGAACCAGGCGGTCGCGCGCATGCGGGCGTCTGCGGCCAACTGCTGTTCCCGCCGCGCGATGAGACGCGTGCGGCGCTCGGGCGCCATGAGCGAGGCGCGGATCGTCGCGAGCTCCTGCTGGATACTCGCCTCCTCGTTCTCGAAACAGGCCCCCGCGTCGGCCGCCACGCGCGCCGTCGCCTCCCAGTCGCGCTGCTCGGCGAGCACGCTCTGCAGGTAGTAGGCGGTCTCGCAGTCGGTGCGGCGGCGGACGAGCGCCAGCTCGAGCCGCTGCCGCGCGACGTCGAAGTCGCGCCGGTTGATCGCGAGAATGCCGGCGAGCTTCGGCACGTCGGCGTTGGCCAGCGACCGCGATGCCTCCTCGACGTCGCTCCACGCTTCCGCGTCGCGCTTCAGCCGTGCCAGGTTCATCGCCCGCCAGTAATGCGCCTCGCCAGGATTGCGCCCGGTCGCGAGCAGCCGGTCGGCGGCGGCAATCGCCTCCTCGTGGCGGTTCGAGTACGTGAGCGCGCGAATGAGCCCCGCCAGCGCGTCGGCGTCCTCGGCCGACATGTCGAGCGTGCGGCCGTAGAACTCGTAGGCGCGCGCGAAGTCCTCCGCCGACATCGCGACGTTGCCGATGGCGAGCGTCAGCGTCGGCCAGTCCTGGCGCCATTCGTACGCGGCCCGGAATCGCGCGTCGGCGGCGTCGAGATCGGGCGGCCGGCCGGTCTGTCCGCCAAGCGCGAACAGCCCCAGGTGGTACTGGAGCTCGCCGAATCGCGGCTCCAGCGCGAGCTGCGCTTCGAGCGGCTCCGACGCCGTCAGCCCGCACGCGGTGGCGATCTTGTAGGCGATGAGCGGAACCTCCGCAACATCGGCGAGGATCGCCGCGCGATTGTCGTGGTCGGGAAAGCTGTAGCCATACGATCCGCACGCGAGCGACAGCCAGATGTAGGAAGCCGCGAGATCGCGCGGCATCAGGTTCCGCAGCACCGCGGCCCAGCGATCCTGGCTGCGCGCGATCGTCATCACCGCGGCGAGCTGGCGATCGGATGCCGCCGCGCGCGTGAAACCCACCGGACCGCCGGCGATGACCTCGGCGATGTCCACGAGCGCCGCAAGCTCCGGCGACGCGCTGTCGACCGGCCCGAGCAGCCGCCGCGCACGCGCGATGTAGTCCGACTGGCGGAGCCCCAGCTCGGTCTCGCGGATCGCCAGCAGCAGCGCGGCGCGCGTCGCGCTGTCGCGTGCCGGAGCGCCGACCGCCGCGTCGGTCGAGAGCGCCTCGTACATCTCGAGCGCATCGCGCAGGCAGTCGTAACACCCGCGGCGAAGCATGTCGTCAGCCGCCTGGAGACGTTCGTGTGAATCGGGCGTGGCCGCCATCGGCAGCGGGGCGACGGGTGCCGGTGCATGCGCCGGCGCGCAGCCGCTCATCCACAGCGCCAGCACCGCCGAGATGACAGCTCCGGCGCGAACCGGCAGGCGAGGAATCGTGCGCGCGTTCAGGGGCAGCTGCATCTCCGCACCAGCAGGATCTGATGCACAATGATTGTATGCCGCTGTACGAATACGCATGCCGCTCGTGCGGCCACCAGTTCGAATACCTGACGCGCGCGGATCGCTCCCCGGCATGTCCGTCATGCTCGAGCACCGAGCTCGAGAAGCAGCTGTCCGTGTTCGCGGTCAGCGCCGGCAGCAGCCCGGCCGCGCAGAGGGATATGCCCGCCGCCGGCCCATGCGGCGCCTGTGGCGACCCGCGCGGTCCAGGCGCCTGTTCGCTGAACTAAGTGCAGAATGCAGAGTGCAGAATGTAGAGTGCAGAGTGCAGAATTCGATGAACTTTGCACTCTGCATTCCAAACTCTGCACTCTGCACTCTGCACTCTGCACTCTGCACTCTGCACTCTGCACTCTGCACTCTGCACTCTGCACTGTCTCTTCACTTAATCCGCGGCACCTTCTGATCGCTGTTGGCCGCCTGCAGCGCCACCCAGGCCATCACGACCGCCGCCTGCCGGATCTCCTTGGCGTCGAGCCGCTCGGGCGTGTCCATGTTCGAGTGGTGCGTCCGGATGTCGTAGTTCTCGTAGCGCTGAATCGGGTTGAAGCCGGGCACGCCGGCGGCGATGAAGCTCAGGTGATCGGTTGAACCAACGCCTTCGATCACGTTCCGGCGCGCGCCTATCGCCTTCAGCGGCGCGAGCCACGCGTCGAAGACAGGAACGTTCGCCGGGTTGTTCTCCAGGTAGAAGCCGTAGATCGGTCCGTAGCCGTTGTCGCTGTTGAAATAGACGTCGAACTTCTCACGCGCCTCGCGGTTCGCGTCGCCCGACAGGTGCTGTTTCACCCAGGCGGCCGATCCCAGCAGCCCCTGCTCTTCGCCGCCCCACAGCGCCACGCGGATCGTGCGGCGCGGCTGCGCGCCGACCGCCTTCAGAATCCGCATCGCCTCCATCATCGTCGTCGTGCCGTCGGCGTTGTCGGTCGCCCCGACACCGGTGTGCCAGGAATCGAGGTGCGCGCCGATCATGACCACTTCGTCCTTCAGCACCGGATCGGATCCGGGCAGCTCCGCGACGACGTTGTAGGCGTTGCCGTTGTCGGCGTCGTAGTACTTCCCCTGCACGTCGACCCGCATGCGGACCGGGATGCCGCGCTCGACCATCCGGAGGATCATGTTGTACTGCTCGCTGCTGATCGTCAGCGACGGAACGGCGCCGGGACCGCCGTCGCGTCCGGTCACGAAGACCGTTCCGTGCTCGCCGATGCTCGGCTTCAGGAGGACGCCCGCACCGGCATCGCGATAGATGCGGGCGACGCGCTGTGCCGGCGTCTCCCCCGGCCGCCTCGGCGCGGCCGGCCGGCCGACGCTCGTGGCATACGCGGCGGAATTCGGCACGTAGGCCGGATCGCTCGGATTCGGCCGATCCTTCCGGACGAAGTTGTCGAAGAGCGGCTGCGTGAACACGATCGCGCCCTTCAGCGAGGCGGTCATCGCCTCGACCTGCTCCGGCGTCTTCCCGCCGGCCAGGACCGGCGCGCCGACGATCTCGCCCGTCGTCGATGCGGACCATCCGTCGGCGTACGCGATGATCGGCATGTATCGCGGTTCGATCATCTCGACGACGACCTTCTCCGCGGTCCACCCTCGACCGAAGGACCATGGCTCGAGCCGCGCGTTCGAGAGGCCGAACGCCGACAGCCGCTCGCGCGCCCATTCGGCGGCACGTTTGTGCGCCGGCGACGCGGTCAGGCGCGGCCCGATGTCGACCGTCAGCGTGTCGAACAGCGCCGGTACCTGCGAGCGATCGAACCCTTCCGCGCGGATGCGCTCGAAGAGCGCGGCGTCGCTGGCGGGCTGCGCCGCCACCACGGATACCGCGGAGATCGCCAGCAGGATCGGTGCGAGATGGCTTTTCATGCGCAGACGATACCGCAAAGCGGAGCCGCATTTCGAGAGGCTGGACGAACCGGGACACGACACGTGAGCCTGTCACGCAGATCAAGGATGCCAACACGACGCTTTTCAGTTATGTGTAGCCGCGACCTTTAATCCCGGAAGCGCTCCCTTCGGCACGGCTTCACACTGCCGCTCATCGCGCGACGCCCAAGTCGCCCGCATCAGCGCCAACCCAAGCGCCTCAGAGCATAAGTGCAGAGTGCAGAATGTAGAGCGCAGAATTCGATGAACTTTGCACTCTGCATTCCAAACTCTGCATTCTGCACTCTGCACTCTGTGCTGCACCGACCCGAATTCGCGATTGAGTCATCTCAGGATGAGCCGTGAATTCCGGGGACTGGATCCGGCCTCCGTGTCGTGTCCGTGTTAGCGTCTTTCGTTTCGGCGTCGTGCCCGTCTTCAGGCGGGCCGCCTGATTCCTGATCCTTGATCCAGTCGTCAGTGCACTCCTCGCGACATCGTCAGCGCCGACGGGTCGACGCCCAGCCGCCGGATCGCCCGCTCCCACATCTGATCGGAGGGCGTCTTGAACACCAGGTCGGCGTCGACGTCGCTCAGCAGCCACGACGAGTCGGCGAGCTCGTGCTCGAGCTGACCAGGTCCCCAGCCGGCATACCCGACCACGAGACGCGCGTTCGAGGGCGGATTGGCGTCGAGGAGACGATGCAGCAGGAGCGGCGAGGCGGAGAGATAGACCCCGTCGGCGATCTGCGCCGCGCCCGACACCTCGGGATCCTCGGGCCCGCCGCCGACCAGGATCCAGCTGCGGTGCGGTTCGACCGGCCCTCCCACCCAGATGTCCAGCTCGCGCTCGGTCGTCACCGGCGGATCGAGGTGCACCATCACGGTGCCGGTGGTGACGAGCGGCCGGTTGAGGACCAGCCCGAAGGCGCCGTCACGCGCGCTGTGCTTGCACAGCAGCACCACGGTGCGGGCGAAGTTGGGATCCAGCAGCTGCGGCATCGACAGCAGCAGCGACGGGGCAAGGGAACTCACGACGTCAGCCTCCTGGCCACGAGACGAAGATCGTCGACGAAGCGGTCGATCTCGATCCGGCGGGTTTCGGCGTCGGGCGCCCGCAGCAGCGACGAGGGATGGACCGTCGCCAGCACGATCGGCGCGAGATCGGACGGCACGAGCTCGCCACGGTGCGCCGTCACCTTGAAGGCGCGGCCGAGCAGCGCCTGCGCGGCGGTCGCGCCGAGACAGATGAGCGCCCGCGGCTTCACGAGCGCGATCTCGGTCTCGAGCCACGGACGGCAGGCCTGGACCTCGGCGCTCGCCGGCTTCTTGTGGATCCGCCGCTTGCCGCGCGGCTCCCACTTGAAGTGCTTCACCACGTTGGTGACGTAGACGTCCGACCGGTCGATGCCCGCCTCTTCGAGCGCGCGATCGAGCAGCTTCCCTGCCGGCCCGACGAACGGATGCCCCGTGAGATCCTCCTGGTCGCCAGGCTGCTCGCCGACCAGCATCAGCCGCGCGCCTGGCGGTCCTTCGCCGAACACCGTCTGCGTGCCGCGCCGCCACAGGTCGCAGGCGCGGCAGTCGCGCGCCGCCTCGCGCACGGTGCGCAGCGTCGGACGATCCGGAATCCGCTCAGCCGCCGATGGACCTCGACGTTGGGACATTCTCCGCCGCCAGCCGGAAATTCCGGCGCAACCCGGCCACACGCGCGCGCTGCATGGCATTGTCGACCAGGCTCGCGCGCAGCTCCGCGTCGGGTACCAGCAAAAGCTCGTCCACCGCCGGCCGATCCCACAGCGGCCGCGGCTGCCACGCCGGATCGCTGCTCTTCGGCGCCCGGGCATTGTACGGGCAGACCTCCTGGCAGATGTCGCACCCGTACACGTAGGTGCCGACGTCGGCCCTGAGCGCCTCGGGAATCTCCCCGCGCTGCTCGATCGTCAGGTACGAAATGCACCGGCGTGCGTCGAGCACGCCCGGCTCGAGGAGCGCCTGCGTCGGGCAGACGTCGAGACACAGCGTGCAGCTTCCGCACCGATCGATCGCCGGACGATCGACGTCGAGCGGCAGGCTGCACAGGATCTCCGAGAGGAAGATGAAGGACCCGAGCTCCGGGTTGATCACGCAGCAGTTCTTGCCAATCCATCCGACGCCGGCGTGCCGCGCGAACGCCCGCTCCTGGACGGGGCCGGTATCGACGTACGGCGTCGCCTCGAACGTCTCGGGATGGACCTGGTGTATCCAGGCGATGAGCGCGTCGAGACGCCGCATCAGCACCTTGTGGTAGTCGTCGCCCCACGCGTAGCGCGAGATGTGCGCGCGCGACGGGTCGCTGCAGGCGATGGAGTACGGCCGATCGCTGTTGTAGAGCGTGGCGGTGACGATCACGCTGCGCGCCGACGGCAGCGCTCCACGCGCGTCGGCCCTCTGCGTGGCGCTGCGAGAGAGATACGTCATCTCTCCCGCGTAGCCGCGGGCGAGCCACTCGGGCAGCACCTCGAGCTCCGGGAGACCGCTCGGCGGCGCGATGCCGCAGGCATCGAAGCCGAGCTCGAGCGCCTGCGATTTGACGGCGATCGAGAGCTCCTGGATGGTCATGGCCGCGCTGCGCTCGTATGGCGTCCGGGCATCGCTGTCGTAGGGACCAGCTTTAGCGCGCTTTTCAGATATATGTAGCTGCCGACCTTCCGCCTTCGCTGAAGCTCGGCGGACCGCCGAAGCCTTGGCGTAGGCTGGTTAGGTCGGCCCCGTGCGGACCTGAAGGTCCGCGGCTACACACAACTGAAAAGCGCCATAGCCGGACGAACGAGGAGGGTCCGGCTGAAGCCGGACCCCACATAAAAGACGCAGCTACTTCCTGCCGACGAGCTGACGCAGCACGTACGGGAGGATGCCGCCGTGACGGAACGCGACGAGCTCTTCCGGCGTATCGATCCGGACGAGCGCATCGAACTCAATCGGCTTCGCCCCACCCGTGACGACGACCTGAACGGTCCCGGCCGGCCTGAGCGCGTGGGCGACACCCCGAATCTCGAAAACCTCCGTTCCCGTAATCCCGAGCGTCGTCGCGTTGACCCCCGACGGGAAGACGAGCGGCAGCACACCCATGTTCACGAGGTTGCTGCGATGAATGCGCTCGAAGCTCTCCGCGATGACCGCCTTCACGCCGAGCAGCGCGGTGCCCTTCGCCGCCCAGTCGCGCGACGATCCCGATCCGTATTCCTTCCCGGCCAGGATGACGAGCGGGACGCCCGCGTCCTTGTACTTCATGGCCGCGTCGTAGATCGTCATGACGCCGCCATCAGGCTGGTAGGTCGTCCAGCCGCCCTCGGTCCCCGGCGCAAGCTGGTTCCGCAGGCGCGTGTTCGCGAAGGTGCCGCGCATCATCACTTCGTGGTTGCCGCGGCGCGCGCCGTACGAGTTGAAGTCCGCCGGCTGCACGCCGTGCTCGATCAGGTACTTGCCCGCCGGGCTGTCCTTCCTGATGCTGCCCGCCGGCGAGATGTGATCGGTCGTGATGCTGTCGCCGAGAACCGCCAGGGCCCGGCCGCCGACGACGTCCTGGAGCGGCGCCGGCTCCATCGTGATGTCGTCGAAGAACGGCGGGTTGCGCACGTAGGTCGACTGGGGATCCCAGGCGAAGCGATCGCCGGTCGGCACGTCGAGCGTCTGCCAGCGTCGATCGCCGCCGAAGACGTCGGCGTACTGCTGGCGGAACATCTCGGCGGTCACCGCCTTCATCATCGTTTCCTGGATCTCGACGCTCGTCGGCCAGATGTCGCGCAGGTAGACCGGCGCGCCCGAGCGGTCGTGTCCCAGCGGATCGACCGTCAGATCGACGTTCATCGTCCCTGCGAGGGCGTAGGCGACGACGAGCGGCGGCGACGCCAGATAGTTGGCGCGCACCTGCTGCTGGATGCGCCCTTCGAAATTGCGATTGCCGCTCAGCACCGAGGCAACGACGAGATTCTTGCTGTCGACCTCGGCCGACACATCGTCCGGTAAGGGACCGCTGTTGCCGATGCACGTCGTGCAGCCGTATCCCACCAGGTTGAACCCGAGCCGATCGAGGTACGTGTCGAGACCCGCCTTGTGGAGGTACTCGGTCACGACCTTCGAGCCGGGAGCGAGGCTCGTCTTGACCCACGGCTGGCGCGACAGCCCTGCCTCGACCGCCTTCTTCGCGAGCAGGCCGGCGGCAATCATCACACCGGGGTTCGACGTGTTCGTGCAGCTCGTGATCGCCGCGATGACGACCGACCCATGTTCCAGCTGTCCGACGGCGGGCAGATCGGCGACCGCCACTCCGGCCGCGGCTGCCGCCGCGGGCGCGGGCGCCGGCTTCTTGGCCACCTGCAGGGTGGGCAGCGCCGTCTGGAACCCGGCCTTCGCCCCCTTGAGCGAGACACGATCCTGCGGGCGACGCGGTCCGGCCAGGCTCGGTTCGATGGCGGACAGATCGACGTCGATCGTCTCGCTGTAGACCGAGTCGGGGTCGCCGGGCGTGAAGTAGAGCCCCTGGGCACGCGCGTAGGCCTCCACCAGCTCGGTCCGCGATTGATCGCGTCCCGAGAGGCGCAGGTAGTCGATCGTCATCGCGTCGATCGGGAAGATCGCGATCGTCGCGCCGTACTCCGGGCACATGTTGGCCAGCGTGGCGCGATCGGCAATCGTCAGGTGCTGCAGGCCGGCGCCGAAGAACTCCACGAACTTGCCGACGACCCCGTGCTTGCGCAGCCGTTCGGTGATCGTCAGCACCAGGTCGGTCGCCGTCGCTCCTTCGGGCATCGCGCCGATCAGCCGCACGCCGAGCACCGACGGGATGAGCATCGAGATCGGCTGGCCGAGCATGGCGGCCTCGGCCTCGATGCCGCCGACGCCCCAGCCGACGACCCCGAGACCGTTGATCATCGTCGTGTGCGAGTCGGTGCCGACGAGCGTGTCGGGGAACGCGAAGGTCTGGCCGTCCTGCTCCTCCGAGCAGACGACGCGCGCGAGGTACTCGAGGTTCACCTGGTGGACGATGCCGGTGTCGGGGGGAACGACGCGGAAGTTGCGGAACGCGTCCTGGCCCCAGCGCAGGAACGAGTAGCGCTCCTTGTTGCGGGAGAACTCGAGCTCCGCGTTCAGCTCGAACGCGTTCGCCTGGCCGAAATAGTCGACCTGCACCGAGTGGTCGATGACGAGCTCCACCGGCTGGAGCGGGTTCACCTTGTTCGGGTCGCCGCCGAGACGCGCGATGCCGTCGCGCATCGCCGCGAGATCGACGACGCAGGGCACGCCGGTGAAGTCCTGCAGCAGCACGCGCGCCGGCGCAAACGAGATCTCGCGCTGCGCCGTCCCCTTCACGTCCCATCGCGCCAACGCCTCGACGTCGGCCGACTTCACGAAACGGCCGTCTTCGTGGCGCAGCAGGTTCTCGAGGAGAATCCTGAGCGAGTACGGGAGACGCGCGATTTCGGGGAAACCCTTCTTCTCGAGCGCCGGCAGGCTGAAGTACTGGATGGTGCGCCCGCCCACCTGCAGGGCCGAGCGTGTGCCGAAGGTGTCCACGGTCGACATCGGTGACCTCTCGAAAAGGCCCATCGTACCACAGCGATGTACGCGGCCACGAACAACGCGTCAGCGCGCGCCGCTCTTCAGCAGATCGCGAATCTCGGTGAGGAGCTTCTCTTCCGCCGTCGGCACGGGCGGCGCCGGCGCCTCGACCTTCTCGCGTCGCGCGGTGTTCATCGCCTTGACGACGATGAAGAGCGCGATGGCGACGATGAGGAAGTTGACCGCGGTGTTGATCAGCAGGCCGTAGTTGATCGTCGACGCGCCGGCCGCCTTCGCAGCCGCGAGGCTGGCGTACGGGCCGACCGGCGTGCCGTCGCGCAGCAGCACGAACCGCTGGCTGAAATCGAGCCCTCCGGTGAAGACGCCGAACACCGGCATCATCACGTCCTGCACGAGCGAGTTGACGACCGCGCCGAAGGCGGCGCCGATGATGATGCCGACGGCCAGGTCGACGACGTTGCCGCGCAGCGCGAACTCTTTGAACTCCTGGAACATGGACGGTCTCCTTCCGCTGTGGTCAGAACCGCACGAAGAGCGCTGCCGACACCGCGGGCGTCAGCCGCAACGTGTCGCCGGGTGACACCCCATCCTGGAGCATCAGCCCGCGCACGTCGAGGCGAACTCCCGACGCCTTCATTCGCCGCCGGCCGCCTGTTGCACGCTCATAATACAGCCCGCCCCCGATGTAGTACGACCGCCCCGTTTCGACGAGCGTCCGGCCGTCGTTGAGCTGCCGCAGGTAACCGGCGCCAGCCGTCAGGAACGGCGCGACGCGCCGCGCCCTCCAGGCGCCGGGCCGCACGAGCACTCCCCCTTCCATCAGGAACTGGGTCACCGGCGCGTCGACGCTGACGTCGGGAATGCCTTCGACGTCCGACGACACCCGGGTCGTCAGCGACGTCGGATTCCAGGCGACCGCGAGCTCGACCTGGAACTGCTGCGACAGCCGCACGCCGACCGAGCCGCTCGCGCCAATCGAACCGTCGAGCGTCGTCGCCGTCCGGAACAGCGACCGCGTGCCGCCGCCGAGCGCGACCTCGTTCGCGTAGACCTCGGTGAAGTCGATCGGCCCGATCCAGCGGGCGCCGCCGGTCACTTCCACACGTCCCGCGGTGGTGGAGGCCTGCGCGGCGGCGCTCACCGCGTGGAGCGCGACCAACGACAGGGCAAGAATGACGACGCGCGCGCGGATCATTTCGCCACGACCTTGACGGTGACCGCCCCGCTGTCGCCGCCTTTGGGAACGATGACGAGCTTCTCGTGATACTTCGCGGCGAACTGCAGATCGACCGGAGTGCCGGGATCGAGGAAGCTCTCGGTGTCGGCGTCGTCGAGCGGTTCGACGCGCACGAGGTGCGGCCCGGGCCGCAGCCCCGCAATCGAGAACTGCCCGTCGCGCCGCAGGCTGAAGTTGCCGACCATCTCGCCCGTGCGCACGTCGAAGGCGACGATGTGCGCGCCGTACACCCCCGCGCCGTTCTTCGTCACGCGTCCAGAGAGGCTTCCGGTCTTCTCGTTGAAGTCATCGTCGGGATAGAGATCCGAGATGCCGGCGATGTCGTCGGGCTGCAGCGTCCGCCCGGTGATGTCCCCGGCCCCGAGCGCGATCGGGAACATGACGGCGCCGGTGGAGATGACGCGCCTGCCGCCCCCCGGTATCAGCTCCGTCTCGCCGAGCGCGGAGTGGCCGAGCCCGCTCAGGTGGCCGATCTCGTGGAGCGCGATCGATTCCAGATCCCAGCGTCCCCGCTCGCCCGCCGCGGCGACCGACCAGGGAAACGAGGAGTTGAAGAAGATGTCCGCCTCCACGAGGTCACCCGTGAAGTCGTCGATCAGGTAGCTGGTCGACGCGAGGACGCGATCGAGATCCGGCTCGTTCAGAAAACCGAGCGTCGTCCGCCCGTCGTCCTCGCCGGGAAGGCTGCGGGTGTAGCCGGCGAAGTCGTACGAGATGGAGGCGCTCTCGACAGCGGTCCAGGTGTCGAAGGCACGAGCGACGGCCCCCTGGAACTGCGTCGCGGTGAGCCCTCCGCCCGGCGCGTCGGTGACGAAATAGCGCACCGGTGTCGTGTTCCACTTCAGCGTCAGATCGCGACCGTCCACGGAGTAGCCGAACTTCAGGTACGCGAGCGCGGGCGACGCGTGCGCGATCACCAGCGCCGCGCCGAGCAGAACGGGGAGGGCACGCCAGCGTTTTCGCAGCCGGGCGATCGTCATCGCGCCGCTCCCGCGAGCGTGCGCACGGAGCGTTCGAAGTCGGCGAGCGGCGCACGCTGACGGCTTGCCGCGCCGCGGACGATGGGCCCCACGGTACCCGGCATGACGGGCGGCGGCGAGACCATCGCGGCGCCCGTCGGTCCGACGTCGACGCGATACACGCCCTGGCTCAGACCGAGGAGGAACGGCAGCCGCGGTCCGTTTGCTCCGAGGAACACGATCACGCGCTGGCCGACCTCGAACCGCGGCGCGCCGATCACCACGTTGCGCAGCCGTCCGAGCGTCCCGCCAGGCACCTTGAACTGCAGGACGTGGTCGAGGCTCCCCTTCAGATAGGTCTCCGTCTCGAGCGTCACGATCGTCTCGATCGTGCGTCGATCCTCGGTCCACTGGGCGTCGACCGAGACGACCGCGCCGCGTGCGATCACGCGCGCGTCGCGCGCGAGCTCGGACAGATCCGCTGGAACCAGGACCGTTGCGTGCGCAGCGGCCGACCAGGCGCACAGCGCCAGCGTCATCAGGATGCGTGTTCGCATGTCTCCCCTATCGTCCTCAAAATGGCCTCGGCGGCCCGCCGGCTCGCGCCGGCGCCGCCCAGGCGCGCGCGAACGTCGGCGAGTCCTTGCCGTATTCGTGCCGTACGCTCGGGCTCGGTCAGCATCGACAGCGCCTCACGCGCAACGGCTTCACCCGTGAAGCCTTCCTGGATCAACTCGGGCACGATGCGGCTGCCCGCAATCAGGTTCACCATCGCGAAGGTGTCCACCCGGACGAACCGCCGGCCCAGCGTGTACTCGACCGGCGACACGCGGTACACGACCACCATCGGCTTGTCGTGCAGCGCCGCCTGCACCGTCGCGGTCCCCGACGCGGTCAGCACGACGTCCGCCGCGGCGATCGCGGCGTCGGTCTCTCCTTCGACCAGCGTCGACGCCCGCAGCCCCCGCGCCGGCGTGAACAGCCGGTCGTCGAGGGAGGGCGCCCGCGCGAAGACGAACTGCACGTCGGGCCGCACACGCCTGATCATCCCGGCGGCTTCGACCAGCGTGGGCAGGATGCGCCGCAGCTCGCTCCTGCGGCTCCCAGGGAGGACGGCGATGACCGGCCGGGCCGGGTCGAGGCCGTGGGCCCGGAGAAAGCTGTCGCGCGGCACCGGCGCGCGCGCGAGATCGACGAGCGGGTGGCCGACGAACTCCACCGGCACGCCGGCCTCGCGATAGATCCGCTCTTCGAACGGGAAGATCACCAGCACGCGGCTGACGACGTCGCGGATCAACGTGATGCGGCGCGGACGCCATGCCCAGATCTGCGGGCTGACGTAGTAGATCACCGGGATGCCGATCGCCTTGCACGCGCGCGCGAGCCGGCCGTTGAATCCGAAGTAGTCGATGACGACGAGCGCATCCGGCCGTGCCGCGCGCGCTTGGTCGACGAGCCGCCGTTTCGCGGCGCGCAGCGTCGGCAGCTTGGCGACGATCTCGGTGAAGCCGGTCACCGACAGCCCGCGATAGTCGACGAGCACGCGGCCGCCGGCCCGCGCGAACTCCGGACCGCCGAGACCGGCGACGTCGACGTCGGGGGCCAGCGCGCGAAGCTCACGCGTGAGCGCGCCGGCGTACAGGTCGCCGGAGGCCTCGCCGCACGACAGCAGGAGACGCAGGCTCAAGAGGGACGCGTGAACAGGGCCGGGTCGAGCGGCCCGTCGACCTTGACGTCGGTGACGGTGCGCTCGAGCGCCGCCTCTCCTCCGACGCGGACGCTGGCGGCGAAGTTGATCTGAATCCCGTCGACCAGCCGGTAGTCCCTGAAGCGCTCCTCGACCAGCGGCTGCCCCATTCCGCCGGCGACATACGTCTGCTTGGTCACGAGGCCCGTGGCCGGATCGGCGTACATCACCATCGGCTCCAGATCGGCGCTCGAGAGCTCGAGCGCTTCACGCAACGCGCCGGTCTCGTCTTTCACGTCGGGCAGCCGCCGCACGCGCACGCGTCCGTCGAGCGCCGCCAGCAGCACGCTGATCGTGTCGCGCCGCAGGCCGTTCTGGAAGTCGCGCACGCCGCGCTCCGGCACGTCGTGGACCCCGTTCGGATCCCGCACCCAGGCGCGCGTGCCGTCGAACACCTGCACGACCTCGGTCCCTCGGATCGTCGATTCGACCCGGACGTGATTGGGGTACTCGATGTAGGTGACCGTGTCGGCCGGTTCCGCGGGGCCATTCGGACCGACGGCGGTCGCGCGGGTCGTCACGATCAGGCTCTTGACCGCGCGCAGCCGCTCGGCGCCCCCCTTGCCCGCCACGATCTTGTCGAGCAGCGCTCGGGCGCGCGCCCCTTCTTCGGCCGTGACGACGATGCCGCGTCCAACCGCCTGTGCGTCCCGCGGCTGATACGCGTAGGCGGCAGGCGATCGCACGACGATACCGGCGCCCGGGCTGGAGCGGCGCACCGATGACGGCGTGGCGCTCGTCGCCGCGGTGCCGCCCGGCCTGCGCAGATCGGGCGCGAGCAGATCGAGATCGGCCATCTCGATCACCTCCACGTTGTTGAACCCGAGACTGCGCAGCTGCGGCACGAACGCCGTCGCGTTGCCGACGAGCACGATCGACAGACGGTCGGGCCGCAGGTAGTAGCGGGCGGCGCGCTCGATGTCGTCGGGCCGCACCGCGTTCACGCGCTCGCGGAACGTCTGCAGCTCCTCGACCGGGACGCCGTAGAAGAGCACGTTGAGCACCCGCGTCGCGATGGCGTCCGGCGTCTCGATCGTGAGCGGAAAGCTTCCGGTGATGTACGCCTTCGCGTCGCCCAGCTCGCGCTCGCCGACACGCTCGCGCTGCAGCCGCCAGAACTCGTCGACCATCAGGCGCAGCACCTCGCCGGTCGCCTCGGACCGCGTGTTGGTCGACGCTTCGAAGTCTCCCGTCTCGAGCAGCGTGTCCAGATCGGCCTTCGCCCCGTAGGTCAGCCCGCGCTCGGTGCGCAGCACCTGGTGCAGCCGGTTCGCCCCTTCGCCGCCCAGGATGCGCAGCGTCATGTTGAGCGCCATGTAGTCTTGGTGGTTCCGCTTGATGCCGAGGTGGCCCGCGCGCACTTCGGTCTGGACCGCGTCCGGTTTGTCGATGACGACGACGCGCCGCGTCGGATCGGGAGGGGCGACGAACTGCGCCGGCGGCAGCGCCTTGCGCTGCCAATCCCCGAACACCTGCTGCACGCTCGCGAACGCTTCCTCCGCCGTGAGGTCGCCGACGACGGCGAGGATCGCGTTGTTCGGCACGAAGTACTTCTCGTGGAACGCGACCAGATCGGCGCGGCCGATCGAGGCCAGCGTCTCCGGCGTGCCGTTCGAGGGCATCCCGTACGGGTGGAAGCCGTACACGAGCCGGTCGAAGACCGCGTCGGCGACGAACTCCGGCGAATCGAGACTGACCTGCAGCGTCGAGAGCGCCTGCTGCCGCTGCCGTTCGATCTCTTCGGGCGCGAACGCTGGGCGGCGCGCCATGTCGGAGAGGATGCGCAGCCCTTCGCCGAAGCTGTCCTTCATGACGAGCACGCTGGCGAACGTCAGGTCGGTCCCGGCGCCGGCGCCGATGGCGCCGCCCATGAAATCGATCTCGTCGTTCAGCTGGCTCGCCGACTTCGTGGTGGTCCCCTGATCGAGCAGTGAAGCGGCCAGTCCGGCGAGCCCCAGCTTGTCGCGCGGATCCTGCGCGGCACCGGCCCTGACGATCATCCGCATGCTGACGACCGGCTGCTCGTGGTGCAGCACCGCCACCACCTGCAGCCCGTTGTCGAGCGTGCGGAGCTCGTAGGCCGGGAAGGTGATCGCGCGCGCCGGAAGCGGGCGCGGCGGCGCCTCGGACGGCCACGATCGCCCAGGCACCTGCGCCGACGAGGTTCCGGCCGCGCAGAAGATCGCCAGCAGGAGGGCGACTATGCGCGTCATCGTCCTGCTCCGGCGGTCGATCGGCTCGACGGCATGATCGTCAGCACGAGGCGGTTCTGCTCGGTGAAGTACGTGCGGGCGACGCGCTGCACGTCGTCGGCGGTGATCTGCTGGAAGATCTCGAACTCGCCGTCAGCCGTCGTGATGTCGCGATGGATCACGACCGCGTGGGCGAGCTGCAGCGCCTTCTGCTGGTTCGATTCGCGGCCCAGGATGTAGTCGCGGGCGAACTGGTTCTTGGCGCGCTGCAGTTCGCGCGGCGAGATCGGCTCGGTCTTCAGCCGGTCGAGCTCCGCGATGAGCGCGTCGATGGCGTCCTGCGGTTTCTGTCCCGGCTGCACGATCGCGACCGCGTAGAAGAGATTGGGATCCTCGATCAGGTTCGCGCCGCCGAAGGCGGTGACTGCCAACTGGCGCTCGTAGACCAGCGCCTGGTAGATGCGCGAGCTCTGGCCGTCCGACAGCACCTTCGACGCGACGTGCAGCGGGTACGAATCGGGATGGCCGTCGTAGGTGATGTGATAGGCGACGACCACCGCGGGCAGCGGCCACGGCTGCTCGAGCGTCGCGCGCTTCTCTTTGGTCTGCGGCGGCTCCTTCGGGATGTCGCGCGGCACCGGCCTGGCCGCCTTCGGCACGCGTCCGAAGTACTGGTTGACGATCGCCTTCGCCTGCGCCGTGTCGAAGTCGCCGACGATCACGACGGTCGCGTTCTCCGGTACGTAGTAGGTCTCGTAGAACTCGCGCACGTCCTCGATGGAGGCCGCCTCGAGATCCTCCATGCTGCCGATCGTCGGGTGCTTGTAGGGGTGCGTCGTGAACGCCTGGTCGTAGATGATCTCGTTCAGGCGGCCGAACGGCTGGTTGTCCACCCGCATGCGCCGCTCCTCCTTCACGACCTCGCGCTCGTTGACGAAGGTGTCCTTGTCGATCCGCAGCGATGCCATCCGATCGGCTTCGAGCCACGCCGCCATCGGCAGGTACTGCGCCGGCAGCGTCTGCCAGAAGACGGTCTCATCGTCGGTCGTGTAGGCGTTGCTCTGGCCGCCGACCGAGGCGATGACCGAGGTGTGCTCTTCCGGCCCGACGTTCCTGGAGCCCTTGAACATCATGTGCTCGAAGAGGTGCGCGAAGCCCGTGCGCCCCTTCTTCTCGTTCTTCGATCCCACGTGATACCAGACGCCCAGATGGACGATCGGCGTCGAGTGATCCTCGGAGAGGACGAGCGTCAGCCCGTTGGGCAGCGTGGAGATGTCGTACTGCAGCTTTGGCGGAGGAACGGCAGCGGTGCCAGCCCCCGCGCCGAGCGTGCAGATCAGGAGCGTGGCGAGACCGCGGAAGAAGGTCCGACCCATGACGCATTGTATCGTGGCGTCCGGCCCCTCACTGCCCGAGCAGGCGGAACCCGATATAGGCCCAGCGCCGCGTCACGCGATCGAGCGGATCGGCGTCGATCATCTGCTCGCCGCCGCCAAAGAGCTCCACCGACGGCCCCTGGGCCTTCGACCCGCGCAGCCGCACCCCGGCCTCGATCCGCCCCCCCTTCTGCGCGTCGCGGCCGGCGAGGCTCTTGTCGATCTGGATCAGCTGGCCGTAGCCGCGCGCGTACATCGTCGCGTGCGGCGTCATGCGGCGGTTATAGGTGAGCTCCAGTTCCTCGATCCAGTCGTAGTCGTCGTAGGCGCGGGCGATCACCTTCCGCACGTCGAGCCGGACGTCGAGCGCGCCGCCGGCTTCCGCGCCGAACCGGCGCATTACGCGCGGGCCCAGAGAATTCTCCGCGACGGCGTTCCGCTTGGGCCGATCGCCGAGGTGCCGCGAGATGTGGCTCAGGACCACGGCAACCTCGGTCCGTCCCGCGAAGACCGAACCGGACGCTTCGAGCAGGTAGTTGCTCTGATACGGATCGAAGGGGCGGAACTCGCTGCCGAGCAGCGCCTGGTAGTCGGCGAGAAACGAGGCGCGCCCCTTCGGATACGTGAACAGATCGAAGTCCCCCGCCCAGTGCGTATCCCAGGTGAACCGCTGGTCCGGATGATTCAGCAGCGCCGCCGACATCTTCCAGTCGAAGCGCGGCATGAAGTCGCCGCCCGCGGGCGGAGCGTCGAGCGGGTGCGGGAACTGGGCGAACGAGAGCGATGCGGTTGTCAGCAGGGCGAACGCGGCAAGGGCCGCGCGGGTCATCAGCCTTCGGACCGAAGACATGCGTTCAGCTTCTCCTCGAGCTCCGCGATGCGCTGCTCGAGCTCGACAACGCGTTTCTTCAGCGCGGGCAGGTTGCGAAAGACGGCGGACGATTTCAGCCAGTCTCGATTGGGAATGGCCGGATAGCCGGAGATCATGAGGCCAGGTTCGACGGAGTTCGGGATACCGGTCTGCGCCGTCGCGACCACCCCCTTGCCGATACGGATGTGGCCGGCGACCCCGACCTGTCCGGCGAGCACGACATCGTCCTCGACGACGGTGCTGCCGGCGATCCCGACCTGCGCGGCGAACAGCGTCCGCTCGCCGATTGACACACCGTGCCCGACCTGCACCAAGTTGTCGATCTTCGCGCCGCGCCGGACGCGCGTCTCGCCGACGGCGGGACGATCGATCGTCGTGTTCGCGCCGATCTCCACGTCGTCCTCGATGACGACGTCGGCGTGCTGCGGGATCTTGAGGTGGCTGCCGTCCGGCTGCCTCACGAACCCGAAGCCGTCGCTGCCGATGACCGCCCCGTCCTGGACGATCACGCGGCTGCCGATCTGCACCCGTTCGCGGATCGACACGCGCGCGTGAATCACGCAGTCGTCGCCGATCACGGCGCCCGCGCCGACGATCGCTCCGGGGTGCACGATCGTCCTGGCGCCGATGCGCGCGCGCGCACCGACGATCGCCAGCGCGCCGATCGAGACGTCTGACCCGATCGTCGCGTCCAGCGCGACGACGCTCGTCGGATCGATGCCCGGAGCCGGCGCCGAGGCGTTCGCGAGGAAGCCGAGCGCCTGCGCGAAGGCGAGATACGGATGCGCGCAGCGCAGCAGCGCCGGCCCATCGGCCTTGGCCGGCACGTCCGGCGTGACGAGCACGGCCGAGGCACGCGTGGTGTCGAGGAAGCCCTGATAGCGGGGGTTGGCGACGAAGGTGAGGTCGCCCGGCTGCGCATGCTCGATGCCGGCGACGCGCGTGATGTCGAGCTCGCCGTCGCCCTCGAGGCGACACTGCAGGCGTTCGGCTAATTCTCTGAGCTTCAACGGGATCGGCCGGAGTATAGCACGCGGGTTTTCACGCGGCCGCGCGCTCGAAGAACCCTGGCAGGTGCTCGAGTCCGAGCCGCGCGGCAATCGCGTCGACGCGCGCCGCGCGCACGTAGTGCGGCTGCTCGGCGAGCACCGCCAGCTCCGCCAGCTCGTCGTTCGGCGTCATCGTCCAGGCCGTCTTCGACGCGCCCTGCCTGGCGCCGCGCCACGACTGCAGGTGGCCGAAGACCCGAAATCCCAGGTAGTAGGCGACAATGTTCGGACCGGGGATGAAGAAGAGGATGCCGGAGGCGATGAAGAGCACGAGATCGATCGCCAGCCACCAGCCGTGATGACGCTGCGCGGCGAGCAGCATCTGCTGCAGACGCCGTCGCGCGTCGGCCGCGTCGATGCCGGACGGGTACAGCGCGTCGGCGGCGGTCGCCTTCCGAAGCGACCAGAGCGTCCGCTGCTCGTCGATCGACTCGGCGAGGCGGCAGACGATCCGATCGCGCCAGCGCGCGAGGCGTCCGACGGCAACGTCCTGCCGCGCGGTGTCGACGAGGCGCTGCCACTGCTCTCCGGCGCGCCGCCCCCACTGGCGGATGCGACCGGCATCCTCCGGCACGCCGTCGTCCGGTTCGGTCGACGGCTCGGCGTAGAGCTCGAACCGATCGCGGCCCACTGGAACGAGATGCATCAGCAATGTCAGGGGCGCACGCCCTGCACCGGGCGGGGCTGCGCGACGTAGAGCCTCGGGCGTCCGGCCTGCTCCCATGTCGTCACGATCATCGACGCGGTGGCCGTGATCGCCGCCGAGAGCTGCTGCTCGAGGATCGGCTGCACCGCGACGAAGAAGCGCTCGAAGTACTGGTCGTCATAGGTCCGGCTGTTCCCGAGCGCCGCCTTGTCGGCCGCGTTGATCCTGTCGACGAGCAGATGGCCGGCGATGAGCGTCTCGAACGCGAAGTCGCGCAGGTTCGCGACCGCTTTCGGCGCGGCTGGCGTCAGGCGCAGGCGCGTCGCGAAGCGCTCGACGAGGTCGCGCTCGAAGCGCGAATGGATGCCGCGGTTGCCCGACTGCTGACCGTCGTAGTCGACGGTGGCGTGGTACGGCTGCGTGGCGTCCTGCAGGTAGTGCCCGTTGGTAGCGGAGAACAGGACGACGTCCGAGATCGAGTACTGCCCGCGGCGTCCCATGCCCTCGAACGCGCGCCGCAGGCTGCCCGAGAGCTGTTCGACGCGCCACGGCAGCGTGCCCCAGCGTTTCAGATTCGCCTCGCCGAACTTCGCGAGCGCGGCGCCGTACTCGCGCGGCAGCTCGGCGAACGGCGGCTTGCCGAACTCCGGAATGCCGAAGTCGAGGAAGTGATTCGCGTCGTCGTCCCAGGGGATGTTGCGCCAGAGATCGGGATCGTTCGAGCGCAGCACGAGCTCGTCGCGGTAGTGCTCGTAGAAGGGCTTCAGCTCGGGCGGCAGGATGTCGATCGCGCGCCGCATGATCAGCTGATGTCCGGCCGCGCCCCACGCGAGCGCCTGCGATGGAACGAGCATCGCGACGGCGAGCGCGAGCGGCAGGAGCGACTTTCGCATCCTGTAATATTAAGGCGCTTGGACAACCTGACGCACAGCCTGTTTGGCCTGACGCTCGCGCGCACGCCGCTCGGCCGTGCGGGTCGCGGCACCACGGCTGTCCTTCTCCTGGCATCCAACGCGCCGGATGCCGACATCGTCGTCACCGCCGGCGGCGCGGCCCGCTACCTGGAATTCCATCGCGGTCCGACGCACGGCCTTCTTGGCGTGCTCGGCCTGTCGCTCGTGGTCGCCGTCGTCGTACGGCTGTGGTACCGCTGGCGCGGCACGCCTGGCGACGATCCGCCAGCCAGCTTCGCGATGCTCTGGGGGATTGGCATCATCGGCGTGCTCGGGCACGTGCTGATGGATCTGCCGACCTCGTACGGCACGCGCGCGCTGAGCCCGTTCGCGTGGACCTGGTTCACGCTGGACTGGATGCCGATCGTCGACATCTACCTGATCGCGATCCTCGGCGGCGCGCTCTGGTTCGCGCGGACGCCGCGGCCCGGTCCCGAACGCGTGCTCCGCCGCCGGCGCAACGCGACGCTCGCGCTCGCGCTGATGGCGATGAACTACGGCCTCCGCGCCGCGAGCCACCGCACCGCCATCGACCGCGCCGACGTCGTCTTCGGCAAGCGGCTTCCGCCGTGGTGTGACGGCGCGGTGCCTCCCGGCGCGGCGCTCGACTGGTGGCCGCGCGCCGTGGAGCCGAGCCCGCGCGACATGGCCGCCTCGCGCTGCCTGGTCGAGATCGCGGCAGTGCCCGACTTCATCTCGCCGTTCCGCTGGCGGCTGATCGCGCAGATGTCGAACGGTTACGAGATACGCGACGTCGATCTGCTGAGCAGCAGCCGGGTGCGCAGCGGCGAGGAGTTGACCGTGCGCCGGCTGTCGGTGCGTGTCCCCAACCAGTGGACGCCGGCGGTCGCGCAGGCGGCGGCGGCGCCGACCGCGCGCATCTTCCTCGGCTTCTCACGCTTCCCCGCCGCGCGGTCGCTGGTCGCCGAGGATGGAACCGCCACCGTACGCTGGAGCGACCTGCGGTTCATCCAGGGGGCCCTCGACGACCCGCGCCAGTTCCGCCGGGGCCTGTTCACCGCCACCGTCGTGCTCGCCCCGGATGGAACCGTGCTGGTCGACCGGCTGGGACAGGGCGACTGAGCCAGCGCACGCAGCAGGTTGCGCACAGCGCGGATCCGGCTCAACGTTCGTAACAGCGTCCGGCTCGGCGTACGTAGCGGCGGGTCTTCAGACCCGCCGATCGTTCAATCGTCCAATCCTCCAATCGTCCGATTCTCATTTCACCATGCTATTCTCCCGGCCATGAGACGAACTGCCCCGCTCACGCGCCTCGCGGCGACCGTGCTCTTCAGCTCGATCGTGTTCCTGCCCGCGACCGCTTCGCTCCAGCAGAAAGGCGGCGAAGAGGAGACCGGTCCCTACGACGTGGTGGCGAACTGGCCGCAGCCGTGGGCGAAGCAGGGCTACATCTGGGGCTCGCAGCCTGGCGTGTTCGCCGAGTCGCCGAACCGGATCTTCATCGCCGCGCGCGGCGAGCTGAAGCTGCCCGAGACGCTGCCTCGCGGGTTCAACGGCATCTGGGGATCGCTTGGCGAGCGTGCCACGACCCCGAAGGCCGAGATGCGCAACTGCATCGTCGTCGTCGACGGAGAGGGGCGGCTGATCGAGTCGTGGACGCAGTGGGACAAACTCTTCGAGGCGGCCGGCGGAACCGGCGGCGGTCCGCACAAGGTGAAGATCAGCCCGTACGATCCGCAGCGGCACGTCTGGATCGTCAACGACGCGCGCCACGTCATCTACGAGTTCAGCAACGACGGCAAGCAGCTGATTCGCACGCTCGGGGAAACCGACGTCCCCGGCGACGATGCGAAGCATTTCGGGGCGCCGCAGGACCTGGCGTTCCTGCCCGATGGATCGATCCTGATTGCCGACGGCCTGCGGAACACCCGCATCCTGAAGCTCGATCGCAACGGCGCCTTCGTCAAGCAGTGGGGCACGCGCGGCAACGGTCCCGGCCAGTTCAGCGGCATTCACGGGATCGACGCCGATCGCAACGGGCGCGTGTACGTCGCCGATCGCGGGAACAACCGGATCCAGGTGTTCGACGCCAACGGCACGCACCTCGATACGTGGCCGAATCTGCGCTTCCCGAACCACGTCGTCGCCGCGCCGGACGGAACGGTGTGGGTCTCGGACGGCACCAACGCGCGGCTGCTCCACTACGATGCGAACGGCAAGCTGCTCTCCTTCTGGGGCACCTACGGCACGTACCCCGGCGCGTTCTGGGAGCTGCACCAGTTCTCCGTGGACAGCGACGGCAATCTCTACACCGCGGACAGCTTCGGCGGACGGACGCAGAAGTTCCGGCCGAAGGCCGACGCCGACCGCAGCCGGCTCGTCCCCGCGAGTGTGGCGCTCCCCGCGCGCACTCAGTAGGATTGGTGATGAAGAGCGAACCCGATCGTCAAGGGTGGGGTGACGATCCATGCAGATCAACGATCGCGACGCGAACGAGGTCGAGAACGAGCTGCGGTATCACGTCGAGCTGCTGACCGAGCGTTTCAAACGGATGGGGCTGGACGACCGCGAAGCGCGCAGGCGCGCCCGCATCGAGTTCGGCGGCCTGCAGCAGATCAAGGAAGAGTGCCTCGACGTCCGGAGCACGCCCAAGGTTGCCACGCTGCGCCAGCGGCTGCTGAAGCTCGTCGGGCTCGCGTGAGGTCCGGCTGAAGCCGGACACGACGGACCTGGGGATTCCACGATCCCGAAGCCCTCGCCTCGCCAACGTCCCCAATCGTCACGGCAAATCGTCCAATCGTTAAATCGTCCAATCGTCAAATCTTCAAATCGTCCAATCGTTCAATCGTTCAATTCTCCCCGATGCCCTTCTTTGGCGCCCATATGTCGGTCGCAGGCGGACTGCCGCGCGCGGTGGCGCGCGCGGTCGTACACCGCTGCGACGCTCTGCAGATCTTCGCGAAGAACGCGAGCCAGTGGCGCGGACGTCCGATTCCGCCTGAGGAGGCCGAGGAGTTCCGCGCGGGCGTGTCACGGGCGCGGCTGCAGGCGGTGGTGTCGCACGCCAGCTATCTGATCAACCTGGCGACGACCGATGCCGCACTGCGCCTGCGATCGCGCGACGCGATGGCCGACGAGCTCGATCGCGCCGAGATGCTCGGACTGCTCGGCGTCGTGCTGCACCCGGGCTGCTACACGTCGGGCAGTGCGTCAGAGGGCCTGCGTCTCATTGCCGAGAGCCTGCGCGCGCTGCTCGACGAGCGGCCCGCCGGCGAGACGATGATCCTGCTGGAGCACACGGCCGGCCAGGGCACCGCGCTCGGCGCGAGGTTCGAGGAGTTGGCGGAGATCATCGGGCTGATGGAGGGGCACCCGCGCGTTGGCGTCTGCCTCGACACGTGCCATCTGCTCGCGTCCGGATACGACATCGCGTCGGAGGCGGGCTACCAACAGACCTTCGCCGACTTCGATCGCATCGTCGGCTTCGAGCGGCTGCAGGTCTTTCACCTGAACGACTCCAAGAAGCCGCTCGGCAGCCGCGTCGATCGACATGAGCACATCGGCAAAGGCTGTCTCGGGCGCGAGGCGTTCCGCCGGCTCGTGAACGACCGACGTTTTGCCCGGATGCCGATGCTGCTCGAGACGCCGAAGTCCGAGGGGCGGGCTACGGGTCCCATCGCGATCGATCCGCTCGACGAAGCGAACCTCGAGACGCTCCGACAGCTCGTCGGCACGTAACGTCGATGCTTCGACCCGACGCTCGTCCACCGGCAGGCAGGCCACGACGAAGCGGCCGTGCCGGCGGAAATGCTAGCATTTCCCCATGCCCGCGTCGTTTTCGCGTTCCCAGATCGAGGCCATTGCCGCGCTCGCCCACCTGCAGCTCGACGATGAGGAAATCGAGCTGTATGCACGTCAGCTCGGCGACATCCTCGAATACGCCAACCAGGTGCAGAACATCGATACGACCGGCGTCGAGCCGACCGCCAGCGTCGTCGTCGAGCACGAGGCCGATCGTCCCGACCTCGTTCGTCCCTCGCTCGATCGTCCCGCGGCTCTCGCCAACGCTCCGGACGCCAACCTGGAAGCAGGTCTCTTCAAAGTGCCGCGGGTCATCGGATGAGCCGACCGACAACCGCTCGCGACATCCGGGATGCGGTCCAGCAAGGCACCCGGTCGGCCGTCGACGTCTGCCGCGAGGCGCTCGACGCCATCGACGCGCGCAATGCGGCGCTGAACGCCTTCAACACGGTGACGCGTGACGGGGCGCTCGCGCGCGCGGCCGCCGTCGATGCGCACCCCGATCGCGCCTCGCTGCCGCTGGCGGGAGTGCCGGTCGCGCTGAAGGACAACCTCTGCACGCGCGGCGTCCGCACGACCGCCTCATCTCGCATCCTCGAACACTTCGTCCCGCCGTACGACGCCACGGCGGTGGCGCGGCTCGAAGCCGCCGGCGCGGTGATCGTCGGCAAGACCAACTGCGACGAGTTCGCCATGGGATCGTCGAACGAGAGCTCGGCGTTCGGCCCGGCGCGCAATCCCTGGGCGCCCGATCGGACACCCGGCGGATCGAGCGGCGGGTCTGCCGTCGCGGTCGCCGCGGGAATGGCGCCGCTCGCGCTGGGGTCCGATACCGGCGGATCGATCCGGCAGCCTGCCGCGCTCTGCGGCCTCGTCGGGCTGAAGCCGACCTACGGCCGCGTCTCACGCTACGGTCTGATCGCCTTCGCGTCGTCGCTCGATCAGATCGGACCGTTCACGCGGACGGTCGAGGACGCGGCGCTTGCGCTGAACGCGATCGCCGGCGTCGATCAGTTCGATGCGACGAGCGCGCCGCAGCCGGTCCCCGATTTCACGCGCGCGCTGACCGGCGACGCGAGCGGCCTGCGCATCGGCGTCCCGCGCGCGCTCGTGCACGAGGGGGTGGACGCCGACGTCGCCCGCGCGTTCGATGCAGCGCTCGACGCCTATCGAGACGCGGGAGCCGCGCTCGTCGACATCGACCTGCCCTACGCGTCGGCCGCCATACCGGTCTACTACCTCGTCGCCACCGCCGAAGCGAGCTCGAACCTCGCGCGCTACGACGGCGTCCGGTACGGCTTCCGGGCGCAGGCCGACGGAGGACGCGGCACGCAGGACGATCTCCGGACGATGTACGGGCGGACGCGGGAGGCGGGGTTCGGCGCGGAAGTGAAGCGGCGCATCATGCTCGGCACCTACGTGCTCAGCGCCGGCTACTACGACGCCTACTATCTCAAGGCGCAGCAGGTCCGCACGCTGATCCGCCGCGACTACGAGAAGGCGTTCGAGCAGGTGGACGTGATCGCGATGCCCACCTATCCGACGCCGGCGTTCCGCATCGGCGAACGGGTCTCGGATCCGCTCCAGATGTACACGGCCGACGTCTTCACGGTGAGCGCGAACCTGGCCGGCCTGCCGGCGATCAGCGTGCCGTGCGGATTCACCGCCGACCCGCTGCCGATCGGGCTGCAGTTGACCGGGCGGATGTTCGACGAGTCGACGCTGCTTCGCGCCGCGCACGCCTACGAACGGCAGACCGCATGGTGGACACGCCAACCGACGCTGTAACGCCGCCGTGGGCGGCGCTGCCCGACGAGCAGCTGCTCGACGTGCGCCTCTGCGATCTCGATCTCCGCATCGACGGGACCGAGCTGCAGCACCGCATCGAGAAGGTGAACGCGGAACTGCTCGCCCGCGGCCTCGTCGTCCCGCACTACTGGATCTCGGCCGAGTGGTTCAGCCCCGACGGCGTGCCGGGCGTGGCGGTCCCCTTCTACCTGCTGCATCCGCGGCTCGCGAAGCTCGAGCTGTCGCAGATGCTCGAGGTCGAAGGGGGCGACGAGCTGGCGTGCCTGAAGATCCTGCGACACGAGGCCGGCCACGCGATCGACAACGCCTACCAGCTCCGCCGCCGCCGGGCGCGGCGCGCGCTGTTCGGCCGGCCGTCGACGCCGTATCCCGAGTACTACACGCCGAAACCGTACAGCAAGAGCTTCGTCCACCACCTCGATCACTGGTACGCGCAGAGCCACCCGGACGAGGACTTCGCCGAGACGTTCGCCACCTGGCTCGATCCGGCGAGCGACTGGCGCGTGCGGTACGTCGGCTGGCCCGCCGAGCGGAAGCTGCAGTACATGGATCGGCTGATGCGAAGCCTCGGCGGCGTGCCGCCGAAGGTGACGGCGGTGCGCGAGGTGGAGCCGCTCGCGCAGATCGAGCAGACGCTGCGCGAGCACTACCGCGTCAAGCGCGAACATTACGGGCTCGACTCGCCCGATTTCTACGAGTCGGACCTGCGCAACCTGTTCTCGGACGATCCGCGCTACGGCGCGAACATGCCGGCGGTGAAGTTCCTGCGGCGCATCCGGCGCGAGGCGCGCGCGACGGTCGCCAGCTTCACCGACAGCTACCAGTACACGATCGATCGGCTCATCGACAAGATCATCCGGCGGTGCCGCGAGCTGCACCTGCGGCTGACCGAGGATGAGGAAGCGACGAAGGTGGACTTCATGGTGTTCCTCACCGTGCAGACGATGAACTATCTGCACAGCGGCCGGCATCGGGTGGCGCTGTGAGCGGAAAGCTGCGCGTGCTCGCGCTGGTGCACGAGCACCTGGTTCCACCCGAGACGCTGCCCGACGGGGTCGACCCGATCGCGGCGGAATGGCGCACCGAGTGGGACGTCGTTTCGACGCTGCGGGCGCTGGGACACGAGGTGCAGCCGCTCGGCGTGCACGACGACCTCGGCGACATCCGGCGCATGTTCCAGGACTGGAAGCCGCACATCGCCTTCAACCTGCTCGAGGCGTTCAACGACGTCACGATCTTCGACCAGAACGTCGTCAGCCACCTGGAGCTGCTGAAACTGCCCTACACCGGCTGCAACCCGCGGGGGCTGCTGCTGGCGCGCGACAAATCGCTGTCGAAGAAGCTGCTCGCCTACCACCGGATTCCGGTGCCCGAGTTCGAGGTGTACCGGATCGGCCGTCCGGTGCGCCGGCCCAAGCGTCTCGCCTTTCCGCTCATCGTGAAGTCGCTGACGCAGGAGGCGTCGATCGGGATCTCGCAGGCGTCGGTCGTCGACAACGACGAGAAGCTGCGCGAGCGCGTGGCGTTCATCCACGAGAGCATCGGCACCGCCGCGATCGTCGAGCAGTACGTCGACGGCCGCGAGCTGTACGTCGGCGTCGTCGGCAACCAGATCCTGCAGGCGCTGCCGGTCTGGGAGCTGTTCTTCACGAATATGCCGCCGGAGGCGAAGCGCATCGCCACCGACCGGGTGAAATGGAGCGTGAAGTATCAGAAGAAGTACGAGATCGAGAGCGGGCCGGCGCGCGATCTTCCGCCGGCGACCGTCGAGCGGATCCAGCACCTGTGCAAGCGGACGTTCCGCGCGCTCGAGCTGAGCGGCTACGCCCGCATCGATCTGCGGCTGGACGAGCAGGGACGCGCCTGGGTCATCGAGGCGAACCCGAACCCCCAGATCGCGCGCGGCGAAGACTTCGCCGCCTCCGCGGAGAAGGGCGGCATCGCCTACGAATCGCTGATCCAGCGCATCGTGAATCTCGGCCTGCGCTGGCAGCCCGAGTCGCTGGCGTGATCGCCGCGCCTCGCCTCGCCTCACTCATCTCACGATCGGGATCATCACGAAGACGCGAGGGAACGAAGGCGGAAGAGATCCTCTGTAGGGTTCAGCAGATCGAGGTCAGTCCTGGTCGTCGACGTGGACCCCTTTCCAGACCGGGATCGTGTACGACACGAGGCAGCGCTTCACCTCTTCCATCGCCTGGCGCTCGGGCTTCTTCGGCGCCGGGACGCCTGGCTCGGAGTCGTAGCGCAGCCGTGCACCGCGACGGAGCTGCTTGGCACGTAGCGCCGCGACGTCCACGAAGAGAAACCGGCTGGTGATCGGCGGCGCCGGCTCGAGTGGCATGGCCGGCTCGTCGTTGACGAAACCGGTATCGGCGCTCACCGCATCGGGTGATTCAGGGGAGATCGAGCTCTCGACTTCGCGTGGATCTTCCATAGACGGGTTTCAAGACTAACACTCGAAAGTCGCCCGTCTCAAGTCGTCGGTTGGAGCCGCGCGTCGATGCGGCTCGCAACCGACAACCGGAGACTGCACGACGACGCGCTATGCGGCGACGTCGACCTTGATCTGCCGCGGCTTGGCTTCCTCGCGCATCGGCAGCTTCACCGTCAGCACGCCGTTCTTGTACTCGGCGCCGACGCGGCCGGCATCGATCGTCGGCGGCAGCGAGAAGCTGCGGCTGAAGGTGCCGTAGCGGCGCTCGATGCGGTGGTACTGATCGTCTTTCACCTCGTTCGAGAGCTTCTTCTCGCCCTTGATGGTGAGGGTGCCGTTGTCGACCATGACCTCGATGTCCTCGCGCGTCATGTCGGGCAGCTCCGCCTTCAGCACGAGCTCGTGATCGCCGCTCTGATAGATGTCGACCGGCGGCATCCACGAGCCCGACGACAGCAGCCCCTCGTCACCGCGGCCGTAGGTCTCCGAGAACACCCGGTTGATCCGGTCCTGCAGCTGCGCGAAATCCTTGAACGGGTCGGTCCAGCGAACGATTGCCATCTCTCTTCTCCTTACGATGATGGGCGGGTGGGGCGGGAAGGTTGGGAGGGTGGGAGGGCCAGGAAGGTCGGGAGGGATGGATGGTCGGGAGTGCTCCCTCTCCATCATCTGTCCTTCCCGTCCTTCCCGTCCTTCCTGGCCCTCCCGACCTTCCCGTCTTTCCCGCCCTTCCTGCCCTTACTTCGTCTCCGCGTACTCCGCGTCGACGACTTCACCTTCCTTGACGTCCGATCCGGTGCTGCCGGCCGTGCCGGCGGTCGACGGTCCGGACGGTCCGGCCTGCGATCCCTTGTAGAGCAGCTCCGCGATCGCGTGGGTCGCGCGCTGCAGTTCGGCGGTCGCGTGCGTGATGGCGCCGAGGTCGTCGCCCTGCGCCGCCTTCTTCGCGGCTTCGATTGCGGCCTCGACCTTCGACAGCTCACCTACCGGCAGCTTCTCGCGGTTCTCGTTCACCGTCTTCTCGGCCTGGTAGGCGAGCGAGTCGAGCTGGTTCCGCGCATCGATCACCTCGCGCCGCTGCTTGTCGTCGGCCTCGTGCGCGGCCGCGTCCTTCACCATGCGATCGACCTCGTCCTTCGACAGGCCGCTCGAACCGCTGATGGTGATCGTCTGCTCCTTGCCGGTGGCCCTGTCGGTCGCCGTCACGTTGACGATGCCGTTGGCATCGATGTCGAACGCGACCTCGACCTGCGGCACGCCCCGCGGCGCCGGCGGCAGCCCCACGAGATGGAAGCGTCCAAGCGTCCGGTTGTCGCGCGCCATCGGGCGCTCGCCCTGGAGCACGTGCACTTCGACGCTCGTCTGGCTGTCGGTCGCCGTCGAGAACACCTCGCTCTTGCGCGTCGGGATCGTCGTGTTCCGCGGGATGAGCGTCGTCATCACGCCGCCGAGCGTCTCGATACCGAGCGAGAGCGGCGTCACGTCGAGCAGCAGGACGTCCTTCACCTCACCCGCCAGGACGCCGCCCTGAATCGCCGCACCCACCGCGACGACTTCATCCGGGTTCACACCCTTGTGCGGCTCCTTGCCGAAGAGCTCCTTCACGAGCTGCTGGACCTTCGGCATGCGCGTCGAGCCGCCGACCAGCACGACCTCGTCGATCCGCTTCGGGTCGATCCCTGCATCGGCCAGCGCCTGCCGCACCGGCGCCATCGTCCGCTGCAGCAGATCGTCGACGAGCTGTTCGAGCTTCGCGCGCGTCAGCTTCACCTGCAGGTGCTTCGGCCCGGTCTGATCGGCGGTGATGAACGGCAGGTTGATCTCCGTTTCCACCGCGGTCGACAGCTCGATCTTGGCCTTCTCCGCGCCTTCCTTCAGACGCTGCAGCGCCATCCGATCCTTCGAGAGATCGATCCCTTCGTTCTTCTTGAACTCCGCGGCGAGCCACTCGATGATGCGGTCGTCGAGATCGTCGCCGCCGAGATGCGTGTCGCCGTTGGTCGACTTCACTTCGACGACCCCTTCGCCCACCTCGAGCACCGAGATGTCGAAGGTGCCGCCGCCGAAGTCGTACACGGCGATCGTCTCGTCCTTCTTCTTGTCGAGCCCGTAGGCGAGCGCCGCCGCGGTCGGCTCGTTGATGATGCGCAGCACGTTGAGGCCCGCAATCTGCCCGGCGTCCTTGGTCGCCTGGCGCTGCGCGTCGTTGAAGTACGCCGGCACGGTGACGACGGCGTCGGTAACCTTCTCGCCGAGATAGTCCTCCGCCGCCTGTTTCAGCTTCGCAAGCACCATCGCCGAGATCTCGGGCGGCGACATCTTCTTGTCCCGCACCTCGATCCACGCGTCACCGTTCTGCGCGCGAACGACCTTGTAGGGCACGCGCGTGACCTCCGAGGAGACCTCGTCGAACTTGCGGCCCATGAAACGCTTCACCGAGAAGATGGTGTTCTCGGGATTGGTGACCGCCTGACGCTTCGCAACCTGCCCGACGAGCCGCTCGCCATCCTTCGTGATCGCCACCACCGACGGGGTGATACGCGCCCCTTCCTGGTTGACGACGACAGTCGGCTGCCCGCCTTCCATGACCGCCACCGCCGAGTTCGTGGTGCCGAGGTCGATGCCAATGACTTTTCCTGCCATGAGTTGAATCTCCCTGTTCGAGATGTTCCAAGTGTAGGCAAGACATGAGTGTATGTCAAGCATCAAATATTAGCGCTAAACACTCATATACGCCCGGGCGGCCAAGGCGAGAGCCATCGAGCAGAGCCGTAGAGATTGTCGGGTTCGGCCGGGTCTGAAGACCCGACCCTACGCACTCCCCACAAGCCCACCCGCCCGACCTGCCCTGCGTCCTTCCGCCCCTCCTGCCCTTCCCGACCTCCCGCCCTTCCAGACCTTCCCGCCCTTCCCGCCCTTCCCAACCTTCCCGCCCCTCCCGCCTTTCCCGCCCCTCCCGACCTTCCCCCCGCCCTTCCGACCGCCCCACCCGCCCCCGTCTATGCGATGATTCCGAGATGCGTTCGAGGATTCAGGCGGTGGTGCTTCCCGCCGAACCGGCCGAATTCCGGGACGAGGTCCGCCGCATCTTCCAGGAGCTCGATCGCGCCGGCGGCGGCGAAACCCTCGCCGGCGAATGCGCGCCGCCGGTCGACGTCCTGGAAACCGACGAGTCGTTGGAGATCACGATGGACCTGCCGGGCGTGGCGGCCGCGTCCGTCCGGATCGTCGCGCGCGGCCAGACGATCCTGATTGCCGGCCACAAGACCCCGAGGCGGACCCGTCCCGACTCGAGCTTTCACCTGGTCGAGCGCGGCTACGGGCGCTTCGCGCGCGCGGTCCGCCTGTCGACCTCCTGCGACACGAGCCGCGCGGCAGCCACGCTCGTCAACGGCGAACTGCGGGTCGCCATCCCGCGCCTCGCCGACCGCCGCGGCCGGCCGATTCGCATCGCTGTGGCCGGCGAGACCCCGTCGGCGTGATCAGGCTCCTCTTCATCGGCGACATCGTCGGACGACCCGGGCGCGATCTCGTCCGGCGCGGCGTCGCGGCGCTGCGCGAGTACCACCAGGTCGATCTCGTGATTGCCAACGCCGAGAACGCCGCGGCCGGCTTCGGCATCACGCGCGAGCTCGGCGAGCAGATCCTCGAGGCGGGCGTGGACGTGATGACGTCGGGCAACCACATCTGGGACAAGCGCGAGGCGATCGACTACATCGGCATCGAGCCGCGGCTCCTGCGGCCGGCGAACTTCCCGGCCGGCGTGCCGGGCAACGGAAGCTACGTCGCGCACACCGACAGCGGCGTCTCGGTCGGCGTCGTCAACGTGATGGGGCGCGTGTTCATGCTCAACCTCGACGATCCGTTTGCCGTCGTGCTGCGGACGATCGACGAAGTGCGCCAGCGCGCGCGCGTGATCTTCGTCGACTTCCACGCCGAGGCGACGTCGGAGAAGGTGGCGATGGGGTGGCATCTCGACGGCAAGGTGACCGCCGTCGTCGGCACCCACACGCACGTGCAGACGGCCGACGATCGGATCCTGCCCAAGGGGACCGCGTACCTGACCGATGTCGGGATGACCGGGCCGCACGACTCGGTCATCGGCGTCGAGATCGACGCCGCCCTCGGACGGTTCCTCAACGGCATGCCGGCACGCTTCGAGACCGCCAGCGGCAACCCGCGCCTGAACGCGGTCGTCATCGAAGCCGACGAGACGACAGGGCTGGCGCTCGACATCGAGCGCGTGAGCTACAGCCTCGCGGAGCTGGAAGATCTCGCGCGCGGCTCCGGACCGCTGGACTGACATGCCTGGCCGCTTCGGACTGCCATTCGACGAGCCGGACGACGAGCGGGTCGTCGAGCCGGCAGCGCGTCCCGCGTCTGCGCCGCCGGCCGCCGCGGCGCCGGTCAAACCCGCGGCGACGCGTCGGCTCGCGCCGGAGCCGCCGGCCGTCCCGCCGCCGGCTCCCCGTGCGCCCGAGCGGCAGATCCTGTCGGTGACGGCGCTCACCGTCGCCATCCGCGATCACCTCGAGTCCGAGTTCTTCTCCGTCTGGGTCGAAGGCGAGATCTCGAACTGCAAGGTCTGGAACGGACACCTGTACTTCACGCTGAAGGACGACCGTTCGCAGGTGCGGGGCTTCATGTTCCGCACGCAGCTGCGGTACCTGAAGTTCAAGCCGGCCGACGGCCTGCACGTCGTCGCGCGGGGCCGCGTGTCGGTGTACGAACCGAGAGGGGAGTACCAGGTCGTCTGCGAGCACCTCGAACCGAAAGGGCTCGGGGCGCTGCAGCTCGCCTTCGAGCAGCTGAAGAAACGGCTCCAGGCCGAGGGGCTCTTCGACGAATCGCGCAAGCGGCCGCTGCCGGCGCTGCCGCGCAAGATCGGCATCGTCACGTCGCTCGATGGCGCCGCCGTCCGCGACATGCTGAAGGTGCTGGGGCGCCGCTATCGGAACGTGCAGGTGGTGATCCGATCGAGCCGCGTGCAGGGGGACGGCGCCGCCGCCGAGATCGCTCACGCCATCCGCGCCATCGGACGCGTGTCCGGGGTCGACGTGGTGATCGTCGGACGCGGCGGCGGATCGATCGAGGATCTCTGGGCGTTCAACGAGGAAGCGGTGGCGCGCGCCATCCAGCACTGCCCTGTGCCGGTCATCTCGGCCGTCGGTCACGAAGGCGACGTCACGATTGCCGACTTCGTCGCCGACCGGCGCGCGCCGACGCCGTCGGCGGCGGCGGAGATCGTCGTCTCGGCGAAAGATGAGTTCTGCGGACGGATCGACCGCCTGCGTCATCGTCTCGACGCGGCGATGACGAACCGCATCCAGTCCTCGAGCCGGCGCGTGCACATCGCCAGCAGCCGTCCGGCGCTGGCCGGCTTCCCGACGCGCCTGGCGATGCGCGGCCGCGACGTGACCGAGCTGAGCCACCGGCTGCACCAGCAGGCGCGCGCGGCCGTGGCGCTTCGACGGCGGCGCCTCGACGTGCTGCGACGCACCGTCGAATCGTTCGATCTCGGCCGACGGATGCAGGCGATCCGCACGCGGCTCGCGACCTGCGACGGGCGCCTGCACGCCGGCATCGATCGCAGGCGCGCGCGCGCCGACGCCCGCCTGCGCGAGCGGATCGCGCGGCTCGAGTCGCTGAGCCCGCTGGCGGTGCTGTCGCGCGGCTACGCCGTCGCCTGGAACGACGAGCGGACGCGCGCGCTCCGCGACGCGCGCGACGTCGACGCCGGCGATCGCATCCGCGTCACGCTCGCGCACGGCGAGCTGCAGTGCGACGTGCGCGCACGACATCTTGCCGGCAACGCCCATCCGGCACCTACGATCACGGAAGACGATGTCTGATACGTCGATCAAGGACTTCGAGGCGGCGCTCGCCGAGCTCGACGCGCTCGTGCGCAAGCTCGAGGAGGGTGACCTGACGCTCGAGCAGTCGCTCGCGCTGTACGAACGCGGCGTGCAGCTGTCGCGGTTCTGTCACGCGCGGCTCGAAGAGGCGGAACGCCGCATCGAGATCCTCACCGAGCGCGGCGATCTCAAGCCGGCTCCTCCGTCGCTCGCGGGCGACGACAGCGAACGGCGATGACCGTCGCGCACGCGACGCTGGCAGCCTTCGTCGCGGAAACGCGCGGCGAGGTCGAGTCGGCGCTCGACCGGTATCTCCCGTCGCCTCCCGCCTGCCCGTCGCTGCTCTCCGACGCGATGCGCTACAGCCTGCTCGGCGGCGGCAAGCGGCTGCGTCCGCTGCTCGTCGTGGCGGCCGCCGACGCGGTCTCCGCGCCGGCGCGCGCGGACCGCGAGCTGGTGCTGCCGGTCGCCTGCGCGGTCGAGTACATCCACACCTACTCGCTGATTCACGACGACCTGCCGGCGATGGACAACGACAGCCTGCGCCGCGGACGTCCGACGCTGCACACGGTCTACGGCGACGGCGTCGCGATCCTGGCGGGCGACGGCCTGCAGGCCGAGGCGTTCGCCCTGATCGCGCGCGAACCGCACACGGCGGATCCGTCGATCGTGGCGCGCAAGGCGGCGGCGATTGGCGCAATCGCCACCGCAGCGGGCGCGACCGGGATGGTCGGCGGGCAGGCGATCGATCTGCAGGCGGCGGGTCAGGTGCCGGGTCACAGGCTCGCGCTCACGCCCGACACGCTGCGCGCGATGCACCTGATGAAGACCGGCGCGCTGATCCGCGCGTCGGCGGTCGCCGGAGCGATCGTGGCCGGCGGACGCGGAGCGCAGATCGAGGCCGTCGGGCGATGGGGAGCCGAGGTCGGGCTCGCGTTCCAGATCGTTGACGACATCCTCGACGTCGAGGGGGACGCGGCGGCGCTCGGCAAGACGGCGGGCAAGGATGCAGCCGGCGACAAGCCGACCTACACGTCGCTGTTCGGCCGCGACCGCGCGCGCGCCATGGCGCGCGCGTGCCGCGACCGCGCACATGCGGTGCTCGTGGAGGCCGACCTGACCGGCGGCTGGCTCGACGCCATCGCCGACTGGGTCATCGACCGGCGCAGCTGACGCGCCGGCGCTTCCGATGGCGATTCCGAAGTCGCGCCTCGACGTGCTCCTGGTCGAACGGGGGCTCGCGCCGTCACGCGAGCGCGCCCGTGCGCTGATCCTCGCGGGGCAGGTGCGCGTCGACGGACAGACGGTGACGAAGGCCGGCACGCCGGTGCCCTACGCGGCGCTCGTCGAGCTCGCGACGCCCGATCATCCGTACGTCGGCCGCGGCGGGATCAAGCTCGCGCACGCCCTCGACCTGTTCCACATCGACGTGGCGGGCCGCCGCGCGCTCGACATCGGCGCATCGACCGGCGGATTCACCGACGTGCTGCTGCAGCGCGACGTGCGCGATGTCATCGCGCTGGACGTCGGCCACAATCAGCTGGATTGGAAGCTGCGCAGCGACGCGCGCGTCATCGTGCGCGAAGGGGTGAACGCGCGATCGCTGACCGGGCGCGACGTCCCCCACGCTGTCGACATCGTCGTGATCGACGTGTCGTTCATCTCGCTCACCTACATCCTGCCCGAGCTGCCGAAACGGCTCGCGCCCGGAGCCGACGTCGTCGCGCTGATCAAGCCGCAGTTCGAGGCAGGCCGCGGCGAAGTGGGCAAGGGAGGCATCGTGTCGGATCCCGCGGTGCACGACGCGGTCATCGCGCGTGTCACCGCCGCTGCCGTCGCTCTCGGCTTCGAGCGGTACGGCCTGACGCCGTCACCGATCACCGGCGCCAGCGGAAACCAGGAGTTCCTGATTCACCTCCGCCACCGCGTGGAACGCCGCGGCACGTAAATCCGGTCTACGATACCTGCGCATGTCTTCCGTCCCGCTTCCGCCTGTGTCGAGCGTCGGCATCCTCGCCAAGGCGCAACTCCGCGCCGCGACGCCGCACCTGCTGGAACTGGGCGAATGGCTGACGACGCGCGGCATCCGTCCGGTGTACGAGACGGCCACGGCGGACCTGATGCCGGCGGGACATGGCCGCGACACGAGAGAGAAGACCGCGATCGCATCCGGCGTCGACATGGTGCTGGTGCTGGGCGGAGACGGAACGTTGCTCGGCATGGCCGACTGCATCGCGGAAGCCGGATCGAGCATCCCGATCCTCGGCATCAATTTCGGCAGCCTCGGGTTCCTCACCGAGGTGACGCTGCCGGAGCTCTATCGCGCGCTCGACAGCGCCCTGACCGGCCGCGCCCGCGTCGAGGACCGGATGATGCTGCGCGCCACGACGACGGGCAGCGGCGACGTGCGTCGCTCGATTGCCCTGAACGACGCGGTGATCGCCAAGACCGCGCGCTCGCGGATGATCGACCTGTCGGTGTACGTCGGCGACGAGTTCGTCACGCGCGTGCGGGCCGACGGCCTGATCGTCGCGAGCCCGACCGGCTCCACCGCCTACAACCTCTCGGCTGGCGGCCCCATCGTGAAGCCGGACGTGGACGCGATGATCATCACGCCGATCGCGCCCCACACGCTGACCAACCGGCCCATCGTGATTCCCGGCGGTTCCACCGTCCGCGTGCAGCCGACGATGGAGGCGCGCGACGAGATCGTGTTCACGCTCGACGGCCAGTCCACCTACCCGGTATACCCAGGCGACGAGATCACCGTCGCGCGCGCGCCGAAGCCGCTGCGCCTGATCCGGCCGAGCACGCGCAGCTACTTCGAGGTGCTGCGGACGAAGCTGAAGTGGGGCGAGCGCTGATTGGGGCGATCAGCGGCCCGACGGCGCCGGCGCGGTGCGCTGCCGCTCGGCGAGGCGCTTCTCGCGGAAGTACTGCACCTGGTACTTCTGGACGTTGCGGTTGTGCTCCTCGAGCGTGCGCGCGAAGGCGTGCGTTCCGTCGTTGCGGCTGACGAAGTACAGGTAGTCGACGTCGGCCGGGTGCGCCGCCGCCTGCAGCGACCCGAGCCCGGGCGCGGCAATCGGTCCCGGCGGCAGGCCGGCGTATCGATAGGTGTTGTAGGGCGAGTCGAACGCCAGGTCCTCGCGCCGCAGGTTGCCGTCGAACCGGCCGGCGCGCTGCAGCGCGTAGATCACCGTCGGGTCGCACTGCAGTCCCATCCCGATCTTCAACCGGTTCGCGTAGACCGCCGCGACGAGCGGCCGTTCGTCCGGCGTGCCGGTCTCCTTCTCCACGATCGAGGCGAGCGACACGAGCTGGCGGACCGTCAGGCCGCGCGCCTGCGCCTGCTCGCGCAGCTCCGGCGTGAGGACGCGCGTGAAGCGATCGACCATGGCGCGCACGAGCTGAGACGCCTCCACGTGGCGCGACACGGCATACGTTTCGGGAAACAGGTAGCCTTCGAGATCGGTCGCGGCCGGATCGAGGTCGGCGATCGGCGCGGCATTGCGCGCCGCCGCCGTGAACGATGCCGCCGGACCGAACCCCTGCGCTTCGAAGATCGCAGCCATCTCGGCGATCGTGAGCCCCTCCCTGAAGGTCACGTTCACGAGATCGACCTCGCCCCGCGCGATCTTGCCGAGCACGTCGAGCGGCGACATCGGCCTGTCGAACCGGTACTCGCCCGCCTTGAGCCGGCGTGCGTCGCCGCTCATCCAGAGTGCGAGACGGAAGGTCAGCTCGTCACGGACGACGCCGGTGCTGACGAGCCGCTGACCGATCGTCCGTGAGCCTGTGCCGGGAGGGATCTCCACCTCCTGCGCCTCGCCGGCGTACCCGCGATATGGCTCGTGCACCCGCACGTAGCCCAGATACGCCGCGCCGCACGCGACGACCAGGAGCAGCACGAGGAACACCAGCAGCAGCTTCTTCATTCTGAACAGGTCACCGGATCTTCAAGTCGCATGGGACGGTCTCGTCGGCCCGCGCCTGGCATTCGCGCGTCAATCCCCCGACTGGCGATCGAGATGGTCCTGAAGGATGATCGCCGCGGCCGCGGCGTCGAGCCGCGCCTTTCGCTTCCTCCAGTCCCGCTCGCGCAGCGCGAGCCGGCTCTCGGCTTCACGGCTGCTCAGCCGCTCGTCCTCGGTGACGACCGGGATCCCGATCGTTTGACGCAACGCGTTAACAAAGCCGTTCACGCTGCGGGTCTCAGCACTCTCCGTGCCGTCGAGATGCCGAGGCAGCCCGACGACCACCCGGTCGAGCCCTTCGTCCTCGGCCGCGAGCCGCTCGATCTCCGCGACCACCATCCGCAGCATCGTCGACGACGTGACGGCGAGCGCGCCGAGCGGGCGCGCAAGGATGCCTGAAGGATCGCTGATCGCGAGACCGACCCGGCGGCGCCCGACGTCGAGGGCCAGTATCCGCATGCGATGCTATATTCTGCCGCATCCATGGTGTTGCGCCTCGCTGTCGCCGCCGTCCTGGCGGCCGCGCTCGATCTCGCGCTGCTCGGCGCCCAGCAGCCGGACCAGAGCCGGACCGAGGCGCTCGCGCGTCGAGCCGCCGAGCGGCTGCAGGCGCTGCACGACGAAGCGGATCGCCTCGCCTCCGAGGAGCGCACGCTGCTCGGCGATCTGCGCCGCCTCGAGATCGACCGGGAAATCCGGGCAACGGAGCTGTCGCAGGCGCGCGCCGCGCTCGACACGGCAACCGCCGATGTGCGGGCGCTCGACGGACAGATCGCGACGTTGACCTCGCAGAACAGCGCCGCGATCCCCGATCTCGAGTCGCGTCTCGTGACGCTCTACAAGCTCGGACGCGGACGCTACGCGCGCCTGCTCCTGTCGGCGTCGGATCTCCGCCAGTTCGCGCAGGCCGTGCGGCTCGTGACGGCGCTCGCCGAACAGGATCGGCAGCGGCTCGCGCGACACCAGCGGCGAATCCAGGAGCTGGCGTCGGCGCGCGACGCGGCGCAGCAGCGCCGGTCGACGCTCGCCGCGCTCCAGGCCGACGCGCAGCACGCGCAGGCAGCCGCCGAGCAGGCGCTGCAGACGCACCAGGCGCTGGTGCACGACATCGACGCGCGCCGCGATCTGAACGCGCAGTACGCGGCCGAACTGCTGACCGCCCAGCAGCGGCTGCAGGCCTCGCTCGAAGGGCTGCCGACGAACGCGCCGTCGCTCCCCATCGCGCCGTTTCGCGGCGACCTCCCCTGGCCCGCGGCCGGGACGCTGCGGCATCAGTTCGGGGCGACCGCGGGCGGCCGCCCCCCGCTGCGCGGCATCGAGATCGCGACCGCGCCCGGCGCCGACGTCCACGCCGTCCACGAGGGAACCGTCGCCTACGCCGATACCTTCTCGGGATACGGACCGCTCGTGATCGTCGATCACGGCAACCAGGCGTTCACCCTGTACGGGAACCTCGGCGACATCTCCGCCGAGAGAGGCGCTCACGTCGCGCGAGGGCAGGTGCTGGGAACTGCCGGGTTTGGCGACGCCGACGGCGTCGTCTACTTCGAGCTGCGCGTCGACGGTCGGGCGGTCGATCCCTTACAATGGCTGACGAAAAGGTAGCTATGTCTTCACGCATCCGACGGGTCGTGCTCTGGATTTCGGCGCCGGTCATCGTGTTCGCGATCGTCGGAGGGTTTCTCGGCCGGGTGACCGCCCGCGGAGACACCTACCCGCACCTGGACGTCTTCAGCGACGTGGTGAAGCTCATCACCGATCGCTACGTCGAAAAGGTGAACGTCGACAAGGTGCTCACGGGCGCCATGCACGGCCTTGCCGAGAGCCTGGATCCCGACAGCGCCTACCTGAGCGCCGATCTCGTCACGCAGATTGAAGCCGGCGGCGCACAGCCGGCCGGCGACCTCGGCATCGACCTCACGCGGCAGTACTGGCTGCGCATCATCGCGGCCCGCGACGGCTCGCCCGCAGCGAAGGCCGGCCTCCACACCGGCGACTACATCCGCATGATTGGCGACACGCCGACACGCGAGATGTCGGTCTTCGAGGGGATGCGCCTGCTGCGCGGGGCGCCGGGCACGAAGGTCTCCCTCACGGTCATCCGCGGCAACGCCAACGATCCGCACGTCGTCGAGCTGACGCGCGAGGTGATGCCGACGACCGACGTCACCTCGCGGATGGCCGGGCCCGGGATCGGCTACCTTCGCGTCGCCGCGATGACGGGCCGTACCGCCGGCCAGGCGAAGAGCGCGATTGCCGAGCTGACGAAATCGGGCGCGACGACGCTGATCGTCGACGTGCGGCGGACGTCGGGCGGGTCGAACGAAGGCGGCCTCTCGCTCGCGCGGCTCTTCGTCGCCAGCGGCACGCTGGCCAAGCGCGAGACGCGCGAGGGCGGAACGGCGTCGATCGACGCCGCGAGCGGCGACGGCAGCGTGACGATGCCGGTGACCATTCTTGCGGACAACGGCACGTCGGGCGCCGCCGAGATCTTCGCCGGCGCGCTGATCGGCAACACCCGCGCGGAGATCGTTGGTGAACATACGATCGGCCGTGCAGGCGAACAGAAGCTCGTGAAGCTGCCCGACGGCACCGGGCTCTGGCTGACGACGACGAAGTACCTGCTGCCGTCCGGCGAACCGCTCCACGAGAAGGGGCTCGCGCCGACGGTGCCGGTCGACGTCCCGGTCGTCGAGTTCGGTCAGGTCGAACCGATCACCGATCCGGTGCTCCAGACGGCCATCGAGCGCCTCGCCCGACGCAAGGCCGCCTGACACACGCGCGCAGCGTCTCGCACGGCGCTGCGCGTCTTGACACTCCCCCACCGTCGTCGTATAACGGCTCGTCCATTCCACAATTCCATCGCTTGTGCGGCAAGGTCGCGTGTACGCGGTCTCGGCCCGATGCTCGAAGGTGCGACGACGATGAACAAGGCAGAGATCGTTCAGAAGATCGCGAAAGACACTGGCGTGACGAAGGTGACCGCGGCGGCGGCCGTCGAATCGCTGATCGACGGCATCACCAGGGCGCTGAAGAAGGGCAACAGCGTCTCGTTCGTCGGCTTCGGCACCTTCAAGACCGCCAGCCGCAAGGCCCGCACCGCGCGCAATCCCCAGACCGGCGCCGCCATCAAGATCCCGAAGCGGCGCGTCCCGCGCTTCACCGCAGGGAAGGCGCTCAAGGCTGCGGTTAAGTAGCAAAGCCGGGAGGGTCGGGAAGGTCTGGAGGGTCGGGAAGGTCTGCAGGGTCGGGAAGGTCAAGAGCGGGGAAGATTCCGAAGTGGATGCACGCGCAGCTTACCTCCAAGTCTTTCCAGTCTTTCCCGTCCTTCCCGACCTTCCAGTCCCTCCCGTCCCTCCCGACCTTCCAGTCCTCCAGCCCTCGTCGCATCCGCACGGCAATTGACGCCCCCTCCTCAGCATTGTTATACTGTCCGTTCGTCTAACGCCTTGATTTCAAAGCTGTAGGCGCGTAGCTCAGGGGTTAGAGCGCCTGCTTGACACGCAGGAGGTCGGTGGTTCGAATCCACCCGTGCCTACCATCCGTCGCTCACGCTTGCCACGTTCGCGTGAGTGACGGGTGGCAAGCCAGACGAAGGGTGCGCACCGTAGCTCGCTCGATTCGGAGGAGCGACGGTGGGCTGCGGCTAAGCAGGCCAGCGAAGGCTGTCGCGCCGAAGCGGCAACGCCGCGAAGGCGGACGGCATCGATAAGTAGTTCCCATGAGCCAGGTGAACGTCACGCTTCCCGATGGATCCAGTCGCGCCGTGCCCGCGGGCACGAGCGTGCGCGACATCGCGGAATCGATCTCGCCCAGGCTCGCGAAAGCGGCGCTCGCCGGCATCGTCGACGGCCGGCTGGTGGACCTCACCTGTCGCCTGCACGCCGACGCCTCGGTCCGCATCGTCACGCAGGACAGCCCCGAAGCGCTTCCGCTCTATCGCCACAGCACGGCGCACCTGCTCGCCGCGGCGGTCACGAACCTGTTTCCCGGCGTGCAGTGCGGCATCGGCCCGGCCACCGACGAAGGGTTCTTCTACGACTTCGTCGTTCCCCGTCCGTTCGTGCCCGACGATCTCGAGGCGATCGAGAAGAAGATGCACGAGCTCGCCGGCCAGGATCTCGCGTACGAGCGGCAGATGTGGCCGCGCGAGGAGGCCAAGGCGTTCTTCGCCGGACGCGGCGAGCCGTTGAAGGTCCAGCTGATCGACGAGAAGACGGAAGGCCAGTCCGAGGTCTCCTGCTACACGATCAAGGACAAGGAGACGTTCGTCGATTTCTGCGTCGGGCCGCACGTCCCTTCGACCGGCAGGCTGAAGGCGTTCAAGCTGCTGAACACGTCGAACGCGTACTGGAAGGGCGACGCGCGCAACCAGCCGATGCAGCGTGTCTACGGGACGGCGTTCTTCTCCGAGAAGGAGCTGAAGGCGTACCTGACGCAGCAGGAAGAGGCGAAGAAGCGCGATCACCGCAAGGTCGGCCGCGAGCTCGGGCTGTTCACGTTCCACCAGTGGGCGCCGGGCGCCGCGTTCTGGCTGGACAAGGGAACGACCCTCTACAACACGCTCGCCAACTACATGCGCGACGTGCTGTTCCCCGCCGGATACGTCGAGGTGAAGACGCCGCTCGTCTTCAACAAGGCGCTCTGGGAGACCTCGGGCCACTGGTCGCACTATCGCCAGAACATGTTCCTCGTCGAGAGCGAGAACGAGCAGATGGGCGTCAAGGCGATGAACTGCCCCGGCCACATGCTCGTCTTCGGCACCGAGGTCCGCAGCTATCGCGACCTGCCGCTCCGGCTGCACGAGCAGACGCCGCTGCACCGCAACGAGGCCTCGGGCGTGCTCTCCGGTCTCACGCGCGTGCGCCAGTTCTCGCAGGACGATGCGCACTGCTTCGTGGCGCAGGAGCAGATCGGCGAAGAGGTGGAGCGGCTGCTCGGCCTCGTGCAGCGGGTGTACGCCGACTTCGGGCTGGAGTACGAGGCGAAGCTGTCGACGCGTCCGGCCGACTTCGTCGGCGAGATCGCGACGTGGGACTCGGCGGAAGCGCAGCTCGAGGCGGCGCTCGACCGCGCGGGACAGCCCTACACGCTGAACGAAGGCGACGGGGCGTTCTACGGTCCGAAGATCGACTTCGACGTGACCGACGCGATCGGCCGCAAGTGGCAGTGCGCGACCATTCAGCTGGACTACCAGATGCCGGCGCGCTTCGGCCTGAAGTACATCGGCGCCGACAACGCCGAGCACATGCCGGTGGTGATCCACCGCGCGATCTTCGGCAGCTTCGAGCGGTTCATCGCGATCCTGATCGAGCACTTCGCGGGCGCCTTCCCGCTGTGGCTCGCGCCGGTGCAGGCGACGGTGCTGCCGATTGCGGATCGGCACCTCGACTACGCACGCCAGGTGCGCGCCGAGCTGAAGGCGGCGGGGCTGCGCGTCGATCTCGACGAGCGCCAGGAAAAGATTGGATATAAAATTCGTGAAGCCCAGCTGCAGAAGGTCCCCTACATGCTCGTCGTAGGCGATCGGGAAGCGGCCGAGGGGACCGTATCGGTGCGTACGCGTACCGGCGGCGACCAGGGTGCCGCTACGATTGCCTCGTTCATCGACGCGGCGCGTGCGGAAATCGTGAGCCGTGGACGGAACGTGGCGGACGCCGCAGCAGCCGGCGTATCCGCGTAACAAGTAGGAGGCCTGTATCGCTTTCGACAGAGGACCGCGCCGGGACGATCGCGTTCGTGTGAACGAGCGCATCCGCGTTCGTGAGATCCGGGTCATCGACGACACGGGGCAGCAGCTCGGCATCATGCCGCCGCCGCAGGCCCTGGCCATTGCGAAGCAGAAGGGGCTCGACCTGGTCGAGATCTCGCCGACGGCCACCCCGCCGGTCTGCCGCATCATGGACTTCGGGAAGTACCAGTACCAGGAGCAGAAGCGCGCGCGCGAGGCCCGGAAGCACCAGAAGGTCATCGAGGTCAAAGAGATCAAGTTCCGTCCGAAGGTGGACGAACACGACTACCAGTTCAAGAAGAAGCACATCGAGCGCTTCCTCGAAGAAGGGGACAAGGTGAAGGCCACCATCTTCTTCCGCGGGCGCGAGATGGCGCATCCCGAGATCGGCCGCCGGATTCTCGAGCGGCTCGTCGAGGAACTGGCGGAGGTTGCCGTAGCCGAGTCGATGCCCCGGCTCGAAGGCAACCAGATGCACACGATTCTGAGCCGCAAGCCCCAGGGCGGCGGCAAGGGACGCCCGGCGGTGCGGCCGCAGCCGACACCGTCTGCCTGACAGGACGCTCATCGCCGGGTCCGACGACCCGACGCAGCGACGACCGAGTGTGCTGTCGCGCGCCTAGAGGCGGGTCTTCAGACCTGCCCATCGATCAGATGAAGGAACGAACGAGATGCCGAAGCTGAAGACCCATCGTGGCGCCGCGAAGCGCTTCAAGAAGACCAAGGGGGGCAAGTTCCTCCGTGGCAGCGCGTTCAAGCGTCACATCCTGAGCAGCAAGACCACCAAGCGGAAGCGCGCGCTGCGCGGCACGAGGCTCGTCGCCGACGTCGACGCCGCCAAGCTCGCGCGGATGCTGCCGTACAAATAGTAAGAGACGGCTTCGGGCTTCAGGCTTCTGGCTTCAGGCCGCGCCGGCCAAAGGCGAGGCCAGAGCCCAAAGCCCAGAGCCTAAAGCCTAGAGCCTAGTCTGTGAGGATCCAGAAATGCCACGCGTCAAACGAGGAACGGTTCGTCGCGCCAAGCGCAAGAAGCTGCTTGGCCTGGCGAAAGGCTACTACGCCAACAAGAGCAAGCTGTATCGTGCAGCGAAGGAGTCGGTCGACACCGCGCTGAAGTACGCGTTCGTCGGCCGGCGCAACAAGAAGCGCGATTTCCGCCGGCTGTGGGTCGTGCGCATCAACGCCGCCGCCCGCCAGAACGGCCTCACCTACGGGCAGTTGATCCACGGCCTGCGGGTCGCCGGCAACACGCTCGATCGCAAGAGCCTCGCCGAGGTCGCGGCGACGAGCCCCGCCGCCTTCGCGGCCGTCGTCGCGCAGGCCAAGGCGGCTCTCGGCCAGCCGACCGCCTAGAGCGATTCGGATTCGGTGTCGCCTGTAGCGTCCGGCTTCAGCCGGACCTCACCCCGCCTTCAGCCGGACTTCACCCCGGCCCGCCTGAAGGCGGGCACGACACCGGGTCGACCACGCAACAGCGTGGTGCGCCGCGCGGCGCTCGCTGCGGGGTCGATCTTTGACCTTCGACCTTCCCGTTTGTAGTCTGTTCCTCTCTCCCATGTCTCTTCCCGACTCCACATCGGTCGCCGAGCAGGTCGCCGCCTTCGAGCAGCAGCTCGCCGCGGCGGGCACGCCTCGCGACGCGCAGAGCGTTCGCGACCGCTTCCTCGGACGCAAGAACAGCGTCGTCGCGAGCTGGATGGCACAGATCGCATCCGCCTCCCCCGATCAGAAGAAGCTCATAGGGCGCTACGCCAACGAGCTGAAGCAGCAGATCGAGGCGCGGTGGAGCGCGTACCAGGAACGCGCGGCCGATGTGCGGCCTGCCGGTGCCGTCGACGTCACGCTGCCCGGACGCGTGCCGCGGCTCGGCCGCCGTCATCCGTTGACCGTGGTGCGCGACCGCATGGAGGAGATCTTCACGCGCATGGGCTTCGCGATCGTCGAAGGACCGGAGGTCGAAGACGAGTGGCACTGCTTCGACGCGCTGAACATGCCGGCCGAGCACCCCGCCCGCGACATGCAGGACACGCTGTACCTCGGCACGGCGGTTCCGGGCGAGTCGGGCCGGCCAGACGATCGGCGCACGCTGCTGCGCACGCACACCTCCGCGGTCCAGATCCGCTACATGGAGACGCACGAGCCGCCAATCCGCATCGTCGCGCCCGGGCGGGTCTACCGGCGCGACGACCTCGACCTCACCCACTCCCCCGCCTTCGGCCAGGTCGAAGCGCTCGTCGTCGGCGAAGGCATTTCGATGGCGCACCTGAAAGGCACGCTGCTCGCGTTCGTCCGGGAGATGTTCGCCGAGCGGTCGCGCGTGCGCTTCCGTCCGAGCTTCTTCCCGTACACCGAGCCGAGCGCCGAGATCGACATCAGCTGCTGGCAATGCGACGGTGCCGGCTGCGCGATGTGCAAGCGCACCGGCTGGATCGAGCTTGGCGGCTGCGGCATGGTGCACCCCGCGGTATTCGAGGCGGTCGGCTACGACGCCGAACGCTACACGGGGTTCGCCTGGGGACTTGGCATCGAGCGGCTCGCCATGCTGCGGCACCAGGTGCAGGACATCCGCCTCTTCTTCGAAAACGACCTTCGCTTCCTCGAACAGTTCCCGTACTGACGACGCGACGATGAGACTTCTCCTTTCCTGGGCGCGCGACTTCGTCGACATCGCAGCCGATCCACGCGACATCGCGGACACGATGGCGCTGCGCGGATTCGAGGTCGCGTCGATCGAACAGCTCGGCGACGGCGACGCGGTGATCGACTTCGAGATCACCGCCAACCGGCCCGACTGCCTGAGCGTCATCGGGCTCGCGCGCGAGATCGCCGCCGCCTACGATCTGCCGCTCGTGTGGCGTCCTGCGCCGATCCCCTCGTCGGTGCCGCCGCTGGCGGTGCTGGAGACCGGCGAATCGCCCGACCTGCGCGTCTCGATCGAAGGGGCCGAGCTCTGCCCGCGGTACAGCGCGGCGGTCGCCGACGTGACGCCGTGCACGACGCCTGCATGGATGGCGTCGCGCCTCCAGGCATCGGGCGTGCGCCCCATCAGCCCGTTCGTCGACGTCACCAACTACGTGCTGATGGAGCTCGGGCACCCGATGCACGCCTTCGATCTCGACACGCTGGCGGGGCGCGAGATCTGCGTGCGGCCGGCCAGGCCCGGCGAGTCGATCGTCACGCTCGACGGCGTCCGGCGATCGCTCGAACAGGACATGCTCGTGATCGCCGACGCCGAGCGGCCGCAGGCGATTGCCGGCCTCATGGGCGGCGGCGCCTCGGAAGTGTCGAGCGGCACACGGCGGATCGCGTTCGAGAGCGCCTACTTCAAGCCGGCGTCGGTGCGGCGGACCAGCAAGCGGCTCGGCCTCAAGACGGAAGCGTCCGCGCGCTTCGAGCGGGGCGCCGACATCAACGGCACGCTGCACGCGCTGCGGCGCGCGGTCGCGCTGATGCGGCAGATCGGCGCCGGCGAACTGCGCGGCCCCGCCGTCGACGTGTTCTGGCGGCCGCGATACCCGCACCACGTCCTGCTGCGCCGCGAGCGCATCCGGCTCCTGCTCGGCATTCAGGTGCCCGACGAAGATGTCGTCCGCATCCTGAACGCGCTCGGCCTCGAGCCGACCGCCGCCGGCGAAGGGTGGGACGTGCTGGTGCCGACCTTCCGCGTCGACATCGTGCGAGAGGTCGACGTCATCGAGGAGATCGGGCGTCACTACGGGTTCGATCGGCTCCGCGACGCGTTCCCGGTCATGACCGCGGCGGCGCCGCCGCCCGACCCGCGCATCGCACGCGATCGGCTGACGCGTCACGTCTTCGCGTCGGCGGGACTGAGCGAAGCGGTGACCTTCGGCTTCATCGAGCGCCGCGCGGCGGAGGGCTTCGTCGACGAAGCCGACGCTGCCGCCATCGTTCCCGTGGCCAACCCGCTGTCCGCGAAGTTCGACGTGCTGCGGCCGTCGCTGCTGCCGGGGCTCGTCGAGTCGCTCGCCCACAATCGCCGTCACGGACGCCGCGACGTGGCGCTCTACGAGATCGGCGCGCGCTTCTCGAGCGTCGGCGGCGAGAACCGTGCGGTCGCGTTCGCATGGACCGGGAGCCTGTCCGAACACTGGTCCGGCAGCACGCGCGCGGTCGACTTCTTCGACGCGAAAGGCGTCGTCGAGCTGTTCTGCTCCGCGCTGGACGTCGTGCCGTCGTTTCACCCGGCGCGCCGCGCCTATCTGGTCGCCGGGCAGACCGCCGCGGTCCAGGTGGGCGATCACGCGATCGGCGTGATCGGACAGCTCGCGCCGGCGCTTGCCGAGCGCGCAGGCGCGCCGCGCGCCGACGCGGTGCTCGTCGGCGAGCTCGATCTCGACGCGCTCGAACGGCTGCGCCAGACGAAGGTCGAGCGGGTCACGCCGGTGGCGCGCCATCCGTTTGTCGTGCGCGATCTCTCGATCGTCGTTCCGGATGCCTTGCCTGCGGATACCATTCGTGGCACCATTCAAGCGGCTGGTGACCGGCAGATCGCGCCGCTCGCCGCCGTCACCTTCTTCGATCGGTATCAGGGCAAGGGCGTGCCAACGGGATCGATCAGCCTCTCCATCCGATTGACGTTTCAGGCGCCGGATCGCACGCTCACCGACGCCGACGTGCAAACCTCGTTCGACACGATTCTCGCGGCGCTGGTGCGTGAGCACGGCGCCGTTCAACGGTGAACATCGCATGGCGAAATCGACCTCCACGAGCGTTGAGCTCGAACCGATCGACCGACTCGAAGAGAAGCTGAAGCTGCTCGTCGGCGTCGTCGAGCGCATGAAGACCGAACAGACCCGCGCAGCCGAGGAGAACCAGCGGCTGCGGACCGAGGTGGAACAGCTGCGCAGCCGCGTGACCGCGGGCGAGTCGCTGTCGACCGAGCTCTCGGCGCTGCGCGAAGAGCGGGATCTGATCCGGACGCGCGTCGGCGAGATGCTCGAGCAGCTCGAGGCGCTGGAACTCTAAGTGCCTGACGGCCGCGTCATCTCGGTCGAGATTCACGGGCAGCGCTATCCGATCCGCAGCTCGCTCGAGCAGGACTACGTCCTGCGCCTGGCGACCTACGTCGATCAGAAGATCAGCGCCGCCGCCGAGAGCACGCCGAGCGGCGACTCGCTGCGCCTCGCGGTGCTCGCGGCCTTGAACATCGCCGACGAGCTGTTCCGGATCCGCGAGGCGACGCGCGCGCGCGACTCGCAGATCGCCGAGCGGGCCAGCGAGCTCGAACAGCTGCTCGACCGCGTGCTGATGGCGTCCTGAGCGCACGTACGCAGAAGCGGCCGGAATCCGGTGCGTCGGGTCTGAAGAACCCGACGCTACGCACGCGTGAAGCGTCATCGTCATCGTACGTGGGGGCGGGCTTCTCGTACGCAGGGGCGGGTCTTCAGACCCGCCCAATCTCCATGCCTACCCGACGGGCGCGGGCCAGTTGCCGCCGTGAACAGTGCGCGGTAAGATCCCTCCAGCGTATCGACCTCCCTGCTTTGCGCGTGATGGCGGCAGGCTCGTTTGAGCCAACGTTTCACCCAAGTGAGTCGCGACGGCTGCGTGGTGTGCATGCCTCTGCTCGAGGAAGCCTGAAGCGCGGCATCTCCCAGCGGCTCCACCTGCTTACGCAGGTTCATCGACCTCCCCACACGGCAAAGCGGGGAATTTTCGAACGCTCCCTCCCCTTCTTGAAGGTCTGCGGGGCCTGCGATGCCCCCGCGCGCGGCGCCGACCCATCGCAGCCCGATGTGGGTCACGGGAAAGGACGTCACGCGTGTTGCCGATAGCCGGATATCTCCTGAGCGTCGCCCTGGCCCTGGTCACCGCAGGCGCGGTGTTCGCCGTGTGGATTGCCAACCGCAGGCGCATTGCCGCCGAGACCGTCGGCCGCGCGGAGGAGCAGGCGCTCCGCATCATCAAGGACGCGGAGCGTGACGCCGAGACGCGGCGGAAGGAAACGCTGCTCGACGCCAAGGAAAAGGCGCACGAAATCCTTACGGAGGCCGAGAAGCAGGCGCGCCAGGAGCGGCAGCAGGCCCAGTCGCTCGAGCAGAGCCTCGCCCGCCGCGACGCGCAGCTGACCGAACGCCAGGTGTCGTTCGAGCGCCTCGAAAAGGAGCTCCATGCGCGCGAGACGGCGGTGGCGCTCCGCGAGCAGCAGGCCGAAGCGGCGTCGCTGCGTTATCAGCACCTGGTCGCGCAGCAGCAGCACGAGCTCCAGCGCGTCGCCAGCCTCACGGCGGACGAAGCGAAGGAGCTGCTGCTGAAGCAGATCGAAAGCGACGCACGCCATGACGCCGCGAACCTGCTCAAGCGGCTCGACGCCGAGGCGCGCGAGACGGCGGCCGACAAGGCGAAGCAGTACATCACCGAAGCCATCCAGCGCAGCGCCGCGGAGCATGCCATCGAGACGACCGTCTCGGTCGTCGACCTGCCGAGCGACGATCTGAAGGGGCGCATCATCGGCCGCGAGGGGCGCAACATCCGCGCGCTCGAGCTCGCCACCGGCGTCGACCTGATCGTCGACGATACGCCCGGCGCGATCATCCTCTCGGCGTTCGATCCCTACCGCCGCGAGATCGCCAAGAAGGCGATCGAGAAGCTCATCGCCGACGGGCGCATTCACCCGGCGCGGATCGAAGAGGTCGTCCAGAAAGTGAAGGACGAGACCGACGACGAGGTGCGCCGCGAAGGCGCCGCCGTCGCGTTCGAGCTCGGCCTGCACGACCTGCACCCGGAGATCCTGCGGCTCATGGGACGTCTGAAGTTCCGCACCTCCTACGGGCAGAACGTCCTCTCGCATTCGGCCGAAGTGGCGCGCCTCGCCGGGATCATGGCGAAGGAAGTCGGGCTCGACGCGCACGTCGCGGTGCGCGCCGCGTTCCTGCACGACATCGGCAAGGCGATCGATCGCGAGATGCAGGGGACGCACCTCGAACTGGGGATCGACTTCCTCCGCAAGCACGGCGAGAACGAGGCGGTCGTCATGGCGATGGCCGCGCACCACATGGACATCGACTGGCCGTCGCTCGAAGCGATGATCGTCCAGGCCGCCGATGCGATCTCGGCCGCGCGTCCTGGCGCCCGGCGGGACATCCTCGAGTCGTACGTCAAACGCCTCGAGAAGCTCGAAGGGATCGCCGACTCCTTCAAGGGGGTCTCCAAGTCGTTCGCGCTCCAGGCCGGACGCGAAATCCGCATCATGGTGGAGAGCGAGAAGATCTCGGACGAGGAAGCGGTCTGGCTCTCCAAGGACATCGCCCGCCGCATCGAGAACGAGCTCGAGTACCCCGGACAGATCAAGGTGACCGTGATCAGGGAAACACGGGCCGTCGATTACGCCAAGTGACGGTCTCAGAGCTCACCGAGCGGCAGCTCGTCGCCCGCATCCAGCAGCAGCTTCCCGCGGCTCCGCCCTGGGTCGCCGTCGGCATCGGCGACGATGCCGCCGTCGTGGAACCGGAGCGCAACCGGCTCGAGGTCGTCACCGTCGACGCCGTCCTGGACGGCGTGCACTTCGATCGGCGCTTCACGCCGCCTGCGGCGATCGGACACCGTGCGCTGGCGGTGAACCTCAGCGACCTCGCGGCGATGGGGGCCTCGCCCCGCATGGCGGTCCTCTCGCTCGCGCTGCCCTCCGACCTGCCGTGCGGCGACTTCGACGCCATGATCGGCGGGCTGGCCGCCCTCGCCCGCGAACACCGCATCGCCATCGTCGGCGGCAACCTGACGCGAACGCCGGGACCGCTGACGCTCGACGTCACCGCCATCGGCTCCATCAAACGCCGCTGCGTGCTGACGCGCGACGGGGCGCGCCCGGGCGATCTGATCTACGTGACCGGCACCATTGGCGCCGCCGTCGCCGGCCTCCGGATGCTTCGCGACGAAGCGGCTGCGGACGCGGGAGCCTGCGTCGATCGCTACCTGCGGCCATCGCCGCGCGTGCGCACCGGCGTCCTCCTCGGACGGAACCGCGCCGCATCGTCCTGCGTCGATCTCAGTGACGGGCTCGCCGACGGCCTCGCGCGCGTTGCCGAATCGAGCCAGGTGGGCATGGTCATCGACGCCGCGGCACTCCCCATCGAACCGGACGCGAAGCGGTGGTTCGAGGACCATGGCTCCGATGCGGTGCTGGCGGCGGTGTCCGGCGGCGACGACTACGAGCTGTTGTTCACGGTGCGCCCGCGGCTGCGAAACCGCCTGCGAACCGTCATCCGGCAGGCGCCGCTCACGCTGACGCGGATCGGCACCTGCACCGGCGACGGGAACGTGCTCCTCGCCTGGCCGGACGGACGCACCGAGCCGGTTCCCCAGGGCTTCAGCCACTTCCGATGATCCATCTCACCCGTCAGCTCGTCCGGCGGTGGCTCGAGTCGCTGCTCCACGTTCACGACACGCCGGAACGGACGGCAGGAGCGTTCGCCCTCGGCGTCTTCCTCGGGTTCTCTCCCTTTCTCGGCCTGCACACCGTCGTCGCCATCGCCCTGGCGTTCATGCTGAACCTCAATCGCGTCGCGGTGCTGCTCGGGGTCTACTCGAACCTGCCGTGGATCATCGCGCCCTATTACGCGTCGACGACGATGCTCGGCGCGGCGCTGCTGCGGACCCGCTCGCGCGCGGACCTGGGCGAGCGTCTGGCCGATGTGTTCGAGCTGTCGATCCGCACGGCGGCGTTCTGGCACGAGGTCGGAGGGCTGCTGCGCCCGCTGCTGTGGCCGTTCGTGATCGGATCGCTGATCGGCGCGTCGCTACTCGCGGCGATCGCGTACCGCGTCGCGCTCGAATTCGTGGTGAGGCGCCGCCGCCACTTCGCCGCGCACCAGCGCCACCCCCGCACGCCCTGATCCCAGAAGGCGCTTGGGTTGACGCCGCTGCGGCTCCTGTGGCGCTCGCGCTCGAAGCCGTGCCTGTCGTCTCCGCCTCCGCGGGCTACGGCGGACAAGCGCGCAGATTTCAACCTGACGCCCCTCGGGCGTGCGCCTAAACCGGCTGCCTGCGCGGCCTACGGCGCCACGCCCTCGAAATCTGCGCTCCCTTCGGCACGGCTTCATGCTGCCGCTCATCGCGCGACGCCCAAGTCGCCCGCAGCAGCGCCAACCCAAGCGCCTCAGAGCATAAGAGGAGAGCGCGGTCCCGATCTTCGGTGACCGCGAATCCTCCCGCGCGTCGTTCGTCGTCGCGACCCCCTACGGCGAATTCAGGTTCGGTATCGCGTTCGCCTGAAGGCGGGCACTACGCCGGAGGCGGGAGGCCCCTGATTTGGGTTGCGTCCCGGCGGCGCCGGTTATTAAAGGCCTGCGGCTACACACAACTGAAAGCGCTTCAGGTCCGCCCGCTGCCGGTCCCGCGCATACGCGAGCATCCCTTGCCGTCCCGTGCAACCGTGCGCCGTACGGTGTCGGCGTCCTCCCTCGCCGAGTTGCCGTCGCAATCTAGAATTGAGGCGGGATCCGATGCTGATAGCCCGTTCCTTCTGGTGGAAGGCGCTCGTCACCGTGCTCGCGGCCGTAGTCTTCGTCTGGCTGTTCGAAGTGACGATGCTCGACTCGCGGTACGTGAGGCTGCCGCTGTCGCTCATCGAGCCGGGATTCGATCCGACCGCACCGCCCTCTCCGGGCGCACGCCTGGCCTTCACCGCGACGGCGTACTGCAAGGGGCAGATCACGAGTGCCGGCGTCGCGCCGCAGTCGGGGATCACGGCGGCGGATCCGTCGCTGCTGCCCGAAGGATCGATCGTTCAGCTCGACTTCAGGGAGGACAAGTACGACGGGATCTACACCATCCTCGACACCGGTCCGCAGGTGCAGGGACGCGAGATCGATCTCTACATGTGGAGCTGCAACGAGGCGTTGCAGTTCGGACGCCAGCCGGTTCGCATGACGGTGCTGCGGCTTGGATGGAACCCGCGGGCGACGAGCCGCGGGTTCTTCGAACGGCTGCTCGCGCCGAGAGGCGGGCGGCCACCGGTTCAGGCGCCGCACGCTCCCGAATCGACGCCGAGCCCGGCGGGACAGCCGCCCGCCGGGCCCTGAGCCGCCGGCAATTGAGGATTCTCAAAAGACGCGAACACCGACACGGCACTGAGCTGCGCTCAGATCCACGGAGCTCACGGCTCGTGATTCATCTCGTGGACCGCAGACGCGACGAACCTCAGCGCTTCGATACGAGAACGATCTTCACCCAGCCGGTGCCGGACGCCGCCTGCACGTTGATGAAGCCGTCCTTCGACGAGCCGATCGCCACCATTTCGTCGGCGCGCCCGAGCGTCGCCACGACCTTCGCCGAGTCCGACGGTTCGGCCATGATCTTGACGCCGGCGATCTTCGGCATGAGCACGTCGCCCTCGTTGAACACCGCGCCGGCCTTCGTCGCGCCGCCGGCCGCCGCCTCCTGCTGGAGCGAGCCGACGTTGCGCTGCAGGCTCGGGTCGTTGCGGACGACGCCGACGACCTTGTTGTAGTTGTCCATGAACGCGGCGACGATGATCTTGCCTTCGTTCGTGTTTCCGTAGCCGCCGGCCGCCGCGCCGAGCCGGCCGCCAAAGACGCCGCCGCCCAGACGCAGGTCGGCCTTCCTCGTGCTTCCCTCGGCGGCTGCCACCTGCACGCCGCTGCGCGAGTCGGCGACGAGCATGCTCGTCTGCGCTTCCTTGAACTTCAGCCCGCCCGCGACCGCCGCGGCGCGACGTCCCAGAAGTCCGGCCGCGGCGCCGCCGATGCCGCCGGCGTTGCCCTCCGAGAAGACGACGGCCGGCGTGAGGATGAAGTCGGCCGAAACCATCTGGCCGCCGCCCATGTTCGAGTTCTCGCGCAGATCGCCGCCCGCCGCGAGCTGCCGCTCCTGCATCATGTTGCGCATGCCTGCGCCGCGCTCGACGACGATGAAGCAGTTCGACTGCTGGATCATCATGCGGATCAGCCCGACCGGCGACTGCAGGCTGTAGCGCGAGAGAGCGACGAGCACTTCGCTCTGCGGCTCGACCACCGCCATCGCCGCCATCGGCTTGTCACAGTGTTCGAGACCGTCGTCGCCGCTGCTGCTCGTGGTGCCAGCGGCCCCTTTGACGGCGGTGCCGCCCTGTCCCTGTTTCGGCTGCGTGATGCCCTGTGCGCCGGCCGCCGCAGCAGCAACGACGAGGGCCGCCGACGTCAGAAGCACACTCCTAATAGGAAGTCTGGCCATTGCGTTCCCTCCCGTTTGCGATTCCTTGATGAGCCATTATGCAGAGCCGCACGACCGCACGCAACAGTTCAGCTGCGGCCGGCCAGCGGCTCCGGTTCGGACTCCCGCTGGGCGTATTGCAGTTCGAACAGCTTGTAGTAGATGCCCCGCGCCGCGAGCAGCTCCTGGTGGGTCCCGATCTCGCGCAGCACTCCCTTGTGCAGCACCAGGATCTTGTCCATGTCCTGGATGGTCGACAGCCGGTGCGCGATGGCAATCGTCGTCCGGCCGGCCATGAGCCGCTCCAGCGCGTCGCGGATCAGCAGCTCGGTCTCGGTATCGACGCTCGACGTCGCCTCGTCGAGGATCAGGACGCGCGGATCGAAGGCGAGGGCGCGCGCGAACGACAGCAGCTGCTTCTGGCCGACCGACAGCGTGGCGCCCCGTTCGGCGACCGGCGAGCCGTAGCCCTGCGGCAGGCGTTCGATGAAGGCGTCGGCGTGAACGGCCGCGGCGGCGTTCCGCACCTGTTCGTCGGTAATCGCGTGGTTGCCGAGGCGGATGTTGTCCGCGATCGTCCCGGTGAACAGGTGGACGTCCTGCAGCACGAGGCTGAACATCCGGCGCAGCTCCGGAAGCGCACGCTCGCGGACGTCGACGCCGTCGATCGTAATCGCCCCTTTCTGCACGTCGTAAAAACGCAGCAGCAGGTTGATCAGCGTCGTCTTGCCGGAGCCGGTGGCGCCGACGATCCCGATGCGTTCGCCCGGCCTCACCTCGAACGAGACGTCCTTCAGCACCCATTCGGGATCGGAACCAGCCGGCTCGTTGTAGGCGAACCACACGCGATCGAAGACGATGTGCCCCTTGCGGCCCTCGGTGGCCGGCGTGCGCGGCGCGGCCGGTGACTCGATGACGACCGGCTCGTCGAGCAGCTTGAAGATCCGTTCCGACGAGGCCATCGCGGACTGCAGGACGTTGAACTTCTCCGACATGTCGCTGATCGGCCGGAAGAAGCGCTGCGAGTACTGGAGGAACGCCGCGAGCGCGCCGAGCGTCAGGGTGCCGCCCATCACGCTGGCGCCGCCGTACCAGATGATCAGCGCCGACGCGAGGGCCGACACCGCTTCGATCGCCGGATAGAACACCGCGTAGTAGAAGATCGACTCGATGTTGGCGTCGCGATGCCTGCGATCGATCTCGTCGAAGCGCGCGAAGTTCAGCGCCTCGCGCCGAAACAGCTGCACCGTCGACATCCCGGTGATGTTCTCCTGGAGGAACGCGTTGATGCGCGCGATCCAGCCGCGCACGATCCGGTACGACTCGCGGACGTTCCTGCGGAACCACTGCGTGATGAGGACGATGATCGGGAGCACGGCGAAGGCGACGAGCGCCAGCCGCCAGTTCATCCAGAGCATCACCGTCATGATGCCGAGGAGCGTGAACACGTCGCCGAAGATCGTCACGACGCCCGACGTGAAGAGGTCGTTCATGACGTCGACGTCGGAGGTGACGCGCGTCATCAGCCGCCCCACCGGGTTCCGATCGTAGTAGCGCACGTCGAGTCGCTGCAGGTGGCCGTAGATGGCCATCCGCATGTCGAACATGATCCGCTGCCCGGTCAGCTGCATCGTCCAGGTCTGGACGTACTCGGCGACGAACGCGATCACGAGGATGACCAGGTACACGATCGCAAGCTGCCCCAGGCCGTCGAGCTGCCGCAGCGCGATGTAGCGGTCGATCGCCACCTTCATCAGGTACGGCTGCGCGAGCGCCGCTCCCGCGCCGACGAGAATCGCGACGAACGCGACGGCGACCGCCCGCCAGTACGGGCGCAGGTACGTCAGCAGGCGGCGCATCAGCCGCGCGTCGTACGCCTTGCCGAGGATCTCGTCGTCCTGCATCAGGAGGCCGCCAGTTCTTCCTCGAGCAGCTGTTTCTGGTGCAGCTCGGCGTAGAGGCCCTTCTGCTGAATCAGCTCCTCGTGCGTGCCGCGCTCGACGATGCGTCCCTCGTCGAGCACGAGGATCTGGTCCGCGTCACGCACGGTCGAAATCCGGTGCGCGACGATGATCGAGGTGCGCTCGCGCATGACGCCGCGCAGGCGGTCGAGGATCTCTTCTTCGGTGTAGGTGTCCACCGCCGACAGCGAGTCGTCCAGGACGAGGATGCGCGGATCGATCGCGATGGCGCGCGCCAGGGCGGTGCGCTGCTTCTGTCCGCCGGACAGCGTGATGCCGCGCTCGCCGACCATCGTGTCGTAGCCCTTCGGGAAGTCGGCAAGATCCTTGTCGAGCCGTGCGATTGCCGCCGCGCGCTCGATGATCCGCCGCCGCTCGGCCCTCTCTCCTTCCAGCCCCTCCAGACCTTCCAGACCTTCCAGACCTTCCAGCCCTTCCCGACCCTCCGGCCCTTCCCGACCCTCCAGACCTTCCAGACCCTCCAGACCTTCCAGACCCTCCAGCCCCTCCCGCCCTACGTGAGCCTCGAGGAACCGCCGCGCGTCGACGCCAAACGCCACGTTGTCGCCGATGGTGTCGGAGAAGAGGAACGGCTCCTGCGGCACGAAGCCGATGGCGCCGCGGAGGAGCGCCAGCGGCCACTCGCGCACGTCGCGGCCGTCGACGAACACGGTGCCGGGCGGCGGATCGTGCAGACGCGCGATCAGGCTGATGAGGATCGACTTCCCCGATCCGGTAACGCCGACGATCGCCGTCGTCTGCCCGGCGGGAATGCGTACGGAGATGTCCTTCAGGATCGTCGTCTCGCCGAACTTGAACGTCAGATTCCGGAACTCGATCTCACCTCGTATGCCGCCTGTCGTGGCGTCCGGCTCCGCCTTCGCGCGATGCGCTCCGGCGGACTCGCCGTAGCCTTGGCGGAGGCGGTTCAGCCGGACGTCCTCGCGATCCCTGATTGCCGGCTCGGTCTCCAGCATCTCCAGCATCCGCTTCCAGCTCGCCATGCCGCGCTGGAGCATGTTGGTGACCCACCCGAAGGCGATCATCGGCCACGACAGCATCGTCAGGTACGAGAAGAAGGCGACGAACTCGCCGATCGTGATCCGCCCGGTGATCACCGCGCGGCTCCCGAGCCAGAGGACCAGCATCGATCCGAGGCCGAGGAAGAACGACATCGTCGGGAAGAAGAACCCCTGGATCGCGATGAGGCGACGATTGCGGCGCAGGTACTCGAGGTTCGCCTGTCGGAACCGATCGAGCTCGGCCTCTTCCTGCCGGTAGGCGCGCACGACGCGCACGCCGGCGAGCGCCTCCTGCGCGACGGCGCTCACGTCCGACAGCTGCGCCTGGATCCGCTCGAACCCGCGGTGGATGGCATTGCCGAAGTAGTTGACCGAGATCGACACGAAGGGCAGCGGGATGAGCGACAGCAGCGTCAGCCGCGCGTCGATCGACACCATCATCGCGAGCGCGGCGACGAAGGTCAGGATCGTGTTCGCCGAGTACATGATCGACGGGCCGATCATCATGCGCACGGCGTTGAGATCGTTGGTCGCCCGCGACATCAGGTCGCCCGTGCGGTTGGCCTGGTAATAGCCGAGCGGCAGCGTCTGGAGATGCGCGAAGAAATCGTTGCGCATGTCGTACTCGATGTCGCGCGACGCGCCGATCAGGACGCGGCGGGTCCAGAAGCGGAACAGGCCGCCGACCAGGCCGATGGCCAGCATCATCGATCCATAGATCGCGAGCTTCGCCCCGGTGACCGCTGTCGTGAGATCGTCGATGGCGCGCTGCAGGACGAGCGGCGCCGCCAGCGCGATGAGGGTGGTGATGACCGAACAGATGAGCCCGAGAGTAAACGCGCGCGTGTAACGCGCCACGTACGCGAGCAGACGGCGAAACGGCGACACTCAGGTGAGTATAGGCAATTCAGAAGACAGAGATCAGGGTGCAAGGTGCAAGGTGCTGGGTGCAAGGTGCTCGGTGCAGGGTGCTGGGTGCAGGGTGCACGGGTGGGGTGCAGAGTGCTGGGTGCAGGGTGCACGGGTGGGGTGCAGGGTGCTGGGTGCAGGGTGCTGGGTGCGGCGCCGTCACGAACAGAAAAGGGGCCGGAGACGTCGTCTCGGGCCCCTCTTCCGTTCTGAATTCCGAACTCTGAACTCTACACTTGCTACGCGTGTGCCGGCTGAGCCGCTTCGGCGGGCGGCCTGGCGAAGAACAGCAGTAGCAGCGATCCGATCGATGCCGCCGACGCCAGATAGAACGCGAGCTGATAGCTGCCGGTCGCGCTGAACACCCGGCCGCCGATGAGCGGACCGAAGATGCCGGCGGTGCCCCAGGCCAGGAGCAGGATGCCGTAATTCACCGCCGAGTACTTCGGACCGTAGAAGTCGCCGGCAATCGCGGTGTAGACCGACAGCTGCGTGCCGTAGGCGTAGTAGACGACGAACAGCAGGATGAGGAAGATGACCGTCGAGTGGCTGAACAGGAACAGCGCCGGCGCAGCCACTGTCGACAGGATCAACACGGTGCGCACCGTGGGCAGCCGGCCGATGTGGTCGGAGAGCCAGCCGGAGAAGAAGCGGCCGAGCGCGCTGCCGGCGGCGCCGACGGTGACGGCGAATGCCGCGACGGCCGGGCTGTAGCCGACCGAGCGCGCGAACGGCACGACCTGGCTGACCGCCATCGTCCCGGCGATGCAGCCGAGCATGTAGGCGATCCACAGCGGATAGAAGGTCGGCACCTTCAGCATCTGCGACGTCGTCAGGTTGACGGACGACACGCGCGGCGCCGACGAGGACTTCGCTTTCGACGCGGGAGCAACGAAGTCGTCCGGCGGATCCTTCAGCCAGTACGCGCCGACCATGGTCAGCACGAGGTAGGCCGCCGCCACGATCTGGAACGTCGAGCGCCAGCCGAAGTTCGTCACCAGGGCGGTGGCAATCGGGCCGACGATGCCCGAGCCGGCGGCGAAGATGCCGACCGCCAGCCCCGACACGAGCCCGCGCGCCTCGGGATACCACTTGAAGCCCACCGCGAGCGGCGGCAGGTACCCGAACCCGAGGCCGAGCCCCACCAGCACGCCGGCCGTCAGATAGAGCCCGGTCAGCGTGGTCACGAAGCTCGCCAGCAGGAACCCGCCGCTGAAACAGAGGCCGCCGATGACCGCGATCGTACGCGCGCCGACACGATTGATCATCGTTCCCGCGACGTTGTACATGACCGCGAGGAACACCATGTTGATCGTCGACACGAACGCGGTCTCGGTGCGCGTCCAGTGGAACTCGGCCTCGAGCGGAGGAATGAACACGCTCCACGCGTAGTAGCAGCCGAGGGCGATGTTGAGGGCACAACCACCCGCGAGGGCGTGCCACCGAACGAGGGACGAGGAATGTTGTTGGGCCATAGTATGTCGCTGCAAGTGGGCAGGCGTATCAGCGGCGGATTCTAACAGAGTTCCCGATCCCGCTCTAGTCGAGCGGGACGGTACATATCGGACCGACATGCGCGCGGCAACAGAGCGTCGCGCGAGAATTTCATGCAGCGCGGAATCGCTGTACGTGCCGCGATCCGTGTGCTATTCTGGCGCAGCCTACCCAGCGGGCTGCTCACGAACTCGGAGATTTCCTGCATGATGGTGAAGAAGATCGCTATCCGTCTGTTCCTGCTGCTCGCAGCGCTGGGCCTGTTCCCCGCGGTCTCGAACGCGCAGTTCACGCCGCGCACGCTCGACGAACCGGCCACTGGCGAACGCTACCACATCGAAGCCTCGGTCGGGCTCTGGAACACGAACACCGACATGAGCATCACGAGCGAGTCGCGGTTCGGCATTCCCGGGACGCCGATCGACTTCAAGAAGGACCTCGGCCTCACCGACGGCGCGTTCAAGGAGCTGCACCTGGTGCTGCGCCCCTCGAAGCGCAACAAGCTGCGCTTCCAGTACATCCCGATCAAGTACACCCAGGAGGCGAAGCTGACCCGCGACATCGTCTTCCAGGGGATCCGGTACCGCGTCGGCGTGCCGGTGAACTCTCAGCTCGACTGGAAGGCCTACCGCTTCACCTACGAGTTCGACTTCGTCTCGCGGAGCCGCGGCTTCGCCGGCTTCATGCTGGACGCGAAGTACACCGACGTGTACGCCGGGCTGCAGAGCCCCATCGACGACGAATCGCTGCACGCGCGGGCGCCGATCCCGACCATCGGCGGCATCGGACGCTACTACGTCGTGCCCAACATCTCCATCACCGGCGAGATCAGCGGGTTCAAGATCCCCGACAGCATTTCCGAAGAGTACAAGGGGCACTACGTCGATCTCGACATCTACGGCACCGTCAACTTCACGAACAACCTCGGAGTCCAGGTCGGCTACCGTTCGTTCGACCTCGGCTACACCGTCAAGGACGACGACGTGGTCACCGATTCGGGAACGTTCGTGCTGAAGGGGCTCTACTTCGGAGCGGTCGCCCGCTTCTAGAGCGAATCCGGGTTCGGTGTAGCACCCGCCCCTACACCGAACTCCGATCCAGCTTCGCCGTCATCCGTTCGTCCGCCTCGCGCAACGTCTCGTCCCGCTTGCAGAAACAGAAACGCAGCTTCGTCCGTCCGAGCTCCGCGTTGCGATAGAAGCTGCTGCCGGGCACCGCGGCGACGCCGACGTGCTTCACGAGGTAGCGCGCGAACGCCACGTCGTCGGGAAAGCCGAAGCCGCTGATGTCGGTCATGACGTAGTACGCGCCCTGCGGCACGTAGCAGCGGAACGCGTGCCGCTCGAGGATCTCCAGCAGCATGTCGCGGCGGCGGCGATACGCCTGCGCAAGCTCCACGTAGTACGAGTCGTCCAGACCGAGCGCGGCGACACCCGCCTCCTGCAGCGGAGCGGCGGCGCCGACGGTCAGGAAGTCGTGCACCTTCCTGATGGCGCCGGTCAGCCACCGCGGCGCAATCGCCCAGCCGACGCGCCAGCCGGTCACGCTGTAGGTCTTCGACAGGCTGTTGATCGTCACGGTGCGCTCCGCCATGCCGTCGACGCTCGCGATCGGCACGTGCCTCGCCTCGCCGTAGACGATGTGCTCGTAGATCTCGTCGGAGATCGCCACGACGTCCCACTTCTGGCAGAGCGCGGCAATCGCGGCGAGCTCGCTGCGACTGAATACCTTGCCGGTCGGGTTGTTCGGTGTGTTGAGGATGATCGCCTTCGTGCGATCGTTGAACGCCGCCGCCAGTTCGTCGGGATCGAAGCTCCAGTCGGGCTCCCGCAGCGTGACGTACCGCGGCGTCGCGCCCGACAGGATGGCGTCGGGCCCGTAGTTCTCGTAGAACGGCTCGAAGATGACGACCTCGTCGCCCGGATCGATGAGCGCCATCATCGTCGCCATCATCGCCTCGGTCGATCCGCAGGTGACGGTGACCTGCTCGTCGGCGGCAACCGGCACGCCATAGCGGCGCGTGAGCTCGCGCGCCACGGCGGCGCGAAGCGCATGGGCGCCCCACGTGACGGCGTACTGGTTGATGTCGCCCGCGATGGCCGAGCACGCCGCCTGCTTGACGACGTCGGGGGCCGGAAAATCGGGAAATCCCTGCGAGAGGTTGACGCCGCCGTACTGCTGGTTGAGGCGCGTCATCTCGCGGATCACCGATTCGGTGAACTGCGACGCCTTGGCCGAGCCGGTCAATCTGGACATGGATACAGGATGATGACGGCCGACGCGCTAACGGCGGCTGGCGGAGGTCTTCCGGGCTGCCGGTTTCTTCGCGGCGGGCCGTTTCGCGGCCGGCTTCTTCACGGCCGGCGCTTTCTTCCTGGCCGGTGCCGGCGCGGACGCCTTCTTCGCAGGCGCCGGCGCAGGCGCCGATGCAGCCGGCGTTGCCGGAACAGCGACGACGCGCGGGGCGTCGACCCCTTCGATTGCCGGCACCCCCGAGTAGAGATGACGATAGTCCTCGGCTGTGCCGAGGATCTTCTTCACGTACAGCTGCGTTTCGGGGTACGGGATGTCGTCGATGAACTCCTCGGTCTCGAGACCGGGCCGTTCGCTCCGCCAGCGGCGGACAGGCGTTTCACCGGCGTTGTAGCTCGCGAGCACGAGATGGAGATCGCCGAACTCGCGGATCTTGTCGGCGAGATACGCCGTGCCCATCCGGATGTTCGCCTCGGGATCGGTCAGCAGCCGCGACGAGTAGCGCATCTTCAGCTTGCGCGCGTACATGCGGGCCGTCGACGGCATGAGCTGCATCAGCCCGTAGGCGTTGGCGGCCGATCGCACGTCGGCGACGAAGGTCGACTCCTGCGCGACGAGCGCCGCCACGAGATACGGGTCGAGGCCGTTGGACTGCGCGTGCTTCCGGATCAGATCCCAGTAGGCAATCGGGTAGATCACGGTGAGCACTTCGCGAGGCAGCTCTTCCCCGCCCGCCGCCATGAACTGCGGGTAGGCGCGGCGCATCGTGTTGATGGCGCCGCGAAGCAGCTGAAACCGCCGCATGCCGGTCTCGGTGCGCGCCTGCTGCTGCCGCGCCCACGCCACCGTCGCTTCGATGGCTGGCGAATCTCCCCAGACGCGCTGCGCGAAGCGGAGCTCGTTCAGCGCGTCATCGTACATCTCGGCGCCGAGCAGCGCCCGGACGACGACGCCGTTGGCGGGCAGCTGCTGGTCGACCGCCGCCGTCGACGCGTCGACGGCGATGCGCGCCGCGGTGACGCGCGCGACGACCGTCTCGTCCAGGCGCGCGGTGGCGAGGCGGCCGTAATACGAGTTCGCGTAGTCGGCGGCCGTCAGCGTGAAGCGCTCCGCGGCGAGTTCCGGTTCGCCGAGCGCCTCGTGCGCGCGGCCAGCCCAGTACAGCCACGCCGGACGGTAATCGGCACGCGGGAAATCGGACGCCGCCCGCTCGAAGATGCGCACCGTGTCGGCGTACTGGTTCTTGCGGTACGCCGCCCAGCCGCTCTTCCATGCCGCGCGCTGCGCGTAGGTCCCGCGCGGATACCGATCGTAGAGCTCGCGGAAGATCGCTTCGGCCCGATCGTCCTCGTTCGTCTTGATGTAGTGCGTGCCGAGATTGTCGAGCGCGTCCTCGGCCCACGTCTGATCCGGGAAGTCGCTGGCGATGCGGTGCAGCACCTGGACGAAGGTCCGCGTGTCGCCGAGATCGCGCGACGCGAGCGCATAGAAGAACAGCGCCTCCCCGCGGCGCGAGGCGGTCTCGGCGAGCGGCCGCAACGCCTCTCGCGCGGCGCGCGTGCGCCGGGTGAAGTAGTTGCACTCGGCAATGCGCAGCTGCAGCAGCTCCTTGTCGTCGCGGCCCGCGTACGACAGGAGCGCCTCGAACGCCGTGCGCGCGTCGGCGTACTGCTTCGCGCCGAACAGGCGCTCGGCTCGCCCGAGATCCGCCTTGTAACGCGGCGATCCCGGAGCCAGCGGCTGCAGACCCGACAGCGTCTTCAGCTCCAACGCGGCAACGGCGGCGTTCTCTCCCAGCGGGAACTCGTAGTACACGTGCGCGAAGGCCTCGGCCGCCCGCTCCTGATCGTGCGCCGCTTTGGCGGCGCGGCCGAGACGCATGTAGACCGCTTCGACGTCGCTCAGGCGCCCTTTCAGCAGGCGCTCGTAGATGCGCACCGCGTCGTCCGGCTCGTCGAGCGCTTCGAGCGCCTCGGCCTCGCCGATCGCCGCCGCTTCCGCGAGGTAGCCGATCGGCTGCTGCGCCTCGACCGCGCGGAACGATTTCAGCGCGTCGGCGCCGCGATCGAGACCAAGCTGCGCCACGCCGGCGTAGTACATCGCATACAGGCCGAGCGGGCCTTCCTTGACGATTGGGGCGACGAGCGTCAGCGTCTTCGAGTAGTCGCCGTCGGCGACGAGACGCGCCGCCGTCGTGAGCGGCATCGTCGACGCACGCGTGGCGGCGCTGGTTGCGCCGCGCTCGGGCGCCAGCCACAGCTCGGAGAGCTCGCGCGGCACCGGCGGGTGCGGCGTCGGCGTCAGGACCGTCAGCCCCGCCACGTCGGTGGCAGCCGCCGAGAGCCTGCTCTGCTGCGCGCGCGGAGACGGCGCCGCGACAACCGCACATGCGGCGACGATGACGAAAGCCGATCGTGTCATGCGCACCCGATTCACGATGTGTCTCCGCTACATGCCGGCGCCCGCCGCGTGCCTCGGGGCGCCAATCCCGGTGGCCTGTGCGAGCCGCATCGCGGTCAGCGATTCCAGCACCTTGCCCGCGTGGCGTGCGAGCACCTCCAGCGTCGACGCCAGCACCAGGCCGCTGTCGCCCGGCTCGGCCTCGGCGCACACGACCGCCGTCGCCTGAGCATCGAGCATCACCGGCGCGCTCACGAACGCCGTCGCCGCGCGATCGCTGAACGCAGGACGTGCGCCGTTGGTCAGCGATGTCACGCCGGCGCGCACCGCGTCGGCGACGATGCCCGCGGCGGCCAGCGGGATCTCGAACGCCGGCTGCCCGTCGAGGACGGGAAAGCCGGACTGCTTCCACACCCGCAGCGTCTCCCCGCGCACGAGGAACAGCACGACGCGTCCCGCTTCGGCGCCCGCGGCGTCGGCGAGGATGTTGAGCGCCTGGGACAGCGAGGTCGCCTTGTCGAGTGTCCGGGTCGCCTGCGCGAGGCGCGAGAGGCGATCGCAATGACGCGCGGCCTGCTGGTCCAGCGCGGCGGTGTGCGCGGCATCGAGCTCGTCGCGGAGCTGCCGCGCGGCGGCCTCGGATGCGGCGCCGGCCTCGTTGCGGAGCTGGGATTCGCGCGCGGCGAACTCGTCGGTCAGTCGGGCGGCCATCTCGCGTTCGGCCGCGGCAATGGCGGCGGCCGACTCCTCGCGTGCCGCCTCTGCCGCGGCGGACCGCTCGGCCTCGATTGCCGGGGTCAACTGCCCCAGGGTGGCACCGGCATGTTCAGTCACCACCGCGCGGAGGCGCTCGGCGAGCGTCTCGAAGCTGCGGTTGAGCTGGTCGACCAGGGGATCGCTCATGGGTGACCTGACTGTGTGCGTCATTATAGCGCCGGCAACTCCAGCCGGTACAGATAGTTGTCGTCCGAAGTCCGCCTCGGGCGTAGGGGGGAGACGCAGACGGGTAGGGATGGTAGGGCGGGTGGGGCGGGAAGGACGGGAGGGCAGGTAGGGAGGTTGGGCAGGTGGGGCAGGTAGGGCTGGTGGGGCAGGTAGGGACGGGGTCGGGAAGGTCGGGAAGGTCGGGAGGGTCGGGAGGGTCGGGAGGGTCGGGAGGGTCGGGAAGGTCGGGAGGGTCGGGAGGGATTGGACGGTTGGGAGGATTCTCTGCGGGGGATGAGACAAGGCAATGACGTACGTAGGGTCGGGTCTTCAGACCCGACCGCACCAGTGTTCAGACCCGACCGCAAGGCGACGAGGCTGGCGGACGGGTAAGCCGGGGCGCCACGCCCCACAGCCAATAGAGCTTGACCGGAACCGTACGCCTCGTGGCTGCGTGATGAGCAGCTTCCCTCACGAAGGAAGGAACGAGGATAAAAAGACAGGAGCAGTGACCTCCCGCGGATTTGCTCGCATCCTCCGTGTCCTCCGTGGTTGAGCTTTTAACTCGTGCTGGCCTTCCAGTCGACCGATGCCGCTTTCATCCAAAGACACGACGGTCCCGACGTTTCAATCGATTCGGCCGGGTCGTTCGACCCCGACACGGAGGGCATCGTTCAGCCCCGACACGGAGGGGCATGATGGCGCTGGGCGGCGAAGGGGCGTACAATATCGGTATCGCGTCTGCTCGCACGGCAGAGGCGACCGCGTTCAGCTCACCGGTTCAGCCGCGCACCTCGGGGGCGACCTGGCTTCGACGGGGGTAAAGACTCGCGGGATGCATGCCGAGCACCGTTAACTCGTAAATCTGACGGAACATCCGTTAACTGCGGATACTCAGTACGCTCTCGCAGCCTAATTAAGCTGTGAGCGTCCGCCTCGACCTCGCCCGGTGGTCGGGGGCCGGATGTCATCAAACGGGCTGGCGGTCAGGTGGCGGCTCGGCGCCTGATCGTGAGATCAACCGGGCCTGGTGTCCGGCGGTTCTTGGCCGCTTCCTCACGCCGGGCACGAGATTTCAGAAGCGGACACGCATGTAGAGTCCTTCGGGAACGTGCCTTCGGACGGGGGTTCGACTCCCCCCGCCTCCACCAACCTTCGCTCGATGTCCGTGCAATGACGACCTCGTCGAGCTACGGTTGGCAAGTCGACCGCCGCTCATGATCCGCGCGAAGTTGCCAACCGTCGCCTCCGGCGAAGGTGGGCAAAAAAGAGGCCTGGCTTGACGCTGCTGCAGGCTCCCGCGATTGCCCTCGTCTCGCTCGTCGCCGGCGCCGGCGCCGCTCAGAAACCGATCCGCGAAGTCCCGCTGCACATCGACGCCGCATCGCCGCCCGAGAACGTCCCTGCCCTAGTCGCGGAGTCTGATGCAGTTGTCCGGATCGTCGTGAAGAGCGTCGACCCAACGCAGGTGCCAGCTCCCCTGACGCCCCGGTTGCCCCGATGACCAAAGTAGTTGGACAGGTCATCGACAGGCTTTCGCAGAGGAACTGACAGCCGCCTCGCGCGCCTACGACCGATCTCGACGCTGAGAAGAACGTCAACTCGCTCTACGTGCGGCCGGCTACTGGAAACCTGCGCCGCCGCTGATTTGAATTACACCGATTCGGTGGACAATCGCGATCGATTCCGCGTCGCCTGACGCGCGGGCGGCGCCAGGAGGCGCACCATCCCGTGCCGCGAATGTCGCAGCCGTGCGCAGAAGCGCGCCTCTCCAGCTATAGTGAGCCGACATCGGATCGCCGAACCGTTTTCATGGAGGTGAGATGAAAGCCACCTGGATGCTTGCGAGCCTGGCCCTGGTTCTCTCGGTCGCCTGCTCGGACCGCCGCGACGCCGGCTCTTCCGGCAACGCCGCACCGCCTGCCGACGCGGCGCCGCCGGCCACGCAGAAGCCGGTGCTGACCGGCGCCAGCGCCTTCGTCTCCTCGACCGAGATCACCCCGGGCACGGTCCGCCGCATCACGCCGGCCGATCTCCCCGCCCCGTACGCGACCGAATCGGTCACGACCCGCTCGCGCATCGTGCCGCGCCCGCAGGGGACGCTGCCGCAGGCGCCGCCGGGATTCACCGTCACCCTGTTCGCCGACGGGCTGATCGAGCCGCGCGTGATCCGCGTCGCGCCCAACGGCGACGTCTTCGTCGTCGAATCGCAGGCGGGACGCGTTCACGTCTTCCGCGGCGTCGGTCCCGATGGACGCGCGCTCGAAGACTCGGTGTACGCCACCGGCCTCCACGAGCCGTACGGGCTCGTCTTCTATCCGCCCGGCGGCTCGCCGCAGTGGGTCTACGTCGCCAACACCGACTCGGTCGTCCGCTATGCGTACAAAACGGGAGACCTGAAGGCGACGGCCGCCCCGGAGACGATCGTGGCCAGGCTTCCAGCGAGCCGACCACAGGACCAGGATGCAGTCCGCCGGTACGACGAGGCGGTCGCGAAAGGCCAGGCGCCGCCCGATCACGGGCACTGGACGCGCGACCTGGCGCTGTCGCTCGACGGGAAACGGCTGTTCGTCGGCGTCGGCTCGGCCTCCAACGCCGACGATCCCGACGAGTTCCCGCGCGAGCAGAACCGCGCGGCGATCCTGGAGTACACGCCCGAAGGCCAATTCGTGAAGGTCTACGCGTCAGGCATCCGCAACCCGTCTGGCATCGCCGTCAACCCGGCGAACGGCGAGCTGTGGACGTCGGTGAACGAGCGCGACGGCCTCGGCGACAACCTCGTGCCCGACTACATCACGCACGTCGAGGAAGGCGGCTTCTACGGGTGGCCCTACTTCTACATCGGCGGCAACCCTGATCCGCGCCACGCCGGCAAGCGTCCGGAACTGCAGGCCAAAACGATCGTCCCCGACGTCCTGCTGCAGTCGCACACCGCGTCGCTGCAGATGATCTTCTACGACGGCGCGCAGTTCCCCGCGGCATATCGAGGAGACATCTTCGCGGGACAGCACGGCTCGTGGAATCGCGCGGTGCGATCGGGCTACGAGGTGGTGCGCGTGCACCTCGAGAACGGCCGCTCCGATGGCAGCTACGAAGACTTCCTCACCGGCTTCCTGACGCCGAACGGCGACGTCTGGGGACGCCCGGTCGGCGTCAACGTCGCCTCCGACGGCTCGCTCCTCGTCAGCGACGACGGCTCGGGATCGATCTGGCGGGTGAGCTACACCGGCAGGTAGACAGCACGCGGATCTGAAGGTCCCGCCACGACAGCGACAACCGGCGGCCGTTCCCGCGCGCGTCAGAGGACGCCGGCGAGAACGGTCAGCCCCACATAGATCTCGCGGCCAGGCGCCGGCTCGTAGTAGCGGGCGCCCGCCGCGTTCGGGCTCGTCGAGGCGTTGTAGCGCGTGTCGAACAGGTTGTCGAGCCCGAGAAACGGCCGCCACGTCGCCCCCTTCCATTTCCGCTCGAAGCCGAAACGGAGATCGGTGACGGTCGACGCCCAGTCGTAGGCGGTGTTGGCGTTGTCGAGCGCGTAGGCGTCGAGCCACCGCACCTGCGCCGTCGCCTGCAGGCCGAACGGCGTGCCGTAGGTGCCAGACAGGTAGGCCTGGTGCGGCGGCGCTCCCGGCTCCTTCTTCCCCGAGTAATCCGCGGTCGCCGTCGCAAAGCGGTCGAAGGTGAAATCCTGCAGCGTGTAGGAGAGGCGCGCCTTCACGCGCGGCGCCGGCATCCACTCGAGCAGCATCTCGAAACCGTTTCGCGACGACCGCCCGGCGTTGCGGTAGAACACCTGCTCGTCCGCCCGTTGAAACGACACGAACGCATCGTCGAGCGCCGAGACGTAGCCGGCGAGCTCGTACCGGAGACGCCAGTCACGCACCAGCCCGCGGGCGCCGACCTCGAAGCTGCGCAGCGTCGCTGGATTCAGGTCGGTGTTGAATCCGCCTTCGCCGGTGGGACGGTTCGACAGCTCCACGGTCGTCGGCGTCTGGTACGCCGTCGAGAAGTTTGAATAGAAATTGACGCTGTCGCTGGCGCTGAAGGTGACGCCGACCTTCGGGCTCGCCGCCTTCATCGTGCGCGCGCCCGACTGATCGCCGTCCGACAGAAACCGATCGGACGCGCGAAACCGGTAGAAGTCGTATCGCAGGCCGGCGGTCGCGTGCCACCGCGGGTGCAGCGCGATCGTCAGCTCTCCGAACGGAGCCGTCGACGCCACCTGCTCGAGCTGATCGAGCAGCAGCCGGCCTTCGGTCGTCAGGCCGCCAGCCGTCCTGACCCCGGCGTTCTGGAACTCGTTGCGCTCGTCGTGCTGATACGAGGAATCGAAGCCGACGGTCCAGGAGATCGGCATCGATCCGACCTCGATCCGGTCCTGATACTCCGATCGCACGCCCGCGCCGGTGCGGCCGAGATCGATGATCCGCGACGGGATCGGGTTCCAGGTATCGCGCCACATCGCCCACCCGGTGGCGCGCAGCTGTCTGCTCCCGGAGAAGCGGTGCTCGAACGTCACGCCCCCCTGCCCCTGCCGGCTCGACTCGCCCCATCCTTCGGTAATCGCCTGCGGACGAACGCTTCGCGGGTTGCTCCGCGCATCCGCTCTGGTCAAGGTGCTCGGGCTCTCGCCGAACGGCATGTCGAACAGGTTGAAGACGCCGCGGATCTCGGTCGAGGACGAGAGCGCCGAGCGCAGCGCGACGTTCGCCTGGCGGATGTCGGCGGCGCTGTGCGCGCGATAGCCGTCGACGTGCATGCGGCTGGCGTCGACGAGATAGCCGAAAGTGCCGAGCGTGCCCTGCGCCTTCACCTGCTGGCGGTCGTACCCGTAGCTGCCGAACTGGACGTCGGGCTGCAGGTTCAGACGATCGGACGAGGGATATTCGGTGTAGAGGCTGATCACGCCGCCGGCCGAGTTGCCGTACAGAACCGAGCTGGGACCGCGCACGACCTCGGCGCGGCCGGCCGAGCCGAGCGCGAGATTCGTCGGCTGGTTCGTCCCATCGGCGGTCGTGATCGGGATGCCGTCCTGCACCAGCTGCACGCCGCGCATGCCGCTCCCCTGGAGCGGAGAACGGATCGCGAGACGCATCCCTCCCGAGGCGCTGAAGTTGTGGCGGTTCTCCGCGAGCAGGCCGGGAATGCCGGCCAGCGCCTCGGCGGGGCTGACGCGCCGCTGCGCCGTCTGGATCTGGTCGCTGCTCACCACGTTCACGGCGTTCGGCACGGTCGCCAGCGTCTGCGCGGCGCGAGTGACCGTCACCGTTTCGGCGATGGGCGCGAGCGCGAGCGACAGGTCGACCGCTTCCCTGCTCTCCGTCGTCGCGCGCACGACGACCTCGGCCGGCGTGAAACCACTCAGCTCGGCGCGCACGCGATACGTGCCCGGGGCGACGTGCTCGAGCGCATACGCGCCGTCGCGATCGCTCGTGGCGGCAAAGCGCGCTCCGGTCTCCTCATTCGTCGCCGTGACGACGACGCCCGGCAGCACCCCGCCGCTCTGGTCGCGCACCGTGCCCGTGATCGCCGCGCCTCCACCCTGCGCCAGAAGCCGTGCTGCACCGCTCATCAGCAGCACCAGCGTCACCGCCACCACCACGCTCCGTCTGTTCACGACTACCCCACTGACCCCAACGACCCTCACTGAATCCAGCGACATTAACACATACGCTCCGGCTGACCGTGTCGGCAACCTCAACGTCCTCGCGGGCGCGAGAGTTGACACCCTGCGCACGGGTGACGGCCTGTGCTCGGGCGGCGGCGCCGGAGGGAGCGCGACCGGACGGTGAGACGCCGGCGAGGCGCGGAGGCGTCGGAGTCCCGTGGCGCTCGTTCACATCCACGATGAACGGGAACAGGACGCTGGCATCAGCGTTGCGACACTCACGCTGATGGGAGGAGCTCAAATGCCCGAGAAGGCCACAGTCGAACGCGCGCACGAAGCCAAACGCGCCGGACGAGCCCCGACGACACAGGCCGGCCCGTTCGTCGAGGAAGAGATCCGTCACGTCCGCGAAGGCAAGCATGGCGCCCGCTCGACGAAGCAGGCGATCGCGATCGGGTTGTCGAAGGCACGGCGAGCCGGCGTGGAGTTGCCGCCTCCGCCGGCCAGTGCGAAGCCACAGACCAAGCGCAGCGCCGCGTCGGCCCGCCGCGCAGCCGGACGCCGGCGTCGTCCGTCGCCGAAACGGTCGCGTGCGGTTGCCAGCGCCCTGAAGCGCGAAGGCCGACAGGCGGCGTCCAAACAGGCGCTCGCCCGACAGGCCCGAACCGCGGCACGGAAGCGGTCGTCAGCAGCCCGCAAGGCGTCGGCTCGGAAGGCGGTGCGAACCAAGGGCCCGGCGCTGCGCCGGGCGGCCGCGCGAAAGGCCGCCCAGGCGCGACAGTCGCGGCGTCGCCGTACGGCCGCGGCGTCGCAGTAGTCTGAGTCCGGCTACGAGCTAGACCTCTGTCATCACAGGCTTCGCAATCGAATCGAGCGCCGACTGGTAGAGGCGCTCGTAGTCGGCCGCCATCCGCTCGGCGCTGAAGTGCGCGTCGACGTGCCGCCGGCACACCGAGGGAGAGAACGCCGGCAGATCGCGCACGACGCGCACCATCTCGTCCAGGTCGTCGCAGACCCATCCGGTCTTACCGTGCGCGACCACCTCACGGACCGACCCGCGATCGAACGCGATCACCGGCGTCCCGCACGCCATGCTCTCGATCATGACGAGCCCGAACGGCTCCTCCCACTGCAGCGGAAACAGCAGCGCTCTCGCCCGGCCCAGCAGCTCGTTCTTCATGGCGAGATCGGCCTCGCCGACGTATTCGATCAACCGTCCGTCGATGTGCGGCCGGACGCTGTTCTCCCAGTAGTCCTGGAAGAAGGACTGGACCTGTCCCGCGATCTTGAGCGGTACACCCGCGCGGCGGGCGACGTCGATCGCGACCTCGACCCCCTTGCACGGCGCGATGCGGCCGAGAAAGGCGACGTAGCCCCCCTTCTCCACGCCCATTCGGAAATCACACAGATCGATACCGTGATGAATCGTCGTCAGCCGCGGCATCCGCTCCCGCCGCCGCTGCGCATCGCTGATCGAGACGTAGCTGATGTCCGGGTGCTGTTCGTACGCGGCGGACAGCGCCGGTTCGTGAGGATGGTGCAGCGTCAGCACGAACGGCGCGCGGACGTACGGTGCGAAGAACACGCCGGCGACGTCGTTGACATGAATCACCTCGCGCGCGTCGATCGCGTCACGGATCGCCCACGAGTAATGGCTCGTGCTGAGCAGGTGCCCCTCCAGTCCATCCGGCGGAGGCCACTGCCCGCGCGGAAAGAGCGATCGGACCTCGAACGACCCGTGGGAGTCGCCGCTCGCGTAGACGATGACGCGGTGCCCCCGGCGCATGAGCGTCTCGGCGAGCGTTGCGACAAAGAGCTCGGTCCCGCCGTACGCGCGAGGAGGAACGGAAATGAACGGCGGTGCGATGATCGCGATATCCATAAGGGGCCCGTCAAGGCTAGCCTCATGCAACACCTGTTCACACGCACGCGGCTCTGCTCCCTCGCCGCCGCCGGTGGTTGAGGTGAGGGATCGGAATCGCTCTTTGCAACAGGAAACCCGATGCCCGACATGCTGAAGCTCGCGGAGCAGTACGCCATTCTCAGCGAGGCGGAACGGTCGCTGACGGTCACGCGCGTCCTGAAGCATGGCGATACATTCGCCGTCTTCGATCCGCACGGTGACATCACGCCCGCGCCCGCCAGCGACCATGGTCTCTACCACGCCGGTACCCGCTTCCTGTCCCGATTCGAGCTGCTGCTCGCTCATCGCCAGCCGCTGCTGCTGAGCTCTGCGATCAGCGACGACAACGTCGTCTTTACGGCGGACCTGACCAACCCGGACGTCATCAAGGAGGGGCGCGTCCTCGTCGCTCGAGGGCTGCTGCATCTCTTCCGATCGCGCATCCTGTCGAACGGCGCCTGGATCGAGTGCCTCCGGATCACCAATCACGCGCTCCATCCGATCGAGACGCCGCTCTCCTTCCACTTCGACGCAGACTTCGCCGACATCTTCGAGGTGCGAGGCACTCCGCGCCAGGCGCGAGGGCAGCGACTGCCCGACGTCATCGCGCCGGACGCCGTGCTGCGCTATCGAGGGTTGGACGGCGTCGAGCGCCGGACCCGCATCCGTGTCCAGCGCGCGCCGGACGAGGCCGCCCATGGAGCGCTGTCGTTCGTAATCGCGCTCGAGCCTCACGCGACAGCCGACATCGAGATCGCGATCGGCTGCGAGATCGATCGCGTCGTGCCGGAGCTCCGACGCTTCCGCGAGGTCATCGTCGAGGAGCGGCGGCAGGTCACCGTGCACGACGAGCGTGCCTGCAGCATCGTCAGCTCGAATCACGCCTTCACCCGCTGGTTCCAGCGCTCGACGGCCGACCTCGGCATGATGATCACCGACACGCCTCACGGACCCTATCCGTACGCAGGCGTCCCGTGGTTCAGCACGCCGTTCGGCCGCGACGGCATCGTGACGGCGCTCGAGCTCCTGTGGGCCGCTCCCGAGGTCGCGCGCGGCGTGCTCGGGTTCCTCGCCGACACGCAGGCGACGACGACGAGCGATGCGCAGGATGCGCAGCCGGGGAAGATCCTGCATGAAATGCGCGACGGCGAGATGGCGGCGCTCGGCGAGATCCCGTTCGCGCGCTACTACGGCTCGGCAGACGCCACACCGTTGTTCGTCGTCCTCGCCGCGGAGTACTTCGAGCGCACGAACGATCGAGCGTTCGTCGATCGGCTCTGGCCGCACATCCTGGCGGCGCTCGACTGGATGACGCGGTACGGAGATGCCGACGGCGACGGGTTCATCGAATACGGGCGGCGCAGCGCGACGGGACTGATTCACCAGGGATGGAAGGACTCCTGGGATGCCGTCTTCCACGCCGACGGCGCGCTCGCCGACTCGCCGATTGCCCTCTGCGAGATCCAGGGCTACGCCTACGCGGCATGGCACGGCGCCGCGCGCCTGGCGCAGGCCCGTGGCGACCAGGCCCAGGCCGATGGATGGCGCAGCCGCGCCGAGACGCTCCAGTCACGCTTCGACGAAGCGTTCTGGTGTGACGACATCGGCACGTACGCGCTGGCGCTCGACGCGAACAAGCGCCCGTGCCGCGTGCGCACGTCGAACCCGGGACACTGCCTCTTCACCGGCATCGCGCGCCCCGAGCGTGCCCCGCGCATCGCCGGCACGCTGATGTCCGACCAGTCGTTCAGCGGATGGGGAATCCGTACCGTCGCCGCCGGAACGGCGCGCTACAACCCGATGTCGTATCACAACGGGTCGGTCTGGCCGCATGACACCGCGATCGTGGCCGCCGGTCTCGCGCGATACGGCTTCACGGCGCAGGCGTCGCAGGTCTTCAACGCGATCTTCGAGTTGAGCCAGGCGGTCGAGCTCCATCGCCTGCCCGAGCTGATTTGCGGATTCCACCGGCGCGCCGGCAACTCGCCCACGCTGTACCCGGTGGCCTGCGCACCGCAGGCCTGGGCGGCCGGGTCGGTGTACCTGCTCGTGCAGGCCTGTCTCGGCCTGCGGATCGACGCGGCGGCGCAGCGCGTGTCGTTCACGCGCGCCGCTCTTCCCGAAGAGATCGAGTGGCTGCGGATCCTCAATCTGCCGGTCGGCGACGGCAACGTCGACCTGCTCCTGACGCATCATGCCTACGACGTCGGCGTCACCGTGCTTCGACGCGAAGGCGAGATCACCATCCTGGCGGAGAAGTAGTCAGCGCCGGGCCGAGCCTCGGAGCACCGAGTCCCGCACCTGTGCGTGATGGTGCTCGAGCGCATCGCTGACCACGACCGGAAAGCCCTCGACCGACGGCACGAGGCTTCGCACGCCGGCCGGCAGCCGCGCCAGCTCCTCCGACGCATGCCGCCGCATCGCGTCGAGATCGGCGGCCTCCTCTGTTCGCACGCCGCCACGCATCATTGGCCGCAGCAACGGCCGTCCGTCGAGCCGCTCGTCGGCGCGGCCGATCACGTCGCGCGCCGCCGTTCCATCCTGCTCTTGCCTGAACAGCTGCTTGCGTCCCGGCAGGACAGGCTTGTGCAGCGACAGCTTGGTCCGTCCTCGACCGGCGTACTCCGACAGCTTGTACGCGACGTCGAGCGCCGGCACATCTTCGGAGACGCTCATCCCGGTGCCGACGCCGAAGGCGTCGATCGGCGCCCCTTCGTCCAGCAGGGCGGCGATCGCGTGCTCGTCCAGGCCGCTGCTGGCGATGATACCGACCTGCGGGAGCCCCGCGGCGTCGAGCAGCTGCCGCACGTCGCGGGCGAGCGGCCCGAGATCGCCGGAATCGAGACGGACGGCGCTCACCTCGATCGCCGGTTCGCTCGTGATCAGATCGATCACCCGGCGTACGCCGTTCAGCGTGTCGTAGGTGTCCACCAGCAGCACGGTGCCCGGGAACTCCCGTGCGAAGGCGCGAAACGCGTCGCGCTCGTCGCCGTGCGCCTGGATGTAACTGTGCGCCATCGTGCCGGTGACCGGAATCCCGTACAGCTTTCCCGCCAGCACGTTCGAGGTCGCGTGCACGCCGGCGATGTAGAAAGCGCGCGCGGCCTGGAGCGCGGCATCGATGCCGTGCGCGCGCCTGGCGCCGAAGTCGACGACCTGCCTGCCGCGCGCGGCGGTCACCACGCGCGACGCCTTCGACGCCAGCACGGTGTGCACGTGGATCTGGTTCATGACGTAGGTCTCGACGAGCTGCGCCTCCGGGAGAGGCGCCACGATCTCGAGTATCGGTTCGTTGGCGAACACCGGCGTGCCTTCCGGCACCGCGTAGACGTCGCCTGTGAAACGGACGTCACGAAGCCAGGTCAGGAACGCGGGCGACAGCCGATCGAGCGTCCTCAGGTAGGCGATGTCCTCGTCGGTGAACCGCACGGTCTCGAGGAAGGCGAGCACCGGTTCGAGCCCGCAGGCCAGCAGGTAGTTGCGCTCCTTCGGGAGGCGCCGAACGAAGAGCGTGAACACCGCGGACCCGGTCATGCCTTCCGCGGCGTACGCCTGCATCATCGTGAGCGCGTACAGATCGGTGAACAGCGCCGACACGGGCGGTTGGCGCGCGGCCATCACGCGGCGTCCGTCGTTTCGAAACGGGCACCCGCTCGACGCATCTCCTCGAGCGCTTCTTCCCCGCCAGTTGGCGACACCGGCCGGGTACCGTCGGCGATGACTATCGCCTCGAAGCGATGCCGAAGCGCGTCGAGCACGGTGGCGCGCACGCAGACGTCCTGCGCGAGCCCGCCAACCCAGACGCGCCGGACATGCCGCCGCTCCAGTTCGACCGCCAGCCCCGTCTCGTCGAACGCGGAGTACTGATCCCGGTCGAACCGCACCCCTTTGGTGACGATGACCGCCGACGCGGGAAGCTGCAGATCCGGATGGAATCGAGCGCCAACGCTGTCCTGGAGGCAGTGAGGCGGCCACTCTCCGCCGGACTCGACGAAGCTCATGTGCCCCGACGGATGCCAGTCGCGCGAGGCGTAGACCGGCACGCCGGCGTCGGCCGCCGCCCCGGTCCAGCGATTCAGCACCGGAACGACATCGGCGCCGCGAGCGATCGGCAGCGCGCCGCCGGGACAGAAATCGATCTGCACGTCGACGAGGATCAGCGCGTCGCCGGAATGGAGAAGTCGTCGGGGGTCAGCCATGATGGTGTTACGAACATATCGCAAGAGCGCAGGCGTGGACCCGACTATCGCCGGCACCTCGTCCACAGAGCAGCCTGGTGCCGTCACTGCCAACCTGTTCGAGGTCGGGCGCGCCGACGAACCCTGGAGTGGCGGCGACGCGGGCGAGCGACTGGACGATTTGCCTCACTCGCGCAAGTGGTGCAGTATCTCGCCGTGCGGCACATGGCGAGGATGACCGTCGCGGCAGTCGCGGTTCTGCTCGTCGTCCGTCCTGCCGCGTCACTCGCGCAAACGACGCCTCTGGGGATCCTCACCGTGCCGCCAATGCCGGTGGAGCTCCGCGCATCGAGCGAACGTCTTGTTCGCCTCGAGCGCTGGATTCTCGCGACGGCTCGCCATACGCCGGGGCAATCCGACGAGCTCTCGCAGGAGGTCGCCGCGTGGACGCTGACCGAGCTGCAGGAGCTCTGGGTGGACGCCAACGCGCTCGGGCGTGTCATGCGGGATCGCTCCGTCAGCGGATTCCGTCTCGGCCGGTCCGACGGAAGCTCCACGGCGATCGTCTACACACGGCGGCAGCTCGAGACGCTGCAGCAGCTCGCCTGCGTCGCCGGCGGGTACCTCGATCCGTCCGGGTTCGCCATGAAGGCGGGCAGCGTCGCACGGGAGTGCGTCGAGGCGACGCCGCTGAACCGTCTCAGCCCCGCGCTCGCCGAGGCCGCGGTCTGGTTCGGCGTCGAGCGCCTCCGCCGCGGCGACGACAACCTGTTCTGGCGCCGCAGCGCGCTGCTGCATTCGGACGTGGCGATGCTCGAGACGCCCCGCATGGTGTCGACGGGAACGGCATCGCTTCCGATCGGGCCGCGCCGGATCCGCGTCGAGCTGATCGACGGCCGCCGCGCGGGGCTCACGCTTGGGGGCATCCACTGGTCGCTCGCCGAGGATCTGCTCGACTTCGTCAAAACCGATCGATTCGCCGAAGCCGGCTCCCGAGCGCGACGACATGGTCCGTGCCTGGTACCAGGCGACGACGATGTGGATGCAGTGGCAGGAGCAGCGCGACCCGCAGCACCTCGAAGCGGGTCTCAGGCTGTTTCCCGAGGATCCGCTCCTGCTCTTTCTCAGCGGCTGCGAACACGAGGCATACGCCTCGCCGGTGATCCAGGTGCCGATCCAGGGCACGCCTCGCGACACGTGGCTCGTCCGTTCTCCGCGTGACGAGCTGCAGCAGGCGGCAGACCAGTTCCGAAAAAGCCTCGCGAACGGATCGTCCGCTGAAACGCGGCTGCACCTCGGTCGCGTCGAGCAACTGCTCGGCGATCCCCAGGAAGCGGTGCAGACGCTGAACGCGGCGGACGCGCTCCCGTCGGACACGCTGCGGTATCTGCGCGACCTGTTCCTCGGTCAGGCGTACGAGGAGTCGGGGGCATTCGCCGACGCCGGCGCTGCCTACGAGCGCGCACACGCGCTGTTTCCGCTGGCGCAGTCTCCGCTGCTCGCGATGTCGCAGCTGCGCCGCCGGTCCGACGACTACGAGCAGGCGAAGGCCGCGATGACGGCGCTCTGGACGGTCGTGCCCGACAACGACGAAGACGATCCGTGGTGGCGGTATTCGGTGTCGCACACCGACGGTGCCGAGGCGCGCGTGGAGTCGGTCTGGAGGTCAGTCGAGTGAGGCGCGGCGCCGACATCGGCATGCTGATCGTCGCGAGCCTGTGCGCGATCGGCACGCGCGACATGAGCGCGCAGAGCGCCACGTTCCGGGCGCGGGTCGAATCGGTGCGGCTGGACGCGCTCATCACGGAGGGCGGACGTCCGGTCAGAGGGCTGACGCCCGCGGACTTCGACATCGTCGACAACGGCGTTCGGCAATCGGTCGACTACGTCAGCCTCGACGAGCTGCCGGTCAACGTCGTCAGCGTGCTCGACATGAGCGAGAGCGTCTCCGGGACGGCGATCGAGCAGCTGCGCCTGGCCACCAGCGGGATCGCCCGTGGACTCCGCGCCGGCGATCAGACGGCGCTGCTCACCTTCAATCACCGCGTCACGCTCGGACTGCCTCTGACCCAGGACGTGCACCGGATGGGACCGGCGCTCGAGGCGATCAGCCCGGAAGGAGGCACCGCCCTGATCGACGCCGTCTATTCGTCGCTGTGGATCGCGGAGCCGGACCCCGGGCGCACCGTGATCATCGTCTTCAGCGACGGTCTCGACACGGCGAGCTGGCTGTCGCGCGAGCGGGTGCTGGAAGCGTCGAAACGGGTGGACGCCACCGTCTACGCCGTCACGAGCGGCAGCCGGCGGAACCCGTTCCTCTCGGACATCACCGAGTCGTCCGGCGGGCGCACGTTCGACGCGGCATCGCCCGATCGCATCTCCGCCGCGTTCGCCTCCATCCTCCAGGAATTCCGCGAGCGCTACGTCATCAGCTATTCGCCAACGGGTGTCGCCTCGCGAGGATGGCACAAAGTCGATCTGCGCGTGAAAGGACGACGGGCGTCCGTCCGGGTACGGGCCGGCTACCTGGCTGGCCCGGACTAGCGCGCCTGCCGTGGGTCGGGCGCCCACTCCTATTGACAGTCGATACGAGCACGGGCATACTCCAGTCGACATCCGATAGGAGAGGGTCCGCGCGTGACACAACCTTCCCGAACGCTTCTGCAGGGCACGCTGGACCTGCTGATCCTGAAAGCGCTGTCGCTGGAGGAGCTCCATGGTCTCGGCGTGTCGCGGCGCATCGAGCAGTTGACCGGCGGCACCTTCCAGGTGCAGCCCGGTTCATTGTTCCCGGCGCTCCATCGATTGGAAGAGGCGCGCTGGCTGCGCGCCGAGTGGCGTCCGTCCGAGAACAACCGGCGCGCCAAGTACTACCGGCTGACGCCCGCGGGCCGGCGCCAACTGGCGGAAGAGACGCGCGCATGGGACGAGATCGCCCTCGCGATCCGCCGGGCACTGGAGGCCTGATGCGTCCCCTGCCCTGGCGTCGCCGCCGGCGGGAGCGCGACGAGGATCTGCGGGTCGAGCTCGAATCGTTTCAGGAACAGATCGCCGCCGAGGAAGCGGCACGCGGGCTGTCCGAACCGGACGCGCGCCGTCTCGCCGCGCTTCGATTCGGCGGACAGACACAGGTCGCGGAGCAGGTGCGCGACCAGTGGCGAGGCGCCAGGCGACGCACCTGGTGGATCGACGTCCGCCATGCCACCCGCGCGGTCTGGCGGCGCCCGGGTCCTCTGGCTCCGGCGGTCATCACGCTCGCGCTGACACTGGGCGCGACCGCCGCCGTCCTGAGCCTCGCGTGGGGGATGTGGCTGCGTCCGCTGCCGTATCCGGACGCCGATCGCCTGGCGCTCGTCTCCGAAGGTTTCACCGACGGCACCGATATGCAGATCAGTGCCAGGACCGTGAACGAGTGGATCGCGCGATTGCGGACGGTCGAACGTGTGGCGGCGTTCCGTCCCGTGGACCTCACCGTTCGCGGTGCTGGCGAGCCGCGCGTCATCTCCGTGTGCCTGGTCACGAGCGACTTCTTCAGGGTGCTCGGCCAGCCCCGTGCGCTTGCGAGCGCATCGTTCTCGGATTCGTCAGCCATCGTCGTGAGTGACGCGTTTGCGGCGACGCTGTCGCCCGGCGTGATGGCAGGCACGCTGCCGATCAGCATCGGCAACCGGAGCTACACGGTTGTCGGCACCGTGCCCGACGAGCATCAATTCCCTGATACCACCATGATGGCGTGGCTGCCGGCGGATCTCACACGTGCGGACGACACCTCTGGCTACTACCGGCTGATTGCACGCCTCTCTCCGTCGACGACGATCGCACAGGCGACCGACGATGCGGCGCGGGTGATGCGGGAGATCGGAGGATCGAACCGCAACCATCCGGTGGTAACCCCCCTGGACGAAGCGGTACGAGGCCAGGTCCGCCCGGTCGTTCGTGCCGCGATCGTCGCGGCGGTGCTGCTGCTCCTGGTCGCGTGTGCGAACGTCGCGAGTCTCTTCGTCGCGCAGGCAATCAGCAGGCGCGGCGAGTACGCAACGCAGCTCGCGCTCGGCGCGCCCGCACGCCGCATCTTCCGGCGCATCCTGTTCGAGCTGTTGTGGGTCTCCGCGTGCGGTGCGCTGCTCGGAATCGCTGTCGCGGCGCTGGCGCTTCGGGCCTTCCGCCAGAGCGCACGCGGCGTCCTGCCGGGCCTGGCAGGTGCCGGACTGGACGCGCCTGTCATCGCGGCCATCGTCGTCATCGCGTTCCTCGTCGCCGTCACCTGCGCATCGATCCCGTTCGTGAGCGTGCTTCGGGACCAGCGGGCGATTGGCCCGTCGCTCGTGCGGTTTCCAGCGGCGGCGCGCGCGCAGGCAGGGCTGCTGATCGGACAGATCGCCGTGTCGGTCAGCCTGGTGTTCGCGGCCGGTCTGCTGACCAGGACGGTGATGATGCTTCTCCAGTCGGACACGGGCATCGACGCATCGGATGCCGTCGCCGCCCGGCTGGTGTTCGCCGATGTGCCCATCGTCAAGGCCGACGAACATGCCGCGGCAGTGCAGGACATCCTGTCGCGTGTACGCGCGCTGCCCGCGGTGAGCACGGCCGGGATCGGGACGCTGCTGCCGCCGCGGACGCCGCCGATGACGATCGGGATCCGCTATGTCGGCCAGGGGAGGAACGAGTTCCGCTTCTTCAAGCTGGGATCCGGTACGCCCGGTTATCTGACGGCGCTCGGCGCGCGATTCACGCGCGGGCGGGACTTCACCGAACAGGACGGGAGCAGCGTCACCGGCGTCGCCGTCATCAGCGAGTCTGCGGCGCGACACCTGTTTGGCGACGCGGATCCAATCGGGCGGCAGATCAATCGGCTGCCGCCGCTCGCGGGGACGCCCCAGCCGCTCGTCGTCGGCGTCGTCGCCGACGTGAAGTACGACGGCCTCGACGAACCGGTCGCGGGAGCGGTCTACGTGCCGTGGTCCCGGCTGGCGATGGGCACCACGTATCTGGTGGTCAGAACCGGGCGCGAACCGGCGGCGCTCGCCGGTGCCATCCGCGAGGCCGTCCGCGAAGCGGATCCGGCTGTAGCGATTCCCGAGGTGCTCACGCTCGACGATGCGATGTGGCAGTCGACTGCGGCACGCCGATTGAGAGCAGTACCGGTTCTGGCAATCGCGGTCCTGGCCGTGTTCGTCACCTTCGTCGGATTGTTCGGCGCCTCTCGCCGGCTCGCGATCGAGCGGCGCCGCGAGCTCGCCATCCGGTCGGCCGTCGGCGCATCGCCACGCCAGATCGCGCGGCTGCTCTCGACGACGGCGCTGGTCGTCGTCGGCATCGGCGTCGCGATCGGCTGCGGTCTCGCGCTGGCGGTGGGCCAGACGTTCGCCAGCCTGCTCTACGGCGTGCAGCCGACCGACCTGCCGATGCTCGTCTTCGCGAGCGCCGCGATTGCCGCCGGAGGATGCCTCGCGTTCTACTTCCCCGCCCGCCGGGCATCGCGCGTCGAGCCGGTCGTCGATCTCCGATGAAGAACGGCATCACGATCATCCAGCCACGGAAGCGCCTATGCGCGAAGAGCGTGCGCGGAGTCCAGTCGACCGACTCGGTAGAGGGGCCAGGCGGATGCCACCGCCGCGGCGATGAGCAGCGCGATCGTCGGCGCCGAGAACGCGAGCGGGTCGTGCGGCGACGTCTGAAAGAGCTGCTGCGAGAATCGCGCGGCGAGCACCCACGCCGCGCCGGTCCCCAGCGCCATTCCACACACGAACGGCACGACCGCGTGTCCCAGGATGAAGGCGCGCATGTGCGCTGGTGAAGCGCCGAGCACCGCACGGATCGTCAGCTCACGACGCGCCTCGCCCACGAGCGCGAGCAGCAGGGCGGCGCAGCCGATCACGCTGAGGAGGCTGGCAATCGACGCGGTCGCGGCGGTCATGACGACGGCGACGCGCGGTCCTGTCCTGGCCGTCGCGAGATACCCGGTCAGCGTTGTCGTGCGATCGAGCACGACGTCCGCGCTGAGGCTGGCGACGGTCCGACGGAGATCGTCGAAGAAGGCCGAAGGGGCGGTCGTCGTGCGCAGCTGCAGTGTCAGCGGTGTCGAGTCGTACAGGCGAATCGGCCGATAGACGCACGGGAACTCCCGCACCGTCATCTGATCCTGGCAGCGGGGGTGGTCCACCACGCCAACGACCGTGTACGGGACACCGACGGGAGGCAGGTTCGGGAAGTACACCGTGCGTCCGACTGCAGTCTCGCCCGGCCACAGGCGCTCGGCGAGCGTGCGGTTCAGGATCGTCACCGCCTGGGTCTCTTCGTCGGTCATCTCGCGGCCGGCGACCAGCGTCACCTGGAGCGTCTTGAAGTAGTCGGCTCCAATCTGCGTGAAATCGGCCGGCACTCCCTGCGGCGATCGCGTGGAGGAGACCTGCGCGGAGCCGATCGTCAGCAGCGGATTGACGCTCAGGGCGGCCGACGCCACGTCGCCGCGCGCGCGGATCTGCGCGAGGAGCTGACGGTAGAACGTCTGCCGCGCGGCGGGCGTGAGCGCGCCAGGGCTCAGACGCGCCAGGAGAATGTCGTCCATCGCATACGGATACTCCTGCGCGTCGACGCGAGCCAGGCTGACCGCGAACAGCGCCGCGAGGATCGTCAGCAGCGTGGACAGCGATACCTGCAGGGCGAGGATCGCCTGCCGTGCGACGGAACGCCGCGGGGAGAACCACTGCGCCATCGCGAGCGTTCCGGCCATCGGGCTCCGCGACGAGATCAGAACAGCGGGCAGCAGACCGAACGCCAGCACCGTTGCTGCGGTGATCGTGCCGGCGAACGCGAGCGCCCGCAGGTCGATCCCGGCTGGCGTCTTCAGCGTGTACCCGAGCAGCGTGATCGGCGGATACGCCTCGATCAGCCGGCTGAAGCCGAACGCACACGCAATCCCCAGCGCGCCGCCGATGGCGCCCAGCACGACGCATTCGATCAGGAGCTGCCCGAAGACGCGGCGCCGCGAGGCGCCGATCGCGAGACGCAGCCCCAGCTCGCTCTGGCGGGAGATCCCCTGGGTCATCAGCAGGCTGCTGATGTTGCAGCAGCCGACCGCCAGGACCAGTCCGGCCACCATCAACGCGATGACGAAGAACGCCTGGAGCTCGGCGAGACCGGTGCGCAGCCGGCGCAGCGGAAAAGTTCGGACTGCCGCGAAGCGGCGCGTGTCGGTGGACACGTACGACAGATGCTGCGCAACGGCATTCAGCGACGCGTCCGCGGCCTCCCTGGTCACGCCCGGCTTCAGGCGGCCGTAGGCGAGCAACAGCGGCGAACGGCGCGTCACCCGATCGGTGCCGACGAGGGGCGTGTACGCGTGAACCGCCGCCCACAGCGACGGCGCGCCGTAGGGATTGAACTCGATGCCGTCGAAGGCTGGCGCGACGACGCCGACGACGGTGAACGGCTGGCCGTTCAGGCGCACGGTTTCGCCGAGGACCATCGTGCGATCGCCGAACAGCTGCCGCGCAAGGTGGCTGCTCAGGACCACCGAGGACGGGCCGCCAGCCACATCGTCCGTCTCTTCGATGCCGCGGCCCGCGAGCATCGGCACACCGATCGTCGAGAAGAACGAGCCGGTGACGAGCTCGATCGTCTCCTCCCTGGCGCCGTCGCTCAGCCCGAGGGACACGGCGTACCGGAAGCTGCCAGCCATTCCCGACAGGACGGTCTGAGCGTCGCGCATCTCGAGGTAATGCGGCAGCGACAACAGCGTGTAGCGATCGGGCGCGTCCGCTTCGGTCACGAAGACGTTGATCAGGCCAGCCGGGTCGGACACGCCACCCGGCGGCGCCTGAAACATGTGGCGGCCCCACGAGTAGGCCGCTGTCGCCGCGCCAATGCCCAACGCGAGGCTGAGCACTGCCGCTGCCGTGAACAGCGGGCGACGGACGAAGTAGCGGAGCGCGTAATGGACGTCGCGACGCAGGCTGTGGAGCGACGAGGCGGGAAGCGCGTCGCGCACCTGCTCCTTCGTCGCCTCGAGCCCGCCCAGCGTCAGGCGCGCGCGGCGCAGCGCCTCCTCGCGGGACGCGCCGCTTTCGATGGCGTCGGCGGCCATGATGTCCACGCAGGCGCGCAGCTCTTCGTCGAGGTCGTCGTCGACCTTCGTGCGCCGGAGGAGGTGCCGCGTCCAGTAGCGGATGCGTGCGGGCAGCATGGTGTCACTTCGCCTCGAGCGCGCGGGCCACGCCCTGCACGATGCGGCGCCACTCGCGCTCCTGCCGCGCGAGCTCGCCCTTCCCCTTTGCGGTGACCTGGTAGTACTTCGCGCGACGCCCGTGCTCGGAATCGCGCCACGACGAGCGCAGCCAGCCGCGCTCCTCGAGCCGGTGCAGCGCCGGGAAGAGCGAGCCAAAGCTGACCTGGACGTCGCTGCCGGTCATCTGCCCGATGCGCCGCGAGATGCCGACGCCGTGAAGCGGTTCGAGCGCGAGCGCCTTCAGCACCAGGAGCTCGAGCGGACCGCGGAGGTTGCGTGACTGATCTGGGCTCATATCGATGTCGATATCGAATTCGATATGAGTATCGCAGACGTGTCAAGCCGCGGCAGGGTCCGGCTGAAGCCGGACGCCACGACCGATCCTCGCGCGCGTCCTCCGTGGTGGCGTGTTTATGGCGGCGCGGTCCGGCTGAAGCCGGACACTGCGACTGACGTCACCTCTTCGGCCGGTTCCGCTCGTCGACGAGGACGACACGCGGCACGTGACGCTCGACCTCGGCGTCGGCGAGCGTCGCGTAGGCACAGATGATCAGCAGGTCGCCGACGGCCGCCCGGCGCGCGGCGGCGCCGTTGAGCGAGATCTCGCCGGAGTCACGCGGCGCGGCGATCGCGTACGTCGAGAACCGTTCGCCGTTCGTGACGTTGTACAGCTCGATCTGCTGGTTTGGCAGGATGCCCGAGACATCGAGGAGGCGCTCGTCGATCCCGCACGATCCCTCGTAGTCGAGCAGCGCGTGGGTCACGCGCACACGATGCAGTTTCGCCTGGAGAAAGACACGCAGCATCGATCGGAGCCCCTACGCGTCGGCACGCGACGGCTGCCAGGGCCGGCTCGCGCCGGCGTTCATCGACAGCGCGTGCTTCAGCCCGATGAGAATCAGATCGGGCTCGACGGCATCGAACACGCCGTCGTCCTCGAACAGGTGCGAGAACCCGCCGGTGCCGATGACGAGCGCCGGTTCCCCCTTGAACGCCTGCTCGCGCAGCCCGTTGGTCAGGTCGCGAATCATCGCCAGGTTGCCGAAGTACAGGCCCGACTGAATCCCCTCGACCGTCGACCGGCCGAGCAGCTCGGTGGCGCGAACGATCTCGACGTTCGGCAGCCGCGCCGTCTGCGTCTCGAGCGCCTCCATCGAAATGCGCATGCCGGGGACGATGATGCCGCCAAGGTACGTGCGACCTTTGGCCACGGCGTCGTAGGTCGTCGCCGTCCCGAGATCGACGACGATCAGGTTCTGGTCGGGATATCGCTGCGCGGCGGCAATCGCGTTGGCGATGCGATCCGATCCGACCTCCTGCGGATTGCGGTACCGCACGCTCAACCCCGTTCTGGCGCCCGTCTGCAGGATGAATGGATCGACGCGGAAGTACTTCCGGCAGCAGCTTCGCAGCGAGTGCAGCAGTTCCGGTACCACCGAGCAGATCGCGATCTCCGTGATGCTCTCGGGCTGCTGCCCGTTCTCGCGGAGCACCGCGCGCAGGAACACGCCGAGCTCGTCCGACGAGGTCGGCTTCTTCACCGGATGACGGAACCTGACGGTCAAGTCGTCGCCTCGAAAGACGCCGCCGAAGATCTGGCTGTTCCCGACGTCGAGCGCGAGCAGCATCACTGTTCCTCCAGCGGGACGTTGTCGATGAGCCGCACGTCACCCAGCCTGACGGCACCAAGGCGCCTGCCGCGCCACTCCTCCACGTAGTCGACGACGAATCCGGCCGCACGGAGCGCCTGCGCCGCCGCGTCCGGCGTCTGCGTCGTCACGAGCGCGCGGTAGAGCTCGGCAGCCTGCAGCCGCTCCGCCGCCGACAGCCGCAGGTTGCGCGAGCTGAGCGCCAGCCCGGAATCCTCCCGCACCGTCGGACAGCCGACGATGAGGGTTCGCAGGAAGAACGCATCGGTCATCTCGCGAACGAGCACGAGCTGCTGCCAGTCCTTCTCGCCGAAATACGCCCTGTCGGCGTCGGCGATGTTCAACAGCTTCAGCACGACCGTCAGCACGCCGTCGAAATGTCCGGGACGGCATGCGCCCTCGAGCCGCGCCGACAACGTCGTCTCGACGACGCGGTAGCGATAGTCGTCGGGATACAGCTCCCTGGCGTCGGGAACGAAGACCGCGTCGACGCCTTCGCTCTCGAGCAGCGCCATGTCGGCTGTCAGCGCGGTCGGATACCGATCGAAATCGGACCGCTGATCGAACTGGGTCGGGTTCACGAAGATCGTGACCAGCGTTCTGGCGTTCTCGGCAAGGCTGCGTCTGACGAGCGACAGATGCCCGTCGTGCAGCGCACCCATGGTCGGCACGACGCCGAGCGTCTCTCCGCGCCGGCGCTGCGCCTCGCGCTCGCGCCGCCATGACGCGACGTCGGTGAAGCGCGTCATCGATAGCACTCCGACTCGGCGGGATACGCGGCGGTCTTGACCGCTGCGTCGAATCCGTTCAGCGCCGACAGGAGCACCCCGGCCCCGTCGACGAAGCTGCGGGCGAACCGCGGCCGCCGTTCGCTCAGGCCGAGCAGGTCGGTCAGCACGAGGACCTGGCCATCGGTGTCAGGACCGGCGCCAATGCCAATCGTGGGAATCGAAACGCTCTCGGTGATGCGCCGCCCGACACCGTGCGGCACGCATTCGAGGACGACGGCGAAGCACCCGAGCGCCTCGAGTTGGCGCGCCTGACGAAGCAGCGTCTCGGACTCGGATGCCGTGCGCCCCTGGACGCGGAAGCCGCCCAAGCGATGGACCGACTGCGGCGTCAGCCCGAGGTGGCCCATCACCGGTATGCCGGAGCCGATCAGGTGATCGATCACCACCTCGTGGCCGTCGACCCCCTCGAGCTTGACCGCGTGCGCGCCGCTCGCCATCAGGACGCCGGCCGCGTCGACCGCGGCGTTGACGCCCTTGCGATAGGACAGAAACGGCAGGTCGGCGACGAGGAACTTCTGCCCGGCTGCCCCGTTCGCCACGGCGCGCGTGTGGATCGCCATCAGGTCGACGGTGGCGGTCAGGGTCGTTGGATGCCCGTGCACGACCATCGCCAGCGAATCGCCGACGAGGATGGCGTCGATCGAGGAGGTCGCGACCAGCCGCGCCGCCCAGGCGTCGTACGCCGTGACCATCGAGATCCGGCGACGCTCCCGCTTCGCGTCGGCAAACTCCAGCACGCGCGTCATGACGCGGCCGCCGGTCGTGAAAGGAACGTGGAGCTGTGCTCGTCGCCGAAGACGACGGGGATTGCGGTACCGAGGGTTGCTGGCAGAGGCGGTACCTGTCGCATCGATCAGGTCCTCCGTATTCAAATGGTTGCGCGTCTGGCTCACGGTCGCCGTTCACCTGAATCGGCGCCGCCGGCCATCATACCGCGACCGCGGCACGACACCAATCGCACACCTGCCGCCTCTGCGAGGCGTCAGCGTTCGACGTTCATCATGGGCGACAAGTGAAACGCGGGTCGGCAGACGCTCGAGAGTCCGGCTGAAGCCGGACTCCACATTCCGCGAGCCGGACCCACACCCCGTGAGCCGGACTCCACATCCCGTCAGCAGGACTCCACATCCCGCGTCGATCAGCCCTCGAGCTCGAAGGTGATGTTGGCGTTGACGCGGTACTCGACGATCTTGTCGCCCCTGACGACGCCTTCCATGTTCTTGACATAGATCGACTTGATGTTCCTGACCGTCCGTGCGGCGTCGGCCACCGCTTTCTGCGCCGCGTCTTCCCAACTCGTGCTGGACTGCGAGATCACTTCGATCACCTTGTGAATGGCCATCTTCTCCACCTCCAGGTGGTCGCATCTGCACCGCACTCCGCGTGAGCCCGCGGATGCCGGCCGCCAAAGCGTTCGTGCAGAGGCGGAGCCGGACGGCACATCGACCGCGGGTGAGCTGTGCAACCGATTTGCCAGTGAAGGACAGCCCGATGCTGGAACGCACCGCGATTGCCGGCCCGAGACGCCGGCCCGAGACGAGGGAGTCCTGCACGGTCAACGCGGAGCTCAGCATCGCGCTCATGCACCATCGGCCGTTGTGCAATATTTACGCGCCTGTCGTGATCCGTCGCCGTCTCGATTGGAAGTCGCCGATCGCGCTGACATGGTTTTCCGAATAAAACCGGCGGATCCGCGATCCGAGCTGGCGGCACTCGACTTGCGCCGGTGCAGGGTGCCGGGCTGCGGTTCAGCCCCGCCCTGAATTCGTGCAAGGTTGCACGGGGAGACGACCGTGTTGAGTCTGTTTGGGTTCGACCACGCGATCAGAACGGCGGATGCGAGCGCCGAGGTCATCGACGCTCGTGCGCTGGACGAGGTGGACCTGTCCATCCTCGATGACGAACGGAGTGCGTACGGGGAGGAGCGGCGCCGCACACCGCGGACCGTGCTGCCCCGGGGGGCGGCCGGAACGACGGCGACCGGGCACCTGGTGGAACTGCTCAACGTCAGCCCTGGCGGCCTGCTGTTGCGGTCCGTTCACCCCGTTCGCTCGGGCGAGCGGCACAGGCTTCGTGTGCCGGATGCCGAACTGGGATGCGTCACCTTCGACGTCAACGTGATCCACGCGCAGCCGGTGGCCGAATCGTGGGGCGAGTTCGTCCTCGCCGGCGTGGAGATGGCGGAGTAGCCGGCAGGTTCGTTACCCGCCCAGGCACTCCTTGAGGCCGCCGCGCACCCGCGACAGCACGCGGTCGTTCTCGCGTGCCGGATACACCGCATACACCGAGTGCGAGAACTCCGGCGCATCCGGCACCTGCGTCAGCGTCCCCGCCGCCAGCAGTTCCCGCACGGCGCTCGACCGGAAGTATCCCGAGCCGCCAGCCATCTCGAGGTAGCGAAGCGCCAGCGGTCCGAGCGAGATCGACAGTGCCGGGCTTCCCAGCTCGGGGAACGCCGCACGGCTGCTCGTGGTGAAGGCGGCTCCCCAGTCGACGTGCACGTAGGTGTCCGCCGACCAGCGTCTATCCGGCTCGGTCGTGACCATCACGAGCTTCTCGTCCGCAAGCAGCTCGACGACGAGATTCGGCTGCTGCGACGGACCGTAGACGACGGCGAGATCGAGCGTGCCGTCCTGCACGCGCGCGATGAGCCGTTCCGAGACCTCGATCTCCACCCTGATCGCGAGCTCCGGCGAGTGGCGCGTCATCCACTGCAGCCAGTCGGCGAGCAGCGGGTTCCAGAGGCTCGGCTCCCCTCCGATGCGCGCGATCTCCGCGCGTCCGGCCGGCAGCGAGAACTGCGCGCGCGCCTCTTCCCAGACGTTGACGAGCGTCGTCGCGTACTTCACGAAGCGCGTGCCGGCCGCGGTGAGCCGCGCGCCCGACTTGTCGCGCTCGAACAACCGCGTCTCGAGCTGCGCTTCGAGACGTTGGATGCGCGCGCTGACCGCCGTCTGCGTGACGTGGAGATCGTCGCTCGCCGCGACGAAGCTGCCGTGCGCGACGACCGCGAGAAAGGTCCTTGCCTGATCGATGTCCATCAACCGCCGTGTCCGCGGGCCGGTGCCGCGCCGATCATCGTACTTCGGCGGCGCGCCGCGTCGATCGTTCCATCACGAAAAATGTGGACCAGGCGCAAGAACATTCGCTTGTCTGGACAGGCGGCAGGACGAGACGATCGCGAACATGAATCGCGTCCTCATCGCTGCTGTCTGCGCCGGCGCTCTCGCCGGAAGCGTGCTGGTATCGGGTCAGGAAGGTCAGTTGCCGAGCTCTCCCCGCGGCCGGTTCGGCGGCAGCGTCACCGGAGCCTTCGACGGATGGTTCGACAATGCCGATCGCACCCACTCGTTCCTGATCGGCTACTTCAATCGCAACACCGAAGAGGTCGTCGACATTCCGATCGGGCCGAACAATCGCATCGAGCCCGGCGGGCCGGACATGGGACAGCCGACGCACTTCCTCCCTGGTCATCACGTCGGCGTCTTCACGGTCACCGTTCCCGCGGACTTCCCGCCGCAGCAGTCGCTGACATGGACGCTCGTCGTCAACGGCGTGACGACCCGGATCCCGCTGCGGCTGAAGGCCGACTACTTCGTCAGCCCGTTCGGCGGCGAGCGGGTCGGCAACCGTCCGCCGGTCATCCGCTTCGCCGAGCAGGGCGCGACGATCACCGGACCGATCGCCGCGGTCAACCGCGCCATGAGCCTCACGACCACCGTCGCCACGCCGCTGCCGCTCACGATCTGGGCCGACGACGACGCGCGCTACACGAGCGGGACGAACGCGCCGATGCGCAACCCGCCGCCTCCGGTGTCGCTGACGTGGACCAAGTACCGCGGTCCCGGCACGGTCACCTTCTCGAGCGCACGCCCCGCGCTGCGGACGCTGAAGGGCGGCAGCGTCGGCGAACCCTACTCCGGCACGGGCGCCACCACGGCGAGCTTCGGCGAGGCGGGCGAGTACATCCTGCACGTCGCGGCGAACGACTACTCGGGCTCCGACGGCAACGGCGAGGTGTGCTGCTGGACGACCGCGCTGGTCAAGGTCACCGTCACGCCTTAGCCTCAGCACGGACAACCGCGGGCACGGCGCGACGCCGCGCGGCGATTGACGGCGGCGTTTGCGCGCGCGCAACGACCAGGCGACGTTGCCGATCCACGATCGGAGCGTGGACGCAGATCGCGAAAGGAGGCGCCATGGTCACCGCCACCGTCGCCCGGGTTGCCTCGCTGACACATGATGTGCGCGAGCTGGAGCTCCGTCTCGCCGACCCGGCGGCAATCGAGTTCGAGGCCGGGCAGTTCGTCTCGTTCAAGGTCGCGACGCCGCGGCTCCCCTTTCCGCTGACGCGTCCGTACTCGATTGCCTCGCCTCCGGCGAACCGCTCCTCGATCGTCCTGCTCTTCAACGTCGTCCCCGACGGCCCGGGATCGTCGTACCTGGACGCGCTGCGAACGGGCGAGACGGTGACCTTCGAACCGCCTGCCGGTACGTTCACGCTTCGCGACAGCCCGGAGCGGGATCTGCTCTTCGTCGCGACCGGAACGGGCATCGCCCCGTTCCTCTCGATGATCCCCGCGCGTCTCGCCAGTCCGGGCGGAGGCCGCGTGCGGCTGGTGTGGGGCGTGCGCAGCGAACGCGATCTCTACTACCAGGAGGAATTCGCCGCGCTCGCTGCGAAAGACCCGCGCTTCTCGTTCGTCACGACGTTGTCGCAGCCGTCGTCCGACTGGAACGGCGCCGCCGGGCGCGTGCAGCGGATCGTCGAGGAGCTGGTGACGTCGGTGGAAGGGCTCTCGGTGTACCTGTGCGGGAACAGCGGGATGCTCGACGCCGTCACGCGGATCGTCCGCGCGCGAGGACTCTGTCCCATCCGGCGGGAGCAGTACTACCGGGACGTGGAGGTCGCCTCGGCGTTGTGATCCCGCGGCGTCGGGGGACGCCGGCGGCATGCACGTGCCAGCGCCGCGGCCAGCGCGCCAGGCTCGATGTCGTAGGCGCGCGCCGCCTCGGCCACCGTCTCGAACCGCGCGAAGGGGCAGCCGGCGCACGCCATCCCGTACCGGTTGAAGACCCGCACCGCAGCGGGATTCGCGGCGAGCACATCGGACACCAGCGTGTCGGCGAGATCTGCGGTCATGATGTGCACAGGATCGGCGAGGAGGCGGCCCGCCGTCTTTGCGCGCGCGCAAATCGCACCGCGAGCATCGGGTTACGGCAGATCGTCGGCGATCGACACGAGCCCGTGCGGATCGCGGACCACCATGCGCTGGCGGCCGGCTTCGACGAGGCCGTCGGCTTCGAAGCGGCTGATGATCCGGCTGACCGTGTAGAGCGTCGTCCCTGTCATCTGAGCGATATCGTCGCGCGAGAGCGGCAGGTCGATGAGCACTCCGCCGTCGACCTTGCGGCCCGCCTGCTGCACCAGCCGGAGGAGCACGCGCGCGACGCGCCGCTCGACCCGCTCGGTCGCAAGCTGCCGGTACTGCTGCTGCAGTTCGTGCAGCCGCGCGGCGACGAACCGCAACGCGTTCAGCGCGAGCCGCGGATGGCGTTCCATCAGGTCGGCCATCACGGCGCCAGGCCACTCGAACGCGGACGAATCGGTGACCGCTTCGGCGCTGATCGGGTACGTCGCGCCGCCGAACGCGGCGACGCCGCCAAACGCGTCACCCGGCCCGATCAACCGCAGCACGACCTGGTGCCCTTCGGGGGTGAGCTGCGCGAGCTTCACCGAGCCTGCGCGCAGGACGAAGAAGCCGCTCGCCGGATCGCCCTCGTGGAAGAACATCGACTTCGCGACGACAGCCCTGACGCGGGCCGCGGCACGCACCTCGGCGAGCGCCGCCGGATCGAGCGCCGTGAACAGCGCGACGCGATGCGCGAACTCGGGCACCTCCATCGGACCCATCAGAGGTCCAGCATAGCAGCGGACTCGTGTGTTTGCGGTCGAGCAACGACCTGCCGCGCGCGACGCGTCATGCTGCACGTGCATGGACACAGAGGAGGGACGATGATGCTGGCCACCGCGGTGACGCCGCTCGAATCGACGGTCCACGGAGTGGACTGGAACACGCCGGCACAGATTGCCGCGCGCGTGCGGGCCGAGTACCGGGAGATGCCCGGCCTGAAACTGACCCTCGGCCAGGCCGCGCGCGTATTCGGTCTCGACGTCGGCGAGACGGCGCATGTGCTGAAGACGCTGCTCGACGAGGGCTTTCTGACGTGCGACCCACGCGGCGCCTTCAGGCGACGCGACATCGCTTTCGGGATCGCGCGCCGCACCCGCAGCTCCGGCGCGGCAGCCTGACTCACCTGTCACGATGCCGCGCGCCGGAGCCGCCGCGGCCTCAGGCCGGCGTGTGCGTGGCCGGCTCGTGGTACTCGTAAGCCTCCCAGGTCACCACCGGGATCTCATCGAAATTGCCGGTCGGCGGCGGCGACGTCGTCGTCCACTCCAGGCCGACGGCGCCCCAGGGATTGCGTCCCGCCACGGCGCCGTGGCGAAGCGACCACAGCAGGTAGAAGATCGGCAGCAGGTAGCCGACCGCCAGCACCGACGCCCCGGCAGACGACAGCACGTTCAGCGTCTGGAACTCCGGCGGGTACGCGTGATACCGGCGCGGCATCCCGAGGTATCCCAGGACGAACTGCGGGAAGAACGTCAGGTTGAAGCCGATGAACACCAGCGCGGCGCTGACCTTCGCGAGGAACTCGTTGTACATGCGCCCGCTGATCTTCGGCCACCAGTAGTGCAGCCCGCCGAGATATCCCATGATGGTGCCGCCGACCATCACGTAGTGGAAGTGCGCGATGATGAAGTAGGTGTCGGTCAGGTGGATGTCCAGGCCGGTCGCCGCGAGGAAGAGGCCGGTGAGCCCTCCGATCATGAACAGCCCGATGAAGCCCAGCGCATAGAGGAGCGGCGTCTCGAACGAGACCGATCCCCTGTAGAGCGTCGCCGTCCAGTTGAACACCTTCACCGCCGACGGGATCGCGACGATGAAGCTGAGGACCGAGAAGACCAGCGCGGCGTAGACCGACTGGCTCGAGACGAACAGATGGTGCCCCCACACGAGGAAGCCGATCACCGCGATGCCGATGCTCGCGAACGCCACGAAGGTGTAGCCGAAGACCTGCTTGCGTGAGAACGCGGCGACGATCTCGCTGACCACTCCCATCGACGGCAGGATCATGATGTAGACCGCCGGATGCGAGTAGAACCAGAAGAGGTGCTGGAACAGCACCGGGTCGCCGCCGACCGCCGGGTTGAACAGCCCGAAGCCGAAGATGCGTTCGGAGGCGACCAGCACGATCGTGATCGCGAGCACCGGCGTGCCGAGCACCATGATGAGGCTCGTCGCGTAGTGCGACCAGATGAAGAGCGGCAGCCGGAACCAGGTCATGCCCGGCGCGCGCATCGTGTGGATCGTGACGATGAAGTTCAGGCCGGTGAGGATCGACGAGAACCCGTTGATGAAGATGCCGATCGCCGCGGGCACCACCGCGGAGGTCGACGCGACGGTGCTGAACGGCGTGTAGAACGTCCAGCCGGTGTCGAGCCCGCCCGCGACGATCGCGTAGAGCGTGAAGAGCGACCCGGCGATGTAGATGTAGAAGCTGAGAAGATTCAGCTTCGGAAAGGCAAGGTCCCTGGCGCCGATCATGATCGGCAGGAAGAAGTTGCCGAGCACGGCGGGGATGGCCGGAATCAGGAAGAAGAAGACCATCATCACGCCGTGCATGGTGAAGACCTTGTTGTAGGTCTCATCCGTCATCAGGTCGCCCGCCGGCGTCGCGAGCTCGAGACGGATCGCGACGGCGAACGCCCCTCCGATCAGGAAGAACACCGTCACGGCCACGAGGTACATCAGCGCAATGCGCTTGTGATCGCGCGTCAGCAGCCATGACCGCACGGTCAGGCCGTCGTGCACGAAATCCGGTTCCATCACATCTGTCGCCGCCGCCATGAGATCCGCCTCCTCCCGCGCATCGGCCATCGTGATGCGCGCGGTCAGGGGGATCGTTGCGCCAGCGCAACGAAAGGGAGCTTCCGGTGAGGCAGTCTGGGGAGCTGCTGTCGAGGCTGCAGCGGCGGACGGGCCCGCTCCGTCAGCTGAGCCGGCGTGTGCGGCGACTGACGGCGGGAGAGCGGCTGCGGCGTCCTGTCGAGGTACGACACACGCCGACGGCACGTGCCGATGACACGCCACCGGTTGGCCGCATCATGAGGCGGCGCGCGAGGCGGCCATCGGCCCGTGCGGTCGGACGAGGGAGATCTCTAGGCGGCGACGCGTGTTTCGTCGGTCACAGGCGCAGCGGGGCTCTCGACAGGCGGCGCTTCGCCCTGCCCGTGGCGCGCCATGAGGATGCGCATCGGCTGGTACGGAGAGTCGAAATACTGCTCGGTCGCCGTGCCGTACCGCCCCGACGCCGCATGTGTGCCCATGAGCAGCAGGAACAGCGCGTACACCATGACCGGGACCATGAAGGCCACGATCACGAACAATCCCATCAGCGAAGTCTCCATGGCGTCCCTCTCATGTGGACACGATCGCCGTCGGCGCTCACGCGACGCAGGCTCGCGGCGATCGTCTCGTCTCGGATGTCCACGGGTTGAGCAACCACCGTTCCAGACGAGATACGCGCGAAAACCCCAACGTTTTTGCGGCGTGCCGGATTTCCGGCAGGCATGGCGGTGGGGGATTCTTCGCAGCACCGCGAAAATCCAAGCGGCGCGCTATGCTAGCGGCAGGCTGCCATGTCACCAGCGGTGATCACGGAAACGGTCCCCGAACCGACGACGGCCGACCTCGACGCGATCATCGAATCGCTCAAGACTTCGTGGACGGCGCGTGTCACGGTGCGCCGGCAGTCCAGCAAAGACATCGGCATCCGCCAGATCTTCGTGTCGCTCGATGACGAGCGGCTCGGGATCCTGAACGCCGGGCAGGAGGTCTCGCGCGAAGTGAAGCCCGGGCCCCATCGCCTGCGCGTGCACAACACCCTGTTCTGGAAGACGATCGACTTCACCGCGGCGGTCGGCGAGCACGTCAGCTTCGTCGCGATCAACCGCGCCAGCTTCATCACCTACTCGGTTCTCGCCTTCCTCATCGGCGGCAACCTGATCTACCTGGCCGTCGAGCGCGAGGGGTTCTATGGGGAGAAACGATAGGGGAAAATTTGACGATTTGACGATTTGACGATTTGACGATTGGGTGATTGGGTGATTGGCGACTCAGAGCGGTTTTTCGCGTCGAATCACCCTAGCGATTCGACGGCTTGTCGAGCGCGCTCCGCAGCTTGTCGGCGAGCGACGCGCCGCTTCGCGTGTCCGCGGCGGCGCTGCGTGCGTGGTACTCGCGCAGTTCGTCGGCCTCCTGCGCGTCGAGCACCGCTTTCCGGCTCACGCGGATGCGGCGGCCGGCGGCGTCGGCTTCGAGAACGATCACCTCGACATCGCTGCCGACGGGAAACGCTTTGGCCACGTCGCCTTCACGTGCGACACCGGTCTCGCCGAGCGGCATCAGCCCGATCCGCCCTGGCGCGAGAAACACGAAGACGCCGAACTTCTCGTGCCGTTCGACCTTGCCGGTCAGCCGCGCGCCCGGCACGATCTGTCCCGGCGCGCTCGCCCGCTCTCCCGCCGGCGATGTTCCCGCGTCGACGAGCGCCACGCCAATCCGCCGCTTCACGGGATCGATGCTCAGGATCTGGAACGTGCCGGTCATGCCGACCGGCACGCGCGTCGTCCAGCCGTCGGGACGGCCGGTCGGCGCGAACGTGGACGCGTGCGCGAGCCCTTCGACGCCAGGCTCGAGCTCGACGAACGCGCCGAATTCCGCGAGGCGCGTGACGCGGCCGGGGCGCACCTGCCCCACCTCGTAGGCCGACGGCACGAGCAGCCAGGGATCCTCCGAGAGCTGCTTCAGGCCGAGCGCGATCTTCTGCGTCGCGTCGTCCACCCGAAGGACCTTGACGGTCACCTCGTCGCCAGGCGAGACCACGTGCGCCGTGTCGCTGACGCGCGACCATCCCATGTCGGACACGTGCAGCAGGCCCTGCACGCCGCCGCCGAGATCGACGAACGCGCCGAAGTCGCGCACCGACACGACCCGGCCAGACACCACCGCGCCCGGCACGACGGTACGGCGCACCGCCTCCGCCTGCGCCTGTTGCTCGTCTTCCAGCAGCGCGCGGCGCGACAGCACCAGGTCGCGCCCCTCGTTCTTGTACTCGACGATGCGAAAGGTGTAGACGCGGCCGACGTGGACGGCGGGATCGGTCGTCCTCACGATGTCGATCTGGGAGAGCGGGCAGAAGCCGCGCTGCCGTCCGACGCGGACCTCGTACCCGCCCTTGATCTCGCGCTCGACCTTGCCCTCGACCGGCAATGCCGCCTCGTACGCGTCGGCGACCTGCCGGTCGGTGACCGCTCCACGCGCGAGCCGGCGCGACAGCGTTAGGCCGCCCGACGTCGAGACGACGACCGCCTGGATCCGATCGCCGACCGCCGCCTCGAGCGCACCATCGGCATCCCGCAGCTCGGCGACCTCGAGCGTCGCCTCGCCCTTGCCGCCGACGTCGACGAACGCCACCTCGGGACCGATCGCGACGATCCGTCCTTCGACCGTCTGCCCGCGCTCGAACTGTCTGGCCTGTTGTGACGCGGCAAAGAGCGTCGCGAAATCGTCTTCGAATTCGTCTGACATCCGGATCTGATTAAACGTCAGACCTGTCGTCGCCGTCCAATCGCGAGCCGATCCCGGTGTGAGGTCCGCTTTCAGACGCCAACTCTCCTGTACATCGATTCGTCGTCTCTTCGTGAGCCCCGGCGGCGTGGTTCACGCGGACGTTCGCGTCAGTGCGCGAAGGTGCTCGCCGCGAGCAGACGGTAGCTGTCGGTCGCCGCCGCAAACGCGCGTGACAGCCTGACGCGCTCGTCGGCCGCGGCATGAGGGTGACGATCCGGGTGGATCCGTCGCGCGAGCAGACGATACTGGCGCCGCAGTTCGGCTGCCGTGAAGCCTTCGGCCAGCACGGCGCCGAGCGCGTTGAGGACGTCGAGCGCCCGTCGCTCCTCGGAGGTCAGCAGGCGCACGCTCGGACGACGATGAAGCTCGGGTTCGGTGAAGACCGTGTGTGAGAGCGTCCGCAGCGTGAGATCGCGTGCCTCGGCGTGCAGCCGGGCGAAGAGCAGCGGATGTGGAGGGTGAACCGCGAAACCGGTGGTCGATCGAGACGATGCGGAGCGGCCGGTGTTCTCGACGTGTCCGGCTCCAGCCGATCGCAGGAGGTCGTCGAGGACTTCCGCGAAGGAGGGGCTCGGCACGATGCCGTAATCGGCATCGGCCTCTGCGTCTTGAACGCCGGCAACCGCGGCGACGAGATCAGTCCGAGGAGCTCGCGGCGGCCCTGACCATTCCTTTGATCCGCTCGATGTTGCTGTCGCGAATCGGGCAGTTCGGGTCGGTCGACACACACTGGGCGAGCCCCAGTCCGCATCCGCAGCTGCAGCGCGCCGCGTTGGCTTCTTCGAGCGCCGCCTGCTTCTGCTTGGCGCTGAGCCCCTGGAAGTTCACGACGGCGATGTCATCCTCGTCGAAGGCGACGTTGGACATCTGCGAGATGCCGTACAGGGCGGCCGCCGCCACGGCAATCACGATGACCCACGTGACCATGCCCGAGCGGCGCTTGCTCCTTGGCGTCGTCCCCTTCTGTCGCTGCTGCCTGCCCACACGCACTCCTCGATCGCACGTCCACACTGGCCGGTCCGGCTAAAGCCGGACTCTACGACCCGCACAATCATACTCGCGCGCTCAGCGCGTCTGGCTTTCGACGAACCGCTGGACTTCGACGTTGGCGGGGAACAGCTCCACGAGCCGGCGCGCGGTGTCGAGCGCCTCGGCGTGCCGCCGCTCGCGCACCTGCATGTCCCAGAGACCGAAGAGCGCCTCGGCCACCGCATAGTAGTCGCCGGAGCTGGCCGCGGCGTCGTGCATCACCGAGAGCGCCTTCTTCTTGCTGCCGCCGCCGAGCATCCACCCGGTGCCCCACGGCATCTTCGTGTCGACGATGTAGTCGATCCAGGCGCGGGCGACGCGCGCGCGGAGGTGCTGCGGTTCTCTCGAAAGCACCGCGTCGAGCGACCGCCGTGCCTCCCAGTACTCGTCCCATCCCGTCCTGTGGCCCAGCGTGCCGAGCTGCATCCAGAGGTAGCTGAGATCTATCTTCCCCAGATAGAACAGCGCCTCCACATCGTCGGGGTTCTGACGCACGGCCTCGCGGGCGGCCGCCCGGCCGGCGCGATACTCCTGCATGAAGTCGCGGAGGAAGTCGCCGCACTCCGCGCAGCGCTTCAACGCCTTGTCGCGATCGGACGGCTCGCCGAGGGCGCGCCGCAGCTGGAAATGGAGGATGGAGGTCCGCAGCTCGTAGAGCTCGAGCGTCGGCTGGCGCTCGGCCAGCGATTCGGAGAGGCGCGCCGCCTCGATATAGCGGCCGTTGAAGAAGTGATCCTGCGCCGCCTCGATGGTCGGAACCGCCGGATCGGTGGCCGCGGCGGCCACCCCCAGCGCGACCACGAGCGCGAGCGCCGGGGTCATGCGACCTGCTCCGCTGATGGCAGGGCCGGCACTTTCAGTCCGGGCATCGGCTGTCCCATGAAGAGCCGGCGGCACAGCTTCGCGATCGTCCGTGCGGTACGCGCCGACCTCGCCACGCGCGCGCTGTCGGTGGCGATCCCGGTGTTCGCGTACATCTGCCGGTACAGCTTCGAGATCAGCACGAACGCCGCGCGCGCCTTGATCGACTTGACGACGCGCGATCGCTCGATGACCGCCGGCCAGCTGTAGAACTGATCCCACGCGAGCTGCGCGCGCTGCCTGATCTCCTCCACCGGCATCGTCGGGTGCTCGGAGAACAGCTTCGGACGACGGTCGTGTGGAATGAGCCAGTGCTGCGTCACCGACACGCCGTCCACCGTGACGTCACGATGCTGCGGCTGCGCGGCCCACTTCTCGAAATCGAGCGTCCCGGGAAACGGCGTCAGCAGGACGAACTGCGCGAAGGTCAGATCGGCGCGCTTTGCCAGCGAGACGGTCGCGTCGAACGTGCTCTCGCGGTCGCTCGGCAGGCCGAAGATGAACGACCCGAGCACGTGCACCCCGTGTCGCCGGAACGCGCGCAAGCGGTCCACGAGCTCTTCTCCTGCAAGGTTGAAGCCTTTGTAGACGTCCTTGAGGCCTTCGGCGCTGACCGATTCGACGCCGACCAGGGCACCGCGAATGCGCGCACGCCGCATGGCGTCGAGAAACGCCGGATCTTCGGCCGCCTCCATGGTGATCTGGGTGAAGAACACCATGTCCTCGGGGAGCTCCGCCAAGAGCGCCATCAGCTCGAACCGCTCGCGCCGCATCGCCTCGAGCTCGTGCAGCCTGGACGGGTCCGAGCGCCGGCGTGCCATCGCCAGGTCGCTCAGCGTCACCGGGTAGAAGTTGTCGTCCGCCAGGGCAATGAACCGGAAGCCGCGCCGCCGCAGCTCGACGATCTCGCCGACGACGGCGTCGACGTTCCGCTGCCGCGGCGCCTGTCCGTCGGTCCGCCAGACCGAGCAGAACGAGCAGTGCTTCGGGCAGCCGCGGACCGTCTGCACCGACGCCCACATGTAGCTCGCCTCGGGCAGCAGGTCCCAGCGCGCCTCGACGAAATCGGATCCGCCCACGCGTCCGCCGTCGTATTCCGCCTTCGGCGTGCCGGCGAAACAGTCGCGCACCACCTGCGGCCAGATGCGATCGCCGTCGCCCTTCACCACCGCGTGCGCCGCGCCGTGCGCGTGCGGCTCGTGCGGGAACAGCGTCGCGTGGATCCCTCCGTACACGACCCACGCGCCACGGGCGCGCACCTGGCGTCCCACCTCGTAGCCGCGCAGCGCGTTGCCGGTGTGAATCCCGATGCCGACGACGTCACCCGGTCCGATCGATGTGAGATCGATCGGCTCGAGCGTCTCGTCGACGATGACCGGATCGCCCCAGCTCGTGCCGGTCGCGGCGGCAAGAACGTAGAGCCATCGGGGTGTGATCACCGCGACGCCGAACGAAAGATGGCTGGGATTCACCAGGTGCACGCGTTGAGGCATCGAAGCTCCGGAATCGACCAACGAGGTCGGTGAGTGATCTGACTGAAACGGTTGTCAGAAGCTCCTGGCGATAGCCAGGCCGCCCCTGGTGAACGCGCGACCGATTGCCGAGCCGGCGCGTGACGCGGAGCGTCCGGCGCTCACGCCCGCCTCCGCGGCTTTCGATCCGACCGCCCCCCAACGGGAGGCGTCCGTGATGGTATACGCAGCGAGCGCAGGAGGCTCCGCCGGCAGTGACGGCAGCGGCACCGAAACCAGCGGAGCGACCTCGCCTGGAACCTGCGCAGCCGTCGGATCGGCGATGTCGGGAACAGCAGGCAGTCCGGCACCGATGCCGCTCGGGACGATCTGGATCGTCGCGGGATTCGCGTCCGACATCGGACTGTCCTTCCCGACCTTCCCGACCTTCCCGTCCCTCCCGCCCCTCCAGCCCTTCCCGCCCTCTCCACCTCGAATGCGTCCGTCGTCGACAGACGACGCGAAGGCCGCCGGATTTTCCTGTGCGAAGGCGTATACCGCCTTCGCGGGGTGACCCACGATCCGCGCGATCGACGCCTCGATCGACACGATCGCGACGAGCGGCGGCGTGACGATTGCCGTCAGACCGAGCGCGACCAGGACCACCGCGGCTCCGGCTGCGCCGGCGTTCGCCGCGCGAAGGCTCACCCGCGTGTCGCGGAACAGGCGGAGCAGCCGCGCGTGAAGGCTCCCGCCCGGCACGAACGCGGCAAGCGCGATCCGCGGCAGACGTCCCTGGCGCCGGAGGCCGAGCTCGCCTGCCCTGGCAAGCGCGCGCGCGTACTGCGGCGCGGCAAGACGATCCGCGGCCAGGCGATCGCATGCCGCTTCGCACTCGACGTCGATCTGACGCGAGATCCAGCGAACGGCCGGGTGAAGACCGAACAGCGCCAGCACCACCCGCTGCGCGAGCCGCGTCCAGTTGTCCCGCCGCTCGAGATGCGCGCACTCGTGCAGCAGGATCGCTTCGAGCTCGCACGGGTCGAGCTGACGCACGAGCGTCCCCGAGACGACGATGCGCGGACGGAAGAAGCCGACGGCGCACGCGCCGGCAATCGACTCGGCGACGACCACGCAGACGTTGCCGGCTGCCGAACGCGCGGCGGCCAGCCGTACCATCGCACCCTCGATCGCCGGGTCGAGACGCGCCGCGTCTCGCGTCAGCCGACGAACGGCCACAACCGCGCCCGCCAATCGAACGAGACCCCACGCGGCAAGCGATGCCCACGCCAGCGCGAACAGCGGCGCAATCCACGGCGACGGCACCACCACCTGCCCGAGCGCGGGACCGGGGCTCACCTGCGTGGCGGGCTGAGAAACGCGGTCGCTCAGGATCTCGAAGCCGGGCAACGCGACGATGCACAGCAGCGCGGTCCAGAGCAGGAGGTGGCGCTGCGCGGCATACCGCGACGGCACGATCCGCACGAGCGCCGTCGCGATCGCCGCCATCGCCAGCCCTTCGATCAGCCACTCGAGCAGGATCGTCACGATCGCCCCTTTCGCGACGTCGCCGCCTGCCGATCCAGCAGCGCCTTCACGCTCCGCAGCTCCGCGGCGGAGACCTCCTCGTGGCCGAAGAGATCCATCACGAGCTCCGCGCGCGAGCCGTTGAAGAAGCGCGTCAGCAGCTGCGACAGCGCCCCGCGGCGTACCTGCCCCTGGTCGACGAGCGGCGAGTAGAGGAACGCGCGGCCATGCTTCTCGTGGGTCACGTATCCCTTGCGTTCGAGGATCCGCAGGATGGTGAGCACGGTGTTGTAGGCCGGCTTCGGCAGGGCCGCGATGCGGTCCACGACCTCGCCCACCGTCGAGTCCGGACGATCCCAGAGGACCGCCATCACGCGGTGCTCGGCGTCGGTGAGCGTCGCGGAGCGTTTTCGGCCAGCCACGCGTCGACGTTACGCCGCCCGGCCGACGCTGTCAACTAATTAATTAAGATTTCGAGCTGCCCCGCACGCGGCGCGAACGCGATCACCGCCTGATGGTCATGACCGGACAGGCCGCGTGGCGCACCAGCTGATTGGCGGTCGATCCGAACATCGTGAGATCGAACGTCGACCGCCCGTGCACGCCGGCGACGATCAGATCGGCCTGCGCTTCGAGGGCGATACGGACCAGCTCGACGTACGGCTTGCCGTCGGCCACCGTGGTCGCCACCTGGCATCGTCCGGCGACGACCTCGCGCACGACATCCTCGAGGCGCGACGAGGCTCCGCTGGACGTGTAGCGGCGGAACTCGAGCAGCGCGCTCCGCTGCGGCGCGGGCAGATCGTCGAACGCCGGCGCCGGAGGCTCGGGCCACGGCCACTCGACCACGTGAACCACGTTCAGGACGGCGCCGCAGTCGCGGGCGAGCGACGCCGCCAGATCGAGCGACGCAAGCGACCACTCGGAGAAATCGACGGCGCAGACGATCCGCCGGAACGGCAGGACCGACGTGCCGCGCCCGCCGGGCGGAACGGTCATCACCGGGCAGGGCGCCTGGCGCAGAACCTTCTCGGCCACCGAGCCGAGCGTGAGCCGCGTGAACCCGCTCAGACCGTGCGTGCCGATCACGATCAGATCCATCCGGTGGCGTGCCGCGCGCGCGAGGATCTGCTCCACCGGCCGCCCGACGTCGACCGCGAACGACGTGCCCGCGGCGCACCCGGCACCACGGGCGAACCGCTGGAGATCCTCCAGCGCGCGTTCGAGCTCGCCTTCAGGGATGCGCGACGCCGGCTCGGGCAACGTCGGCACCGGCACGAACATCGGCGCGTAGACGTATTGCACCGTCAGGTCGGCGCCGCTCCAGCCCGCGACGGCAGCGGCGTGCACCGCGGCACGCTCGGCGGTTTCGGAGAAGTCGACCGGACAGAGTACGCGTTTGAAGGCAGGCATGCTGACCTCCATCGCCCGCGGGCGAAACCTCGACGCGATCACCGGCACCCGCCGGATTTCCGGCGCCGCCCCGGCCAAACCAATGTGTTTCGCGCCCTTCACCGGCAGGACGTGCAAGTCTTCCGCCGCGCGACCGCAATCCGCGGCAAGCGGGCGTGCATCTTCCAGAGGCGCGAAGGTGAACTATAATCCCCCATCATCATCACAGTTTCCCGTGCGCCCAGTGCCTGGTGCGGCATGCGCGTGTGTACATGACATCTCCGGTGGTCATCTCGCTCAATCCCGACGTTGTCTGCAGCGTGCTCGACAACGGGGGCGTCCTGCTCGACCTCGAGACCAAGCAGTACTTCGCGCTGAACGCGACCGGCCTGCTCGTCTGGCAGCACCTGGAAGACGGCGGTTCGCTGGCGCTCGCCTCCGACGATCGCGCGCGCGCGGCGGATCTCGAGGCGTTCGCCCGCTCCCTGGTCGCGCACGGCCTCGCGATGGCCTCGACTCCGGCCGGCGATGGACAGCCGCTCGACGGCGCGCTGCTTCGGATTTCAGAGCCGTGGGCCGCTCCAGTGGTGACACCGCACGGACGGCCGCTGTCGCAGGTCATCCTCTCCCCGTTCGATCCGACGGTCCCCATCCCGGAATAGTGGCTGCCGCAGAGCGATCGCTGGACGTGGCGCTCCCGGGTCTCCGGCTGGTCGTGCCGGCCGTGTCGTCCGCCGTCGCGCGTCAGATCGAGCGCGGCCTCTCCAAGTTCGCGACGAACACGGCGCCCTCGTCCATCACGCTGACCGCGCAGGTCCGCTGTGAGGAGGCCAGCAATCCGGCGCGTGCGTCGGCTGTCGGCGCCACCGCCAACACCTGGTATCAGTTCGTCGTCGGTTGCGAGCGTGAGGACGGCGCGGTGTACGCGACCGCGGACGGCTCGGTCGCCTCGATCGCGTTCTCTACCGGTGAGCTGACGCTGCAGCTCACCCCGGACGTCTTCGACGCGCCGTATTCGACCTGGAGCGACCTCCTCAGCGCCCCCCTCGCGGCGGCCTGGCGCCGGCATCGCTTCTTTCCGCTGCACGCCGCGGCGGTGTCCTTCGACGAAGCGACGGTGCTGGTGATCGGCGCCTCCGGCTCGGGCAAGACGACGACGGCGCTCGCGCTCGTGGACGGCGGCGGGTGCTGGCGCGCCGACGACAAGGTGCTGCTGCACGGAACGGGACGCGCGCTGCGCGCGATGAGCCTGTACGCGAACACCAACCTCGCGCCGGCAACGATCGCGGCACATCCATCGCTGCGGTTCGCGCTGGAACGGCCGCCGATCAACGGGACGAACGACAAGCGTCCCTGCTTCCTCGACGAGCTCGATTGCCGTGTCGATCTCCGGCCGTTCGCCCCCGGCGCGCTGCTGTTCGTGGAGCAGGAGGACTGTGTCGAGTCGCGCCTCGACCGGCTCTCCGAGACCGACACGCTCCTGCGCCTGTCGGCCCAGAGCCCGACCGGCGCCTGGCGCGGATCGATGAAGGAACAGCACCGGCATCTGGTCGCGGTGGCGCGCACGCTTCCCGCCTGGCGGTTGCGGGCCGGACGCGATGTGCTCGATCGGCGCGAGCACTTCGCCTCCCGTGTTCGCGCGCAGCTGTTCGCCGTGCCCGCCTGCTCCGCATGACCCCGCGCATCTCCGTCGTGGTTCCGGTCCTGGACATGGCCGGCACGATCGGCACGTGCGTGGAAGCGCTGCTCGCCCAGACGCTCGATCCGTCGCTGCGCGAGATCATCGTCGTCGACAACGGCTCGACCGACGGTACGCGCGACGTCGTCGCGCGATATCCGGTGACGCTACTGCGCGAGCCGAAGCCGGGCGCGCCGGAGGCGAGGAACACCGGGATCCGGGCGGCGTCGGGATCGTTCGTCGCGTTCACCGACGCCGACTGCGTGCCTTCGCGCCGATGGCTGGAGCAGTTCGCACGCGCGGCGGCGCGCGGCGAGCACGATGTGATTGCCGGCCCGCTGGCGGTGCTCGACCCGGAAGACTCGATCCTGTCGCGCTACTCGGCGGCGGTCGGGCAATACGATCCGGCGCGGTCGCTGTCGCACCCGCTGTTTCCGTACGCCTGCACGGGGAACGTCTGCATCCGCCGGTCGACGCTGGAATCGGTCGGGCTGTTCAACCCGGCGTTCCCGACGTTCGATTCAGCCGAGCTCTTCTGGCGGTTGAAGGGTCACGGACGCATCAGGGCAACGGTCGAACCGAAGGCGCTCGTGTTCTACAGGACCCGATCCAGTCTCGGCGCATTCGTCCGGCAGAACTTCGGCTACGGGCAGGGCACCGGCCGCCTGCTGCGGCACGCACGCAGCAGCGACGGCGCAGGCACGCCGCGTCGTGCCGCGCTGCGCGGCTGGAGCAACCGCATGCGCGACGCGGCAAAGGTGGCGCGCACGGGGCGTGCGACCTCGATCCGATCGGCGGTGCCGCTGTACGTCCTCCACCTGCTGCGTGAAGGCGCCATCGCCGCGGGCATCCTCGCGTCGGCGCTCGAGCAGGTGTGAGGGACCGGAACGATCGGTCATGGCCTTCGCGCTGACCCTCATCGCCCGCACGCGGCGCCGCGTGCGCTCGTTCTCCGACGCGGTGCTGCTCGCTCGCGTCGCGCTGATCATGGCGATCCTCCCGCCGCTCGCCCGGCTGTCGACGCTGACGATGCTGCGGTGGCTGGAGCGCGTCGGCCGGCTGCTCGCGTCCCCGCGCTTCCACGACGAACACGACGTCGTGATGATGGTGCGCGCGTGCGGCGGCCTGCGGCGCTGGTCGTTTCAGGACAACTGCGTCAGCCAGTCGCTCACCCTGTTCGCGCTGCTCAATCGTCCCGACGCGCCGCTCGACGTCATCTTCGGCGTCGAGCACACGGGATCGAGCGTGGCCGGACCGCGCCTCGGACGCCGTCATGTGTGGCTCGAGCGGAACGGTGCGCCGGTATTCGAGCGCGAGCCGCTGCTCCCCTACGTCGTGCAGATGCGCTACCGGCCGTTCGGCGCGCCGCCGGCGACGCTGACCACGTCGCGTGTCATCGGCGCGCTCGGCCTGTCGAGCGTGGCGGCGGCGCTCACGACGGCGGCCTCGCTGGTGCGGACGAAGGTGGTCGCGGTCGTGCTCGGTCCCGCCGGCATCGCGCTCGGCGGCCAGGTGTCGCAGGCGACGACCGGCCTCGGCTGGCTCGCGACGTTCGGCTCGTCGGCGGGCACGACGCGGTATCTCGCCGAAGCCCTCGGACGCGGAGACGACGAGACGGCAGCGACGGTCGTGCGTTCGTCCGCCGCCCTGATCGGCGCGACGGCGTCGATCGCGAGCGTGGCCGGTGTCGTGTTCGCGGAGCCGATCGCGACCGCGCTGTTCGGCTCCGCCGATGCGGCGTCGATGATCCGATGGCTCGTGCCGGCGATTCCGGCGATTGGCGTGATGAGCGTCTCGTCCTCGATGCTCCGCGCGACACAGCAGGTGGCGCGGCTCTCGGCGGCGCAGTCGGCTGGCGCGCTCGTCGCCGCCATCTCCGCCTTCGTCGTCCTGCAGCCGGACACGCCGGCGAGCATCGCCCAGCTCGCCTCGATCGCGTTCGCCGCGCAGGCAGCCGCGGTCACGGCGGCGGCCCTGCCGCTCTGGCGACGCTGGTGCACCGGTCCATCGGCTGGCATCAGCGTCAGGATCGTGCGCGGTGTCGCCGCCTACGGCGCCGCCAACGTCGTCATGGGGCTCGCGACGGCGTCGGCGTTCCTGTACGTCGGCCGCAGCTACCTGTCCGCCGGCGACGTCACCGCCGCGGCCCGGATCGCGGCGCTCGCCTGGTTCGGCGAGCCGGTCAGCTCGATGCTCGCGTCTGGCTTCTACGCGTCGAGCTTCCCTGCGTACTGCGCGGCAACCGGCTCCGCGGCGGCTCGCGTCCTGTCCAACTCAATCCGCGCGCTGGTCCTGGTCAGCGCGCCGCTGCTCGTCGTCGGCGCGCTCCTGGCGCCGCGGATGCTGTCGCTGCTGTTCGACGCACGGTTCGTCGCGGTCGCCCCGCTGCTGCCGATCCAGCTGATTGCCACCTACGGCCGCTGCGTCTCGGTGCTCCTGGGGGTACCGCTGCTGGCTCGCGGGCGGGTGGCGCTGGTCACGGTGCTGCACCTGGCCTGGGCGGCGGCCGTGGCGATCGGCGCAACCATCGCCCTCGCCGGGCCGCACGACTACGCCGTAGCCGTGGCGTCGATGACGCTCATTCACGCAGCCGTGCTGTCGGTCGTGCTCGTGAGCGTGAGGCTCTCGCCGTCGCTGCGCGATTACGCCTGGATCGCTGGCGGCGCGCTGCCTCTCGTCGTCCTCGCGTGGCGATGATGCGGATCCTTCACGTCAACAACCTGCTGCCGGTGGAACCGCTCGACGGCGGCCGGATCAGGAAGCTGCAGCAGATCGACGCGCTCGCCAGCGCCCACGAACTGTGGGTCGTCGGGCGCGCGCCGGTTGCCGATACTCGCGACGCGCTCGTCGCCAGCCGCCCGCACGTGACGTTCGTCGTCGTTCCTGAATCGACAGACCCCGGGCGGAATCCGGTGACGCGCTTCGTCCGCGAACTGACGAACGCGACGCGGTTCGACGTCGTACACGTCTCTGGATTTCCGCAGTGGCCTGGAGAACGCGCATTTCTGGACTCGCGCGTCGTCCTGGACATCGACAGCCTCGACGGCACGATCTTCGAGCGGATGCGCAACGCCGGCGCGGCGACGACGTCGACGTTCGACGTGGCGGCGACGACGGCGCTGACCGCAACCGCCTGCACCAGGGCGGACCTGGTGCTCGCCTGCTCGGAGGTGGACGCCGGCGAGATCCGCCGGCTCGCACCCACGGCACGCGTCGCCGTGATCGAGAACGGCGTCGACGTCAGCCGCTACGCCACGGTCGCGCCGCTCGTCGGCGACGCGGCGCGTGTCGTGACGTTCACCGGCCTCCTGGGTTACTGGCCGAATGCGGATGCGTGCGAGCTCTTCGTCAACGCTGCCTGGCCTCGCATCGCGACGCGAGTCCCGGATGCCGCCTTCCGTATGGTGGGCCGCGTGCCGCCGGCGGCTGTCGTCGATCTCGCGCGGCACGCAGGAGTGGAACTGCACGCGGACGTGGACGACATCCTGCCGTACTTCGCGGCATCGCGCGTCATGGTCGCACCAATCCGCGCCGGCAGCGGAACGCGGCTGAAGATCCTCGAGGCGTTTGCCGCCGGGCGTCCGGTGGTCTCCACGTCGATCGGCTGCGAAGGGCTCGCTGCGGCCGACGGCGAGCACCTGCTGATTGCCGACGATCCCGATGCGTTCGCCGATGCCGTCGTCCGGCTGCTGGAGGACGGCGACCTCTGTCGCCGACTGGCGGCGTCGGCACTGACCCTCGTCCGCGAACGCTACGACGTCGCCGCGATCGGCAGACGGCTGCTCGCCAGTTACGAGACGCTCACCTCGTCGAGCCAAGAGACCGAGACCGGCGGCCCCGATGTGGCGCCTGGCGATCCCACTGTGACCTCCGGTGATTGCAATGTGGCATCAGGTGATTGCAGTGTGGCGTCCGGCTTCAGCCGGACGTCCCGCAGGACATAAGCCGTCGATGTCCCGACACGCTCCCGTCTTCTCGGCCGTCGACATCGCTCGTGCCTGCGCGACGCCGTCACGCTACCGTTCGATGCTGGAAGAGGTGGTGCGCGCGCTGTCTCTAGGCCCCGATTCCGTCGCGCTCTGGAAGACGGTGCGCGACGCAGGGCTCGCGCCGCTCCTGTCGGACGGCGCGCAGCGCGCCGGGCTACTGGACCACGCGGACCAGAAGGTATCGGCCGCGCTGCGCTCGGCGCTCGAAGTGAACGCGCTGCGGAATGCGCTGATCCGCCGCGCCGCTCTGGACGCCACGCGCGCGCTGAACGCGGCCGGGATCGTGCCGCTGTGGGTCAAGGGAGTGTGGCTGGCGTCGTTCGTCTACAGGCAACCGGCGCTGCGGAGCATGAACGACGTCGACCTGATCGTGCCGCATGGATCCGGCACGGCTGCACGCGACGCGCTGATCCGTGCGGGATATGCACCCACGTCGGCCTCCGAAGGGGGAGCTGCCGCCTGGAACTGGACGCTGAGCCGTTCGTGCGACTTACCTGGCGGGAGCGAGACGCTCGATCTCGATCTCCACGAGACGCTGCGGTTGTCCGGAGCAATCGTGTGGCCCGTCGACACCCTCTGGCGCACATCCGTCGAGGTGCGCCAGGCGGGCGCCGTCTTCCGCGTCCCTACGCAGGAAGCCGGACTGCTCTACTGCGCCGTCCACCTGTTCAAGCACGGCTTCGACGTGCGGCATGCCATGGTCGCCATCTGCGACGCTCTCACGCTGCTGTCGGATCGCAATCACCCGCCGGATCTAATCCCGGAAGGCGCCTGGCTCGACGCCGCTGCGGCTCCTGTGGCGCTCGCGCTCATGGAGCGGCTGAGCGATCCGCTCGAGGCGACCGCGCTCTACATGCTCCTCGCGCTGGCGGATCCCGAGCCGGAATCGCACGCCGCACGTCTTCGCGCCGCGGCTGGCGAGCGTGTGGATCACCTCGGCGCGCGGGCGCGGGCCGACGCGATCCTCGGCTCCGTCCAACGGCTGCCGCTGATGACGCGGGAGGACTTCTCGCTGTTCGACGTCGGAGAAAGCGGTTCCGGATGGACGACGATGGCGCGGCTGGCGCAAGGCGCCGTGCGCTGGAGGCGGCGGGTCGATCGCGAGGGCGGGGCGAAGCGCAGCGGGCTGGCGCGCCTGCTCGGACGCGCCAACTGGCGCTACGCCTATACGAGCTACCTGGCCGGACGGCTGAGCGCCCGGCTGCGGTCGTCTACTCCTTCTTGACCGTCGCGTCGACCTCGATCGGAATCCCGAGCTCGGTCTTCAAGGTCAGATGGACGGTGTCCCCTTCCTTGAGCTCCTTCTTCAGGTCGGCCAGGTACATATGAACCCCCTTGGGATTCATGTAGGTCGACTCGTACGCGATGACGGTGACGTCTTCCTGCACCGCGTCGTTCTTGCTGGCGTCGCGGAACTCCACCTTGCCGGCGGCGTCCGTGGATCCCGACACGAGGTAAATCGCGTACATGCCGGGATTCTCGATCGTCGCGTAGGCATTGGTGCCTTTGGCGCCCGGCTCCGGCAGCTTCACCCAGGCGTCGCTGGCCGTGATCGGCTTGTCCTGGGCACGCAGCGCCCCCTGGCCGAAGACCGCGATGGCGGCGAGCAGCAGGCCCGCACGCACGACTCTCTGCCGATTCTTCATTGACACTCCGCTGAATGCGCACTCCGATGCGCTGTTTTCACGAACCGATCCTAAAACAGATCCCGCCCCGGCGTGCGCAGGACCTGGACGAAACCGTCTACCCGTGTTCAACTCGCGCGCCGCTCCGCGCGCACCAACGCGGCAAGCGCCAGGAGGAAACCAGGCCAGTAAATCCACCAGGCAAACCGCTCGGGCACATAGTGCTCTGCCGCCGCCCTCGACTCCACCAGGAACGATCCGACGATGATTGCGGCACCAACGACGATGGCGGCACCGTCGATCGGCCGCCAGCGCCGGATGCGATCATCGGTATACAGCAGCCACGTTCCGGCGGCGACGAACCCCGACGCCGCGACGACCGCCGTCCAGACCGGCGCCACCCACGGCACCGGGATGAGGAAGAGGATGTCCCAGGTCGACAACCCTTCCGGCCATCGCAGCACGATCCAGAGGGTCGCGTAGTAGATCAGGTCCCACACGCCAAACCCGATCAGGAACGCGCCCCATCGTCCTGCCATACGTCGGCTGGCGAGCCACGCGACCGCGCCGAGCACGAGCATCGTGCAGGTTTCGCGGACCAGCTCCACCTTGATCGTCCACGCCGGCAGCGCGACCGCGGTGATCGGGATCTGCAGCCCCGGCGCACCGGGAACCGCCTCCGTCAGGTACACCTCGCGCAGGTACACGACGACGCACCCTTCGATCCAGCCGAACGCGACGGCGAAGACGAGCAGCGCGATGAACGTCGAATGACGATTGGACACAGAGGTTGACGCTGTCGCCGCGGCTCCTGTGACGGTCAAGTCGTCAACTCGCTAAATCGTCAAACTCGCCAAATCGTCAAATCGTCAACTCGTCAGATTCGCCTTGGCTTTTTCGGCACGAACGCCAGGAACCGCCTCGGGTTGTCGTTCATGATCTGGCGCAGCACCTCGTCGCTCGCGCCCGCCGCCTCGAGCTTGGGGACGAAAACCGTCAACGCCCGCGCGTAGCCGGGGCCGCCGACCTGCTTGGTCTGCTGAATGGAGGCCAGGTCCGACGCGAACAACAGGTTGTCGGCGTAGCCGGCATCGATCAGCTTCATGACGAGCGGCACCTGCTGCGCGTCGCCGGCTCCTCCCTGCCGATCGAACCCGATGAAGGCGCCGCGGCGGCAGACGGCCCGATGCACTTCGACGTTCGGGTCGGTCAGGTTCCCGAGGTGTCCGATGGCAATCCGCTTCGGATCGACGCCGGCGTCCTCGAAGAGATCGAGCTGCTCCAGCGCCGACTTCCCAGGGATGCCGGTGTGCGTGAAGATCGACATGTTGGTCGCCACGCTCGCGCGGCCGACGGCACGAAAGACCTTGCGCTCGTCCTTCGTGATGTAGTCCCACGATCCGATCTCGCCCCAGACGCCGATCGGCTCCGCGTCCGCCTGCGCGAGGAGCGCCTGGTAGATCTGCTCCTCGCTCATCGTCGAGATCTCCTTCGGATAGAACGGCTGCGTGTAGAAGCCGCCGCCCGCGACGATCGGCAGCGCCGCTCGTTCGGAAATCTGCCGCAGGAAGTTGAAGTCGCGTCCCATGTCGGGATGGCCGCCGTCCACGATGCAGACCACGCCCTCGCTCTTCGCCGTCTTCATCTCCTGGATCATGTAATCCAGGTCCCGCATGAAGTACTTGCCCGAGGGGGTCGACGGCGCGGCGGGCGCGGCAGCCGCCCCGCGGCCCGCGCCCTGTCCTCCACCGGCGCCCTGCCCTCCACCGGCGCCCTGGCCTCCCGCGCCCGGCAGCGCATTCTCGCGCCGCGTGTCAGCCGCGTAGCCGGTCCAGCGCGTCATGAAGTTGTCGGCGAACGACATGTGCTCGTGGAAGAGCGTCGCGCCGTTCGCCAGCTCCTCGGGCGCGTAGTCCTTCAGGACCGTCCGGATGATCGCGCCCTTCGGGAACGTCGGCGGCGCGGCGGCTGCGAAATCCGGAAGAGCGGTTGCCGCGACCCCGATGCCCAGAATCTGAAGCGCCTCGCGGCGCGTCATGCCTCGCGTGTCTGCCATGATCCTTTGCAGCTCCTTGAGAAAATCGCGTTCCAGCGGGCTCCTACTCTAAACCATCGGAGTGCTGGCGGCGATTGGAGTGGGAGGCGGGGCGGAAGATCGTCCGGCTGAAGCCGGACGCCACGTTCAGTCGAGGTGGCCGCGCTCGGAGTCGCCCATCTCGACGCCGCCCGCGGGGAAGTACTCGCGCCAGCGGGCCGACACCGTGGCGGCGACGTCCGGGCGGCACGAGAGCTCCTTCGGATACCACGGCTTCATCCGCGCGTCGATCACGATCGGACCGGTGTACGAGAGATGGTTGCGGACGACGCGTGTCGCCGCCGCGTGGACGTCGGCGGCCGGCTCGAAGCGCGTGAAGGTAGTCCACAGGAAGTTCATCTCGCTGCGCGTGGCGCGCGCCGGTTCGTCGCTCAGCACGACGAGCTGCCAGCCGTGGAACGCCGGATGCGCCGCGATCCGGGCCGGAGCGTCAGGCTCGTCCGTATAGGACGGACCGCCGACGACCAGACAGCCGCCGCAGAACACGCGCACGTCGTCGATGCCACGCGGCAGCTCCGACGCACGGAACTCGCGCGGCAGGTCGCGCACCGGGTCGCCCAGCCCGAGCCAGACCCCCTTCGATCCCTTGTTCACTTCAGGTCCGCTGTAATCCAGCGTGTCCATCGACAGATTCGAGAAGACGTAGAGGTCGGTTTCCGGATGGCTTCGGGCCAGCACGTGCTCGAGCGTGCCGCGGAAGTTCTTCAGATCCACCGCCCGGTCGGTCACGAGCAGGAACTTCGTCAGCGAGAGCTGTCCTTCGCCCAGAATCCGGAACGCGCTGGCCATCGCTTCGCGCGCGTAGCGCTGCCTGACGACGGCGGCCGCCAGCGGGTGATAGCCCGTTTCGCCGTACGACCAGAGCTGCTCCACGGCAGGCATCACGAGCGGAAAGAGGGGCGACAGCAACTCCTGCAGCAGGTCGCCGATGAAGAAGTCCTCCTGCCGCGGCTTGCCGACCACCGTCGCGGGGAACATCGCGTCGCGCCGCCGCGCCCACTGCCGCACGTTGAACACCGGGTAGTCGTGCCGCAGCGAGTTGTACCCGTAGTGATCGCCGAACGGCCCTTCAGGACGCCGCACGCGGGGAGGCACTTCGCCGATCAACGCGAGCTCGGCGTTCGCGACGAGCGGATGCGGCCACGATCCTCTCACCATCTTGAGCCGCTCGCCGGAGATGAGCGAGGCGAGCATCAGCTCGGGAACGTTCTCGGGCAGCGGCGCGATGGCCGCGAGGATCAGCGCCGGAGGACCGCCGAGGAACACCGTCACGGGAAGCGGCTGCCCCCGGTTCTCGGCCACCTGGTAATGGAAGCCGCCCCCCTTGCCGATCTGCCAGTGCATGCCGGTCGTTCGCGCGTCGTAGACGTGCAGGCGGTACATCCCGAGGTTGTGCCCGCGCCCGTCGGGATGCTGCGTGAAAACGAGCGGCAGCGTGATGAACGGGCCGCCGTCCTCGGGCCACGTCGTCATCGCCGGGAGCCGATCGAGCCGTACGTCGTTCGACACGATGTCGGCGACCGGTCCAGCCGTGCCCTGCTTCAGTCCCACCCGCGCCAGCTCGAACGCGACGTCGCGAGCCCCCCACAACTTCGCCGGCGTCGGCGGCAGCATCGTCTCGGCCAGGTCGACGAGCCGTTTGATCAGGCGGAGCGGCCGCTCGCCGAACGCGAGCTCGCCGCGGCGCGCGGTGCCGAACAGGTTCGTGACGAGCGGGAAATCGGCGCCGGTGACGTTCCTGAAGACGAGCGCGGGCCCACCGGCGGCAATCACCCGACGATGGATCTCGGCCGCCTCCTGCACAGGATCGACCGGAGCGTCGACGTAGACGAGATCGCGATCGCGCTCGAGGGTCGCGAGAAAGGCGCGGAGATCGGGGAAGGACACGGCCGGACGAAATTGTACCGCGATTCGACGTTCCGGCCCGTCTCCGCGGACGCGCCTTCTACGTGAGCCACCTCACGAGGAGCTCCGCCATCCACAGGAACACCGAGAAGCCGATGACGTCCTGGAACGCCGTCTCGAACGGGCCCGCGGTCGTGGCCGGATCGAACCCGGCGCGCTTCGACACCATCGGGATCACGGTCCCCATCACTCCCGCGGTGACGATGGCGCAGGTCATCGACGCGCCGACGACGAGGCCGAACGGGAGGTGGCCGGACCAGATGGTCGCGACCGCCGCCAGCAGACAGCCGGCAATCAGCGCAATCGTCAGGGCGGTCATCAGCTCGCGCCGCACGGCGTTGGCCCAGTTGTCGAGCGACACGTGGCCGGTGTCGAGGCCGCGCACGACGATGGCCGCGGCCTGCAGGCCGACGTTTCCCGAGACCGCGGAGATCACCGGCATGAACGACGCGAGCAGGATCACCTCCTGCAGCACGTGTCCGAATCGCGCGATGATGCCGCCCGCCAGCAGCTCGATCGCCATGGTCCCGAGGAGCCACGGCAGACGGAGGCGCGCGACCTGCGTCGGCGTCCGCCGATCCATCTCCGCCGCGTCGGCGCCGACCAGCCCCGCGATGTCCTCGTTGAACTCTTCCGTGATCACGTCCAGCATGTCGTCCACGGTGACGATCCCGAGAAGACGACGGTCGTCGTCGACCACCGGGACGGCGACGAGATCGTACTTGCCGATCAGCCTGGCCACCTCCTGCTGATCGGTCCCGGCCGAGACGTTGATCACGTCGGTCGTCATCACCTCGTCGATCGTCTGGTTCATGCGCGCCAGCAGCAGATCGCGGATGCTGCAGACGCCGATCAGCCGCGCGCCGGCGTCGACGACGTAGACCGTCGCCACCGTTTCGACGGTGCGTGCCGCGACGCGCAGGTACTCGAGCGTCCAGGCGACGGTGACGCCGGGACGCACGGCGGCAAACCGCGACGTCATGAGGCGTCCGGCGGTCTCTTCCGGATACTCGAGCAGCTGCTCGACGTCGCGCGCGCTGCCGCCCGGGAGCAGCGCGAGCAGCTGCCTGACCTCCTCCTCGTCGAAGTCGGCGGCGACGTCGGCGGCATCGTCCATCTCCATGCGTCCGAGGCGCGCGGCCAGGTGCGTCGGCGGCGACGTCTGCACCAGGTGACGGCGGGTCGCCGGCGCCGCCTGCGCCAGCGCCTCCGACGCGCGCTCGTCGTCGAGCAGCGCGAACACGCGCTCGGCTTCGGGCAGCGTCAGCTCGTCGAGGATCGCGGCGAGGTCGGAAGGGTGGAGGCGCGCCACGAGCGACGGGATCGCACGGACGTCCATCTCGCGGCCGCTCTTGCCGAGCGCTTCGCGAATCTGATCGATGAGGGCTTCGTACATGGCTCCTCCCCTTTCCGAGGCCGGACGAACGCCGCGCCGGGCAGACGCGGCACCACGACGCGCACGCGTGCAGGGACGTCCTGCAGCGCGATGCGCACAGACGAGGATGAAGGGAGCGAGCGCGTGGGAGAAGCGCGGGGCGGCCAGCACTTCGCCAGGTCGGAGCCGCGACCTGCCGGAGCCTGACCGTGAAGATCAGCGGCTCGTGAGACGAGGTCGGCCCGACACGACGCGTTCGCAGCGCCTACTGCCGTCGTCGGTCATTTCAGTCACTCTCCAACACGACATTGTAAATCGGGACGCACGCGATTGGACCTACCATGGGATCGCGTATTCTTCGCGTCTGGCATGCACACATCCCGTCCCTTCGATGCGGTTCTCGTGATCTCCTTCGGCGGGCCCCAGGGCCCGGACGACATCCGCCCGTTTCTCGCCAACGTCCTTCGCGGCCGGCGCGTTCCGCCGGAACGCGCGGAGGAGGTCGCCCACCATTACGAGCTGTTCGGAGGGGTGTCGCCGCTCACCGCGATCACGATGCGCCAGGCGGACGGCCTGCGCGAACGGCTCGCGGCCGCCGGCATGGCGCTGCCGGTGTTCGTGGGGATGCGGAACTGGCATCCGTTCCTGCCGGACGTCGTCAGGGAGATGGCCGATGCCGGCGTGCGCCGGGCGATCGGGTTCATCTGCGCGGCGCAGCGGTCGTACTCCAGCTGCACGCAGTACAGGCAGAACGTCGTCGACGCGCGTGCCGAGACGCTGCGAGCCGGACGGCACGACGTCGACGTGGTGTACGTCGGAGACTGGCACGAGCACGACGGGTTCGTCGAGGCCAACGCGCGTCACGTGCGGGAGGCGCTCGATCGGCTGCCGGCGGATCTCCGCGACCGCGCGCGCATCGTCTTCACGGCGCACTCGATTCCGGTCTCGATGCCCGGGACCGCGCGGTATCAGCTGCAGCTGCAGCAGTCGTCGCAGCGGGTCGCCGAGCGGCTCGGTCGGCGTGACTGGGCGCTCGTCTACCAGAGCCGCAGCGGACGGCCCGAGGACCCGTGGCTCGGGCCGGACATCTGCGACTACCTGCGCGAGGAGCACGCAGGCGGGCTGGCCGCCTGCGTGATCAGCCCGATCGGGTTCGTCTGTGATCACATCGAGGTGCTGTACGACCTCGACGTGGAAGCGGCGCGCGTCTGCCGCGAGCTGGGGCTGCCGATGGCGCGCGCGGGCTCCGTGAACGACAACCCGGCGTTCCTCGACCTGATGGCCGACGTGGTATTGCAGACGTGGAAACGGTACGAAGGGGGCATCCCGCTGTCGATCGCTCCGGCCGCGAAGCCGGAGCGGCCGGAGGGACGGCGGGGCTGAGACGTTCTTCGATTGTGGCGCCCGCCTTCAGGCGGCTTGATGTCCGGCTGAAGCCGGACACTACGTATCGTGTACGGCTGATGTCCGGCTGAAGCCGGACACTACGCACTCGGGTCGCTGCGTACGGATCGTCGGCCGGGTCTGAAGACCCGGCCCTACGTACGAATCATCGGACGGCCTTCAAGTCGGGGACCGGCCTTCAGGTCGGCCTATCGCCTATCGCCGTCAAGCCCCGACGTCAGACCGACGGTCAGATGTGCGCCGTCAGCAGCTCCTGCACCGGCCGCCCGTTCTCGAGCGACGTGAGGATCGTGTCGAGGCCGACCGGCGCCCGCCTGAAGATCTCGTCGCCGAGCGCGTCGGTCAGGGCGTTCAGGATCGCGTTGCAGCCGGCGCCGACCGGCGGCTCGCCGATGCCGCGCGCCCCCACCGGCGTTTCGGGATCGGGAATGTCCACCGCCGCCCACGCCATCTGCTTCGGGACGTCGAGGATCGTCGGCGGACGATTCTGGTAGAAGCGCCGCGCGAGCGGGACGCCGTAGTGCTGGTCGTAGACCGTCTTCTGCGCGAGCGCGTGCCCCATGCCGAGCGTCGAGCGCCCGAGGATCTGGCCGCCGAGCGCCGCCGGATGGATTACCGTGCCGACGTCCGCGACGGCGAGGTAGTCGAGCAGATCGTACTTGCCGGTCTCCTTGTCGACCTCGACTTCCGCGAACGCCGCGACGTACGAGTACGACGATCCGTCGCGCTTGTAGCTGTCGCGCGCGACGCCCATGAGCCCCTGCCCCGCCAGCGCCGTCGCCGAGCGTTTGGTGAACGCGTTGATGTCCTCCGGCAGTTCGTGGCCGTCGTACGTGCCGCCCAGATCGATCGCCTTCTGCGCGACCTGCGCCAGCGTCATGCCGGCGCCGCCCCCCTTGCGGGCGACCCGCTCGTTCTCGACGACGTAGTCCTCGGGCCGGCCGCCGAGCGTCTTCGCGGCAATCTCCTGGCACTTCCTGATGCCGTCCATGGCGGCGGCGTGCGCCGCCCGCGTCATCGCGTGCGTCGTCTGGCTGCCGCCGGAAACGCAGGACCAGGGCAGGTGGTTTGCCGTGTTGCCCCAGGTCAGCACGACCTTCTCCCACGGCATTCCCATCATCTCGGCCGAGACGCGGTTCGTGTCGGAGAACGCCTCTGTGCCGAGGTTGCCGACGCCCGTCTGGATGTACATCTGCCCATCCGGCTTGATGACGAACAGGCCGTCGAAGCCGACCGAGCCGGCGACGAAGGTGCTGACCGCGACGCCAAGGCCGCGCACCTTGCTGCCCTGCGGACGATTCCCCTGCGCCTTCCGCTCGTCCCAGCGGAACAGCTCCTTACCCTTGTCGAGCGCCTCCTGCACGAACGCGCTCGTCGCGTAGCCGCGCTGGCCGCGTGCGTTGGCCGGACCGACCTTCGCCTTGCCGACCGGGGCATTGATGCGCCGGATCGCGACCTGGTCGACGCCGAGCTTGCGCGCCGCCTTCGTCAGCACCGGCTCCATCATCGTGATGCCCTGCATGCCGCCGGGTGCGCTCTGCGCGCGCCGCGGCGGGGTGTTGGTCAGCACCGGTATGCCGCGCCAGCGCATCGCCTCCGGCTGATACATCAGCGACGCGATGCGGCCCGTCTGCGCCGTATCCCCCTGCTGCTCGAACGGACCGTTGTCGCCGATGACGAACATGTCGACGGCCAGCAGGCGTCCGTCCTTGTCGAAGCCGGCCTTCACGCGGCCGTGCACCGCCGGCCGATAGCCGCCGATGTAGTGCTCGTCTTCGCGGCTCACGTGCATCAGCACCGGGGCGTTCGCCTTCCTGGCGAGCAGCGCCGGGATGATCGACTGGATCGTGCCGGTCGCCTTGCTGCCGAAGCCGCCGCCCGTGTACGCGCTGACGAGGACGATGTCGGTCGGCTCCATGTGCATCCAGCGCGCGACCGACGCCACCGTCTGCACGGTGCTCTGCGTCGAGCAGTGCAGGAACAGCTTCCCGTTCTGCCAGTACGCCATCGCGCTCCGCGTCTCGAGCGTCTGGTGGCTGTTGTTCGAGGTCGAGAATGTCTCGTCGAGAACGAGGGCGGCCTTCGCGAAACCGCCGTCGACGTCGCCGTACGCCCACTCGTCCAGCGCCTTGCCGATCGGGAGCTTTCCCTCGCCCGCGTCGGCGAAGTCCTTCTCCTCCCACTTGAGCATGACGATGTCGGGAGCCCCCGGCGGCTGACCCGGCGCTGCCGGCGCCGGACGCGCCCAGATGTTCCCTTCGGCACGAGCCGTGGGACGGCCCGGCCGCAGCGTATCGATCGGATCGACGTTGAACGGCAGCGGCTCCCAGTCGATGTCGATCAGCTCGATCGCGTCGACCGCCGTCTGCTCGTCGACCGCGGCGACGGCGAGGACCGGTTCGCCCTGGTACATCGGCTCGGCGGACAGCGCCCGCTCGCCGCGGGCATCGGCCTTGATGACCGCCCCGAGGTCGGTGACGATGTCGGCCGGGCTCGGGATCTCGTCCGGCAGCAGGATCGCTTTCACGCCGGGAAGCGCCATCGCGCGCGAGGTGTCGATGTTGCGCGCCCGCGCGTGCGGCAGCGGGCTGGTCAGCAGCCGGGCGTGAAGAAGGCCGTCGACCTTGTAGTCTTCGACATACTTCGCGCGACCGGTGACCTTCGCGATCAGGTCTGGGGTCGTGTAGTTCTGTCCGACGAGCTTATTGGCCATTCTCAAGCTCCTCCCGTGTCATGTCACTTCGGCGTGACGATGACATCGACCGGCTCTTCAATCGTGAACGTCCAATCGAGGTCCTTCGAATCGACCACGGCGAAGAAGACCCGCGGATCGTCGGTGAAGTAGGCGGTCCCGGAGCCGTTGCCACCGTGATCGACCACCGTTTCCATCGGGCGGCCGCTGATTGCGCTGTGGATCGTGAGCGTGAAGGTCCCCCCCGGTTTGGCGTGAGTCGTCGCCCAGCGGATGCGCATGGCGCCTGTATCGCCAGGCCACGACTCGGTCTGCAGCGGTCCGCGGCCGGTCCAGGTGTTGACCGGCCGCCAGATCGTTTCCTTGCGTCCCTCGGCCTGCGTGCTCGCTTTGCAGGCCGCGAACGACGCACCCGCGACGGCGAGTGCCAGTGCGGCAATCGCCGTCAAGACCGTTTTCGGCAATCGACTAGGTCGTCGCCGCGGACGCGGTTCCGCGGATGGCGCGCTTGACGAGGTTGCGCATCAGCGGAATCTTGTACGCGTTGTAGCGCAGCGGCACGGCGCCCGTAATCGCCAGCTCGCCCGCCGCGC
>WBZO01000253.1_pt1:5000-128443 | contig 128443 bp, 113 predicted proteins | sample 5204261 | NCBI WGS metagenome assembly WBZO01 (sample SAMN12412400, study PRJNA552823) | activated sludge metagenome | isolation source: activated sludge from anammox sidestream of wastewater treatment plant... | place: USA: North Carolina | collected 2017-09 | reverse complement strand
GCTGTAGGGGAAGTCGAGGTGCACCTCGACCCACTTCCAGCCCTCCGCGCGCACCTCGTCGGCGAGGGCGTTGAGCCGCTCCAGTGCGAGGCGGTCGAGGAGTCCGGCATCCTCGAAGAAGCCGCTCCCGTCCTCGCTGAAGAGGTCGCGCACGACTACGCCGCCCACCTGTTCGTAGGCTTCGACGCCGACGAAGATCGCGCGCCGATCGCTCGGCGGGACGTGAGACTCCATCATGCGCGAGCGGATGACTCGCGGCTCCCGGTTCCAGCCGAGGTTCTCGTGCACCTCCTCCTGGCGGGCGTGGTCGTCATTGACCGCGAACGCCATCAGCTGTTCGAGGGTCAGTTCCCCGTCGCGGTAGAGTTGCATCAGCCGAGGGCTGACGGCACCGAGCCGGAGCCGCTGACGCACGGTGAGCGGCGAGATCCCGAAGCGCGCCGCGATCTCCTCGGCGCCCCAGCCACGTTCCTCGTTCAACGCGCGGAACGCCTCGAACTGGTCGGCCGGGTGCATCTCGGTACGGGTGACGTTCTCGTCGAGGCTGATCTCGAGCGCGTCATGCGCCGCGTCCACAATGCAGCGCACCGGCTCCGTCCGCTTGATCTCGCGCCGCTTCGCGCGCAACTCGAGTGCAAGGCGGCGGCCCTCGCCCGCGGTGACGAGGTAGTAGCCGGTGGTGGCGCCATCCGCCTTCACCTCCGGTCGGACGACGAGGTTCTGCAGGAGCCCCTTGTGCGCGATGCTCGCGGCGAGTGCCGCGATCGCCGCCTCCCCATGCGGCGTCCTGCGGGCGTTGTGGGGGGACTTCTTGAGCTTGTTCAGCGGGATGAGCACCTCACCGCCCGGTTCGGCGGCGGGTGTGGTCTTGGTCGTCATGCTGTCTCTCCTACTTGGACTAAGTGTTCGGGCAGTGCGCCCATCGGGGTGATCGCGGAGCGCGGGGCCGCATGGAGGCAGCCCGCGCCGCGTGGTCGTGCGTCAGAGGAGACGCATCTGTTCGCCGTCGTCGGAGCCGAATCGGTCCGCGACGGGAGTCCAGCCGTCCCGCGGCGCGGGACGAGCACCCGCGCCCACGAGGGCGGGGAGGGCTTCGGGCGCGACGTCCCGAGCGTCGAGGGCTTCCTGCGCGGCGTCGGCGACGAGACGCGCCTCGGCGAACAGCGCCTCGAGCGATTCCTCGTCGACCTCGCCACCGCCGGCGAGTGATCGTGCGAGTTCGAGCGTGAGGTTGTCGCCCTCCGCCCCGTGGGCCGCCAGTCCACCGTCACCGATCTCGCCCTCGACAATCAGCGACGCCTGGAGCTTGTGGGCGACCAGCAACAGCGCCTGCGCCTGGAGCGTGGCGCGGTACGCGAAGTAGACGACGCGCACCGGCCGGCGCTGGCCGATGCGCCAGGACCGTCGGCTCGCCTGACGCATCGTGTAGACGGAGTATTCGACCTCGTACCACCCGTGCCCGCCGCTTCCAGGTGGAGCCGCTCAGCCCGGACGAGATGCGGGCCTTCCTGAAGGTGTCATCGGAACACTCGCTGGGGGCACTGTTCGTGCTCCTCAGCGCTACAGGGCTGCGGGTGGGCGAGGCGCTCGGGCTGTCGTGGAAGCACATCGACCTCGATGGCGCCACGATTCGCATCGAGCAGGCGCTCTACCGAACGCCGCTCGCCTCGCGTGGGGAAGACGGTGAGACGTTCGCGCTGGCGGAGCCGAAGACGGAGAAGAGCCGTCGGACGCTCGCACTGCCGGCGGGTGCGGTCACCGTGCTCAGAGCGCATCGGGCGAAGGAGCGTGAGCGGCGGCTCGGTGCTGCTGTCTGGTTGAACGGATGGGATCTGGCCTTCACCGGCGACCAGGGCGTTCCGCTCTCCGACCGCATGGTCCGGTATGCCTTCCAGGGCCTGCTCAAGCAGGCGGGGGTTACGGGGCGTCGGGTTCGACTCCACGACCTCCGCCACGGGGCCGCAACCTACATGCTCGCCCAGGGAATCCCGATGAAGGTGGTACAGGAGGTGCTGGGCCACTCTCAGATGAGCATCACCTCGGATACCTACTCGCACGTCCTCCCGGAACTTCAGCGGGAGGCTGCCGACCGCCTCGGAGATGTGCTCTTCGGCGGTTCGGCAGGGTAGTGTCCCCCTAGTGTCCCTCTGACGCCCCTCTCGTGATCACTGCGCGATCAGAATCCCCAGTAATTCCAACGGATTCCTAGCTACACCCACTCGTCGCGCCGCAGTTCATGCACTTCAGGCACGTCCCGTTGCGGACCATCATCAGCTGGCCGCACTCGTCGCAGGGGTCGCCTTCGAAGCCCTTCTGACGGGCCTCGTCGGTGGCGGAGATCGTCGTGCGCTCCGCGACGAGGGTCGTCGTCGTGAGGGTGATCGAGGTCGACCGGGACGCCTCCGCCGCCGGGGCGGCCGGCGCGACGGCGACCGGGGTCACCACCTCGGCGCGCGGGGCGACGGGAGCCGGGGCCGGGGCGACAGCCGGAGCAGCGACCGCCACGGGGGCAGCCACCGGCGAGTCCTCGACCGGGTCCGTCGACGCCTCGAGCTCCTCGGGGGTGACGTGCGCGAGGTCGTCGCGGCCGAGGTACGAGACGGCCAGCTCGCGGAAGATGTAGTCGATGATCGACGACGAGAACTTGATGCGGTCGTTGCCCTGGACCATGCCCATCGGCTCGAACTTCGTGAAGACGAAGGTGTCGACGAACTTCTCCAGGGGCACGCCGTACTGCAGGCCCATGCTGACGGCGATCGCGAAGCAGTTCATCAGGCTGCGGAAGGCGGCGCCGTCCTTGGCCGTGTCGATGAACACCTCGCCGAGCTGCGGGCGCTCGCCCGGCTTGTGCTCGTACTCGCCGGTGTGGATGTAGATCGTGTGCCCGCCGACCTTCGCCTTCTGCGTGTAGCCGGTGCGGCGGCCGGGCATCTTGATGCGCTCGCCGCGCGGGATGACCGTCACCTGCTCTGACTGCTTCATCGCGAGCATCCGCTCGGCGGCGGCGATGACGGCCTCGGTGGTGACCTCCTCGGCGTCGTCCTCGTACTCGTCGATGTCGGCGAAGGCGGTGCCGGAGAGCGGCTGCGAGAGCTTGGAGCCGTCGCGGTAGAGGGCCAGGGCCTTCACGCCGGTGTCGGCGGCGGCCATGTAGACCTCCTTGACCTCCTCGACGGTCGCCTCCATGGGCATGTTGATCGTCTTGGAGATGGCGCCGGAGAGGAACGGCTGCGCGGCGGCGAGGATGCGGACGTGGGCCATCGCCTCGATGTAGCGCGTGCCGTACTTGCCGCACTTGTTGGCGCAGTCGAAGACCGCGTAGTGCTCCTCGGCCAGGTGCGGGGCGCCCTCGGTGGTCATGCGGCCGAGGATGGCGTCGTTCGCCGTCTCGACCTGCTCCCGGGTGAAGCCGAGGTACGCGAGCATGTCGAAGCCCGGGCGGGTGAGCTCGCCCTCGGGGATGCCGAGGACGTCCGTGCAGAACTCGTCGCCGAGCGTCCAGCGGTTGAAGACGAAGGAGATGTGGAACGCCGTCTTGAGGGCGTTCTCCACCATGTCCAGCGCCGGCTGCGTGAAGCCCTTCTGGGCGAGCGTCATGCGGTTGATGTACGGCGCGCCGTCCAGCGTCTGCGTGCCCACGGCGTACTCGACGATCTCGTGGATCTGCTGCTGGGTGTAGCCGAGCCGCTTCAGGGCCGGCGGGACGCTCTGGTTGATGATGCGGAAGTAGCCGCCGCCGGCGAGCTTCTTGAACTTCACGAGCGCGAAGTCAGGCTCCACGCCGGTGGTGTCGCAGTCCATGAGCAGGCCGATGGTGCCCGTGGGGGCGATGAGCGTGGACTGGGCGTTCCGGTAGCCGTGGCGCTCGCCGAGCTCGACGGCGCGGTCCCAGGCGCGCTGGGCGGCCTCCAGCAGGTCCGGCGGGCAGACCTGCTGGTCGAGGCCGGCCGGGAAGACGGTGAGGCCCTCGTACTCCTCGGCGGGGGCGTCGTAGGCGGCGCGGCGGTGGTTGCGCATGACGCGCAGCATCGCATCGCGGTTCTCGGCGTAGCGGGGGAACGCGCCCAGCTCGGCGGCCATCTCCGCGGAGGCGGCGTACGCGCGGCCGGTGAGGATCGCGCTCAGCGCGCCGGTCCAGGCGAGGGCGGCGTCCGAGTCGTACGGGATGCCCTGCATCATCAGGACGGTGCCGAGGTTGGCGTAGCCGAGGCCGAGCGTGCGGTAGTCGTACGAGAGCTGCGCGATCTCCTCGGACGGGAACTGCGCCATCGCGACGGAAACTTCGAGCACGATCGTCCAGATGCGGATGGCGTGCTCGTACGCGGCGATGTCGAACGCGCCGGTCTCGAGGTCGGTGAAGGCGAGCAGGTTCAGGGACGCCAGGTTGCAGGCGGTGTCGTCCAGGAACATGTACTCGGAGCAGGGGTTCGAGCCGTTGATGCGCCCGCCGTTCGGGCAGGTGTGCCACTCGTTGATCGTGGTGTCGTACTGGAGGCCGGGGTCGGCGCTCTGCCACGCGGCGAGGGAGATGCGATCCCAGAGGTCGCGTGCCTTCACGGTGGCCGCCACCTTGCCGCTGGTGCGGAAGGTGAGGTTCCACTCCTCGTCGCGACGGACGGCGTCCAGGAAGTCCGCGGTGACGCGGACGGAGTTGTTCGAGTTCTGGCCGGAGACGGTCTGGTACGCCTCGCCCTGCCAGTCGGTGTCGAAGCTGGAGAAGTCGAGGGTGGTCACCCCCTGCTCGGCGAGCTGGAGGACGCGAACGATAAAGCCCTCGGTGACGCCGTCGCGGCGCGCCTTCAGGACGGCCCTGCGGAGGGCGGCGTTCTGGGTCGGGTTCGGCCCGCCCGCCTCGGCGTCGTGGGCAGCCTCGAAGATCGAGGCGAGGTGACGGCGGGTGACGGCGGCGCCGGTGACGAGGGCGGCGACCTTCTGCTCCTCGTTCACCTTCCAGTCGATGAACTGCTCCACGTCCGGGTGGTCGGCGTCGACGATGACCATCTTCGCAGCGCGACGCGTGGTGCCGCCCGACTTGATCGCGCCGGCGGCGCGGTCGCCGATCTTGAGGAAGGACATCAGGCCGGAGGACTTCCCGCCGCCGGAGAGCGATTCGTTCTCACCGCGGATGCTGGAGAAGTTGGAGCCGGTGCCGGAGCCGTACTTGAAGATGCGGGCCTCGCGCGTCCAGAGGTCCATGATGCCGCCGGGGTTCACCAGGTCGTCCGAGACGCTCTGGATGAAGCAGGCGTGCGGCTGCGGGCGCTCGTAGGCGTTGGTGGAGGCGGTGACGCGGCCGGTGGCGGCGTCCACGTACGAGTGGCCCTGGGCCGGGCCGGTGATGCCGTACGCCCAGTGCAGGCCGGTGTTGAACCACTGCGGCGAGTTCGGCGCGGCCATCTGCGCCGCCATCATGTGGCAGAGCTCGTCGTAGAACGCGCGGGCGTCCTCCTCGCCGTCGAAGTAGCCGCCCTTCCAGCCCCAGTACGTCCAGGTGCCGGCGAGGCGGTGGAAGGTCTGGCGGGCGTCGGTCTCGCCGGCCATCGTGGCGCCCTCGGCGGGGACGCGGCGCTGGAGCCACCCCGGGACGCCGGGCTCGTCGACGGCCACGGTCGCCGTCGGGACGCCGGCCTTGCGGAAGTACTTCTGCGCCATGATGTCCGTGGCGACCTGCGAGAAGTTCGAGGGCATGTCGATGTCGCGTGCCTCGAAGACGACGGAGCCGTCCGGGTTCACGATCCGCGAGGTCCGCTTCGAGAACGGAATGCCGGCGTACGGGTCGGCGTTCGCGGTGGTGAAACGGCGGCTGATTCGCATGTTCGGAACCCTTCGCAAGCAGGCCGTGGTCCTCGTCGATGCCCCTCGGGGGAGCCCCAAGATCTTGGGGTGGGAGCGGTCGAGGCCACTAGATCTGGTAGGTAACTGTTAAGACGCTTGAGCATCTGCTCGGAGGCGCAGGGGCGATACTACGCCTCCGGCGGGGCGTGTCAAGCATGCGCTGACGCGGGTTAGCAGATGCTTCCGCGCAGCGCATGAACAGTACTGGTGTTCGTGTTACCAGTGGGTTGATGGGATCGCTTCGGTTCCAGAAGGCGTAACGAAACACAGCAGACTTGGCGTGCGGTAAACCGGCCATCCCGGAGGCGTCAAGCGCGCACGAACGCCTGACGCTGGAGGAGCCGGCGCGCGCTGAGGGCTACCTCGGGTCGTCGATCAGGAAGAAGTTCGGCGGCCCATACCCGCACTCGCCCAGGTGCTCGGTGCGCTTGAGGTACTCGCCGTCCGGGCCGGGCAACAGCGACGTGATCTCCGTCCCGTGGACGTGCTCGTACGAACAGAATGGCTCGTGCGCGGGGATGGTCGTCAGCCCGTCCGCGAGGAAGTCCACGTAGTCGAGCTGGAACACGAGCACCTGCCCCGGGCCCGGTGCGGTGTCGTAGGCGGCGGGTGTACCGAAGGCGCTCGCGGGGGGTGTCGGGGTTCCGAAGTCGAACGGCGTGGCCGCGCTGACCTCCGTGGCGGAGGCCGTGGGTGTCGCGGTCGCGACGGCCGCGGTCGGGGTGGGCGTCGGGGTTGGGTTTGGCGTCCCGCCCTTCGGGAACGTGAACAGCGCCCCGATGATGATCGCGATCACGACACCACCGCCCGCGAGGAACTTCGCGGACCTCCAGCCGATGCCGCTCCCGATTGGCGTCTGGGCGCCGGGGATTACGAGGGCGGTCTCCGCGACCTCGCACTCGGCGTCGGTGCAGGGGTGTGGGGCCTCGACCGCCTCCCACTCCTCCACGATGTCCTCGGTGATTGCCGAGTCCCAGAAGGTGCGGACGAACTCCCAGCCCGTGGAGAGCTTCTCCCCGGCCGCGTTCTTCGCGCCGCCGGAGATCACGACGACTGCGCCCGTCCCGATCTGGAACCAGAGGTAGCCCCAGCCCACGAGGCCGAGCGCGCGGGAGGCGGCGCCCAGCCGCAGGGCCGCCGTCGAAGGCGCCGCACCCGTCGCGGCCGCGGCCGTGGTTGCCCTCGCTGCGACAGCCGCGCCGCCGGCGGCCGGGAGGTCGATCCCAGCGTCGACCATGACCCCGCCGTAGCCGGTGAAGAACGAGTACCAGGCCTCCTGGCTGAGGTTGATTCGCCACATCTCGTACATCTGGAGCTCGTCGTATGCGAGTTCGAGCTTCATCTCGACCTGCACACGCTCGGCGCGCCAGCACATGTTGCCCTGCCGGAACACCTTGAACTCGCCGGTGCGCGTCACGGCGCCCCGCGTCCGCTTGTCGTGCTGCGGACGGCGCTCGGCACGGAATTCATTGAACCAGCGGTACTCGTTCATGTAGTGCGCGTGCTTACCGAACAGGCGGAAGACGTTGATGTACTTCCACTTGTCGACAAGCCCGGACGACTTCGATCCGGGATCGGCGGTCGTCATGAACTGCTCATGGGAAGGCCCGAACTGCGGGTACCCATACTTCACGGTGCTGGCACCGGGAATAGGCGGCGTTGGTAGGACGACAGGCGAACCGGACATCGCGACCCCCTCGAAACCGGCCAAACCTAGCACGATCGTGCAAGGGGGGCCGGCGGGGCTCTACGGATCGATCAGCGGTGGCGCCGGCGTGGGGGACGGTGGTCCGAGGTCGCCCGGCCAGACGTGGTTCGCGAACGCCCAGTCGATGAGCGCCTGGGAGTCCTGCGCCCGGGCCGCGGTGTCCATCAGTACGATGTAGACGCGGTGGCCGCTCCGCTCCGCGGTGAGGGCGAACGTACGGCCCGCATCCTCGGTGTAGCCGGTCTTGATGCCATCCACCCCGGGCGTGTAGTTCAGCAGCGGATTGTGGTTGTAGAGGTCGTAGGCGACTTCGGCGCCATCCCGCAGGCCGTGCGCCATGTACTTCTCGGTGCCGACGATCTCGCGCAGGTCCGGGAAGCGCATGAGGTAGCGCGAGAGCAGCACCAGGTCCCATGGGCTGGATACGTGGCCCGGCGCCGAGAGGCCGTCGACCGTCACGAAGTGCGTGTCCTCCATCCCGAGGCGCTCAGCGAGCTCGTTCATTTCGACGACGAACGCCTCCTCTGACCCGGAGACGTGTTCTGCGATGACCCGGGCGGCATCATTGCCGGACACGAGCATCAGGCCGTACAGGAGCTCGCGGAGGGTGAGGCGGTCGCCCGGCACGAGCCCCATCGTTGTGGAGTCGCCTTCCGCGGCGAGGTCCCAGTAATGCACGTCCGACGTCACGACCTCGTCGAGGCGGCCATGCTCCATGGCGACGACGGCCGTCGCCATCTTCGTGACGCTCGCCGGTGGCCGCGGCGTGCTGCCGTCGAGGACGTACAGCACCTCCATCGACGCGTCGTCGACGACGATCGCCGCGGCAGCGGACAGCTCCGGCACCGGGAGCCCGAGCGACCTCGGCCCGGCGACTGTCGGAGCGGGCTGGGGCGTGCTCGCCGGCGTCCCCGCGGTGAGCTGTCGTGCCCCGGGCCTCGTGTCACCGTCGTCGGCGGGTTCCGTCCCGGCGGCGGCGACCGCCGGCCCCACCGGATCGTCCGAGCCGCGCGCCTGCCATACGAGGACGGCGGAGACGAGCAGCGCCGGCAGCACCGCGATCAGCGCGAGGACGGGGATCGGCAGCCCGCGCCGCCCGAGGGGCGACGTCGGGCGGGGGGTACGTCCTCGGAACGGGTCGTGCGGCTGGTAGGCCACAGGCGCCTCTCGTACCTGGCAGGAGGAACGGGCTAGCGAGAACCCACGATGGCTTCGAGGTCGTCCGGCGCCGAGGGGATCCTCCCGCTCAGGTTCCGGTTGCCGTCCTTCGTGACGAGGATGTCGTCCTCGATGCGGACGCCGATGCCCTGCAGGCGCTTCGGGACGCCCTTCGTCCCCGGTGCGAAGTAGAGCCCGGGCTCCACGGTGAGCACCATACCCGGCCGCAACGCGAGTGACTTCCCCTGCTCCCGGTACCGGCCGGCATCGTGCACATCGAGCCCGAGCCAGTGGCTCGTGGAGTGCATGTACACGTGCCGGTAGGCGTCGCGCTCGATGAGGGAGTCGATGTCGCCCCGGAGAACCTTGAGGTCGATCAGGCCCTCGACGAGCGTGCGCACGGCCGCGTCGTGGGCGTCGTGGAAGCTCCGGCCGGGCTTCGCCCGCTCGATGCCCTTCCGCTGCGCCTCCAGCACGATGTCGTAGACGTCGCGCTGGGCGGCGGTGAAACGGCCGTTGGCGGGGTACGTGCGGGTCACGTCGGCGGAGTAGTAGTCCCACTCGGCGCCGGTATCGAGCAGCATCAGGTCGCCGTCGTTGAGCCGGCGGCGGTTCGTCGTGTAGTGGAGGGTGCAGGAGTTGGGACCGGACGCGGCGATCGTCGGGAAGCCGTCCCGCACCGCGCCCTCCGCGCGGTAGGTCTGCTCCAGGATCGCCTGTACCTCGTACTCGTGCAAGCCCGGGCGCGTCCCGCGCATTGCCACCTCGAGGCCCGCTCCGGTGATGTCGATCGCGCGCTGCAGGGCGCGGACCTCGGAGGGTGACTTCAGCAGCCGCATCTCGTCGACGAGAGGCTCGGGGTCGCGGATCGTCTCGATCGGCGCGGCGCCGCGCTGGGACATCGCCCGCCGCGAGGCGACGAGGGCGGTGAGGAGCGTCTCGGTGCGGGTGCCGCCGCCGAGTGAGAACCAGAGCGTGGAGACGCCGTCGAGGAGCTCGCGCAGGCGCTCCTCCAGCTCATCGATGGGGAACGCCTGGTCCGCGCCGTGGCGCTCCACCGCGCCGTCCACGCCGGCGCGAGGGCCCACCCACACGGCCATTTGCGGGTCGTGCGGGCGGACGATGAGCGTGTACGGCTTGTCGGCGCCGGGGCGCAGCACCGCGACGCTCGAGGGCTCCTCGAAGCCGGTCAGGTAGTAGAAGGTCGAGTCCTGGCGGAAGGGGTAGTCGACATCGCCGTTGCGGATGGTCTCGCGTCCGGACACGAAGACGGCCGCGCAGTCCTTGCCGAGCCGGCGCATCAGCCGGTCGCGGCGCTGCTTGAACTCATCAGCCAAGGAGGAGCTCCGATCCCGTACCCCCGGGACATGCCTCTGGGCGATCATACCGAGACGGACCCGCCAGCCTCGAATCCCCGCCCCCGGCGAGCCGCTACTGGAACGCTGCCCACGCCGTCCGTGCCGCGATGAAGAAGAGGCCGAAGGCGAGCGCCCTCGTCAGTGGCCCTTCGCCCAGGCGCCGGCGCAGCGCGCGGCCGACCGGACTACCAAGCACGCCTCCCATTGCGAGCCACGGCACGGCCTGCATTGGGTCGCCCTGGTGCCCGGCGGCCAGGTGCATGCCCACGACCACGGCTGACTGGACGACGATCAGCGACTGCATCGAGGTGGTGGCGATCGCGTGAGGGATCCCCATCACGCGGGTCATGATCGGCACGCCGATCGGGCCGCCGCCAATGCCGGCGAGCGCCCCGAGGAACGCGGCGCCGATGTTCGCCGGGATGCTTCGCAGCACCGGGATCCGGTAGGCGTACGTCCGGCCATCCGCGTCGGTGTGCCGTCGCGCCCAGGAGCGCTCACCCGCCGCGACGGGACCGGCCACCGGCCTCAGCGTGAGGTACAGGCCAATCAGCGCGAGGAGCAACCCGAAGCCGATGGCGAATGCATCGCGGGGAACGAGGCTGGTCGCATAACCGCCGAGCAGGGCCGAGGGAATCGCGATGACGACCAGGACGCCCACGACGGCGAAGTCCACCAGCCGCTCTCGCCACATGATCGCCGTCGAGGCGAGGGCCGACACCAGCACGACGCTGAGCGAGGCCGTCGTGACCGCCACGGGTTCTGCATCCGGGTACAGAAGCAGCAGCAGCGGCGCGATGAGGAAGCCGCCGCCAGCGCCGATGGCGGTCGCGTACGCTCCGATCGCAAGTCCGGCAACTGCCAACATGGTCGCTTCGATGCCGCCCATGCGAGCAAGATGATGCGTCGGAGCCGAACGCTCAAACGCCTGCTAACGCTCCTGTGCGGCCGGCAGCCACGTCCGCGGTACGAGCTGCTCGGAGTACGTCGTCCCCACGAGGCCGCGCGCCACCAGGTCGTCGTACTCCTCGCGCGAGTAGCCGAGGAGGTCGATGTAGATCTCCTCGTTGTGCTCGCCGATCCGCGGCGGGGGCGTGCGCAGGTGGTTCGGCGTGTTCACCCACTTCGTCATGATGCCGGGGTAGGTGTGTGTCCCGATCCCGGAGATGGTGAGGTCCTCGAAGAACCCGCGGTCCCGGAGCTGCGGCGACTCCATGAGCGCCGCCTCGTCGTGGACGGAGCCGGCGATGACTCCCGCCGCCTGCAGGCGGTGGAACAGGTCGTCGTTGACCCAGGACTTCGTCGCTTCCGCCAGCGCCCTGTCCAGCGCTGCCTCGTGCTGCTTCCGACCGGCGACCGTCTGGAAGCGCTCGTCCGCGAGCAGCTCGGGCGTCCCGAGGACGTCGCAGAGCGCGCGGAACTCTTCGTCGGTCTCGACGTCGATTGCGATCCACTGGTCTTCGCCCTGGGTCGGGTAGACCGAGTGGGGCGCATGCGTGCGGTGCAGGTTGCCCTGCGGCGGCGCCACGCGGCCGTTCATCGTGTAGTCGAGGATCCATTCCCCGAGGGCCGGGAGGAACGCCTCGGCCAGGGGCATCTCGATCTGCTGGCCGACGCCGGTCTCGTGGCGCTTCAGAAGCGCCGAGGTGACGGCGAACGCGCCCATGACGCCGGCGAGGGCGTCCGCCGTGAACGCCTCGCCCGTCTCGTCGGGCGATCCGTCCGGGTACCCGCGCAGCCAGTGGTGGCCGATCATGCCCTCCACGTGCGTCCCGAAGCCGCGGTAGTTCTTGTACGGCCCGCTGAGCCCGTACGCCGGCATGCGCAGCATGATCAGCCGGGGGTTGAGCTCCTTGAGGACGTCGTATGTGATCCCGGCCCGCTCGATCGTGATCGGGACGTTGTTCTCAATGAGGACGTCCACCTTCTCGATGAGCCGGAGGAACGCCTCCTTGCCCTCCGGCAGCATGATGTCGCACGCCATTGAGCGCTTGTTGCGCGAGTGCGAGTTGAAGGCGTTGTTGCGGTTCCACGGCTCGTCGGCCGGGTCGCAGTCGATGTAGGCGCCGGTGAGCGTCCCGGTCTCGGCGGTGCGCCGGGAGACCTCCTTCGAGGTGACGCGCTCCCCGCCGCGGGAGTAGGGCTGCACGTGCGTGATCGGCTCCACGCGGATGACGTCGGCTCCCCACTCGGCGAGGACCTGCGTGACGTGCGGGCCGGCCCACACGACGGTGATCTCGGCGATGCGGATGCCCTCGAGGGGAAGCGGGTTCGAGTTCGCCATGGTGGTCTCCTGCGTTCCGTGCTTCGGTGACGCTCGCGCCTGGACTAGATGACGTGCTGCGCGCTGAGCTGGTCGAGGTCGAGCCCGAGCGCCCCGTACACCTCGGCGTTGTGTTCGCCGAGGAGGGGCGCGCGTGACGGGGCCTGCCGAGGAGTGCCGGAGAGGATGAGCGGCCGCCCGGGGCCTTCGTAGGTGCCCGCCTTCGGGTGCTCGATGGTGTCCCAGACGCCGCGGCTCCGGTAGTGCTCGTCGCTGATCAGGTCCTCGGTGGTGAAGATCGCACCCCCGAGGAGCCCGATGTCCTGGGTCTCCTTGACCGCCGTGCGCTTGTCCCGCTGGATGAGCCAGGCCATCCAGGAACCCTCGACCTCGGCCGCGAAATCCTCGGAATAGAGCGCGAGGTTCTTGTTCGCGTCAGGGTGGTCCTTCAGGTCGGGGCGTCCGATGAGGTCGAGCGCGGCGAGGAAATGCTTGGTGCCGCCCGCGTAGATGTTGGCGTAGCCGTCCGCCGTCGGCCGGGGCCCCATGGCGACCCGCGATCCGGGCGGCTGCCGCTTCGCGACGTAGCCGGTGTACGAGTATCCGGTGGTGTAGACCGTGCGGCGGTCGCGGAATCCGGCCTGCGCCTCGTAGATAGCCTGGTCGATGTGATCGCCCTTGCCGCCCATGGCCACGCGCAGGCGCGCGGCGACGCACGCGTAGGCGGTCGCGATGCCGCAGTGATACTGGGCGACGTAGCCGCCGCTCTTCAGCGGCTCCCGGTACGACGAGCCATTGAGGTGCATCGGACCGCCGAGGGCCTGGAGCGTGATCTCGGAGCCTCGGTAGTCGCGCCACGGGCCCGTCTGGCCGAATGGCGTGATCGAGGCAAGTACCAGGTCCGGGTGGTCCTTCGCCAGCTCGTCGTACGAGAGGCCCCAGTCGGCGAGCTGGCCGGGCCGGTAGTCCTCGATGACCACGTCGGCGTCATCGATCAGGCGACGCAGGATCCGACGTCCCTCCTCCGATCCGACGTCGAGCGTGACGGACTTCTTGTTCGTGTTCAGGTGGAGGAAGAGGGCGGAGGTCTCCGGGTCCGGGATGTCGTCCTTGAACGGACCCTCGTGCCGGGAGCGGTCGCCGTTTGGCGGCTCGACCTTGATGACGCTGGCGCCGTAGTCGGCGAAGAGCTTGCCCGCGAACGGCCCGGCGACGTGCTGGGCGAGCTCCAGCACCTTCAGGCCATCGAACAACTGCGCCATGGCGGTCCCCTCCCGGCGCTGCGTGGATCGTGTGTGGTCGCGGTCCCCGTCCGCGGCCGGCCCCGCGGAGCGGGGCGGTGCGCGGGAACATATCACGAGCGTGGAACGGTTCCGTCACGCCCGCGCGAATCGCCTGCGTGTACGAGCTCCCGGCCTCGGCGCGTAGGATCGAAGTCCGCGGCTGGACGGAGGTGGAGATGGAACAGGTCAGTGCGACGACCGCTGATCTGGAGGTCCTCACGCCCGCCGGCGAGGCGGTGCGGCTCGGCTCGCTGTGGGCGTCGCGCCCGGCGCTCCTTGTGCTGGTGCGGCACTACGGCTGCCAGTTCTGCCGGCTCCAGCTGCACGACCTTCGCGAGGTGTGGCCGAAGATCGAGGCGGCGGGGGTTCAGCCGATCGTGATCGGCAACGGCACACCGCTGATGGCGGAAGCGTTCGCCGAGGAGACCGGCCTCGCCGTGCCGCTCTTCACGAACCCGGGCCGCGAGGTGTACCGGGCGCTCGGGACGAAGCGGCCGGGGTTTGGCGCGTTCCTCAACCCCCGGCTGTACTGGAACGGCCTGTACACCATTCTGCGAGGCTTCTTCCCGCGACCGCCGAAGGGCGATCCCGCACAGCTCGGCGGCGTGTTCCTCGTGCAGCCGGGCGGGGCGATGCCGTACGCCTACCGGAGTGACCTCGCCGGCGACCACCCGAGCGCCGCGGAACTGCTACGCGTCGTGCTGGCGCAGCGGTCAGCGTGACTCGCGCTCGGTCTGTGGTGCCCCCGGAGAGATTCGAACTCCCGACGCGCGGCTTAGGACGCCGCCGCTCTATCCCCTGAGCTACGAGGGCATCGCTCGGACTGCTCGATCCAAGAGTGGCAGAAGAACGGGCGGCGCGGAAGCGCTGCCCGACCAGGTCTCAGATCCCCGGCGGCTATTCGGTCTTCGACGGGCCGCCGGCCTCCTGCGTGACCGCCGCTTCGTACAGGGCGACCTGCGGTGGGCCCTGGAGGATCCCCATCAGCGAGGGACCGGCATGGCCGCGCTTGAACGCCTCGCTCTCGGTCCAGGCGATGAAGGCGGCACGGTCTTCCCACGTGGAGTGGGAGATGTACTCTCCCTCGTTGTCGCCGCGGAGCAGGGCGAACCGTACGAAGCCGGGCACCTGGTCGAGGTGCGACTCGCGCTCCGCCCAGATGCGCTCGAAGTCCACGCCCTTCCCGGGCGCCACCTGGAACCGGTTCATGGCGATGAACATGGGGCCTCCTGTGCGTTCGACGCCATCGTATCTCGCGACCTCGGCTGGCGTCGGCGGGACCTCCTGCGCTACCTCAGCGAGAACGGGGGGTAGCGGTCCGTGCTGAGGAGCACGGCGTAGGCCTGGACGCGCCAGCCCCAGCGGAACACCCCGACCACGAACTCGAACATTCCCCGAGGGAAGCGCCCGGTGACCAGCACGATGAGCCAGGCGATGACCAGCACCACCGAGACCGCGACGACCAGCAGGGCCAGGACGATGTAGTGCGGGACCGCGAGGAGCCATTTCACCAGGGGTAGCCAGCGGTTCAGCGCGGCCTCGTCGAGCTGTGCTTCGGTCGTCACTCGCTGCTGATCCGTCGTTGATGGGTATTCGTCGACCAGCAGCAGGAGGTAGGCATTCGTGCGGTTGCTGAGCTGTTGCGTGTAGAGATACCAGTCGAACCAGGGGCGCGGATATCGCTTCCGGAACAGGAGCATCAGGGCGATCGCGAACGACAGGGACGACATCGCGGACGCCACGAGCGACACGAGTATCACGACCGGGATCGCGAGGATCAGCCTGAACAGGACCGTTAGCCGGTTACGTGTCTCCGTGTACTGGACGTCGAACTGCGCGGGGTAGTCGGTGGCGAGGGCGGCTGCCACGACGGACGCCTTCCTGCTCCGGAATGCATCGGAGCGGCGTCACGATAGCGCGGAGGGGAAGGCACCGGTTCAACGTCACAGAAACGAGGAAACCGGCCCTGCGGCCGGTTCACGATTACACGAGTGAGGTGGTGGACCCGAGGGGAGTCGAACCCCTGACCTCTGCAGTGCGATTGCAGCGCTCTCCCAACTGAGCTACGGGCCCCCGTCGTCAGAGAGACGGACTCGGTCCGGGCGATGCCGAACCGCGAAGCACCAGTGTAGAGACGGGCCCGCCTCAGCGGCAATCGGAATGCGGGCCGTGCTCAGTCGAGGAGGCCGGGGACCGCCTCGATCGTCACCACGCCGCCCTCGAGGTCGACGTCGAGGAGGACGCCGTCGATGGCCGGGACGAGGACGTCCTTCTGGCCGGGCCGCTTCACAACGTAGACGTCGTTCGAGCCGGTCTCGAGGACGTCCTCGAGCGTGCCGATCTCTTCGCCCGCGGACGTCACGACACGCAGCCCGATGAGGTCGTGGACGTAGTACTCGTCCTCACCCAGCTCTGGGAGGTCAGCCTCGTCGATCTCGATGAGCGCGCCGCGGAGCCGGTTGGCGGCCTCGGTGCTGGTGATGCCCTCGAACTGGATGCACGGAAAGCCACGGGGCGACTTCACGTCACGGATGGTCCGAGGCTCGCCGGCGACATAGACGCGGCTGCCGACCGCCAGGCGCTCGGGGTTGGAGGTGAGCGGCGTCACCTTGACGTGCCCGCGTACACCCCAGGGCGCGTTGATGCGCCCGACCGCCACGCGGTCAAGGCGGTCGTCTCCACCCGGGGACTGGCTGGTCATCGACGGGATCGAGGGTTACTCGATCGAGAGGGTGGCGCGGACGCCGGCGCGCACGGCGGCGACGTGCAGCAGCGAGCGGATCGCGTTCGCGCAGCGGCCGTCGCGGCCGATGATGCGGCCCTTGTCCGACTCGTTCACGTAGAGGTGGAGGACGACCCGGTCGCCGTCGTGCACCTCGGCCACGCGCACCTCGTCAGGGAACTCTGCGAGCGCGCGGGCGAGGTACTCGATCAGTGCCTTCATGCTGGGGCGCTACTCGGCGGACGAGGCTTCTTCGGCCTCGCCCTCGGCTGAGGCAGCAGCGGCGGCCTCGGCGAGGGCAGCTTCCTCAGCGGCCTTCGCGGCGGCGGCGGCGGCTTCGGCGGCGGCCTTCGCCTCGGCGGCGGCACGGGCAGCAGCCTCGCGCTCGGCCTTCGAGGGCTTCGTCGCGCGCTTCGGCGGTTCCGCGGCGATGATGCCGCGCTGGTGGAGCAGGCGGTGGACGGTCTCCGTCGGCTGCGCGCCCTGGGACACCCAGTGCTGCACGCGATCCGCCTTCACCTCGAAGGTGACGGGCTCGGTGCGCGGGTTGTAGTGGCCGAGGACCTCCACGAACCGGCCGTCGCGCGGGGAGTCCTTGTCGGCGACGACGATGCGGTACGAGGGCTGGTGCTTCTGACCAGTGCGGCGCAGACGAATCTTCAGCAAATCGATCCTCCAGCGGACGGAACCGGACAAGCCGGGAAGGCGCGGACGGTGAGTGTAACCGCCTCATCGCTTACGGGCGCTCAGGTTGTTATCGCGGACCTCGATGGTGAGGGCGGGAGGCGCCGGCCCCGTCGTGAAGGCGACGGCCTGAGCGCGCTACATCCCCAGCATCTTCATGAGCCCGCCGGCGCGCTTGCCGGAGGTCATGGCCTGCATCAGTTTGCGGGCATCCTTGAACTGGTTCAAGAGCCGGTTCACGTCCGCCGGGGTGGTGCCGGAACCTCGGGCGATCCGCTTGCGCCGCGATCCGTTGATGATCTCGGGCTTGCGGCGCTCGCCGGGCGTCATCGACTGGATGATCGCCTCGGCGTGCCTGAAGTACGCCTCGGACAGGTCGGCGTTGCCGAGCTGGCCCTTCAGGGCGCCCGCTCCGGGCAGCATCTCGAGGAGTCCCGACAGCGGCCCCATCTGCTTCATCTGCTGCATCTGGGTGAGGAAGTCCTCCAGGTCGAACTGCCCCTTCTGCATCCGCTTCGCGACTTCCTTCATGTCGCGCTCGCCGACGGCCTTGCGGGCCTTCTCGACGAGTGACACGACGTCGCCCATGCCGAGCACGCGCGACGCGAAGCGATCCGGGTGGAACTCCTCGAGCGCCTCGAGGCGCTCGCCGGTGGTGATGAACTTGACCGGGAGCCCGGTGACCTCGCGGACGGAGAGCACGGCGCCGCCGCGGGTGTCGGAGTCGACCTTCGTGACCACGATGCCGGTGCCCTCGAGGACCTCGTGGAGCTCCTTGGCGAGGGTGACGGCCTCCTGGCCGGTCATCGCGTCGACCACGATCAGCAGCTCGGTCGGGTCGACCTCGTCGGCGAGCGCCGCGAGGTCGTCGGCCGTATCGTCGTCGAAGTTCACGATGCCGACGGAGTCGACGATCACCGCGTTTGCGCCGATCTTCTCGGCGTGCTTCAGGCCGCGCTTCGCGACCTCGGCGGGCGGGGCTTCCTTCTCCTCGACGTAGGAGTCGACGTCGATGCTGCGGGCCAGCACCTGTAGCTGCTCGCTGGCGGCGACACGCTCGAAGTCCGTGGAGACCAGGAGGGGCTTCATCCCCTCGCCCTTGAACTTCAGGGCAAGCCGGCCGGCAAGGGTGGTCTTACCGCCACCCTTGGTGCCGACGACCATGACCTTCATCGGCCCGGCCTGCGGCCGGAGCATCGGGGCGTGCTCCTTGCCGAGAGTCTCGACGAGCTCGTCGTTGACGATGCCGATGATCTGCTGGGCCGGCGTGATCGAGCGGAGCACCTCCTGGCCGAGGGCGCGCTCGCGCACACGGGCCACCAGGTCGCGGACGACCTTGAAGTTGACGTCCGCCTCGAGGAGGGCGATGCGGACTTCCCGCAGCGCCTCGTCGAGCTCGGCCTCGCCAATGCGCCCCTTCTTGCCGAGGCGCGTGAAGGTGCCCTGGAGACGGTCAGAGAGTGCGTCGAGCATGGGAGTTCGAGTGTACGGCCCTGACCGCGCGGAGGGGTAGCGAACGCGTTACGAGCGCGCCTCGGACTCGGAGCCCCACGTCCGGATCTCACGGTCGAGGTCGAGCGGAAGCACGACCGCGTCCTCCTCGAAGCGGCCCCAGGCTTCCCGTGGGAGCAGCCACATCACCTCGAACTCATTGCCGTCCGGGTCCTTCCCGTACAGCGATTTCGTCGCGCCGTGGTCGGAGGCGCCGGTGAGGGCGTTCAGGTTCGTGAGCTCGACGGCCATGTCCCGGAGGTCCTCGATCCGCTCGACCTGCCAGGCTAGGTGGTAGAGGCCGGTCGCGCCCCGGGGCGGGGAGGGCGCCTCGGCGCCGACGGTGAACAGGCCAAGGTCGTGATGGTTGTCGCCGTCCCTGGCGCGGAGGAATGCCGCGATCCCGGGCATCCTCGTGACCTCGGCGAAGCCGAACGCGCGGCGGTAGAACTCGACCGAGCGGTCGAGGTCCCGGACGTAGAGGACGGCGTGGTTCAGGCGGGTGACGGCGGGCATGGGCTCCTCGGAATGGGCTTACGAGAAGTAAGTGTAACCGGGGAGTGTGGGTGCGCGGACGCCGGCTCGAGCCGCAGCGGCGTCCGCGCGAGAGCCGGGTAGGTGGTCGGCTCTATTACATAATACGGGCGAGACCCGGTTCCGGATCCGCTCGGATCAGGGAGTCGCCTGAATTCGCACGGGATTCTGGGCGAAACGGCACCGCCCGGCAACGCCGGGCGGTGTGTTCGTTCGCCATCGTAGGCGGGCGCTCAGGAGAGGCCGCGCTCCGCCATCATCGCGACGACGTCCGTGAGGCGACAGGAGTAGCCCCACTCGTTGTCGTACCAGGTAACGGTCTTGGCGAGCTTGCCGCCGTTGACCACCATCGTCGACGGGATGTCATAGATCGCCGAGCCGGGGTGCTCCCGGAAGTCCGAGGAGACCAGCTCCTCGCCCTCCGTGAAGAGGTAGCCCTTCATGCGGCCCTCGGAAGCGCCGACGTACGCCTCGTTGATCTCGCCGACGGAGGGCGTGTCGCGGAGGTTGGTGACCATGTCCACCACCGAGACCGTGGGCACCGGCACGCGGTAGGCGAAGCCGTCGAACTTCCCCTTGAGCTCCGGGATGATCTGGCCGACGAGCGCGGAGGCGCCCGACGACGTCGGGACGATGTTCATCGCGGCGGCGCGGGCGCGGCGCAGGTCCTTGTGAGAGTTGTCCTGCAGGTTCTGGTCGTTCGTGTAGGCGTGGATCGTGGACATGAAGCCCGACTCCACGCCGAAGGCGTCATGCATCACCTTGAGCGCGAGGGCGACGCAGTTCGTGGTGCAGGAGCCGGCCGAGATCACGTTGTGGTTTGCCGGGTCGTACTGGTCCTCGTTGATGCCCATGATCACGGTCCAGTCCTCGCCCTTCGCGGGAGCGGAGATCAGGACCTTCTTCGCTCCCCCGGCGAGGTGAGCGCCAGCCTCCTTCGCGTCACGGAAGACGCCGGAGGACTCGATGACCACGTCCACGCCGGCCTCGGCCCACGGGATCGCGCTCGGGTTGTTCTCGTTGAGGACCTTCACCTCGCGTCCGTCCACGGTGAAGCAGTCGTCGCCGACCTCGATCTTGCCCGGGAATCGGCCATAGTCGGTGTCGTGGGCGAGCAGGTGCGCGCGGACTTTCGCCGGGCCGCGGTTGATCGCGACGATCTCGAAGTCGTCGCGGTGGTTCATCCACCACGCGCGGAACGCCGTCCGGCCAGTCCGCCCGAATCCGTTGATACCAACGCGCAGGGTCATCACGCCTCCCGTTGCTCGTCTGGGTCGCGCGCGGCCCTCCGGGGACTGGCAGCCGCGCGGCGAGCCCATGCTACGACGGGCCGCGTAGGCTGGCCAAGCGCAACCGTCAGCCGCCTCCCGCTGCAGGGCTAGAAGAGGAGGCGCTGCGACGCGTCCGCGGGGCGGCGCTTGAACTCCACTATCAGGTGCCGTTTCCGGCCCGTCGCCTCTTGCCACTCCTCCAGGCGGCAGCGCTCCGGGCGATCGAGTAGCGACTCGACCACGCGGATGTGCTGAGCCGCCTCCGCACGGGCCTCTTCGGAGGCGGGGAAGTGCTGGCCCAGATGTAACGCTAGGTGGAGCTGCGCGACGTTGAGGCGAAGTGTCCAGCTCAACGTGAGCTGCGCCCAACCGAGGTGGAACGCCTGGTCCGCGAAGATCAGCGGGTACTTCTCATGGCTCGCCTCATTCGCGACGAACACCGCCGTCGGGCCGAAGTTGGGGCGTCCGAAGTCGCTCGCTGCCCGGTAGATCAGCCGCAGGTGGGGGTCGGCCGCTATCGACTCGCCCGAGAAGTACGAGCCCAGCCCGATCTCGGTGGAACGGGTCGCCTCGTGGCGTGCGTACGCCTCGTGCGTGAATCGCCGCCACTCGTCCATGTCGTCGGCCAGGCCACGCTGTGCGCCGATGAACTCGATCGCCTGGCGGAGTAGGGGCAGGGCGGACTGGTAGCTCCCGCGTCGTATGAGGCCCACGGCGTCCGAGGTCGAGAGAAACGCCCGCGACCACAGGCTCGCGAAGGCAGCCATCGTCATGTTCCGCGTCGCCGGCGAGTATCCGGTCGCGGCGATCCGCACCTGGAGGTCGAGCCCGGCGGCGATCAGGCCGAGCTCCTCGCCGCAGAGGAACCCCGTCTGGCGCCAGGCGTCGTCGGCGAACTCGTCCAGGTCCGCGGGCTTGCCCGGGAGCTTCCACGAGGACGGCACGCGCATCCCCGAGACCCGCTGCGGCGGATCCTGGATGCGCATCATCCCGGGGCCGAGGTCGGCCGGCTCCGTCGGTTGACTGTCGTCGGTCGTCATGCCCAGAAGGCTAGCTGTGCCGGCTAGCGCTGCCGGAACGCCGACTTGCCCGGGTAGATGGCGTCGTCGCCCAGCGCCTCCTCGATGCGGAGGAGTTCGTTGTACTTCGCGTTGCGGTCGGAGCGCGCCGGTGCGCCGGTCTTGATCTGGCCGGCGCCGGTGGCGACGACGAGGTGGGCAATCGTGGTGTCCTCGGTCTCGCCCGAGCGGTGCGAGATCACCGCGCGGTAGCCGTTGGTGTGGGCGAGGCGGATCGCCTGCATCGTCTCCGTGAGCGTCCCGATCTGGTTGAGCTTGATGAGGATCGCGTTCGCGACGCCGAGGTCGATGCCCTTCCCGAGGCGCTCGATGTTCGTGACGAACAGGTCGTCGCCGACGAGCTGCACGGAGTCCCCGATCGCGTCGGTCAGGGACTTCCAGCCGTCCCAGTCGTCCTCCGCCATGCCGTCCTCGATCGAGACGATGGGGTAGGAGCGCGCCCAGTCCGCCCAGAGGTCGGCCAGCTCGTCGCCGGAGACGACGCGGCCCTCGCGCTCGAGGTGGTACCTGCCGTCCTTGAACAGCTCCGTCGCCGCGGGGTCGAGGGCGATTGCCATCTCCTCGCCGGGGCGTCGACCGGTGCGTTCGATCGCCTGCATCAGCAGGTCCATCGCGCCGCGGTTCGTCGGGATCGTCGGCGCGAAGCCGCCCTCGTCGCCGACCGTGGTGGAGAAGCCCTGGTCGCGAAGGATGGCCTTCAGCGCGTGGTAGGTCTCGACGACCCAGCGGAGCCCTTCACGGAAGGTGAGCGCGCCCACGGGCATGAGCATGAACTCCTGGAAGTCCGTGGAGTTCGTCGCGTGCGCGCCGCCGTTGAGGACGTTGCACATCGGCACCGGGAGGACGCGCGCGTCGACCCCGCCCAGGTAGCGGTAGAGCGGCTGCCCGGTCGCCTCGGCTGCGGCGTGGGCAACGGCGAGGGAGACGCCGAGGATCGCGTTCGCCCCGAGGCGTCCCTTGTTCGGTGTGCCGTCGGCTTCGATCATCGCGCGGTCGACGGCGGCCTGGTCGAGGCCGTTGAGGCCGATGACCGCAGCCGCGAGCTGGTCCTGGACGTGATCCACGGCCTTCAGGACGCCCTTGCCGCCAAACCGGTCGGGGTCGCCGTCGCGGAGCTCGACCGCTTCGTACGCGCCGGTGGAGGCGCCGGACGGGACGAGGGCACGGCCCACCGAGCCGTCCTCGAGCTCGACGTCGACCTCGACGGTGGGGTTGCCGCGGGAGTCGAGCAGTTCACGGGCGCGGACGTCGATGATCTCCACCAGGGTGAGCCTTTCCTCGACGCGTGCGGCGATGCGCACGCGGTGACTGTCGGAGGAAAGGATCGCAGCGAGGGCGGTGGGCGACAACTTCCGCCGGCTCACGCCCGCGAGGCGCGGTCGCTACTTCGCGCGCGGGTGGACGTTCTCGTACACCTCGCGCAGGTGCTCGTCGGCGAGCTGGGTGTAGACCTGCGTCGTCGAGACGTTCGCGTGCCCGAGCAGTTCCTGCACGTCGCGGACGGAAGCGCCGCCGCGCAGCAGGTGCGTCGCGAAGGAGTGGCGCAGCGTGTGCGGCGTCACGTGGCTGTCGATCCCGGCGGACTTCGCGTAGCCCTTCAGGATCAGCCAGAAGCCCTGGCGCGTCAGACGTTCGCCGCGGCGGTTCACGAACAGCGCCTGGTGGGGCCGGCTCTTCAGCAGCGCCGGGCGGGCGTCATCGAGGTAGGCGGTGAGCGCTTCGATCGCCTGCTCGTGCACGGGGATCGTGCGCTCCTTGCCACCCTTGCCGAGGCAGCGGATCCACGACGGCGGCGGGTCGAGGTGCAGGGAGTCGAGGTTGAGCGACACCAGCTCCGTGACGCGCATGCCGGTCGCGTACATCAGCTCGAGCATGGCCGTGTCGCGCACGGCCTCGGGCGAGTCGTACTTGCGCGGCTCCTGGAGCAGCAGGTCCACCTCGGAGGTGGTCATCGGCTTCGGCACGGGCTTCGGGGCGCGGGGCGAGTCGACCTGCGTCGCGGGATTGCTCTGCAGGTCGCCGTGGTCGAGGAGGAAGGTGCAGAACGACTTCACCGCCGCAACCTTGCGGGCGACGGTCGCCTTCGCATAGCGCCGGTCGTTCAGGTCGCCGATGTAGGAGTTGATCGAGTCGCGCGTGACGGCTCGCTCGACCTCGGGGGAGGCGAAGCCGTTGCCGTCGATGAACTTCCGAAAGCCGCCGAGGTCATTGCGGTAGGCATCGATGGTGTTCTTGGACGCCCCGCGCTCCGCCGAGAGGTAGTGCAGGAAGGCCTCAATCCGCTCTTGCACGAAGTCTCCTGCAACCGCCGTCATCGGCTATCCGCGGCGGCCCTACGCGGGCTCCGCCGTCCGGTCGCGTGGACCGGCGAGGTGGAGCCCCAGCCGCAGAGGGACTTGTATACCCGTGCGTCGGCCCGCTGTCTACATAACCGCCGACATAACGATCACGCGTCGCCCGCCGTTCGCACTCGGATCAGGCGGGACCAGGGGCTTCGGACTCGAAGCCGTCCGGCCCGACGAGGGGCACGAACCGGCAGGCGCCGAGGCGTTCCTCGACACGCGCGCCGTCCGGCGCGAGGGTGACGCGCGTGAGCTCCTGCAGGTCGCGCGAGCCGACGGGAACCAGGATCCGGCCACCCGGCGCGAGCTGCGCGACCAGGGACTCGGGCACCCTCGGTGCGGCCGCGGTGACGAGGATCGCGTCGTAGGGACCGAGCTCGGGCGCGCCGAGGACCGGTCCGGCGGACAGCACAGTGACGTTGCGGATCCCCAGTGTTTGCAGGCGATCCGCGGCCGAGCGCCGCAGGGACTCCACTACCTCGACGGTCACCACCTCGGCGCAGAGACGGGCGAGGATCGCCGCCTGGTATCCGGATCCGGTCCCGATCTCCAGCACGCGATCGCTGTCCCGTAGCTCGAGCGCGGCGGTCATCATCGCGACGATCGTCGGCTGGGAGATCGTCTGGCCGGCCTCCGTCGGCAGCGCGTGATCGTCGTACGCGTAGGGACGGAGGTGCGGGGCGACGAACTCCTCGCGGGGCGTGTTCGCGATCGCGTCGAGGACGCGCTCGTCGTCCGTGGCGGTCCGCCGAAGATGCTCCACGAGCTCGTAGGCGGCGTGGGGGAGGTCAGCCATCTGGCCGCCCCGTCGTCTCGAGGCGCTGCTTCACAGCGACCGCTTCACGGTCTCGGCCAGCCGTTCCGTGAAGCCGACCGTCGAGGCGATGTCCGCGATGCTCGCTTCTCGGAGGTTCTTCACGGAGCCGAACTTCCGCATCAGCGCGCGCTTCCGCTTCGGACCGACGCCGGGGATCGTGTCGAGGATCGACTGTGTCGACGCCTTTCCTCGAACCTTGCGGTGGTACGTGATGGCGAAGCGGTGTGCCTCGTCGCGGATGCGCTGCACGAGGTACAGGGCCTCCGAGGTACGCGGCAGCATGATCGACTCGGACACGTCCGCGACGAAGATCTCCTCCTGCTGCTTCGCGAGCCCGCACACCGGCACGTCGCGCAGGCCGAGATCACGCATAACGTCGAGCGCCGCGCCGAGCTGGCCCTTCCCGCCGTCGATGATCACGAGGTCGGGGACCTCGTCCCATGGGGAGGGCTCGGCGAGCTCCCGGGTCTCGCCGGAAAGCTCCGCTCGCCGGCGCTCCGCGATCTTCTTGAAGCGGCGCGTCAGGACCTCGCGCATCGAGGCAAAGTCGTCCTGGCCCTCGACGGTCTTGATGCGGAACCGCCGGTACTCGCTGTTCGCGGGCTGGCCGCCCTTGAAGACGACCATCGAGGCGACCGTGCTCGTCCCCTGGATGGTCGAGATGTCATAGCACTCGATGCGCTGCGGCGGCGCGGGCAGGTCCAGCTCCTCCTGGAGCATCGAGAGCGCCGACTCCGTCTTGTCCCGGTCGGCGACCCAGCGCACGTGGTGCATCCGGAGCGATTCGCGCGCGTTCTCCTCGGCGGTCGCGACCAGGCCGCGGAGCTCGCCCCGCTCGGGGACGCGCACCTCGACGATCGTCCCGCGTGCGTCGCGCAGCATCGCCTCCAGGTACTCGCGGTCTTCGGGCTCCACGGAGAGCAGCACGGTCCGCGGGACGTAGGTGGCCGACTCGTAGAACTGCGCGAGGAAGGCGCCCAGGATCTCCTTGTCGGAGGCGTCCTTCGTGCCGTCGAGCATGAAGAAGTCCGTGTCCGCGACGACCGTGCCGCGGACGAAGAACGCCTGCACGCACGCCTCGTCATCCTGTCGCGCGAGGGCGAAGACGTCCGCATCGAGGTGCCGCGTCGTCGCCATGCGCTGGCGCTCCGTGACGCGCTCCACCGCGTGCAACTGGTCGCGGATCCGCGCCGCCCGCTCGAACTCGAGCGCCTCGCTCGCGCGCTCCATCTCCGCCTTCAGGTGCTGCTTCACCTCGGACGAGCGTCCCTCGAGGAAGAGCACCGTCTGGTCGATGACTTCGCGGTATTCCTCCGGGGTACAGAACGCGGTGCAGGGAGCGATGCAGCGCTTGATGTAGTAGTCGAGGCAGGGGCGTGCGTCGGTGCCCGTGATCTCCTTCGTGCAGGAGCGCCACGGGAAGAGTTTCTTCACGACGTCGAGCGTCCGGCGTACCGAGCCGGCCGAGGCGTAGGGCCCGAAGTACCTTGCGCCGTCGCTCTCGACGCGACGGGTGATGGTGACCCGGGGCCACGGGTTCTGGACGTCCACCTTGAGGTACGGGTAGTGCTTGTCGTCCTTCAGCCGGACGTTGTAGACGGGCTGGTGACGCTTCACGAGCGTCGCTTCGAGGTGGAGCGCTTCCGCCTCGGTGTTTGTCACGATGTGCTCGATGGTCCTCACGGTCTGGGAGAGTGCGTACACCTTCGGCTCGAGGGACCGCGCCGAGCCGAAGTACGAGCGCACGCGATCGCGCAGCCTTCGAGCCTTGCCGATGTAGACCACATCGCCGCGCTCGTCGCGCATGACGTAGACGCCCGGCTTCTCCGGCAGGGCGCGCACTTGCTGGAGGACAGGAGAGTCGTTCACCCTTCAATCGTACTCGCGGTGGAAGTCCTCGCACGACTGTTCCGAACACTTGTCCGGACGTGCTGTTAACATCGACCGGGAGGACGCAGCCGCTGACCGACCCGTCCGAATTCCTCGCGAATCTCTCGATCGCGCTCCTCGTTGCCGGGTTGAGCGGGATCGTGGCCGCGCGTCTCGGCCAGTCGGTGATCCTGGGTTACATCCTCGCCGGCGTGTTCATCGGCCCGCACACTCCCGGCTGGATCGCCGACCAGGACACGGTCGACGTCCTCGCCAACATCGGCATCGTGCTCCTGCTCTTTGTGACGGGGATGGACGTCTCCCCCCGCGACTTCCGCCGGTTCGGACGGATCGTCGGAGTGGGCGCCGGCCTCCAGGTCGTCCTGCTGATCGGGTTGGGCTACCTCGCCGGCCGAGCGCTTGGGTGGGATCCGGTGCCGGCCTTCTTCCTCGGGGCTGTCGTTTCGAACTCGTCGAGCACGGTGATCGCCAAGGTGCTGGGCGAGCGCGGTGAGTCGGCGTCCCGGCATGGGCGTGTCGCGCTCGCCTGGTCGGCGGTGCAGGACCTCTCGACAGTGGTGCTCGTGGTCCTGCTGACTGGAGTGGCCGAAGGTGGCGGTGACCTGACGTCGAACCTCACGGTGGACGTGGGCAAGGCCGGGTTGTTCCTGCTCATGGCGGTCCCGCTCGGGGGCTACCTGCTCCCCCCACTGTTCGAGAGCCTCCGAGGCCTGCGGCAGCAGGAGGTCTTCGTCCTCGCCGCGGCCACCCTGGCGCTGCTCACGGCGTACACCGCGACGCTGTTCGGACTGTCGCCGGCGCTGGGTGCGTTCGTCGCGGGAGTCGTCCTCAGCGAGTCAGAGATCCGGCACGAGGTGCTCAACGGCATCATTCCACTCCGGGACGTGTTCGCCGGCCTGTTCTTCGTGTCGGTGGGCATGCTCGTGGAGCCGGCATTCGTGGTGGAGAACCTGGGGCTCGTGCTCGTGGTGCTGCTCCTCATCGTTCCCGTGAAGGGCGTCGTGACCGCGGTGCTGGGACGCCTACTGGGACTGACGACGCGACGGGCCGTACTCGTGGGCGCCGCAGAGGCACAGAGCGCGGAGTTCTCGTTCCTCCTCGCGACGCTCGGGGCCTCGCTCGCGGCGCTCAGCAACACTGAGTTCTCGGTGATCCTCTCCGCGACCGCGATCAGCACCCTGCTGGCGCCGACGGTGATCAAGGCGTCCACTCCGCTGTCCCGGAACCTGGAACGTCGTGAGCGTCGTGACCTGACCCAGCCGCCAGAGGACACCGAGTCACCGACGGCATCCGCTGCGCTCATGGAGGGGCACGCGATCGTCTGCGGCCACGGTCGCGTTGGTCGTATCGTGACCATGGCGCTTCGGGAGCGAGGCCGGGATGTCGCGGTGATCGACCTCGATCCGGCGAGCGTGGTCGCGCTGCGTGACGAGGGCGTCCCGGCGTTCCTCGGGACCGCGGACAACGTGCCGGTGCTGGAGCGCGCGGGGATCGGGCGAGCCGCGCTGCTCGTCATCGCCGTCCCGGAGCGCTCCGTCGCACGACGCCTCACGCTTATCGCCCGGCAGCTCAACCCGACGCTGATCATCCTCGCCCGTACCCACGAGGAGGACGAGCGGCAGTACCTCGAGCGCATCGGCGTGGACGAGGCGCTGTTCGGGGAGCTGGAGCTTGCCGTGGAGATGACGCGCTACGCGCTCCGCGGTGCCGGCATCGACCAGCTCGAGGTGGACGAGTACGTGGACGACATGCGCCACCGCCTGCAGGTCTAGCGGCGCTCAGACCGACAGCCCGGTGCCCCATCGCGGCTTGCCGGGAGGCATCCGGTGGTCATCCCAGACCCACCGCATGTACGAAGAAGCCCCCTTGCGGGGGCTGTCTCGTGGTGAATGGCGCGCTCGGCAGGATTCGAACCTGCGACCTTTGCCTCCGCAGGGCAACGCTCTATCCCCTGAGCTACGAGCGCGTGCAGACGATGGTGCCGAAGGTGAGACTTGAACTCACACGGGGTTACCCCCACTACGCCCTGAACGTAGCGCGTCTGCCTATTCCGCCACTTCGGCACGTGACCGGCATACCCGATCTCTAGTTTGTCCGGGAGGGCTCGCTGGTGGGCGGTACTGGACTCGAACCAGTGACCTCCTGCGTGTGAAGCAGGCGCTCGTACCAACTGAGCTAACCGCCCGGCATCGGGCCAGACCCGTTCGATCAGAGTAACGGGCGGAACGTTCGAGGAACAAGAGTGGGTGCCACCCTCGGAGGCGGATTCGGCCCGTCGGATGCGAGGATCGGGGGGCGGGGGCGCTCCGAGGCGCCGAGGAGGCACCGATGACCGAGGTCGTGCGATGCGAGTGGGCGGGGACCGAGCCCGAGATGGTGCGCTACCACGACGAGGAGTGGGGCGTCCCCGAGCACGATGACCGCCGGCTGTTCGAGCTCCTGACGCTCGAGGGCGCTCAGGCGGGGCTCTCGTGGCGGACGATCCTCCTGCGCCGCGAGGGCTACCGGCGCGCCTTCGTCGGCTGGGACCTAGACCGCGTCGCGGCGATGGACGAACGCGACGTGGAGCATCTGCTCCAGGACCCGGGAATCATCCGGCACCGCGGAAAGATCGAGAGCACGATCAGCAACGCGCGCCTCGCCCGGGACATCATCGAGGGCTGGGGAAGCCTCGACGCGTACGTGTGGCACTTCGTCGGCGGGACGCCGGTGCGGAACACGTGGCGGAGTCTCGCCGAGGTGCCGCCGGTGGACGAAACGGCGCGTGCGATGAGCAAGCGGATGCGCAAGGACGGCTTCCGCTTCGTCGGGCCGACGACGGTCTACGCATTCATGCAGGCGGCCGGCCTGGTGAACGATCACACGGTGGACTGCTTTCGGCACCATGCGGTCTGACGCGCTGATGCCCCTAGAGGGTCGGATTACGCCACGTTGGGATTTCGTCCGCCGCCAGCGGGCGGGCGAAGTGGTAGCCCTGGAGCAAGTCGGCGCCTTGCTCCCATAGCCATTGCGCGGTCGCTGCGTCTTCGACGCCCTCCGCGACCGTGCGGGCACCCACGGCCTGGGCCATCGCGATCGTCGATTGCACGATGATCGCGTCCGCGCGGTTCGAGAGCGCGTCCGTGACGAAGAGGCGGTCGACCTTCACGACGTCGACGGGGAGCTGACGGAGCAGGGAGAGTGAGGAGAAGCCCGTCCCGAAGTCGTCCAGAGCGACAGTGATGCCGAGGCTCCGCAGTTCGTCCAGCACGGATCGGGCGTGGGCGAGGTCCGCCATCACGGCACCCTCGGTGACTTCGACTTCGACAAGCTCGGGCGGCACGCCCGCAAGGTGCATCTCGGCCTTGATGAGGTCGACGAGGTCGGATGACCTGAGCGAGCTCGGGGAGATGTTCACGGCGATGCGCGTGGGCTGCCCGTCGGACGCCCACGCGGACGCCTGGTTGAACGCGCGGAACAGCACGAACGGCGTGATCACGTCCCGGACAAGACCGTGCCGCTCCGCGATGTCGAGGAAGTCCGCCGGAGGAACGAGCCGGCCGCCGCGCTCCCAGCGGATGAGCGCCTCCACGGAGTCGAGGCGCCCCGTCCGGTCTACCTTCGGCTGATACAGCAGGCGGAACTCGCCGTTCGCCGCCGCCGAGCGGATCGCAGTGATCGAGTCAGCGGCGAAGCTCTCCGGCAGGTCCAGCGCAGGGTCGGCAATGACGAACTGGCGGAAGCCGCCGCCGCGTGCCTGCGCCGCGTCCGAGATCGAGGCAAGGGTGAGCGCGTCACGTGAGTGGCCGGGAAAGTGCGCGGCCGCAACTGAGAACCCGATCCCGTACGGGACGACCGCCCCGGGAACCTCGAACGGCTCGTCGAGGAGTGGGACCACCTCCTCGCGGACGAAGTCGCGGAGGTCGTCGTAGGCCACGTCGTCCACGATGAGGACGAACCGACGGCCCTCTCGGCCCATCGCATCCCCGAAGCGTGCGTGTAGGCGATCGGCCACCTGCTTGATCACGTGGTTTCCGGCGCCCAGCCCGACATGACGGTTGAGTTCCCAGAAGCGGGTGAGGTCGATGAGGAGGTACACGAACGGACGGTCCGGGCTCGTTTCGACGCGGTCGAGGATGAGGCGGCTCAGGGAGCGGCGGTTGAGGCGTCCCGTTTCCGCGTCGCGTTCCGCAAGGAACCGGAGTCGCTCTTCGGTCTCGATCCGGTCGATCGCGGACTCGACCTCGTGCGCGAGCGCCTCGAGGAGACGGCGCTCCTCGGCGAGGTAGGGGCCCTCGTCCGCTGCCGGGTGCTCGTGCAGGTATCCGACCGCGATGCGCCCTCGATGCTCCCCGCGGACGTAGAGATCCTCGACGAGCCGCGTCTGTCGCGACTGCCATGTCTCGCTGCTGACGAGATTCCCGTCCAATCGGATCGCGGCAACGGCGTCCTCCGGGTACTGCCATCCCAGCGGAGCCAGGCCGACAACGGTGCCCATCAGGTCGCGGATTGTCCGGGCGTCGTGGGCCGTCTGGCTCACCCGGATGAGCGTGTCGATCTCCTTGAGGCGCTCGCGGAGCGCCCAGTCGAGTTCCGTGGGCGGAACCCGATCGCCTGCGCGCGGTGATGGACTGCTGGCCATCGGCGAGATCCAGTCGCTTGTCAGTCGCGGAATCCTACGCTGTTTGAGCAGCCGTATGCTGCTGCAATCGCCTCGATTTGGCGTCCGGCACACAGGGCGTAGAATCTGCGGCGCCGAGCACGTCTGAGGTCGCACCCCGCTCGGCCCATCCCAGCCGTTCCCCGGCGCCTCACCGCGGGATCGCCAGCAGGACTCGATCACGGACCCCCGGCAGGGGGCGAGCCTGCATGTTGGACGGAAAGGCATCCCCATGGCTGACACGCTGAATAGTCTGGGCTCGCGCGACACCCTCGACGTCGGGGGCAAGAGCCTGACCATCTACCGCCTGCAGACGGCGGCGGATGCGCTGGGGGCGGACCTGAGCAAGCTTCCGTTCACCCACCGCATCCTGCTGGAGAACCTCCTCCGCTACGAGGACGGCACGAGCGTCGACCGCGAGCAGATCGAGGCGGTCGCGAAGTGGAACCCGACCGCCGAGCCGGACGTCGAGATCGCGTTCCGTCCCGGCCGCGTGGTGCTCCAGGACTTCACCGGCGTCCCCGCCGTCGTCGACCTTGCCGCGATGCGCGACGCGATGGCGGAGATGGGTGGCGACCCAGCCAGGATCGAGCCTCTGCAGCCGGTCGACCTCGTCATCGACCACTCGGTGCAGGTGGACGTCTTCGGGACCGACTTTGCCTTCGCCCGCAACGTGGAGAAGGAATACGAGCGGAACGGCGAGCGCTACCAGCTTCTGAAGTGGGCACAGCAGGCGTTCAAGACCTTCCGCGTCGTCCCGCCCGGCACCGGCATCGTGCACCAGGTGAACCTCGAGTACCTCGGGCAGGTCGTCTTCGAGCAGGACGGCGTCGCCTACCCGGACACCCTCGTTGGCACCGACTCGCACACCACCATGATCAACGGCCTCGGCGTTGTGGGCTGGGGCGTCGGCGGCATCGAGGCCGAGGCCGCGATGCTCGGCCAGCCGGTCGCGATGCTCATCCCGCAGGTCATTGGCGTGCGCCTGACCGGCGCGCTGCCTGAGGGCGCGACGGGCACGGACCTGGTGCTGCGCGCCACCGAGCTCCTGCGCTCGATGAACGTCGTCGGCAAGTTCGTCGAGTTCTTCGGCCAGGGCCTCGCGAACCTCCCGCTGGCCGCCCGCGCGACCATCGCGAACATGTGCCCGGAGTACGGCGCCACCGTCGGCTTCTTCCCCGTGGACGACGAGACGCTGAACTACATGCGCTTCACCGGCCGCCCGCAGGAGGTCATCGACCGCACCGAGGCGTACTGCAAGGCGCAGGCGGTCTTCCGCACGGCCGACACGCCCGACCCGGTCTACAGCGAGACCGTTGAGCTCGACCTCTCGACGGTCGTCCCGAGCATCGCCGGCCCGAAGCGGCCGCAGGACCGCATCGCCCTGACGGACGCGAAGTCCGAGGCGGTGAAGGAGATCCGGTCGTGGGAGGAGCAGGGCGCGTCCCGGACGCCGCTCACCGTCCACGACGACGGATCCTCGTACGAGGTCGAAAACGGCTCGGTGGTCATCGCGGCGATCACGTCCTGCACCAACACCTCGAACCCCGAGGTGATGGTGGGTGCCGGCCTGCTCGCGAAGAAGGCCGTCGAGGCCGGGCTCACCACGAAGCCGTGGGTGAAGACGAGCCTGGCGCCCGGCTCGAAGGTGGTCACGGACTACCTCTCCGAGGCGGGGCTGGACGGCTTCCTCGACGAACTCGGGTTCGAGCTCGTGGGCTACGGATGCACCACCTGCATCGGCAACTCCGGGCCGCTGCCGCCGCCGATCGAGGCGGCCGTGGACGAGGGCAACCTCGCGGTCGCGGCCGTGCTGTCCGGCAACCGCAACTTCGAGGCGCGCGTCCACAACAAGGTGCGCTCGAACTATCTCGCCTCGCCGCCCCTCGTCGTCGCGTACGCGCTCGCGGGCACGACGGACATCGACCTCTACTCCGAGCCGATTGGCGAAGGCACGAATGGCCCCGTGTTCCTCAAGGACATCTGGCCGTCGCAGCGGGAGATCGCGGACACCATCAACCGCGCCGTGAGGCGTGAGTTCTTCGAGCGCGAGTACGCGGACGTCTTCAAGGGCGACGAGCGCTGGCAGGCGCTGGAGGCTCCCACCGGCGACCGCTTCATCTGGGACGAGAACTCGACCTACGTCCGACGGCCCCCGTTCTTCGACAACCTGCCGAGGACGCCCGAGCCCGTGAAGGACATCCAGGACGCCCGCGTCCTCGCGGTCCTCGGCGACTCGGTGACGACGGACCACATCTCGCCCGCGGGCGCGATCGCGGTGTCCTCGCCGGCGGCGAAGTACCTCATGGAGCACGAGGTCAACCGCGAGGACTTCAACCAGTACGGCTCGCGCCGCGGCAACCACGAGGTGATGATGCGCGGCACGTTCGCGAACGTGCGCGTGAAGAACGCCCTGGTCGACCGCGACGGCGGCTACACGAAGCACCTGCCGGACGGCGAGGAGATGAGCATCTGGGACGCCGCGGAGAAGTACCGCGACGAGGGCGTCCCGCTGATCATCCTCGCCGGCAAGGAGTATGGCACCGGCTCGTCGCGCGACTGGGCGGCGAAGGGGCCGAACCTGCAGGGCGTCCGCGCCGCCATCGCCGAGTCGTTCGAGCGGATCCATCGTTCGAATCTCGTCGGGATGGGCATCCTGCCGCTGGAGTTCACGAACGGCGAGTCGGCGAAGTCGCTGGGCCTGACCGGCCTGGAGCGGTTCTACATCCAGGGCATCGAGGCCGGCCTCACGCCGCGGCAGACGTTCACCGTGAGGGCGCTTGCGGACGACGGCTCCGAGAAGGAGTTCACCGTCCGCTCCCGGATCGACACCCCGGTCGAGGTCGAGTACTACAAGAACGGCGGCATCCTGCAGTACGTGCTGCGGCAGCTGCTCAACTCGTAGCGTTCGAGGCGATCGACACGACGAGGGCCCCGCGCGAGCGGGGCCCTCTGCTTCGCCCGGGCCGCACGGGGCGTTGGAGACGGAACTGCATGCAGCTTCCCGCCGAGCAGGTCGAGCTCATCCGCGAATGGATCCTCGAGGGCCGCTCCGACGAGGAGATCGCGTTTGTCCTCACGATCTCCGTGAAGCTGATCAGGCCGATCCGCGTCGAGCTCGAGGAGTCGATGCGGCCCCGGTAGCCGGCGCTACACGGCCTCGGTCAGCCGCGGGGCGGGAGGCCTCGGGCGGACCGAGAGGATGAAGAACACAGAGCCGAATGCGGCGATACACGCGATGATCGTGAACGCGAGCTCGTAGGAGCCCGTGCGGTCGTACAGGTAGCCGGCAATGAGGGGGCCCATCGTGGTCCCGATCATCACGATCAGGCTCGAGATCCCCATGATCATGCCGAACGACGACCGGCCGAAGTAGTCGGCCCGGATCGCCTGCATGAGTGGGCCGCGGGTCCCCCAGGCGGTCCCGTGGAGCACACAGAACGCCGCCACCGCCCACTCGGCGTTGACGTGCGCGAGCAGCAGGAGACCGACGGCGTGCATGCCCATGCACGTGATCACGATGAGCCGCTTGCTGACGAAGTCGCCGAGCGAGGCGCCGCCCACCTGTCCCACGATCTGGAACGCGGTCATCAGTCCGATGAAGAACGCGGCCTTGCCGTCGCTGTAGCCGAAGGACTCGGTCAGGTGGAGGAAGAGGTGCACCATCACGGCGCCGACCACGAAGAGCGCCGAGGAGTGGCCGAGCGAGATCGTCCAGAACGACAGCGTGCGGACCGCCTGGCGGGCGGTGAAGTCGATGTCGGTGCTCGTCGACTTGCGGCCGCGACCCTCGTCTTCGGCCCGGACCTCGGCGCGCCGGGCCTCGTCCATGCCGTCGACGTGCAGCCCGATCTCCTCGGGCTTGCGCACGACAAGCGTCGTCAGCGGGAGGCCGATCACCGCAACGAGGATGCCTGAGACGAACGCTGTCTCGCGCCAGCCGATCTGCGTGATGGCAAGGATGACGCCGGAAGCGACGAGGCCTCCCGCCGCGAACCCGAGCTGGGAGATGCCGAGCGCCCTGGAACGCGCCCGGTCAAACCAGCCCACGACGGCGACGGTGATCGAGAGGAAGCCCCCGAGGCTCGAGCCCACGGCCATGAGCGCGAACGCCCCGTAGAACATCCAGAGCGACTGGATCTGGCTGAAGAGCATGAAGCCGATCGCGAACATCGTGAGGCCCACGCGCATGATGGCGCGCGGCCCGTACGTGTCGATGAGCCAGCCCTGGAACGGGCCGAGGATGCCGGACTCGACGCGCGACAGCGAGAACGCCGCGGAGATCTGCGTCTTGCTCCACCCGAAGCTGTCCTGGAGCGCGGAGGCATAGCCACCGAACGCCTGGTTCATCAGCGCGCCCACCAGGAACTGGATCACCGACCCGGCACCGACGATGTACCAGCCGAAGAAGAACCGGCCCCGCGTCGGGACGCCGAGAATGCGATCCGGGTGACGCGTCGCGGCTGCCTCCGCTTCGCCGGCGGGCGAGACGGTCGCCATCAGGAGGCTGCGAACTCGCGGCAGGCGATCGCTCGCTTGAGGTCGTCGATCGCCTCCATGAGCTGGCGGCGGAGCGTCGGCAGCCGTTCGCCATGCGCGTCGAGGACGGCCTGTGCCTTCTGCAGCGTCGACTGGTCCACGCGGTACCCGGGGAAGAGGTTGCCGAAGAACCGCTGGGCGAACTCGTTGTCGCGGTGCTCGAAGACGTCCGCGAGCTGTGCGAAGTAGCGGTCCACGTATGGCTCGAGGAGGTCGGCCTGCACCCACCAGTGGAAGCCGCCCATGGCGGCCGCCGTCAGGTGAAGGGAGCCGTACCCCTTCTCGTCACCGAACTTCTGCCAGGCGTCCGCCTTCACGTGTTCGTCCGGCTGAGAGGTCTCGCAGCGGATGTAGGCGCGCTGGCCCCGGTCGGAGCGGTCGCGCTCCCGCTCGCGCTCCACGCGCGCCCATGCGCCGTCCAGGTTGTGCGCCACGGCCGCCGCAGCTGCGCCCCAGCGCATGTCCTGGTCGACGGTGAGGCCCTCGACGCTGCGGACACCGTCGGCCAGCTCGCAGGCGTGGAGGACGTCGTCCGGGTTGATCGCGACGCCGAAGAGCGTGCGCGCCCAGATGATCTTCAGGTCGGGGTCACTGACGGACTCGAGGGCGCCCCAGGCCGTCGCGAAGAGGCGGTGGGCCGCCTCGGCCTTGTCGTTCTCGGGGACGTAGCGGCTCACGGCCGCGAGCATCCGTCCGAGGATGGACTCCACGAGTCCGTGGTTCGTTTCCGCGACGACGTTCGCGGCGGCGAGGTCGAGGAAGTCCGTCGACTTCAGCTGCTGGTCGCGGACCATCGTCCACAGGGTGTGCCAGATCAGCTGGCGGAGCAGCGGGTCGTCGATGCGTCCGAGGTTGTCGTGGATGAACGCAATCGAGCGCTCGTCCAGTGCCACCTTCACGAAACCGTGGTCGTGGTGGTTCGGGAACACGAGGCCTGGGAACGGCCGCCCCGCGGCTTCCGCGATGTGCTGCGAGGCGGAGTCGATGCTCGCGGGGACGGAGTCGATCACGATCGAGCCGCCCTCGCTGCGGACGAGGGCGACGTCCAGGGTGTGCGGCCGGAGCGTCGGGTGATCGGCGGGCGCCGTCTGGCGCAGCTCCAGCGCTTCGATCCAGTCGCCGGCGCGCTCGGCGTGCGCCGCGATCGTGTTCAGCGAGGCGGTCTCGAGCCAGGCCCGTGCCCAGGGGTGCAGGTCGCGTCCCGCGCCCTCGCCGAGGTCGTCCAGCCAGTCCGCGAGCGTCGTGTTGCCGTACTCGTGGCGGCGGAAGTAGCGACGCATCCCCGCGCGGAAACCCTCGATGCCAATGGCAGCGACGAGTTGCTTGATCGCGGCTGCGCCCTTGCCGTACGTGATGCCGTCGAAGTTGAGGAAGGTCTCGTCGGTGTCACGGACGACGCCGGAGATCGGGTGCGTGGTGACCCTCTCGTCCTGGGTGTAGGCCCAGTTCTTCATCCCCGCGTTGAACACCTGCCAGGCGCTCGTGAAGCGCGTCGCCTCCACCAGGCAGAGGTAGGACATGTACGTGGCGAATGACTCGTTCAGCCAGAGGTCGTTCCACCAGCGCATGGTCACCAGGTCGCCGAACCACATGTGCGCCATCTCGTGGAGGATGACCTCGGCGCGGTCCAGGCGGTCGGTGTCCGTCGGCGGGTCGCGGAAGACCATGCGCTCCGAGTGGGTCACCGCCGCGACGTTCTCCATGGCCCCGGCGTTGAACTCCGGCACGAAGACCTGGTCGTACTTCTCGAACGGGTAGGCGTAGTCGAAGAAGTTGGAGAAGAACTCCATCCCCTGCTCGGTCACCTTCACGAGTTCGTCGATGTCCACGTAGGGCGCGAGCGACTTGCGGGCGTAGAACCCCAGCGGGATGTTCTCCCACTGGTCGCGGAAGACCTCATACGGGCCGGCGATCAGTGCGAAGAGGTACGTCGAGAACGGCTTGGTGCGGGCGAAGGTGACGCGACGGCGCCCGTCCGCGAGGTGTTCGACGTGATCCTCGCGGCCGTTCGCGATCAGCTTCCAGGCGGCCGGCGCCGTGACCGTGAGGTCATAGCGGCCCTTGATGTCCGGCTGGTCGAAGCACGGGAAGAGCCAGTGGGCGTTGTACGGCTCGAAGTTGGTATAGAGGTACTCCTCGCCATCCTCGGGGTCGATGAACTGGTGAAAGCCGTCCCCGCCGTGGTTGTACTCGTTCTCGTAGACGACGCGGACAGTATTCGCGCCCTGCCTCAGGTCGTGCAGCGTCAGCCGGTACGCGTTCCAGTCAGGCGCGTCGACCACGGTGCCGTTGACCTCGAGGGTCTCGATGCGAGCGGCGGTGCAGTCGAGGAACGTCGACCCGGCCTGTGCCATCTCGAACTCGATCGACACCTCACCGCGATAGCGCTCCACGCGCTGCTGCAGGTCGAGGTGGAGCGCATACCGGGGGTCGGACACCCACTCCGCGCGGCGGCGCGCCTCCTCCTGGGTGAGCACGTCGCGTGTGGTGGGGGCAGGTGCGTCCATAGCGTTCCGTTCCGGGCGTCATCGGGAGATCGAAGCGCGCCGGACCGGGTGCACGGCAGCGAGAGGCGGCGCGAGGGCATGGTACCCGACGCCCTCCGCGCGCCACAGGGCCGGTCGCGTCCCTGATTCGCGAGTTGCACGGGCCGTCTACAGTACGGGCGATTTCGCCTGTGATACACGCGTGTGATGTCTCGACGCTGGCCGATGCGGGCCTTCGAAGGCGGCGGACATCCTGCTTAGCGAGGGGAACCGAATGGCCACCGCCGACGAACTCAGGAACCTGATCCAGCAGCACCGAGAGGCGCTGCGCGAGGCGCTCCAGGGCGTGAAGTCCTGGGAGGACGGCTCGGACGACTCGTGGGGCGCGAAGCGCATCGCGCAGCACGTGGTCCGCTCCGAGGTCGGCTACGCGAACCGCGTCTCGAGGGCCATGGAAGGCAAGCCCCAGGACTGGGGCGACCAGGAGTTCGCCTCGGCCCAGGAGGCGCTGGCGAAGGAAGAGCAGGCGGCGGCGATGATGGACAAGGCCCTCCGCTACGTGGAGGACCGCGACCTCAAGAAGCGTGCCGAGGTCCCGGGGTCGTACTCACAGGACGTGGAGGGAGCGATGGCCGCGCTGTCCGCGCACCTGGCGGAGCACGCGACCGAACTCAAGAGGATGTAGGGGGCGCACCGCCTCCGGTCTCCGCGGCGGGAGGGCGCACCCGCGACTCCCGCCGCGGGACGATCACCAGCCGGAACGCCGAGATCGCGACCAGCGCCGTGGCGATGCCGAACCACGTCAGCGCGTACTCCATGTGAGGCGTGGTGTTGTGGAAGCGCTGCCAGCCGCCGACGGGGACGGGCTCGCCCGGGCTCGGGTCCGAGGTGCGTTCCGCACCGGCGAGGATGAACCAGTCCGCCAGGTCGTAGCCCAGCGCTTGGCCCATCGCCTCCGTGTCGATGTTCGACCAGGATCCGCTTGGGATCCGACGCCCGTTCCGTCCGGTCGCATCGACGCCAAGCCCGTCGATCGCCTCGCCCTCGCGCGCCGCCAGCAGGGCCATCACGTCGTCACGCGAGCCATCCGGGATCCAGCCGAGGTTGACCAGGACCGCCGGCCCGCTTGCCGGCTGGACAGGGAGCAGGATCTCCTCGCCACGGGCGGAGTAGCGCGCCCGGTTCGCGAGGAAGAGCGCGTCGTCGAGCCGCCATGCGCCCTCGACGTGGACCCGTCTGTATCCCATGTCTTCGGGGTCGAGGCCGGTCGCGTCGGTGACGTTGATCGGGCCTGCGTCGGTACGCGCGTGGCTTTCCGCGACGAGGTCGTGCTTCCACTCGTTGCGCTGGAGCTGCCACGCCCCGAGCCCGACCAGGGTGACAAACGCCGCGCCGAGGAGGGCGACCAGGACGGGGGTCGGGAGGCGCATGGCGAGCTTTCCGGGGAGCCCGCCCAGTGTCTGACGACGATCACGCTACCGGCAACGCGCGCGACTGGTCGCCCGTCCCGAGGGATCCGGCAGTCCCGACCGGGATAACGTGAAATACGGCTGAAACGTATCGTGCATATCGTCCCGGGTATCGGTACAGAGGGATCGCCCCGTGCTCGCGCGCCCCGCCGGGCGAGGACGACGAGACGGGCAGACGCGCTGAAGGGCGGAGACTGACTCATGGCGTACAAGGCCGAGTACATCTGGATCGACGGCGCGGAGCCGACTCGGAAGCTCCGCTCGAAGACGAAGATCCTCGCGGACGGCGAAGAGCCCGGGGTCTGGGGCTTCGACGGGTCCAGCACCAACCAGGCTGAGGGCGAAAGCTCAGATTGCGTCCTGAAGCCGGCCTTCATCTGTCCGGACCCGATCCGCGGCGGCGCGAACAAGCTCGTCATGTGCGAGGTGCTGCTGCCCGGCACGAACAAGCCGCACTCCACCAACACCCGCGCCGCCCTGGCGGCCGTCGCGAAGAAGTACGCGAAGCACGAGCCGTGGTTCGGCATCGAGCAGGAGTACACGTTCTTCGAGGGCGCTCGCCCGCTCGGCTGGCCCGAGCGCGGCTTCCCGGCACCGCAGTTCGGCTACTACTGCGGCGTGGGTGCGGACGAGATCTTCGGCCGCGAGATCGTCGAGGCGCACTCGGACGCCTGCATCGCTGCTGGGCTGCAGATCTCGGGCACGAACGCCGAGGTGATGCCGGCGCAGTGGGAGTTCCAGATCGGCCCGGTGGGGCCGCTCGAGGTCGCCGACCAGATGTGGGTCGCCCGCTGGCTCCTGTACCGCATCGCCGAGGACTTCGGCGTGACCGCCACCCTGAACCCGAAGCCGGTCGCCGGCGACTGGAACGGCGCGGGCGCACACACGAACTTCTCGACGGTCGAGATGCGCGAGGCGGACAACGCTTGGGACTACATCGACGGCGCCTGCAAGGCGCTGGGTGAGAAGTACCTGGAGCACGTCCAGAACTACGGCTACGGCATCGAGCAGCGTCTGACCGGCCGGCACGAGACCGCCCCGTGGAACAAGTTCTCCTACGGCGTTTCCAACCGCGCCGCGTCCATCCGCATCCCGTGGCAGGTGGGCGTGGACCGCAGGGGCTACATCGAGGACCGCCGCCCGAACGCGAACATGGACCCCTACACCGTCGTCCGCATGATCACGGAGACGGTCTGCTCGTCCTTCGAGAAGGGCGTCGCCAAGGCGTCCGCTCCGAAGGCGGCGGCACGCGCCCGCCGGTAACGCAGCCTTCCGACTGCAGCGAGAGGGCGGCCGCGAGGCCGCCCTCGTTGCGTCCGCCCGAGCTCACGGGGTAACCCCCGGCGCCCGTGTCAGCCGTCGTACGCGAGGTTGGAGCTGGCCTCGCCGGCGACGATGAGCGGCACGCGCATCTCCGCCGGGGACAGGCCGGAATGGCCCGAGCGCATCCGCCGGTACCCATTCGAGCCCGGGATTCCGGCGTAGCGGAGCGCCGCCCGCCCTCGGGAGATGCTCACGAAGTCGCCGGAGCGTTCCCGCATCTCGTCGCTCCACCGCCCGGGCCCGAACAGCTCCAGCTCCTCGGCCGCCTGCGCCGCGAGGATGTAGAAGGACTCCCCGAACCGCGAGCGAAACGCCGAGGCGAACCGCTCGGTGCTGCCCTCTCGTACGTGCCAGAACTGCACGCGCATATCGCCCGAAGGCGCGAAGCGCAGCTGCTCCATCAGCGAGTCCGTGGGCGCCAGCTCCAGGTGCGGGCCCAGGTCGAGGTGGCCGTGGTCGGCCGTGCCGATCAGGCGCCAGGTCCGGGCGGTGCCAGCAAGCTCGTCGGCGAGATCCTCCAGGCTCTCGCTCAGCGCCTCGGCGGCGTGGAAGACGCGCTCGCCCCCCGAGCCCTCGTCATGCGCCTCGGAGTCGGGAGACGGGGTGTACCAGTAGGTGAACGTCGGCCCGTCCGCCTCGGCGACGCGATCGACGATCGTGCGAACCGCTTCGGCGTAGGTCCGGTAGCCGCAACGGGGGCGTCCTCCGGACATGTGCACGGTGAACGGGGACTCGACGATCCCGGCGGGGACCACCAGCTCGGCGTCCCGGGTCATCTGGCGGAGGATCGGCGGCATCCGGCAGATCGCGTCGACGCCCAGTCCGAGGTCGGACAACGACTTCCCGTCGCGCGCCCGGTCATGCGCGAAGACGGTCGCCGGGCCCTCCAGGTCGCGGATGTGCACCCACCACCCGGAGACGGCGTGCTGGGCGGTGTGCGTGGCCGTGGCAAAGGAAGTCACCGCGGAGGTCGTCGTGGTGGGGAACGGCGCCTGGATGGCGCGGCGGGTATGGCGGCGGATCCAGGCATTCCGCGGCAGACGGTCCACCAGGTCGATACCCATGCCGTCGGCGAGCAGAAAGATGATGTGCTCGGCATCCCGGACCTGGTTGCCCAGCTCGCGGGCATGCTCGCCCAGCTCGCAGTCCACGCCCGAGGCGTAGGCGATCGCGCGGACCACGTCCACGAAGCCCATCTGGTCTGACGTCGGGCGCACGAGCGCTCCGCGCGCGAAGGCCTCGAGCAGGGCCGCACGATCTGGCACTGAGTGTCCACCTCTCCAGCGTGCCGCACACTCTACCTAGTTCAGGGTGAGCGTGTGTCACGGTTCTAGAGGGCACTTTTCGCTTCGTCCAAGTCTCGGTTTCATGCGCCGAGGCGGCGTCGCGGCGCGCTAGCCTCAAGGCATGGCGATCCAGCTCCTCCTGTTCGACCTGGGTGGTGTCATCTTCAGGTTCGATCCGGCGCCCCGTCTGGCCCTCATGTCGGCGGCCAGCGGCGTCGCGTCCCCGGCGATCGAGGAAGCCCTGTGGGCGTCCGGGTTCGCTGAGACCTGCGATCGCGGCGATGTGGACGCACCGGGGCAGATCGCGGGAACGCGTGACCGCGTGCCGCTCGACCTGACGGACGAGGGCGTCCGGGACGCGTGGTGTGTCGCATTCACGCCAGATGCGGCGGTCGTCGCGCTCCTTGACCGCCTCGATCCGCGGCTCGCCGTCGGAACGTTCTCGAACAACAGCGAGCTGATCCGGGACGGGCTGACCGCGGCGTGGCCGCACCTCATGGCGCGTTTTCGGCCGGCGGTGTGGGCGTACGAGGCGAAGGCGCTGAAGCCCGCCCACGAGGCGTACCGCTACGTCGAGCGGGTCGCGGACGTTGCGTCAGACGCGATCTGCTTCGTCGACGACAGCGCGCGGAACGTCGAGGGTGCCCGGGCGGCGGGCTGGGACACCATCCATTTCACGGGCGCCGCGGCGCTGCGGGACGCCCTCGAGAAGCGCGGGCTGCTCGCGGGCTAGGTGTGCCGGGGATCGGGCGGGGTTACGGGTAGCGGTACTCACGGATCGGACGCCAGGCGCGCCAGACGGCGAGCGTGGCGATGATCGCGATGACGCCGCCCATGACCATCGTGTTGCCGGGGCCGATCGCGGCTGCCCAGAAGCCAACCCAGATGGTCCCGATGTTGTTGGCCGTCTGCGCCGCGAGGATCATGAACGAGAACGCCCGCCCGCGCATGTGGTCGGGCGTCGTGAGCTGCACCGTCGTCTGGCGCACGGCGACGGTGACAGCGTCGGCGCCGCCGAGGATCGCGATCATCACCATCCCCATCCACAGCGTGTTCACGCTGCCGAAGCCGAAGAGCGCGACGGCGTACACGAGAGTGGCGTAGAGGACGAGCATCCCCTTTGCGCGGTAGCCGGCGAAGAAGAGGGCGCCGATCGCGCCCATGACCGCGCCCGCCGAGTTCGCCGCCCCGAGGAGGCCCGTCCCGGCGGCGTCCGAGCGGAAGAGTCCGCGGGCGAGGGCCGGCAGGATCTCCCGGTAGAAGGAGACGACGGTGTTCCCGGTGTCGAGCAGGAACAGGCCCGGCAGGATGGGATGCCGGACCACGAACCAGAAGCCCTCCCGAATCCGTGCGATGGTCGACCCGTCCGATCCGCCCTCGGCGCGTCCGACTGCGCGGATGAGCAGCGGGGCGAACATCGCGAGGGCTGACACGACCGCGCCCACGAAGAATGCCGTCGTGAGGTCGAACGCCGACGCGACGTACGCGAAGATCAGCGGCCCGACGATCATGGCGACGCTCTGGCTCGCCGTGTCGGTCGTGACGCCGAGCATGATGTGCGACTCCGGGACCGTCGCCGGCATGAGGGCGGACCGGGCGGGGTTCACCATCATCTGCGCCCCGGCCGTGACCGCGATCGCGGCATAGACCATCCAGAGCGCGAGCACCCCGCTGGCGTCCAGCAGCCCCAGGGTGAGTAGCACACCGAGCGACACCGCGTTCGCCGCGGACATGAGGCGCTTGCGGTCGATCTTGTCGGAGAGCGCGCCGCCGTAGAGCAGCGACGGGATCTGCACGAAGAGCTGGATGATGCCGACGATGGCGAGGGCCGCCGCCGTCCCCGTCTCGTCCTCGATCCACTGGGTGGTCGCGAGGATGCGGATCCACATCGCGATCGTGGAGGTGAAGGCGGCGAGCCACAGGAAGCGGTAGTCCCGGAAGCGGAAGGCGTCCCAGGGGCGGAGCTTGGGCGATCCTCCCGGCTGGGAGGAGGTACTAGCGGTCGAGCTGCTCAACGAACGCGCTCACGCTCGTCGCCGGGAGTTCGCACACCATGTTCTCGCAGACGTACGCCGTCGCTCCGTCGCCGGAAGATCGGCCTTCGAGGAGTGGCAGGCCTTCGCCCGGCGCGACCGGGGCGAGGACTGTTGCGGGAAGATAGCGCCTCGCGACCTCCTGCTGGAATGGCCTCCGCGCGACCTCGTCGCCGACGATGACGATCTCCCGTGGCGGGGCGATCTGCAGCTCGAGCGCCTGGAGCATCGCTCCGAAGCCGGTCGCGGCCTTCGGGAGCTGGCCGGCCACGCTCGACGTCACGGCCCGGCTCGCGTCCTCCCACTTGCGGCGCCCGAAGTAGCGCCCGAGCCAGAACGCCAGCAGCGCCATCGAGGCGTTACCGCTCGGGGTCGGGGAGTCGAAGAACCCCTTCTGGCGGAGGATGAGCGCTTCGCCGTCCACCGGGGACTCGAAGAACGTCCCGTCCGAGTCCGCGAACCGGGCGACCGCATCCTCGTAGAGCTCCGAGGCCCAACCGAGGTGCGCGAGGTCGCCCGTTGCTCGAAAGAGGTCCACCAGGCCGAGTGCAAGGTACGCGTAGTCCTCGAGGAGCGCGTCGACGTTCGCCTGGCCCGACCGGAAGGAGTGCAGCAACCGGCCGTCGCGCACCATCGTCGTGCGGATGAACCCGGCCGTCCGACGGGCGCTCTCGACGTACCTCGGCTCGCCGAGGACACGCCCCGCCTCGGCAAACGCGGAGATGGCAAGGCCGTTCCAGGAGGTCAGCACCTTGTCGTCGAGGCCCGGCGGCACACGTTCGCCGCGCTTGGCCAGCAGCTGCCCGCGCCAGCCGGGGAGCGCGGCTTCGAGCTCTTCGAGGAGACGCCCGAGACGCGCGGCAACGTCCGGGAGCGGCTCGGGGCGGCTGAGGACGCTGCGGCGCCCGAACTCGGGGTGGTGGGGGTCCTCGAAGTTCCCGTCCTCGGAGACGGCGTACACGGCGCAGAAGGCAGCGCCGTCCTCGGGGCCGAGCACCGCCGCGATCTCCTCCGGTGTCCAGACGAAGAACTTGCCCTCGATCCCCTCGGAGTCCGCATCCTGCGCGGAGTAGTAGCCGCCGGCCGCGTCGCGCATCTCGCGTTCGAGGTAGTCGAGCGTCTCGCGGACGGTCGTCGCGAAGCGCTCCTCGCCGGAGACCTGGTAGGCGTGGACGTACAGCTTTGCGAGCAGGGCGTTGTCGTAGAGCATCTTCTCGAAGTGCGGGACCAGCCAGCGGGCGTCCACGGAGTAGCGTGCGAACCCGCCGCCGAGGTGGTCGTACATGCCGCCCTCGGTCATGCGGCGGCAGGTGTGGAGCGCCATCGCCGTCGGCGCTTCGGCGCCGGTGCGCGCGCCGTGCATCAGCAGGTACTCCAGCGTCGACGCCGCCGGGAACTTTGGGGCACGCCCGAAGCCGCCCCAGTCCGGGTCGTACGCGCTCTCGACCGCGCGGAACGCCGCGTCGGAGGTCGCCGCGGAGACCTCGCCCACGCTCCCGTCCGCCTGGCGCGCGGTCGCCTCGCGCACCCTGGCCGTCAGGCCCCGGGCCGACTGGACGACGCCCTCGCGGTTCTCGTCCCATGCCCGACGCACGCTCTCGAGGAGGCGCGGGAAGCCGGGGCGCCCGTACCGGTCGTCGGGCGGGAAGTACGTACCGGCGAAGAACGGCTCGAGGTCCGGTGTGAGGAAGACGGTCATCGGCCAGCCGCCCTGGCCGGTCATCGCCTGCGTGAACGTCATGTAGACCGAGTCGATGTCGGGACGCTCCTCGCGGTCCACCTTGATGTTCACGAAGCCCTCGTTCATGAGGGCGGCGATCGCCTCGTCCTCGAACGACTCGTGTGCCATCACGTGGCACCAGTGGCACGAGGAGTACCCGACGGAGAGCAGGATCGGCTTCTGATCGGTGCGGGCGCGCGCGAATGCCTCCTCGCCCCACGGGTACCAGTCCACGGGGTTGGTGGCGTGCTGCAGCAGGTAGGGGCTGGACTCCTGGGCGAGACGGTTCATCGCCTCACGGTATGCCGACGGCGCGGTTTCCGCAGGCGGTGTTGTCGAAACGTGCCGGCGGATATCCTCGGCTCGTGCCGGCTCCGACCACGACCATCCGCTTCGCCCGTCCCGAGGACGCCCCGACGATCATCGAGTTCGTCCGGGGGCTCGCCGTGTTCGAGCGGGAGTCGCCGGAGCGCGTCCACCTGACGCCCGAGGCGATCCTGCGCGACGGCTTCGGCGCACGGCCAATGTTCGAGGTACTCATCGCGGAGCAGGCCGGGCTTCCGGTTGGGTTCGCGCTCTTCTTCCCGAACTACTCGACATGGGAGGGGAGCCCCGGACTCTACTGCGAAGACCTCTTCGTCACGGACGGGGCACGCGGGACGGGCGCCGGACAGGCGCTCCTCGCCGCGATGGCGAAGGTAGCCCACGCACGCGGCTGGCCGCGCCTGGATCTCTCTGTGCTGGACTGGAACCCCGCCCGAGCGTTCTACGAGCGGCACGGCATGGCGCACCAGGAGGAGTGGCTGCCGTACCGCATGGAGGCGGACGCGATCGAGCGGCTTGCCGCGGAGGCGCCTGAGATCGAGGGCTAGCGTCGGGCTTACGGTCGGACACCCCCGGCCAGCCTCGGCTCAGGGCAGGCGTCTACGCGTCGCGGTTGTGGTTCGCGAGGCGCGCCTCGACGCCTCGGGCGTAGCGGCCCTGCCGGTCGTACCAGATCGACTCGACGTGGCCGACGCCGCGGATCTCCTGCCGGTAGGGCACTTCCAGGCACACCCACTCGTCGACGGGGTCGCGGTCCATGTAGAGCGTGATGTCGCTGTTGATGAACGAGCCGCTCCGCTGGCCCTCGAGGGTGAACCGCCCGGCGATGGCGTTCCCGAAGTCCGAGAGCGCGGCCGCCAGGGTCGCCGGCGAGGTGGGCTCACCCTCGACGAAGGGCATCGGGATGCGAAGCCATGCGGCGGGGTGAGGTGCGTCGAGCGCCGTCGCCCACGCGACCTCGATCGTGTTGTGGAAGCCCGGGAGACTGCGCGGCGGGCTTTCGTACGTGCCGTCCGATCGCACGCGGTTGAAGCCCTGTCCGACGGGTAGCCCCTCGGGCCCATCGGGAATCGTCGCGGGCGGTTCGAGCCCGGGCTCGTCGCTCCGCCGCAGGAGCTGCGCCGAGGCGCGCGTGACCTCGACGCCGTCCGCCCAGAGCGAGGCCGCGACGCCCATCACCCGGCGTCCACCGCGCACCGTCTCCACGGTGGCGCGGAGGGGGACGGACGGGACGGCTCGATAGAGGTCGACCGTCAGCCGGACGAGCTGGTACTCCGGGTCGCCGATGTGCTGCTCGATGCAGCGTGCGAGCAGCCCGGCCGGCGGTCCGCCGTGGACATAACCGCGATACCAGGGACTGCCGGCGTATTCGGACGGGACGAACAGGTCACCGTCGCGGTGGAAGATCGCGTCGCCCAAGCGGTGGCCTCTCGGGATCGTTGAGTGGGAGGGACGTCCGCGCTACGAGTTGGCCTCGGAGCGTTCGACGGGCTGCTGGCCGACGGGCGCCCAGCGCTTCAGCTCGCGCGGCTTCTCGTCGACGGCCGGCTTTGAGGTTCGCAATGCGCGGACGCGGTCGCGGGCCACACGCGCGAACGGGGCGGCGGCGCCCATCAGCGGGACCCAGATGTGTACGGGGCAGCCCATCGCTGTTCCTTCCTCGAACGTGGCGAGCCTACCACCGGTCGTCCGAGGGCGAAACGCCGGTGCGGTCAGATCTCCGCGCCGTAGGAACGGGCGAGGGCGACGATCTCCGCCGGCGGGACGCTCCTTGGCGCGGTGCCATCGACGAGCATGCGTGTGACGCGGTCCTGCACGGCCCGGTTCACCGGCGTCGGTACGCCGTGGAGCGTGCCGAGCAGGAGGATCTCGCCGTTCAGGTAGTCGGTCTCGATGCTTCCCGCACCGCGGGCAAGGCTCTGCCACGTCGAGCCGGACGCCGTGCGGTCGAACCCGGGCACGTCTCCGCGGACCAGCGGCGCCCGCTCCTGGAACTCCGCCCAGGAGGCGTAGTCGATCCCGGCAGCGTCGAGGACCGCCTCGGCCTCCGCGATGAGGAGGCGCGTGAGCTCTGCCGTACCCTCCGCCGCGCCGCTGGTCGCCTGCACGGCGTTGTCGAGGTTGATGTAGACAAGCTTGGCGTACTTGAGGCGGAGCGGGTGTGGCTCCGCCCAGGACTTGAACTCGCTGGCCGCCAGGGCGGTCGTGACTTCTTCGATGGTCGCGTCGACGCCGGCCGGGTAGAGGCCGCCAGGCAGCACGCCGGAGGCGTCAACTCCGTTCAGCATCACCTCGCCCGGCTCGAGGTACGTCGCCGGCATCTGCACGAGCATGGAGTAGACGCGCGCGAACTTCCTCGCGGCGAGGCGCTCGTTCTCGAGGCCGTTCTGCGCGCAGATCACCGGCACGTCTGATCCGGCAGCAAGCCGGAGCGCGTCGAGGGCGGCGGCGGTGTCCTGCGTCTTCATGGTGAGCAGGACGACCTCGTCGCCGCGCCATTCGATCTCGGACGGATGCCCGACGGCGCTGACGGGCTGCACGAAGTCCTCGTTCGGCGTCCGCAGGTGGACACCCCGCTGCCGCATCGCGTCGAGGTGCGCGCCGCGCGCGATGAGGATCGCCTCGTACCCATGCTGGGCAAGCCGTGCGCCCACGGCCGCGCCGATCGCCCCGGCGCCGAAGATGACGTAACGCATGAACGCTCCTGTGACGTGCGGGCCCGATCGGGATCGGACAGTACCGGGAAGCGATGGCGCTGCGTAGCAGTTGAACCGCGATCGACCTTCCCGTCCCGAATCTCGACGAACGGACCTTACCGAGACCGCTTTCGTCTCTGACCTGATCGACCACCGCCATGCCGGTCGGGTCCCGTGACGGTGACAGGCGTCCGCTCCGTTGCCGTACTCGCTACCGTCGGCGTGGGCCGGGCCTTGCGTCGGCTCCGCCCAGAGCACAGGAGGGCCTCATGCCGTCGCGAACGGGCCGGGAGTACGGGCCACCGCCGCAGATCAAGCCGAAGCGCCTGGGCGACTACCTCGAGGTGATGAGCAAGAGCGTGTTCCAGTCCGGCATCTCGTGGGACGTAGTCCACGCGAAGTGGCCGGGCATCCTTGAGGCCTTCGACGGGTTTGATGCGGGGACGGTCGCAGGCTACGACGACGAGCGGGTGGACCAGCTCGCACAGGACACGCGTGTGATCCGCAGCCGCCCGAAGCTCGCCGCTGTCGTGCACAATGCCCGACGAATGGTGGAGCTCGACCGTGAGTTCAAGGGCTTCAAGAGGTACCTGAAGGCGCACGGCGACTTCGAGGCGACCGTGAGGTCGTTGCGTCGTGAGTTCAAGTACGTCGGCGACATGGGCGCCTTCCACTTCCTCTACATCGTCGGGGAGCCCGTCCCCGCCTACGAGGACTGGAAGCAACGGCCAGAGCAGCAGAGGACGGCACGGTCGCGACCGCGCGGGCGCTAGCCCTCTGCGCGACGATCCGGCGCTGGTGCCGGCACCGACTGTCGTGGAGGCACGGCGCGGAACTGCACCCACAGCAGGATGTCGTAGAGCGCCTTGACCGCCCCCCCGACGACGAGCGGCCACCCGAACGACGTCGCCTCCAGCATCGCGCCGGCCGCCAGGGGCGCGAGGGCCGAGGCGAGGCTGCGGGGAACGTTCGTGACGCTCGCCGCCGCGGCGCGCTCCGCGGGCGGCACGACGGACATCGTGTACGACTGTCGAGCCGGCACGTCCATCGCCGAGAAGAGCATCCGCGCGAGCAGGCACCCGACGGCGAGCCAGGCGTTCGGCATGAAGGCCGTCGCCATGAGCAACGCGTTCGCCGGGAGGTGTGTGAAGACCATCGTGTTCACCAGCCCGATCCGCGCCGCGATCCTCGGTGCCGCAAGCTGTGAGAGTGCCGAGAGCAGCCCGGCGACGAAGAAGATCGCGCCGGCGACCTCCACGCTGAGGTCGAACCGCTCGAAGAGCCACAGTGTCAGCAGCGACTGGACGACGAACCCGCCCCCGAACGAGTCCAGGCTGAAGAGCGCCGACAGCCGGAGGACGATCCCTCGCGATTCACGGAGGGGGCTGCTGACGCCGCGCCCGGCCTGCTGTTCCGAGCGCAGCCCGAGGTACAGCCAGAGCAGGGCGAGCGCCGCCACGGCGTACAGGAGGAAGCTCCAGCGCTGCGCCTCGAGTCGCGTCGCGCCGATCGCGACCCCGATCGCGAGCGGCGCCCCGACGCTCAGCGAGCCGACGGCAGCTGCAAAGAGGCCACCGAGGTTGTAGCGGGCGAAGAGGGCGGTGCGCTCATGGTCCTCGGCTGCCTCTGCTAGGAGCGCCTGCTCCACAGGGAGGAAGACCGAGACGTCCCCAGAGGAAGGGTTCATCGTGCCCACCACCGCGACGAGGAGCAGCGGCCAGAACGCCGTCATCGTCACGAAGCCGAGGCCGGTCGCGCACATGAGCCCGCACGACAGCAGGAGGAGGGTGCGGCGATGGATCCCGTAACCGAGGAGGCCGATGCCGAGCGTGAGTACCGCGGAGCCGAGCAGCGTGCCGGTCACGATCGCGCTGACCTGGAACGGGGAGAAGCCGGCGTCGGACAGGTAGGAGGCCAGGAGGACGCTCACGAAGCCGTCGACGAGGCCCCGAAGCGCCCGCGCCGCAACGATCCGTCGACCATCCGAGGTCACCGTGGCCGGGAAGAGCCTCATCACGCCTCCCACCGGGCGGGACGATACGCCCGCGGCGCGCACGGACAAGTAACCGGTAGGAGACGGCGCCGCTCGAGGCAGCCGGGGACTGGCGCTCCCCCTTCACATCAACAAGGATGAACGCCATGACGAAGATCACCGATCTCCTCAAGGCGGGGCCGACGCTCTCGTTCGAGTTCTCCGCGCCCCGGGATGTCGAGGGCGAACGGCGCCTCGACCGGACGCTGGAGCGGCTCGCCCGACTGAAGCCGTCCTTCATGTCGGTGACCTACGGGGCGGGCGGCTCCTCCCGCGGCCCCACCGCCGAGGTGGTCCACCACATCCGCCACGACCTCGGCGTGGAGGCGGTGCCGCACCTCGTGTGCGTCGCGCACACGAGGGACGAGATCGCCGGGTTCGTCGACGGCTACCGCGCGGACGGTGTCGACAACATCCTTGCCCTCCACGGTGACCTGCCTGCGGGCAGCACCGAGGCGACCGGGCATTTCCGGCGCGCGCTCGACCTCGTGGCGTTCATCCGCGAGCGCGGCGACTTCGCGGTCGCCGTCGCGGCCCACCCCGAGGGACATCCCCGAGCGGCGAGCGCCGAGGCGGACCGGGAGCACCAGGCGGAGAAGCTGCGCGCCGCGGACCTGGCGATGACGCAGTTCTTCTTCCGCGCGGAATACTACGAGCGGTTCATCGAGGACATGGCTGCGCGTGGCGTCACGACGCCCGTGATCCCCGGGATCATGCCGCCGACGAACGTCGAGGGCATCGGACGCATGGCCGCGCTGAACAACACCGAGTTCCCGGCCGAGGTGCGGAAGCGCCTGGAGGCCGCCGGGGACGACGTCGACGCGCGGCGCGCCATTGGCGTCGAGATGGCCACGAAGGTCTGCGAAGACCTCATCCGTCTCGGGGCGCCCGGGATCCACCTCTACACGCTGAACTTCTCGCAGGCCGTGCTCGAAGTGGTGCGGAACCTCGGGCTGCGCGTCGAGGCGTCGGCGGACTAGCGGCGCTCGTCGAGCAGCTTCCTCAACGTCCGCATGTTGCGGGTCGTGGTGACGGCCTTGAACCGCGGCTTCGCGCTGTGCTTGCCAAAGACGCTCTTCACGGTCTCGCCCTTCGTGACCTCCCAGTAGAGGACGCCGTCGCCCGCCTGCAGGCGTTCGACCGCGGCGTCGAGCTGGTCCTCGACGCTCAGGAGGTCGTCCAGGACCTTCGGGTCGTCGAGGAACATCACCCACGGCTGCTTGCCGTCGTCGTCCTCCGGGAAGGGGAACGCGTCGACGATGCTGCGGAGCTCATCGACGGTCACGAGGATGACCCAGGCGTCGTATCCGAACCGCTCGCGGAGCGCCTGCTCGATGCGGCCCTTGAGGGTGGCGTTGGGCTCGGAGGCGGCGAACAGCACGTTCCCGCTCGCGAGGACCGTCTTCACGTCCTCGAATCCCAGCTTGCGGAACACCGCAGCCAGGTCGCCCATCTTGATGTTGATGCCGCCCACGTTGATCCCTCGCAGGAACGCGACGCGGCGGGTGTTCCTCACGGCCATGCTCGGAGTATCGCAGGCGCCGGCGCGACCCCGCGCCGCGGATGGCACACGGGCTACCGGCCGGGGATGTATCCGAGGTTCGGGGCGAGCCAGCGCTCGACCTCGGCGGTGGTCATGCCCTTGCGGCGGGCGTAGTCCTCGACCTGGTCCCGGAGGATGCGGCCGACACCGAAGTAGCGTGACTGCGGATGCGCGAAGTACCAGCCGCTCACGGACGACGCGGGCATCATCGCGTACGACTCGGTCAGCTCGACGCCGACGTTCTCCTCGGCTGCGAGGAGGTCGAAGAGCGTGCGCTTCTCGGTATGGTCGGGGCACGCCGGGTAACCGGGCGCGGGGCGAATGCCCTGGTACTTCTCGGCGATGAGGGCCTCGTTGCTGAGCTGCTCGCCGGCGGCGTAGCCCCAGGACTCCGTGCGGACGCGCTCGTGCACGTATTCCGCGAGCGCCTCCGCGAGGCGGTCCGCGAGCGCCTTGAGCATGATCGCGCGGTAGTCGTCATGCTCGGCCTCGAAGGCTCGAACGCGCTCGACCTCACCGAGGCCCGCCGTCACCACGAAGCCGCCGATGTAGTCCGCGATCCCCGAGTCCTTCGGTGCGATGAAGTCCGCCAGGGCGTAGTTCTCCGGGCGTCCCCGGGCGCGGCTCGTCTGCTGCCGGAGCGTGTGCAGCGTCGCAAGCACCTCGGTGCGCGAGTCGTCGACGTACACCTCGATGTCATCGCCCACTGCGTTCGCGGGCCACAGCCCGAACACGGCGCGGGCGGTGAGCCACTCCTCCTCCACGATCCGGTGGAGCATCTCCTGCGCGTCCTCGAAGAGGGAGCGGGCGCTTTCGCCGACGACCGGGTCGTCGAGGATCTTCGGGTAGGTGCCGGACAGCTCCCACGCCTGGAAGAACGGTGTCCAGTCGATGCGGTCGAGCAGAGCGACGAGCGGCACGGTGGTAACGCCGAGGCCAAGCTGCTTCGGCGTCACCGGTCGGTAGGTGTCCCACGAGACCGGCGCCGGGTGGGCGCGAGCTTCGTCGATCGGGTAGCGGTCGGCGGTGTCCTCGCGGTCGAAGAAGGCGTCACGGATCCCGTCGTACTCGCTGCGGATGCCGGTGACGTACGCGTCATGCTGCGTCTCCGAGAGCAGGCTCGAGACGGTGCCGACGGCCCTTGATGCGTCGGGGACGTAGACCACCGGTCCGGTGTAGTTCGGCGCGATCTTCACGGCGGTGTGCGCCTTGCTGGTGGTCGCGCCACCGATGAGCAGCGGCAGCGTGAAGCCCTCGCGCGTCATCTCCGCGGCGACGTAGGTCATCTCGTCCAGGCTCGGCGTGATGAGGCCGGAGAGGCCGATCACGTCCGCGTTCACCTCGCGCGCGGTCTCGAGGATCTTCGCCGAAGGCACCATGACCCCGAGGTCGATGACCTCGTAGTTGTTGCACTGCAGCACCACGCCCACGATGTTCTTCCCGATGTCGTGGACGTCGCCCTTCACGGTCGCGAGCACGACACGCCCGTTGGAGCGGGACTCACCCTCGGCCTGCGCGGCCTCGATGAAGGGCACCAGGTAGGCGACCGCCTTCTTCATGACGCGGGCGCTCTTGACCACCTGGGGGAGGAACATCTTGCCGGCGCCGAAGAGGTCGCCGACGACGTTCATCCCGTCCATCAGCGGTCCCTCGATCACCTCGAGCGGATGGTCGATCTGCTGGCGGAGCTCCTCCACGTCATCGATGACGAACTCGTCGATGCCGTGGACCAGCGCGTGGGTGACGCGCTGGCGCACCGGGGCGGTCCGCCACTCCGCGGTCGCCTTCTCGGCGACTGCGCCGGAGTCGCGGTAGTCCTCGGCGATCTCGAGCAGGCGCTCAGTGGCGTCGGGCCGGCGGTTGAGGATCACGTCCTCCACGCGGACGCGGAGGTCTTCCGGGATCTCGTCGTACACCGGCAGCGCGCCGGCGTTCACGATCGCCATGTCCAGGCCGGCGGCGATGGCGTGGTAGAGGAAGACGGAGTGCATCGCCTCGCGGACGGGGTTGTTGCCGCGGAACGAGAACGAGACGTTCGAGACCCCGCCGGACACCTTCGCGTGGGGCAGCTCTGCCTTGATGCGGCGCGTCGCCTCGATGAACTCAACGGCGTAGTTGCTGTGCTCCTCGATGCCGGTCGCGACGGCGAAGACGTTTGGGTCGAAGATGATCTCCTCGGGCGGGAAGCCGATGACGTCCACGAGCAAGCGGTACGACCGGTCGCAGATCGCGAGCTTGCGCTCGGCCGTGTCCGCCTGGCCCTGTTCGTCGAACGCCATCACGACCACGGCGGCGCCGTAGCGGCGCACCTTGCGGGCCTGTGCGAGGAACGGCTCCTCGCCCTCCTTGAGGCTGATCGAGTTCACGATCGCCTTGCCCTGGGTGCACTGCAGGCCAGCCTCGATCACGGACCACTTCGAGGAGTCGATCATGAGCGGGACGCGGGCGATGTCCGGCTCAGCGGAGATGAGGTTCACGAAGCGGCGCATCGCCGCCTCGGAGTCGAGCATCGCCTCGTCCATGTTGATGTCGATGACCTGCGCTCCGGAGTCGACCTGCTGACGGGCGACGTCCAGGGCGGCGTCGTAGTCGCCGCTGAGGATCAGCCGACGGAAGCGGGCAGAGCCGGTGATGTTCGTGCGCTCACCGATGTTGATGAACGTCGCGCGCGGGGCGGTGTCTCGAGGTTCGGGAGTGGTCGTCACGCTACGCCCCGACCTCGAGGGCCTCGAGGCCGGAAAGCGTGAGGACCGGGCGGTGTTGCGGGATGGCGCGCGGCTTCAGCCCGCGGACCGCGTCCGCGAGCGCTCTGGTGTGCTCCGGGGTGCTGCCGCAGCAGGTGCCCACGATGTTGAGCAGCCCGTCGCGGGCCCAGGACGAGAGTTCCTCGGCCATGTATTCGGGCGTCTCGTCGTAGCCGCCGAACTCGTTCGGGAGGCCGGCGTTCGGGTAGGCGCTCACGGGGACGTCGGCGATGCGGGCGAGCTCGGCCACGTACGGGCGGAGCTGAGATGAGCCCAGCGAGCAGTTGAAGCCGATCGCGAACGGGCTCGCGTGCTTCATCGAGGTCCAGTACGCCTCCACCGTCTGGCCGGTGAGCGTCCGCCCGGACAGGTCGACGATGGTGCCTGAGACCCACAGGGGGAGGCGCACGCCGTCCTCCTCGAAGACCTCGTCGATGGCGAAGACGGCCGCCTTCGCGTTCAGGGTGTCGAACGTGGTCTCGACCAGCAGGATGTCCGCGCCTCCGGCGATCAGGCCACGGGCGGCCTCCCTGTATGCGTCGCGCATTTCGTCGAACGTGATCCCGCGCGCGCCGGGGTCATTCGCGTCCTGCGAGATCGACAGCGTGCGGTTCGTCGGGCCGATGGCGCCGGCGACCCAGCGGGTCCTGCCGTCCTGCGCGTCGAACTCAGCGGCCACCTCGCGGGCGAGACGCGCGCCAGCCTCGTTCAGGTCGAACGCGAGGTCCTGCAGGCCGAACTCGGCCTGCGAGATCGACGTCGCGGTGAAGGTGTTCGTTCCGCCGATGTCGGCCCCGGCCGTGAAGTACTCGCGGTGGATGCCCTTCACGAAGTCTGGCCGGCTCAGGTTGAGAGCGTCGGCGTCGCCCTTGAGGTCTCTCGGCCAGTCGGCGAAGCGCTCGCCCCGGAAGTCGGCTTCCGCCAGGCCACGTCCCTGGATGAGCACCCCCCAGGAGCCATCGAGCACCAGGATGCGCTCGCGCAACGCCTGTTGCAGCGCTTCGAGCCGGGTCGGGCGGTCAGCGGCATCCATCACGTGACCATCTTACCGCCCGATTCCCGTTACCTCTCCCCGCGCGGTGGAGCCCTCGTCAGACAGCGTTCCCAGCCACCTTCTATCGTGGATTGATGCTGCAGCTCCGCGATCTCACGAAGCGCTTTGGCGATGTCGTCGCCCTGGACGGCGCGAGCTTCGACGTCCCCCCCGGCCGGATGGTCGGATTCCTCGGCCCCAACGGGTCGGGGAAGACCACCGCGATGCGGAGCATCTTCGGCCTGGTCCGCCTCGACCGAGGCGAGGTGCTCTGGGAGGGCAGGCCGCTCGAGGCCGACGATGCGCGACGCTTCGGCTATATGCCGGAGGCGCGTGGCCTCTACCCGAAGATGACCGTCGGCGCCCAGGTCGAGTACTTCGCGCGCCTCCACGGCTCTGACAGCGCCGGGGCGCGCGCACACGCCGACCGGTGGCTGGAGCGCCTCGACCTCGTCGATCGGCGCGACTCGAAGGTCGAGACGCTGTCGCACGGTAACCAGCAGCGCGTGCAGCTCGCCGTCTCGCTGGCCTTTGAGGCCGACCTCCTGATCCTCGACGAGCCCTTCTCCGGCCTCGACCCAATCGCCGTCACCACGATGGGCGACGTGATCCGCGAGGAAGCGGAGCGCGGGACAGGCGTGCTTTTCTCCAGCCACCAGCTCAACCTCGTCGAGGATCTCTGCGACGACGTCGTCATCGTGGACCGTGGTCGCGTCGTCCTCCAGGGCCGCCTCGAGGATGTCCGCGCGGCTTCGCCCTACCGCTACGTGGAGGTGCTGGGCTCGGCAGCGGGTGGCCAGTGGTGGCGCTCGGTGGGCGGTGCAGAGGCCGTGGAGGAGCGCGAGACCCGCGTCCGCGTGCGCGTCCCGGTCGAGAGCGACCCCGCCGCCATCCTCGCGCTGGCTCGCGACGGTGGGGCGGTTGCCGGGTTCAGCTTCGAGCCGCCGTCACTCTCGGACCTGTTCGTGGAGGCCGTGGGCCATACCGCGGTGCCTGCCGTGGGCCGCGCTGTGGGTGGGGGAGCCTCACGGTGAGTGCCGCACTTGATCACTGGCGCCAGGTTCGCCTGGTCGCCGCGCGGGAGGTCAATGCCCGCGTGCGCAGTCGCGCGTATCAGCTGTCGACCCTCGCGATCGTCGCTCTCGCCGTCGGGGGACTGATGGCGGTTCAGGTGCTCCCCGACCTGTTCGAGGACGAGCCGCTGCGCCTCGGTCTGACGCCCGTGACGAGCACGCAGGAGACGGGGCTGCTGGACTCGGCCCGCGCGTTCGACCGCGAGTTGCAGCTCACAACGTATGACGGCGAGGCATCGGCGCGCGCCGCCCTCGACACCGGCGACCTGGACGCCGTGCTCGTGGCGCCCGACCAGCTCGTGTTCGAGGACGAGGTGGACACCACGCTCGAGTCGATCGTGCGGCAGTCGCTGTTCACGGCGCGACTGGAGGAGCGGGCGGCTGCCCTCGGCCTGACGCTGGAGGAAGCGCGGTCGCTCATCGCCCCGGTCGAGGTGGACTCCGAGACGGTGCAGCCACCCGCAGCCGAGGAGGAGGATCCGGACGCCGAGGTCGGCCAGGGCGTGGGGTCGCTCTCGACGGTCGTGCTGCTGATGGCGATCTCGTTCTACGGGCAGTGGGTGCTCGTCGGCGTGATCGAGGAGAAGTCGAACCGGGTGGTCGAGGTGCTGCTCGCGGCCGTCGCGCCGTGGGAGCTGCTCGTCGGGAAGGTGCTGGGGATCCTCGCGCTTGCGGTGCTCCAGCTCCTGGCCGGCGTCGTCGCCTTCTCGGTCGCCGTCCTGGCGTTCGAGGGCTTCGATGCGATCCCGGAGGTCGCCCTGGCCGGGCTTGCCATGGCCATCGTGTGGCTGGTCGTCGGGTTGCTGCTCTACAACTTCCTGTACGCGGCCGTGGGCGCGACGGTGAGCCGTCCGGAGGAGGCAACGAGCGTCACCTTCCCACTGATGCTGCCGATGCTCGGCGGCTACTTCGCGGGCCTGATCTACATCCCTGGTAACCCGGATGCGATGCTCGCGCGCGTGCTGTCGCTGTTCCCGCTGACGGCCCCGCTCACGATGCCTTCGCGGATCGCGTCGGGTGGTGGCTCGGCGCTCGAGGTGGTGATCGCGCTGGTCCTCGCGCTCGCGGCGCTCGCGGGGATCGTGTGGCTCGCCGCGCGGATCTACGCCGGCGGCATCCTCCAGTCGAGCAAAGTCGGATTCCTCACGGCGTACCGGCGGGCGCGCGACGTCCGGTAAGGCGCGATCTCGGGCTTCGAAGACGACGACAAGGCCCCGCATCGCGGGGCCTTGTCCGTTCGCGGGAGAGGGGGCCTAGCGGCGCCCGGCTGACTCCATGAATCGCGTCTGCTTCTTCGCGCAGTCCGGGCAGAGGACGGACTTGCGGCCGTACGGCGTGCCGCTCTTGATCACGTAGGTACCGCAGAGCGCGCACTTACCCTCGACGCCGTTCTCGCCGTACTTGTACGTGCCCGGCGGGGCCGACCTGGGCTTCGGCGGCTCGGCGACAGGCGCCTCGCCGGAGGGCGCGGCAGCGGGCGGCGCCGGAGTGGCGGCGACGGCGGCCGCTGCGTCGGCGGTCACCTCGGCTGTAGAGGCCTCGGAGGCGGCGGGTTGCGCCTCGGCGGTCGCTGCCGGGGCCGCGGCCGGAGCCGCGCCTGCACCCACTCGAGCGCGGGCCGCGGCGGGATCCTCGTACCAGAGGGAGTTGATCTCGATGAACTTCTGGCTTGCCGCGGGGACGTCACCTTCGGGGAAGATCGCGCTGACGGGGCAGGCCGGCTGGCACGCGCCGCAGTCGATGCATTCCGCGGGGTTGATATAGAGCATCCGGTCCACGCCCTGCTCGAAGTGGATGCAGTCCACGGGGCAGACGGAGACACACGCCTGGTCGGTCGTGTCGATGCACGGCTCGGTGATGACGAACGGCACGAGCAGCCTCCCACTCAGGATGGGAACACGGGACTTCGTCCCGAGACTACCCCCGGCCCTCGGTGGCGTCTACGAAGTCCCTCTTCCCCGGCGGGCTTGGCGGCGGATGCATCGTGGACGCGCCCCCGGCGAGTGACGGCAGGCCTCGTCGGCGCCCCGCGCTTCGAGCCGCTCCACGTGTCGCAACGTTATTGCGAGCCTGCTCGCCGCCTGCCTGTGGCGTCCCGCACGACGGATCTCCGAGCCTGGCCATGCGTCCGAGGAGTGGATCCTCGTGAGGAGGCCGGACGATGTCTGGAATGCAGATGCCCCGTGGTGTTCCGCATGTGCTGCGGTGGAGGCCGGCCATGAGCGCCTTCGCCTACGGGGCGCAAGAACCCGCGGCGCCGCGGGACGGTGGATGGGTCGAGCTGTGGGACATTCACGGTGACCGTCGGTACGGCCGGGGACACCTCATGCTCTGGCCGGCCGAACCGACTTCGCTGCCGGGTGGTGAGGTGGTGGATGCCGAGGTCGCCAAGGACGCGGCCCAGCCGCTGGGCGCGGACACCCCGAACCTCAAGGCGGAGCTGCGTGGGTTCACCTTCGACGGCGCCCCGCCCGCTGTGGGGGACGCGCTGCTCGTACGCCCGGAGCAGGAGCAGGACGCCTACGTGGTGCTCGTCCTCGACGTCGACTCAGCGGAGGAGAAGGGTGGTCGTATCGCGCTCGACTGGCCCGACGACCGCCTGCCCGCATCGCTCTCCGAACTGGGCGGCCACTAGGCGCGCGGGTCCGCCCTTACCCAGGCTGACCCGCCCCACGGCGGACTCCCGCCCGGCTAGTCCTCGCTGAGCGCCCGGAAGTAGGGGCCGAAGTCGGCCTCGGTCCGGAGGCGGCCGAGTTTCTCCAGCTCCCGGTCGATCCCACGCACCACGTCCTCCATGCGGATCGGATGGTCGGCGTCGGCGGCCAGGAACGCCGCCGTCGTGGAGGCGTTGCGGATGTTGCCGCCCGTGATGCGGAAGGACCTTGCCAGCCACGGCAGGTCGAGGCTTTCGACGGGCGCAGCTGGCGGGAACGAGCGCTGCCAGATTTGCAGCCGCTGCGATTCGTCAGGGTCACGGAAGTCGACCGAGACGTGGATGCGTCGGAGGAACGCGTCGTCCAGGTTGGCCCGCAGGTTGGTCGCCAGCACCACGATGCCCTCGTACGCCTCGATGCGCTGGAGGAGATACGCGACCTCGATGTTCGCGTAGCGGTCGTGGGAGTCGTTGACCTCGGAGCGCTTTCCGAAGAGGGCGTCGGCCTCGTCGAAGAACAGCACGACGTTCCCGGCCGAGGCGGCGTCGAAGATGCGCTCGAGGTTCTTCTCGGTCTCGCCGATGTACTTCGAAACGAGCGAGGAGAGGTCGATCTTGTAGACGTCGAGGCCGAGCGCGGTGCCGATCACCTCGGCGGCGAGGGTCTTGCCGGTGCCGCTGGGGCCAGCGAAGAGCGCGACGATGCCGCTCCCGGAGGAGGCGTTGAAGCCCCAGCGGTCGAACACCGTGGCCGAGTGGCGGTAGCGAGCCACCAGCTCGCGGAGCTGGCGCTCCTGCTGCTTCGGCAGCACGAGGTGCTCCCAGCTTCGTCGCGACTCGATCCGGGTCGCCAGCTCGTCGAGCGCGCCCGCGGCGAGCCGCCGGACGGCCGCATCGACGTCGCCGAGCGCGTCCTTCGCGATCCGCGCGAGCCGCAGCGCCTCCGGGTCGAGCCGGTGCCCGCGCTCCGGCCGCGTCCCGAAGCGCTCAGCCCACTCCTCGGTTGTCGCCATGCGGTGCTTCACGGCGCGCTCCGACCATGGCCGATCGGGCAGCGTGCGGATTTCGATCGGTGTCCTGGAGGACAGCACGAAGGTCAGGTGGGCGGCCCGCTCCAGCCAGAACACGGCATTCGTCGACAGGCGGGGCTCATCCACTTCGAACATAACGACTGCGTCGCGGACGGAAGCCTCGCGCACCAGGGCTCGCCAGCCGTCGTCATCCGCGGGGAGGGGCGCGGCGAGGAAGGGGCCGGGCAGCGCGCGGCATGCCTCGGACTCGCGCGAGGTACGGTCGCCGCCGGTCACCAGGAGCAGCCCGGGCTGCTCGCGCTGGCCGTGATGCTCGGTGGCCTCTCGGACGTGGGTGCCGTGCGGGACGCCCGGATCCATCGAACTGTCCCCGGCAAGCGCCCAGGTCACGCGCGGCGCGAGTGCCACCGGTCGCGTCGCCCAGGCGCCGTCGCCCACGACGGTGATGAACTCGGCGCGACGCAGCGGCGCGTCCTCCCCCAGGGCCACGATGCCGCCGGGCTCTCCGGGGAACAGCCGCGCGAGGGTGCCGAGCCATGGGCGTGTGGCGGAGACGTCGTCCTGCGCGAATGCGAGAAGACGCTGCCGGGCGGGACTGCGCTCGAGCGCGGCGAGGACGGCGAAGACCTCGGCATCGGGCGGGCGGAGACGCGCCGACCGCGCGAGGCGGGCGAACGCGGAATCCGAGGCGAGCGAGGCGTGCAGGCGGGCGCGCAGGTCGGCGAGGCGCGCGGTGACGTCCGCGCGGGCGGCTGGGGCCTCATTCGCTGCGGCGAGGCCGGGGAGCGAGGCGAGCAGGCGGTCGACTTCGTCGTCCTCGATGACGAGGCCGGCAAAGTCGCGCGGGGGCCCGTCGACGAGCCGTCGCTCGAGGGCTTCCGCCTCGATCACGGCGCTCCCAAAGCGTTCCCAGTCCTCGAGCGTCATTCCGGCCCCCGCTGACGGCGATTCCGAGGAATCCTACAGCGGATCGGCGCATAGGCGCGTAGCTACGGCTTCGCGAGAGGATCACCGGGGATTGTGGCGCAATTGACACCTCCGGTGACAATATGTGCCAGCGGGGAGCCTCGCGTGCCGCCACGGTGCGCGGAGGGCGGCGTTCCTCGCGCATTCGTCAGTCCCGTGGGCTGGAAGGCGCCGGTTGGAACCCATCGCGATTGCCATCGTCGACGAGAACGAGATCTTCCGGCGGGGGCTCACAGCCTGTCTGGCTTCCGACCTTTCGATCGCGGTCGTGTACGAGAGTGACGTCCTCCCCGAAGACCAGGACGTCGCCCTGGTGATCGCATCAGCGACGGTCGCGCAGCAGGTGCGCTCGTCCGCCCCGCTGGTGGTCTGCACCGATACTCCGCTCCCGGACCAGGCGCGCGAGCTGAACCGCGTGATGGGCGTCCTGCCGCGAGCGACGCTGAAGCCCTCGCAGCTGCTCGCGGGCGTGCGCGCGGCCGCCAGCGGGCTCCAGGTGAACCTGCTCGACACCCCCACGTACGACCTTTCTCCCCGGAACGTCGAGGTCCTCCGCCTGCTCGCGCAGGGCGCGGCTACCCGCCAGATCTCGGACGCGCTCGGCTACTCCGAGCGCACCATCAAGCACGCCGTCGCGGAGGTCATGGAGGAGCTCGGCGCTCGCTCCCGCGCGGAGGCGGTCGCGATCGGCATCCGGCGAGGGTTCATCTAGCACCTTCGCACACGCCCGCTGCCCGTAGATGCAACGCCCCGAGCTCCCCTCGGGGCGTTGGCGTTGCCCGTCTGGTTCCCGCGCGCGTCCGCCGAGTGCAGTCGCCGGGGCAGCTCTGCTGCCCGCGGAGCCCGCCCGCGTTGCACCACCCGGCGGGGGGCTGCCCGAGTCATCCACGCAAATGGCCCGAGCGTTGGCACGAGCGGCCCTGCCCGGGGGATCGACGGCGTGGTCGAATGGCCGCATGACGCCAACACGACTGTCCGTCTGGGTCGAGGACGCGAACCCGATCTACCGCCGCGGACTGACCGCATGTCTCGAAGCGGAGGGCATCAAGGTCGCCGGTGAGTCGGCCCGCCTGGTCCATGCTGTGGATCCCGTGGACGCCCAGGTGCTGGTCTTCGGGGCCTCCGATGGCCGCCTCGGCGAGGTGGTGAGCCTCCACCACGCCACACCGAACGGGAGCCCGATCGCGCTGGTTGCGCTGGTGCGCGATCAGCATGATCCCGCGCTGATCGACGCGATCGAGGCGGGCGTGCCAGGCATCCTCCTGCGCGACGAACTGTCGCCGGCGTCGCTCGTCGCGGCGTTGAGGACCGTGGCGACCGGGCAGAGCGCAGTCCCCGCGCGGCTACTGGCGCGGATCATCGAGAGTGCCGCGCAGGGGAAGCGCCACGGTGCGTTCGACATCGGCGTGCGCGAGGTGAGCGTCCTGCGTGAGCTCGCCGCCGGCAGCGACACGAACGAGATCGCCGACCAGCTCGCCTACTCCGAACGCATGGTGAAGCGCATCGTCCACGACCTGCTGGTGAAGATGAACTGCCGGAACCGCGTGCAGGCCGTGGCCCTCGCCGTCCGGCACGGGATCATCTAGGCCCCGTCGTGCTGCACCTGCTCGACGCATCGCTGGAACAGTACCTCCGCGGCGAGGTCCCCCTCGACGACCGCATTGACGTGTCGTACGAGGCGCCCGACAACGAGTGGCGCGCGCGGATCACCCGGCCCACGATCAACCTGTTCGTCTGGGACATCCGCCGGAACCAGGCCGAGTCGCAGGGCGGCATGGACCTCGTCGAACGCGAGAACGCGCGTTTCCACCGGCCGACGCCTCCGCGCATCGACTTTCGATACCTCATCACGACGTGGACCTCCGCGGTGCAGGACGAGCACTCCCTGCTCGGCGCCGTCCTCGTCGCGTGCCTGCGGACGCCGCTGCTGCCCGTGCAGTACCTCCAGGGCGGCCTTGCCGAGATCACGCCAGTGCCGCGCCTCCAGGTGGCCCGCTTCGACGGGGCCGAGAGCAGTGAGTTCTGGGCCTCGATGGGTGGCCAGCTGAAGGCCTCGCTGGACGTGATCGTGACGGCCACCGTGGACTCCTCGGTGCTCGTGGAGGCCGGACCGCCGGTGCGTTCCGTGGACCTCGGGGCGTTCGAGCGACGGACCGGCACCGAGGACCGCGTGTTCCGCGACCTGGCCCACGCGGCCGGGGAAGGGGGCGCGGGCGGGCCCTCAGGGGGGGCCGAATGATCCCTTCCCGTGTCACCCTCGATGTCCCCTCGGGCTCTCCGGGAGCGGTGCCGGGCGTGCCTACGCTGCGCGTGAGCGGTCGATCCGCCGTGTGGCGGAGCGCCGGATCCTGGGTGGAGTACCGAGCTTGGCGAGTGCCCTCGTTGGCGACTTCGGCGCAATCCTGCGGCTCGGCCTCATGGGCGTGCTGTCAGATGCCGACATCGACTGCGTCGGCGAAGCGGCCACCGCGGGCGAGGGGCTCCTCCAGCGGCTCGACGGCTCACAGCCGGATGTCGTGGTCGTCAACTGGGACGACCAGCGGTACGAGGCAGTCGCGGCTTCCGTGCTCGCACGGCGGCCGGCGGTCACGGTCATCGCCTGCTCCAACGATCGGCTCTCGATGAGGGTCGTCCCGGGGCGGCAGGACCGCGGTGTGTACGAATCAAGTTTGAGCGCACAGGGGCTCGTGGAGGCGGTTAGGGCCGCTTCAGCCCGGTAAGGAAGGCAAGATGGCTGTCTATCAGGCGCCCGGCGTCTACGTCGAGGAAGTCGAGGGCGGGTCACGGCCGATCCAGGGCGTGGCGACGGCCGTTGCGGCCTTCGTCGGCTTCACGGAGAAGGCCCCGGAGGGCAACCCGGACGACCCGGAGGGTGTCCGCCCGACCCTGGTGACCAACTGGTCCCAGTTCGAGCGGAACTTCGGCTCGTTCACCGAGGGAGCGATGCTCCCCCTCGCGGTGTACGGCTTCTTCGCCAATGGTGGCGGTCGCGCGTACATCGTGAAGGTCCCGCACCGCGACGCCGACGGAAACCCGCGTCCCGTGGCTGCCGCCGACCTCGTCGGCAACGAGGCCCTGCGCACCGGCATCAACGGCCTGGCCGTCGCCGAGGACGTCACGATGGTGGCGGTCCCGGACCTCATCAGCGTCGCGAAGGGCGCCGACGGCACGGTCGATCTCGAGACGTGGCAGGCGGTTCAGATCGCCCTGGTCAACCACTGCGAGAGCCAGAAGGACCGCATGGCGATCCTCGACGCGCCTCCGGGCATGAGCCCGCAGCAGGTGCTGGAGTGGCGCACCAACGCCGGCTACGACTCGATGTTCGCCGCGCTGTACTACCCGCACATCCGCATCGCGAACCCGCTCTCCAAGCCGACGAACGACCTCCCGAAGACCATCACGGTCCCGCCGTCGGGCCACCTGGCCGGCCTGTGGGCCCGCACGGACGGCGTCGGCGTCTGGAAGGCCCCGGCCAACGAGGTGCTGCGCGGCGCGCTGGACCTCGAGTACCAGATGACCACCGGCGAGCAGGAGATCCTGAACCCGGTCGGCATCAACGCCATCCGCGCGTTCGGTGTCCGCGGCATCCGCGTGTGGGGCGCCCGGACAACCTCCAGCGACCCGCTGTGGCGGTACCTGAACGTCCGTCGGCTGTTCAACTACATCGAGGACTCGCTCATCGGCGGGACGCAGTGGGTGGTCTTCGAGCCGAACGACGCGAACCTGTGGGCCCGCGCCCGCCGCACGGTGAACTCGTTCCTCCTCGGCCTCTGGCGTGCCGGGGCCATGGTCGGCGCCACGCCGGACCAGGGCTTCTACGTGAAGTGTGACGAGGAGACGAACCCGCGCGAGGCGGTGGACGAGGGACGCGTCACCATCGAGATCGGCGTCGCGGCGGTGAAGCCGGCCGAGTTCGTGGTCATCCGCATCGGCCAGTGGGCCGGCCCGGGCGCCGAGTAGGCGACCGACCGGAAGCGCAGCCACGACTCCAGCCAACGCGCTGATTGGGGAGTAACGAACTATGCCTGACCTGCTGACCACCTCAGCCTTCTTCATCGAGATCGACGGCGTCACCGTCGCTCAGTTCAAGGAGGCCTCCGGCATCGACTCGGAGACCAACGTCATCGAGTACAAGGAGTCCACCGAGAGCGGGAAGCTCCTGATCCGGAAGGTCCCCGGCTCGCCGAAGTGGGCGGACATCACCCTGAAGCGGCGCCTGGACACCTCCACCGCCCTCTGGGAGTGGCGCAAGACCGTCCTCGACGGCGACATCGACGGCGCCCGCCGCAACGGCTCCATCGTGATCTACGACTCGATGGGTGCCGAGACGGCCCGCTGGAACTTCGAGAACGGCTGGCCGTCCCACTGGAAGGGCTCCGACCTGAACGCCGGCGCCGACGAGATCGTGGTCGAAGAGCTCACGATCACGCATGAAGGGCTGGTCCGCGCATGAGCCTGCAGACCGAGTTCCCGTTCACGCTGCCGCGCGGTTACGTGGACGACGGCGGCACGCTCCACCGCGAGGGCGTCATGCGCCTCGCGACGGCGCGCGACGAGATCGAGCCGCTGCGGGACGCTCGGGTCAAGGAGAACGAGGCGTACCTCACGGTCATCGTCCTCTCCCGGACGATCGTGAAGCTCGGGACGCTGTCCCAGGTCACGCCGAAGACGATCGAGGGCCTGTTCTCCAGTGACCTGGCGTACCTGCAGGACTTCTACACGCGCATCAACTTCGGCGGCGCGGCCGAGCAGGCCGCGGTGCTGGACGAAGTGCAGAACGGCGCCACCTACAGCGCGCTCGAGGGCGGGGCGGTGCCGGTCCCTTTGGCAGCGGCGGCCGCCGGCGCCTGATGACGTACCCGGCGGAGGACACGTGGGACGAGGTCTCGTACCTCGCCTACCACCTCCACTGGGACATCGACCGGCTGGTCGACCTGGAGCATGACGACCGGCTGATGCTGGTGGCCAAGGTCGCCGATCTGAACCGACGGGCGTGGGAGGGGGTGAAGCAGCTTGCCTAACCCAGCGCATCCCCCCTTCACCGGCCAGTTCATATTCGAGGTTGACGGCGTCCGCGTCGGCGCGTTCACCGAGGTCAGCGGCCTCCAGGTGGAGGTCGACATGACCGAGGAGATCAAGGAGGGCGGGCAGAACGAGTACGTCCACCGCCTGCCCGGCCGCCTGAAGTGGTCCAACCTCGTCCTGAAGCGCGGCACCACGGACAACAACCTGTTCGACTGGTTCAAGGCGTCCTCCGGCGAGGGGTTCGAGGCGAACCGCGGACTGCTGGAGCGGACGACGGCCGCGCTCTCGATGGTGGACGGCATGGGCCAAGTGCTGCGGACGTGGGTCTTCTACGACGCCTTCCCGGTGAAGTGGAGTGGCCCGAAGTTCGCCGCCACGTCGAGCGAGCTTGCGATGGAGGAGCTGGAAGTCGCCCACCATGGATTCCGGGTCGACGATTGAGCGCTCCGTGCCTGACTACCCCCCGCTTCCGCGTGCCCTCCACGTCTCGAGGGCGGTCGGGGCGGAGGCTGGCCCGCGGCTGATCGCCACCGGGAACGCCTTTCGCTTTGCGGCGCGGCTCCTCCCTCGTGCCGGCGCCCTCCAGCGCGCCCTCCTCACCCCGACGTACGGCGACCCATCGGGCCGCGTGCTCGGCGACCCCGTCCGGCCGTTCATGCGCTGGCGCCGCCGCTACTTCCCGGTGGCGCTTCAGACGCTCTCGACGATGCGAGCCGTGGCCGCGCGCGGCCGGGGAGCGGCACCCGAAGCCGGCGCGGGGCCGCAGGCAGCGCGCGCCTCGCACCTCACGGAGCGGATCGCACGCACACCCGCCGCCTCAGTGCCCGGCTCGGTTCAGGCATGGCAGTCGGCATCGCCGGTGCGCTCGATGCCGGTCGGCGCGCTCCGCACTCTGGACGTCGCGCCGCCGCTCGCCAGCGGCAGTCCTGACGCACACCGCACGACCGCGCGGTCCACGCCGCCGAGCACCGCCCCAGGGCCGTCGGTCGCGCGCAGCGTGCCGCCGTCCGTGTCTCCGTCTGTGCCACCCGCCCCGCCCGCCGCAGCGCCCACCGCCGCGCCCACCGCCGCGCCGCCGGTGCCCTCCACGAGGCCAGGCACCGCGGCGACGGTGAGCGCAGCTACCGCTGCGGTGCCGCCGGCCGCCTCGGTCGCCGCCAGCACCCCACCCCCGGCACCTCCTGCCGCCGCGCGCACGTCGACCGTGCGCGGTCGGAGCGTCCGCTCGCAGTCCGTGACCATCGCGCCGCCGGCCGAGGGGACTGTCTCGACGCCTCCCGCACGTCGCCGTGCGTCCGTCGAGGAGAGCACGCCGGCCGGCCGCCGGGGACAGGTTGGGCAGGGCGCCGGCAGCACCCCGAACCCGGCGGTCGCGGACCAGTCGACGCCGGCCGCTCTGACGGCGTCCGCTGAACCCGGGTCAGCAGCACCGGCGGGCGCAGCAGCATCATCGGCGGCCTCCAACTCCGCCATTGAGCGTCGCGCACAGCCAGGCGTCGATCCGTCTGCGACCCCGGCGGGCGATCCCTCGAGCGCTGCCGCGCCGACCACGGTCGGGCCGGCGCCGTCGGTCGCGGTGGCGCCGGACGGCGCCAGTCGATCGGCGATCCCCGACGCCGGAGGGGCCGATGCGCTCGCCGGGCTGCGGGGCCGCCTGGGCGCCCGCCCGAGCTCCTGGCTCGCGCCGGGAGCGCGTGCGCTTCGGACGATCGGCCGGCTCCCGGACCTCGTTCGCAGCAACCTGAGCGGCGAGGAGGTGGTCGCGCGCGCCTTTCCCGCGGCCTCGCTCCCGGACGTGATCGCGCCGCCGTCAGGCCTCGCGATCCACCGCGCGCCGGACCCGACTCTCGCGCATGAAGGCACGAGCGCCGCTTCCGGTGCGCCGTCGCGCACGTCGGCGGCAACGAGCGCGGCATCTGCCGCGCCGGGCGCTGACGCAGCCCCGGGCGCGCCGCCGCCCGCCGCCCGAGTCGTCTCCCCCGCGCCCGAGGGAGCACTCCCGGCATCGACATCCTCGGGGCCGAGCATCCCGCCCGCCCCGACCGGCTCCGCATCCCCGACGAGTGCCCTCACGCAGCCGGCGGCTCGCGCGATCGATACCGAGGCAGCGTCCAACGCCACCTCGCAGGACGCACCGCCGCCTCCCGGGCCGGTGGCGGTCGCTCGGTCGGTCGCACCGTTCTCCGCGGCGACCTCCGGGTCTGCACGTTCGACTGACGCTGCTCCGGCTCCCGGCGGCGACACCGTGAGCCCGGACACCGCGAACACAGCGGCCCATGATCCCGCAGCGCCTGGCACCGTCGATCCGCCGGCCCGGGCTTCGGGCCACCTCGGTGCCCAGGCTGGCCCGGTGGCTTCGTCGGCCCGTCCTTCCGTCGGCGACCTCGCCCGAGCGGTCATCGATCGTGTCGGCGCAACGCCCGATGCGGTCCTCGACGGCCGGTCGGGGGCGATGTCGCTGCGCCTGCCTTCTTCGCCGGCGGAGGGCTGGCCGGCGCCGCCGCGCTTCATGCGCCTGCCGTCCGCGGCCGGCGTGACGGCATCGGGGCCCGCGTTGCGCGGCGACGCGCCCGCTCGACCAGGCCAGCCCACCCCGCCGTTCCCGCACCCGGCCAGGGCCAGCGGGAGCCAGCGCTCCGCCGACGTGAACCCGGGCACGAATATCCCGAGCGCGCCGGACGGCCTCCCCTCGTCGCCGTCCGGCAACGCGGCCGCGGGCCGACTAGGCGCAGCGCCGTCCACGCCCGAGCGTGCGGACGCCGCTGTCCGCACGCCCCGCGACGTCGAGCCTGCCCCCGCGGGCGCCGACGTGGCGAGGGACGCCGTTCCGCACTCGGCGGTGCCGCAGCTCTCGCGACTCCCGAGGGATGGCGCTACCCCTGCCGGGATCGGTCGGACGGTCGACCTCCCGACGGCGGCCCGGCGGCCGGCGGAGGCTTACCCCGCGCCGTCGCGACAGCACACGTCTCGACCGACCGCCTCCGGTGGCGATTCCCGCATCGGAGCGGCGGGAGCAACGGGCCTCGCCGGGCCGGTGACGCCGAACGCGCCGTCCGCCCTCGCCTCGCTCGTGTCGCTGCTCAATCGACAGTCCCGCGGGGGCGAGGTGAGCAGCGCCGCCAGCCCCGCGCCCGGCCAGCGTTCGCCTGCACCGGCACCCCCGGCGACGACGATTGACGCGACCGGCAGCGCCGCCGGAGGCGCGCGGCCGGGCGCCGCCCGGACGGCCTCGACGAACCGAGGCGGCGCCGCGCCCGCTTCACCGCCATCGAGCGCCGGGGAGGTCGCACCGTCGTCGGCCGCCGCCGCGGCGCGCCGGACGGCGGCACGCGCCTTCCCGCCGCCGCCGACCTTCGACCTGCGCCGCTCTCCCGTGCTCCGCACGCCCGCCCGCACGTCCGACGAGGGGGCGGCATCGACGTCGGCCAGTCCGTCCCCGATGGCGTCCTCGACGACGGACTCGACGGCATCGCTGCCCGTGGGTCGGTCGGCCGATGGAGCGGCCTCGGGAACCCCGGCGAGACCCCGCCCGCAGCTCGTCGATGTCCACGGCGGGGGCGGCCCTGGGGAGGCGTCCGCTCCGTCTCCCCTCGCGCCTCGGCCGGGCGTCCTCCGCTCCCTACCCTCCGCGCTGCGCGTCACGGTGGACGGCGGAGACGGGACGCCGGGCGGCATCATGGCTCGGGCGACCACCTCCGGCCTGCCTGTCTCACCGTCGGGCGGGCTGCACCTGATCGATGCCGGCGCGGCGGGAGCGTCCTCCCCCGGTCCCTCGGCACCCGGAGCTTCGTCGGCACCCGCGAGCGCGAACCGTGCCTCCGGACCCACGCCTGCCATGCCGCCCTCGCCGGCTGCGGAGGGTGGCCTCCGCCCGGTGGCGCGTTCCATCCAGCCGAGCTCCGGCGCCGGCACCGAGAGCGGCGCCGAGAGCGGCACAGAGCGCGTCGCGGGGTCGCGAGGCGTGGTGACGCCGATCCGTGCCGCGAGGTCCGCCGGTGGCGACGGGCGCTTCGAGGATGATGCACAGGCCGTGGTGTCGCGCGTATCGCGCATGTCGCCCGCGGCGTTCGCACGGGCAGTCCGCAGCGGCGAATTCGCCGGCGTTCATCGCGCGCTGGCTCATGGTGTGGCCTCTGCGCCTGGCGGGTCGTCGTACGGGTCGAGGCCAGTCCTGCGACTGGTCGGAGGCCGCGACTTCGAGGTCGTGGCCGCGCCTCGCGGCGTCGTCCGCGTCGCACCGGTCCTGGCTCACCCGGCTTCGGTCGCGCGCGCTGCGAGGTCCGTGCAGCCCCAGGCGAGGCGCCCCCAGGTCTCGCGGCGTTCGATCGCACCAGTGGCCGGCAGCACCGCTGCTGTCCGACCCTCGTCGCGGCGCACCGGTATGGTCCGCCCGGCCTGGACGGGCGTCTCAAGCCGCGTCTCGTCCGCATCCTCGGTGCCCGCGCGACGCTCGACCTCCATCGCTTCGAGCACCACGCTCGCACCTGTCCGGACGAGTCACCTCGCGCCCCGCGCGTCCCGTCCGAGTGTCTTCGGCAGCGCCGCGGCTTCCCTGGCGCGGAGCCGCGCGTTCGTCCCCGCTCCGCGCGAGACGGGGCGTGTCCCGCAGGTCGTGGCCGGGCTCACCGGCGTGGCGACTGAGCGCCTGTCGGAGCGGCGGGCTGCCGAGCGCCCGCTCGCGCGGGCTGCACTACCGGTGTCGCTCGTGTCGGTATCGGGCGCGCGTCGCTTCGACGCGGCACGCGCCGTGGCTGGCCATGGGCTCCGGGGCCAGGAGGCCGCGCGGGGGCGCGCACGGTCCTCGAGTTCGTTGCAGCGGGCTGCCTCGGTGGGCGCCTTCGTGAGTCGCAGTCCGATCTCACCCGCGGTTGCACACCGTGCCAGTCTTGGCCTCGGCGCGGCGAGCTACATGCTCCGCCGAGTCCGTGTGGCTGGGCGCACGCCGGTGGCGGGCGTCGAGGGTGCTCCCGGGGGTGTCGGGCGGGCGCTGCCGGGCGTTCAGCGCGACCTCTCGGTGTCCGGGGCGCGTTCGCTGCCATCGGTCCTCCCGGCGGCGGCGTCACGGTCATCGTTGTCGTCGTCACCGTCGCTCCCGGTTGGCATCGGGGGGCGTGCCCTCGACGTCGCGCGCGGCGCGGGCGCCGGGGCCGCTGCGTTCGACGGCATCATGAGGGTGCCAGTGCCGCCCGGGGCATGGGCTTCGAGGGCCCTCGGCGTGTCCCCGGGTGAATCGCCGGTGCCTGCGGGCCGTCCGATCCAGGTGCGGCGCTCGGGTGTGACGTCGCTCCCGGTGTCCGGGAACGGCTCGATCGCCGCGGGGGTGGCCACGTCGGTGGCGGGTGAGGTCGCCCGGAGCGCGGTCGACGAGGCCGTGGCCGAGCGCCTGCAGCGCGGCACTTCGGGCGACGGCGCCGTGCAGATCGCTCGCGCCTTCTCCGGCGACGGGCGGATCCGTGTCCAGCGTGCGGAGGCGGAGGGCAACGCGGATGCCGCCGCACCCGCGATCGACCTTGAGGCGCAGAAGGATGAGCTGCTCCGCTTCGCCATGTCCGATGAGTTCGAGGAGCGTCTGCTCGAGTTTCTCGAGGACCGTCTGCTCGGTGAGATCGAGCGCCGTGGCGGGCGCTACGGAGGGTGGTTCGCATGACGGCGCCCGTGAAGGCCTACCTCGAGACCGAGGCCGGCTCGCGGATCTCGTTCCTCTTCAACCCCACCACTCTCGAGGTGAAGCGGGCGGTGAAGTGGAACGCGCAGGAGTCGCCGGGCGAGAACGCGCCCTCCCTGACGTTCGACCGTGGCCAGTCGCAGACGATGTCGTTCGACCTGATCATGGACACGACGGACACCGGCGCGGACGTCACGACGTACACGAACCAGCTGCTCAATCTCACGAAGGTCGACTCCCAGAAGAAGCGGCCGTTGTGGGTGCGTCTCGGCTGGGGGCGACTCAACTCGTTCAAGTGCGTCGTCGAGGGGGTCGACCTGACCTTCACATACTTCGCCGCGAACGGGACGCCGCTGCGCGCCCGGGCGAAGCTGAGCCTGAGGCAGTTCGAGGATGAGTCGCGAGCGCCGCTCCAGAACCCGACCTCGGGGACGCGGAAGCGCGACCGCCTGCACGAGGTGAAGCCGGGCGAGACGCTCGACCGCATCGCCTACCAGGCCTATGGCGACTCCACGGTGTGGCGGCTCATCGCGGACCGCAACCGAATCCTGGATCCGCTGCGCCTGCGGCCGGGGACACGGCTGATCCTGCCGGAGCGAGAGGCGGTGGCGCGTGGTCGCTGACACCTCCATCGCGAACTACGAGATCAAGGTCAACGGCAGTCCGCTCTCGGACGCCCTTGAGGCTCAGCTCAACCTCGTACGCGTCGAGGAGTCCATCGCGCTGCCCTCGCAGTTCTCGATGCGGTTCTACGACCCCGGGTTCACGCTGCTCGACGACGAGTTCATCGCGGTCGGCTCCGAGGTCGAGATCGCCTTCGGATGGGGCAACTCGAAGACGACCGTGATGCGCGGCGAGGTCACCGGCGTCCAGGCGGAGGCGAGCCGCCTCGGTGGCTTCGAGGTCGAGGTGTTCGGCCTGGACAAGATGCACCGCACCATGCGGGGCACGAAGTCCCGGACCTTCCAGAACCAGAGCGACGCCGACGTGGCCCGCAAGATCGCCCAGGAGGCCGGGCTCACGCCGGACATCGACGCGACCGGGGGCCCTCACACCCTGCTCTTCCAGGTGAACGAGACCGACCATCAGTTCTTGCGGAAGCGCGCGCGCCGGATCGGCTTCGACTTCTGGGTCAGCGACGGCAAGCTTCACTTCAAGCAGTCCAACAGCTCCAGCCCGACCACGGCGACGTGGGGTGAGAACCTGTTTCGCTTCAAGGCACGCATGTCCGCCGCGGGCCAGGTGAACAAGGTCACCGTCCGCGGCTGGGACGACGCGACGCAGAAGGCGATCGTGGGGAACGGCACGGCGAACCCGCTGGAGCCGACGACCGCGAGCTTCTACACGGATGCCCTGAGCGACGCCAAGAGCAAGTTCGGCACGGTCGACGCGACCGTGACCGCCGACTCGATCCAGGACCAGTCCGACGCCGAGAAGGTGGCGAAGGCCTACCGCCAGCGGATGTCGACCTCGGGGTTGGTTGTCCGGGGCGAGGTCGACGGCGACCCGTCGCTCGGAGCGGGGAGCAAGCTGAGCATCGCCGGCCTGGGGTCACGCCTCAGCGGCACGTACATCCTGAACTCTGTCGAGCACGTCCTCGGGACCGGGCAGCCGTACGTCACTCGCTTCGTGACCTCCGGACCTGAGCCGGTACGACTTTCGGACCTCATCGCTGGCGCCGTCGACGCCAGCGGCCAGGTGCGCTCCGGCCTCGAACTGACCGTGGGCCTCGTGACCAACAACAACGACCCGGACAAGGCCGGCCGCGTGAAGGTGAAGCTCCCCGTCTTCGCCGACGACCACGAGTCGGGCTGGGTGCGGGTGGCGACGCCGGGCGCGGGCGGGACGCGCGGATTCCAGATGCTCCCGGCCGTGAATGACGAGGTCCTCGTGGGCTTCGAGCACGGCGATCCGTCACGCCCGTTCGTCATCGGCGGCCTCTGGAGCAAGAAGAACAAGCCGCCGGAGGCGTCCTTCCAGAACAACGGCGTGGTCGAGAAGCAGACGTGGACCTCCGGCAAGGGACACGCCATCGAGATCTCCGACGCGAGCGACGGCGAGATCAACCTGAAGTTCAAGGGCAACAAGTCCGCGCTGAACCTCAAGAAGAGCGAGGTGAAGCTGGTGGGCGACTCGAAGGTGAAGATCGAGGCGAGCGAGATCGAAGTCGTCGCAACCGGCAAACTGACGCTCAAGGGCCGCCAGGTCGAGGTCAACGGATCGCAGGACGTCACCATCAAGGGTGGCATGATCAAGCTGAACTGACGCTCGACGGGCGAGCAGGGATCGAGGGACGGCCATGCCAGGGATGCCGGCGGCGCGCAAGAACGACCAGGTCGTGGGGGTGGACATCCACATCGTGATGATCCCGACCCCCGGCGGCGAGGTGCCGACCCCGCTGCCGCACCCGTTCGCCGGGAAGATCGTCGGTGGCGTCTCGACGAACGTGAAGATCGAGGGACAGCCGGCGGCGACGAAGGACAGCGAGGTCAAGAACGACGTCAACCACATCCCCATGGGGCCGCGGTTCCAGAAGAACCCGGACAACAAGGGGAAGGTGATGCTGGGGTCGTTCACGGTGAAGATCAACGGCAAGCCGGCCGCGCGCGTGGGCAGCATGGTGCAGACCTGCAACGACCCCGCGCCGATGCCGACGTCGTCGATCGTCAAGGGTGCGAGCAAGGTCTTCATCGGCGGATAGCCGCCTCACGAGCTCTGGGATCGGGGTCGGTTGAACTACTCGGACGGCGCGCCGGACTTCATCGGACGTGGGTGGACCTTCCCCCCGCGCGTGGATGAGCGTGGCCGTATCGCCCTGTCCTCCGGCACCGACGAGGTCGAGGCGGCGATGCGGTTCGTGCTGCTCACCGCACCCGGCGAACGGGTGATGCGCCCCGAGTTCGGCTGCCGCGCCTGGGACTACCTCTACGAGCCGATGAACCCCAACACCCTCGGCCTCATCGAGACGGCGGTGGAGGACGCGCTCCTGCGCTGGGAGCCTCGCGTCACCATCGAACAGGTCATCGCCTCGGAGGACGTCACGCGCGAGGCGATCGTGACGGTGGATGTGCAGTACACGGTGAAGGAGACGAACGACCGCCGGAACCTGGTGGTGCCGTACTACGAGATCGGCGAGGAATCGTGAGCCTTCCGAGCCCCTCGCTGGACGACCGCTCCTTTCAGGACCTGGTGGACGAGGCGAAGCGTCGCATTCCCTCGCTCGCGCCAGAATGGACCGACCACAACGTCTCCGATCCCGGCGTCGCGATCATCGAGCTGTTCGCGTGGATGACCGAGTCGCTGCTGTACCGGCTGAACCAGGTGCCGGACCGCATGTACGTGAAGTTCCTGGAGCTGATGGGCGTGGAGCTCTATGCGCCGGCCCCGGCGCAGGCGCTCCTGACGTTCCGGCTCTCGGCCCCACAGCTCGAGCCGGTCGTGGTGCCGCAGGGCACCGAGGTGGCGACGCTCCAGACGGCGGATACGGCGGCGGTCGTGTTCCACACGCGCCGCGAGCTCGTCATGCGGCCGCCGCAGCTCGTCGCCGCCCTCACCGGCACGGGAGGACGCATCGCGACGTACACCGACCGCTGGGACGACCTCCGCTTCGAGCGGCAGGGGATGGCGTGCTTCCAGGACCTCGAGGTGGGGTCGGGCGCGTACTTCGGCTTCGAGGAGTCGCTCGCAGGCCACATCCTGCGGCTGGACATCACGGCCGGCACCGAGGGCGTGGGCGTGCGCCCGGAGGATCCCCCGATCGCCTGGGAGGTTTCGCAGGACGACCGCTGGGTGCCGGTCGAGGTGCTGACGGACGGGACGGGTGGCCTCAATCGCGGCGGGGTGGTGGAGCTGCAGCTCCCGCCCGAACACGACGCGGTCACGCTCGGTTCCCGGCGCGCGCACTGGCTGCGCATCCGGCTGCTCGCCGCGCGCGACGGCCAGCCCTCGTACCGCCGGTCTCCGGAGATCCGCTCGATGACGGTCACGACGGTGGGCGCCAGCGCTCCTGCTTCGCACGGCGAGCGCGTGTCGAACGAGATCCTGGGGATGTCCGATGGCCGGCCGGCGCAGGTGTTCCGGGTGGCGGAGCCCCCGGTGCTGCCGCGCGAGGAAGGCCAGACGGTCATCGTGCGCCCCCCCGACGGCGAGGAGCAGCGCTGGACCGAGGTGGATGACTTCGGCCGGTCCGGTCCCGAGGACCGGCACTTCACCTGGGATGGCGCATCCGGGGAGATCCGCTTCGGCCCGCGACTGCGACGGGCGGATGGGACCGAGTGGCAGATGGGCGCCGTGCCTCCGGATGGCGCGGAGGTCTCCGTGTCCGGCTACCTGCGCGGCGGAGGTCGCGAGGGGAACGTGGCCGCGAACCAGCTCACGGTCCTCCGCACGACCATCCCGTTCGTCGACACGGTGACCAACCGTCGTCCAGCCATTGGCGGCGTGGACGGCGAGACGATCGAGCAGGCCAAGGCGCGCGGCCCAGCATCGATCCGGTCCGGTGCCCGCGCCGTCACGGCGAGCGACTTCGAGCTGCTCACGCTCGAGGCGTCCCGACAGGTGGCTCGCGCTCGCGCGTTGCCCCCGGCCGAGCCGGGGGCGCCGGTGCGCCTCATGGTGGTGCCGGCCGTGAGCGTGCCGGGACGTCGACGCACGCTTGACGACCTCGAGCTTCCCGCGCCGCTCTACGAGGCCGTCCGTGAGCACATCGAGCCGCGCCGTCTCCTCGGCGTGTCGGTGGAGATCGGACAGCCGCGCTACCTCGGGGTGAGCATTGTCGCGCGCGTCGAGGTGCAGGCGGGCCGCGATCCGGAGCTGACCCGACAGCGGGCGATGGATGCCCTCTACGCCGACCTCGACCCGGTCACGGGCGGTCCGGACGGCCGGGGGTGGCCATGGGACGTGCCGCTCACCGTGTCGCACGTCGTCGCCCGCCTCGCAGCGGTCGATGGCGTCGCTCGCGTGCAGGACGTGCTGCTCTTCGAAGCGGACGAGCGCACCGGCGAGCGCGCACCGAACGGTCTGACGTATATGCCGCTGGAGCCGGATGCCCTCTGGTTCCCCGTGCGGCACATGGTCATGTAGGGGGTGCGATGACCGGCTGGCTCGTCGCACAGCTCCCGCGCGTCCTGCAGCAGGATCGCTTCACGCGTCGCTTCATGAGCGTGTTCGAGGAGATCGCGGACGGCGTCCGCAGTGAGATCGACGCGCTCGAGTACTACGTCGACGCTGTGACCGCACCGCCGGAGTTCGTGCAGTGGCTGGGGGCGTGGCTCCACGTCACCATCGATCCCTCGATGCCCGAGGAGCGTCAGCGCGAGGTCGTGCGGGCGGCCGGGGACTACTACGCGCGGCGCGGCACGGCCTCCGGCCTGCAGGGGCTGCTGGAGGCGATCACGCTCGGCGAGGTGCGCATCGTGGATGGGGGCGGCACGTGGCGGGCCGGCGAGGCACCGCCGAACCCGGGCCGCATCCTGGTGCGTCTGTCGAACACTGGCGGCATGCGCGAGGACCATCTGTACCGTCTGACCGCCGCCGAGATTCCCATCGGCGTGACCTTCGAACTCCGCATCGATGGCCGTACGATTGAGCCGCCGGCCGCGCCTCGCGGCGTCGAGGAGGTCCTCAGCGCAGCGCGCGCGGTGGCCGGTATGGGCGAGGCCATGGACACGGCCGGGGGGTCGGCGACGTCGTGACGACGATGGTGGTGTGCCCGCAATGCAACCGTCCGGCGGAAATCGCGCCGGGCGAGCATCCCTTTTGCCGCCAGTGCGACTACCCGCTGTTCTGGGTTGCCCCTCGCAAGCGTCCGGTTGTGGTCGACGAGCCCGAACGGGCGCCGTCCGGCCCGGTCTGCGTGGTCTGCCGCGCCCTCAACCAGGCCGAACGCACGCTGTGCGTGCGCTGCGGCCAGCCGCTGCAGCCGGTCGCGCCTCGCCGCCGTCGGGCGTGGGAGGTCGCTGCGCCGCCCGAGCCGCGGCGGGCCCGCCGCACCCTGGTGATCGGCGTCGTCGCCGGGCTCGTCGTGGTGCTCCTGCTCGCCGCGATGCTCTACGCGGCCTGGTACTTCCTGTGGCCCCGCAGCGAGTGGTCGACCGTCACGATGGACCAGGGCGAGGCCTCCTGGGATATCAGCGCGACGCTGAACCGCGGGATCCCCGTCATGGCGTACGTCGACGCCGGCGATCACACGCTCCGCGTCGTCTCCTGCGGCAACGCGCTGTGCGATGCACAGCAGGCCGCGGCGACGTACACCACGGTGACCAGCGTCGGTGAGAACGGAGAGGGTGCGGGCACGGCGATCGCGATCGGCGTGGACGGCCGCCCGGTGATCGCGTTCCGCAACGGCGACCGGGGCGCCCTCACGGTTGCGCACTGCGGAGATCCGCGCTGCGAGGACCCCGGCGCGATCACCATCACCGAACTCGACCCTGGCGAGGGCCGGCCCATCGACGGCGTCGACAACGGCAGCTGGCCCTCGATCGCGATCGGCGCGGATGGCCTGCCGATCATCGCCTACCACGATGCTGCCCGTGGGGCGCTGAAGATCGCTCACTGCGAGGACGGCGCCTGCACGCAGGCCACCATCGCCATCCTCGACCGCGGCGGCAGCAACGCCGACGGTGACGGGGTCGGGACGGACACGGCGATCGCCATCGGGCCGGACGACCTCCCGGTCGTCGCGTTCCGCGATGCCAAGGACCAGGCGTTGAAGCTCGCCCGGTGCAGCGACGAGCGCTGCACACAGGCCGTCATCTCAACGGTCGTGCGCGAGCCGGGCCTCGATCCCGGCCACAACACGTCGATGCAGCTCGGCCCGGACGGCTCTCCGCTGCTCCTGTACGGCGACTGGTCCGCCACCGAACCCGGCATCTACTACGCGCGCTGCGCCAGCCCGACGTGCGAGGCCGCCACGCTGCGCCAGGTGGACAACCCTGCGCTGGGCGAGACGGCCGATCCGGCCCTGGGGCTGGACGAGGACGGCCTCCCGGTCATCGCGTTCCGCCAGCGCGAACCGGGCGACGAGCGCGCGAGCCGCGTCCTTCGCGTGGTGCGATGCGGCGACCTCGACTGCCGCACGGTCTCGGAGCCGGTCGACGTCGACGCGAAGGGGCGCACCGGGTATTCGACGGTGGTCCTGCGACTGAACGACGGGACGCTTGCCCTCGCCTACGGTGACGCGACCGAGGGCGCCCTGGAGTTCGCGCTCTACCGCTGACGCGACCGCCGGTCTGACGGGTGCGCGCCCTCGTATTGAGCCGGGACAGCCGGCAGATGCCGGGCGCCCGCGCGTCGCGGCGAAGCCTGGGTCGACTTCTGGGTGCCGGAGCGCTCCTGGGCGGCGTCCGAGGAGTGAAGCTCCTCGATCGTCCCCGGACATGAGGTCGCCGGCACGTCCCGGGGATCCGGCGCTCGGAGTCCGGCGGGCGGGGTGAACACCCGGCCGTCGGTCCGCTCTAGGACCACGATTGTGGCGTCGCCCTCGACCTCCGCGCCCGGCGTCACGAGGACTTCGACGATGAAAATGTCGACCGGCGCGCGGAGGACGGTCCGGCCCACGTCCTGGAGCGCCGCACGGCAGGCGAGTTGCGCCTCGGCGATGACCGCTTGCTGCTCGAGCAGGGACAGCTCGTATTCCGTCGCGGCCTGCTCGGACTGAGCGGCGGCGAGCAGGTCGGCCTCGTTGGCGTCCGATTCGGCGGCCGGCTCGACCGCCTCGGCGTCCCCGCCGGCCGCCTCGAATCGCGCCTCGGCGTCGCTCAGCAGGGTCTGCACGACCTGGAGCGTCGAGGTCGACGAGCGGTAGTTGGCGTTCGCGTCTACGACGTCACGGGCGGCGGGGTTCGTCGCCGCCTCGTCCACCAGCTGCGCGACAAACGCGCTCGGCAGTGGCACCGGCTGCGTGTCGCACTCGGTCGGACGCACCTCGACCTGCGTGCAGTAGGTGGTGAGTGAACCGGTGAGCCCGGTAAGCGCCGCGGATGAGACCGCGAGGGCGCTCTCCACGGCAACCTGCAGTTCCTGCACGAGCGCCTCGAGGAAGTCCGGATCCGGCGCGGTCGTCGCCTCCTCCTCGCCGAGCGCAGCCTGAGCCTGGTCGGCGAGGTGCCGGGTCTTCAGCCCCTCGAGGTCGACGATGGCGCGGCGGAGGGTGAGTTGCGCCTCTTGCAGGGCCAGCTCGGGCTCGGTTGCTCGCATCGTGGCGATCGGCTCACCCGCGAGGACGAACTCGTTGGGGCGCACTTCGACCCGCTCGACGACGCCCGCGACGCCGAAGCTGAGTGGCCCGGAGAGCAGTTCCGGCTCCGTCTGTGGCCGAAGGATCCACGCCGCCGCGAGGATGGCGATGACGGGTAGCAGCATGCCGAGCGTCGTGAGCACACGGCCGTTGATGCGGGCGCTCTGCTGGAACACCCCGTCTGCTCGCACCTGCTCGACGAACGGCTGGGCCTCTGCGCCCACCTCGCCGGCGCGGTCCTCGACGTCGGCGCCGACCGAGTACGAGCGTGCCGTGCCCGTGCCGATGAGCGGTCGCCGCGCGCGAAGCACGGCTGGGATGACCGCCTCCTCGTCGGGGGCGAGGGGCACGTCGAGCCGCGCGAGGTCGGCACGGATGGCGTTGGCCGGATCGCTGACCTGGAGCCACAGGTTCACCGGGACATTCCCCAGGTTCCGGGCGACAACCTTCGTCTCCGCGGTCGACCCACCGTTCGCTGTCTGTGGGTCCAGGTGGAGCGAGACAACGGGCTGGGAGCTGACGGTCAGGGGCAGTTCGGCGACATAAGCAGCATCCGGATCTGTCATCGACCGGACGCGGATGCCGATGACGTGCGCGCCCGCGAGGAGCTGGCTGGCCGACGGGATGTCGAGCGTCAGGAGCACCGTGCCGGAGGAGTTCGGGAACAGCGCGAGCGTCACCGGCTGCACGGTCACCCATTCCGGCCGGATCGGGTCCACCCATGGACCGAGGAGGTCGACCCGGAACTCATCCACGATGGGGGAGCCGTTGAAGACCTCGACTTCGATCGACGCCCGCTCGCCCAGCGTGAGGGCGAGGTGGTCAGGCTCGACATGGACCTGGATGGGCGTCGTCGTGGTCACGGCACTCGGGTTTTCAGGAAGCCCGGCCGAGGTGATCGCCGCGTCAAGCGGGCATGCCGCTTCCGTGGCTCGTAGGCGCTGCCGGGTGGCGAAATCATAGCAATCGTGGCGCTGACGTCCCCCCTCAGGGTTCATGATTCAGCTACCATTCATGTCGCTCGCGGAGGTCGGCATGAACCGTCGAATTCGGGCCCAGCGCCCCAACCTCACCCCGCCCGCTCGACAGGCGCCCGGTGCGCCCGCGCATGCCTCCCTGTCCGGGGCGATGCGCGCCTCGGACCTCCTCACGATGCAGACCTCGGCCGGGAACCGCGCTGCCCGGTCCGCTCTCCAGCGCTCGATGCAGGTCGGCGCTGCCGGCGATGCGCACGAGGTCGAGGCCGACGCCGTTGCGCGCGAGATCGTGTCGGGGCGGGGTACTGAGACGCAGCGCTCCGCGGAGGAAGAGGAGCTGCAGGCCAAGCACGTCCAGCGCGAGGCCGAAGAGGACGAGCTCCAGATGAGCCGCCTCCAGCGCTCCGCGGAGGAAGAGGAGCTGCAGGCCAAGCACGTCCAGCGCGAGGCCGAGGAGGACGAGCTCCAGATGAGTCGCCTCCAGCGCTCCGCCGAGGAAGAGGAGCTGCAGGCCAAGCACGTCCAGCGCGAGGCCGAGGAGGACGAGCTCCAGATGAGTCGCCTCCAGCGCGACGCCGCTCCCGAGGTTGGCCTGGAGGGTGGTGCCGTCTCCGGCGAGACGAGCGACATGGTCGAGCGGTCGCGCGGCGGCGGCTCCCCGCTCGCTCCTGACGTGCGTCGGGAGATGGAAGGACACTTCGGCGCGGACTTCTCCGGTGTCCGTGTCCACCAGGGTGCCGAGGCGAGCGACCTCAACCACCGCCTTTCGGCCCGTGCGTTCACGACGGGTAGCGACATCTTCATCGGGCAGGGCGGCCTCAACCCCGGCTCCCGGGGCGGCAAGGAACTCCTGGCTCACGAGCTGACGCACGTCGTCCAGCAGGGTGCCGCCCGCAAGACCCGCTAGTCCTCGCCAGCCTCGCGTGCTGCGAGGGAACCGCAACCGGTCTTGTTCCCCGGGTCATCCAGGCGTCACGCCCCGCCCCCTAGCCTCGGCTGGCAGCCGAAGGGGGCCTCATGACCGGACGGCTGAAGATCGCCGATGCCGACGGCCGCCTGACCGCGACGCCCGAGCAACTACGCAGACGGCCACCTGACCAACCCTGACACCGAGCACTTCATCCGCGACCTACTCGAACGCTTTGCGGCGTTCGTGCGGCGCCGGCAACGAGAGCCGGCCTATTAGCCCGCGGAAGCGGCCCTCGCCCCGGCGGCGGACTGGCCCCCGTGGGGTAGGGTGGTGGGACACCAGCCGCAACGGCGATACGTCGACGCGTACGGATGGAGGTCGGATTTGGACTGGGCAGACACACCGGAGCAGGCCGCATTCCGAGGCGAGGTACGCAGCTTCATCCACGAGCGGTTCCCGGAGTCGTACCGCCCCGACCTCGAATCCGACCAGAGCGTCGAGCCCGAGGACATCCCCGGCTACAACTGGCCGGCCGACCGTCGATCTGACGACGCTGAGCGGCGCGAGGCGGCCGTCGCGTGGGCAGATGCGCTGGCGGAGCGCGGGTGGGTCGCTCCGCACTGGCCGAGGGAGTACGGCGGCGCGGGCATGACCGTGATCGAGCAGTTCATCTTCAACGAGGAGATGGCCGATGCTCGCGTCCCCATGGTCGGAGGGATCGGCGTCTCACTCGTCGGACCGACCCTCATCGTCTACGGCTCGGAGGAGCAGAAGCAGGAGCTCCTGCCGAAGATCCTCAGCGGCGAGATCGCCTGGGCGCAGGGCTTCTCGGAGCCTGCCGCGGGGTCGGACCTCGGGGCGCTGCAGATGCGGGCGGAGCGGGAGGGCGACGAGTACGTCCTCAACGGTCAGAAGATCTGGACCTCCGGCGCCCAGTACGCGGACTGGATGTGCGCCATCGTCCGGACGGATCCCGAGGCGGAGACGAAGCACCGAGGCATCTCGTTCCTGGTCTTCGACACGAAGACGAAGGGCATCAGCGTCCGCCCAATCGTCGACATGACCGGCCAGGAGCCGTTCAACGAGACGTTCTTCGAGGACGTCCGCGTGCCCGTTCGTCAGCGGGTGGGCGAGGAGAACCGCGGCTGGTACGTCGCGATGGCGATGCTCGACTTCGAACGGTCCGGCATCGGCGGCGCCGTCGGCTACCGCAATGCGCTGGATGACCTCATCGGCTACGTGCGCGGTGACGACGGCAGCGGGATGGTGCGTCGTGACTGGCGTGCCGCGACCCGCCTCGAGATGGCCGACCGCTACATCGAGACGGATATCCTCAAGAACTTCGCGCTACGCACCGCGTCGATCCAGGCGCGCGAGGCGATCCCGAACTATGAGGCCTCGATGAACAAGCTCTTTGGTTCCGAGGTCCATCAGGCTCTGGCGCGTACCGGGACGAAGACGCTGGGGCTGTACGGCGGCATCTGGGACCGGACCCGGGCGCCGATGGAGGCGTTCTTCCAGCGCGACTACGTCGGCTCCGTCGCGCACACGATCTTCTCGGGCTCCTCGGAGATACAGCGCAACGTGATCGCGACGCGCGGGCTCGGCCTGCCTCGGGCGTAGCCCCCCCTTTGTCCAGCCGGCCGGACGGGCGAGGCCGCGTGCTGACCGGGCCGCTAGCCGGCGTACCCCTCCGGACGCACCTTGTCGGATCGCTCCCATACGCCCGGGTGCTCCTCCCAGAAGATCTGCGTCAGCAGGCCACCCGTGTACCTGGGATGGATGAACGCGTCGCGCCAGCGCGCCCCGTCCGTCGAGTCGTCGTGCTCGTCGAACGTTGGAAGCTCGTAGAACTCACATGCGCGCTTCGCCGCGTCGAAGTCCGCGACCTCGAAGGCGACGTGGTGGACGGCCGGGCCGCGCCGGTCGAGGAACGCCTGGATGAACGAGTCCTCGCCGACGGGCTGGATGATCTCCCAGCGGATGGACGTCCCGGGGATCTCGAGGACACAGTCGCCGAAGTCGGGCCACGCGCCGTCCGGCGTGCGCCAGACCTGCCGCATGCCGAGCATCCGCTCGTAGTGCTTCGCCAGCGTGTCACGGTCGCCGTAGGCCACGCAGACATGGTCGAGCGAGGTGATGCCGAGCGATGGGCGCTCCATGGCACGAGGATGGACGGCGTCGAGCGGACGATCCGCCACGAACCGGAACTGCACGCCCTCGCCGGCGCCGTCGGCGCTCACGATGAGGAGCGCATCGGTGCTCTGGCTGGACACGCGGATGCCGAGGCCCTGGAGCGCGCGGCGTGTCACCTCGATGTCCGCGACCTGAATGCTGACATGATGGACGCCGGGGCCCCGCGGGCTGTCGAGGAAGGCGCGGAGCGGGGAGTTGTCGTCCGTGGGCTGGACGACCTCCCAGCCGATCGCGCCGGCCCCGAATGCGAAGCGGATGCCGCGCTCGCCGTCGTGCTCCCACGTTGCCGTCCGGCGGAAGCCGAACACGCCCTCGAAGAGCTCGGCCTGGCGCTCGACGTCCTCGACGCCCATGGCGACATGGTCAAAGCCGGTGAACTCGATGGGCACGTGGCCTCCTCGATGGTGTCGTGTGGGCGTGGGTGCTTCGTGCGCGCTCAGCGCGGGTGCGGCTCCAGCATGTCGTACCCCGCGTGGAGCAGCTCCTTGTTGAGCCGCAGGTTGTAGCGGTTCATGTGGGCGATGCGGGTCGCCATCTCCATCACCCGGTCCTCGAACTCCTCGTCCGCATAGACCTCGTTTGCGAGGCCGATACGGAGCGCCCGGTCCGCGGGCACGCGCTCGCCGGTCAGGATCATCTGCATTGCGCGCGCCTTGCCCACGCGCTGTGGGAGGCGCTTCGGGCCTCCCCAGCCGGGAGCCTGGCCGCCGAACTCGGGCTGGTCGGGGTCGCCGTCCTCGGTGATCTTCGGGCGTACCGGCGGGTCGGCGGACAGCGTGATCTCGGGGAGGCCGAGCTGTGCGTTCGCCGAGCAGAGGATGAAGTCCGCGGCGAGGGCGAACTCGAGGCCACCGCCCAGGCAGTAGCCGTGCACCGCGGCGATGATCGGCGTCTCCATCTGCTCCATCGCGTTGAAGGTCTTCTGGCCGAGCCGGTTCGACTCCACGCGTCCCTCGACGCCCAGCTCGGCGGACCAGTCGAGGTCGGCGCCGGCGCAGAACGCGCGGCCTGCGCCGCGCAGGACGATGACCTTCGCTGCCCGGTCCTCGTCGAGCGCGCGGAGCGCCTCTCGTAACTCCATCATCATCTTCAGGTTGATGGCGTTCAGCTTGCCCGGCCGGTTGAGCGTGAGCACGGCCACGCCAGGGTCGACCACCGAGATGTCGAGGGTCTCGTATGTGGCCGTGGAGGTCAGGCCGGTCGATCTGGTCATGGGTGTCCTCGCTGGGGGCGTCCCGCCGGAAGCGGGTGTCGTGCAGGCGCCTAGATCGCGCCTGCGTCTCGAAGCTCCGTGATCTGAGGCCAGTCGTATCCGAACTCCAGCAACACCTCCTCGGTGTGCTGGCCCAGCACGGGCTCCGGGCCCTGGTTCACGACGGGCGTCTCGCTGAAGTCGATGGGGGTGTTCACATAGCGGATGGTGCCGAGGTGCGGGTGGTCCATCTCGCGGATGTAGCCGTTCGCAAGCACGTCGGGGTCCTCGGCAACCTCGGCGTACGTCTGCACCGGACCCAGCGCGAGGTCGGTCGCAGCGAGGGCATCCATCCATTCCGCGATGGTCCGTCGCGCGAAGATCGCGTCGAGGCGTTCGAGCAGCGGCCCGCGATGCTCGTTGCGGTGCTCGGGCGTGTCGAAGCGCGGGTCGGTCGCGAGGTCGGGCTCGCCGACTAGCTCGGCGAACGGCAGCCAGCGGTCCTCGCGGACGCCGGCCATCGTGAAGTAGCCGTCCTTCGCCGGGAACGTATTCCACAGGATGCCGGCGTGAGGGTGTCCTCGCCCCGCGCGCCTCGGAAGCTCGTGCTCGAACAGGTAGTGCGTGATCTCGAACGACTGGAGGGCGACCTGAGCCCCGAGCAGCGAGACGTCGACGCGCTGGCCGGTGCCGGTCCTCTCTCGCGCCACGAGCGCACCGAGGATCGCGACGGCGAGCCAGGTCGCGCCGATCTGGTCGCCCATGAACGTCCCGACGGGTGTCGGGGGGCGCCCTTCCTCGCCGTTCACACTCATGATCCCGCCGAGCGCTTGCGCCACGATGTCGAACATCGGGCGCTCGGCGCCGGGGCCGTGCCGCCCGACGCCCGAGGCGAGCGCGAAGATCACGCGCGGATTGCGCTCGCGGAACGCCTCGTAGCCGAGTCCCCACTTCTCGAGGATGCCGGCGCGGAAGTTGCTGACCACCACGTCCATCTGCGACGCGAGGTCCAGCACCAGCTCGCGCCCTCTCTCGTGCCGGAGGTCGATGGTGATCCCCCGTTTGCCGCGGTTGTGGGCGAAGAAGTCCGGCGCGGGATGTGTCGCGTCGTAGCCGCCCAGTCCGTGACGCCCGGCATCCCCGTAATGCGGGCGCTCGACCTTGATGACGCTGGCGCCGAGGTCGGCGAGGAGCGTGGTGGCGTACGGCCCCTGCTGCCACTGCGACAGATCGAGGATGCGCACGCCGTCGAGCGGCCCGCCCATATCCCCTCCTTCGCAGTTCCGTCAGCCCCTCGAATCCGAGGTGGCTCGGTCACGCCGCAACGGCGCAGGCAGTTCAGCCGCAGCCGAAATGCTGGTGGCCGGTGATACCCCGAGCCTACCAGACACGGCTGGCAAAACCGCAAACCGAGCGCCGCGCGGCGCGTGTTTGGTCGCTTCCGCACGGGGTGCCGTCCCCGGCTACCATCAGCGCCCGCACCGCATGCAGGGCTGGAGGACGAGATGACCGGACGGGTCGACGGCAAGGTTGCGCTCGTGGTGGGCGGCGGACAGACGCCCGGCGCGACCATCGGGAACGGACGCGCGACGTCGATCCTCCTGGCCCGCGAAGGCGCGAAGGTCGTCGTCGCCGATCTCGACCTCGCCCGCGCCGAGGACACCGTCCAGGCGATCCAGGCCGAGGGAGGCGAGGCGACGGCGCTGGCAGTGGATGTGCTCCAGGAGCCGTCAGTGAAGGCAGCGGTGGAAGCCACCGTGAAGACCTATAGACGTCTTGACCTGCTCCACAACAACGTCGGCGCGAGCCTTTCGATCGGCGACAAGCCGGCGACCGAGCTGGACGTCGAGGGCTGGGATCGCGTGATCAACATCAACCTGCGCGGCATGTGGCTCGCCTGCAAGTGGGCGATCCCGCAGATGCAGTCGCAGGGCGGCGGGTCGATCGTCAACATCTCGTCGATGGCCGCCATGCACGTGTATCCGCGCGTCGGCTACAAGGTCACGAAGATGGGCGTCATCGGCCTGACCGAACAGCTCGCCGGTGTCCACGCGAAGGATCTGATCCGCGTGAACACGATCCTCCCGGGACTCATGAACACGCCGATGGCGATCGAGGCCCGCGTGGAGGCGGGCCAGCCGCGCGATGAGGTCCTGGCCGAGCGGAACGCGCGCATCCCCCTGGGCGGGCAGATGGGCTCCGCCTGGGACGTCGCGTACGCGGCGCTGTTCCTGCACTCGGACGAGGCACGGTTCATCACTGGCGTCTCGCTCCGCGTCGACGGCGGGATGCAGGTCGGCCACTAGCGACGGTGGACCGCTACGAGCCGCCGTTCCACCGTCGGCGCGCGTCGGAGTCCGCCTTTGCGTTGAGATCCTCGAGGAACTCGATGAGCGTCAGGCTGGACTCGTGCCAGGCGGCCGCCGCCTCGACGCCGATGTAGCGGTGGTGCCACGGCTCGTAGATGTAGCCGGTCGTCTCCTCCATGCCCTTCGGGTAGGAGAGCGCGAAGCCGTACTCCCATGCGTGCTCGGCGAGCCAGATGCCAGATGGTGAGTCCTCGAACGACTCGAGGAGCTCCCAGCCGTTGTAGGGGTCGGCGAAGTCCATCGTCGTGCCCAGCTGGTGCTCGCTGTGGCCGGGCTCGGCGCTCTCACGTCGCGCCTGCTCTTCGCCCAGCACGGAGACCCAGTAGCTGAACGTGCGCACCTGCTCGTCGTACGAGCGATACGCCGAGCGGATGCGCAGGTCGACGCCGTCCGCCCACGCATCGGACATCATCGGCTCCAGCGCCCCGAGTACGTCGGAGCGGAGCAGTCCGCCCTGGCCGCCCATGAGCCAGTTGTCTGGGATCGCCTGCAGGCCGGGCGGGACGTAGTCCGCCGCCAGCGAGTACGTCTTGCTCACCAGCTGGTGCAGGTCGGCGTCGTAGTACGCCGGCACGCTCGAGGTTGCCGTCGGCGTGGGGGTCTCGGTGGCCGGTGTCGCGGACTCGGTGGGGGTGCTGGTCGCGGTCTGGATGTCGACGCCATCGTCGCCACCGCAGCGGGTGAGCATGGGAATGGCAGCGACCTGCGCCGACAGCAGCAGGAACGCGCGGCGGTTCAGCCTCACGGTCGATCCTGTCATGCCCCGCCTGTGAAAACCGTAGCGCACGCCTCCGCAGTGAGCATGAAGCTTCCGGCTCCGTGGATGCCTCGCCACGACCGCTATCACAGACGACATGGCCGAGGTGCTATGAATGGCGGCGCCGACGCACCACGACCGGGTCGGCGGAGGGGGACACGGTGCCGAACGAACCGCAATACGAAACGATCATCGTCGAGAAGGAGCGTGGACGGGCGCGGATCACCCTCAACCGCCCGGAGAAGCTGAACGCCCTCTCTCGCCAGCTGCAGCGCGAGCTGCGCGAGGCGCTCTGGGAGGCGGACCGGGACAACCGCGTCCACTGCGTGATCCTGCGCGGCGCGGGGCGCTCATTCTGCGCCGGGTACGACCTCACCCCGGAGCGACGCCTGGAGGGTGAGACCGGGGAGGCCGACGACTACGCCCAGGTCTACCGCCAGAGCCAGACGTTCGACGACGACGTGTGGCGGATGGAGCAGGCCCAGCGCGATCGCATGACGATCTTCGACATGCACAAGCCGGTGATCGGCCAGATCCACGGCTACTGCGTCGCCGGTGGGACGGACCTGGTGTTCCTCTGCGACATCGTCGTCGCCGACCGGGACGCGAAGATCGGCTTCCCGCCGGTGCGGGCGCAGGGAGGGCCTCCGCAGCACATGTGGACCTACCACGTCGGTCCGCAGTGGGCGAAGTACATGCTGCTTACCGGCGAGTTCATCTCTGGCGAGCAGGCGGAGCGCATCGGGCTCGTCTGGAAGGCCGTCGACGGCGACCAGCTCACGGAGACCGTCGAGGAGCTCGCGGACCGGATGGCGATGATCCACCCGGACTTCCTCTCCGCGAACAAGCGGTCGGTGAACATGGCCCTCGAGATGATGGGTGCGCGCACGATGCAGCGGTACGCCGCCGAGCAGGACGCGCGCATGCACACGTCACCCGCCATGGAGGAGTGGCGCTCCCGGAACCGCGACCAGGGGCTGAAGGAGGCGCTCGCCTGGCGGGATGGCCGCTTCGCCAACCTCGACACGCGCCGGGCCTGGCAGCAGCAGGCCTGGGCTGAGGGGCCACGGACCAGCTAGCCCGGCCGGGGCGTGGTGATGCGACGAGGAGATCGTCGCGCCTCGCTCGACGAAGGCTCCTCCCGCTGCCGCCCGCAGCGAGAGGAGCCCGGGTGCTGGCCTAGATCTCCGAGTAGCCGGAGCCCTTGCGGTCGATGCCGAGGCCGGTGCCGTCCTCGATCCAGCCGAACTCCTTGAGGATTGCCTGGCTGTACGTGACGCGCCCCGTGACCCTGTCCAGCGGCTCGGTGGCGAGGAGGAGGGCCGCGTTCGTCATCATCGACATCGGCTCGCGGTCGGGGTCGTCGAGGCTCTTGGAGAGGCCGAAGTAGACCGTGCCCTCGGTGGCCACGCCCACGCCCGGTGAATAGCAGGCGACGGTGATGCCGTGCTCGTAGACCTCCTGGGCGAGGCCCTGCGTGAAGCGCTCGAGCGCCGCCTTCGACGCGCCGTACATCGTCCCCCCGCGCATGCCCTGTCCGCCCTGGTCCGTGTAGGGGCCGCGGCCGGGGCCGATTGCGCCGACCGAGGAGATGTTGACGATGGCGCCGCCCTTCTTCGCGATCATGTCCGGGAGGACGGCCTTGGAGAGCATGAACGGACCGTGGAGGTTCACGGCGAACGCACGCATCCAGCGACTCGCCGGGTAGTCCACGATCGGGATGTAGAAGTTCAGCGCGGCGTTGTTCACCAGGACGTCGACCGGGCCGTAGGCGGCCTTCGCCTCCTCGACCATGCGGTTGCAGTCATCCTCGAGCGACACGTCTCCGACGACGGCCGTCGCCTCGCCGCCGGCGGCGCGGATGTTCTCCACGGTCCGGTCGAGGGAGCCCGCCAGCATCTTGTGATCGCCCTCATGCAGCGTCCGTGCGCTGACCACGACCTTCGCGCCCTCACGAGCGAAGTGTTCCGCGATCCCCTGGCCGATGCCACGGCTGGCGCCGGTGATCAGTGCGACCTTGCCGTCCAGTCTGCCCATGTCACCCCTCCTGACGGTCTGAATGTCTCGTTGCTTGATAGCAGAACGCAGTCCGTGACGGGGCACTGAGGGCAGCAGCGTCGTCGGACGCGGTGCTGGGCAGACCGGGGAGCCGTCGCTGGAGCTAGCGAGCCGCCTTCCCGAGTACGGGTGGCAGCAGGTGCGCGGAGTCGAGGTGCAGCCCGGGCCGGGCGAGCCCATCTGCACCAACGGTGTGCTCGTAGACGTCGATCACGCCAAGCCGGAGGTCGCATGCGGCGTCGCGGATGGCGTCGTTCACGAGCCGCACAACCTCCGCGACGTCGCGCGTGTCCGCGGGCGAACGGTCGGTGAGTCCGCCGCGGGGCGCCGGCACCGTGATGGCAGCGAGCGAGACGCCCGCTTCGGCGGCGACGCACGCGGCGAATGCGAGGGCGTCCACGATCGCGGGGACGATGTGCGCAAGACGTCCCTCGGTGCTGTCGATGCCCTCGCGGCGGAACACGGGAAGGAAGCCCTCATCCGCGCGCGTGTCGATCTCGCCGACGCTCATCGCCGAGACGGAGCCGGGTGGCAGTGCCGCGAGCGCTGCCGCGAAGGACGAGGCGTACAGGTTCGCATCGCCGCGGTGCGCGCGCGCGAGGTGCCACGCCTTCACACCGAAGACGAGTCGTGGGAGGGCGACGTAGGGGCGGCCGTCGAACCGGAGTGGGAAGCGCGCTGCGCTGAGTGAATGGCTGTCACCGACGACGTGGAGTGGCCTGCGGGACTTCGTCGGTGGCTCCGGATGCCGCTGCCGGAACGCGAGGAGCCTGTCCAGGTATCGGTGGTAGGTGCGGAGTTCGTCCCACTGCTTCTCCGCGAGCTGGTCACGGATCCCTCGCTCGAACCCCGATCGGGAGGCGTCGAGGAGGCGCCGGCAGGCGGCGAGGTCACCGACCTCGAAGGCGACGGCGGCAGCGACGACGTTCTCGGGCGCGCCGGGCGCAGCCGCGGCGACCTCGAATGCCTCGACGTGCCGTCCGGCGGCGTGGAGCAGCATCGCGAAGCTCGTGCGGTACTGGCGATGGTTGGGTGCGACGCCCACGGCGGTGGCGAGGGCCTCGACGGCCTCGTCGATGCGTCCGAGCCCGGCGAGGGCGATGCCCCGGTTGTGCCATAGCGAGCCGGGACGCTCGCCGTCCCGCCACGCGGCGATACCGCGGTCGGTGAGGTCGAGGGCGTCGTGATGCGCGCGGCGCGCCAGCGCGACGGCTCCGGCGATCAGGAGCGCGTGTGCGTCGTCGGGGTCATCCGCCAGTACGAGCTGGACGGCCGCATCCGCGCCGGCAAGGTCGCCAGCGGCGAACGCCATTTCGGCCACGGCGAGCCGTCCGTCGCGGATCCCCGCTTCGAGGTGTGCGGCTGTCATGCCCTTACGCTACGGAGCCGTGCCCCATCCGAGCATCGGGGAAACGCCGTAGCCGAGGGCGCTAGGGCCTGCCGACCTCCATCGGAGGCGACGCCCCGCGGTGGTTGTCGCGCCGGGTCGAGGATGGATACATGCGGCGCGGCTCTGCCGCCCGCGCCCGCGGCCTGACCTCGCGCAGGTCGTTCACGAACTCCCGCAGCCAGTCCCAGCTCGTGTGTCCGTCGACGGCCTGGCGGAGCCGTGCCGCTCTCCAGCGCCGCTCGGAGAGCGGCATGTAGTACGCGCGGAGGATCGCCTCGCTCATCGCCTCGATGTCCCCGGCAGGAAAGATCAGCGCGGCGGTCAGCTCCTCGGCGGCTCCGCACATGTCCGACATGACGAGGACGCCCGGGTTCTCGGCGGAGTGGACGGCGGCGAACTCCTTCGCCACGAGGTTCATCCCGTCGGCGACGGAGCTGACGACGCACACGTCCGCATGTCCGAGGGCCGGCGCCACCAGCTCCGGGGGATGCGGCTCGAAGTCGATGGTCAGTGGTTGTTCCGGGAAGCGCGCGTTGAGCCGTCGCGCGGCGGCCTCCACGGCGTCGCGTTCCTCCTGGTACTCCGGGACGCCGGTCCGCGAGGGGGCGGCCCACTGGACGAACCGCGTCGAGCGTCGCATCCCCGGCTCAGCCGCCAGGGCGCGCTCATAGGCCTCGAGCCGCTCCGGAATCGCCTTCGTGTAGTCCAGTCGCTCGACGCCGAAGTAGAGCGTCGGCGCGTCCGGCAAGTCGAGCGGCTGCACGTCCGTGCACGCAGCGGCGGCGAACTCGCGGAACCGATCGGGGTCGATCGAGATCGGGTAGGTGGCGACGCGGGCGGCGACGTCGGCGTCGATGAGTATGTCCTCCAGGTTCCGGCGGTCGCGCTCGGTCTGCACGCCGATGAGGTCGTACGCCCCCAGCGAGTCTGCCAGGAGCGGCCCGTGGCGCAGCAGCGACCAGGTCTCCACCGGGGGTACCGGGGTGTGCTGGAAGTAGCCGATGCGTCCCTGCCAGCCGAGCGTGCGCAGCTCCTCGGCGAACGGGATCAGGTGGTAGTCGTGCACCCACACGAGGTCGCCTGGACGGAGCAGGGGGAGCAGCGACCGCGCGAAGCAGGCGTTCACCTGCCGGTACGTCTCGTAACTGCCGACCGCCTCGGGCGCCACGCGCGCGGTCAGGCCGTGGAGCAGCGGCCAGAGGACCCGGTTCCCGTACTCCTCGTAGTACGCGCGCACCTCGTCCTCGGTCAGGTCGACCACGGCGTACTCGACCCCGCGCGCGAACGTGCGGCGGGGGACGCGGTCGGACGCTGCCTCGGCGCCTATCTCGCCGCTCCACCCGAACCACACGGAGGGTCCGGCGGCTTCGAGCGACGGGAGCAGGGCCGAGACGAGCCCACCCGGGCTGGCTCCCTCCGTGGGGGAGGGGACCCGGTTCGAGACGACGACGAGACGGGTGGACATAATGCCGCGTTCCTTCGCGGGGGAACGAGGGCCGGACGAGTGCCCCGCGTGCCGATGGTGTCGGTTAGGACGCCTGGGTAGGTTGCCTTCAACCTATGGCGGCCGACATAACGCGGCAGTTACGAGGAGGCGGCAAAACGACCGTCCGAGTAATAGAGGAATGAACTCGCAACGCTGGGCCTCGGAATTGCGCAGATCGGGGCCTCGTCGCAGCGGTACCGGCGTCGCGCGCGAAGAGGCGCCGGGCGGCCTTGCTCGCCGAGCTCGTCCGGCGAGAGTCTCCCCGAATCTCCGCCGCCTCAGCGGCGGAGATTCGGAAGGCGGGTCCGAGTTGAGCTCCCCGATTTGCCGCGGACGTCCGAACAGTCCAGTGCTGACCTCACGCGAAAGAGAGCGCACGGGTGGCGAGATAGAGGCCGACCCCGAATGCGAGGTGTGTGCCGAGGTTTCGCAGGCGGCCCGCGGTGGGGTGGGCAGTCTTCGATCCCGCAACGCCGGCGCCGAACGCTGGCTGCATGATCAGCCAGGGCGCCAGCACCGTGCCGAGGCCAACGGCGAGCGGGGGCAGGATCGTCGGCGAATGCGCCCAGTCCAGCCCCCAGACCGCGAGGAGCATGAACGCGAACACGACCCCGATGGAGTAGTGCGCGATCCAGCCGAGCGGTCGCTCACCTCGGACCGGCTCGGCGGCTGCAATTCGCTCGTGGAAGAACCGCCCGCGCGGGAAGTGCCCGATCCAGCGCCCGAGCATGGCGTAGTCCAGGGTTGGCACACGCAGCGTGCGTCGCAGGAGGAAGGCCCAGGCGTCGATCAGGGCGGATCCCGCGACCCCCATCACTACGCCGGTCCCGAGGAACTCGATGCTGTCGGTCACTCTGCCTCAGCCTTTCGGAACGAGATGATCGGCAGGCCCAGGTCCCGTATCTGGCTGAGCACGCCGTGCAGTGCCGCCTGGTCGGTCAGCGGACCTTCGAGGGTGGTGGTGCCGTCTGCCTCGTGTCGCACGGCCATCCCCTGCAGCCAGTCGGACCACCTCGCGTCGAGGTGACCCTCGACGCAGATGACGTAGATGTCGGTCATTGGTGCATCCCTCCGGGAAGCATGTGCCGGATGGCGCCGCGAGGAGGTGGACCACGGCGGGCCCACCTCCTCGCGCTCCCGTTGCTCGCTGTTACACGTCGCGGCGCTGAACGAGCACGTGAGCCGCGCCGACGAGTGCCAGCACCCACACCACGATCGTCACGGCGGCGACCATCGGTTCCGGGTAGATGGCGTTCTGGACCAGGTGCCCGCCGGTCAGGCTGTCGGCCGCCGACTGCGGGAACCGGCTCATCACGTGCTCCTGCGGCCAGGCGGGCAGGAGCTCGCCGAACACCTGGGGCAGCCACAGCAGGCCGAGGACCGCGGTGATCGCGCCCGCCGTGCTGCGGAGGATGACCCCGAGCGCCATGCCGAGCACGGGGAACAGCGGCGTGGCAGCGGCGAGGCCAAGCACGAACCGCTGGGTGTCCGGGTCGTCGAGGCCGGGCACCGGGATCCCATACGAACCCAGCACAGCCACGCCTGCGAGGAACATCGCGACCGAGGTGATGAGGCCGTGTGCCAGGGTGATGCCCGTGACCAGCGAGAGCTTCGCGATGAGCACCCGTGCTCGCCGCGGCGTCGCGGTGAGGGTGAGGCGCATCATCCCGCTGGAGTACTCACCGGACGTGGTGAGGACGCCGAACACGGAGGCTGCGATGAGCATCACGACCACGCCCGTCATCGTCATCAGGATCGGGGCGAAATGCGCCTGCCGTTCGGGAGACCAGCCGTCGAACGTGCTGCCCACGGCGAGGCACACGAGCGCCGACATCGCCACCGAGAGCAGCGATCCGAGTCCGAGCGTGACGTAGGTGGATCGGAGGGTGGTCAGCTTCACCCACTCCGAGGCCAGGGTGTTCATGAAGGTCGTCCGTTCCGTGGAGTCGCTGGTGGCGAGCTTCGTGTTGGTGAAGAGGGCTTCCGTCGTCATCTCAGTTTCCCGTTCCGGCGAACGCCGCCGCGGGCTTGGTGGCCACGGCCGGTTCCTCGCCCGCGTAATCGCGGCTGTCCTGGGTCAGTTCCATGAACGCCTCCTCGAGACTCGCTCGACGCAGGCTCAGCTCGTGGATCTCGATGCGGTGCTCCGCGGCGATGCTCGCGATCCGCGGCGTCTCGGCGCCGGTCACGATGAGCGCGCCGTCCTGGGAGGCCACCCCGGCGCCGGCCGCCTCCAGGAGCGGGATGAGCTGGGCCGCGCGCGGTGAGACAACCCGGACGTGGCTGCCGGAGCTGCGCTGCACGAGCTCGGCGACGTTCGTGTCCGCGATCAGGCGACCGCGCCCGATCACGACCACGTGGTCGGCGGTCTCCTCCATCTCGCTCATCAGGTGGCTCGACAGCAGGACCGTGCGGCCCTCCGAGGCCAGGTGCTGGAGGAACGACCGGATCCAGCGGATGCCGTCCGGGTCGAGCCCGTTGACCGGCTCATCGAGGATGAGTGTTCCGGGGTCGCCCAGGAGCGCCGTCGCAATCCCGAGCCGCTGCGACATGCCCAGCGAGAAGCCGCCGGCCTTGCGCCTGGCGACATCGCTCAACCCCACCAGCTCCAGCACCTCGCCTACCCGGGTGCGGGGGAGGCCGGCGGCCTCGGCGATCCATCGGAGGTGGTTGTACGCGCTGCGCCCGCCCTGGATTGCCTTCGCGTCGAGCAGCGCTCCGATCTCGCGCATCGGGGCGGGCAGATCGCGGTAGGAGCGTCCGTTGACGGTGACCTCGCCGCCCGTGGGGACGTCCAGCCCGAGGATCATCCGCATCGTCGTCGACTTGCCCGCCCCGTTCGGACCGAGGAAGCCGGTTACTCGTCCCGGGGCGACGGTGAACGAGAGGCCGTCAACGGCGAGCGTGTCGCCGTAGCGCTTCGAAAGGTTCTTCAGCTCAATCATGGGATGCCTTCCAGTCCGAGTGCTGCCCGCCAGCGGAGGGGTCCGGTGGCTTCGTTGACATGAGCCACTCTGCCGCCTGGCGCAGCTGCCGCCCTCGGCCGAAAGGTGAAACCTGGGGGGTGTAGACGGGGGTGTAGAAGGGCGGCCGTGGCCGCCGAGCCCCTCTAGAGGAGGTCCAGCGCGTTCGCCCGGGCGACGGCCTCAGTGCGATGCCCCACGCCGAGCTTCCCGTAGCTATTGGCGATGTGCCGCTTCACGGTCGCGAGCGTCACGACGAGCTGGTCCGCGATCTCCTGGTTCGTGAGGCCCGCTGCTACGAGGCGGAGCACCTCGAGTTCCCGGGCGGTCAGCGGTTCGGGCAGTCCTGACGGGGTCGGCTTGGCCGTGGGTGCGGAGGTGGGCCCGCCCTCGAACGCCGAGAGCAGGCGTCGGGTGTACGCGGAATGCATGCCGGCCCCGGCGGCCCGGCGCAGGAGGTCGCGCATCGGCTGGCCTTCGTCGACGAACACGCGGACGTAGCCCTCCGGCTCGGCTGACGCCAGAGCCCGCCCCAGCGCGCCGAGTGCTCCCTCGAGGTCGCCGGAAATATCCCTGGCCAGCGCCTGGACGACGAGGACCTGGAGCGCGCTCCCGTCCCGTCCCGACTCGTCTGCCGCCCGGAGCAGTCGGTCGAGCAGGCGTCCAGCCGCCTCGATCGGACCCGGCTCGCGTTGCGCCCTCCCCTGGGCGAGCAGGATCCGCGCCAGCGTGAGGTGCTCGAACTCCCGGCGATACGTGACGTCGTCGTCGACAGTGAGTCCGGCCGCGGCCGCCCACGCCACGGCGTCCGCCAGGCGCCCGCCCCTCACCCAGGTGTTCGCCCGCAACGCTGCGATCGGCCGGACGTCCGGCAGGAACCCTGCTCGATGCACGCGCTCCGCCTCGGCAAGCAGGTCGAGCGCGCCCTCCGCATCACCCTGCGCCCGGCGCACCCCCGCCATGGCCACGAACCATCGGTGCCGGTGTTCGTGGAGCGCGGCCCCCTCGCCGAGCTCCCGGCTCTTCGCGAGGTGTTGTGTCGCGAGGTCAAGCTCATTGCGTTCGAGGCACAGTCCGCTCATTCCGACGTGCAGGTCGGCGGTCCCCAGCGGAGTCGTCTGCGCCTGCTCGGAGGCGTAGCGCAACGCGCGCTGGTAGGTCGCTTCCGCCTCGCGGAGCCGGCCCTGACCCATGCGCATCTCGGCGAGCGAGATCGTGCTGGCGATGACGTCCGGGACGTATCCGGCCTCCCGCACCCGGGCCATCGCGGCCTCGTACGTGCGATGAGCCTGCTCCAGGTCCCCGCTCGCCTGGAGCGCGAGGCCGAGGAGCGCCGAGGCGGCGCCGCGGCCCAGCTCGTCGTCCTCGGGGAGCTGCTCGAGGGCGAGCCGTGCGTGCTCCATGGTGCCAGGCAGGTCGCCGCGTACCTGGGCCAGGCCAGCGCGGTAGACGGCGACCATCCCGGGGAGGCTCCGGAGCTGGCGTTCGTCGACGAAGGCTGGCCCGGCGGGGACCACGTCCGACTCGCGGTCGACCGGCTCTGCCGCATCGAGAGCTGCGTCGACCTCGCGGAGCAAGGGTTCGACGGCGTTCAGTTCGCCGAGTGTCAGCAGCACGCTCGCGTAGCTCGTGCCGAGTACGGGGCGTCGTCGTCGCACGTCGGTGGGGAGGGCCTCGATCCATCCGCGCAGGGTTCGCTCCTGCCGGGTCCGCTGGAGTAGCGGGACGGCAAGCTCGACCTGGGTGGCGGCCCGCTCGAAGTCACCGCCTGCGAGCGCGTGATGGATTGCGGTTGGCAGATCGCCGTGCTCCTCGCACCACCGGCTCGCGCGTCGGTGCAGCGCCGCGACCTCATCAGGATGGGCTTCGCGGAGGTGGGCCTGCAGGACGTCCCCGAACAAGTGGTGGTAGCGGTACCACTGGCGCCGGTCATCGAGCGGGACGACGAACAGGTTGCTTCGCTCGAGTCGGGCCAGCATCGCCGCCCCGCCGTCCCCGCCGGTCACCGCGTCGCAGAGGGGTCCGCCAAGCCGGTCGAGGATCGACGTCGCGAGCAGGAACCGGCGGACGTCCTCTGGCTGCCGCTCGAGGACCTCCTCGACGAGGTAGTCGACGATGTAGCGATCGTTGCCGGTAAACGCGGCGATGAACTCATCGACGTCGTCGCGTCCCTGCATCGACAGGGCCGCGAGCTGGAGGCCTGCGATCCACCCTTCCGCGCGCGTGTCGAGCCGGACGACGTCCTCCGCGGATAGCGTCAGCCCCATCGCCCCGTTCAGGAACGAGGCCGCCTCCTCGGCGGTGAAACGGAGGTCGGACGCCCTGACCTCCACCAGGTCCCCGCGCGCCCGCAGGCGCGCGAGGGGTAACGGCGGGTCGGAGCGACTTGTGATCACCAGGTGCACGGTCGGGGGAAGGTGCTCGAGGAGGAAAGCGACGCCCTCGTGGACGGTGATGCCCTCGACCATGTGGTAGTCCTCCAGCACCAGCGTGAGCTCATCCGGAAGCGCGGCAAGCTCGTTGAGCAGACCGCCGAGCAGGTCCTCCGCGCGGGCCGACTGGGCGGGCTGGAGGAGTGCCAGCGTGCCGCGCCCGATCCCCGGACGGACCGACTGGAGGGCGGCCACCAGGTAGGTCCAGAACGACGTCGGCTGACTGTCGCCCCGGTCGAGGGAGAGCCACGCGAGCGGACGCTCGCGAACGTCGTCCGACGCGAGCCATTCTGCGAGGAGGGCCGTCTTGCCGAAGCCGGCAGGTGCAGAGACGAGCGTCAGCCTGGACTGCGCCCCGCGGTTGAGGCGCGCGAGGAGCCTCGGTCGTGCCACTGAGCCGGGTCGCCACCGAGGGGCGAAGAGCTTGGTCTCGAGGAGCGGAGTGGCCGCGACCGGTTCGGCGTGCGATCCACCCATCACGGAAGTATACGGGCGCAGCGGCGTCGGACGCCGTGCTCGCGCGGGCACCCTTCCGCGTCCGCGTGCTCGGCTCGCTCCTCGAACGGGAGGCCGTGTGGTCGGAGGACGGCCCTTAGCTCGACTGCGCGCTTGAGGACGGTGCCGCGGCCAACGCCTCCTGCGCCTTCACGTAGCGTTCCATCGACTCGCGCACATCGATGAGCGGGTAGAGGTGGTAGTCGGCCCAGGGTTGCGCGGGCCAACTGCTGAGAATCTCGTCGAGTTCCTCCAGGGATTCGACGTTCACGATGCCTCCTGCCCCGAGGCCCCCCGCGAAGGCCCACGCCTGCTCGATCTTGCCCGCGTACGCGTCGATCCAGGCGAGCGTTGCCTGGCCCATACCGGCAGCCACATCGGGAGGAGGGATTTCCCTGCTCGCGGTCGAGACCATCAAGAAGCGCATCGGGCCGTTCCTCCTCCGGTGGACGGTGGATGCCGGAGGAGCGCCGCAGTGCCTCGGGCGCCGCGGAGCCTACGGAGCGTTGCGCTTACTTGGCGCAACAAGAGCCGGGACCGTGTGACGTCCCCATGCCGGGTGTGGAGCCTGGCGCCGGGGGGCATCAGGCTCCACACTCCCGGCCGTTCCTTACTTGCGGACCTCGAACACCCGGTTCGTCGGCGTCTCCGTTGCCCGCCGGAACGAGGTTGCCCCGGCGCGGGTGAAGACCTGGCGGAGCTCGTCGTCCGTGGCGATCGTGCCCAGCGCCTCACCGCCTTCGGCGATGGCGTGCGGAGTGCACACCAGCACGGAGCACGCGCTGAACAGGCGCCCGATCGGGTTGAGGTTGTCTTCGACGGTGTCCCCGGCCATCGGCTCAACGGCCATGATCGTGCCGTCCGGTTTCAGGGCGTCCAGGGCGCGCTTCCCGGCCCCCACCGGGTCGCCGAGGTCGTGCAGGCAGTCGAAGAACGTCACCAGGTCGTAGTCCCTCCCCGGCAGTTCCTGCGCGGTGGCGACCTCGAACGTGACGCGCTCCGAGAGGCCGGCCTCGGCGGCGGCCCGGCGCGCGGCCTCGATGGATGGCCCGTGGGCGTCCACGCCGACGAAGCGGCTCTTCGGGTACGCCTTCGCCATGATCAGCGTCGACGTCCCGAACCCGCACCCGACGTCCGCGACGTTCGCGCCGGACTCGAGCTTCTCCGTGACGCCATCGAGCGCGGGAAGCCACGACTGGATGATGTTGCCCACGTACCCGGGCTTGAAGAACCGGGCGGTCCCGGAGAAGAGTCCCTCGTCGTGCTCACGCCATGCGAGCCCGCCACCGCTGCGGATCGCTTCGGTGATCCGCGGCTCGGCCTTCAGGATCGAGGTGAGGAGCGTGAACCCTCCCACGAACGACGCGGGCGAGTCGTCGTTCGCGAAGACCATCGCCTGCTCCGGTGTGAGGTAGTACCGCTGGGTCGCGCGGTCGTACTCGATGTAGCCGGAGGCGGCCTGGTTCAGCAGCCAGTGCCGCAGGTAGCGCTCGGTGGTCTTCGTCGCCGCCGCCAGCTCAGCCGGCGTCGCCGGTCCTCGTTCGTCCAGCGCACGGTACAGCCCGAGCTTGTCGCCGATCACGACGAGCGCCGAGCTTGCGATGGCGCCGAAGTCGCCAACGACTTGCCCGACGAGCGCCTGGACTCGTTCCTGCTGGGGCGCGCTTGCCGTCCGCGTAGATTCGACCTGGCTGGTCATCTCGGTCAGTCCCTTCTGCCGCCGCATGCCGCACACCCGCTGTCGCGATACTGCCGATCGGCGGCGGGCGCGGCTTCCGTAGTCCTACGGAAAGGAGCCGCGGGGGGATTACGGAATTGTCGGGGAGGCCGAGCCGTTACGCGGGGTGGTGCTGTACGACCCAGGCGGCGAGCGCGGCTCGCGAGTGAAGGTCGAGGCGTGACATCGCGCTCGCGACGTGACTCTCGACGGTTCGGGTGCTGACGACGAGCGCGTCCGCGATGGCGCGATTCGTCATCCCCTGCGCGACGAGCCGCGCCACCTCGAGTTCTCGCCGTGTGAGCGGACCGGTAGCGCCGACAGCCGGAGGCGCGGAGGGATGCGGCAGCAACGCCAGCGCCGCGAGGCGGAAGCGCTCGGCGCGGTCTTGCTCCAGCCGGTCGGCGACAGCGTCGACGCGCTCCGCGGCCGCCATCTCGGCCGCTCGCGCCAGCTCCCGCACACCCAGCGCGGTGCGCGTGTGGGCGAGGTCGACCATCAGGCGCCACTCGAGGCCCGCGTTCTCTTCCGAGTGGGCCTGGTGCAGCGCGGCCTCGATCTCCACGCTGGCCTCCTCGGGACGCCCGAGGTCGAGCAGCGCCCGGCCGCGAGCGCGACGAATCCGCAGCCCCGCTTCCCCGAGGGGCGCCTCCGCGATCAGATCCAGCGCCCTCCCCGCTCGGCCCTCGGCGAGCAGCAGTTCGACCTCGAGGGCGTGCCGCCAGCCGAGAGACATGCTCAGCGCACCGGGCTCTCCCATGCTCGCGAGCTGCTCGGCCGCACCGCCAACGTCGCCGCGGAGGAGGTGTGCGTCACCAAGGAGCGACCGGATCTGGTGTACCCAGAGATCAGAGCCGAGCTCGTTCGCCTCGGAGAGCGCATCCGGCAACAGCGTGAGCGCGTCGTCGGGATCGAGGAGGTCGATCCCGACGGCGGCGAGGACACAGACGGCCCCAAGCGCCCACTGCCGGTGTCCGGCCGACCGTGCGAGCTGGAGCGCGTTGCCGGCGAGCTCGGTGGCGCGGGCGTGCTCGCCGTGAGTGGCGCAGGCGAACGCCAGTTGCCACTCGGCGTAGGCGACTGCGATCGGGTCGTTCGCGGAGCGAGCAGCAGCGAGGCCGGCCTCACCGAACTCGATGGCCGCCGGGAGCGTCATCGCCGCCGGCAGCATCGAGGTCTGGAGTGTCCCGGCGGTGACGGGGAGCGTGCTGAGCGGCGAGCTCGCGGCGCGCGGGTCGTCCAGGCGCTGAAACGCCTCAGCCGCGCTCTGGAGAGGCTGGCGGGCCGTCAACGGACGACCGCCGAGCAGCGCTGTCATCCCCAGGAGGTCCAGGGTCTCCGCGGTCGAGCGCTCGTCGCCGCTCTCCTTCGCGAACACGAGCGCCTCGTCCAGCCGAGCGCGCGCCTCTTCGTACTGACCGGTATTGGCGTACCAGTTGCCCGCCCGCGCGAGTGCGCGGGCGAGATGGAGCGGGTCGCCCGCAGCGCGAGCCGTACCCACCGCCGCATCCAGGTACCTGTGGGTCTGGCTGTAGTCGCGCGAGGCCCAGAGCAGGCCGAGCCCGAGCAGCGCGTCGACCAGGGTCAGCGCGTCGCCCGCAGCCGTCGCGAGGTCGACCGCCTGCTCGAAGTCCCGCGCGGACTCCTCGAAGTTCCCGGTCGCCTCGAAGGCTCGAGCTCGAGCGAGCGGCAGCTCCGCGGGCGGTCGGAGCCCTCCGCGCACGGCGGCGGTGCTCGCTCGTCGGAGATGCTCGAGCGCCGTGGGTGCGTCATGGAGCTGAAGCGCGCGTGTCCCCGCCCGCAGCCCGTAGCGCAGAGCGGAAGGCCAGTCCTCGCTGCCGAAGAGGTGAAAGGCGAGGCGGTCGGTCGCGTCCTCGCCCGTCGCCTCGATGCGGTCGAGGAGGGCCGCAGCGACCCGGGTGTGAAGCGCACGACGGTCGGTGGCCAGCAGTCGGTTCCGAATCACATCGCGAGTGAGGGCGTGCCAGAAGCGGAACTCGGTCGGCCGCACCTCGTCGAGGAGCTGTTCGGCCACCAGTTCACGCAGTGGGCCGAGCAGCTCGCGCTCGTCCGCGTGCGACACTGCCCCGAGGAGCGGCAGGTCGAAGTCGTCCCCCACTACCGCCGCGAGGTCCAGCAGTTCACGCGCCCGCGTCGAGATCGCATCGAGCCGCCTCGCGACGGCCTCCTCGATGCTCGCCGGCAGCCGTGCCTCGTCGAGGTGTACGAGCGCCTCGGTTGGATCGGACTCCTCGGCGAGCGCCGATCGCAGGATCTCCTCGACCAAGAACGGGACGCCGCCGGTCCGGCGATGTAGCGAGCGCACCAGGTCGGGGCGCATCACCGGGCGCCCGACGATCGCCTCGATCATCCTCGCGACGCCTGTGGCCTCCAGCGGGTGGAGTCGCATCTCCGCGACGAGATGCTCGCGTTCGAGGACTGCCTGCGCCCGCGCGAGCGCGCGTGGCCGCTCCTCCTCTCGGAACGTCATGACGAGCAGCAGCGGAAGGCTTCGTGCCTGGCGCGCCAGGAAGACCAGCGCCTCCAGTGTCAGGTCGTCCGCCCAGTGGACGTCCTCGACGATCACCAGCAGAGGCGCCTCGGAGCCGATGTGCTCGACGAGGGTGCGCAGGCCCTCGAAGAGCCGCGCGCGGTCGGCATCCGCATCGCCGCCAATAGACGGCTCTGAGTTCGGAGCACCCGGTATGGACCGGGCGACGGCGTCGGCCTCGGAGGCGAACCCCTCGGCGCGTGCGGCCGGGGAGTGCGCCCGAGCAATCGAACGCAGGAGGTCCGCGATGCCGGCGTACGGCCCGCGCCCGGCCTGCTCGTAGCAGTGGCCTTCGATGGCCAGCCACCCCTGCTGCTGTGCCGCAGCCGCGAGGAAACGCACGAGGCGCGACTTCCCCACGCCGGCCTCGCCCGAGACGAGGATCACCGGCGTTGACGCGGTGCCGTCGAGCAGGTCGGCGAGATCAGCGCACTCCTGATCTCGCCCGACGAGGATCGGACAGACGAGAGGACGACTGAGCCGTGACACACGTCCTCCCAAGCGCCAGGCCGACGGCAGTGACAATAGCGAATCGTCGGGTTTGCGATCGGCCTGGAGGAGGTGCAGGGCCTATCAATCCGCGGAGGGGCGACCGATGCCGCAGGGCCGAGCGCCCTGCCTTCTTGACACTTCCAGGTGGGCACAGCTCTTCATGCGTCCGGGGATCGAGCGGGTCGAGGTCGCGAGGCGATCTCACTGAGAACGGACTCACTGAGAACGGAACGGGGCGGCGAGTCACCTCGCCGCCCCGTTCCGACGCCGTCGGGACGTCGCTACCGCATGCGGGCGAAGTGGCTCACGCACTGGCCCTGGTTGCGGAAGGCCGGCGCGGCGAACTGCTGCCAGCCGCCGTTCTTGCACTCGTCCTTGCCACCCACCGTGTAGGAGACGGTGACGCTCGCCGTGTTCCCGGCGAGGTCGCTCGCCTCGAACGTCGTCGAGGCGATCCCCACAGCGGACGTGTCGACGACCGCCGGCCCTGTGCACGTGTCGATGCCGGAGTCGGCGTCGTCACAGGTGAACGAGGTGGCGATCACCGCGCCGAGGCCGTACAGGGCGCCCTCCACCGGGGAGGTGACGGCGATGGTCGGCGGAACATCGTCCTCCGGCTCACACGGAACCACGCTGCCGGCCAGCAGGCCCTCGATCGAATCCGTCGTGATCTGGCTTCCTGGCCTCGTGATGAACATGGCCCCGCCGATAGCGACCTGAGCGGACACGCTCACCGTCTCATAGCGGTCTTCGCAGGCGCTGCTCGCACGGTTGTCGGTCACCGTGTGCAGATAGTCGCGGGAGGTGCCCTCGAAACTGACGAGCGAATCCACGCTCCCGTCTGTGACGAGGATTGAGAACGTGGAGTGATAGGGGTTGACTGTGGTGTATCCGCGAGCGTCGAGCCGCAAACTGAGGTCCGCGGTGCCCGCCGGCACAAACAGGCTCAGTGTGAGTTCGCAGTCCTTGCTCCACTCGCTGCTGGGCACGCCGCTCCCGTGGGACGCCACGAACTGGTCGAAGATCAGCGTGAAGCTCAGACGGTTGCTGCTCAGTGACTGCCCCACGCTGCCCGCCGGACAGCCGGTTCCGCTGTAGGCGATTGAGTGGATGTACGCGCCCGATGGGTCAGGAGCGGCTTCCACCGTGCCTCGGTTCGCACCCAGTGCCACCGCGAGCATCGCTGCGGCGAGCGCGACCGAGAACGCCAGGCGGGGGCTGAGTTTCCTGCGGGTCATCAGAGTCCTTCCACGAGCGGCCAGCGCGGCCGCGGCGTGCGCCACGCTATCAACGCTCCGTCGTACGTTCCCTGTCAGCGGGAGGGCTGTCGGTCGGCGCACGTCCGGAGCGCGAGAAGCCAGCGCGAGTCGCTCACTCGATCGTCGAGGGGGCGCGGTGAACGGATTCGCACGCTCGCCCTGTCACGAAGCCTCGGCGCCGCGCAGAGCGGCCTCCGAGCTGGCGTACCGAGAGGTCCGGAAACGCAGCAGCGGCACCGGGTCCCGGTGCCGCTGCGCTGTGTTCGTTGGTAGCAGGGGAGGGATTTGAACCCTCGACCAACGGCTTATGAGTCCGCTGCTCTACCACTGAGCTACCCTGCCGCGTCGCCAGTCGTTACTGGGTTCCGTCATTCCGCTGTCCCCGGCGGGACTTGCTCGATTGCCATCGAGATTGCCATTGGCTCGGGAACCGCCGAAGAGGCCGTCTAGTCCGACGAGGGCCTCGCGCATGAGCGCGGGGCCTGGCTGAGTGTAGACGCCCTGCGTCGTTTCGATCGAGGCGTGTCGGCGTATCCCCTGGATGATCCGGTCGCTGACCCCCTGCGCGTGCAGCACCGTCGAGGTCGAGTGTCTGAGGTCGTGGAACCGCCGCGGCAGTGGCGCCTCATGGCGCCCAACCGCGGGTGAGCAGCACGAGGTCGTGGCGGGTCCAGTGGCGATCCAGTCGGGGTGCTGCCGCGACCACTCGACGAGGGCGCCGTACTTCCCGCCGCGCTCGACGTCCTCGGCGGGCTCGTCTCCGTAGGCGGGTGGTGTAGCAGTTGTCGACGAGGATCGCGGCGCGGTCGTCCATGAGGGGGAGGGCCGCCCTGCCGCGTCCTCTGAGTTGGTTGGCCCGTTCACGCTCGGTGGCACGCGCGGAAGCTCTGGGTGGCCCCGGCTCCTTGGACGTCTGCTTGCCCACGTTCTGACCAATTCACCGGCATGATTGCAAAACTTTGTCACCACGTCGTACCATCGTGATCAGGACTTACGCGGAGGGATCCTCCGCAGGAAGGCACACACCATGAAAGTCGCGATCACCGGCAGCAGCGGGCTCATCGGCTCTGCTGTTGCGAGGCGGCTGCGAGCCTCCGGCCACGAGGTCATCGAGATGGCGCGCGGAGCCAGGAGCGACCCGAAGACGATCTGGAACCCGACCGAGGGCTGGATCCGCGAGGGAGCCCTCGCGGGCGTGGACGCTGTCGTGAACCTCGGCGGTGAGAGCATCGGCAGTGGCCGCTGGACCGCCGCTCGGAAGGCCAAGCTGCGCAGCAGCCGGATTGACTCGACGCGCGTGCTCGTGGACGAGCTGAAGCGGCAGGGCATCCGCCCCGCGGTGTTCATCCAGGGCTCAGGCGTCGACTTCTACGGCGACCGCGGCGAGGAGCGCCTGGACGAGGATTCCGGCCCGGGCAGCAACTTCCTCGCGAAGCTCTGCGTCGACTGGGAGGCCGAGGGCAACCGCGCGGCGACCGAGCTCGGCTCGCGCGTAGTCATCGCCCGCACCTCGTTCGTCATCGACCGTGAGGCGCCGGCCTTCCGGCTGCTCGTGCTGCCCGTCCGGTTCGGCGTCGGCGGGAAGCTTGGTTCGGGGCGGCAGTGGTTCCCCTGGGTCCACCTGGAGGACGAGGCGCGCGCCATCGAGTTCCTGCTCGCCGCCGACGTCTCTGGTCCGGTGAACATCGCGGGGCCGGAGACGATCACGAACACCGGCATCACGAAGATCCTCGGCTCCGTGCTGAAGCGCCCGACGTTCTTTCCGGTCCCGGGCTCCGCGCTGAAGCTCCTGATGGGTGAGATGGCCCAGGTGTTGCTGCTGAACAGCAAGCGCGTGGTGCCCGCCCGACTGGCGGTCGCCGGCTTCCGCTGGGAGTACGAGACCGCCGAGGCGGCGATCCGGGAGGCCACGGGGAAGGCCTCGAAGGTCGCGCGGCAGCCCCTGCCGAGCCGGTAGGGGCCGCACCTCTGAGCCGGGAGGGGTTTCGAGGGAGGACAGGCCATGAGCCTGCATCGCATGTCTGACGTCCAGCGACTCCCGATCTCCATCGAGGAGGCCTGGGACTTCTTCTCCGACCCGCGCAACCTGGCCGTGATCACGCCACCTGACATGGGTTTCGCGATCCAGCATGAACTCCCCGCGCGCATGCACCCGGGGCTCATCATCAGGTATCGGGTGCGGCCGTTGTTCAACCTCCCGCTGACGTGGGTCACGGAGATCACGCATGTCGTGGAGCCCACTCTGTTCGTGGACGAGCAGCGGTTCGGGCCGTACCGGTTCTGGCACCACCAGCACCACTTCCGCGAGGTCCCGGGTGGCATCGAGATGCGCGACATCGTGCACTACGACGTCGGGTTCGGGCCGCTCGGAGACCTCGTGAACCTGCTGGTGGTGCGGCGGCGCGTCCGAGGGATCTTCGAGTTCCGGCGCCGCGTGCTCGAGCAACGCTTTGGAGGCCTCCCCCGGCACGCCTACTGAGGCTCGCGGTGCCACAGGGCGGTCCGGGCCCGCGTCGAGTGGGCCAGGCCCGACGCCCGACGCTCTGTTCCGGATCGGTGCGGGCGTCGGGCGCGTCAGTGGTGGCTGCTGCGTTGTGGTTCGAGGCCCCGTACGCTCCGAGGGCGATCGCCCCGGCCTCCTCGCCGGTCGACTTGAGAGGATCCCCGTGCCAGAACCGCAGCAGGCCAGACCACGCTCCGAGGAGCCGGTCGAGCGCCGCATCGTGATTGACGGCGTCTCGTTCGCGTACTTCGAGTGGGCGGGCGCCGACCCGACCGTGCTCCTGGCGCACGCGACGGGGTTCCACGGGCGCACGTGGGACGCGGTGGCGCGGTTGCTGCCCGGCTACCACGTGCTCGCCCTCGATCTTCGGGGCCACGGCCGCTCCGACCACACCGGCGAGCCGGCTTCATGGGAAGTGTTCGGGATCGACACCGCGAACATCGCCCGTGAGCTGGGCCTCCGTGGTGCGCTCGGCGTCGGCCATTCGATGGGCGGGCACTCGGTCACGATCGCGGCGGTGCGGGAGCCGGAGGCGTTCGGTGGTCTGCTGCTCGTGGACCCCGTGATGCCCCTCGACGGCGTCCCGCCGCGGGAGGGACAGGGCGGCGCCGCGGACTTCGTCCGCAGACGGCGCAACGAATGGTCGAGCCCGGCGGAGATGGTCGAGCGATTCCGCGACCGCTTCCCGTACTCCTCCTGGCGTCCGGAAGTGCTCGAGGATTACGCGCGCTGGGGACTGCTCCCGAACCCGTCGGGCGATGGCTACGTCCTCGCGTGCACGCCGGACATGGAGGGCGGCACCTACGCGGCGAGCGCCGGCGGCCCCGCGATGGGGACGGAGGTGATCCCGCGCGTCCGTGTGCCGGTCACGGTGGTGCGCGGTCGAGAGCCCGTGCCTGGCGAGGAGGCGGCCCCGTTCTCGCGATCGCCCACTCCTCCCCGGCTCGCCTCGCTGTTCGCGGATGGGCAGGACGTCCTGTATCCCCACCTCTCGCACTTCATCCCGATGGAGGCGCCCGAGCTGGTGGCGGACCAGGTGAGGGTGCTCCACGCTCGCCTGCGCGTGCACGCTGCGGACCCCGCGTGACCGCCGGCCGGATATCGGCCGGCGGTCCTGGCTGTCTCGGGTTCGTTCTGCGCGGTATCCTCGACGTGTCGGGCGCTTACCAACCGTAGGTACCGCGCTCGCGAGCAAGGATGAGGCCATGAGCGAAGTCGAAACCCCGACCCCGACGATCCGCTTCACCGAGGAAGCACACTCGAAGCTCGCCGAGGTAATGGACAACCACGCCAACCCGGTCGCGGGGCTGCGCCTCGAGATCGCAGACCGCACCGGCGGCCAGTTCCGCCACCTGCTCTCGATGGTGGAGGAGGGCGCCGCCATCGACAACGACGTTCGCGTCGACACGCCGGACGGCATCGCCGTCTTCGTCCCGCCGCAGGACGCGCGCTACGTGGATGGCGTCGAGGTGCACTTCTTCGACGACGGCGACGGCAACCAGGGCCTCGAGTTCCGGAACCCGAACCCGATCTGGTCCGACCCACGCGAGTTCGCCATCCAGGAGCTGTTCGACCAGCACCTCAACCCGCAGATCGCCAGTCACGGCGGCCAGGTCCGCCTCCACGGCGTCGTCGGCCGCACGGCGTACGTCGAGTTCGCGGGCGGCTGCCAGGGATGCGGGATGGCGAGCGCCACGCTCAAGCATGGCGTCGAGGCGACGCTTCGGGAGCACGTCCCGGACATCGAGCAGGTCACGGACGTCACCGACCACGCCTCCGGCACGAACCCGTACTACAAGCCGGCGCCTGCCGGCCACGGGCACGCCCACTCGCACTAGGCACCTGAGTCACAAAGGCACGAAGAAGCCCGGCCGATCGGCCGGGCTTCTTTGTGTGTCGTCCGAGACGGGCCGCTAGTGGGCGCCGCCGCCGCAGCCACACGAGCCGCCACCCTGGGCGTTCGGGGCCGTGATCTGGAAGCCCTCCTGCATCACGTCCTGGATGTAGTCGATCGACGCGTCCTCCAGCTGGGTGGCGGACATCGGGTCGACGATGAACTTCAGGGTGCCGAACTCGACGATGGCGTCCTCAGCGGCGGCGTCGTCCAGGCCCATGCCGAACCGCGGGCCGGAGCAGCCGCAGCCGCCCTGCTGCATGAACACGCGGATGGCCTTGCCCTGCTCCCGCATCTGCTCGCCGACGAGCGTGTCGAGGCGCTGCTGCGCGAGGTCGGTAATGGTCAGGTTCACGGTTCCCCCTCAGGGTTCGCGACGAATGTCGTCAGTACGCCCATCATGCCGTACCGAAGGTAAGCGCTGCAAGGCCTGCTGCGTCGCGTCCGGTGCGGGCTCATTCGGCTGCGGCGGCTTCTGCTTCGCGGATGACCCGCACCAGCTCCGGCCCGAACCGTTCGACGCGGGACTCCCCGAGTCCCCAGACGCCGAGGAGCGCATGCACGTTGCGAGGCCGGACGGCGACGAGTTCGCGGAGCGTCCGGTCAGAGAAGACGGTGTAGGCGGGGAGCCCCTCGGCCTTTGCGCGCTCGGACCGCCATGCGCGGAGCGCCTGGAACAGCGGATCGTCCGGCCGCACCTCCGGGCCCTCGTCCGCCGTGGTTCGGCCGCGGCTGCCGAGTGTCGTCTGCGTCGGGAGCGAGGGAGCGGGCGTGGCCTCAGGGTGCTCACGCTCCCACTCGTCCACGATCGCGAGGACGTCGCGTCCGAACCACGAGGCGCGCTTGCTGCCGATCCCCCAGATCGCCTGCAGGGCGTCGACGGAGCGGGGGCGGTACGTGGCGATCTCGCGGGCAGTCCGGTTCTCGAACACGCGGTACGGATCACGGTCGCCCTGCCGGGCGATCGCCTCGCGGAGGTCGAGCAGACGGTCGTACAGCTCCTCGGCGAAGGCGGGCGGCTCGGCGTCGTCGTGGCGTCCGAGGCAGTTGTCGCACCGCTCGCACCGCTCGGGGGCCTCTTCGCCGAAGTACCGGAGGATGACGGCGCGCCGGCACCCCGTGGTCTCCGCGTACTCGGTCATCTCGCGCAGGCGCCCCTCGGTGTAGGCGCGATGGCGCGCGATCCCCGACGTGTCGATGGGCGCGTCCTCCCGGCCCGACGTGATCTTCAGCGCGATCGGGTCGAGGAGTCTGGATTGCCGGAGCGCGGAGACGATCATGCCGTAGGCCGGGTCGTCGTCGGCGACGCCGAACGGGAGGCGTCCGGTGTTCGGATCGGCGATCTGCAGCCAGCGATGCCAGGTCTGGCGGACCTGCTCATCCGAAGGGTGCGCCTCGTCGATGAAGCCCTGCTGGAAGCGCCGGTCGCTCCGTGCGTAGAGCAGGGTGCACTCCGACGGCTCGCCGTCGCGCCCCGCCCGCCCGGCCTCCTGCGTGTAGGCCTCCAGGCGTCCCGGCATGTTCACGTGGATGACATAACGCACGTCCGGCTTGTCGATCCCCATGCCGAAGGCGTTCGTCGCCACGATCACCGGCACCTCGCCCACGGTGAAGCGACGCTGGACCGCCGAGCGCAGCTCGCGCTCGAGGCCCGCGTGGTAGGCCTGGGCCTTCACGCCGGCGTCCCGCATCGCCTGTGCGATGTCCTCCACCGAACGCCGGGTGCGGGCGTACACGATGCCGGCGAGGCCGGGACGGCGCTTCGCGTAGTCGATCACCCACTGCACCCGGTCCTCGACGCGGTCGATGCGCTCGACGACGAGCGTGAGGTTGGGGCGGTCCACGGTCGTGACCACCTCGGCGGCGTCTTCGAGCCCGAGGCGCGCGGCGATGTCGCGGCGCACCTGCGGGTTCGCGGTCGCGGTGAGCGCGAGCGTGCGCGGCATCCCCAGCCGCTCCCGCACGGTGCCGAGCTGGAGGTAGTCGGGGCGGAAGTTGTGTCCCCACTCCGAGATGCAGTGCGCCTCGTCGATCGCGAGGAGGTTCACGCCCGCCTCGCGGAGTCCCGCCACGAAGCGCTGGTTCTGGAACCGCTCGGGCGCGACGTAGAGCAGGGGCGTGCGCCCCTGCACGAAGTCGAGGTAGCGGCGGTTCTGCTCGTCGCGGTTCAGGTTCGAGTTGATGAAGGCCGCTGGCACGCCCGAGGCCTGCAGGCCCTCGACCTGATCCTGCATCAGCGCAATGAGCGGCGACACTACCACCGTCCGGCCCACTTCGAGCGCCGGGAGGACGTAACACAGGCTCTTCCCGGAGCCGGTGGGCATGACGGCCACCACGTCGCGATCGGCGAGCGCCTCGAGGACACGTGACTGGCCGCCTCGGAAGTCGGGGTAGCCGAACGTCTCACGGAGTCGAGCGCGGTATCGGTCGAGCGCGTGTGGCAGTGGCGCGCCGGGGGCGGCGCGAGGTGACCCGTCCGAGGGCGCCTGCGGCGGCGGGGCGTCGGCGAGCGCGCCGCATGCCTCGCACCAGGGTGCATCGCCGGCGAGCGGCTCGCCGCATTCCACGCACCGCACCGCCACGTCTCGCGTCACACGCGCTCCGGACACTCGTCACCGGTCGTGGCTGGGGCCACCATCGTATCGTGCTCTGTGGATAACGTTGACCGGGCGCCGGCGCGAGCGCGAACATCGCCCGCGTCCGGGCGGCAGTCGAAAGGCCCGACATGCGGTCTAGGTGGTTGATCCCCGGCCTGGCGTGCGCCGCCGCGCTTGCGAGCGTCCTGGGCGCCTGCGGCGGCAGCGACTACGGCGCCGCCACGCCCACCGCGACGTCTACCTCGACCCACGCGCTCGTCGGCACGCCCACCGCGACCGCTCCAGCTGCGATCGAGCGCGCCGAGGAGATCGACTTCACCGACGTCGCCATCATCGGGCCGCTGATCGACCACTTCGGAGGCGGCGAGGTGGATCCGAGCCGCGTGCAGTACGTGGACCTCACCCGCGACGGCACTGATGACGCGTTCGTGATCGTCGAATCGGGCGGCACGGCCGGCGACTCGGGCGCGGCGCTCTTCACCGTCGAGGACGGGCAGCCCCACGTCGCTGGCTACATCGAGTCGGGCGGTCGGATCGACGTCCGCTTTCCCGAGATCGGCGGAGGCATCGTCGTCACGACCGAGGGCGTGTGGGATCCCGGGGATCCGGAGTGTTGCCCCTCGAACCTGCGCGAGTCGACGTACGAATGGGAGGACGGCGCGTTCGTCCTCCGCGACGAGCAGGTCGTCGACAACCCGGATGTCGAGGACGAATGACGCCGAGACCGGCCGCCAGCCGCTAGACGTCGGCCGCGCCCTCGTCCCGGGCGACGGCACGCTCGAGGGCGGCCCGTTCCTCGGCGTCCCAGCGCGTGAGCAGGCCATCGAGCGCCTGGGCGCATTCCGCCGGCGCCGCGAGGGCCACCTCGGAGAGCACCGAGCGGAGCGTCGCCTCCGGCCACGCTCCACCGGCAGGGTCGTCGAGGCGATGGGCCAGCCCGCGGGCGTGCGAGGCGAGCATGCGCCGGTCCTGCTCGAGCCGCTGAAGGAGCGCCGGGACCGTCGGGGCGCCGTACATCACCGCGGCGACCGAGGCAGGGTGGCGGTCGAGGCGCCCCGAGGGGGCCGAGACGCCGGCGGCCGCGGCCGCGAACGTCGAGCACGCCAGCTCGGTCAGCACCACAAGCGCCGCCACGCGCTGCCGCGGCGCCCGGCGGTCGGCATCGGCTCTGCCGGTGTCTGCGCGATCGGCCCTCGCCTCGCCCACCTCGTGCAGCGCCACCGTGATGCGGCGAATGAGCTCGCCGGAGGCCTCCTCGACGGTATCGAGGGGGAGCTCGTCGAACGCGCTCAGGTCGGGCACCGGCGTCGGATTGCTCGTCATCGGCCCCTATCCTAGACACGTGAACGACATCGGCATCACCCGGCACGCGGTCATCCTCGCGGCGCTCGTCATCAACCTCTGGATCGGCGGCGACCTGATCGAGATGGGGTTCGGGCACGCCGCCCGTGCTGCCTTCGAACTGGTGCTGATCCTCGGGTACATGGTGCTCATCCTCGGCATCAGTGCGCCGCTGCCGTGGCGCCGTAAGAAGGACGAGACCGAGCGCCGGTGAGTGGGCTGCCGGCGGGCATCGATCCTTCGCTTCCGGAGCTGCACCTGGATGTCCTCTACGAACGCGACGAGGACGGGCGCCTCGCTCGTGTGCGTTCAGCGTCCGTCCCCTCGCCGCTCGTGCACCTGCTCCGCACGCCGACCGGCAACCGATGGCTCATCGCAGCCGACCTCCCGAGCGACGTCGCCGCGCGCCTCGACACCCTGTTCGCCGAGGAACCGGTCCTCGCCTCCGACGAGTGGGAGCAGCAGCCGCCGCGCGGCCTCGACGCGATGCGCGCGCTCGTTGCACCGTTTCGCCGGCGAGGATTGGAATGCCGCGGCCCTGCGTTCGCCTTCCCCGATACGATCGCGAGCCTCGGCGACGCCGAGGTCTACCGCCCGGGTTCCTCGGACCGCATCGCCGAGCGGCTGGGCTGGATTAGGACAACCGAAGCCTTCGAGCAGCCGGTGGTCGTCGCTCGTGACGAGGACGGCGTCATCGTCTCCGTCTGCCATTCAGGGCGGGCGACCGACGCAGGGGCGGAGGCCGGACTCGAGACCGCTGCGTCCGCTCGCCGCCGTGGGCATGCGCTCGCGGTCACGTCGAGGTGGGCGCAGCTGGTGCGGCATTCGGAGCGTGTGCCGCTCTACAGCACCTCCTGGGAGAACGAAGCGTCGCGTGGCGTCGCCCGCAGGCTGGGGCTCCGGCTCTACGCGGAGGACTGGCACCTGGCCTGAGGCCGGCCGGGTGGCGACCAGCGCCGGGCCCATGCGAACATCAATGCTCGGCGGGGGCGATTAGCTCAGTGGTAGAGCGCCCGGTTTACACCCGGTAGGTCAGAGGTTCGAACCCTCTATCGCCCACCACGCTCCGCGCTCAGCTCGTCCGCGTCACGCCGGCGCCCGTGACCTGCGCCAGCACCTCGAAGTACTCCGGGAACGTCTTGGCCGTGGTGCCGGGATTCGTGATGCGGATTCCCGGAGCGCGCAGGCCCGTCACCGCGAACGACATCGCGATGCGATGGTCCTCGTACGTCTCGACGTCGGCGGGCTGCGGCTGCCCGGGGTGGATGGTCACCGAGTCCCAGTCGTCCTCGACCTGGATTCCCATCCGCCGCAGCTCGGTAGCCGCGGCGACCGGGCGGTCGCTCTCCTCGTAGTGGGTCTGTGCCACCCCGCGCACGGTCGTCGGGCCGTCCGCGAATGGCGCGATGGCCATGAGCGACGTGGCGACGTCGCCCATCTGCGAGAAGTCCGCGTCGACGGCGCGCAGCTGCTCCGGCCCCTGCACCTCGATGGCGTCGTCGCCGACGTCGACCCGGCAGCCCATGCGTCCGAGTACCTCGAGCAGTCCGAGGTCGCCCTGGGCCGAGCGCTGGCCGAGACGCGGCACGACGATGCGGCTGCCAGTGACGGCGGCGGCGCAGAAGAAGTACGAGGCGGCCGAGGCGTCCGGCTCAACGGCATAGGTCCGGCCCTGGTAGCGCTGGGGCGCAGGGACGCGGAACAGGCTGTTGCCCTGCCGCTCGGCGCGGACGCCGAACTCGGCCATCGTCGAAAGCGTCATCGTGACGTAAGGCGCGGAGACGAGGTCGCCCTCGACGGCCACTTCGACGTCGGAGGTCGCGTACGGCGCGGCCATGAGGAGTGCGCTGAAGTACTGGCTGGAAATGTCGCCGCGCATCGTCGCGCGGCCGCCGCGGAGGCCGTCCGCCTGCACGTCCACCGGCGGACAGCCGTTGCCGAAGCGGCTCGCGACGTCCGCGCCCAGCTGGCGCAGGCCCTCGATGAGCGGGTCGATGGGGCGCTTCCGCATCGCTTCCGAGCCGTCGACGGTGAAGGCACCATGTCCGAGGGCGACGGCGGCCGTGAGGAAACGTGCCGCGGTCCCCGCGTTGCCGATGAACAGCTCGGCCGCGGTCGCGGGGAACGGTCCCCCGGCGCCGGTGACGGCGTAGGTGTGGGGGTCGCGTTCGGCGATGCTCACCCCGAGCGTCCGGAGCGCCTGCAGCATGTAGTGCGTGTCGTCCGAGGCGAGCGCGTCCGTGATGGTGGACTCGCCGTGCGCGAGGGCCGCGATGAGCAGCGCGCGGTTGGTGTACGACTTCGAGCCGGGGAGCTGCACGACGGCGTTGAACGGCCCGGTCACCGGCTGGATCTCGACGGCGTCCATCCTGATCCGCTCCTGCTTCGTGCTCGTCGCTCGGCGCGGCTCAGGCTACTCGAACGCGCCGGAACGGGCGCGTTCCTCGGAACCTTGCCGCTGTTTCTGGCCGCTGCCTACACTTCGCTCGCGACGTCACCGCCCGCCGGTCGGCCCCGACCTGTTCGGAGCACCCGGCGATTCTCTCTCCACCCACGGACGTACGCGCATCGCGGGGCAGGTGTGTCTTGAGCAAGAGCATCCAGGAGTGGCGCGAGACGACGCACGCGAAGGCGACCTCTCGTAACAAGGAGCGCAAAGAGCGCTTCGAGACCCAGTCGGGCAGCGAGATCCGTCCGCTGTACGGCCCCGAGGACCTCGCCGAGTGGAACTACCACGAGAAGCTCGGCTACCCCGGCGAGTACCCCTTCACTCGCGGCGTCCAGCCCACGATGTACCGAGGGCGCCTCTGGACGATGCGCCAGTACGCCGGCTTCTCGGACGCCGAGGAGTCCAACCGCCGCTACAAGTTCCTGCTGCAGCAGGGCCAGACCGGCCTCTCCGTGGCCTTCGACCTGCCGACGCAGATCGGCTACGACTCCGATCACACCATGGCGGAGGGTGAGGTCGGCAAGGTGGGCGTCGCGATCTCCTCGCTCGCCGACATGGAGACGCTGACCGACGGCATCCCGCTCGAACAGATCACGACGTCGATGACGATCAACGCGACGGCGCCGATCCTCCTCGCGTTCTACGTGGCCGCCGCAAAGAAGCAGGGCGCCGACCTGAGCAAGATCGGCGGCACGATCCAAAACGACATCCTGAAGGAGTACATCGCGCGCGGGACGTACATCTTCCCGCCACGACCTTCGCTCCGGCTGATCACGGACGTCTTCGCGTGGTGCAAGGACAACCTGCCGGAGTGGAACACGATCTCCATCTCCGGCTACCACATGCGCGAGGCGGGCTGTACCGCCGCGCAGGAGCTTGCATTCACCTTCGCCGACGCCATCGAGTACGTCGACGCGGCGCTGGAGGCCGGCCTTAAGTTCGACGAGTTTGGCGGCCGCCTGGCCTTCTTCTGGGCGTGCCACTCGAACTTCCTCGAGGAGGTCGCCAAGTTCCGTGTGTCGCGCCGCATCTGGGCGAAGATCGCGAAGGAGAAGTACGGCTCCACCGACCCGCGCGCGCAGATGGTGCGCTTCCACACGCAGACCGGCGGCGCCACGCTGACGGCGCAGCAGCCGCTGAACAACATCATCCGCACCACGCTGCAGGCGATGTCCGCCGTCCTCGGCGGCACGCAGTCGCTGCACACCAACTCGTACGACGAAGCGCTCGCCCTGCCCACCGAGAAGTCGGTCGAGATCGCGCTGCGGACGCAGCAGATCATCGGGTACGAGTCCGGCGTTGCCGACACGATCGACCCGCTCGCGGGCTCGTACTTCGTTGAGGCGCTGACGGATCAGCTCGAGACGGAGGTGTGGGCCTACCTCGACCGCATCGAGGACATCGGCGGCGCGCTTGTGGGCATCGAGCAGGGATTCCAGCAGCGCGAGATCCAGGAGAGCGCGTTCCAGCTTCAGCGGAAGGCGGAGACGAAGGACCGCATCGTCGTCGGCGTGAACCAGTACATGACCGAGGACGAGATGGACGCCGAGATCATGCGCGTCGACCCGGCGGTCTCGCAGCGCCGCTCGAGGCACCTCGCCGAGCTGCGCGCCGGCCGCGACCAGGCGAAGGTGGACGACGTCCTGGGCCGCATCCGCGCCGCGGCGCACACGACTGAGAACATGATGCCGCTCTTCATCGAGGCCGCGGAGCTCTACGTCACCATCGGGGAGATGTGTGGCGTCCTCCGCGAGGAGTGGGGCGAGTACCAGGAGATCGTGACGATCTGATGCCGGATCCGGTCGCCGAGGCAGTCCCTCGGATCATCGAGGCCAACCAGGCCGCGCGAGCGGAGCTGATGGAAGCCGTGGACGCGCTGTCGCCCGAGAGGCGGCAGGAGCGCTGGTTCGGTGACTGGTCGATCCACGACATCATCGCCCACCTGTACGAGTGGCAGAACGGCTACGCCCATGCCCTCGAACGGATCGCGCGAGGTGAACGCCCGGGGATCCCGGGATACGACCCGAACGACGGCGACGATGAGTTCAACGCCCTCGCCTCGGAGCGCAACCGGCACCTTTCGTGGGAAGATCTCCTGGCGCACCTCTGCGCGGCGCGGGAGCGGCACGAGGCGGCCGTGAAGAACCTCGTCGGCCGTGTCCCGGCGGACCGCTTCGAGGAGGGCCGTACGGCTCGCCGCCTGGCCGACACGGCCAGCCACGACCGCGAGCACATCGCGCCGATCCTCGAGTGGGGCCGAGCACAGCGCATCTAGCAGCACACCCGGGATTGACCGCCGGCCTGTCGCCGGCCAGACCGCGACACGAAGCGAGGAAGAACCGTGATCGACCGCATCCACCACGTCGGCATCGTCGTCCACAGCGCGGACGACGCGCTCGGCTTCTTCCGCGACACGCTCGGACTCACCGTTACCGAGGATCGCGTGGTCGAAGAGCAGGGCGTCCGAGGCGTCCTGCTGGCGCTCGGGGAGAACGAGATCGAACTGCTCGAGCCGACCCGGGACGACACGGGCGTCGCGCGGTTCCTCCAGTCGCGCGGACAGACGCTCCACCACATCTGCTTCAACACGGACGACGTCGCCGCGGAGCTGAGCCGCCTGAAGGCGGCCGGCGTCGATCTGATCGACGAGACGCCGCGCGACGGGCTGGCGGGGAAGATCGGCTTCCTCCACCCGAAGTCGATGCACGGCGTCCTCATAGAACTGGCGACCCCGCCCGCCGGCGCGCACGTCTCCCACGACAAGGGCTTCGACCACCTGGCCGTCACCGTGGCGGACTACGAGGCGGCAAAGCAGACGTGGAAGGCGAACATCGGCCTCGACGTGACGAACGAGATCCGCGTCGAGGATCGGGGGATGCTCATCGGCCAGATGCCGTCCGGGCAGTGCGTGGTCGAGCTCATCGCGGCCCTCGGGCTCGACTCGCCGATCGCGAAGCGGATCGAGGAGCAGGGCGAGCGGGCTTCGTCGATGGTGGCGATCGAGGTTCGTGACCTCGATGCGGAGGTCGCGAAGTACCGCGCGAAGGGCCTGGAGCTGCCGGACCCGGCGCCGGGCGCCCTCCCGAACAGCCGCACGAGCACCATCAGCGCCGAGCAGGCGTTCGGACTGGCGATCCAGCTCATCCAGTTCGACCGGTAGGCGGTGCGTTTCGGACGACACCGCGCTGGCGCTGCGTCGTCGTGGGGCCGTTACGATGAGGGTCAGTCGCCGTGGCGCGTGATCGCGGCTTCCGATCGGCACGGTGAGGGTGGCAGGCAACCGCTACCTCGGAGAGACTGAGCACCGCGCTTGACGGGCCGGGTACCCGCTGACGGGCGCCGGATGCCCGCAGAGACGAGCAGGGAACAGGGAGTGTCATGGTGACAACGGGAGCGCCCATCCGAGTCCTCATCGCGAAGCCGGGCCTCGACGGCCACGACCGCGGCGCGAAGGTGGTGGCGCGCGCGCTGCGCGACGCGGGCATGGAGGTCATCTACACGGGCATTCGCCAGACACCCCAGATGATCGCGGAGGCGGCGCTGCAGGAGGACGTGCAGGTCGTGGGCCTCTCGATCCTGTCCGGCGCGCACCTCGAGCTGTTCCCACGCGTCGTCGAGGAGCTCAAGGCCCGCGGCATCGACGACGTGCTGCTCTTCTGCGGCGGGATCATCCCGAACGACGACATCCCCGCCATCCAGCAGATGGGCTTCAAGGGCGTCTTCGGTCCCGGCACCGACACCAACGACATCATCTCGTTCGTGCGCGGCAACGCGCCGGCGCGTACCTAGTCGCCGCGCCGGGTGAGTAACGCCCCCACTATCGACACCAACGCGCTCGTCGAAGGCATCCTGGCGGGCAACCGACGCGCCCTCTCACGCGCGATCTCGCACGTGGAGGCGGACACGCCGGTCGGGCGCGAGGTGCTGGCGCGCCTCTACCCACGCACCGGCCACGCCCAGGTCATCGGCATCACCGGGTCCGCCGGCGCCGGGAAGTCGACACTCGTGGGAGCGATTGCGCGAGAACAGCGCCACCGAGGGCGCACGGTCGGCATCGTCGCGGTCGACCCGTCGTCGCCCTTTTCGCACGGCGCCATCCTCGGCGACCGCATCCGCATGCAGGACCTCACCGCGGACGCCGGCGTGTTCCTGCGCTCGATGGCGTCACGCGGAAACCTCGGAGGGCTGTCTGAGTCCGCCACCGGCGTGGCGGACCTCCTCGACGCGGCTGGGTTCGACATCGTGCTCATCGAGACGGTGGGCGCCGGCCAGGACGAGGTCGAGGTGGCGAACGCCGCCGGCACCACGGTCCTCGTCGCGAATCCCGGCGGCGGCGACGAGGTGCAGTCCATGAAGGCCGGCCTCATGGAGGTCGCCCAGGTCATGGTTGTGAACAAGGCGGACCTTGCCGGGGCGGACACGGCCGTCGTCCAGCTCCGCGCGCTCCTCGCCATTGCCGACCTCGGCGCTTGGCGGCCGCCGATCCTGAAGGCGACCGCGCGCACCGGCGAGGGTGTTCCAGAGCTGATCGACGCAATCGACAGTCACCAGGAGTTCATCCGGGACTCCGAGTATGCCGAGGCGGAGCGTCGACGGCACGCCGAGCGCCAGCTGGTCGCGATCGCCCGCGCGATCCTCCACCGCGAGGCGCTCGAGGCCGCCTCACAGTCCGGGGCGCTCCATGACCTCGTCACGGTCGTCGCGGACCGCACACGTGACCCGAGGAGCGCCGCCGAGGAGCTCCTGGCGGCGGTGCGGCGCGAGTGGGCGGGCCGGTAGGCCAACGATGCTCCGGGTCATCCTCGTCGTCGGCCCGGAGCACGACCAGCTCCAGTCGGTCGCTGAGGCGCTCGCGAGCACACCCCTGACGGCGCTGTACGCGCCGCGCTCCCTGGTGCCCGCCGCGCAGGCGATCGCGGTCCGTCACTCCCTGCTGCCGACGGCGGACGACCAGTTCCTCGTCGGCTCGAACGCGCTCGACGTGATCGGCGCCCTCGCCGAGCGCGAGGAGGGGACGGTGGTCGTCGTGGCCGCACCCACCGTCGTCCGCGACGTCATCGTGCATGCGCTGGACGCGCCGGTGCCGGCGGAGCGCCTGGCGCTTGAGCCCGGCTCGATCGCGGAGGTCGAGGTGCGCACGGACGCTCCGTGGACGGTCAACCGCGTCAACGACGCCTGCCACCTGCCCGGGAGCGCATAGCACCCTCGACCGTGGCACCCTCGATCGTGGCACCCTCGATTGTGCTGACATAAGTCCACTGCTAGAGTGCCCGCAGGCGGGACGGTCCCACACGGGGGACCTCTGGACGGACGATCCCCAGTCGTGCGCTTCCGCCTCCCTGCATTCGGCCCGGCCCAGATGGTGCTGACCCTGGCGATCCTGCTGCTGGGGCTGTTCGCCTACGCGTTCCTCCAGACCGCGGCGCAGTCGTACCGGCTCCGGGAGACCGAGCGCACGCTGTTCGACGAGGTGCAGGGATTGCGGCAGCAGCGCGCTGAGCTCGAGGGTCTCGCGGCCTACCTCGAGTCGGACGAATACGTCGAGGCGTTCGCGCGCCAGCAGTTCGGACTCGTGAAGCCCGGAGAGACGCTCGTGGTGGTGGACGCCCCGACGACGTCCGGCACCGCCCGACGGCCGGGCGAGCGCTGGTGGGAGGCGCTGTTTGACACCGAGGCGCCGCTGACGCCGACGCCGGACGTCTCACCCGGGGACCTCGAAGAGGCCGAGCTGACGCTTCCCGCGGATGCGCCCACCGACGGCAGCGGTGACGGGCCCGTTTCGCGGAACCCGTCACAGGAGCCATAGCCCGCTACGCTGCCCCCCGTGGTCGACTCCCTGCCGTCCAACCGTCGCACCTCCGCGTTCGAACGCCGCGTGGCGCGCGCGCTCGACCGGCTGGGCGTCACCGATGGATCGGTGATCGTCGCGGCCTCCGGGGGTGCGGACTCGATGGCCACGCTCATCGCGGTCGCACGCGCCCTCGGCCCTGACCGTGTGACGGCGGCCCACTTCGACCACCGCCTGCGCACGCCGGCCGAAGCCAGGCGAGACCTCGATGCCGTCCGGAGCGTCGCGTCGCGGCTCAACGTCCCCGTCACCGCCGGGAGGGCGCCCCGGCGCCCTGCCGAGCGGTCCGAGGCAGCGGCTCGCGAAGCCCGGTACCGCTGGCTCGCGCGGGCCTGCCGGCAGGCGGGTGTGACGGTCTGCGTCACCGGGCACTCGCTCGACGACCAGGCCGAGACCGTGCTGCTGCGCCTGGTGCGAGGCGCCGGCGCGCTCGGCGCCGCGGGAATCCGCCCGGACGCACCATGGCCCGTGGCGGGGCGGGGGACACGAGGCCTCCGGGTCGTGCGCCCGCTGCTCGGGGTCTCGCGGACGGAGGTCGAGGCCTACCTCGAAGCGCTGGGCGTGGCCGCCGTGGAGGACGCGACCAACGCGAGCGAGGCGTACGCGCGCAACCGCA
>WBZO01000253.1_pt1:0-2500 | contig 128443 bp, 113 predicted proteins | sample 5204261 | NCBI WGS metagenome assembly WBZO01 (sample SAMN12412400, study PRJNA552823) | activated sludge metagenome | isolation source: activated sludge from anammox sidestream of wastewater treatment plant... | place: USA: North Carolina | collected 2017-09 | reverse complement strand
TTAGAGCGCAGTCCTGATAAGACTGAGGTCCCTGGTTCGAGTCCAGGATGGCCCACCACCCTCCTCGCCTCCTCGCGATGGGTGGCCTCTCCGCACTGAGTGCGCCTCCACCTGGGGCCGTAGCTCAACCGGGAGAGCGCCGCCTTTGCAAGGCGGAGGTCGGGGGTTCGAGTCCCCCCGGCTCCACCACTCACTACGAGTGGTTTCTCGACTCCGACGCACGCGAACGCAGGCCTCGAGCCTCGCGCCGGCCGCATGAGCCGTCCTCCGGACGCCGCTCGCGCATCCGGCGCGACGCCTCGGCGCTCGCACCAGGCGCCGCACCGCGGCGCCTCGGCACCTTCACAACAGAACATGCAAGAGTAGATTGAGGATTTTTTCCTGCAAGCAACAGCATGCTGAGTCCGGCCTCGCCGCCTCGATGCGCCCTCGGGTGGGTCGTGGGGGAGTGGCCGAAAGAGAGACGAACGCATTGCGGAGTGTGCTTGACGGAGGGTCAAGTTACTAAGGGCGCAGGGTGGATGCCTTGGCGCCAGGGGCCGATGAAGGACGTGGCAAGACTGCGATAAGCCCGGGCTAGCTGTCTAGCGAGCTCAACCCGGGATTTCCGAATGGGGCAACCCGGTCCGGGTCATACCGGATCACCGCCGGCTGAACACATAGGCCGGATGGAGGGCACCGGGGGAACTGAAACATCTCAGTACCCCGAGGAAAAGAAAGTATTCCCCTAGTAGCGGCGAGCGAACGGGGAGCAGCCCAAACCGTCATCTTCGGATGGCGGGGTTGTAGGACGGCCGCACGGAGTTACCAATCGACCTGATAGTTGAAGGGCCTGGAACGGTCCACCGCAGAGGGTGAGAGTCCCGTAAGCGAAATCGGCGTCGACTCCGGCCGGATCCTGAGTACCAGCGAACACGTGAAATTCGCTGGGAAGCTGGGGAGACCACTCTCCAAGGCTAAATACCCCTGGTGACCGATAGTGAACCAGTACCGCGAGGGAAAGGTGAAAAGCACCCCGGGAGGGGAGTGAAATAGACCTGAAACCCTGCGCTTACAAGCAGTCAGAGCCGCCTCGAGCGGTGATGGCGTGCCTATTGAAGAATGAGCCGACGAGTTACGTTCAGTGGCAAGGTTAAGCGATGTGAGTCGCGGAGCCGGAGCGAAAGCGAGTCTGAACAGGGCGTTCAGTCGCTGGACGTAGACCCGAAACCGAGTGATCTACCCATGGGCAGCGTGAAGCGGGGGTAAAACCACGTGGAGGCGCGAACCTTCCTGCGTTGCAAAGCAGTTGGATGACCTGTGGGTAGCGGTGAAATGCTAATCGAACTCGGAGATAGCTGGTTCTCCCCGAAATGCATCTAGGTGCAGCCTCAGGTGTTTTCCGGTGGGGGTAGAGCTCTGATAGGGCTAGGGGGCATAGCGCTTACCAAACCCTCTCAAACTGCGAATACCATCGGATGAGAGCCTGGGAGTGAGACTGCGGGTACTAAGATCCGTAGTCAAAAGGGAAACAGCCCAGACCCACAGCTAAGGTCCCTAAATCCACGCTCAGTGTTAAAGGATGTCTGGCCGCACAGACAGCCAGGATGTTGGCTTAGAAGCAGCCACCATTGAAAGAGTGCGTAACAGCTCACTGGTCGAGTAGCCGGGCGCCGACAATGTATCGGGGCTCAAGCGTGGTACCGAAGCTTGGGGATCGTCTTTGACGATCGGTAGGGGAGCGTTCTGTCAGCAGTGAAGCGGGATGGGTGACCACCCGTGGAGCGGGCAGAAGTGAGAATGTCGGCATGAGTAGCGTAATTCAGGTGAGAAACCTGGACGCCGTAAGCCTGAGGGTTCCTACGCAAGGTTATTCCGCGTAGGGTTAGGCGGGCCTAAGCCGAGGGCGAGAGCCGTAGGCGATGGACAGCAGGTTAGTATTCCTGCCCCGCTGCGTGTGCGTTTGAGATGAGAGGCGTGACCCGGGAGGATAGGTGGAGCGGACCTTGTGGACTTGGTCCGTCCCTGCACCGTAGGCATCTGGCGGTAGGCAAATCCGCTGCCAGGCTAAGCGGAGGGTGTGGGGGAAGCGGCGACGACAGTCAAAGCGATTCTGCTGAGTCCATGCCGGCTAGAAAAGCGTCGTCATCGAGTACATGTGGCGCCCGTACCGCAAACCGACACTGGTGGGCGACGGTAAGTACCGTAAGGCGTTCGAGAGAACCTTCGTTAAGGAACTCTGCAATTTGGCTCCGTAACTTCGGGAGAAGGAGCGCCCCTGGGGGTGAAGGACCTCGCGTCCTGAGCGCTCGGGGGCCGCAGTGAGCTGGCCCAGGCGACTGTTTAACAAAAACACAGGTCTCTGCTAACCGGTAACGGGATGTATAGGGGCTGACGCCTGCCCAGTGCCGGAAGGTTAAGGGGAGAGCTGAGAGGCTTGAACCGAAGCCCCGGTGAACGGCGGCCGTAACTATAACGGTCCTAAGGTAGCGAAATTCCTTGTCGGGTAAGTTCCGACCCG
>WBZO01000251.1_pt1 | contig 129647 bp, 120 predicted proteins | sample 5204261 | NCBI WGS metagenome assembly WBZO01 (sample SAMN12412400, study PRJNA552823) | activated sludge metagenome | isolation source: activated sludge from anammox sidestream of wastewater treatment plant... | place: USA: North Carolina | collected 2017-09 | reverse complement strand
GCGATTCCCGGCGGGCGGCACAGGCGGGAGCGCGGGCATGGGCGGCACCAGCGGCGTGGGCGGGAGCGCCGGCGCAGCCGGGGAGTCTGGCGCAGCCGGGGAGTCCGGCGCGGGCGGCGCCGCTGGCGCGGGAGGACAGGGAGCCACGGCGGGCACGGCAGGCACGGGCGGCGGCGCGGGCACGAGCGGCGGCGCGGGCACGAGCGGCGGCGCGGGCACGAGCGGCGGCGCCGGCACGAGCGGCGGCGCGGGCACGAGCGGCGGCGCGGGGCTTGGCGGCGAGGCGGGCAGCGCTGGCGGCGCCGGCCAGGGGGAGCCTACGGCTGAGGACGGCGGCTGTGGCTGTCGCGCTGCGGGCGCTGACGCGCCTCGCGGGAGCGGCGGCGGCCTGGGAGCGCTGCTGCTGGCGCTGGGGGCGCTGGGGCGGCGCCGCAGGGCGGGTCGCCCTCAGGCCTGAGGGGGGCGCGGCGCGCGTGTCGAGCGCCGGGACGGGGCGGCGCCGCGCCTAGAGCAGCCCGGCGCGATGGGCGATGAGGTCGGCGATGATGCCGAGGACGTAGAGGATGCCGAAGCGGCGCATGTGGATGAAGGCGAAGGCCACGAACCAGAGCGGCCAGACGTTCTTCGGGAGCTCCTTGGGCGGGTGTGCGGGGCGCGGGCGGGCGTAGGCGCGCAGCGCCAGCCGGAGCAGCGGCGCGGCGCCGAGCACGGCGAGCAAGAGCGGTGAGAAGTAGCGCGTCACCACCAGGTAGAGGACGAGCGCGTACTGCGCGAGCAACATGCCGATGGTGGTGAGCCGCGACGCGCGCTCGCCGAGCAGGACCGGCAGGGTGCGGATCCCCTTCTGGCGGTCGGCCTCGAGCTTGTCGATGTGCTTACCGAAGAGCACCGCGGTCGAGCCGAGAGCGAACGGGAGGCTCGCGAGGATGACGCCCCAGGGCAGGTCCCCGGCGATCACGTAGTAGCCTCCGCCGATCATCAGCGGCCCCCAGACGAGCAGCACGGCCGGCTCCCCGAGCCCGATGTACTTGAGCGGCCAGGTGTAGAAGAGGACGAAGAAGACGCCGATGGCGAGCAAGCTGAGCGTCGCCTGTCCCCGCACCGCCACCAGGTAGGCCCCCGCCGCGAGGGCGATGGCGCCGCTCACGGCGGCGTAGCGGAGGAGCTGGGCGGGCGTCATCAGCCCGTGCTCGAGGGGCTGTGGACCATATTGCGCGCGGAAGTAGTTGTCCTTGTCGACGCCCTTCTTGAAGTCCGTGAGGTCGTTCAGCAGGTTGTTGGTGGCGTGCGCGAAGGCGAGGCCCACGGTGACCATCGCCCAGCGCGCGGCGTCGAAGCGGCCGTCGCGCGCGGCGAGCAGCCCCGCGATGCCGCTCGAGATCACGGTCATCACGATGACCGCCGAGCGCGTTGCGATGAGCCAGCGGCTGACGACGTCGAGCTCCTTCCACTCTTCGCGGCTGACGCGCGGGATGACGCTGAGGGCCTTGCCCCACATGATGACGTTCATGGCTTGCTGGAGTGCTCCGGTGCTCGAGGGGCCGGCGCCGCCGGCGGGCCGCGGAGCTTAGCGCGTCGCCGGCGCCGAGGGAGCGGCTGGCAGGCGGTGGCGCTCGCGTGGGCGGGGGGCGGTCCTCAGGCAGTCCAGGTGGCGCGAGGAGGGCTCGCGGGGCCCCCGCCACCGAGGCCTCGAGCCGAGCGCGGAGCGCTCCGCCCACCGGGGATGCGATGCCGGAGGGCTGGCTCACGGCGTCAGTCCAAGCTGGCGGGGTCCAGCGCCGTGGGCGCGGAGGCCCAGGCTTCGGCGTGTCGGGGGGCGCCGCGTCCCAGCGCCCCATTCAGCTTGCGCTCGCCGCTCGACGGGATATTATCAGTCGAATGATAAAAAATCACCAGGCGGTCTTCGCAGGCTGGTTCCTCCTGCTCGGGGGCGCGCTGCTCCAGCTCGGCTGCGGCGCGCCGGAGGAGCGACCGGGCAGCTTTCAGGGGCTCGTGGAGCTGGAGGAGCGCACGCTCGCCTTCGAGGTGCCGGGACGGGTGGGCTCGCTCGGCGTGAAGCGGGGGGACGCCGTCGCCGCGGGCGCGGCCTTGGCGCAGCTCGAGGACACGCTGGCGCGCACTGCCGAGAGCGGGAGGCAGCGGGAGGCAGAGGCGGCCGGCGCGCAGCTCGCCCTGCTCGAGGCAGGGTCGCGCCCGGAGGACGTCCGAGCGGCCTCCGCCCAGCTCCGCGCGGCGCGGGCCAGCGAGGCGCTGCTCGCCAAGCAGCTCGAGCGGGAGCGCGAGCTCGTCGCGCGGGGCGTGAGCACCCAGGCGGTGCTGGAGGAGCTCGAGGCGCGGCACCGCGCCGCCGTGGCCGAGCGGCAGGCGCTCGAGCAGCGGCGCGGAGCGCTGGCCAAGGGGGCGCGCCCGGAGGAGCTGAGGGTGGCCGAGGCGCGCGCCGCCGCCGCCGCCGAGGCGGTGAAGCTCGACGCCGAGCGCGTGCGGCTGCACACGCTGCGCGCGCGCCACCCCGGGGCCGTGCTGGACGTCCACGTCGAGGAGGGCGAGGTGGTCGCGGCCGGCGCGCCCGTCGTCACGCTGGCCGATCTGGATCGTCCCTACGCGGACGTGTTCGTCCCCGTCGGTCAGCTCGGCGGCGTCCAGGTGGGCGCCGCGGCCAGCGTGCGCGTGGACGGGCTGGAGCCGCGCCTCTCGGGGCGCGTGGAGGACGTGGCGCGCCGCGCGGAGTTTACGCCGCGCTTCGTGTTCAGCGAGCGGGAGCGCCCCAACCTCGTGCTGAGGGTGCGCGTGCGCGTGGAAGATCCGGCGCACCTGCTGCACGCTGGCCAGCCCGCCTTCGTGGAGCTCACGCCCGAGGGCCACGGCGAGCCGCGAGTGAGCGCGCGGTGACCGAGCCGCTCATCATCGAGACGCACGCGCTCGCCAAGCGCTTCGGCGAGCTGGTGGCGGTGAAGGACGTGAGCCTCGGCGTGCGCCGCGGAGAGATCTTCGGGGTGCTGGGGCCGAACGGCGCCGGCAAGTCCACCACCCTCCGGATGCTGTGCGGCATCCTGACGCCCAGCGCGGGCACGGGCCAGGTGGTGGGCCATGATCTTGCGACCGAGGCGGAGCGCATCAAGCAGCGCATCGGCACCATGACCCAGCGCTTCAGCCTGTACGAGGACCTCAGCGTCGCAGAAAATCTGCACTTTTACGCAGGCATTTATGGGGTTCCGCGGGCCGAGCGGCGCGCTCGCGTCGAGCGGGTGCTCGAGCGCTCCGGGCTCGGGGAGCGGCGCCGGCAGCTCGCCGGCACCCTCTCCGGCGGCTGGAAGCAGCGCCTGGCGCTGGCCAGCGCCACCATCCACGAGCCCCCCTTGCTGTTCCTGGACGAGCCCACCGCCGGGGTGGATCCGGTGAGCCGGCGGGACTTCTGGGATCAGATCCACCGCATCGCCGCGGAGGGCACCACGGTGCTGCTCACCACGCACTACATGGACGAGGCCGAGCGTTGTCACCGCCTGGCCTTCATCTTCCGCGGAGAGCTGCTGGACACGGGGACGCCAGAGCAGGTGGTGGAGCGCCGCGCGCTGCGGGTGGCGGAGCTGCAGGTCGAGCGCGCCACGGAGGCGGCGGAGGCGCTGCGCGGACGCCCGGAGGTGGACGAGGTGGCGCACTACGGGCACCTGCTGCGCTTGGCCACGCGGCACGGCGTGGACCCGCTCGCGCTGGCCGGTGAGGTGCTGGGGGCGCTGGGGCTCGAGCTGGAGCGCGCACAGCCCGCGCGCGTCACCGTGGAGGACGCGTTCGTGTCCATGGTGCGAGAGGACGCGCGCCTGCGTCGGGGGCAGGCGTCGTGAGCCTCCGCGCCCTGGTCATCGCCTGGAAGGAGCTGCTGCAGCTACGCCGGGACCGGCTCACGCTCTCCATGATGGTGCTGCTGCCGGTCATCCAGCTGCTGCTCTTCGGCTACGCCATCAACACGGACGTGCGGCACGTGCCCACCGTGGTGTACGATCAAGACGGCTCCGCGGCCTCGCGCGATCTCTGGCGTAGCATGGAGCTGACCACCTTCTATGACGTGGTGGGTCAGGTGCAGAGCTACGAGCAGATCGGGCGCGCGCTGCGCTCCGGCCAAGCGAAGGTGGCGCTGGTGGTACCCCCCCGCTACGCCTCGGCGCTCGAGAGCGGGCGCCCGGCGCAGGTGCAGCTCGTGGTGGACGGCACCGATCCGCAGACGGTGGGCAGCGCCACCAGCACGCTCTCGTCCCTGCTGGGGGCGCGCTCGAAGCAGCTCCTCACGGCGCGGCTGAGGGGCGCCCCGGGGAGCTTCGCCGCGGAGCCCATCGAGCTCCGAGAGAACACCTGGTACAACCCGGATCTGCGCAGCGCCGTCTACATCGTGCCCGGCATCGTGGGGGTGATCTTGACCATGACCATGGTCATGCTCACCAGCATGGCCATCGCGCGGGAGCGGGAGCGGGGCACGCTGGAGCAGCTCCTCGTGTCGCCCGTGGGCCGCTTGGAGCTGGTGGTCGGCAAGATCTTGCCCTACGTCGGGATCGGCTACGCGCAGATGACGCTCATCTTGCTGGTGGGGCAGGTGGTCTTCCAGGTGCCCTTCGTGGGCTCGCTGGGCCTCCTGTACGCGCTCGCCTTCTTGTTCATCTCGGCCAACCTCGCGCTCGGGCTGTTCTTCTCCACCATGGCCCAGACGCAGCAGCAGGCCATGCAGATGTCGTTCTTTTTCTTGCTGCCCAACGTGCTGCTCAGCGGCTTCGCCTTCCCCTTCGAGGGGATGCCGGCGCCCGCGCAGTGGCTCTCGCAGCTGCTCCCGCTCACCCATTTCCTGCGGATCGTCCGGGGGATCGTGCTCAAGGGCAGCAGCTTGCAAGATCTGCGCGTGGAGGTGCTGTGGCTGGGAGGGATCCTCGGCGCTTGGGTGATGGTCAGCGCGCTGCGCCTCAGCAAGAGGTTGGGCTGAGCGTGGCGCGGCCGCAGAGTGACTTGCGCGCGCGCGTCATCGAGGCGGCGCGGGCGCGCTTCCTGAGCGAGGGCGTAGACGGCGCCTCGCTGCGCGCCATCGCGCGGGAGGCGAAGACCAACATTGGCATGGTGTACTACTACTTTCCCACGAAAGACGACCTCTTCCTGAGCGTGGTGGAGGACAGCTACGTGGGGCTCTTGGCGGACGTGGAGCGCGCGCTCGCGCCGGACGTGGACGTGGAGGAGCGCCTGCGGCGCGTGTACGTCCGGCTCGGACGCTTGAGTGAGCTGGAGTTCGACACGGTGCGGCTCATCGTGCGAGAGGGGCTCGTCAGCTCGGCGCGGCTCGAGCGCCTGGTGGAGCGCTTCCAGCGCGGGCACCTACCGCTGGTGTTCGGGACGCTGCTCCAGGGCCGGGAGGAGGGGCTCTTCGAGCCGCGCGTGCACCCCGCCGTGCTGTTCATGGCCGCCATGGCGCTCGGCACCGTGCCGCAGATCCTCCGGCGCATGGGCGTCAGCAACATCCCGCTCCCGGACGTGCCCAGCGGGGAGGCGCTGTCGCTGGCGCTGGTGGACGTGCTGCTCGGAGGGATCGCGGCCCGCCGCGCGAGCCCGGAGGAGTGACGGCGCTCAGCGCTCGCCGCGCCACACCCCGCTCGGCCCCGCCCACCAGAGCACGGCGCCGGTCAGGGAGGTGACGGTCGCGAGCGGGGCGTCGAGCCCCTGCACGGGGCGCCAGCGCTCGCCGTCGAAGCGCGCGGCGCCGCCGTCCCCCACCAGCCACACGTCCGCGGGGCCGCTGGCCCAGAGCGCGCGCGGCCCCGGCACGGGGGAGTCCTGGGCGGTCCAGCGCTCGCCGTCGAAGTGGTGCAGGCGGCTGGGAGAGCGCTCCACGAGCCACACGTCGCGGCGACTGACCGCCCACAGGTGCTCGGCGCGGCTGAACTCCGCGCGGACGTCGAGCGCGCGCCACGCGCCGCCGTCCAAGAGGTGCACCCCGCCGCGATCCCAAGCCCACGCCGTCGTGCCGCAGAGCTCCGCGCGCAGCGGGCCTGGCGGCGCCGCGACGACCGTCCAGCCGGAGCGGCGCTTGATGAGGCACTCGCGATCGACCGCGCACACTACCTCGGGATCGCGCTCGCCGAGCGCGCCGTAGAGCGGCGCCATGGGCGAGCCACCGAGCCGACCGATCTCCTGCGCGCCGCGCTCCCAGCCGCCGCCGCGCAGCCGCGCGTAGACGCCGACCGCCCCGCGCTTGCCCATGAGCCGCGGCTGCTCGTCCCGGCCGAAGTAGATCCGCACGTCCGGGCCGCTGGCGGGCGGCGGGGGCAGCCGGCGCCACGCTCCGCCCGTGGCGAGCCACGCGGCCTCGCCCAGCGCCGCGACGCGCCCGCCCTCGCTGAGCGCCAAGGAGTGAACGGACGCCTCCAGCACGCGCTCGAGCCTGCGGAGCTGGAAGGGAGGCCGCGGCGCGGGCGGCGTGGAGGCGGAGGGCGCCCCCACCGGCGGTGTCGAGGCCGTCGCGCTCGGCGAGCCCGACGCTGCGCTCGCGACGGAGGCGGACCCTGGCGGCGAGGGCGCCGCGCTCGCGACGGGGACGGGCCCTGGCGGCGAGGGCTTTGCGCTCGCGACGGGGACGGGCGGCCCGCTGGCGTGAGGTCTGGACGGGCAGGGGCGCGGCGCGCAGCCAGCGACGACGAGGGTGACGAGCGCTGGGAGTGGGAGCGCGCCGAGGGCGCGCGCGCGGTGGCTCCGGGGCGCCATGGCTCAGCTCAGGCGCTCCCAGCGCTCTTGGAGGTCGAGCCCGCGCGCCCGCACGGCCTCGAGCGTGCGCTCGAGCGGCAGCGCCAGCTCCCCGGGGAGCACGCCGTGCCGAGCGATGGCGCCGGCGCCGAGCAGGTAGGCCACGGCCGCCGCGCTGTAGGCCGTGGTGCGGGCCATGGCGCTGTGCCCGGTCGCCTCGTCGTGCTCGTCCACCAGCTCAACCACCAGCCGCTGGCGCCGCCCTTCATGGTACCCCTCGGCCGTGACGCGCAGCAGGACGACGTCCGTGTCGTCGTCCTCGAGCGCGCGCTCGAGCAGGCGCTCGGTGAGCTGACGCGGCACCACCCCGTCGACGGGCTCCTCGGACAGGAGCCCGAGCGCCTGCAGGGCGGCGAAGGCGGCTGCGTGCCCAGGGTAGCGCAGGGTCTTGTAGTCGAGCTGCCGCACCTTGCCTTGCAGCGTGCGCGGCAGCGTGGAGGCGCCGCCGGAGGTGTGGAAGGCCTCGAGCAGCCCGAAGGGCGGGAAGCTGACCCGCTCGACCTCGCTGAGCGAGGGGACGCGGACCGGCACGCCATCGCGCAGCACCTCCGAGGGCTCGAGGTACTCGTTCACGAGCCCGCGCGCCGAGAACACCAGCTTGTAGTTGAGCGGCGGCTTGGGGTGCTTGGGGAGACCGCCGACGCGCAGCTGGATGGCCTCCGTGCGCTCCAGCCGCTCCACGGCGCGGGCGGCCAGCAGGCACGCCAGGCCCGGCGCCAGGCCGCAGTCCGGGATGACGGTGACGCCTCGGCGCTCGGCCTCGGCGTGCAGGGCGAGCTGGCGCTCGACGACGTGGACGTTGCCGCCCAGGTCGCACAGGTGGCACTGTGCCTCGATGGCCGCGCGAGTGAGCGCCTCGTTGAAGCGGTAGTCTGCGCTCGAGAGCGCCACGTCCGCGCTGGCGAGCAGGGCGGGGAGCTGCGCCGCGTCGTCTAGGGAGCAGCAGCGCGTCTCGATCCGCGGCCTGGCGTGTGGGGCGGCGCGCTCGAGCAGCCGCGCGAGCTCGCCCCGAGCCACCTCCAGCGCCGTGGCGTCGTGGTCCACGAGGCAGAGGCGCTCGACGCCTGGCTGCCGCGCGAGATCCCACGCCGCCGCGCGTCCCATCCTGCCAGCACCGAGCACCATCACCTGCATGGGGGTGTGCTCTAGCACGGGTGAGGCGCGCTCGTGGCGCCGCCTGGTGGTGCGCTGGGGGGCGCCGCGCCGTTACTGGCGGGCCAGCTCGTGGCAGCTCGAGCAGCTCTGCATGAGCTCCGCGTAGGCCTGGGCTCGCTTGGCCTTGTCCACGGTGCGGGCCCGGTGCGCCTGCTCATGCACCTTGGTGGCCATGGCCTTCACCTTGGGGGAGACGCTCTTGCCGGGGGCGGCCTGCTCTTGGCTGAGCGGCGCGTCCGCGAAGACCTCCGCGCCCTTCACCCAAGCCTCCTCCGACGGCGCCATCAAGCCCAACCAGAGCTTGTCCGCGGCCCACTGGTGGCGCACCATGTGCAAGGCAGCGCCGGAGCCCTCCGCCGGGGGCTCCCCGAGCTCGAGCTGCTTCGGCCCACCGAGCACGCCGTGGCAGTCCGCGCAGCTCTGCCCGACCGCGGCGAGCGCGGCGCTCGCGGCCTTCAGATCCTTGGCGTCACGCGCACCCTTGGCCGTGAGCTGCATGGCGTCCGTATACTTCTTCCAATCCGCGGGAGGGTCGGCGCTCAGCTCGTGCTCGGCCATCCACGCCGCCACCTCTCGGAAGCCGGCGAGATCACCGCGGAGGATCGCCGCCTTCATCTCCTCCGCCTTGGTGAAGTGCTCCTTCATGTGCGCGGGGACGGTGGGGGTCGCTGCCTCGGCGGCGCTCGCCGAGGCGGCCGCGGTGGGCGTGGGCTGGGGTGCGGGCGCGGCCGGCGAGGCCGAGGGGGGGCTCACGGGTTGCGTCTTCGGTGAGTCACAGGCCGCGAGCGCGACGAGCGCGCCGAGGCTGGCGAGGGCAACTTTCAACATGGTCGAGACTCCCAGGGTAAACCGGCCCATGAACCGGCAATAGCCCGGACCCGAGGGTGTCGCAACCGTGGGGTAGCGACCCGGGGGCTCCGGGTTCGCAGCGCGGCGCGAGGTCGGCGCGTGCGCGTCCAAGGGCTCGTGAGGGGCGAGCGGCGATGCTAGGCTGCGCGGCATGGTGGACCTTCGGGGCTGGTTCGTGGGCAGCGTCATCGTGGCGGTGGCGGCGCTCGCTGGGACGGCGGCGTGCTCGGAGAGCGAATTCTCCACGGACACGGACGACGGGGGGGCGGGGCAGGCAGGCGCCGGCGCCGCCGGAGGCGCGGCGGGGACGAGCGGCAGCGGGGGCAGTGGCGCTACGGCCGGGAGCGCAGGCAGCGGAGGCAGCGCCGGGCAGGGCGGCAGCGCTGGAGAGGGCGGCAGCGCCGGCGCTCCGGCGTGTGATCCGGCCGAGCCCGCCCCCACGGACGCCTACTATGTCTCCTCCGAGGCTGGCAGCGGAGGCGATGGGAGCCCCACGCTACCGTTCGCTTCGCTGCGGAGCGCCGTGGCGGCGGTGGCGGCTCGGCCCCAAGGCCCGCGGCGCATCGTGGTCGCGCCGGGGCAGTACCCGGAGGAGCTGAGCCTCGCGCTCGAAGGGAGCCTCAGCATCGAAGGGGGGTGGCGGCAGGACGTCGGAGGGTGGCGCCGGGATTGCTCGGCGGACGTCGCCTCGCGCACGCGGCTCCAGTCGCCCAGCAACGTGGGGCTGAGGGTGGAGGCACCGACGGACCGCGTGCAGCTCACGCGCCTGGAGGTCGCCAGCAAGCCCGTCGGTGCCAGCGTGGCCGATCAGCCAGGGGAGAGCTGCTTTGGCCTGGTGGTGAGCTCGGCCAAGGTGGAGCTGGTGGAGGTCGTCATCATCGCCGGCCAGGGCGGTGATGGAGGAGCGGCCACGGCGCTCGTCCCGGGCAGCATCGACTGCGCCGGCTCCGCCTCCTTCTGCGCCGATGGCGCGCAGGGACAGCCTGGGGGCAGCGGGAGCGATGGCGCGGCCGGGCTGTTCTCCGTCCCGGCGCTGTACGCGGCGGGAGATGGTCACCCGGGGCAGCCGGGCGGGCCCGGCATGGCTGGGGTGCCGGGGCTCCCGGGGGAGGCGGGCAGCTGCTGGACCATGGCGGGCTGCTCCGGCGTGACGCAGGTCTGTGGCCCGCCGCAGGACCCCTTCTGCGGCAACTACGGGCAGAAGATTAGCGCGAGAGGCGAATCGGGCCGCTGCGGCTGCGGCGGGCGCGGCGGCGTGGGAGGAGGCGCGGGGCGCGGCGGGGGGGCCAGCGTCGGCGTCCTGGTCGTCGGGGCCTCGGGCTTCGTGAGCGCCGCCGCCAGCACCGTCCGCGCGGACGCTGGGGGGAGCGGCTCGGCCGGGGGAATGGGCCGGGACGGCGAGCCAGGAGCCGAGGGCGCCGCCGGGAGCAACGTCACCTGTCACGGCGATTGCGTCCGTGACACGAGCACCTGCTACTGCGCCCAGCCCTCCACCAAGCAGCTCCGCGGGGGCAGCGGCAGCCTCGGTGGTCAGGGGGGCCGCGGGGGCAACGGCGGTGGAGGCGCCGGGGGCCCGTCCTACGCCCTCGTGAAGCTCGACGGCGCTGGGGTCCAGCTCGACGCAGCCTCCACGGCGCGCTTCAGCAGTGGAGGCTCCGGTGCCGGCAGCGCTCCGGCGGGCGCCGCGGGCCAGCTCCACGCGCCGTAGCTCGCGAGTCGCCACGCCGCGCCAACGGTGTAGAGTCCGCGCCGTGCAGGACGCGGAAGAGTCGCTGAGCCTCGAACGCGAGGGCGCTCCGGGCGCTGGGGGGGCGTCCCCGGCGCGCTCCCTCGGCGCCGTCGAGGTGGGGGCCCGGGCGCCGCAGCGGGTCCGGGGGTGGTGGCTGTGGGCGCTGCTCGCCTACCTCAGCCTGGCCCTCGGCATCGTCGGGATCGTGGTGCCGGTGCTGCCCACGGTGCCCTTCATCTTGCTGTCCGCCTTCGCCGCCGCGCGCGGGTCCCTGCGGCTCCGGCGCTGGCTGCTCTCACACCCGCGCTTCGCGCAGGCCATCACGGACTGGGAGCGTGACGGGATGGTGGCGCGGCGGGCCAAGTGGCTCGCCACCAGCGTCATGGTGGGCTCGGCGGCGGTGCTCTTCGTGGCCACCCCGAAGTGGTGGGGCGCCGGGTGCGCCACCGCCACCATGGTCGCGGTCGGCACCTGGCTCTGGCTACGTCCGGAGCCGCCCTCCGGGGAGCGCCGCGACCCGTGAAATTGATGATCCAGATCCCCTGCCTGAACGAGGCGAGCACCCTGCCCGCCACCGTGGCGGAGCTCCCACGGCAGATCCCCGGGGTGGGCGAGATCGAGCTGCTCGTCATCGACGACGGCAGCACCGACGGGACGGCGGAGGCGGCCGCGCGCCTCGGCGTGCACCACGTGCTGCGCTTCCCGAAGAACCGCGGGCTCGCGGCGGGCTTCATGGCGGGGGTGGACGCCTGCCTACGCCTCGGGGCGGACATCATCGTCAACACGGACGCGGACAACCAGTACCGCGGTGCGGACATCCCGCTGCTCGTGGCGCCCATCCTCGAGGGCCGCGCGGAGCTGGTCATCGGAGATCGTCAGACCGACGCCATCGCGCATTTCTCCGGGGTGAAGAAGCTCCTGCAGCGCTGGGGCTCGCGGGTGGTGCGGCGGCTCTCGGCCACGGAGGTGGCGGACTCACCCAGCGGCTTTCGCGCGCTGAGCCGCCACGCCGCCGCGCAGCTCTTCGTCCACAACCGCTTCACCTACACGCTGGAGACGGTCATCCAAGCCGGGCGGCGCGGGCTCGCCATCGCCAACGTCCCCATCACCACCAACCCCAAGACGCGAGAGTCGCGGCTGTTCCGCTCGGTGCCGGACTACCTGCGCCGCGCCGGGCCGGTGATGTTTCGCGCCTACGCGATGTACCAGCCGGTGCAGCTCTTCTCCGCGTCCTCGCTGCTGCTGCTGCTGCTGGGCGCGGGGATCGGCGCGCGCTTTCTCTACCACTATCTGCGAGATCCCAGCTACAGCGGCTACACGCAGTCGCTGGTCATCGGGGTGGGCGCGGTGGTGCTGGCGGTCGTCATGCTGGTGGCGGCCATGCTCGCGGAGCTGCTGGCCGCCAACCGCCGGCTCATCGAGGACGTGCTGCTCCGCGTGCGCCGCCTGGAGGCGCGCGCGGCGAGCGGTGGAGCGCTGGCGGGGGGCATCGCGGGGCTCCACTCCACCGGCGCGCCGCCGTGGCGCGCTCGGGAGGTGGCGTCAGCCGCGGACCACGCCGAGGAGCGCGCGCGTGGCTGAGCCGAACGTCGTGGGCAACCACTACGACAAGTACGGCACGCGCAACCCCATCGCGCGGCGCTTGATGGCGGGCTTTCTGCGGAGCGCGGTCGAGCTCTACGGTGAGGTGGAGCCGGCGAGCGTGCTCGAGGTGGGCTGCGGTGAGGGGCGGCTGGCGCAGCACCTGCTGGAGCACGCGCGCCGCGCCCCGGAGCGCTTCGAGGCCTGCGATCTCTCGCTCGAGCGGCTGGCCCCGGGGCTCAGTGAGCGGATCCACTTCCGGGAGGCCAGCGTGGAGGCGCTGCCCTACTCGGACGGGCAGTTCGAGCTGGTCGTGTGCTGTGAGGTGCTGGAGCACGTGCCCTACCCGGCGGCGGCGCTCGTCGAGCTGCGGCGGGTGGCGCGGCGCGCGGTGCTGCTCAGCACGCCGCGGGAGCCGCTCTGGCGCGCCCTGAACCTCGCGCGCGGCAAGTACCTGCGCGCCCTCGGCAACACACCGGGCCACGTCCAGCACTTCTCCCGCCGCGGGCTCCTTCGGCTGGTGGAGCCCGTGCTCCACGTGCGCCGCGTCCGCACCCCGCTGCCGTGGACGATGCTGCTGGCCGACGTGCCGCGCTGAGCGCCGGCTCGTTGCCTGCGCCGAGGTGGGGAGCTCGCTGCGCGTCGATCGCCCTGAGAAGCGGCGCGACGTCAAGCCGCCGCGCGCGGCGGCTTGAGGCTCGGCGCCAGCCGGTCTATCGCTGACGCAACGTGGCAAAGAAAGACGCGCCCTGGATCATGAGGACCTACTCGGGTCACTCGACGCCCAAAGCCTCCAATGAGCTCTACCGCGCCAACCTGGCGAAGGGCCAGACGGGGCTGTCGGTCGCCTTCGATCTGCCCACCCAGACGGGCTACGACTCGGACGCCAGCTTCGCTCGTGGGGAGGTGGGCAAGACCGGCGTCCCCATCGACAGCCTGGGAGATCTGCGGGAGCTGTTCGAGGGGCTGCAGCTCGAGCAGATGAACACCTCCATGACCATCAACGCCACCGCGGCCTGGCTGCTGGCGCTCTACGTCGCGCTCGCGGAGGAGCAGGGCGCTACGCTCAGCAAGCTCCGCGGCACCACCCAGAACGACATCATCAAGGAGTACCTGTCGCGCGGCACCTACGTGTTCCCGCCGGAGCCCAGCTTGCGGCTCATCGCCGACATGATCGAGTACACCGTGGAGCACCTGCCGGAGTTCAACCCCGTCAACGTGTGCAGCTACCACCTGCAGGAGGCGGGCGCCACGCCGGAGCAAGAGATCGCGTACGCGCTCGGCACGGCCATCGCGGTGCTGGACACGGTCCAGGCCCGCGGGGTGTCGCAGGCCAGCTTGGACAAGGTGTTCGGGAGGGTCAGCTTCTTCCTCAATTCCAACCTCCGCTTCATCGACGAGGTGTGCAAGCAGCGCGCCTTCGCGCGGCTGTGGGACAAGCTGGGGCTCGAGCGCTACGGCGTGCAGGACGCCAAGCTGCGGCGCTTCCGCTACGGGGTGCAGGTCAACTCGCTGGGGCTGACGGAGGCGCAGCCGGAGAACAACATCATCCGCATCGTGCTGGAGATGCTCGGCGTCACCTTGAGCCGGGACGCGCGGGCGCGCGCCATCCAGCTCCCGGCGTGGAACGAGGCGCTCGGGCTGCCGCGCCCTTGGGATCAGCAGCTCAGCCTTCGAGCGCAGCAGATCCTCGCGTACGAGTCGGATCTGCTCGAGCACGCGGACATCTTCGAGGGCAGCGTCGTCATCGAGCGACGCACCAGCGAGCTCGCGGCGGCGGCCTGGGCCGAGGTGGAGGCGGTCCTGGCGCGCGGCGGCATCGTGCAGGCCGTGGCGGAGGGCTACGTGAAGGAGCGCCTGGTCGCCGCGAACGCCGCGCGCCTCGTCGCCATCGAGCAGGGCACGCAGATCGTCGTGGGCGTCAACGAGTTCCGCGAGAGCGAGCCGAGCCCGCTGCTCGAAGCGGGCTCGGTCGACGCCATCTTGAGGGTGGACCCAGCCAGCGAGGCCGAGCAGATCGAGCGGCTGCAGCGGTGGCGCGCAGGGCGCGACTCGGCGGCGGTGGCGAGCGCGCTCGAGGCGCTCGAGCGCGCCGCCCGGGAGGGGAGCAACTTGATGCCGCCCAGCATCGCGGCGGCCAAGGCGGGCGTGACCACGGGGGAGTGGGCCAACACCCTGCGGGGGGTCTTCGGCGAGTACCGCGCGCCCACGGGGGTCTCGGGCGCCAGCACCCCGGAGACCCTCCAGGAGCAGCTCACGCGGCTGCGCGCGGAGCTGGACGACTTGACCGAGCAGCTCGGGCGCCGACCGAAGCTGCTCGTGGGCAAGCCCGGCCTCGATGGGCACTCGAACGGCGCCGAGCAGATCGCCCTGCGCGCCCGGGACGCCGGCTTCGAGGTGGTCTACGAGGGGATCCGCGTCTCCCCGAAGGAGCTGGCGCGCGCCGCCGCGGACGAGGGCGTGCACCTGGTCGGCCTCAGCATCCTCTCGGGGGCGCACCTGGAGCTGGTGGGTGAGACGCTCGAGCGGCTCCGCGCGCTCGGCCTGGGAGAGCTGCCCGTGGTCGTCGGCGGCATCATCCCCGAGGAGGACGCCGCGCTCCTGCGTGCACGGGGCGTGCGCGCCGTCTTCACCCCGAAGGACTACCGCATCGGTCAGATCATCGAGCAGCTCATCGCGCTCGTGCGGAGCACGTCGCTGCCGAAGGCCGGCTAGGCGTGGACGAGCTCCAGGAGCTGGTCGAGCGCGTGCTGGCGCGCGATTTTGCGGCGGTGGGCCGCGCCATCTCGCTCGTCGAGGACCGGCGCCCGCGCGCCTCCGAGCGGAGCGAGCGCTTGCTGCAGCTCCTGCGCACGAGCGGCCGCGCCGCCGCGGGGCACTGCCTGGGGCTCACGGGCCCTCCAGGGGCCGGGAAGTCGACGCTCGTGAGCGCGCTCGCGCGGGTGGCCCGCCGCCGCGCGCTGAGCGTCGGCGTGCTGGCCGTGGATCCGAGCAGCCCTCGCAGCGGGGGCGCGCTGCTCGGCGATCGAGTGCGCATCGAGGGGGATCCCGACGATGAGCTGCTCTACGTCCGGTCGATGGCCTCCGGCGGGGACCTCGGGGGGCTGGCGCGCGCGGCCGGCGCGGCGGTCGAGGTGCTGACGGCGGCCTACGAGCTGGTCGTGGTGGAGACGGTCGGGGTGGGGCAGAGCGAGACGGACGTGGAGCACGTGAGCGACACCGTCGTGCTCGTGGTGCAGCCCGCATCGGGCGATCTCCTGCAGTTCATCAAGGCCGGGATCTTGGAGATCCCGGACGTGCTCGTCGTCAACAAGCTCGACCTCGGCCCGGTCGCTACCCGCGCCGCGGCGGAGCTTCGCGCGGCCTTGGCGGCGACGCACCCTGGGCGTCAGGCCAGCGTGCCGCCCGTGGTGCTGACCAGCGCCGCCACGAGCGACGGCGTCGATGAGCTGCTCGACCGCTGCGCCGAGCACCGCGCGCAGCTCGCCGCGACGGGGGCGCTGGAGGCGGAGCGCGCCGCGAGGCGGCGCCGCTGGGCGTACCGCCTGTTCCGCGACTGGGCGGGCGCGCGTGGCGTGCAGCAGCTCGGCGGGCGCGCTCACGCCGAGGCCAGGCTGGCGCTGCTCCTGGGCGAGGGGCGCTCGGCTTGGGGGGCGGCCTCGGCGCTGGCCGAGCAGCGCTGAGCGGCCTAGATGGCCGTCTTGGGCGGCGTCTTGGGCGCGGCGGCGGCGGCGTTCTCGCGCTCGCGCTTCAGCTCCCACTCGAGGTTCTTCTTGGCGCGGCGCAGACGCTGCTTGCGCCGGGTGCGAGGATCTTGCGGGCTTCCCATGATGAGGCGCGTGCCTTTAGCGCAGCTTGGCCCGGTTGTCGCGAGGAAAAGAACACGAAGCGCTCGGGCGCTTGGGGAGCCCGCGCTTCTCCCGTGAAATGGCGCCTCCAGAGCGCGCCGCGCCCCGCTCAGGCGTGCTTCTCGAGCAGGCGCGCGAGCCGCGGCGCCGCCTCCTCGACGTGCCGCTTGGCGGTAGGGCGGAGTTTGTCGTACGCGCCGCGGAGGGCTGCCCGCTGGGCGCCTCGGGCGCGGCGATCGGTGATGGCCAGCAGGGCGTCGGCGACGCTGCCCGCCTCCGCGCTCAAGCTGCCTGCGATGGGCTGCTGGGCGGCCTGCGCCTTGGCGACCAGGGGCTCGAGCGCCGCCACGAAGTCGTCCAGCAGCGCGTCGATGGCCTCCTCCACGAAGCCGGGCTTGACCCCCTGGACGAGCTTGTAGCCAGCCTTGATGGCAAACCCGGACAGCCCGCCCTTGCTGGCGACCTCCTCGGAGAGCACCTGGGCGGCGTCCGCGACGAGGCGCTGGCGTTGGCTGGGGTCGGTGAGCTTCTCGGGGAGTCGGGACATGGCTGAGCTGGAGAGGAGCGTGAGGTGCCGGGGACGCCCTCGGTAGCACCGCGCCCTGCCGAAACCAAGGCACGCTGGGGAGGCCATCGCGCGCCGCGTTGCGCACCGTCACCCACACGCAGCGGCGCCGGCGCCCGGGGGCCGCTTGACTCGGCGCGCGAGAGAAGGATGCTGGGAGCGGCGGCTCGGGCTCGCGGCCAGCGCATTGTCAGCCGGCCACAACCAAGCTAATTTCACCGGAAGATCTTCCATGGAAGAGGAGCTGCGGCGCGGAAGTAGACTCGGTAGCTTGGAGCTCCTGCTCCGGGTGGGACGGGGCGGCATGGCCACGGTGTGGGTCGCGCGGCGCCGCGGCGAGACGCGCGACCAAGATCGCCTCGTGGCGGTGAAGGCCATCCTGCCAGAGCTCGCGGAAGATCCGGAGTTCGTGAAGATGTTCCTGGACGAGGGGCGGCTCGTGCAGAGCATTCACCATCCGGCGGTGGTGGACACCTTCGAGGTCGCCACCTACGACGGCGTCACGTGCATGGTGATGGAGTGGGTGGAGGGCGACAGCCTGCACACCCTCATCGCGGAGGCCGGCAAGCGGCGCCCCATCCCCCCGGAGATGGCCGTGCGCATGATCGCGGACGCGGCCGCGGGGCTGCACGCCGCGCACGAGGCGCGCGACGACGCGGGGCAGCTGCTCGGCGTGGTGCACCGGGACGTCTCCCCTCACAACATCCTCATCAGCACGGCCGGCGCGGTCAAATTGGTGGATTTCGGCGTCGCCAAGGCGATGGGGCGGCTCACGGAGGCCACCAGCGCCGGCCAGCTCAAGGGCAAGTTCGGCTACATGTCGCCCGAGCAGGCGATGGCCAAGCCGGTGGACCGCCGCAGCGACGTCTTCTCGCTCGGCATCGTGCTGTTCGAGCTCACCACGGGTCGCCGGTTGTTCCGTGGAGAGCACGACGCGGAGACCCTGCACCTCGTCGTCGGCGGTGACATCCCACCCCCCACCAGCATCGATCCCAGCTACCCTCCCGCTCTGGAGCGCATCGTCCTCAAGGCGCTCGAGCGCGATCTGGAGCGGCGCTACCAGACGGCCGGGGAGTTTCAGGCGGAGCTCGAGCAGTACCTCAAGGCGGAGCGGATCCTCGTCCCGCCAGCGGGGCTCGCGCGGCTGCTCATGAAGGTCTTGGGCGGGCGCATCGAGCAGCGGCGCACCGCCATCCGCTCCACGCTCAAGCAGCTCGACGGCGACGCTTCGAGCGCCACCACGTCGCTCATGCCCAGCGCGGAGCTGCTGGTCGAGGGAGACGTCAGCCACTCCGGGCTCAGCAGCGCCGGCTCTACCACCGGCAGCGAGCCCTCCGGGCCCTCCACCACCCACCCGCAGACGGTCACGCTCGCGCGTGGGGGGCGCGCCGGGGGCGTGAGCGGGTACGTCTTCGGCATCGCGGGGCTCGCCGTGGGGCTCGCCGTCGTGCTGTTCGTGGTGCTGGGGCGCGACAAGCAGGGGAGCACGACCACCGTCAATGCCGTGGCGCCCACCGCCGTCGCCGCGGCGCCGCCAGCGCCGTCTCCAGCCGGCCAGCCCGCCCTCCCGGCGTCCGGGGCCACCGCGTCGGCGGAGGCCCCGGAGCTCGGCCTCGAGCGCCTCCCGGCGCTCCCCACGGCGCCCCGCGGCGCCGCCCGACCCGCCAGCGCTCCAGCGCCGGCCGCAGCCCCAGCGGTCAAGCCGAAGCCCGCGCCCCCCAAGAGCCAGAGCGGCTCCTTCCAGCGCGACAACCCCTACGGCCACTGAGGCGCGGCCGGCTCAGGGCTGAACGACGGCGCGCTTGGGGATGCGCCGGATGAGCCCGGTGGTCGTCGTGTAGACCACATGGTTGGCGGTCGACGCGATGGCGTCGACGCCGCCGTCTGCAGGCGCGATGGTCGTGACGTCGCCGCCGCCGATCGGCGTGGTGAAGACCCCACCGCCCTCGAAGGACTTGCCTGGATCACCCTGTGCGGCCCAAGCGACGAGGCCGTCGTAGCTGATGACGTCGGCGAGCCCCGTGAACCCGCCGGCGATCTTCACCTCCGCGGCGCCCCGCTCGTCGCAGGCCTGTCCTTTGAAGAGCGCGCGCTGCCAGACCTCACCGCTGCTGCGCGTGAAGTAGAAATTCACGCTGTCGGTCCCGACCCCCACCACGTCGTCCACCGGGGCCTCGAGCGCGGGAGCGCGGACCCCGCCGACGGCGGGCATGACGTACAGCCGCCGATTGACGACCGAGTACACGCACACGGCGGAGCCCAGGCCACCCACGGCGAGATCTCCGACGGTCTCGTCCTTGTTCTCGCTCGTGTAGATCAGCTCCGCGCTGGTGGTGGCGGCGAGGATCGAGAGGCGCAGGAGCTGGGGGGAGCCGCTGGCGCGCGTCGTGGCGCCCACGTACACGTAGTTGTCCGGGCCAGCGGTGACGCTCGTGGCCGGGGGAAAGCCCGCGGGTGGGGTGATGAAGGCCGGCGCCGACGGCCCCTGGCTCCCGTCCTTCGCGATGCGCAGGAGGGTGCCCGCGCTGGCGAACTCTTGGCTGCCCACGATGTAGACGAAGAGCGAGGCGCTCGGCGCGCTGAGCCCGGCGGGCTTCTTGGCGCCGCTGTGGATGTTGACGGCGCTCGTCCCGTCGACGGGCATCCGGCTGACGTTGGTGCTCGCGAGGTGAGCCCCGGTGCGGTAGACGCTGCTGGCGTCGGCGGCGATGAGCGCTGGGAGGTCCGCGCCGGCGGCCCCGAGCGTGAGGATGGGGTAGGCGGCCGCGTCATACGGGATGAGCACGGGCGGCCGCGGGCCGTCCTCCGGGGCGTCCGCGGCCGCGTCGGAGCCCGCGGCGCCGCTGGAGCCGCCCGCGCCGCTGCTGCCGCCGGCGTCGCTGCCCGCGCTGCCGCCGGCGTCGCTGCCCGCGCCGCCGCTCGTCCCCGCGGAGCCCGCCTGCCCTTGGTCGATGAGCGACTCGTCGAGCGTGCGGAGGCAACCCGCGGCGAGCACCAACAGGAGCGGCGGACCGAAGCGACAGACAGTGCGCGAGATCTGGTGAGGCATGCAGCTTTTCAATGATACCATCCTTTGCGTCATGTTGGGCAGCCCTCTCCGCCGCGCTTGCATCGTCGCCTTGGCTCTCGTGGGGGCCCTCCACGCTGCGCCGGCCGCGGCCGATGCCGGCGCGGACGCCAGGCGCTTCTTCGAGGCGGCCCAGCGGGCCTTCGACGAGGGGCGCTTCGTGGACGCCGCCCACGCCTTCGAGGACGCGTTCAAGCTCAAGCCGCACCCCGCGCCGCTCATCAACGCCGGTGACGCTTGGGAGAAGGCCGGCGAGTACGCGCTCGCGGCGCGCTCCTTCGAGCGGGTGCTCGCGCTGGAGTCGGCAGACGAGCAAGACAAGACCGACGCCACCGATCGGCTGGCGCGCCTCCGCCCCCAGCTCGGGGTGCTGGTGCTCGTGGGTGAGGCCTCCCTGCGCGTCAAGGTGGACGAGGAGGAGTTTCACGGGGGAGAGCGCCCCTACCTGTTCCCTGGCGCTCACAAGGTGACCTTGGTGGACGTGGACGGCGCGAAGCAGCGGACCGTGACGGTCCCGGCCGGTGGCAGCGCCAGCATCGAGCTCGCGACGCTCTTGCCGACGCCGGGCGCTGGCGAGCCGAGGGTGGAGGGCGCGGCGCACGCGCCGACGGGGGGCGCGGGGGCCGCCGTCGCCCCCACGGGAGGCGGCGTGGGGGCGTGGACCTGGGTGGCGTATGGGGTCGGGGCGGTGGGGCTCGCGGGCTTCACGGTGTTCGGTCTGCAGGCCAATGGCGCCGCGGACCGCTTCGACGCTCACCCCAACCGTGACGACTACGACGCCTACGGGCGGCATCAGCTCTACGCCAACCTTGGGCTCGGCGTCGGGGCCGCTGGCATCATCGCCGGCACCAGCTTGCTGATCCTGGATCTGACCCGGGCCCCGGCCGCGCCTCGGGCGGACGCGGCGCGCCGCACGCGCTTCGAGCTCGGGGTGTCGCGCGCGGGGGGCTTCGTCGGCGCGGCGGGGAGCTTTTGACGACGGCGCTCGAGCCCGCCCAGGGCTGGGCTCAGCGGGTGTTTCACGCCAGCGCCGCGTGGCAGTGTGTCCTCACGCGCAGCGGCGACATCCTCGCGATGAACGCGGGATTTCAGAGCGCCTTCGGCGCGGCGCAGCGGTGGGGGGCGCTGCGGGGCGCGCTGGAGGAGGCCAGCCCGGGCTTGGCGGGGCTCGTGGCGCGCCTCGTCGAGCATGGGCAGGGCTTCTACGTGGATGATCTGACCGTGCGCTCGGGCGGCCTGGGGCAGCGCCGCGTCACCGGAGAGGGCGTCGTCCTCGAAGGCGGGGGAGAGCGCTGCATCACGCTGATGGACATGACTCAGCGGGTCACGGTGGAGACGGCGCGCGCACAGCGTGAGCGCAGCGAGAGCCTCAGCCGCTTCGCGGGGGGCTTCGCGCAGGATCTCGAAGAGCTGATGCAGAGCGTGATGGAAGAGGCGCAGAGCGCGCTGGGAGCCCTCGGCTCGCGCAGCGTGGCGCCAGGCCCACGGCTCGTCGCCATCCTCGCCGCGGCCGAGCGCGCGCGCACGCTCTCCAACATCTTGCGCGCCATGGCGTACGAAGAGACGGGGAGCTGGCGCCCGGTGGATTTGGCGGGGGAGGTCCGAGCGGCGGCGGCGCTGATCGGCGCGGGCTCCTCCGCGGTGCCCATGCTGCTGGATCTGCGCGCGCCCGGCGCGGAGGTGGTGGGAGAGCGCGTGCGGCTGCACCAGCTCGTGCTCAACCTGCTGCTCAACGCCCACGACGCCAGCCGAGAGCGTGGCGGCGGCGTGGAGGTCTCGCTCTTCGACACCCCGGAGGGGGGCGTGTGCTTGCGGGTCGCCGACGAAGGTCAGGGCGTCGCTGAAGAGCTGAGGGAGCGGATCTTCGAGCCCTACTTCACGACGAAGCGCGGCCACTCTGCCCCGGGTGACTGGGGGAGCGGCCTGGGGCTCGCGGTGGTCGACGCGGTGGCGAGGTCCACGGGCGCGACGGTCAGCGTCGGCTCTCGGCCCACGGGCGGGGCGGTGTTCGAGGTCCAGTGGCCCGTGACCTCCGTGGTGCGAGACGAGCGCGCGAGCTTGCGCCCGCCAGAGCCAAGCGTCGCGGGCTGCGGCGTCCTGCTCGTGGGGGCGGAGCCCGCGCTCCTCGCGGCGCTGGCGCGTGGCCTGCGTCGGCGGGGTCACAGCGTCTTCGTGGCGCTCAGCGCCACCGAGGGGCGCCGGCTCTTGACGGAGTGTCAGCGCACCATCCAGGTCGTGCTCATCGATCGGGAGCTCGGCGATGAGCGCGTCGAGGCGCTGCTCGGAGACGTCTCGAAGCACGCGCCCGGCGTGGGGGTGGTGGCCATCGGCTCGCGCCCGGCCACCGAGGGGCTCGCCAGCAGCGCCATCGGCGAGCAGCTCCTCAAGCCCTTCGAGCTGTCGCAGCTCATCGCGGCCATCGAGGGCCTCCGGGCCAAGGCGTCGCCCGCACCCGCGGAGCCGCCGGCGTGAAGATCGCGGTCAACACGGGCGGCGGCGACGCCCCGGGCCTCAACGCGGTGCTGCGCGCGCTCACGCTGGGCGCGGAGTCGCGAGGCCTCGAGGCCTGGGGCATTCGGCACGGCTATCGCGGCCTGCTCGAGCCGGAGGAGGAGGGCCTGGTGCGGCTCGACCGCGCCGCGGTGCGGGGGATCGCCCACCTTGGCGGGACCATCCTGGGCAGCACCAACCGTGGCGATCCCTTCGCGTGGCCCGTCCTGCGCGGGGGCGCGCTCACCCCGGTGGACCGTGGCACGGAGGTGGCCGAGCGCCTCGCCGCGCAGGGCTTCGAGGCGCTCGTCGTGTTGGGAGGAGACGGGTCGCTGCGGATCGCTCAGAAGCTCCTCGGTCGCGGCGTCCCGCGCGTCATCGGGGTGCCGAAGACCATCGACAATGATCTGCCGGGCACGGACCGCTGCTTTGGGTTCTCGACGGCCGTCTCCACGGCCGTCGAGGCGCTGGACCGGCTGCACACCACCGCGCAGGCCCACGACCGCGTCATGGTCGCCGAGGTGATGGGGCGCGACGCGGGCTTCATCGCGCTGCACGCGGGCGTCGCCGGCGGCGCGGACGTCATCCTCATCCCGGAGCTGCCGTTCGACCTCGAGCGGGTGGCGGAGAAGATCTTGGCGCGCGAGCGGGCTGGCCGTCGCTTCAGCATCGTGGTGGCGGCCGAGGGGGCCAGCGCGCGCGGTGGCTCCTCGAGCGTGCTGGCGCCGGCGGACGCGTTCAGAGAGCACGTCCGGCTCGGGGGCGTCGGGGCGCTCGTGGCCCAGCAGCTCGAGCGCCTCACGGGTAAGGAGGCTCGGAGCCTGGTCCTCGGGCACCTGCTGAGAGGGGGGAGCCCCGTGGCGGAGGACCGCGTGCTGGCGCAGCGCCTCGGCGCGGCCGCCGCCCGCTTCCTGGCGGGGACCACGGCCTCGGGGCTCGTCGCCGTGCGTGGTGGGGAGGTGGTCTTCGCCCCGCTGGAGTGCGTCCTCGCCCCACCGAGGCGCGTCTCGCTGGAGGATGATTTGATCACCACCGCGAGGGACCTCGGGATCTGCTTCGGGGACGAGGAGCGCCCGGCGCCCTAGGGGTGCGCGGCGCGCCCAGCGCCCAAGCGCCCCCGGGAGACGAGCCACCGCTTGCAGGGTGGACGGGGCGCGACGATGATACGGGGTGGAGGAAGCGTCGATGCATCGTAGGAGGGCCCCAGCGCGGGCTCGGCTCGGAGGATCTGGACCATGGCGATGAGCGCGGCGCCCCCGCAGCCGCCCGCGGAGCCTCCGCCCGACGTGAGCTCCAAGATCCTCATCGTGGACGATCAGCGCAACATGCGCACCACCTTGGCCATGATGCTGCGTGGCGCGGGCTTCGAGGTGGACGAGGCGGCAGACGGCGAAGAGGGCAAGCAGCTCGGCGCCACGGGCGCCTATGACTTGGTGATCACGGATCTGCGGATGGGCAAGCTCGACGGCATCGACGTCCTGCGCGCCATCAAGGAGGCCCAGCCGATGACCGAGGTCATCGTCATGACCGCCTATGGCACCATCGAGAGCGCGGTGGACGCCATGCGCCTCGGGGCCTTCGACTACATCCAGAAGCCCTTCAGCGAGCAAGAGATCCTCGTCAAGGTGGGCAAGGCGGTGGAGAGCCGGAAGCTGCACGGGCAGGTGCAGGCCTTCGCGCAGGACTTCAAGGAGCGCTACCACTTCGACAACATCATCGGACGCTCGCAGGCCATCCGGGACGTGCTGACGCGAGTGGTGAAGGTCGCCCCCACGGACGCCACGGTGCTCATCACCGGGGAGAGCGGCACGGGCAAGGAGCTCATCGCCCGCGCGGTGCACGCCAACAGCAAGCGCGTCAACAAACCCTTCGTCATCGTCAACTGCGCGGCCATCAGCGAGACGCTCCTGGAGAGCGAGCTGTTCGGTCACGCCCGGGGCGCCTTCACCGGCGCCATGACGGCCCGCAAGGGCATGTTCGAGGAGGCAGACGGCGGGACCTTCTTCTTCGATGAGATCGCCGAGACCTCCATGGCGTTCCAGGCCAAGCTGCTGCGGGCCATCCAGGAAGGGGAGGTGCGCAGGATCGGGGAGAACAAGTCGGTCCGGGTGGACATCCGGGTCATCGCGGCGACCAACGTGGATTTGGTGGCGGCCGTGGAGGAGCGGCAGTTCCGCCGGGACCTCTACTACCGCCTGAACGTGGCCCGCTTCATCTTGCCGCCGCTCCGCGAGCGCCGCGAAGACGTGCCGCTGTTGGCGGACTATTTCCTGGCCAAGCACACGCGGAAGATGGGCCGCGCAGCGCACTTCGGAGACGGCGTGGTGGCGCGGCTCGCAGGCTATGATTTCCCTGGCAACATCCGGGAGCTGGAGAACTTGGTGGAGCAGGCCGTGGCGCTCTGCAGCGGCGGGGTCATCGACATCGACGACCTCCTGCCGAACGCGCCCGCCCTGGAGCCGCCGTCGGACGCAGGCGGCAAGACCCTGGCGGCCGTGGTGGACGAGGCGGAGCGGCAAGCGGTGGTGTCTGCCCTGAGCCACCATGAAGGCAACCGTGAGCGCGCGGCCGAGGCCCTGGGGATCAGCCCCACGACCCTCTGGCGGAAGATGACGCGGCTAGGGATCTCGTTCGAAACGCGCTAGAGGGCGCACGCCGTGCTCACCCGAGAGCTCAGCTATGAGCTGCCCGACGACCTCATCGCGAGGTACCCTGCCCCGGAGCGGGAGTCGGCGCGCCTGCTCGTCGTCGAGCGGCAGGGAGAGCTCCACCGACGCATCTCCCAGCTCCCCGAGCTCATCCCGTCCGGAGCGCTGGTGGTGCTCAACGACACGAAGGTGCTGCGCGCGCGGCTCCTCGGCAGCCGACTGCCCGGGGGCGGGCGGGTGGAGCTGCTGCTCTTGCGGCGCCTGAGCGGGGCGGGTCATCGCGAGCGCTGGAGCGCCATCGGGCGCGCCAACAGCCGGCTCCGCGTGGGCGCGCGGCTGAGCTTCGGGCCGCTCCAGGCGACGATCGAAGCGGTAGCGCCAGGGACGCTCGAGGTCGAGCTGTGGGGGGAGGGAGACGTGGGGACGCTCATCGCGGAGCGCGGCGAGGTCCCGCTCCCACCCTACCTCGGGCGGGCCGCAGAGCCCGCGGACGCCGAGCGCTACCAGACGTCGTTCGCCCGTCACCTGGGCTCGGTGGCGGCGCCCACCGCGGGGCTGCACCTGACCGAGCGATTGCTCACCGCCCTCGCCGCGCGCGGCATCGAGGTGGCGTACGTCACCCTGCACGTTGGCCTGGGGACCTTCCGCCCGGTGACCGCCGAGCGGCTCGCCGACCACGACATGCACGCCGAGCAGCTCGTGGTGGCGGAGCCGGCCGTCGCCGCGGTCGCCCGAGCGCGCGCCCGTGGCGCGAAGGTGGTCGCGGTGGGGACGACCGTCGTCCGCGCGCTCGAGGCCGCCGCGGATCCGCTCCGCCCGGGCCTCATCCAGCCCTTCCACGGGGAGACGCGGCTCTTGCTCTACCCCGGGATCGAGCTGCGCGTCGTCGACGCGCTCCTGACGAATTTCCACCAGCCCGGGAGCACGCTGTTGGCTCTCGTGGCGTGCTTCCTGGGCCTCGAGCGGCTCCGCGCGGCCTACGCCGTGGCGATCCAGGAGCGGTACCGCTTCCTCTCCTACGGGGACGCCCTGTGGATCCCGGAGCGGCTCGCGTGACGCTGCTCCAGGTGCTCGCCCGTGAGGGCGACGCGCGGGCTGGGCTGCTCTGTACGCCCCATGGGGACGTCCCCACGCCGGCCTTCATGGCGGTCGCCACGCAGGCCACGGTCAAGGCGCTGTCGCCGGCAGAGGTCGCCGCCACGGGGACGCGGATGGTGATCATGAACACCTACCATCTGTGGCTCAGGCCGGGGCCGGAGGCGGTCGCGGAGCTGGGGGGACTGCATGCGCTGTCGCGCTGGCCGCACGCCATCGCCACCGACTCGGGTGGCTTTCAGGCCTTCTCCCTCGCCGCGCGCTGCAAGCTGAGTGAGGAGGGCTTCGCCTTCTCGTCGCACCTCGACGGCTCCGCGCGTCTGCTCTCCCCGGAGGAGAGCATGCGCGTCCAGGGGCTCTTGGGCGCCGACATCGCGCTGCAACTCGACGTGTGCCCACCCGCCGGCGCGCCGCGCGCCGAGCTCGTGGCGGCCGTGGAGCGCACTACCCGCTGGGCCGAGCGCTGCCTCGCCGCCAAGGCTCCCGGGCAGGCGCTCTTCGGCATCGTGCAGGGAGGGACGGACGTGGAGCTCCGGCTCCAGCACGCCGAGCAGCTCGCGCGGCTCCCGCTCGAGGGCCTCGCCCTCGGCGGCTTCAGCGTGGGGGAGCCGCCGGCGGTGATGCACCGGGTCTTGAGCGAGGTCGTGCCCCGCGTGGACCCAGCGCGAACGCGCTACCTCATGGGAGTAGGGACGCCAGCCGACCTGCTCCACGCCATCGGCTGCGGGGTGGATCTGTTCGACTGCGTGATGCCGACCCGCAACGCCAGGAACGGCCAGGTCTTCGTCGCGGGAGGGAAGCTCGTCATCAAGAACGCGCGCTTCAAGCTCGATCCGCGACCCCTCGAGGAGGGCTGCGAGTGTCTGGCCTGCGCCGGCGGGTACTCTCGTGGATATCTGCGCCATCTCTACCTCGCAGGCGAGATCTTGGGGCACCGGCTGCTGAGCGCGCACAACCTGCACTACTATCAGCGGCTCCTCCGGGGCGCCCGAGACGCCATCCTGGCGGGCCGCTGGACCGAGTGGCGTGAGGCTCAGGTGGCCGGCGCGCCGACCGCCCACGGCTGAGCCGTCGTCTCGCCGGGTCGGCAGCCGCTGGGCGGGCGCTCCGCGGAGCTATCGAACGGCTCGGGGTATGGTAGCTTGCGCCTGTAGAGATGACGGACGGGTCGAAGAAGCAGCTTGGGCGGATCCTCCTCCAGCAACGCGCCATCACCGCGGAGCAGCTCGACGCGGCGATGAAGGCGCCGGGCGGCGGTCGCCTGGCCTCGAAGCTCATCGAGCAGGGCGTCCTGACGGACGTGGAGGCGCTCAAGGCGCTGAGCGAGCAACACGGGCTGCCAGGCATCGATCTCTCGCAGATCTGCCTCGATCTGGACGCGCTGGAGCTGCTGCCCCGGGAGATCGCAGAGAAGCACCTCATCGTCCCCGTGCTGGTCCGGGACGATCGCCTGTTCATCGCCATCGCCAACCCCGGCGAGCGCAAGATCATCGACGAGCTGGAGTTCGTCACCGGCAAGCGGGTGTTCCCCTACGTAGCGCTCTCGGCCGCGCTGTCCCACGTCATCGAGCAGGCCTACGCCGCCAAGCGCCGTGGAGAGCGCTACTACGTCGGGCCGCACTGCCCGCCCGAGGTGCTCCGCAAGGTGGGCCTGCTGGAGCAAGAGACGCGGCCCCCGTCCCTGCCGCCCTTGGCCGGCGCGCCCGCGGAGGAGCCCGCCGCCACGGAGCCGCTCACTGAGCCGGGCGTGGTCGTGGACGACGTCTCACGGCGCTTCTCCCACGAGGCGGAGCTCAACGACGAGGGCTTCGGGGAGGTCTCCGAAGAGCTCAGCGTCGTGGCGGAGCTGCCCCCCCAAGAGCGCTCTTCCAGCCCCCCGGCCCTCCAGGGCAAGACCATCTTGGTCGTCGACGACGAGGAGGACATCCGCAAGCTGCTCAAGCGGCTGCTCAGCTCGCGCGGCTATCGCGTGCTGGAGGCGGACCGCGGGCTGCTCGCGCTCAGGCTGGTCAAGGAGCAGACGCCGGATCTCATCGTGCTGGACGCCATGCTACCCGAGGTGCACGGCTTCGACATCGCGCGGCGCATCAAGGGGAGCCGCCGCTACGGGCACATCCCCATCATCATGGTGAGCGCGGTCTATCGTGGCTGGCGCTACGCGGAAGATCTGAAGGCGAGCTGCGGCGTGGACCACTTCATCGAGAAGCCCTTCAAGATCGCGGAGGTGGTGAGCGCCGTGGAGGCGAGCCTGTCCGCCGCGGTGCCGACGGAGCAGCTCCAGGAGGCCGCGCCGGCGGCAGACGTCAAGCAAGAGGTGGAGGCGGCGCTCGTCGCTGGCGTCGCAGCGTACAAGGAAGGGCGCCTCGACGAGGCCGTGCAGCACCTGCAGCGCGGCCTCGCCATCGACCCGCTCGCGTATCGCCTCCATTTTCACCTGGGGCTGCTCTACGGCAAGCGCGGTCAAGTCTACGAGGCCATCCAGGAGCTGGAGACCGCCGTCAAGATCAACGCCGGGCATTTCGCTGCCCTCAAGAACCTGGCGGTGCTCTACCAGAAGGCGGGGTTCCGCAACAAGGCCGCGGAGACCTGGGAACGTGCCCTGCCCCTCGCCCCGGACGAGCCCACCAAGCAGGGCATCAAAGAGCTGCTCCTCCAGCTCCTCTGAGGCCCGCCTGCTTTGAGCGCGGTGGCCGAATTCCAGCCTGGTACGACGGAAAGCGCTTCGCTAGCCGGGTCAGCCCAGGTTATCCTGCGCCAGCCTGTCGACCGGTACCGGGAATGAAGTTCGTCTGCCCTAGCTGCAAGGCAAAGTACCAGATCGCCGACGAGACCATCGCCGGTCGATCGGTTCGGATGAAGTGCCGGAAGTGCGGCTTCATGATCCGCGTGTCTTCAGCGGCGGCTGGGGACGGCGCCAGCCTCCTGCCGCCAGCTGCGGCGAGCAGCTTGCCCCCCGAGGGGACGGGCGAGGGGACCTCGCCGACCGTGAGCGGGGGCGTCAGCTCAGCGCCGCCGCCGCCCAGCGCACCTCCCGCGCCCGTCGCCGCGCCGGCGCCGCCTGCTCCTCCCCGCGCGGCTCCTCCGCGTGCGGCGCCTCCGCGGGCGGCCCCACCGCGCGCCGCAGCGCCGGCGGAGCCCGCAGCCCCTCGCCGCCCACCCCCTCGCGCGGGTGGCACGCAGCCTCTCCCAGCCACCCCAGCGCGGGCGCCTGGCCCTGCCGCCAGCCCTCCCCGCACCGCGGGCTTGACGGCGCCGCTCCCTGCAGTCCCAGCGCCCCCCGCGCCCACCCCGCGGCCCACGGCCGCCTACGGTGAGGGGGACGACGACGAGAGGACGCGCGTCTCGGCGAGCCCGGCGGCGCTGCTGGCAGTGGCCGCGGGCGCTGCGCCGGCGCCACCACCGGGCGCCGCTGTGCCCAGGGGCCTCACGGGCGCCTTGGCGGCGAGCGTTCAGCAAGAGAGCGCCGCCGTCACGGCTCACGCGGCGGAGGAGTGGCACGCTGGGATCGGGGGCCAGCCGCTCGGGCCGCTGCCCCTCACCGAGGTGAAGAAGCTCGCGGAGCGCGGAGAGCTGACGGCCACCACGCTCGTGTGGCGTGAGGGCCAGGAAGAGTGGCTCCCCGTCAGTCACTTCCCGGAGCTGATGGCGATCGTCGAAGAGGCGGCGCCGCTCGTCGCTGTGGCCACGGCGCCGGTGGCCGCGGCGCCCTTCGGCGCCGTCGCCGCGTCCCCCGTCGCAGGGGTGGCGCTCGCGGGCGCCGCGCTCACGCAGGAGGCGCCACCCAGCGGCGCCAGGCTGGGCGACGAGGCCCTCGTCATCCCCGCGCGCCGCTCGGGCATGGCCGCGTGGGTGGCTGTGGGCGTCGCGCTGTTGTTCGGGTTGACCATCGGCTTCGTGGTCTTCAACCAAGAGCCCAAGGAGGTCGTGCGCTACGTCACGACGGGCCAGTCAGCGGAGCCTAGCGCCCGCGGGGCGGCCCCGGCGCCCACGGACAGCGCCCCGCAGACTCCCGAGGCGCAGCCCTCGCCGTCCGCGGAGGGCGCGGGCGGCTCGGACAAGATCGCCCGCGTCTCAGGGGCTCTCCCGAAGGCCAGCGCCACGGCCGACAAGGGCACCCCCGCTCCGGGAGGCGGACTGGATCTCGGAGGCCTCGCCGGGAGCGCCAAGGGCCCCAGCGGGTCGACGGGCAGCGGCTCCTCGGGCTCGGCCGGTCAGCAGCTCGACAGCGACGCCATCAGCAAGACGGTGGGGCGCTACAAGACGAGCGTGCAGCGGAGCTGCTGGCAGCCCGCCCTCGACACGCGCGACAAAGACGCCCCCAGCAGCGCGCGCGTCAGCGTCACCATCGTGGTGGGCCCCAGCGGGTCGGTGCAGAGCGTGAGCACCTCCGGTGACCCCAAGGGCTACCGTGGGCTCGCGAGCTGTATCGCCGGCCGCGTGCGCGGGTGGCAGTTCCCCGCCTCCGGTGGCACCACCACCGTCAACGTGCCGTTCGTCTTCGCGGCGCAGTGAGGGCGCGATGAAAAGCACCTCGACGGACCCCGAAGGGCCCCGCCGAGGTGGTCGCAGTGGCTCGTAAGCCGGGTTCTGTGGCGTCGCTCCGTCACCAGGCCGACGCTGACGATCATTCCTCTACGGTTCACGTCACCGTGAACCTCTAGCAGCCTACCCTGGGGCTCGGGCGAGCAGCCCTCGAGCGCCCCTCTACATGGCCTTGCTCCGGGTGGGGTTTGCCTTGCCACGCTCGTTGCCGAGCGCGCGGTGGTCTCTTACACCACCTTTTCACCCTTACCCACGGAGCCCGAGGGCTTTGGCGTGGGCGGTCTGTTCTCTGTGGCACTGTCCTCGAAGTCACCTTCACCGGGCGTTACCCGGCACCCTGCTCTCTGGAGCCCGGACTTTCCTCGCGCGGCGCGCGCGACCGTCTGAACTACTGCGACGCTCCGAGGTTAATGAGGCTCTCCTGCCGAGGCAAGGGGCTCAGGCGGCGTCGTCGAGGCTCGCGCGGGTCACCCCGAGCTGCGCGAGCCGACCCCGCAGCTTCTGCTTGGCGCGCGCCTCGAGCTGCCGAGCGCGCTCCCGCGAGACGCCCAAGCGGCGCCCCAGCTCCGCCAGGGAGAGCTCCTCCGCTGGATCTGCCAGCAGGCGCTGCTCCACGATGTAGCGCTCCCGCTCCTCCAGGACGGACAATGCTTGTCCTACCATGGCGGTGAGCTGCGCCTGGCGTTGCCGCCCCTCCAGCAGCTCGAGCGGGGAGGGCTCCTCGGACACCAGCCGCTCGAGCGGGGTGGTGGCGGCGCCCTCCGCCGCCGTGGGCGGTGACAGATCGAGCGAGACGTCACGCTGCTCCAGGCGCTGGAGCATGAGGGTGAGCTGCTCGACGGAGACCCCGAGGCGCTCGGCGAGCAGCTCGTCGGCGCGCTGCTCGTCCCCGTAGAGGTTGAGCAGCTTGTTGCGCTCGCGCCGCAGCCGGAAAAAGACCTTGGAGCGGAGCGCCCCGGAGCCCCCCCCGACGAGGCTCCACGAGCGGATGACGTGGTCGAGGACGTAGGCGCGGATCCAGTGCGCGGCGTAGGTGACGAAGCGCAGCCCGCGGTCCGGCTCGTACTTCTTCAAGGCATGGACGAGCCCCGCGTTGCCCTCCGCGATGAGCTCGGCGATGGGGACGCCGTAGCGCCGATACTTCAAGGCGATGGCGATGACGTAGCGCAGCTGCGGCCTCAGGAGCGCGTCGGCCGCCTGGGGTGAGCCCGTCGTGCGCCATGTGCGGGCGAGGGTGGCTTCTTGCTCTCGGCTGAGCTGGGGAACCTGGTGCGCCTTGCCCACGTAGCGGGCGAGAGGCCCCTCGAATTCGCGCGCCATGGAGACACCTCCGGTTGAGGACTACCGCCGAGCCGATGCCCGAGGGCTCGCGCGTGATCGTGGCGTCTACGCCACGCCGCGCAGCGAAGTTACGGTCGTCCAGGTTGGAAAGAGCCCGCCCCGAGCCGTGGCTCAGGCAGAGAAGGAAGCGCCGCAGCCGCAGGAGCCCGAGATGTTGGGGTTCCCGAACTTGAAGCCCGAGCCCTGGACCCCCTCGACGTAGTCGATCTCCGTACCGTCGAGGTATTGATACGACAGGGGGTCGATGAACAGCTTGACGCCGTTGGACTCGAAGTTCTCATCCATCTCCCCCGGCTTCTCTTCGAAGTACAGATCGTACTGGAACCCGGCGCAGCCGCCGCCGATGACGCGCAGCCGCAACCCTTGGCCCTGAAGGCCCTCGGCCTCAGAAATTTCCTTCACTTTTTGGGCTGCCAGGGGCGTGATGGACACCATGCGTTGAGACTCCTGTGAGGCAGGGGGCGACGGCCTCTGCTTGGCGGGCAGTATAAACCTCACGTTGCGGAAGCGCCAGGGGCACCTCGGGGGAGCGCGCCTGCAGCGCCGGGGCGAGGGCTCGCCCGGCTCAGGGGGCGGCGTCCCCCACGAGCAGCAGCTCCCCGGAGCGGCAGGCCACGACGAGCCGCCTTGGGCCGAGGGGGGCCACCGCGATGGGGTCGGCGCAGCTCACGTCCTCGGCGAGCAGGGGCGCACCCTCGGGGGTCAGGATGCGCAGCGGCTCGCTCGGTAGGAGCACCGCGAGCCTCCCGGTGGTGTCCGCGAGCAAGGGCGGCGCGAGGGGCGCGCCCGGAGCCGACGAGCTCGACGTGCCCTGCGCGGGCTCGAGCCGAGTGCGCCAGCGCTCCGAGCCGCCCGCGTCGTAGCGCGCCAGCGTCCGATCGGCCGTGAGGAGCCAACAGCCGTCCTCCCGAGAGATGGCGAGCAAGGGCTGGAGTCGCCGCGGCTCGACGTCGACGCGGGCCTTGACGAGCCCCTCGTCGAGCTCCACCTCGAGCAGGGTCGAGGGTGGCACGGCGACGCACACGCGGGCGGCGCCGCAGCGCGCCGCGATCAGCGGCGTGAGGCCCAGCCGACGCACGAGGCGCGGCGAGCGGGGCGGCTGCCAGCGCCAGAGGCTGCCATCCTGCTGGACGACGATGACGGCGCCGTCGACCTCGAGCAGCGTGTGGGGCGCCGCCGTCAGCGTGGCGCGGGCGAGGACGCTCGGCGTGTCGTCCACGATGAGCACCTCCCGGCGCCCCGCGAGGGCCAAGGTCCCATCGGAGAGCGCGAGCGGCGAGACGTGGGGTGCGGGCTCCAGGGGGAGCTGAACGGCCCTGGCGACGCCGGTGGTCGGCGCGTGGAGCCCCAGGAGCCCCGACGCGAGCAGGGAGACGCGCGCGCCCGAGCCCATGAGCGTGCCCTCCACGACGCTGGGGCCGTCGCTGAGCGCCGCCCGCCAGGCCAGCCGGCCCCCGGGCTCGAGCTCTAGCAGCTCCGGTCCGGCGCTGGGGAGGCTCAGGCGCCCACCGTCGGCCACGGCGAGGGGCTGGGAGAGCGCCGCTGGCAGCCGCAGCCTCCGCACGAGCCGCGGCTGGTGGGGGAGAGGGAGCGCGCTGAGCCCACGCCGAGCGCCGTCGAGGCGCGCTTGCGGCGCAGCGCCGCGTGGGGGCCCAACGGCGCGGCGCTGGGGGCGGCTGGGATCGAGCGCGTGCGCGCGCTCGTGCGCCGTGCCGGAGGTGGTGAGCAGCGCGAGCCACGCCGCGACCGCAGGGAGGAGGCCTCGCATCAGCGCTTCTCCAGCAAGAAGAGGGCGTCCACGCTGGGGACGCGCGGCTCTTGCCAGTCGCGCCGCGCCCGCAAGCGGCCGTAGGCGCTGACCGCCCTGCCCGCCGGGGCGGGGGAGGGGGCGCCGTAGTACAAGCGGACCCGACAGGGGGCGCCGGGGCAGCCACGCGTGACCTCGAGCAGGAGGCTGCTGTGGTGTCCGAGCAGGGTGACCTCGCGGAGCGTGCCGTCGAGGGCGACGCGCGCCCCGGCGGTGGGCTCCGGATCGCGCGTCAGCTCGGAGTAGTCGCGGAGCGCGCCTTCACGCCAGCGCGCTGCGGCCTCGCTCAGCCGCTCGACCCGGCTGACGAGCACGTCGACGGTGCGTGGGGCCTGCTGCGCCGCCTTGGCTCGGACCGAGAGCGTCACGTCACCGACGCTAGAGATGTTCATGCGCTGCGCGAAGCGCCCCGTCGTGTCGACGGTGAGCGGGTGTCCCCCCGCCGTGACGTGCGCGCCAGGGAGCGTGCGCCCCGCGAGCATGAAGGTGGTGGCGTCCGTCACGACGTGCGTCCCGGGAGCTTCGATGACGAGCGGGGTGACGTTCAGCGCGGTGGTCAGCTTGCCCGTGAGGGGAGCGCCGCCGGGAAAGCGAAGCTCCCAAGGGTAGCGGAGGCTGAGGCGCTGGGTCGTCTCGGCGGGCCCCTCGAGGGCGGCGCGGAGTGAGACGCGCCGCTCGGCCACCCCGGAGGCGCCGAGCTCGAGCGCCGCGCCGTCGAGGAGCGCGCGGCCGTCGGGGTGCGCCGAGAGCCGGATCCGGAGCGCCGGCTCGGCGGAGTCGAGCTCGGCGAGGTCGACGCTCCAGCGGTGGGAGACGTCCACCGTGAGCGACAGCGGCTCGAGCGCTCCGTGGCCCTTCGCGAGCTGGAGCTGCAGGCGATGACGCCCCGGCTCGAGCGGTGCGCGCAGCCTCGAGAGGGCTCGCCCCTCCACGACGCTGACCGGTGCGCCTTCGAGCGCGAGCTGGCTGCCGGGCGGGCAGCTAGGACAGCGCAGCTCGAGCAGCTGCCCGCCCTCCTGTCCGTCGAGGACGGTGGCGCTGACCGGGCCCGGGCGCGACCAGCGGTACCCAACGCCCAGCGCCAGGCCGAGGCTCAGGAGCAGCGGGACGAGCAGCCAGCGCCACGTCGTGCGTCCCCCGGAGGGGCTGGGGAGCGTGGGGGAGGCGATCCGAGGTGCGGCGGGGACCTCGCCCCGCCGCCGTCGAGCCCGTGATGAGGCGGGCAGCCCCTCGGCGCTCACGCTCGCCGGGGAGGGAGCCGGCGCGGCCGAGGGGCTGGGCCCCGGAGGCCGGCTCGGGCTGGGGGCGTCCTCCGGGGCCACGTAGCCGAGCAGCGTGCCCCGGTGGCCGCGGGGGCGCTGCTCCAGAGGGTCGAGGCCGTGCCCGAGGCGCGTCGCCCGAGGCGCTGGGGGAGGCCTCGCCGCCGCGAGCCGGAGCCGCTCCCCGAGCGCGAGGGGCGCCTCGTAGCGCCGCCCGCAGCGCTGGCAGGTAGCCCGCGAAGAGGCGTCATCCACGCGGCAGTGAGGGCACCAGGGCATGCCGAAGGAACATAGCTCGGATGGGTAGGGATGCTGGCCTTTTGGGTGCAAGGTCTTTGTCCCAAGCCGAGTGACTTGGCTATGAGGGCCAGGATGCTCGCCAAGCGAATCATCCCCTGCCTCGACGTGCGCGCGGGTCGCGTGGTCAAGGGGGTGAACTTCGTCGGACTGAGAGACGCAGGCGATCCGGTAGAGTGCGCCCGACGCTACGACGCCGACGGCGCCGATGAGCTGACCTTCCTCGACATCATGGCCTCGCAGGAGAGCCGCCGCGCGCTCCTCGACGTCATCGAGCAGACCGCGGCGGTCGTGTTCACGCCCCTGACGGTGGGGGGCGGGGTCCGCACGCTGGCCGACATCCGCGCGCTCCTCGACGCCGGGGCCGACAAGGTCAGCATCAACTCCGCTGCGCTCGACGACCCGGGGCTCATCGAGGAGGCCGCGGGCGTCTGGGGGAGGCAGGCGATCGTGGCGGCCGTCGATGCCAAGCAGGTCGCCGAGGGGCGCTGGGAGGTGTTCACGCACGGTGGGCGGCGCGCGACCGGGGTCGACGCCGTGGGGTGGGCGGCGCGGCTCGCGCAGCTCGGGGCCGGGGAGATCCTCCTGACCAGCATGGACCGGGACGGGACCCGCGCCGGCTATGACCTGCCGCTCCTGCGCGCCGTCGTCGACGCCGCGAAGATCCCGGTGATCGCCTCGGGAGGGGTCGGCAGCCTCGAGCACCTGCGGGAGGGCTTGACCCTGGGCGGCGCCGACGCCGCGCTCGCCGCCTCCATTTTTCACGAGGGCACCGTCACCATCGCCGAGGCGAAGCGCTTCCTCGCCGAGGCGGGCGTCGTCGTCAGAGGAGTAAAGACATGACAGTACGGCTCGATCACGTCCTGGCCGCGGCGCGCGCCCGCCGCGCCGCGCTCGTGGGGGAGATGTCGGGGCAGCTCGTCCTCGCGGCGGCCGAGCAGCTCGCCGAGCTCCCTCGCCGGATCCGCCCGGAGGACACGGAGCTCCGGGAGGATGGCACGCTCCACCTCGGTGGCGGCGAGGCGTGCGCGCCGCGTGAGGTCGTGGCCGAGCTGGGGGCATGGCTCGATGCCTTGCTCGCCGCCTCGAGCTCCGTGGGGAGCTCCTTGCAGCGCATCGCCGCGACCGACCATCCCTCGATCGAGGGCTTGGCCCAGCAGCTCCGCGCGGCGCTCATCCCCTCCAACCCGGCGGCGGCGCGACGCGCCTTGGCGCGTCTCTACCGCGAGACGGCGCGCGCCGTCGCTGCTGGGCCGGCCCCGGCCCTGCCCGTGGCAGCGCCCGTCGCGCTGCCCCAGGGATCGGGCTCGGCGAGCGCTGGCCCGCAGCCTGCGTCCGCGCCGCCGCTCGCCGTCGCTCCGACGCCCACGCCCAGGATCTACTCCGTGGACTCGCTCGACCCGGAGCCGGCGCTCGACGCGGCGGAGCTCGAGGCGACTCGGCTCGAGGTGCAGACCTTCGAGGGCGGCGACGAGGACGCAGAGTGGACGGTCGAGGCGCCGCCGGTGGAGGTGCCGGCGGAGCCAGAGCTCGCCGCGGCGACATCCCTCGTGGCGTCCGCACCAGTGGCCGCTGCCGAGCCGTCGGCGGCCCCGGCTGCGGCGGAGGCACCGGCGGGCCTGCCCGAGGTGGAGGCGTCGGCGGGTCCGGTCGAGGTGGAGGCGTCGGCGGGTCCGGTCGAGGTGGAGGCGTCGGCGGGTCCGGTCGAGCTGGAGGTGTCGGCGGGTCCGGTCGAGCTGGAGGCGTCGGCGCCTCCGGTCGAGGTGGAGGCGTCGGCGCCCCCGGTCGAGGTGGAGCCGCCGGCGCCCCCGGCGCAGAGCGTCGCGGATCTGAGCGCACGGCTCCCGCAGCGGCGGAGCCGCGTGGAAGATCTGGTGAGCCGCTTCGAGGTCCAGGGCACGCTGGAGAGCGAGGAACTGCGCGCTGGCTTGAAGCTGCTGGCGGGCGTGGAGCTGAGCCCGGCGCCCCCGCCAGCACGTTGACGTAGCCGTCGATTTTGGGGAGCATCGACGCCATGCACGAGCAAAACATGGCGATCTTGCGGGGGCTGGTGAGCGTGGCGTGGGCCGATGGCCGGGTCGCCAAAGAAGAGGCCGAGGTGATCGACGCGCTGCTCGAGGCCTTCGGGGCGAGCCCCAGTGAAGCCGCCGAGCTGAGGCTGTACGCGCAAGAGCCGCGCACGCTGGAGGACGTCCCCATCACGGAGCTGAGCTACGACGATCGGCGCGTGCTCCTCCAGCACGCCGTGCTCATCACCTTCATCGATGGTGAGCAGCAAGAAAAAGAGCGGCAGCTGCTGGACCAGCTCTGTGAGCGCCTCAGGATCCCGTCGCTCGAAGCTCGCGGGCTGATGGAAGCCGCCGAGCAGCGGGCACGCAGCTACCTGAATTTGCTCTGAGACGCCCGGGGAGGGGGCTCAGCCCTTGCCGGTCGTGAGGCGCTCAATCTCCTTGAGCAGCGCGATGGGGCTGAAGGGCTTGGTATAAAACGCGTTGGCGCCTGCCTCGGTCGCCTTTCGGCGCGACTCGGGATCATCCATGGCGCTGATGATGAAGACCGGGATGGCCCGCGTGCTGGGGTCCGCGCGTAGGCGGCGGCAGACCTCGAAGCCGTCGTACTGCCCAGGGAGCATGAGATCCAGCAGGACGAGATCGTGCGGGGCCGTGAGGATGACGTCGAGGGCCTTGGCGCCCGAGGAGACCGCCGTGACCTCGTAGCCACGGGCCTGGACCAGCGCCTCGATCATCCGGCGGATCGAGTCCTGATCTTCCACGACCAATATTCTCATCGCGCTCGACTCTAGCGAAGCGGGCGCCAGAAAGCACGCCTCAGGGCATCATTTCACGGCCCGGGGAGCTCAGGGAAACTGAAGCCGCGCCACGAAGCGCCCCTCGCTCGACTCACCGAGGCTGAGCTCCGCGCTCAGGTAGCGCGCGGCCGCGAAGCCCACGATGAGCCCGATGCTGTCGGGGCGACCGAGCGCTCCTGGATCTGCGACGCCGCGCAGGAGGCCAGCGCGCGCCCCGCTGGGGACCGTGGGACCGTGGTCCTCGATCTGCAGATAGAGCCCCTCCTGGAGCTCGCCCAGCTGGAGCCAGACCTCCGAGCCTCGCGGTGACGCCGCGATGCCGTGGTCGAGCAGGGAGCGGACGAGGAGGGTGAGCGGTGCGCGCGGGAGCGTGCGCTGGCAGGGGATGAGCCGAGCGTGGATCTTGACGCCGTAGCGCTGCGCCTGCGCCTCGGCCGAGGCGATGACGTCGTCGCAGAGCGCCGACAGGTCCACGGGGCTGGGCGCTTCGTCGAGCGCGCAGGCGCCGATGCGCCCCACCGCGCGGGTGAGCTCGGCCGCCGCCGCCACCCGCTGCGTGAGCGCGGTCGCGAGCTCCGAGGTCTCGCCGAGCGCGCTGGCGGCGAGCTTGGCGTCGCCGTCGAGCGCATCGGCCAAGAGCCGCAGGTGGCGGGCGAGGACCGCGCCGCTGCCCACCATGGTCTCCAGGCGCTCGCGGCTCTCCTGACTGGGCGCGAGGGCCGGCGCAGGGCTGGGCGCGCTCGCGAACACGCTGGCGAGCTCACGCGCGTAGGCCTCGCCGAGCTGCTGCGCTTGCTCGAGCTCTCGACGAAGCTGGGCGACCTCGCGCTGATCACTGGCGCCGTCGGCGGGCAGCAGCAAGGCGAGCACGTTGCCCTCGAGCTCCACGTGCCCGCCATGGCGGACCGCGGTGCGAGACAGCCAACGCCGCTCGAGCTCCGCGCCCGAGGAGCCATCTGGCCCGAGCGGGAGGGCGATGCGCACGAGCCCCTCTTGGCGTCCGATGGAGATGTCCGGGGTGGCCTGCTCCAGCGGGACCCCCGGCGCGCTCTGGCTGAGCAGCACGTGCAAGAGCCGTCGCAGCTCGCCCTCTTCACCGAAGACCTCGGTGCCGGCGCCCGGCGTCATGGTCAGTCGTGCGGCTGGGGCGATGTCACAGAGCAGGGACGCCAAGTCGATCCGCCCGCGGCGTCCCTTGCCGGGCGCGGTGGAAGACTGCAGATCGCTCAGGAGGTTGATGGCGTCGTCGAGGGCGTCCAAGCTCGTCTCCACCGGGGCGGCGCCGCCGAGCTCGAGGTGGGGGCTGGAGGGCGCTCGGAGCTGGGAGACGCCGTCGCGCAGCGCACGGGCCGCGCCACGGGCCTCTTGGGCGAGCAGCCAGCTGAGTTCCTGGCGTGTGAGCCGATCGTGGGGGGACACTGCCAGGAGTGTGCCACAGACGGCGGCCGAAGTGTCGCCGCGCGCGTGGGGGCCTTTGCTCAGCACCTCGGCTAGGATGCGGGCGGATGCTCCAGCCTGGCCTCCCGCGACTCCTCGGCCTGCTCGCGCTCGTGGGCGTGCCCCTGGTGTTGGCGGGGGGGTGCGAGGGGGGAGGCGTCGTCAACCCCTTCGACGCTGGCCACGAGGGGGCGAGCGGGGCCGCGGGCCAGGACGCCGCCACGGAGGCGGCCACCGGCGACGCCGACACCGACGCCGCCCCGGAGGGTGAGCCCTGCGCGCTGGACTCCCAGTGCGACGACGGCATCGGCTGCACCACGGACGCGTGTGATCCGAGCACCCAGCGGTGCCGACACACGCCTCGGCACGACGCCTGCGCGGACACCGAGTACTGCAACGGCGCCGAGCGCTGTGACCGAGCGCTCGGCTGTCGAGCGGGTGAGCCGGTGGACTGCTCCGGGGAGTCGCTGTGCAGCTTCTTCGCTTGCGACGAGGCGTCACGGAGCTGCGTGGCGCTGCCGCGCGACGCCGACGGAGACGGCGACGTGGTCTGGAATTGCCCCGGCGGCGGAGACTGCGACGACACCGATCCGCGCGTCCACTCCGGGGCCCCGGAGATCTGCGCCAACGGCAAGGATGACGACTGCGACGGGGAGCTCGACGAGCCTGGTGACTGCGTCACCCCGGCGTACGACACCTGCGTCTCGGCGCTCGAGGTGCGCCAGGAGGGGACGGTGCGGCTCTCGGCGGCGGCCGCGCGGCTCGACTACCCGGTGAGCTGCTATCCGAGCACGTCTCCCTGGCGAGACCTGGTGCTGGCGGTGGAGGTGCCGAGCGACGCCCCCTATGACTTGGACGTCTGGCTGACCAGCAACTACGGCGAGGTGGGGCTCGCGAGCGTGGAGCCCTGTGGCACGTCCGGGCGCGAGCTCGGCTGCGCGCTCGGAGGTCAGGGGCCGCTCGGCCAGGGCAGCGCTCGCCTCCTCTTGCGCGAGGTGCCGGCCGGCTACGTCCCCATCTTTGCGGCCACGAGCTCCGAGTCGCCGCTGGACGCCCGCGTCCGGTTCTTGCCGGCGAGCCCCAAGCCCGTGCACGAGACCTGCGGGACGGCGCGCGAGCTGTATCCCGAGGTGCACGAGCAGCTCCGCCTGGTCGACGCCGCCCGAGACGTCACGACCCGCTGCGGCCAATTCGGCGGCGAGCTCGTCTACCGGCTGACCCTCGACCGAACCCAGGACGTCGAGGTGACCGCGGTGACGCTGGAGGGCGTGGGGCTCGCGGTGCTCTCCCTGCGCGACGACTGCGGCGCGCAGGGAGAGCGCTCCTGCACCACCGGGGATCCGGCGCGGCTGCTGGCGCGGGCGCTCCCCGCGGGGACCTACTACCTCGCCGTCTCGGGGACGGCGCCCATCGACGTGGATCTGGCGCTCCAGCTGTCCGAGCCGAGCCCCGCCCCCGCGGACGAGACCTGCGTGGGCGCCCCTCCCGCGCCGCTCGGGAAGACGACCAGCGTGTCGCTGCTGGGGCACCTGGACGACGTGCAGCCGAGCTGCTCGTTCGGCGCGGTGGACGCCGCGTACGAGGTGTCGCTCCCCGAGCGCTCGGATCTCCTCCTCGTCGAGCGCTTCTCCAGCCGTGACGTGGGCTTCGTCAGCCTCGCCCGCGCGCCCTGCGACGCCTCGGAGCGCTTCCTCGCCTGCGGTTCGGCGAGCCGAAGCCCCGCGCGCGCGCTCGCGAGAGATCTGGCAGCGGGGAGCTATCGCGCCATCGTCGAGGCCAGCTACGGCGGGGACGTGACCTTGACGCCGGTGGCGCGCCCCGCCTCCCGGACCACCTGGGTCGCCTTCGCGGACACCTGTGAGGAGGCCGTGCGCATCCCGGAGACGGGCGGGAGCTTCGAGGGCAACACCGCCAACGCGAACGCGGACTACCCGGTGGTGTGCGACCTCGGGGGGCAGGGCCCCGTCGGCGCGCGCGACCAGGTGCTCCGCCTCGAGCTGTCGCGCCGCCGGCGTGTCCTGCTCGACCTGCAAGGGAGCGCTTACAGCACGCTGCTGGCGGTCAAGCGCGGGCCGGAGTGTCCAGGCACGGAGCTCGTCGATGCCTGCTCCGCGGGCTACCTCCCGGAGCGGAGCTTCCTCGATCTCGTGCTGGAGCCAGGCGTCTATTTCGTGCACATCGACGGCTACGCGAGCGCCTCGGGGGCCTGGAAGCTAGAGGCCTTCACCACCGAGCCGTGAGCGCGTGGGTGCTTTCGTCGGCGGGGCGCCTCGACTAGATTGAGCGCCGAGATGTTCGCTCGGATCGGCGTCATCGCGCTCAACACCTACCGTGAGGCGGTGCGCGCGCGCCTCTTGCACGGCTTGTTTGCCCTGACGGTCTCGACCGTCCTCTACTCCGTGGTGGTCGGCGCCTTCGCGCTCGGCGGCGCGCTGCGCGTCATCAGCGATCTCGGGGCGGCCAGCGTGTCACTGTACGCGGTGGTGGTCGCGATCACGGTGGGAGGCACCTCCCTCCACCGTGAGCTCGAGCTCAAGACCCTCTTTCCCGTCCTGGCTCGCCCCATCGAGCGCTGGGAGTACCTCGTCGGGAAATTTTTCGGCACCTTACTGACGCTCGCCACCTTCATCGGCGCCAACATGGCGGTGTCGCTGGTGGCGCTCGCGGTCACGGCGCAGGTCGGCTCGGTCCGGCTGGGGCTGGCGCTCGGGCTCCCCTCGCTAGGGATCGCCGGGGTGCTCTGGCGCGCCCCGCGGGCGCGCACCTGGCTGCCCATCCCCGCGGCGGCGGTCCTGCTCCTCGCGGCGGCCTGGCTCGCCGGGGGAGCGCCGGACGATCGCCGGGTGGTGCTCTTGAGCGGGCTGCTCAGCCTAGCGGAGGTCGCCATCGTCATCGCCGTGGCGAGCCTCTTCTCCTCGTTTTCCAGCCCGTTCTTGTCTGCCCTCTTCACGCTGGGGGTGTTCTTGGTGGGGCGCTCGGCCGACACCCTGGGGAGGCTTCCAGAGCGGATGTTCGGCGCCAGCATCCACGCGCTGGGCAGGGGAGCGGCCTGGGTCTTCCCGAACCTCATGGTGTACGTGCCGCCGCGCGCCTTGCTCACGGGAGAGAGCGCGGCGCCGGTCGCGCCATACCTCGGCCTGGCGATGCTCCAGAGCGCGGCGTGGTGCCTGGTGCTGCTCGCGCTCAGCGCCTGGCTCTTTCGCCGCCGTGACATCGCATGACGGGCACCTGGCTGAGGCGTACGGCCTTGCTGCTGCTCGCGCTCGTGCTGGGGCTGGCGGCGCTCACTGGCCGCATGGTGCGGGACGGCGAGCGAGAGATGCTCCAGTCGGACGAGGCCTTCGATCGCGGGGACGTCTCGACGGCGCTGCTGCACGCGCGCCGCGCCGCCGTGCTCTACGCGCCGGGCGCGGGGCACGTCTCACGGGCCTATGCGCGGCTGCTGGCCATCGCACGAGGCGCAGAGGCCAGCGGCGACGTGGGGCTCGCACGAGACGCCTGGAGGGCGGTGCGGGGAGCGGCGCTCGAGACGCGCCACTTCCGTCAAGTGCGGGCGGAGGAGCTCGCGCTCGCCAATGGTCACCTCGCGCGCCTGAGCCAGCCGGCGGGCGCCGGGGGGGCGCCCGCCGCGGTGAGCGCGGAGCTCGGCGCCGCGCCCCCGGCCCCGGGCCCGCTCGCCGAGCTCGAGCGGGACGACACGCCAGAGCCGCCCTGGGCAGCCGCGCTCACCGGGGGCTTTCTGCTCGTGCTGCTCGCCTTGGGGCTGCTGGCCGGGCGCGCGGTCGATGCCGCGGGGAGGGTGCGCCGGCGGCCGTTGCTCGTGAGCGCCGCGCTCGGCGTGGTGGGGCTCTCGCTCTGGGCCATGGCGCTGCTCTACGCTTAGGTTGGCGGCTTACTGGGAAAGCTACCCACCCTGGCGCAAGATGGTGCGGTGTCGAGTGTCGCGCCTATCCCGTGCCCCGAGCAGGCCGCGTCCGGGGGCCTCGGACGCGCCATCGCGGGCTACACGGACTACTTGCGGTACGAGCAGCGCGCGTCGGCGCACACCGTCACGGCCTACGGGAAGGATCTGCTCCAGCTCGCTCAGCACCTAGCCGATCGTCTCGCCCGGCCCCCCGAGCTGGCGGACGTCACCAAGCTCGCCCTGCGCGCCTGGCTGGGAGGGCTGTCACGGCGCGTGGCGCCGCCCAGCATCGCCCGCAAGCTGGCGGCGGTGCGGGGCCTGTTCCGACACCTCGAGCGCCTGGGCACGGTCTCGCGCAGCCCAGCGGCGCTCCTGGCCACGCCCAAGGCGCGGCGCCCCCTCCCGAAGTTTCTCGGCGTGGACGCCGCCGCGCGGGTGATGGAAGCGCCGCTGGCGGAGCCGCTCGCCAACGAGCCCGTCGCGCGCCGAGATGCTGCGATCTTGGAGTTGCTCTACGGATCCGGGGTCCGCGTCGCGGAGCTGTGCGGCCTCGAACTGAGCGCCGCGACGGCGGCGGCGGCGGGCGAGCTGCGCGTCCGAGGCAAGGGCAACAAAGAGCGCCTCGTGCCGGTGGGCTCCAAGGCGCGTGGCGCGCTCGAGGCCTACCTGCCCTGGCGGGAGCACTTTCGTCACCCCACGACCCACTACCAAGATCCCAAGGCGCTCTTCCTCGGCCTTCGAGGGCGCCGGCTCGGCGTGCGCCAGGTGCACGAGCTGGTGCGGCGCTACGGTGCCCGCGGCGCGGGGCGCCCCGATCTCCACCCCCACGCGCTGAGGCACAGCTGCGCCACGCACCTGCTCGAGGGCGGCGCGGATCTGCGCGCCATCCAAGAGCTGCTGGGCCACTCCAGCCTCGCGACGACGCAGCGCTACACGCACGTCTCCGTGGAGCACCTGCTGAGCGTGTACGACGGCGCTCACCCCCTCGCCAAGGCGCGGCGAGGGCGCAGCGCGCCGCGCTGAGCGCTTTCGGGGCAGCGCTCCTCCACGTCGGCGCACGCGGGGCGCGCGGTCGCCCGGGTGTTGCGGAGCCCGGCGTCTGCCTCTAGAGCGTGCCTGTGCCCGACGCCGCCGCACCCGTCCCCCCCTCGCGCTCGAGGCGCTGGGCCGCCGCGCTCGCGGGCGGCTCCAGCGTCGGCGGGCTCGCCGCGCTGCTCGACGCTCGCAGCGCCATCCAGGCGACGGTCGAGCCTCCGCCCTGGGGCGCGACGTGGCTCGCGCTCATGGGCCTCATCGCGCCGCTGGCCTTGGCGCTCGCCGGTGCGGTCGGGCTGGCGAGCTTGGCGCTCCACCCCGAGGCGCCGCCGTCGCTCGGGCGGCTGACGCGCTGGCTCCAGCCCGCGGCTCCGGAGCGGCGGCGTGGGCTCGCCCTCGCGGCGCCGCTCGCGGTGCTCGGCGCGCTCGGCTGGACGGTCCTGCTCGCGCGCCTCGGGCTACGGCAGCTCGTCACGGAGGCGCCCGCCGGCGTGACGGCGGCGGCGCTCGGCCTCGGTGGCGCGCTCTCGCTGCTCGCCGTGGTCGTGGCCGTCCGCGCGGCGTTCGACGTGGCCGCCGCGCAGCGCTGGCGGGCGCCGTCGCCGCTCGTCACGGCCTCCGTGGCCGCCGTCGTCGCTGCGGCGATCTTCGCGTGGGCGGTGAGCAGCGGGACGAGCGCGGGGACGGGCGGGACGCTGGGCGTCTTCGGGGTGCTCAAGCGTGACGAGCTGGATCTGCGAGCCCCAGGGCTGTTGCTCTTGCTCGTGGCCGGCGCCTACCTGGCGCCCGCGGCGCTGGCGCGGCTCCCGCTCGCTGCGCTGCTCGCGCTGGGGCTCGCGCCCTTGGGGCTCAGCTATCACGCCGCGCACGGCGGGCTGGAGGCTCGCCAGCTCGCCCTCGCTGTGGAGCGCTCGGCGCCGCTCTCCAAGCTGCTGCTCCCGCGCTGGCGCAAGCTCGGTGACGCCGACGGCGACGGCGTCAGTCGCCTCTTCGGTGGGGGAGACTGCAACGACGCCGATCCGAGCGTTCGCCCGGGCGCTGACGATCTCCCGGGGGACGGCGTCGACCAGGACTGCTCGGGCCAAGACGCAGCGGAGGTCAGCTTCGAGCCGGCGCCCGCGCCGCTGGCGAAGCCCGCCCTCGCGCAGGAGCTCCCGAAGGAGCCCATCGTCGTGCTCATCACGGTGGACACGCTCCGCTGGGATCTCGGCTACGCGGGCAACCCGCGCCCCGTCTCGAGGTCCTTGGACGCCCTGGCAGCGCGCAGCACGGTGTACGAGCGCGCCTACGCCCTCGCCTCCTACACCGGCAAGAGCATCGGCCCGATGCTCGCCGGAAAGTACGGCAGCGAGACGCACCGCGGGTGGAGCCATTTCAACAGCTACGGCAAGAGCGACACCATGATCCAGGAGCGGCTCCAGGCCGCGGGGGTGCGCACCGTGAGCGTCCAGTGCCACTGGTACTTCAAGGAGAACACGGGGCTCGGGCGTGGCTTCGACGTCTTGGATCTGAGCGCGGCACCGCGCCAGCTCCAGATGGAGGGTGACCGCGGCGTGCTCGCCGACAAGGTCACCGACGCCGCCATCGCCCAGCTGGGCGTGCCGGAGAACGTGCGGGGCAAGAGCTTCGTGTGGGCGCACTACCTCGACCCCCACGCCGAGTACGTCAAGAGCCCGGAGTTCGACTTCGGCAGCGACGCGCGCGCCCTCTACGACAGCGAGGTCGCCAACACGGACCGACACGTCGGGCGGCTGCTGAAGTTCATCGAGGAGAGCGCCTTCGCGGACCGCGCCATCATCATTGTGACCAGCGATCACGGCGAGGCCTTTGGCGAGCACGGGCTGCTCCGCCACGGCTTCGAGGTGTGGGAGGAGCTGGTGCGGGTCCCGCTCATCGTGCACCTGCCGGGGCGCTCGGGACGGCGCATCACCGCGCGCCGCAGCGCGATCGATCTCGCGCCCACCCTGCTCGGTATCTTCGGCGCGCCCGCGCCCACCGGGGAGGGGACGGATTTCATGAGCGGTCAGAGCCTGCTGCCAGAGCTGCTGGGCGGCGCCGCCGAGGCGCCGGCCGAGCGCGTGGTGTTCGTGGACATGGCGGCGGGGCCGAACAACGCCGAGCGGCAGGCCTTCATCGAGCATGGCCTCAAGGTCATCGCCACCGCCGGGCGTCCGCTGGGCGTGTATGATCTGGACGCGGATCCGGACGAGAAGAAAGATCTGCTCGACAAAGACCCGCGCGCCGCCACGGCGGTGGAGCGCTTCAAGGCCTTCCGACGGCAGCTCCGGGTGGTCAACGTCACGCGCTGAGCCGCGCGGTGGTCGGCGCTACTCGATGATGAGGAGCGGCGCTCCGCCCTCGACGGCGTCGCCCACGGCGACCCGCACCTCGCGCACGACGCCCGTCCTCGGCGCGAGCAGCTCATTTTCCATCTTCATGGCTTCGACCACCGCGAGCGGCACCCCCGCCTCGATCTCGTCGCCCACCTTGGCCAGCAGCTTGACCACCTTGCCTGGCATGGGCGAGCACAGCGTGCCGTCGTTGGCGTCTGCGCCGGAGCCGCGCATGTTCGCCATGGCGCGCTGCTTCGCGCTCTCCACGCGGGCGACGCCGCGCCGCCCGTTGACCGTGACGTCGTACTCCGGCGCCGCGCGGTCGAGCGTCAGCTCATAGAGGGCGCCACCGACGCGCACGCTATGGATCTGGCCTCGCGTCACGAGCTCGGCGTCCACGACGCGCCCGGTGGCATCGCCGGGCGTCATCAGCCGCACCTCGGGCAAGCCGGCGCGGGCTGTGATCTCGACTTCGAAGGGTTGTCCGTCGACGCTGACGTAGTAGCGCATCGCGGCGCACCGTAATTCAAGCTGCTCGCCCTGGCCAGCGGCTCGTCACCGAGCGCTGCGCCTCGCCCGAGCGGTGGCCGGGGCGGGCGGCGCGGCGGCGGGGGAGCTCTGAGCGAGCTCCCCCGCGCCGAGCGCGCTAGGGCTTCGCCAGCTCCGACTCCACGACCAGATCCAGCACGTAGACGATGGACGAGGCGTCCGCCGGCGGCTGGGCGCGCTCGTACTGCTTGACCCGGAGCACGCTGCGCTGCCCCTCCTTGAACTCGAAGCCCTCGATCTCGGCGAAGAGCGGCTCCCAAGCCCCCGTGGGCTCCTGCTTGATCCCGTTCGCGTCGTAGCTGAGCCGCCGCACGCTGAGGCACTGGTGGTCCTTGATGAGCGGGTGCTGACAGGCGACGCGCGCCGGCGCCACCTCGAAGAAGAGCGTGGCCTTGGCCTCGCCGTAGCGCGCCTCGGCGGTGGGGGAGCCCACCCACACGGTCGTCTCTCCCGAGGGCGCCACCAGCCGGAGGCGGGACTCGCCGTCGAGCGTGGCCTGCGTCAGCTTCGGGAGCAGGGAGCTCATCGCCTGATCGGCCGCCATGAGCTCGGGCGCGCACGCCATCAAGGTGGCGCGGAGGGGGCCGACGCTGAGCTTACCGCCCTCGGCGAGGGAGTAGCTGCCGCCGAGGGAGTTGCAGCCCCCGGTGATCTGCACGGACTCCTTGTCGAAGCTGAGACTGAGCTTCGCCCCGCCACCAAAGAGCGCGCTCATGGGCGCCGCCGAGCCGTCCGTGGCGGTCTCGAGGACCCAGCGCTGCGCCTGGAGCTGCGCCGCGGTGGCGGCGACGGCCCGCGGCGCGTCCGTGGGCGTGGCGGCCTCAGGGCTGGTCCCCGCGCAGCCCCCCAGCGTCAATGCAACGAGCAGTGGAAAGAGAGTGAGTTTCATGCGGCGCCTTCTGCCATGGGTCATGCCGCCGCGCCCGCCAAAAGTAAATTCTGATGCAATTAGAATATTATGGGGTAGCTATTCTGTGGTGGTGACCCGTCATTCGGGGAGCGCACCGCGTCCGGCGTCGGTCGGGTTCCCTGGCGGAGGGCGCTGACCTAGCGTGCGGACGTCATGTCCGTCACGCAGGCCGTCGTCGTTGGACAACCCCTGACCGTGGAGCAGCTCGTGGAGGTCGCCCGAGCCGAGCGCCCCACCATGCTCGACGCGGGAGCGCTCGAGCGGCTCGAGGCCTCACGCGCTGCCATCGAGCGCATCGTCACGCTGGGAGACGCCGCGCCGCGCATCTACGGGGTCAACACCGGCTTTGGTGCGCTGGCGGAGACCCGCATCGAGCAGCGGCTCGTGCGCGAGCTCCAGCGCAACCTGGTGCGCTCGCACGCCTGCGGCGTCGGGCCGGCCATGCCCAAAGAGGTCGTCCGCGCCATGATGCTGCTCCGGGCGCAGACGGTCGCGCTCGGGCACTCGGGGGTCAGGGCGGAGGTCGTCCGCTTGCTGCTCGACATGCTCAACCGAGGGGTCGTGCCCGTCATCCCCGCCCAGGGCTCGGTGGGGGCCTCGGGTGATCTCGCGCCGCTGGCACACCTGGCCCTGGTGATGATCGGGGAGGGGGAGGCGAGCTTCGACGGACGCTCCCTCGCCGGCGCGGAGGCGCTGGCGCTCGCGGGCCTCTCACCCGTGCAGCTGCAGGCCAAGGAGGGCCTCGCGCTCATCAACGGCACCCAGTACATGACCGCCTACGCCGCCCTGGCGCTCCACGACGCGCACCGGCTCGCGCGCGTCGCCGACGTCGCGGGCGCGATGAGCCTCGAGGCGCTCAAGGGCTCGCAGGCCCCCTTCGACGAGCGCCTCATGCGGCTCCGTCCGCACCCGGGCCAAGCCGTCGTCGCGGGAAACCTGCGGCGCCTGCTCGTGGCCAGTGAGATCATGCAGAGCCACCACGACTGCAACAAGGTGCAAGACCCCTACAGCCTGCGCTGCATGCCCCAGGTCCATGGCGCGACGCGTGACGCGCTCGCGTGGGCGCGCGAGCTGGTGGCGCGGGAGTGCAACAGCGCCACGGACAACCCCAGCGTGTTCCTGACGCCCGCGGGGGAGGCGGAGATCATCTCCGGGGGCAACTTCCACGGGCAGCCGGTCGCCTTCGCCGCCGATCTGGCGGCCATGGCGGTAGCGGAGCTCGGGAACATCAGCGAGCGCCGCGTCGAGCAGCTCGTCAACCCGGCGCTCTCGAGCGGGCTGACGCCGTTCTTGGCCAACCACAGCGGGCTGCAGTCCGGCTTCATGATCGCGCAGGTCGCGAGCGCGGCGCTGGTGAGCGAAAACAAGGTGCTCTGTCACCCTTCCAGCGTCGATTCCATCCCCTCCAGCGCCGGGCGGGAAGATCACGTGAGCATGGGGAGCATCGGCGCGCGCAAGCTGCGGCAGGTGGTCGAGAACGTCAGCCACTCGCTCGCCATCGAGATCCTCGTGGCCGCAGCGGGGCTCGATCAGCGACTCCCGCTCAGGCCAGGGCAGGGGGTCCAGGCGGCCCACGCTGCGGTGCGCCAGGTGGTCGCTCCGCTCGCCGAAGATCGCCCGCTCTATCGAGACATCGCGGCCGTCCGACGCCTCATCGACGCCGGGGAGCTGGTCGAGCAGCTCGCGGCCATGGGCCAGCCGCTCGAGTGATCGGCGCCCGCGGCGCCGTCGGCGCTCACGGCGTCTTGCAGCAGCGGAAGCCCACGCTCGTGAGGATGGCGTTCGCGCCCGCGCGCGCGCCCAGCTCGGGCTCGCAGGCGAGCCCCTCCGAAGGCGACAGGAAGCTCCCGCCCTGCACCCGGTAGATGTCGAAGGGCGGGGTGGTGCTCGTGACGCCGGTCTGCGTGCTCGTCCACTCCGCCGCGTTGCCGGAGAGATCGTAGAGCCCTTCGGGGGTGACGCAGCCGCTGAGTGAGCCGGTCGGGACGAGCGCCGGCGTGAGGGGGGCGCGAGCGTCCACGCCGTTGCAGGCGCTCGGTTGGTAGCTGGCGCCGTAGGGGTAGCTCTGCGTGCCAGCGCTCGTGCAGGCCTGGCTCAGTTCAGCAGCCGTGCACAGCCGGTAGCCCGCGCCGCGCGCAGCGCAGGCGGCCTGGGCGTCGCCCCACGACGAGGCCGTCCACGGCAGCACCCCCGCGGTGACGCAGGCGATGGCGCCCGAGCGGCCTTGGCTGCTCGCGCTGGCGTCGTGCCGCGAGGCCTCGTAGCGATCCACATAGAACGCTGGGGCGCCGGCGCTGGGGAGCGGCACCATGTCGTACACGACGTCGTTGTCCACGACGCCGTCGCAGTCGTCGTCCAGGTTGTTGCACACCTCGGTGCCGGGCGAGACGGGCGGCGGGAGCTGGCACAGCGTGGCGCTGGGATCGGCCGGATCACAGACGATGGTCCCCTTGCGGTGACACACGCCGAGGGCGCCGTCGTCGCACGCTGCGCCCAGGGTGTCGAAGGACTCGTCGGTGACGCCGTTGCAATTGCCGTCGATGCCGTCGCAGAGGGCCTCCTCCGCGCGGAGCACGCCGTCCACGGCCTCCACCTCCGCCGGGTAGTCGCAGACGAAGCCCTTGACGGGGTCACAGCGGAGGATGGTCCGCTCGCAGGGCGTGCCAGCCATGGTGTTGCAGAGCCCTGGAGGGATGACGAGATCCGGATCGTCCGCGTCGATGAGCCCGTCACAGTCGTTGTCGAGCCCGTCGCAGATCTCGCTGGAGATCTCCGGGGACGGGCAGGCGTACTCGCAGCCCGGGACGTTGGGATCCAGGTCATAAGAGCCCGCGGCGCAGCGATCGATGAGGCAGCGTCCCGTCGTACACTTGGGGAACGCTCCGGGCAGCACGCAGCGATGCCCGCACTCGCCGCAGTTCTCGACGTCGCTCATCAGGTCGACGCCGGGGCAGCCGCCGTCGACCTCGATGACGGAGCCGCCGGAGCCGCCGAGCCCGCCGCCAGCGCCCGCGCCCGCGGTCCCCGCCTCGCCCGCGGCGCCGCCGGCGTCCGCGCCGGCCTCGTCGCAGCCGCCGAAGCAGTAGGCGTCGTTCTGACAGGCGAGCGGGAGCGTGCTCAACGTGAGCGCCGTCAGGGCGGCGAGCCCCCAGCGGTTCACTGGGCACCTCCCGCACGCTGCCGGCGCGCTCGGCGTCCCACCACGAGGCCCAGGGCGAGCAGCGCCGCCCCGAGGCCTCGCCACGCGGGCGAGCCCGTGGGCGCGGTGGTGCAGGCGCACCCGCCGCCGCCCGTGCTGAGGAGGAAGTTCTCGTCGGAGGGAGGCGTCTCGGAGCCATCCGGCCCAGCGTCGACGGCGCCCGTCCCGGCGTGCCCGGCCGTGCCCGCGCCACCACCGGCCCCGGCGCTACCACCCGCGCCGCTCCCGCCGCCCGTGCCCGCGCCGCCATCGGCGCTGGTCACGCACAGCCCGTTGACACAGGTCTGACCGGGGTCGCAGGTGATGTCGTCGCAGCTGAGCGGGAAGCAGTTGCCGCGGCGGCACTCGAAGCCGCCGGGGCAGGGGAATTCACTGCTCTGACACTCCATCACGCACTTCCCCTCGACGCAGCTCGTGCCCGCGGGGCACGGGGCGTCGACGTCCACTCGACCGTCGCAGTCGTCGTCTCGGCCGTTGCACGTCTCGGTGCCGGGGCCCACGAAGCCGACGCAGCGCGCGCTGCCGTTGACGCAGCGGAGCGTGCCGAGCTGGCAGGGCGCCTGGTCGTTGGGAGCGCTCAGGGAGCCGCAGGTTCCGCCGACGCTCGGGTCGTGGGTCGAGACGTCCGGCTCTTCATCGATGAGGCCGTCGCAGTCGTCGTCCCGCCCGTTGCACACCTCGGGCTGCGGCACGCAGCCGTTGCACACCAGGCCCTCGTCCACCAAGCCGTCACAGTCGTCGTCGAGGCCGTTGCACACCTCCTCGCTGGGCGCAGCGCCCGGGCTGGTGATGTCGCAGAAGGTGCCCGTGCCGTCCGCCTTGCACACGAAGGCGCCAGTGCCGCGACAGACCCCGAGCTTACCGTCATCACAGTCGAGCCCCTTGTCTGGGAAGTCCTCGTCGATGAGGCCGTCGCAGTCGTCGTCCTGGTCATTGCACTTCTCGAAGACCTGGCTGCTGGCGATGATGGAGGCGACGGCGTTGGCGAGCTGCTCCTCGTTGTCCGCGAAGAAGGCGTCGGAGCTGGCGCCGAAGTCCCGGGCGCTGGTGCCCCCCGCGACGGCGATGGCGTTGAGTTGGGCGCGCTCGGCCGCGCCCACGCTGAAGCCGATGACGTAGGTCTTGATGTCCTTGCCGGGCACCGCCGCGCGCAGGTCCTGGGCGGCGCGGACGGGGTCGCCCTGGCAGCTCTCGGCGCCGTCCGTGAGCAGGATGGTGGCGTAGCTGCGGCAGGCCTTGGCGGAGTCACAGGTGGCGATGGGCGTCAGGTAGCTCTGCGCCGCTTGCAGCGAGCCCGCCAGCGGCGTGGGGCCGGTGGCGCGGAGCTCGCAGTCGCCGCCAGCGCAGTGGTTGCCTTCGGCCTGGTCCGCGCGGAAGTTGGTCTCTTTCAAGTCCAGCCAGCTGAGGTACTGGGTGATGGGCTTGTCGAAGCCCACCAGAAATTGGGCGCCGCGCCGCGGAGGACCGCAGGAGCCGGCGTAGTTGATGCAGTCCGCGGTGGGTGACTGCCAGCCGATGTTGATGCTGGTGGTGCGTCCCGGGTCGGCGAAGGAATAGCCCGCGGTGGGGTAGAGCGACCCGAGGCGGCAGAGGTTGTCCGGGTAGTACGTGGGATAGCTGGGGGCGACGTTGTTGGTCGGGGTGTCGTAGCTGCAGCAGCTCTGCGCGCACTCGAAGTTGCTGGCGGTCTGGCAGCTACGGTTCTCCCCGACGTCTTGGTAGTAGCGGGCGAGCGCGTAGTCGCTCTCCGGGAAGGCTGCGAGCACCTTGGCGACCGCCCGCTTGGCGATGAACAGCCGCGAGTCGTTGCCGGGGCTGTTGCCGACGTCACGGGAGGTGTCCACGCCGGGGAACTCCAAGGAGCCGTCCCCGAAGGTGGGGTTGCCCGCGGGGTCATTGAGCATGGAGCCGCTAGAGTCCAAGATGAGCGCGAAGCGAGGGCGCGCGTCCACCGCGGGGACCTGGCACGCCTGCGCGTCGTAGGTACAGTCCTGGGGCACCCCGTTGACGCACGAGGGCTGCGGCCCGCTCGGGCAGGCGAGGGGGGGTAAGTCCTCGTCCACCTGCCCGTCGAAGTCGTTGTCGAAGCCGTCGCAGATCTCTCCGACGTAGGCCGTGTCGAGCTGCAGCTCACCGATGCCGCCGCCGGCTTCGCCCTCGCAGACGGAGCAGATGCCACCCTTGGCGCCGCGCACGTCGAAGATGGCGCGAGGGTCGATCGCGGCGGAGCGCGATTGTAGGCGCACGATGCCACCGCCGCCGCCGCCGCCGCAGTCGTCGCAGAGCCCGGCGTTCTGTGTGCCCACGCACTCCCGCTCGTCGTCTCCCAGATCGAGCGGGGTGCACTGGTTGGAGGCGTCGGCGCACACGCTGCCGAGCGCGCCGCCCAAATTCTTGCAGGTCTGTCCGAGGCTGGCGTTGCACTGAGCGTTGGTGCTGCACGGCGTGCAGTTGCAGGGCCCACAGCGGGAGACGCTCAGGCCGCTCTGCGGATCCGTGGCGGTCTGGCAGGTCTGCCCAGCCCCACAGTCCGCGTTGGAGCTGCACGGGAGGCACTTGGGCTGGCTGTCGCCGCCGCGGCCGCCGTGGGCGCTGACGCGCGCGTACTGCGATACCGTGACCTGATCACCGATGACGAAGATCCCGCCGCCGGCGCCGCCCCCCGCCGAGTCGTTCTGCGCGGCGCAGCCGCGGCGTCCGTCGGCCGAGAGCCTGCCCTCGATGAGCACGCGCCCGTTCGCTGCGTCGTTGGCGCCGAACAGCACGATGCGTCCGCCGCCGTTCCCTGCGCGCAGGACGTTGCCGAAGCCGTCCCCGTCGCGGCAGCCTTTATCGCCGCCCGCGGCGCCGAATTCCGTTGCGTAGATGGAGCTGTAGAAGCGCTGCCCCGCCACGGTGGGGAGGCCGTCGTTGTTCTGGCAATTGGAGTAGCTCACGCACGCGGTGCCCGCTGGGTTCACCTGCCCGATGCAGTCCTCCTCGTAGCCGGCGGGGAAGCTGAGCGGGTTGTCCTTGGTCCCACGGCCCCCGTTGCCGAAGAAGGCGCCGCCGCCCCCGGAGTCTCGGACCCCACAGCCGCCTCGACCCCCGGAGAGCGGGAAGGCCGCGGGGCCCGGCCCGTTGTCACACAGCTTGCCCTGATAGCCGGCGCCCTTGGCGTCGATGCGCGAGGTGCGGTCGACGCGGATGGAGAAGCTGTTCGAGGGATCTCGACCGGTCGCCTTGAGCACCACGTGCCCCTGGGTGGCGCGGCTCGAGACGAACGGCGGGACGACCAGGCTCCCCCCGTTGCGGATGTCCACGTAGTCGAAGCTGTGGGTGCCGCCCAGGGTGCAGCTCCGCCCGCCGTTGGTGAGGGTGCCGCCAGCGCACTGGCTCTGCGCCGGGTTCGTCCCGTCCACGATGAGGGGCGCCGCCGCCGCGATGGAGCTCAGCGACCAAGCCAAGGAGACCGCAGCGCCGAAGAGCAAGACCTTCATGGCGCCGAGGATAGCCCATCGTCTCCCGCCCTGTCTCCCTCGTCGCGCGCAGCGGCGTCTCCTTCGCGCGCAGCGGCGTCTCCTTCGCGCGCAGCGGCGTCTCCTTCGCGCGCGCGCAAGGACCGGAGGCCCTGCTCGACGTCCGCGAGCGCGGGGTGGTGAGGGTACAGCTCGCGGGCGCGCTCCCAGGCCCGCCGGGCGGCGGGCTCGTCCCCTGCGCGCACCTCGAGCAGCGCGAGGTTGGCCCAGGCCTTGAAGCTCCCGGGCGCGAGCGCGAGCGCTCGCTCGTAGCGGCGGCGCGCCGTGGGCAGCGCGCCCTGCAGGAGGCTCGCGTTGCCGAGCGCGAGCTGAGCGGCGAGGCTCGGCTGCGCCTCCCAGCTCCGCTGCAGCGCCAGCTCGGCGTCGTGGGGCTGCCCGAGCTCCAGCAGATAGAGCCCGAGCGCGAGGCTCGCTCGAGCCTCCCCCGGGGAGAGGCGCGCGGCGCGCTCGAGGAGGAGCAGCGCGCGTGGGGGCTCGGCGCTGCCCGCCTCGGTGACGAAGCGCTCGGCGAGGTAGCTGGGCAAGGCGCTGACGAGGCCGAGCGCCGATAGCAGCAGCGCCCCGAGCGCGGGACGCAGCGGTGGGGGTCGCTCGCGCTGCTTCGCGGGGCGCGTGACGCCGAGCCAGAGCCCGAGCTGGAGCGCGACCGCCGGCTGAAACAGCGCGCTGTCGCCCCACTGGCAGGCGGCCAGCGCCGCGAGCGTGAGCGCGCCCTCGCCGCGTCCCTGGCGCCAGAGCGCGCGTGCGCCCAGGCCGAGGGCGCCGAGCCAGCCGAAGAGCGCGGGCAGCCCGCCCGCGATGAGCAGCTCGAGGTAGTCTTGGTGAGCGGTCGTCGCGCTGGAGAAGCGCCGCGCCGCGACCGAGGGCATGAGCCCTCGGAGCGCGCTCGCCTGCTCGGCCAGGAACGCGCGGTCGAAGCTGCCGAGCCCGCTGCCCCAAGGGAGCGCGGCCACCGCCGCGCGGCCGCTGAGCCGCCACACGTAGCTCCGCTCGGCGAGGGAGCCGCGCCAGTCGAGGGCGCTCGGCTCGAGCTGCGCTGGGCGCCGAGCGCTCGACAGCGCGGCCGCGCCGAGGGCCAAGGCCACGGGGACGAGCACGAGCGAGAGCCGGCGCGTCAGCGTCGGGCGGCGGCGCCAGAGCCACAGCCAGCCGCCGAGCGTGGCGGTCGAGGCCAGCGCGAGCCACGCGGTGCGTGAGGCCGCGGCGAGCAGTCCGCCGGCGCCGAGCACCAGCCCGGCTCGGTACCACCAGCGCCCCGGGCCACGGCGCGCGTAGCGCGCGCAGGCGGGCAGCGTGAGGGCGAGGGCCAACCCAAGCCAGTTGGGGCTCCCTTGGCCAGCGTGCAGCTGCATGCCGCGCTGGCCGAGGGCGAAGCCGAGCGTGGCCCAGGCCCCGAGCCCGACCGCCAGCGCTGCCGCGGTGACCCGCGCTGCGCGCGCGGCCTGTGCGGGCTCGAGCTCGGTAGCGAGGAGCGCCACCGCCGCCGTCAGCGCGAGCCCCGAGGCGAGCGGCGCGGCGTCCCTGCTCCCCCACGCGAGTGTCGCCGTGAGCCAGGTGGCCAGCACGAGCCAGGCGAGGAGCGCCGCCGAGGGCGCGGCGCGGCGCTGCAGCGGGCGCGCGAGCGCGACCGCCGCGAGCCCGACGCACACGCCGAGCCCGAGCGTGCGCTTGGCGCCGGCGGCGGTGGCGAGCGGATCCCAGGCGCAGGCGGCGAGGGTGGCGCCGGCAGCGAGCCAGAGCCACCCTCTGCCCAGCGCGCCCTCAGCCACGCTGTTCGACGATGCTCCGCAGCCGATCGCGCGTGGAGGGGCGCCCCTCACGCGCCAGGGCGCGACGGAGGAGCCAGGTGAGCTCGACGCGCCGGTCACGCGCCAGGTAGCGCGTCGCGAGATCTCGCTCTTGGACGCTGGGCGCGCCGAGGGCCGCGAGGAAGCGGTGGACCCCAGCGTCCGGATCCCAGCGGAGCAGGATGGCGGCGGCGGCCATCGCCAGCGCGAGGTTGTCGGACTTGGTGCGCCGCTCGAGCTCTCCGCGGAGCCGCTGGCGCGCTGCGGGCTCGGCGATGAGCGCCAGGCGTTCGACCACCTGAGGCAGCCAGTCGTCCGGGGCGAGCTCCAGGTCTTGGAGTAGCCTCGCGTCCGCGGCCGTGTCCCCGAGCCGGCTGAGCGCCACGTTGAAGCGCAGCCGGTCGAGCAGCTGGCGCTGCGCGGCCTTGGGGGCGAGCCGCGCGGCGGTGTCGCGGTCCCCCACGGCGCCCAGCACCGCGAGGGCGTCCCGGATCTCGAAGGCGTCTTGGCGCTGGAGCCCGAGCTCCAGCAGCCCCTGCGCGACGGGTCGGAGCCCGGGTGGCCTGAGCGTAGCGAGCAGCGGGGCGGTGGTGCCGAGGCCGCGCGCGAAGCTGGTCAGCAGGGCGTCCACGACCTCCGGTGAGCCGTCCTTGAGCAGATAGCCTCCCACCTGCTCGCTCGAGCACTGGTTGAAGAGGAAGCACCAGAGGACGTAGTCCCGCACCCGCGGATCTTGCTGCTTGGCGAGGGTCAGCGCGGCGCGCCGCCGAGTCTCCTCGTCCCGTGACGGAAAGAGCCTGTCGTACACGAGGTCGCCTCGCTTGCCGCCGCTCAGCTCGTGCAGGGAGTAGATGGCCTGCTCGCGCAAGGTCGGGTTGGGGGAGTCGACGAAGGGCAGCAGCGCGCGCTCGGACTCTGGCGCGCCGAGCTTGCCGAGCGCCACGACCGCGCTGGTCTTGACGAAGTCGTTGGGGTCCGCGAGCGCGGCCTCCAGCCAAGGTCGCCCTTCGGGGCGGCGCACGTCGCCGAGCACGTACGCGGCGTTCAGCCGGATCACGGCTTGCTTGTGCTCGATGAGCTGCTTGGCGGCAGGGTAGAAGGCCTTGGGATCGAGCCGCTCCAGGGCGAAGGCGATGTTGTTGAGCATCCGGGCCTCCCGCACCTGGGGCAGCCGGGCCAGCAGCGCACGCGTCGCCGTCGGGTCGCCGATCTTCCCGAGCGCGTAGACGGCCTTGTTGCGGATCTCGACGTTGGGGTGCTCCACGAGCGGGATGAGCTGCCGTGACAGCGCCGTAGAGCGCACCTCCGCGGCAGCCTCCGTCGCGGCGAGGACCAAGGCGTCGTTCCCGCTGGCGAGCGCAAAGGCGAGATCTTGCTCCAGCGTGCTGGCGGCCATCAGGTGCCGGCTACGCCAGAGCGCTTGCCACGCCGTCCAGGCGAAGGAGCTGTCCTTCCGGCGCAGCTCGGCCCGGAGCGCCTGAACCGCCTTGACGTGACCGAGGCGCCCGAAGGTGTCGAGCACCAGCTCCCGGTTGGCGGGCTCCTCGTCCGCGCGCTGGAAGAGGCGCAGCAGCGGCTCGAACGAGGAGACGTGAGGGATGCGCCCCAGCGCGGCGATCACCGCGTGGCGCACGCCGGCGTCCCAGTCCTCCAGCGCGGTGTGGAGGGTGGGCAGCGCCGCCTTGTCACCCACGGAGCCGAGCAGTGAGGCGCAGGTGGCGCGCAGCGCGGCGTCGACGTTGTCCGCGAGACAGCGCTGCAGCGCGCGCGTGCTGCGGCGCCCCAGGTTGAGGATGTCCGGGCTCGCGGGCATCTCTCGCTGGGTGACGTTGATGAGCACGCTCTCGTCGCTCGGGAGCTGGCGCAAGACGCGCTGCCGAGCCTGCCAGGCGGACTCCGCGCCCTCCTGCGCGGAGGCGGCGTGCCAGGTGGTGAGGGCGGCAGGCAGCAGCCCGGCGGTGCCCAGCAGCAGCGTGACGAGCGGGCGGCGGAGGAAGGAAGAGGCGCGGTGGGTCATGGGAGTTCTTTCACGCTACCCGGCTCGGCAAGCTCACGGACCTTCTCCAGCAGCGCCGGCCTGCCAAGGCGCCGAGGGAGGTAGTGGAGGGTGATCCGTCGCTGACGGCAGCCTTCGCGATCGTCCCAGGCCGTCAGCCGGACGGCGCGCTCTCGGTACAGCGCCAGGTCGAAGCGCCGCTCGCAGTCGCTGCCAGGGGGCAGCGAGAGCTCCAGCCGCAGCGCTGCTTGCGGCTCGGAGCTGGGGATGGGGCGATCGTAGTCTGGGAGCGCCGCGTGAGTGGCGGCCCCGCAGCCGCTGGCGACGACCAGGAGCGCGAGCGGGAGCAGCAGCCGGGGCCCTGGCATCTTGTGAGCGTAGGACGCCACCCGCGCGGCCGGCATTCCCTCACTGGCCCAGAAAACGTGGCGTGCGCCCATCACGGAAGGCCTCCACGGCCTCGAGCAGATCCTGCGTCGTAAAATCGATGGCCTGGGCGCTGGCCTCACGCGCGAGCGCCGCCGCCAGCTCGGCGCGGAGCGAGCCCTGGAGGCTCGCCTTGGTCTGCGCGAGCGCGACGGGGCCGGCGCTGCGCAGTGGCTCGAGCGTCGTCGCGACGAGCTGCTCGAGCTCGTGACGTGGGACCGCTGCGTTGACCAAGCCGATGCGCTCGGCCTCCTCTCCGCTCACGAGCTTGCCGGTGAGCAGCAGCTCGCTCGCCTTGGCGGCGCCCACCAGCCGCGGTAGCAGCGCCGTAGCGCCCATGCCGGGGTGAAGCCCGACGCGCACGAAGTTGGCGCCGAGCTTGGCCTCCTTGGCGGCGAGGCGCAGATCGCAGGCCAGCGCGAGGCACAGGCCCGCGCCCACGGCCGCGCCCTGGAGCACGGCCACGCTGGGGACGCGCAGATCGAGGACGCTGAGGAACATGCCGTAGAACTCGAGCATGGCGACGCGGTTCTGCTCGGGGCTGCGGCGCCGGTTGGCCTCGATGAAGCTCATGTCTCCGCCCGCCGAGAAGGCACGCCCAGCGCCCCGCAGCACCACCACGCGGACGTCGTCGCGAGCGTTGAGGGCGCTGACTGCCTCGCGGAGCAGGCGCCCCATCGACTCGGTCATGGAGTTGAGCTTGTCTGGGCGGTTCAGCGTCAGCACGCTGATCTCGCCGGGCTCCAGGAGGATCTCCGGAGGTGTCTCGTCCCTGGCGCTCATGAGGTGGCTCTCTGCCACAAGGGCGCGACCTCGGGTAGCCCCTGGAGGTCAGCAGCCGCTCGAGGTTCCCGCCTTTGGGGGAGCCCATCGTCGGAGCCTCTTGCGCGGGACGACCGAGCTGCCATAGTAAAATGGCGGTATGGTTCCGGCAGCTCTGCTCCTCTGTCCGTTCGGGCAACCCACGGCGCCCGGCTTGCGGGAGTATTGGGAGACCCAGCTCCGGGGTCTGGGGGCGGACTTTTCGCGAGTCATCGATGGCCCCACCACCTCCGTGCAGCACTTCGCGAAGCACTTGGGGCGGGTGGCGGTGCTTCGCAACCCACGGACGCGCGTCATCGTCGCGCTGTCGCGGACGCAGCCGCTGGCCATCAGCCTGCTCGGGAGCCGCCGCACGCTGGCGGGCGCGGCGCCCGCGCTCGCTCAGGCGTCGTGGGTCGTCTTCCTGGACCCACGCCAAGACTCCACCTTCGAGGCGGCGGCCCGACAGCTCGGCGAGCTGGACGGTTCGCTCGAAGACGCCCCGGTGTGGACGTCCCCCAGCAGCGAGCGCTTCCTCATCCTCTCCCCTCGGGTCTCGGACGTGGGGGGGCTCCCGGCGCGTCTCGCGGTGCTCCAGTACGGTGAGGAGCCCGACACCGCCATCATCCCTCGCACCGTGCCGCCACCGTCGCGGGCCAGCGCCGCGGCGGACGCCGCCGGCGCGCGGCCGCAGAGCTTGGCGGACGGCGTGGACGAGCTCGAGGTGCCGCAGCTCGGCGCGCGCTGGCGCCGCTAGGTCGCTGAAGTGCGTGGTGTGCGCGCGGCGGGTGATGACCGGCCAGCGCCTACCGTGGCCCGCCCCCGAGCGCCGCCCCCCGTCGGGTGGGAAGCGACGAGGGGGAGAGGCTGGTGGGCGCAGTAGGGATTGAACCTACGACTTCGTCCGTGTGAAGGACGCACTCTACCGCTGAGTTATGCGCCCGCTTCCGGGAGTCCGGGAGCGTGGTGGCCGTGGCCACCCTGGGGAGCGGGAGCTAGCGCAGTCTTTGTCGAGTTGCAATCTCCTCATGCTATAGCCGGGCCGCTCATGACCGACCTTCCTCTCGAGGCCGAATTTGCCCTCCTGGAACGCCAGCGTCGGCGCGATCGCCGCATCGGTCTGCTGCTGGTGCTGGGGACGTTCGGCGCCACCCTCGGGCTCTCGCTCTGGGCCAAGCGCGCCTCCCGGCCGGAGCTCAGCGTCGCGCCGGCGCCCGCCACCACCGATGGGCTCACGGGCTTCCCCGAGGCGGTGGACCCCGTCCGCGCCCTGGCGGCGGCCAGGCGCGTCACGCCGCGCAAGGTGCTGCGAGGCTTCGTCGTCGAGGGAGCGCGCGCGGACGGCACCATCGATCTCTCCGAGGGGCCGGGCCGGGCGCGGTACGTGTTCCAGAGCCTCCCCGGCGAGGGCCCTCAGCCCCCACGGGAGCCGGGGACGCTGCCGCGCCAGGCCTACTGCGGTAAGCAGACCGTCCATCTCCGCCACGAGGGGCTCGTGGCGGACCCGGATCAGACCACCGTGCCTTGCCCCAGCGCCTTCCCGGAGGACTTACCGGAGCCTCGCTGTGGCGTCGCGGAGGTCTGGAGCCACGCGCTCAGCAAGGGCGCGCCCAAGGAGCAGCTCGCGAGGGTGGAGTACTACCGCTCCCGCGTGGGGCCAGCGTGGCGCTTCGAGCTGCCGTCGGCGGGCCAGCGCTTCTCTCTCTACGGGGACTGCGGGCGGGAGCTCGAGAGCAGCGAGGCGATCGGCGCGGTGCCCTGAAGGGGGAGGTCGCGCGCCGCTCAGGTGGCGAGCGGTCGCTCGGCCTGCCACTGGTGCCATGAGCTCCGCGCCCAACCCAGCAGGGTGAGCAGCCAGGCGCCGAGGGCTAGCCACGCGACGCTCCGCGCCAGGAGCACGAGCGGCGTGAACTCGGCCGCGAGCGAGAGCCGGTAGGAGGCCACGCTGTACATGCCGATGGGGAACACCAGGCTCCAGTACATCGGGTGGTAGCTGAGCTTGACGCGATGGATGAGGTGCTTCCACACCCCCACCAAGACGAGCAGCGGGATCCACCACGTGCCCCAGGCCCAGAGCACGAGCGTCGTCCCCTCCACGAACGGCCGGAGCGCCGTCAGGAACGGCACGATGGGCACGCTGACGATCAGCGCGGAGCCAGCGTTGGCGCTGATGGCGGCGGCGCCCATCACCACCCAGAACAGCGGCATCGCCTCCTCCGGGCCGACTCGCTGAAAGAAGATCCGCCCCGCGAACAGGGTGACGAACATGCCGTAGAGCGTCAGCCCGATGCCCCAGAGCGCGTGCACCGTGACGAAGGTGAGCGCCGCGAAGGCGCCGAAGTGCGGGGCGAGCAGCGTGCCCAGCAAGACGAGCGACTGCGTCCCGACGATGGCGATGAGCCAACCCCCGTGCATCACCCCGGCGCCGCGCTCCTCGTTGCTGAAGATGAGCAGGGAGAAGCTGAAGTACGACAGCAGCAGCCAGGCGCCGAGCGCGATGAGCCACAGCGCGGTCGCCACGCGGGGCCACCCGCGCAGCAGGAGCTGGACGCCGAACACGTCGCTGGCCGCCACGAAGGTGAAGAAGGAGAACACCAGCCGCGGGTCCGTCAGATCTCGCCAGAGCCTGCCGCCGTAGCACACCGCGCGCAGCAGCGTGAGCCCGACTAGGACGGGCCACGCGACCAGGTTGACGGCGAACAGCGCGCCGGCGATCCAGTCGTGGCTGGTCATGAAGAAGGCGTTGGAGATGATGCCCGTCGCCATCACCAGCGCCAAGCTGCCGGGGTAGAGCTCTTCGGTGCTCCGGCGCAGCCAGGAGAGCAGCTGGCTCATCGGCGGGCCCTCAAGCGGGGCGCTCCGGCTCCCGCGGCCGGCACTCGATGGTGTCGAGGGCGTCCACCAGCTGCCGCAGGCGGCAGCGATCCGCGCCGTCGTCCGCGTGGGTGACGGAGACCACCGCCTGCAGGCCGTGGACACGGCACTCTACGGCGTGCTGGTCCACGATGGAGCTGGAGGGGACCTCTTCGAAGCGGTGTTGGAGCTCCGGCGCTGCGCGCGCCAGCATGCGCCGAATGACCTGGTGCATCCACGCCAGGCTGATGAGGCACATGACGGCCATCAGCATCCAGCACGTGATCCACAGGCCGGTAGAGCTGAGCAGCGCGCCGAACGCCACGGGGCCGACGAAGCCGCCGAGCGCGCCGATCATGCTGATGATGCCGCTGACGCCGCCCACGTCGTTCGGGAAGTACTCCGGGATGTGCCGATAGACCCCGGCCATCCCCACCCCCATCAAGCCGCCCACGATGACGATGATGCCGATGAAGATGTTGAGGTTGGCCTGAAAGTAGACGTGCGTGACGCCCTTCGCGAGGATCTGTCGCTTGACCACCGGCTCCCCGACGGCCACCACCGGCGTGTGCCAGTGGTTGGACTTCGGCCAGACCATCACGGGCAGGGGCTGGAGCTTCGGGGGTGGCTCCGCCTCCAGCGTGAGGCGAGTTCCATTGACGACGAGGTAGTCCTTGCCCACCTCCTCCACCACCCCGTCCGCCTCCGCAAACAGGGACTGCCCCGGGATCTGGATGTCCATCCGGGGGACGGAGAGCAGCACGAAGCCGATGGCAGCGCCGATGAAGGCGTAGTTCATCACCCGGCGCGCCCCCAGTCGATCCGAGAGCCAGCCGCCGAGCGCGCGCGTCACGTTGGGCGGGAGCGAGAAGGCGGCCGTGAGCGCGCCTGCGGTGGTGAGCGACACCGCGTACAGGTTGACGTAGTAGGGGATGAGCCACTGCGAGAGGCCCACGAAGCCGCCGTAGAGGACGAAATAGTAGAACCCGAAGCGCCAGACGCGCAGCGTGCGGAGGGGCGTCAGGCTCTCGATCAGGCCGCGCGGCGGGCCTGCCTTGCGAGCGGCCTGCCTCGGGCTGAGGAGGAAGAACAGCACGGCGACCACCGCGAGCCCGGCAGCGTAGAGGCGCGGGACGTTCCTCCAGCCGTCGAGCTTCTCCCCGTGGCTCGTGAGCGAGCGCAGCAGGAACGGCGTGAGCACGCTCGTGACGGCGGCGCCGAGGTTGCCGGCGCCGAAGATCCCGAGCGCCGTCCCTTGCTTCTCCTTGGGATACCAGGAAGAGGCGTAGGCGGCCCCGGGCGCGAAGCTGGCGCCGGCGACCCCGAGCAGCAGCCCGGCGCCCAGGAACCCGAAGAGTCCGGACGCCAGGCTCTCGAGCAGGGCCCCGGCCGCGCCGAGCAGGAGCGACACGGTGATGACGATCCGGCCCCCGTAGCGGTCCGCGAGGATCCCCGCCGGTAGGCGCAGGACGGCGCCGGTGAAGACGGGCGCGCCGATGAGCAGGCCGAGCTCCGACCGGCGGAGCCCCACCGCTCCTTGCTCCACCAAGAAGGTGACGAGCACGCCATTGAAGAGCCAGACGATGACGGCGCAGGCGAAGGCGAAGGTGCAGAGCGCGAGGGCTCGACCAGCCCCGCGCGGGGTGGGCTCGGTCATGCGGTGACCTCGTGAGGACTACTCCTCGTGGGGGTGATGGTGGTGGTGGTGGCCGTGGCCGTGGTGGTCGTGGTGGTCGTGGCCGTGGTGACCGCGCTGCGAGAGGGCGCGCGCCTCGTGCAGCCCCTCGAGCTCTTCGGTGGAGAGCAGGCGCTGCGCCGCGGGGAAGACGATGTTGTCTTCGCGGAAGAGGTGGAGCCGCAGCAGCTCCACGAGGTTCTCGGCCTCACGGAGCCCGGCGCCGATGACGACCCTCGCCGAGCGCTCCTCAGGCAGGGAGACCCCGAGGCGGATGAGGTTCAGGGTGACGGCGGCGTGCTGCACGGCCTTGAGGTGCTCGGCGTGCATGACGTCGATCGCCGTGGTGAGCCCTTCGCCGCCGCGGCTATGCTCGCCATCGGCGATGAGCCGCTGGTGCAGCAGCGGGAAGAGCAGCCGCTCCTCCTCTTGGCTGTGACCGATGAACTCACCGTCGACCACCTCGAGGAAGCGCATCAGCGCAAGATCCGTCGCTCGCGAGAAGCCCTCGGTCTTCGCGGCCTGCAGCACCCCCTCGACCTCCTCCAGCGCCGTCATCAGGCGGGTGTGCTCCTGCATCAGCAGGCGCAGGTACGGGTGAAAGCTCTCTGGGTCGCTGTCCGCGAGCCCCGGTGGATGGTAGGCGTCCGGGGGGTCCATCGGGGAGAGCCCGGCTTGCTCCACGCCCCGCTCCGGCTGCTTGGTGAGGGGGTCGTCCGCGTTACGGGCTCGTCGCAGCTGGATGAGGTTCATGGCGTGGCTCTCTCCTCAGGTGTTCTTGGGCCGCGTGGGGCTCCAGGGCGTGTTCGGGTGCCGGATGGCGCGCCGGTCCCAGTTCCAGATGACGCGCTGGTAGGGCCGCATCAGGTAGTGCAGGGGCGCCACCAAGAGGTGCACCAGGCGCGTGAAGGGGAAGAGGGTGAAGATGAGGAAGGCGTTGACGATGTGGAGCTGGATGGCGAGCGGCAGCTCGCTCACGGCGGAGATGTCCGGGCTGAGGCTGAGGAGAGACCAGAGGTAGGGGGACAGATCCGCGGCGAACCAGGAGGAACCCCAGCGGTAGTTGAAGGCCATCCACAGGCCGAGCGCCGTCTGGGTGAAGAGCAGCAGCTCCAGGAGCAAATCCATGCGCGTGGTGACCATCCGCACGCGCGCGTTGGTGAAGCGGCGCACGAGCAAGCCCGACAGCCCGATGAGCATGCTGAGCCCGAAGCTGAAGGCGGTGACCTGCAGGATGATGAGGCGCAAGGGGTCGCCGTTCCAGAGCAGCACCCCGCGAGGGATGAGGAAGGCGGTGAGGTGCCCGCAGAACACCACCAGGATGCCGAAATGAAACGGCACCGAGCCCCAGAACAGCGAGCGTCCCTCCAAGAACTGGGACGAGAGCGAGGAGACCTTGAAGCCCTTGGAGCGATAGCGCTGGATGGTCCCCACCAAGAAGGTGACCAGCGCGATGTACGGTAGCCCAACGAAGAGGAACAGATTGAACAGGTTCATGGGCGGTGGCCTCTCACAGCATGGAACAGGAGCTCTGACCGGCGTCTTGCTCGTCCTCGATTCGCAGCTCGGCGCTCATGGCAGAGGTGAGCGTGGACGTCTCCGCCATGGGCAGGGAGACGGGGAGCGCGTAGTCGCGCTGGAGCAGCGCCTGCAGCGCCTCTAGCGCGTGCTGATAGGCGACGCGGCGCTCGCCGATGGGCGCCTCGAGCACGGCCTTGTGGTGCTTCTTGTAGAGCGCCTCCTTCTTGGCGAGGCGCTCGGGAGAAAACTCGCGGATCATCTCCCGCACCGCGGGGGCGAGCAGCACCCGCACCAGCTCGGCGCCGAGCGTGGGCTCGAGCCTGGGCAGCAGCCGGAGGACGTTGCTCAGGTGATCGGCCAGCTCCCCGCCGCAGTCCGTGCCGGCCTGCTGGTGCTCACGGCTGAGGTTGGCGAGCAGGGCGCCTCGCTTGTAGTCCTCCCCGAACAGGGTGTAGCCGATCTCCAGGTTCGTGATGGGCTGCACCGTGAAGGTGCGGGTGTAGAGCTCCTCCAGCGCGACGGCGTCTCCCAGCGGCAGCAGCGCCTCTAGATCGCTGAGCGGCTGGCCCAGGCGCGGGGAGAGCTGCCAGCCGCGCTGCGCGAGCGCGCTCACGAGGCTGGCGTAGTCCGCCTCCGGGTAGTCGAAGAGCCGAGCGAACCGCTCGTAGTCCTGGGCGTTCATGTCACAGCCCCCTCTCGGGGCGCTCCCGGAAGCCGAAGCCGGTGTTGCCCTTCACGTCCCCGGTAAACTCCAGCATCTCCATCGCCTGCTCCCGATGTGCGGGCGGGATGACGAAGCGGTCGTTGAACTTCGCGAGGGCCGTCAGGTAGAAGATCCCCTCGGCCGACTCCTGGGTGAGCCCGGTCTCCCGGAGGGCGGCCTTCATCCGCTCTTCAGTGACGTCCCCGACGGTCTTGAAGCGTCGGTAGATGCGCACCGCCATCAGCTTCTTGAGCTTGTCCGCGACGGCGTGGGTGTCCCCCGCCGAGAACAGGCTGGCGAGGTACTTGAGCGGGAAGCGCGCCTGCTCCACGGTGCCCCACAGCTCGGTCGTGCTGGTGTCGTAGAGCCAGTCGTCCGTCCAGGTCTTGGCCATGTCGTTGAGCTTGGCCTTCTGCGACTGATCTCCGGGGCGCACCGAGGCCATCACCGGCAGCAGCGGGGGGACGTACCAGAGCATGGGCAGGGTGCGGAATTCCGGGTGGAGCGGCAGCGCCATTCCCCACTCCTTGATGAACTTGTACGCGGGGGAGTTCTGCGCCGCCTTGATGGTGGAGTCCGGGACGCCGTTGGCCTTCGCCGACGCGATGACCTCCTCGTCGAAGGGGTTGACGATGACGTCGAGCTGCGCGTTCACCAGATCTTTCGTGTCCGCGGAGGCGGCGGCGTGGATGCGATCCGCGTCGTAGAGCAGCACGCCGATGTAGCGGATGCGTCCGACGCAGGAGTGCATGCACGCCGGCGCGTAGCCCGCCTCCATGCGCGGGAAGCAGAGGATGCACTTCTCGGACTTCCCGGTGTGCCAGTTGTAATAGGACTTCTTGTAGGGGCAGGCCGTCACGCACATGCGCCACGCCCGGCACACCTTCTGGTTGATGAGGACGATCCCGTCCTCTCCCCGCTTGTAGATGGCGCCCGAGGGACAGGAGGCGACGCAGGCGGGGTTGAGGCAGTGGTTGCAGATGCGCGGGAGGTAGAAGAAGGCCATGCGCTCGAGCTGGAACATCGCCTCCTGCTCGGCGGGGCTGAGGTGCTCGAGGTTCGGGTCTTTGCGGGCGTAGTCCGGCGTGCCGCTCAGATCGTCGTCCCAGTTGGGCCCCATCTTGACGTCCATGGGCTCCCCCGTGATGAGGGAGACGGGGCGCGCGGTGGGCTGATCGTCCCCCGGCGGCGCCTCGATGAGGTTGAGGTAGCGGTAGGTGAAGGGCTCGTAGTAGTCGTCGACCGTGGGCAGGTGGGGGTTGTGGAAGATGTTGAGCAGCCCCTTGGCCTTGCCCGCCCCGCGGAGCCGCAGGTTGCCGGAGGCGTCCTTCAGCCAGCCACCCTGGTAAATGTCTTGGTCTTCCCACTTCTGTGGATAGCCGGTCCCCGGCTTGGTCTCCACGTTGTTCCACCACATGTACTCGGCGCCCTTGCGGTCGGTCCAGATGTTCTTGCAGGCCACCGAGCAGGTGTGGCACCCGATGCACTTGTCGAGGTGGAACACCATCGAAATTTGAGCTCTGATATCCATGGTGGGACCTTTCAGTAGACGACCTTCGTCATCTTCTTGATGACGACGTGGGTGTCGCGTTGTGGTGCAATCGGCCCCCAGTAGTTGAAGTGGTAGGAGAACTGCCCATAGCCGCCACTCAAGTAGTTGGGCTTCAGGTGGATCCGCGTCAGGCTGTTGTGTCCACCGCCCCGGCGGTTGCCGCGCACCTGGCTCTTGGGGATCCCGACCGTGCGCTCGGGGACGTGGTAGACGATGCACACCCCCCGCGGGATGCGGGAGCTGACGCAGGCCCGCGTGCAGTAGACGCCGTGGTCGTTGTAGACCTCCACCCAGTCGTTGTCTTGGAGCCCCAGCGCCGCGGCGTCCTGCTCGCTCACCCACACCGGCTCGATCCCGCGCGAGAGCGTGAGCATGCGGTGGTTGTCCATGTACGTGGAGTGGATGTGCCACTTGCCGTGGGGCGTCAGGCAGTTGAGCGCCATGGCCTCCCCGCTCTTGAGCGTCTCTTTGAGATCACCGTAGGCGGCGGGGCGCGGTGAGGGCTTGTACGTGGGCAGGTGCTCGCCGTAGGCGAGGTACAGCTCGTGATCCAGGTAGAAGTGCTGACGCCCGGTGAGCGTCCGCCACGGGACGAGGCGGTCGTGGTTGTAGGTGTACGCGGCGTAGGCGCGTCCGTCGTTCATCAGCCCGGACCACAGCGGCGAGGTGTTGTAGCGCCGCGGCTGCGCCTGCAGCTCCTCATAGGTGATGTGGACGTCCTTGCTGCCGGCGCCGAGATCCGCGAGCTGGAGGCCCGTCTTGCGCTCCATGTTCTCATAGGCCCGCACGTTGAGGGTCCCGTTGGTGAGCGTGGAGAGGTAGAGCAGGACGTTGGCGGCGAGGTGGTCTTCTCGGAGCGAGGGGTAGCGCTTGCCGTCGATCTGCTCCGTGGGGAAGTGATGCGACTGCGTGAGGTGATCGTACTCCGCCTCACAGTGGAAGTGGTTGCCGTGGGCCCCGAGGCCGTTCTTGCGCACGCCCTCGCCGAGGGCGATGTATTTCTCGTAGAGCTTGGTGTAGTCCCGCTCTACGACCGCGAGCTTGTGCATCGTCTTGCCGGGGATGGCCTCGCACTCCCCTCGATACCAGTCCTTGATCTCGGGCTGGGTGATCTCGTCGGCCGAGTCGTGTGACAGTGGGCTCGTCACCAGATCCTTCTGCGGTGAGGGCAGGTGCCTCTTGGCGCAGTCACTGGTGGCCTTGGCCAGGAGCTTGAAGATGTCCCAGTCGGACTTGCTCTCCCACACCGGGGCCACCGCCTGCGACAGCGGGTGGATGAAGGAGTGCAGATCGGTGCTGTTGAGGTCGGCCTTCTCGTACCAAGACGCCGCCGGTAGCACGAGATCCGAGTAGAGCGCGGAGGAGTCCATGCGGAAGTTCAGATCCACGATGAGATCCATCTTTCCGACGGGCGCGACGTCGTGCCACTGCACCTCGGAGGGGTGCTCGTCCGCGTCCTTGCCGATGGCGTTGGAGTGCGTCCCCAGGTAGTGCTTGAGGGCGTACTCGTGGCCCTTCATGGAGCCCATGATCGCGTTACCGCGCCAGATGTACCAGACGCGCGGGTGGTTCTCCTCGGCCTCGGGGTCCGCGATGGAGTAGTCGAGGGACTTGGACTTCAGGCGCCCGAGGACGTGCTGGGTGATGTCCGCGTCCGTCTTGGCGCCCTTGGCGACCGCCTCGGCCGTGAGCTGCAGCGGGTTCTCCTTGAACTGCGGATAGTAGGGCATCCAGCCCATCCGGACGGACTGATAGATGGTGTCCGCCGTGTGCTGCGCCGTGTGCTCGTTCTTCGGGACGGCGTTGTAGCGAGAGAACTGGCCGTCGTAGCGGTACTGGCAGGTGTTGATGTAGTGCCACAGCGGCGCCTGCTGCAGGCGGCTCGGGCCGTGCCAGTCCTTCGCGAAGGCGATGGCGCCCCAGGAGTCCACGGGCGCGAGCTTCTCTTGCCCGACGTAGTGGTTGAGCCCGCCGCCGTTCTTGCCCACGCAGCCCGTGAGCATCAGCGCCATGGCGCCGGCGCGGTACATCAGGTTGGCGTGGTACCAGTGATTGATACCAGCGCCGATGATGATCATGCATTTCCCCTCGGTGGCCGCCGCGGTGCTCGCCCACTCGCGCGCGAACTGCAGCACCGTGGCGCTGTCGATGCCGGTGAAGATCTCTTGCCAGGCGGGCGTGTAGGCGGCGTCCTTGTCGGTGTAGTCCGCCGGATACTGGCCGCCGAGGCCGCGCCCGACGCCGTACTGCGCCATGATGAGGTCGTACACGGTCGTGACCGGCACTCGACCGGACGTGGTCTCCACGTAGCGCACCGGGACGTCCCGCAGCACGGCCTGATCGAGGCCGTACTCCACGAACTCGGTGGGCAGGGTCGCCTCGTGGTCGCCCAGGAGGCTGAGCCGAGGATCGTAGGGGCGGCCCTCCACGGAGTCCTCGAGCCGCATGTTCCAGTGCCCCTGCTGCTTGTCCCAGCGGTGCCCGACGCTGCCCTTGGGGACGACGAGCTTGCCGGAGGCCTCGTCGACGTTGAGGAACTTCCAGTCGCCGTTCTCGATCTGCGCGTAGTCCGGCAGCTCCTTGGCGCGCAGCAGCCGCCCGGGGCGGTAGTGGCTGCCGGCCTTCTCGAGCTTCACGAGGAAGGGGCTGTCGGTGTACTTCTTCGTGTAGTCGATGAAGTACGGCGTCTTCGTGTCGTGGTGGAACTCCTTGAGGATGACGTGCGTGACCGCCATCCAGAACGCGCCGTCGCTGCCGGCGTGCAGCGGCACCCACTGATCGGCGTACTTGGAGACCTGGCTGAAGTCCGGGGAGAAGACCACCGCCTTGGTGCCGTTGTGGCGGGCCTCGGCGAAGAAGTGACAGTCCGGCGTGCGCGTCATGTTGAGGCACGCGCCCATGTCCGCGATGAATTTCGAGTTGTACCAGTCCGCGCTCTCACAGACGTCCGTCTGCTCGCCCCAGATCTCCGGGAAGGCGGTGGGCAGGTCGCAGTACCAATCGTAAAAGCTGAGGTTGACCCCGCCGAAGAGCTGCAAGAAGCGCGCGCCGGCCGCGTAGCTCAGCATGGACATCGCGGGGATGGGGGAGAAGCCGAAGACGCGATCCGGGCCGTATTTCTTGGCGGTGTAGATGTTCGCGGCGGCCATCAGCTCGAGCGCGACGTCCCAGGTGGTGCGGCGGAAGCCGCCCTTGCCGCGGGCCTGCTGGTAGGCGGCGCGCTTCTTCGGATCTTTCTGGAGGTTCTCCCAGGCGAGGACGGCGTCACCCTTGGCCGCCGCCTTCTCTCGCTCGAAGGCGTCGATCAGGGCGCCGCGGATGAGCGGGTACTTGATGCGCAGCGGGCTGTAGAGGTACCAGGAGTAGGAGATGCCGCGCTGACAGCCGCGGGGCTCGTAGGGGGGGAGGGACTCTTCCAGCAGCGGGTAGTCGAGCTGCTGCGTCTCCCAAACCACGATCCCGTCTTTGACGTGGATCTGCCAGGAGCACCCGCCCGTGCAGTTGACGCCGTGCGTGCTGCGCACGATGCGGTCGTGCTGGAAGCGGTTACGGTAGAACTCTTCCCACTGGCGGGTCTGCGGGGAGACGATGTCTTGGATCCAGCTCATGCCATTACCTCGGGTTGGCTAGGGGAAGGTCAGGGGGCTACTCGCCAAGGGTTTGGCGCGCGAAGATGCGTTGATTGACCGGCTCGGTCTTGCGGCGACGCCAGAGGGCGGCGTAGAGCGCCATCAGCAGCCCCGCGCCGAGGCTGCCCCCGAGCAAGAGCTTGAGGCCGTCGGCACGAGGCTGCGCGTACTGCGCGTGGCCGCCCAGGCTCTGAAGGTAGGCGGTGAGGGCGTCGATCTCTTGAGCGCTGAGCTCTTTGCCGTGGAAGGCGCGCGCCATCACGGGGAAGGGCGGCGATTTGAGGATGCCCTCCAGGCCGGACGGCCCGAGGCGCTCGTAGGCGGTGGTCAGCTCCTTGGCGAGCACCCCGCCGCCCACGATGGCGTCGTGCGAGACGTGGTGGCAGGCGCTGCACGCCGGCCCACCCTTCTGGAAGCTGGCGCTGCCTTGGAAGAGCGCGAGCCCACGATCGATGTCGTCCGCCGAGGGGGGCGGGCGGGGCCGCTCCGGCGCCGCGCTACCCTGGGCGCCGCCGAGGTAAGCGACGAGCGCCTCGAGCTCCGCCGGCGGCAGCGCGGTGTCCGGCATGGTCAGCTTGCCGTACTCCTCGAAGAGGGCGACGGCGTCCGGGTCCCCCTGCTTGACGAGGGAGGAGGAGGAGGCGATCCACTTGACCAACCACTCCTTCGACCGCCGCTCGGTCACGCCCTTCAGATCTGGGCCGACGCGCTTGCCCCCGCCGATCGAGTGGCAGGCCGAGCAGAGCTTCTGGAAGTGCTGCGCGCCGGCGTCCGCTTGAGCGCTCGCCAACCCGGACCAGGACAGTAGGCCCGCGATGGCCCACGCCATCACCAGACGCGATCCCGTCAACCGCTTTGTCATCGTCATGGGCGTCTCCGTGAGCGCGCGAGCCATGCTCACGTCGCTCGTGGAGCCCCGTATCAACCGTCACTTACACGGGCCTTACACCGCGGGAGCTAGTAGCCACGCTGGCGGCGTGGCGCGGGAAAGTCGGGGTACGCCGCGTTCAGTCGCTCCCAGCGCTGGCGGAGGCGCTGGAGCAGCTCCGGGTGGCTCAGGCTCAGATCTTGCTGCTCGGCGGGGTCCGCCTCTAGATCGTAGAGCAGCGGCCGCGGCTCGGTCTCGCTCACGATGAGCTTCTGCCCTCGGTGGATGAGGGCACGCCGGCGCGGGGTCTGGTCGGTGTAGGGGAGATCGATGAGCAGCTCTCGCTCGGGCGCCTGCGCGCCGCACAGCTCCGGTACGAGGCTCTCGCCGCGCATGCTGGGAGCCGGCGTGACCCCGAGCAGCTCGGCGAGCGTGCGCGCCAGGTCGAGGTGGCTGCGCCTCACCGAGAGGCGCCGCGGCGCGACGCCCGGGATCCGCAGGAGCAGCGGCACGCGGACGGTCACGTCGTAGAGATAGTACCCGTGCTCGAAGTAGCCGGGGTGCTCTCCGAAGGCCTCACCGTGGTCGGCCGTGACGACGATGAGCGTGTCCTTACCCCAAGGCTGAGCGTCCACGTAGTCGAGGACGCGCCCGAGCTGCGCGTCGACCCAGCCGAGCTCGCCGTCGTAGAGATCCCGGCGAGCTTGCCCGAGGGCCGACAGCGGCGGCGACAGCGGCGAGCGGCTGGGCCCAAGCTCGCTGGTCGCGAAGCGGTGCTCCTCGTGGCGCGCGTAGGCGTAGTGTGGGTCCATGTAGTGGGCCCACGCGAAGAAGCGCTCTGGCTGCGGGCGCGCGTGGTGGGCGCGGAGCTGCTCGAGCAAGAGATCGGTGAGGGCCTCGTCGCTCACGGAGCCGCTGCGCGCCGGGTTGAGGGTGGTCCTGGGCACGAGCCGCCAGTCGTCGAAGCCTTGGCGGATGCCGGTGGCGCCGAGGAACCAGACGTGGGCGTGCGCGCCGTAGGTGCGAAATCCCGCCGCCTGGAGCAGCTCTGCCAGAAAGACGTTGTCCGGCCCGAAGCTGCTCGTGGTCCTGCCGTCCCGGTCCAGCTCCGAGGGGTAGCGACCGGCCATCAGCCCCGCGAGCGACATGCTGGTGTAGCTGGAGAGGGCGTAGGCGTGGGAGTACTGGCTGCTCTCCGCCGCGAGCCGCGCGAGCCGCGGCGTCGTCTCGCGGGAGTAACCGTTGAACGAGGTGTCCGCTCGCAGGGAGTCGACGCTCAGGAGCAGCAGGTGGCGGGCGGGTTGCGCCGGGCAGGGCGGGGTCGGTGCGCGCGGCGGCGGGGCGGCGTCCGCGGCGCTGGGCGCTGGCGCCTGGCCGGCCGCTGGTGCTTCTTGCTTGGGCTCCCGAGGCTGGCACGCCGTGAGCGCTACCAGCGCTCCAGCCGCGAGGGACGTCCAGCGCACCACGGCACGCTAGCCAAGCGGCGGCTCGGCGAAAAGCCCCGGGCGCCCGCCCCCGACCTCCGCTCAGTCCTTGCGGTGGACGAGCTCGGGCGCCGCCTGAAAAAATGCGTTGTGGCGCGGATCATTGTAGCGCTGATAGTCGATGAGCCACGGGGTGATGGTGCTCTCGGCCCCCGCCATGGTGATGGTCATGGCCATGGGTGATACCGAGCGGTAGCCGCTGTCCGGCGGCAAATCGCTGTTGTCTTTGCCGCCTGCGCTGAACAGCGTGATGAGGAGCTGCTGACCGTCGTCGAAGCTGCGCTTGAAGCCCTCGTCCACCTTCTCGTGGCCGCGGACCAGCGTGTGGCAGCCGAGGCGCTGCAGGAACGCCAGGGACTGCAGCCGCCCGAAGGGGAAGCGCGCGCTCTGCTCCTGCAGGCTGGCGGGGATGACGTCCGCCGAGCTCGGGTCACTCCACATCATTTGGAAGCGGATGTCCGGATCATTCAAGCTCGAGAGGTCACGGTAACGCTCCTTGAGGAGCAGATCTCGTGGGATTCCGCCGTGGACGAACAAGGTCTGCCCGAACAGCAGCATGTTGGGGAGCGCGTCGAACAGCCGCATGTAGTGGAGGAACACCTCGGTGGGGAGGTGCGGCTTGAGCGTGTTGATGGCCTCCGCGGGCTTGACGCCGCCGTACACCTTGCCCTGGTGCTCGAAGTAGTACTCGTGGTTGCCGCGGAGCACGTAGACGTGATCCGGCGCCGTGACGAAGAGCTGGAGCACCGCCCGCAGCACGCCGTTGTAGCTGAAGATGCCGCGGTCGATGTAGTCCCCCAGCAGGACGAACAGGGGCTTGGGGTGGCGAGCGGGCTCGGCGCGCCAGAGGTTCACCTTCTCGATGAAATTGGCCTGCATGATGCTGGCCTTGAGGCAGCTGTAGCAGCCGTGCAGATCTCCCACCACGGTGAGATCGTAGCGTTGGCCGGGCGCGAGCGGGTGGACGTACACGTGGCCATCCAGGAAGGGCGCTTGCCCTGCGAACTCCGAGACGAGGTGCTTGCCGTCGAGCTTGCCCCTGCCGGCGGTGCGCTGCTCCTCCAGGAGCTCCATCGCGCGATCGAGCAGGGCCAAATCGCTCTGGATCTGCTGCAGCAACAGATCCGGCGCGGCGGAGTAGTGCTGCTCGAACTGCGCGAAGAAGGGGTGATCTTCGCGGTGTGGGCTGAGCAGGGTGCCGGGCTTGACCTCTACCTTCGGTGCTGGGCGTCCCTCCTCCACGAGCTGCACGCCGAGCTCTTCCTCGAGCAGCGCCGCGAACTCGCCGCGAAACTTCAGCTCCGCGGGGTGCACCTGTCCGTCCGCCTGGATGAGCGCGTCGATGGCGTCGAGCAGGAGGTTCTGTCCGGCCTCGTCGAAGCTCTTGAAGATCTCGAAGCAGCGGAGCTTGAGCTTGGAGTAGACGAAGCGATCTTGGTCCTCCCCGTCCGCCACGGCCTCCGTGAACAGCTCTTGCACCTCCCGGTCGATCCCCTCGAAGACCTCGTGGAAATGCCCCACGTAGCGCTGGGTGAGCTCTCGGCGCAGCGCCACGTTGCCGGCGTCGACCGCGCCGGCGACGCGGTGCTCCACCAGGCGCGCGATGTAGTCCCTAACGAAGTCCTTCTCGGCGTGATCGAAGTCCCCATCGATGTAGCCGAAGGTGGTCAAATAGAAGATCACCGCGCGCATCTGTTTGTCCGCGGTGTCCCCGTCCTTGCTGAACTCCAACATGCGGCGCAGTCTAGCAGCGCCGCGCGCCACGGTTTCGCTCTTTTTGGGGGGCTGCGTATAAGCTCCCGGCGTTGTCCCGCTCCTCGCCCCCTGCCCGAGACCGCCCCGGCGCCCCCGTCGCTGCTCCCGAGAGCGTGGGGGAGGCGGAGCGTCGCCGGCTCACCGGGCGCGCGGGCGTCGTGGCGCTGGGGACGCTGGGCTCGCGGGTCTTGGGGCTCGTGCGGGATCTCGTGATGGCGGCGCTCTTCCCGCGCGCCGTGGTGGACGCGTTCATGCTCGCGTTCACGCTGCCGAACAACCTGCGGCAGCTCCTGGCGGAGGGCGCCGTCCAGAACGCCGTGGTGCCCGTGCTGAGCGCCACGCGGGAGCAAGCGGGGCCGGAGGCCGCGCGGGAGTATTTTCGGGCCGTGCGCGGGCTGTCGCTCGCGTTGCTCTTCGGCGTGAGCGCGGCCGGCGTGCTGCTGGCGCGCCCGCTCGTCTGGCTGGTCGCGGTGGGCTACCGCGAGGAGCCGGTCCAGCTCGAGCGCACCGTGATGCTCACGCGCCTGGTGTTCCCGTATATTTTCTTCATGGGGACGGCCGCGCTCGGCGCCGCGGCGCTCAACGTCAGCGGGCGCTTCGCGGTGGCTGCCTTCGCGCCGGCGCTGCTCAACGTCGCGTTCATCCTCTGCTCGTTCGCGCTCCCGGACACCCTGGTGGCGCACGGGGCGGACGTGTCGGTGGCGCTGGGCATCGCCGTGCTCTTGGGTGGCGCCCTGCAGGTGCTGGCGCAGTGGCCGGCGCTGCGCCGCGTCGGGTACTTTCAGCGCCCGCGGCTCGATCTCTCCCATCCCGGCGTGCGGGACACCCTGCGACGCATGGCGCCGCTGCTGTTCGGGATCGGCGTCTACGTGCTCGACGTGCAGATCGCGCGGAGCATGCTCACGAGCCTGGGAGAGGGCGCGCAGAGCAGCTTCGGGTGGGCGATGCGGCTGTGCGACTTCCCTCAAGGGATCTTCGTGATGGCGCTGCAGAGCGCCACCTTGCCCAGCCTCGCCAAGCTCGTGGCGCGCGGAGAAGAGGAGGAATTGTCCAAGACCTTCGCCTACGGGCTGCGGCTGGCGCTGTTCGTCTCGGTCCCCGCCACGGCGCTGCTGGTCGGCCTCGCCGAGCCGGTGGTGACCGCGGCCTTTCAGCGGGGCTATTTCGACGCGGAGGCCTCGCGTGAGACGGCGCGCTCGCTCATGGCTCAAGGGCTCGGCGTGTGGGTCATCGCGGCGGTGCGGCAGGTGCTCGGTTTGTACTTCGCGCTGGGGGACACACGGACGCCCGTGGTGGTGGCGGCGCTGGATTTCCTGGTCTTCGTGGGTGCGGCGCTGGCGCTCCGGGGGCCCTGGGGACACGTGGGGCTCAGCCTGGCCGTGACGCTGGCGGGCGCGGTGCAGCTGGGCCTGCTGCTCTGGCTGTTGCGGCGGCGTGGACAGCGGCTGCGGGGGCGTGAGGTCTTGGTCTCGGCGCTGCGGACCTTGGCGGCCACCCTCCCGGCGCTCGCGCTCGCGCGCTGGGCCGCGCAGGGCCTCGGGGGCTCGACGACCACGCTCGGCAAGCTCCTGCCCGGGCTCGTCGGGGTCGGGGTCTTCGGCGTGGGCTTCTTGCTGCTTGCGGCCGCGCTCCGGCTCCCGGAGCTGGAGGCGACCCTGGCGCCGCTCGGGAGGCGCTGGAGGGCGCGGCGTGCCCGGCTCGGCGGCTGAGCCTCGCTTGACTCCAGGCCGGGCTGAGATACGGACGGGCCACCATGCCGAGCCCGAGCCGTGAGTCTTCCCTGGTGGTCTCGGCGGCGTTCGTCGCGGGGGCGACGGAGCTGCAGCAGCTCCCGCCGCCCGTGGCGCGGGAGATCGCCTTCGCGGGGCGCTCGAACGTCGGCAAGAGCAGCCTCCTCAACTGCTTGATGGAGCGGCAGCGGCTCGTGCGGACCAGCTCCACCCCGGGCTGCACGCGACAGCTCAGCTTCTTCGAGGCCACCCTGCGTGACGGCGCGCGGCTCGGGATGGTGGATCTGCCGGGCTACGGGTACGCCAAGCGCTCGAAGGCCGAGCGGGAGCGCTGGGCCGACGTGATCGAGGCCTACCTGCGCGGGCGCGCCACGCTCGCGGCCGTGTGCGTGCTCGTGGACGTGCGGCGCGGCCTGGAGCTCGAGGAGCGGGAGCTGCTCGAGCTGCTGGCCTTGCCAGCGCGCACCTCACGTCCGCCGCTGACGGTGCTGCTGGTCGCGACCAAGCTCGACAAGCTGCGGGCCTCCGAGCGCGCGGCGCGCCTCCGAGAGCTGTCGCGCCTGGGGGGGCTGCCCGTCCATGGGGTCTCGGCGGTCACCGGCGCCGGGCGGGAGGAGCTCTGGCGAGCGCTGCGGCGTGCCGCGGGGCTCTTGCCCCCCGCCGCGGAGGGCGCGGCGCATCAGAAGTGAGCCTGGAGGTGCAGCCAGCCGCCGCTCGGGGTGGCGCCGACGTGGACGCGCGGCGCGTAGGCGCCCGCTGAGGGCCGAGCGGTCGGCCAGAGCCAGATCACGCCGGCGGTTGCCACGGCGCCCGCAGCGGCCGTGATGACGCCGGCCGTGAGCAGCTGGGTCGCCGCGTCGCGGTCGTCGGCGGCGGTGGCCAAGTCGCGACAGGGCGAGGCCAGAGCGGCCGTGGGCGCGTGACACGGCTGCGGAGCGCCTGCGCCGAGGGTGTCCACCCGCTGCTGGGCAGCCGTGACGTCCGTCGCGGCGTGGCTGCGCCGCACCCCGCCGAGGACGGCGAGCCCGCCGCCCACGACGACGACTCCAGCGCTGCCGATGAGGGCCGTGGTGCGCCAGGGCCAGCCGGTCTCCGCGGCAGCGGCGCGCGGGGGTGGGGCCCCGCCGTGGCGGGGAGGCGCACTAGGCGCCGCGGGCGCCGCGGGCACGGGCTGGAGCTGGACGTCCCAGGCGAGTCGCTCACCGGCCTGCGCGGTGAGCTCTCGCTGCCAGGGCAGGAAGCCGGGCGCTTCGATCCGTACCACGTGCGCTCCCGGCGCGAGGGGGAGCTCCGGCCCGCTGGGCGCGCGCTGGTCGCCGAGGTAGACGACGTACTCTGCGGCCGGGGTGACGCGGAGCCTGAGGAGCGCCAGCTGCGCTAGCACCCTCGCTACCGCTGGGGGAAGGAGGGCCTGGACGTCGCTCGCCTCGGCGCCAGCGGTGATGAGCGCCTGGGAGCGTGAGTAGTGTTGGAGCGCCTCCAGGAGGAGCCCTTGCTGCTCCGCGCAGTGCCCGAGGTGGTAGCGGAGCCCCGGGGTCTCCTTGACCTGGAGCGCGCGCTCGAGCAGCTCGGAGGCCTCGGCCCAGCGCTCCTCGTCGTAGAGCCTCAGCGCGCGCTGAAACGCGTCACGCGCCTCGGCGAGCGCCGCGGGTGTGGCCTCGCCCGGCGCGCCGCTCGGCGTCGGCGCACCAGCGGCGAGTGAGCTCGCGAGCAGCGCCGCGAGCAGCGCGGCTCCTCCGAGCGAAGCGAGCCGCGATGAGGTGGGGGCAGGAACGGAGCGAGCCATGAGACCTCAGGGAGTGGAGGGGTGAGGGAGCGGAGGCGCGGGAATCTTCGCGGGCGTGGCGGCGCTGGACGTGCTGCCCGAGGCGCGTGGGCGCGCTGCGCTCGCCGCGGCCGCCGAGCCTGCGGCGAGGGGCTCGAGCTCGGCGACGTCGCCCCCGTCGCCGAGCGCGTCGTCGGCCTCGAGCGCGCCGGCGTCGCCGCGCTCTCGCTCGCCCTCCTCGAACAGGTAGCCCGCGGGGGAGACGGTGGGGAGCACGGGGTGCCTGGCGTTCAGCGACACGATGGCGGCGCCAGCCAGGAGCACGAGCGCTGCGCCGATGACGATGAAGCGGATGGTGCTGGCGCGGCTGAGCTGGGCTCGCGGCGTGGGAGGCGTCGCCTGCCGCGTGACGAGCGCCGGACCCGTCGGGGGTGACGGGGCGCCCGGTGGCGTAGGGGCGGGAGGTGTCGAGGACATGGTGGAGTGTGGAGTGGCAGCAGGAGCGCTGGGCGTTGGGGTGTGTTCGAGCTCGATGGGGGTCGGAGGCCCGAATCACCGCCGAGAGAGGGAGTCTATCGCAAAGGCCGTGAGGCTTGCGTTATCGAGGCGCTTGGCTAGCGTCGAGGGTCGGTTCCCTACGTCGAAGGTGGGTGGGGTGAGGATGGCAGCACAGCGGAGCTTGGGGTGGACGGGGCGGCTCGGTAGCGGCCGCGCGGCGCGCGTGGGGCTCTGGGCAGCCCTGAGCGTCGGGCTAGCGCTCCCCGCAGGGTGTGGCGCCCAGAGTAGCGACTGCGCCGAGCTGCGCCGCTGCGGCGGGGTTGGTGGCAGCGGCGGGGTCGGTGGCAGCGGCGGGGTCGGTGGCAGCGGCGGGGTCGGTGGCAGCGGCGGGGTCGGTGGCAGCGGCGGGGTCGGTGGCAGCGGCGGGGTCGGTGGCAGCGGCGGGGTCGGTGGCAGCGGCGGCCAGGGTCAGCCGCCAGGGGCGAGCTGCGCGAGCGCGGCGGAGTGCGCCAGTGCCCACTGCGTCGGAGGGCACTGCTGCTCGAGCGCTTGCGACGATGGCCTCGCGTGCAACGGCGCCGAGACCTGCGAGGACGGGAGCTGCAAGGCGGGTGACGCGGTGACGTGCACCGCCCGGGATCCGGTACACTGTGAGCCCACCTGCGAGGAGGTGGCAGGGATGGCGCGGTGCGCGGTGCGGGCGAAGGACGCCGACGCCGACGGCCATGGAACGACCGCCTGCGCGGAGGCCCCCGGGGACGACTGCGACGATGGGAAGCGAGAGGTTCACCGCGGCGCGCCGGAGCTGTGCGACGGGCTCGACAACGACTGTAACGGCAAGACCGATTTCGACGACGGGCTCGGGCTCGGCGGGACGCCTGCGGACGTCTTGCCCGTGAGTGATCCTTCGCAGGGCTTCGTCACGGCGGCGTGGTCGCCGGCACATCGAGTCTACGGGGGGGTGCTGAGGGACGCCGCGACCGCCGGGAAGGTGCGCCACGGGTTTTTCATTGTGGACGCCGCCGGGGCGGTCGTGAGGAGCCCGCAGCCCTTCACCACGCCGGGGCAATGGGTCGGTGCCGCCCACGTCGTCGCGGACCCCACCGGGTTCACGGTGGTGTGGGACGGTGGGGCTCGCCCGGCGGCGGTCAACTTCGCTCGCTTCGACGCGTCCACCGGCGCGGCGTCGCTGGCGCCCGTGGACATCAACGCCGCCAGCGCCAGCACGTTGTCGGTCCTCGATCCGAAGACGGCGCGACTGTCGACGGGCGACTGGGCGGTCGTGTGGTTCGATCAGCGCGGCCCCCGAGCCCTCTACGGCGCCGTCGTCAGCCCGCAGGGCGTCATCAGGCTGGCGCCGCGTGAGCTCGTCTCCGGCGGCACGCTCGGGGTGTCGTTGGGCCTCGTCTCCCTGAGCGGCCGCCTGGCGGTGGCCTACCTCCAAGATCAACAGGTCAAGCTCATGTACGGCTCCGAAGCGCTCGTCATGGAGCCGGCGTCCGTGGTGAGCCCCCAGGGGGCGGAGGTGGATGACTTCTGGATGTCTGGCTTGGGAGCCGGCGTCGCCATCGTCGCGCAGCAGACCAACTACAACAACGGCAGCCCAGCCTTGCGGTACACCGAGCGGCTCGAACACTCGACCTCTCCGTGTGAGCAGCTCACGCTGGCCACCTCGGATGGGTCGACGGCGTTCGGCAAGGGCGTGGTGGTGTCCACCGCGGCCGGCGAGCGCTGGGTCAGCTACCTGGAGAGTCCCGCGCTCTACAAAGGGGCAATCCGGCTACAGCGCTTGAAGGACTGCACCCGGGTGGGGTCCAGCCTGGACGTCGCGGGCGCCTCGCCGTGGCTCAGCCCGTACTACTATCAGTACGCGGTGGCGCCGTCGGAGGCGGGCGCGCTCGTCTTGTGGATCGACGGCGCGACGCGCCAGCTCCGTCGCAGGCTCCTCGGCCCGCGCGTGTGCAACTGACCGCCGCGCCGTCATGGCGCCGGGCGCGCGGGCCTGCCGAGGAGCCCTTCCACCCAGCGCGCGGCGAGCGGCACGTCCTCGTCCATCAGCGCGTGGAGATCGCCCGCGGTGGCGCGCTGGAGGCGGGCGCGCTGGGCGCCGCTCAGGGTGGCGGGGCCCCCTCCACAGCGTCGACACACGAGCCCTCCGCGGCTGGGGTCGAGCTGCGCCGCGCGGGTCGGCGCGCAGGGACGATCACAGCGGACGCAGCGCTGCAGCTCCAAGCCCCAGCCGAGCGCGGCGCCGAGGGCGAGGCCCAGCGCCGTCACGACGCTGCGGGGGGCGGCGGGGGTCGCGTCCAGGGCGTCGAGCGCCCGCGTCACCAGCGCCCAGACCTCGGGCTCGGCCGTGTGCTGGGGGAGCGCGTGCCGGAGCCAACCCAGGGCCACGCCGGCGGCCTCCATCGCCTCCAAGGAGGCCACGAGCCGAGGGCGCGTGCGCGTGATGCGCGCGTCGACCAGGGTCTGGAGCTCGCGGTCGCTGCGCTCTTCGACGACGACGTGGAGCTCATGGAAGGGCTCGAGGGAGCCACCGAAGCGCCGCTGGCTGACGCGCGCGGCGCGCGCGAGCGCGCTCACCACGCCGCGCCGCTCGGTCAGCAGGAGCACGATGAGATCCGCTTCGCCGTAGGCCGTGCGCCGGAGGAGGAGGGCCTGCGAGTCGACGCGCACGGCCGCTGCGCGCGCGCGCCCCACGCTAGCTCCGCGAGGGCCACTGGCTCGCGGCGGAGCCTTGCGACAGCTCTTGCGGCATGTCGTCGCCGCGCGGGCGCAGCACGACGCTGATGGCGACGGTGAACAAGATGAGCAGCAGCACCACCGCGACGAACACGCCGATGCCGCTCCCTCGGCGGGCGCTCCGAGTGGCGGTGTTGATGGGGACGGGCGTGACCCACGCGACGCGGCGTCCCTGCGTGTAGAGGGCGAGGACCTCCTCCGCAGAGAGCCCGAGGGCTCGAGCGTAGGCCTTCAGGAAGCCGCGCACGAAGACCTCGCCGGGCAGCTCGTCGAACAAGTCCGCCTCGATGCGCTCGATGCTGGACATGGGGACGCGGGTCGCGCGAGCCACCTCCTCGACGCTCATGCGTTGCGCCTCCCGCTGGCGGCGCAGGTATTGTCCAACGGTCTCCATGCCGACGCCGCCAGCCTACTTGAGTCTTGCGCGGATTTCCGCGCATTCTTTGCCAGCGGGGGTCGCCTTCGCGAGCTCGACGCAGCGCTCGAGATCGGCCAGCGCTTCGGCCGAGTGACCGAGGCTGAGCTCCGCCTGGGCGCGGCCGAGGTGCGCCACTTGGAGCTGTCGGCACCCTGGCTCCTCCACCGTGAGCGCGGCGGTGAAGGCCTCCGTGGCGAGCGCCGGCTGCCGCTTGCGGAGGTAGGCCTCGCCGAGGCGGTAGTGACCGACGCAGAACATGGGCTGGACCGCCACCGCCCGCCGCAGGGCATCGATGGCGCGGTCGAGGGCGCCCTTTTCCAGGTAGGCCCAGCCTAGATTCCCCCAAGCATTTTCAGGGGTTTCATACAGTATGTCTCCCGTCAGCGGGAGCAGGATCTCGATGGCCTCGGGGTATTTTTTCTGGTGGATGAGGATGACGCCCAAAGTGTTGCGCGCCTCGCGGTAGTCGGAGCGCTCCTTCAGCGCCCGCCGTGCGCTCGCCTCGGCGGCGTCGAGGCGGCAGTCGTCCGCGCTGCGGCTACAGAAATCCAGGTACAGCAGCGCCACCAGGTGGGCTGCGTCGGCGTTCTCCGCGTCGAGCTCCGCCGCCTTCAGGGCGTGCTCGAGCGCCTCGCGCGCCTTGCCTTGTCGTAGCCAGAGATCCCGCGCGATGTCGTACTCGCTCTCGCTCATGCGCCCCGGGTCCCCTGGCGCGCCGACCGAGCCCGCACAGGCGCTCAGCGTGAGCAGGAGGCCGCCGAGCAGCCGAGCTGGCACCGTACGTCTTCGCACCCCGCGCGCCTTAGCCCACACGCTCCGCAACGTCAAACGGCCAGCGCTGCGCGAGAAGAGTCTAACTAGGCGTACTCATTGGGCTATTCACGCTGGTGCGTCGCCCGCGAGGCGCTGCTTCAGGCCGAGCAGCTCGTAGAGGGACCGCAGCGCGGCAAGATCCAGGATCTCCACGCGCTCCTCCACGACGCGGACGTAACCTTGGGCTTGGAGCTGCTGGACGGAGCGCCGTACGGCGTCCACCTCCGCGCCGATCCGCACGGCCAGCTCGACGGGGGAGAGCCGCAGCGCCGCCACGTCGCCCTGAAGGGCCCCGCGCGCGCGCTCGGCGAGCTTGAGCAGCCCCAGCACGAGCTTGGCTTGCGGATCTCGCAGCATGAGCAGCTCGATGTGGTCGTCCGCCTCCGCGAGCCGCTCCACCAGCTGCTGGACCAGGTGCGTGGCGAGCTGCGGTTGCTCGGCGAAGAGCCTGGGGATGGCTGCTCGGTCGAACGCCAGGACCGAACCCTCGGTCAGCGCCATGGCGGTCGCGCCGTAGGTCTGGCCGGGCGAGAGCGCGCTCTCCCCCAGGAGCTCGCCCTCGCGCAGCACGCGCAGGCTCCGCTCCACGTCGCCCAGGCGCTTGAGCAGGCGGACGCGTCCGGCGCGCACGAGGTAGGCGGTCGTGGCGGGCTCACCTTCGCGATAGAGCAGCTCACCCGCGCTCAGCCGGCGCTCATCCTGGCTCACCAGGCCGGGCGGCAGGCTCGACTCGAAGGGCGGGGACGGCATGACCGGAGCCTACACCACGAGCTGCCGCAGTGTCGGCAGGATGGCGTCGGCGTCGCGGACATAGTCCGGGAGCGGGGGCGCCAGCTCCGGGCTGAGCCTCAGCCCGAGCTGCGCGCAGCGCGCCGCCTCGACGACGGCGACGACGCTGCGGAGAGGAGCCCGCCCGGTGAGGGCGCGAGCCTGCGCCGCCAGCTCGAGCTCTTGTGGGCCGCCGACCAGGACGGCGGCCTCCCAGGGGGTGAGCCAGGACGACAGCTGGCCCCTGGCCGTCAGCGTGGGGGACGCCACGACCCGGCCGTCCGCTCCGTACGCGGCGACGTACAGCTCGTCGCGGCGGGCGTCCAGCAGGGCGAGTCGAGGCAGCTCGGGCGCGTCCCGGACCGCGGCGGCGAGGTTGAGGAGCGAGCCGACCCCAACGACGGGGAGCCCCAGCGCCAGCCCGATCCCCTGCGCCAGGGCGATCCCGACCCGGAGCGCCGTGAAGGAGCCGGGCCCCACGCCGACCGCCACGCGCCCGAGGGTCTGGCGCGACCAGCCCGCGCTGGCGAGCGCCTGGTCGATCAGCGGTAGGAGGCGCTCGGCATGACCGTGGGGCTGTTCATGGGCGAATGCGGCCAGAACCTCGTCGTCTTCAGCGAGCGCCACGCTTCCGCGGAGCCCGCTGGTCTCGATGCCCAGCGCGCGCACGCCCCGCAGTTACCACGGAATCGTGCGGCACGGGGACTCCCCCCCGGGTGGGCCCGGCCAGAGGGGGAGCGCTGGGCGCCAGGGGGGGCCAGCGCGGCGTCCCGACAGAATTCGTCGGCGGCGGCTTGCAATCGCGAGGGGCTCCGCTAGGTTGCCGCCACTCTCCACGGGCCACTCGGCGCGGGGCGAGTGGTCGGGGCGTGGCGCAGCCTGGATAGCGCACTTGACTGGGGGTCAAGGGGTCGTGGGTTCAAATCCCGCCGCCCCGACCAGCTTTAATCACCTCGAGGCGACGATGAGGCCGGCGCGCCGCTCGGTGGCCCGGCGGCCTCCGCCTCGAGGCGCTGGCAGGACCACTCCCCGAGCAGGATCCAGGCCCGACGGCAGCGCACCTGCACCTCGCGGCCAGGGGCCAGCGCGAAGCCGTACTCGTGGCCGAAGGGGGTGCGCTGGATGCGGGTGGTCTGGGCGGAGCAGTCCGCGGTCGAGCAGGCCACGTGCCGGGCCGAGGCCTCCACCACGTCGCCGTCCGAGTAGACGTTCATCAGACCGAGCACGCTGGCAGCGGCCAAGAGCAGCGTGACGGCGGGCCGCAGCCAGCGGCGTTGCTGGCTCATGCCCCCGCCATTTCGAGCTCGAAGAAGGGCGCCTCGTGCGCCTTGGACCACCACAGCCCCGCGCCGACGCAGAGGAAGTGCTTGTTCAAGATGCCTCGGTAATACGAGCCATTACGCACGTAGATGTCCTGATCGGTGCGGGCCGGGTCGCAGCGATCGCGTAGATCCGCGCGGGTGGTGATCTCGAAGTAGACGAAGCCCCGGGACATGGCCGCGAGGTTCGCGACGGCGGGCGCTACGTCCGGGTCCGGGAGGTACTGCAGCACGCCCTGGCACACGATGAGATCGTGCTGCTTGCGGTCGCGCCAGCGCGCGATGTCCCGCTGCTGATAGCCGTGCTTCTTGCACATGACGGCGCTGACCTCGGTGCCCAGGTAGTTGACGTTGGGGTGGTGCGCGCGGATCCAGTCGCGCCACAAACCAACCCCAGCGCCCACGTCGAGCACGCTCTTGATGGCCACCTGGTTCCATCGGGCGAACGCAAAGACGAAGGACGCGAGCGCGGCGTGCTCCTCCGGCGAGACGACGCGCGTCTTCGCCGACTCATAGAAGCGGTGGTAGTACGCCTCGTCGAAGCGTTGGAAGCGGTCCATGGGCCGAGCATAACCATAGTCCGCCCGGGCAGCCCCGTGGGGGCGCGGGAGGACCCCGAGGCCGAGGTGGCAGGGGTTTGTCAGGAATGGCTTGCGGCTATGCGCATGAGCGCATATAGAGCCGCCTCGATGCTCATGGAGCTCGCTTCGGAGGCGCGCTGGCAGCTCTATCGGGTCCTCGCGGATCCTGCTCGGCTGCGGGTCTTGGCGTTGGCGGCGGAGGAGGAGCTGAGCATCGGAGAGCTCGGGGAGCTCACGGGGGAGAGCCAGCCGAACCTCTCGCGTCACGCCGCGCCCCTGAGACAGGCGGGGCTGCTCTCGGAGCGCCGCCAGGGCGCCCGCACGCTCCTGCGGCTGGCCCCGGGAAAAGCGGAGGACCCGGTGGTCGCCGACGCCTTGGCGGCGGGGCGGCTGCTCTGCGACCGAGAGGGTCGCCGCCTCCGCATCGCCGAGGTGGTGCGCGCGCGGGACGCCCGCAGCAGGGAGTATTTCGCCGGGGAGCCGCCGGAGGGGGAGCCGCTCCGAGTCGCCTCGGAGCTGCCCGCGTATCTCTTCGCCCTGAGCCTCGCCGCGGCGCCGCGCCGGCTCGCGCTGGACGCGGGGACGGGCGACGGAGCGCTCCTCGACGTGCTCGCTCCCAGCTTCGAGCGGGTGGTCGCCCTCGACCGAAGCCTCGCGCAGCTCGCTCGAGCCGAGCGGCGGGTGACGGCGCGCGGCTACCAGAACGTGCGCCTCCTCGGCGCGGAGCTGGGAGACGCGAGCGTGCGGGACGCCGTTGGAGCTGGGGCGGACGTGGTGATGGCCGCGCGCGTGCTGCATCACGCGCCGCTCCCGCGCGCCACCGTCGCAGAGCTGGCCGCCCTGCTCGCGCCTGGTGGGGCGCTGGTGCTGCTCGACTACCAGCGCCATCGTGACGAGCACCTGCGCGAGCAGCACGCGGACGTCTGGCTCGGCTTCGACCGGGACGAGCTGCTGGGGTGGGTGTGCGAGGCGGGGCTCGTCGAGCCCCTTCACCAACGCGTCCCTGGCGGCTACGTCGGCCGCGGCTTCGATCATCACCTGGGGTGGCAGGCCGTGGTGGCCCGCCGCCCCCCGTCACCTTGAGGCACTCCCCACTCCATCATCACCCCGTAGGAGCAGCACAGCATGACCCAGAGCACCCCCCTCGACCGCACCCCAGCGACCACCCCCGCGAAGGCGAAGAAGCCCCGCGCGGTCCCCACGCAAGACGGTGGCAGCTACGAGGTCGCCGATTTGTCTCTCGCAGAGTGGGGGCGCAAGGAGATCCAGATTGCCGAGACGGAGATGCCGGGGCTGATGGCGCTGCGCGAGGAGTACGGCGCGTCACGGCCGCTGGCCGGCGCCCGCATCGCGGGGTGCCTCCACATGACGATCCAGACCGCCGTCCTCATCGAGACCCTGCTGGCGCTCGGCGCGGAGGTCACCTGGACCTCCTGCAACATCTTCAGTACCCAAGATCACGCCGCCGCGGCGATCGCGAAGGCAGGGATCCCGGTGTTCGCTTGGAAGGGTGAGACCGAGCCGGAGTATGAGGAGTGCTTGGCGCGGCAGATCTTCGCGTTCAAGGGCGGCAAGGGCCCCAACATGATCTTGGACGATGGCGGAGATCTCACGCTCTACGTGCACCGGCACCACCCGGAGCTGTTCACCGGGGAGGACCCGATCCGCGGCATCTCCGAGGAGACCACCACCGGGGTCCATCGCCTCTACGAGATGGCCCGGGACGGCAGCCTCAAGTGCCCCGCCATCAACGTGAACGACAGCGTCACCAAGAGTAAGTTCGACAACCTCTACGGCTGTCGTGAGTCGGGGATCGACGGGATCAAGCGCGCCACGGACGTGATGTTCGCCGGCAAGGTGGCCGTCGTGGCTGGCTACGGTGACGTCGGCAAGGGCTGCGCGCAGGCCCTCCGCGGCCAGGGCGCGCGAGTGCTCGTCACGGAGGTGGACCCCATCTGCGCGCTGCAGGCGGCCATGGAGGGCTTCGAGGTCACCACGATGGACGACGCCGCAGCTCGCGGCGACATCTTCATCACCGCCACGGGCTGCTGCGACGTCATCACGGGCAAGCACCTGGAGGCGATGCGGGACGAGGCCATCGTCTGCAACATCGGCCACTTCGACAGCGAGATCGACATGCGCTACCTGGAGACGGCCCCGGGGATGCGCGAAGAGAACATCAAGCCCCAGGTGGATCACTTCATCTTCCCGAACGGCAAGAAGCTCATCGTGCTGGCGCGCGGTCGGCTCGTGAACCTCGGCTGCGCCACCGGCCACCCGAGCTTCGTGATGAGCTCGAGCTTCACCAACCAAGTGCTGGCGCAGATGGCGCTCTACAACGAGCGGCAGCCGGCCGGGGTGCACCTGCTCCCGAAGAAGCTCGACGAGAAGGTGGCGCGCCTGCACCTCGGTAAGCTCGGGGTCCGGCTCGACACCCTCTCGGAGGCGCAGGCCAAGTACCTGGGCATCCCCGTCGAGGGGCCGTACAAGCCCGAGCTTTACCGCTACTGAGCCGCCTGCGCCGTGGAGGCACGTGCCGCCCCGCGCGAGCTGGGCGCCACGTGCGGCTCAGCGCCCCCGCGCGCCCGCGCTGGGGGGCGCCGGCGCGGCCGGCGGGCGCGGGCTCGCCGTGGGGGGCGCGGCGGTGCGCGCGCTCGATGAGGGCACCGAGCTGGCCCGAGCGTCGGGCCAGCTCGCCGCCGGGGAGGCGCCCGGGCCCTCCAGCGGCGACGAGGGGGCTACGGCGGAGGGGCTGGGAGCGGGCGCCGGCGAGGCGGGAGCCGAGGAGCCCGCGCCCGTGGCTCGCGTGTCGCCGAGGCCCCCGCCGTACAGGTGGTACGCCGCGACCGCAGCGAGCGCCGCGAGCGTGCCTAGCCCGACCAGGGCCACGGCGACGAGCCGCCCCACGGAGCTGCTGCCGGCGCGGGTGGCGTGAGGGGTGACGGCGCGCGCGGTGCCCGGCGCTGGCGCCCGCTCCTCGCTCGCGCGCGCCGCGGCTTCCGGCGCTGGCGGCGGGGTGACCAGGGGGAAGGCGAGCGACTCCGCCGTCGAGGGTGGCGCCGGGCACGGCGCGGGCGTGGCGGCGTCTGCCTCGAGCAGCACCACGTCGCCGAGCGGCACCGCGACCTCGAGCGGCAGCGTCTTGTGACGCGGCGCGGGCTGCTCCGTCACGACGGGCATGGGGAGCGTCTGGGAGCCGACCCGCGCCGCCACGGGGGAGGGGAGGGTCCGGCTGGGGAGCTCGTCGAGGCGCGCGCTCTTCGGGGGCTCCGGGATGGTGAGGGAGACGGCGTCGACCCCGCCGCCGATGACGGTCGGCTGGTCGCGGTGGGCTGCCGTGGGGCGCAGGGTCTCTTGCGCCGTGAGCTGCCGAAACGCCAAGACGTGGCGCGGCGGCCTCCCGGCGAGCAGCGCGGCCACGTCGTCGCGCATGGTGAGCGCGTCGGGGTAGCGGGCCGAGGCCTCGAAGGCGAGCGCGTGATCGATGATGGCGCAGAAGCTCTCCGGGAGCGCCGGCGCGACCGTGTGCAGCGGCTCGACCGGTCGGCTCGTGACGGCCACCATCAGCTCGGCCTCGCTGTCGGCCTCGTGCACCCGTCGACCGCTGATCAGGCGGTAGATGGTCGCGGCGAGGGAGAACAGATCCGCCCGTCCATCGATGGACCCTTGGCGCCCGAGGGCCTGTTCGGGTGCCATGTAGGCGAGCGTCCCCAGGGCGACCCCCATCTGCGTCCGCGCGCGCGAGATGGAGTCATCGCGGACCCGCGCGACGCCGAAGTCCAACACCCTGACCTGCCCGTCGCCGGTCAGAAAGAGGTTGTCGGGCTTGAGATCTCGGTGGATGACGCCGCGTTGGTGCGCCACCGCCAGCGTGTCCAGGACCTGCAGCATCCAAGCGCAGGCCTCCCCGACGCTGGGTGGCCCGAGGCGCTGCGTCCGCGTCGCGAGGGACTCTCCGTCGAGCAGCTCCATGACCAAGTAGGTGTCCTGCTCGCTGGTGCCCTGCTCCAAGAACTGGACGACGCCGGGGTGGTCGATGTTGCCCGCGACGCGGAGCTCCGCATCGAAGCGTGCCTTGATGTCCGCGCGTCGGGCGTACTCCGGGTGGAGCAGCTTCAGGGCCGCCGCGCGACCCTCCGGGTCGACCGCGGCGTAGACCTGCGCCATCCCACCCGTACCGAGGAGTCGGCTCAGGCGCCACTTGCCGCCGATCAGCTCGCCGCTGCGGTCGGGTCTGTCGAGTTCGTCCGCCAAGGCCGGCTTTGTAGCGCGGAATGCCGGCCAACCCTACCGCTTCCCGCGTGGGGCGCGCCCGGCTGCTCCGCCCACGGGGCAGGCGTGGCAGAGGCCCCCACGTTCCCCTCACGGCGGGCCTGCACTAAGCTCCCACGTCATGACCCCGAGCGAGAAGAACATCGTCCGTTCCTTGGTGGCAGTGGCCTGGGCCGACGGAAAGATGGAGGAGCCCGAGTCGAACGTGATCGAGGGCCTGCTGTGCGGCTTCGACGCCAGCCCCGAGGAAGAGGCCGAGCTCACGGAGTGGGCGCAGACGCGCCGGAGCCTCGAGGCAGACATCCCGCTCGCAGAGCTCGGCACCGAAGATCGCGAGCTGCTCCTGGCCAACGCGGCGCTCTTGACGCAGGTGGACGGCGAGGTGTCTGCGTCCGAGACAGAGCTGCTCGAGCGCCTCATCCAGCTCCTCGGCTTCGAGCGGGAGGAGGCGGACGCCATCCTGTCCAGCGTGGCGGATGGCGCGCTGCGCCTGGGGTCCAAGGCGCTGACGGACGCGAGCTAGCGCGGCTCGGGCGGGTCGACCTCGAGGCGGCGCTCGACCAAGGTCTCGCCGTCCTCCACCGCGGAGCGGCCGGGTCCCGCCTCCACCCGCGAGCCCGCCGCGCCGGCGGGTGGGCTGGGTCCGGCCGCTGCCGACGACGCAGGGAGGGTCGGTGCGGGCTCCGTCGGGCGCTCCTCGCGCCAGAGCGGCATGGGCGCGAGCTGGGTGGGCGCGTCGTGCGGCTGTCGCACGCGCTGCAGCGCCGGCATCTCCACGGTGGGGGGCTCCTCGGGGAACACGCTCTCTCCCCGCCCGAAGCCCGACACTCCCCCGGAGACGATGAAGGTCATCATGTCTCCGCTGCTCACGCCGAGCGGCTCTACCAGCCGGCGCTCGACGATGAGGACGTTCCCGGCGAAGTTGTAGCTCTGCGGGAGGTACACTGCGACGGTGCCCTCTAGCCCCGGCACCTCGAGCGCCTCGCGCGTGACGAAGCCGAGCGTGCGCACGGCGCCCCGCGCGTCGAGCTTGACCGCGACCGGCTGGTCGAAGCGCTTCTTGTCGCCCACGAAGGCGTCGATGAGATCCTTGATGGACGAGTAGATGAGCTTGATGAGCGGGAGCTTCGCGAGGCGGCGGTCCGTCATCTCCACCAGGCTCGCGCCGAGCATGCTGGACGTCAGCCACCCGACCAGGGTGACCAGGGTGAGGACGAGGACCAAGCCCAGTCCGGGGATCCCGACGGGGAGCAGCTGGTCGAGCGTCGCGAGCGTCCACCAGAGCACGTAGGCCGTGGTCGCCAGCGGAGTGAGCACGATGGCGCCGCGCACGAGATACCGTACGAGCGCTCCGCTCCATTGGCGCGGCCGGGAAGACATGCGGTCCCCCGTATCAGCTCTTGGCCGACGCCGCGACGGCTACGGACGAGGGCTGGCCCTCGGCGCGTGACTGCTGGTACACCATGGCCCATGGTCCGCCCGTCACTGCTCCTCCCTCCGCTGCTCGTGGTGGCAGCCTGCCAGCAGAAGGTCCCCGAGCCCACGCCCGCCCCCGCCGCCAGCCACGTGGATCTCCAGCGCACCAAGGTCGACCCGCCCGCCCCCGTCGTCACGGCGCTCGAGAAGGAAGATCTGGTGGTGGGCAAGGGCGCCGCCGCGAAGGCCGGGGATCGCGTGAAGGTGCACTACACGGGCTGGCTCCTCGACGGGACGAAGTTCGACAGCTCCCACGATCGCCCAGATCCCTTCACGTTCACGCTCGGCCAGGGGCAGGTCATCAAGGGCTGGGACGAGGGTGTCGTCGGGATGAAGCCCGGCGGAAAGCGCAAGCTCACCATCCCCAGCGAGCTCGGCTACGGCAAGCAGGGCAGCCCGCCCACCATCCCTCCGAACGCGCCGCTCAGGTTCGAGGTGGAGCTGCTCTCCATCGGAGAGTGAGCACGCCAACGCCGAGCCGGCGCGCTCGCCAGGGGGCCCCGGGGAGGCCGCCGTGGAGAGCGCGCCGCTCGGCGTGTAGCGGCGCTCGAGCGAGCCGGGAGGCCTACTTGAGGACTTCCATCGCCTTCTGGAGCTTCATGGCGAGGCCCATGTCGCCCTCGATCTTGAGCTTGCCGGAGAAGAAGAGCTGCTGGCCGTTGGCCTTGCCCTCGACCATGGCGACGTAGTCCGCGGCCGCCATCTTGATGGTGCACTGCGCCTCGCCGTCACCCTCGGTGATGCCCACGTTGTCCTTCAGGTTCATCACCCACGTGCCACCACCGTCACCGTCCAGGACGAACTTGTAGATGGCACCCACGTTGGCCTTCGCGGCGTCCGCGTTGGCGACGGCCTTGGCTGCGGCTTCTTCCATCAGTTCTTTTGCGGTTGCCATGTCTCGTTCTCCTAACTGTTGTCTGTGTGACGCCTCGCCGGGACCACCCCAGCGAGTCTCGACTCGCGGCTGCGAGTGAAGCTGCTTAGGGTTTGAGCTTCGGGCGTGGGCCCTCGGCCTCCCCGATGGCCTCGATGAAGCGCGCGTGGCGCGAGGTCCAAATCCAGCGCACCAGCGCGCGCGCTCGCTCGGCGTCTTTGGCGCGCACCGCCTCGACGACGTGCGTGTAGCCCTCCGAGACACTGCCGGGCGTGACCCAGAGGGTCTCGAGCAGATGGGTGTACTTCTCCAGCAGCTCCCGGACGCTGTTGAGCAACAGCTTGGGCATGATGTTGCGAGCGGCCGTGGCTAGCGCCCAGTTCAGCTCGAAGTCCAGCCAGAACAGCCGGCTGAGCGAGGGCTCGCTCCGCAGCCGCGCGAGCAGGCCATCGAGGGCGTGCAGGTCCGCCGTGCTGCGCCGCGCCGCCGCCAGCGCCGCCACCTCCCCACTGACGATGCTGGCGAACTCCAGCGCGCTGGCCAAGACCTCGGTGTTGACGACGCCCTGCTCGGAGAGCACGAGGTACTCGAGCACGTCCACCCCGGCGTGCTCGCTGTAGTCGAGGACGACGGTGCCGGCGCCAGCACGCCGCCGTATGAGCCGTAGCTGCTCGAGCTGGTTCATGGCCGCGCGCACCGTGAAGCGGTTGACCCGGAGCTCCTCCGCGAGGGCGACCTCCGCGGGGAGCTTGGAGCCTGGACGGTAGTGGCCCGACAGGATGCGCCGCTTGAGGGTCTCCGCGACCTGTTCGGCGAGGGTGCGCTTGGCGTCCACGGTGACGGTCCGTGTAGCTGGCGAATGTTCAACAATCAAGAGGTATTGTTGAACATTCGAACGATGAGCTCCCAAGACAAGAAAACGCGAGCCAGCAGCCAGCTGGCTCGCGTCTCGAGAGCAGCTCGGTGGCCGGCGGCTGCCCGCCGGGTCGCTCAGCGCACGGTGCTGTTCGGGGCCGGCTGCGCCGAGAGCGTCGGCTTGACCGGGGCAGCGGAGCTGGCGGTGGTGGTCGCCGTGGCGGTAGTGGTCGCCGTGGCGGTGGTGGTCGCCGTGGCGGTGGTGGTCGCCGAGCCGGCGGAGGTGGCGTCCGAGCCCGCGGGGGTCTCGGCGGGCGTCTGGATGACGCAGCCGGTGACGATGGTGGCAAGGATGAAGAAGCTGGTAATGATGGCGTTTCGGTTCATGGACGGGGTCCTCATGAAGGGGTGAGACGGCGCGGAGCCTAGCTTGATTCAGCCGGGCGGGCGACCTCCAACGACGGCCAGGCCTCCGAGCGCGCTCGGGCGGCGTGACCCGGGGTCGTGGTGCTCCCCCGCACGCCAGCGCGATCGCGAAACACTTGGCCGTCGAGGCCCGTCCCCGGCAAGGAGGGCCACATGGTTCAATGGCGGATCGCGCGTGCCCTCGGCGCCACCGGCGGGCTCATCGCGCTGGTGGGCTGTAGCAACCCCGGGTTCTTTGGGGGTGATGCCCCCGCGGCCGCCAAGACGACGCCGGCCGTGACGGACACGGAGTCCGGCGCAGCGACCGCGCCGGACGAGTGGGCGCACGTGGCGGTGCCCCCGGAGAACGGCCCTCGGTTGGCGCCCATCACGCTGAAATCACCCATTTACGCCAAGCCGGATCGCACGAGCGCGGCGCTGGGCTACCTCAGGGTGGGTGCCAGGGTCGCGCGCTCCGAGCAGCCCGTCACCCGGCGAGACTGCCCCGAGGGTTGGTACGCGGTGCGCCCCCTCGGCTTCGTGTGCGCCGGGGTCGACGCCACGGTGGACTTGGAGCACCCCGTCGCCAAGGCGATCCAGGTGGAGCCGGACCGGCGCCGGCCCATGCCCTACAAGTACGGCTTCGTCCGCAGCGTGGCGCCCAACTACATGCGCGTCCCGACCAAGGAAGAGCAGCTCCAGTACGAGATGCGCCTCGAGCGCCACCTGCGCAGCTATGGCCGCCTGCGCGCCAAGTGGGACGCCCTGGACGTCGGCGCCAACGACGTCCCGCTCGATGAGCGAGGGCAGGCGCTGGGCGCCATCCCCGATCACGCCGTCCCCATGGATGAGAGCGTCCGCTTCGGCGGGGACGGGACGGACGCCGTGCCGTGGTGGCTCGCGAGCGAGCGCAAGATCCCCAACCTCGCGAGCTTCAAGGTCCCCGCGTACGCCGTGATCGCCAGCCGCGTGAAGCGCCACGCCGGCATTGCCTTCATCGGCACCTTCGTGGCAGGGGACGCCGCCCTCGGGCGACGCTTCGCCATCTCCACCGACGCCCGGCTCGTCCCGGCGGACAAGATCAAGGCCGACAGCGGCTCGCCGTTTCATGGCTACGACATCACGCGCGTCGGCTTGCCGGTCGCGTTCGGCTACAAGGTGGGCGCTACTTACTGGCGGCTCCAGGGCGGCCAGCTCGAGCGCGGGGAGCCGCTGCGGTGGCGTGAGTTCGTCCCGCTCAGCGGCACGGTGAAGATGATCCAGGGGGCCCGCATGGTGGAGACGCGCGACGGCCGCTGGCTCAAGAGCGATGAGCTCAAGGTGATCGCCAAGTCTTCCAAGCCGCCGAGCTGGGCGCGCGGCAAGACGCGCTGGATCGACATCGGGATCGTCTCGCAATCCATGGTGCTCTGGGAGGGCGACCGGCCACTCTACGCCACGCTGGTGTCCACGGGGCGCGACGGCTTGGGTGAGCCAGGCAAGACGCTCAGCACGCCGCGGGGCGCCTTCTACGTCTATCAGAAGCACGTCACCACGACGATGGACTCGGACGTCGCCGATCACGAGTTCGAGCTGCGCGACGTCCCGTGGGTGCAATACTTCAAGGGCGGCTACGCCCTCCACGCCGCGTACTGGCACGACGACTTCGGGAAGGTGCGCTCTCACGGCTGCATCAACCTCGCGCCCATCGACGCTCGCATCGCCTTTGAATTTTCCACCCCACGAGTGCCCCCCCATTGGCACGCGCAGTACACGGCGGACGTCACGGAGCCGGGAACGTTGATTCACGTCCACCCGTGAGGTGCGCTGCCGCGGCGGCGCGTGGGCGCGCGCCGAAAGCGGCGCTGGGCTCGACGCCGAGCCCAAGCTGGTGAAAGACTCATGACTCGTGTCCACCGAGGCTGAGCCCACTCCTTCGAGCGACGGCGCGGACGCGCTCGTGGGGAGCGTGATCGCCGAGCGCTACAGAGTGCTCGAGCTGCTCGGCGAGGGCGGGATGGGCGCGGTCTATCGCGCCGAGCACGTCTTGATGAAGCGCGTCGTGGCGCTCAAGGTCCTCCATCGGAGCCTCACGGTCGTCCCGGAGGTCGTCGCGCGCTTCGAGCGCGAGGCCATCGTGGCGGGGAAGCTGGAGCACCCCAACGTGGTGTCTGCCTTGGACTTCGGTCGCATGGAGGACGGCTCCTGCTACCTGACCATGGAGCTCGTCTCGGGTCGGAGCCTCGCGGAGGAGCTCCAGCGTGGCCCCCTGAGCCTGCGGCGAGCGCTCGAGATCCTGCGACAGGTGGTGAGCGGCCTGGCCGCCGCGCACGCGGCGGGCGTGGTCCACCGTGATCTCAAGCCCGACAACGTCATGCTCGTCGGGCGTGACGAGGAGGCGGACCTCGTCAAGCTCCTGGACTTCGGCATCGCCAAGCTAGACTCGGGGACGCCCGGGCCGGCGCTGACGCGCCTGGGGGCCGTCTTCGGGACGCCGGAGTACATGGCGCCCGAGCAGGTCCAGGGCGCGGAGGTGGACGCGCGCGCCGATCTCTACGCGGTCGGCGTCATCTTGTATGAGCTGCTGACGGGGGCGACGCCCTTCGCCGAAGGCGAGACCTTGCGCCGGCAGCTCCTCGAGCCACCCCCACCGCTGCCGGAGTCGGTGCCGCGGGGCGTCGTGGCGCTGACCCTGGCGCTCCTGGAGAAGGACCCAGCCCAGCGCCCTCAGAGCGCGGAGGAGGTAGGGCTACGGCTCGAGGAGCTCCTCGCTGGCCTGGACGACGCCGCCGCCTTGGCGGCGCCGAGCGTCGCGGCGCTGTCGTTTTCTCCTACCGTCGCCTCCTTCTCGGGGGTGGAGGCGGACGTCGCGCCCTCCGCCGGTCATGAGCGCGCGCTGCGGCCCTCGCTCCTCCCGAGGGCGCTCGCGCAGCTCAAGCGTCCAGTGTCCCTCGGTCCGCTACGGTTCCCGCTCGGCGTGCCGGTGGCGCTCGCCTTGGCCCTCGTCGTCTTCGTCAGCCTCTCGGTCACGGGGCTGCTGGTGATGTGGGGGCAGCGCACGCGCGCGCCGCTCACGGCGGCGAGCGGCGACGCCACGGTCGTGGCGCAGCAGGGGCTCGACGAGGCGACCCTCGCCAGCGCCGCCACCGGAGATGCCAAGGCCCTGGCGGCGGTGGAGGCCCTCGACGAGGCCACCCGGAGCGCGGTGCACTGGCGCGCCATCGCGCGCGGCCGGACTCGACGGGGTGACTCGGCGAGCGCCGTGCAGGCGCTCGGGCGCGCCTTCGAGCAAGACGGCACCATGAAGGCGGACGAGGCGCTGCTGTCGGATCTGCGCCTCCTGGCCGAAGAGCGCGCCGCCTCCATCGCCGCGCTGGATCTCGCGGCGGGGCTCGGCGCGGTCGGCGCCGATCTCATCTACGACGTGTCGACCGGAGCCACGGATCCCGAGACGCGCAAGCGCGCGGCGGAGCGCCTGGAGCTGGCGCAGGTGCGGGCCAGCTCCAGCCCGGCGCTGCAGGTGGTGCTGGCGCTCAAGCGAGCGCGGGGTTGCGCAGGCTTCGCCGACGCGCTCGACGCCGCGGTGGAGCACGCCGACGCTCGCGCGTTGGCGAGGCTGAAGCAGCTCACGGCCACGCGCGGCTGCGGCACCTTCAAGCGCTCGGACTGCTGGAGCTGCCTGCGCGGCGACGACCGCCTGAAGCGCGCCATCGAGCGCGCCGAGGCGACGGCGGCGCCCAAGTTCTAGGACGCCCCAGCGCTCTCCATGAGGAGCGGCTCGAGCTCGCCCGTCCTCTGGAGGTGCCCGAGCGCCAGGACGTCCTCAGCGTGCTCGATGACGCGAGCGCCGTGCGCCGTGCGTCGTCAGACGACGCACCACACGCGCACGACCACGGTCCCTCTCTCGGTCCATGGGGTGACGTCGACGCGGTCGACCGAGGCCATGCTAGGCACCGGGAGCCGATGCAAGAGGTGCTCTTGCACGAAGCTCCGCCGCTCTTCGACCGACTGCAGGCCGAGCGCGTCCGAGCAGCGCACCACGAAGGTCGCCATCTCGAAGATGGCGTAAGCGGGCTGGGGCGCGTCTGCGGGCCCCGCTGCGGGCGGCGCGATCCCTGCCAGGGGGCGTAGGGTGGGCGTCCGCGGCGCTGGGCGAGCGAGGGGACGCTCCGACCGCCCCACCGGCGCTGCGTCCTCGGCATAGTCGAGCGTGTTCTGGGGGGCGCGGCGCGGGCGCTGGCTGAGGCGCACCCGTGGGCGCGCGTCGCTCTCATCCAGGCTCTCCAGGCGTGAGCGCGCGGGAGGCGACGGCTGGCGTCGCGGCGCGGGGACCAGCAGCTCCTCGGTGATGGCGGCGAGCGTCTCACGCCCGACCGGGGCCTCTCGGATCTCGATGGACGGAGCGGACGGGGTGGCGCGTGGGGCCGCAGGCTCGGCGAGCTCACGCTCGATGACGGCGAGCGTCTCGCGTCCAGCCGGAGTGTAATCGACGTGGATCTCGGGCGCTGCGGGCGCCGAGGGGGCAGGAGGATGGCCCGCTTTCGGGCGTGGGGGCTTGTCCTGACGTGAGGCCAATCAACGCCCATGATGCCACGACCGCCGCCGCTCCGCCTCGCCAATTGCAGGCTCCAGCGTGAGAGGGGCAGCCCGCCCCCCTCCGGCGCGCTTGCCATCATCCTCGAGCGGGCCTAGCGGGGCAGGGCGCCCATGGCACAGCCCGTTCCCCCCACGCTACGCGCCATCCTCGAGCGGCGTAGCCTCACCCGGTTGTTGGCTCCCGGGCCCTCGTTCGAGCAGCTCGAGCTCGTGTTGAGGGCGGCGCTCACGGTGCCGGACCACGGCTCCCTCCGCCCCTATCGGTTCCTGGTCGTCGAAGGGGAAGGGCGCGCGCGCTTCGGGCGCGCGCTGGCGCTCTCCTTGGAGGCCCATCGACCCGGGGCAACCCCAGTGGAGCTCGAGTGGGTGAGCAAGAAGGCCTACTTGGCGCCCACCCTCGTGGCGCTCGTCGCGGCGCCGCACCGGGGCCACAAGGTGGCGGAGTGGGAGCAGCTCGCGACGGCGGCGTGCGCGGGGTACGCCATCACGCTCGCCGCGTCGACGTTGGGGCTGGGCGCCATCTGGAAGAGCGTACACTACCCCCTCGACGCACGCGCCAAGGCGCTCCTGGGGCTGCTCTCGGAGGAGGTGTGCCTCGGGTGGATCAACCTGGGCACGCCCGCGCCCGGCTTCGCGCCGCCGCCGCGCCCGGAGCTGTCCCCTGCAGGCCTGACCACGGTGTTCGACGGCGGGGAGCCGCGCGGCTTCGCGCCTCGCTGAGGCGGCCGTCGAGGGCACGCCAGGGGGCGCGGCGCTCCGAGGGTCAGGGAGCGCACCCCTCCCCGGCGTCCCCTCGGGCGCCGTGCTGGCGGACGGAGCGAGATCGCACCGGGACTCTTGCCGCGGCTCCGCGAGGCGTGCATGGTTAGCGTCGCCATGAGCGTGCCCGTTTCAGAAGGGGATGTCCTCGCCGGGAAGTACCGAGTGGAGAAGGTGCTCGGCGTGGGCGGTATGGGGGTCGTCGTCGCTGCGCACCACCTTCAGCTCGACGAGCGCGTGGCGCTGAAGTTCCTCCTGCCAGAGGTGCTCTCCAGCGCGGAGGCGGTGGGGCGCTTCGAGCGTGAGGCGCGCGCCGCCGTCAAGATCAAGAGCGAGCACGTGGCGCGCGTGAGCGACGTCGGCAAGCTGGAGAACGGCGCGCCGTACATGGTGATGGAGTACCTGGACGGCACGGATCTGTCCGGCTGGGTGGAAGACCGCGGCGCGCTGCCCGTAGAGCAGGCGGTGGAGTTCGTGCTGCAGGCCTGTGAGGCCATCGCCGAGGCGCACAGCCTCGGCATCGTGCACCGGGACCTCAAGCCCGCGAATTTGTTTTGCACTCGTCGCCCAGGGGGTGAGCTCTCCATCAAGGTGTTGGATTTCGGGATCTCGAAGCTGACGTCCCTCTCCTCCTCGGGAGGTCCGGATCTCGGGCTCACCAAGACCCAGGCCATGATGGGCTCCCCGCTCTACATGTCGCCGGAGCAGATGCAGTCCGCCAAGCAGACGGACCCTCGGTCGGACATCTGGGCGCTGGGGGTCATCTTGTATGAGCTGGTCACCGGACAGGTCCCGTTCACGGGTGAGGCGCTGCCGGAGCTGGTGCTCAACGTGGTGTCCATGCCTCCCCGGCCCCTGAGAGATCTGCGCCCCGACGCTCCGGAGGGCTTGGAGCCGGTCATCCTTCGGTGCTTGGAGAAGCGTCCGGACCAGCGCTTCCAGAACATCGCGGAGCTCGCGCTCGCGCTCGCCCCGTACGGGCCGAAGCGCGCACGGCGCTCCGTCGAGCGCATCACGGAGGTCCTTCGATCCTCCGGACTCACCGTGGCGGACGTGGACCTGCCGCCCTCGGTGCGGCCTGGGGCCGGCACGGTGGGCTCGTGGGCTCAGACACAAGGTGGGGGGAGCAAGCGGTCGGTCGCCATCGGCGCCAGCATCGTTGGCGTGGCGGCGGTCGTCGGAGGCGCGGCCCTGTTCTTTACCCGCGCCAACTCCGCAGCAGAGCCGGCGGCGGCGGCCTCGCTCGAGAGCGCGAGGGCGGAGCCGCCAGGCGCCGGCCTACCTCCGCCCCCCGTCGCGGCGCTGCCGGAGCCGCCAGCGCCCTCCGCGACCAGCGCCATCGCGCCTGCGCCCGAGGAGCCGCGGCCAGACACCTCGGCGGCGCACGCCACCGCGACCAAGGCGCCGGTGCGCGATCTCCGCGCGCCGACCACCACCAAGACCACCTCCGTGAAGTCGACGTCGGCGGCGCAGAGCCCGCCCGCGGACAAGCCGGCAACGCCCCAGCCGCGCTACAACCCGGCCGATCACCTCTGAGCGGGCGCGAGCGGCAGGCGTCGCGACCGCCGGGCGGCGAGTGCGCCGCGTCGAGCGCGGAGGAGAGGCGCCAGACGTGCCGCGGGTGTGGTGCAGGCGTGCCACGCCGCCTTGATTCTGTTACACTCCAGCCATGGCTTCGCGCGCTCGCTTCATGAGGAAAGGCTCCGTAGGGTTTTTGGTTGCGCTCTCCACGGCGCTCGCGGCGGCGTGCAGCGCCTCGGATGACGGTGGTGAAGGCGGCAACGCCTTCGGTGGCTCCGGCGGCAGCGCGGCCGCGGGAGGCAGCGCGGCCGCGGGAGGCAGCGCTGCCGCGGGAGGCAGCGCCGGCGCGGCGGGTCACGCCGGCAGTGACGCGGGGAGCGCCGGCGCCGGTGGAGGGGCTGCGGGCCAAGGGGGCGGAGCCGGTGGCCAGGCGGGTGGCGGCGGTGGTACGGGGGCCACTGGCGGTACCGGGGCCACGGGCGGGAGCAGCGGCACCGGCGGCGGAGCCGGCTTCAGCGGCGGTGGCGGTCACGGCGCCACCGGCCCTCGCGACGGTGGCCCCATCTTCGAGTACGACGGGGGCGAGGTGGAGCCGGACGCCTGCGCCTCTACCGTGGTGGAGGGGGAGCTGCAGCCGCTCGACATGTACATCATGCTGGACCGCTCCGGCAGCATGGGCAGCGACTGCAACTATGGCTCGTCCACGAGCTCCAAGTGGTGTCGCGCCGTCAACGCGCTGGGCGGCTACTTCAACAGCCCCACGGCGAATGGCAACGCCGCCGCGCTCCAGTTCTATCCCATCGGCGGCTACAACTGCTCGAGCGGTGGGAGCCTCAACACCCCCGCCGTCAATTGGACGACCCTCACGGCAGGGGCTGGCACGCTGGTCGGCGCCCTCAACAGCGCGACCCCGAACGGCGACAACACGCCCACCCTGGCGGCGCTCCGAGGCCTCACCAACTTCACGGCCGGCCAGGTCTCCTCGCGGGTGGGGCGCACCGTCATCGGCATCCTCATCACGGACGGTGAGCCGAACGGCTGTGGCGCTGAGACGCCGACGGGCGACCGGGATCTGCTCGCCGCGCACCTCGCCTCGACGGGCATCAAGACCTTCGTGGTGGGCATGACGGGCGCTGACTTCAGCTACCTGGAGACGGTGGCGCGCGGCGGCGGCGCAGATGCCCACAGTAACTTCTGCAACGGCGGCGCTGCTAGCTGTCACTACTACAGCGTCGGGAACGGGGACCCGGCGACCTTCGTCGCGGCGCTCCAGACCATTCAGAAGTCCGCGCTCGGCTGTGACTACAACATGCCTCGCCCGAGCGGCGGGCAGGTGGATCTCTCCAAGGTCAAGGTGCTCTTCACGCCCACCGGGGGCTCGCAGACGCCCATCCCGCGCGTGTCGGACGCGGGAGCGTGTGGCGGCGGGGGCTGGTACTTCGACAACAACCAGAACCCCACCAAGATCACGCTCTGCCCGGCCACGTGCAGCGTGGTGCGCCAAGACGGCACCGCCAAGATCGACATCGAGCTGGGCTGCCTCGGCACCTGAGCCCGCCGCTCGCAGCGATTGAGCCCGCCGAGCGCTCGGCGTATCGTCGGCCATGATGGGATCGCGGACGCTGCTCGTGCTGGCCGTGGCCCTCCTGGGCGCCGCGTGCCAGGCGCGCAAGGCGGGCGTGCAAGAGCTCGCAGAGCCCTCGGCGGCGCCCGCCCGCGAAGGCCCGTGCCCCAGCGGGCCCGAGCAGGAGCCGGGACCAGGCGAGCTGCGCCCCTCGCTCGACGCCTTTCGGGCCAAGGACTACCGGAGCGCGCAGCGGCTCTTGGGTGAGCTGGCGCAGAAGTACCCCAAGAGCCCCGCCGTCGCGCTGTGGCAGGGAGAGGCGACGCTCTACGAGGCGTCCACGGTGGCCGCCGCGGAGGCTGCGGAGCCACACTACCTCAGGGCGCGCCAGCTCGAGCAGCGTGGCTGTTCACTCGAGGAGGCAGACGCCTACTACCTCCGTCTCGGCTTGGGCAACGTCTCCATGCGCCGGGCAATGCCAGCAGCGGCTCGCCCGCTCTTCGCGGAGATGGTGGAGCGCTGGCCGCAGAGCGCGCAGAGCCACTACGTCAGCGCGCGGGCGCTGTGCGCCTTGGGTGAGCTGCCCGCCTGTACCGAGGCCCTGGAGACGACCTTCAAGGTGGCCAAGAGCCACCAGCGCCCCAGGTTTCTCCGCACGCACTACGCGCTGGAAGACTGGCTGAGGATGAGCAGCACCCAGAGCGAATTCGCGGAGCTGCGCCTCCGTCCGGAGTACCGGCGACTTGTCGCCGAAGCAAAAAAGGAGTGATCATCCGGGCATGACGGACGCTTCGGACTCGGAACTCATGGCGCTGCTCGAGCGGATCTTCGCGGACGGCATCGTCGAGGTGGAGGAGCGCGCGGCGCTCGAGCGCGTGGGGCACGAGCGAAGCGAGAGCCGCGCCGTATTTCAGCGCTTCTTGGCAAAGAAGTGGGGCGAGGTGCTGGCGGATGGCGTGATCACGTCGCAAGAGCGGCTGCTCTTGCACCGGATCGTGGAGGCGCTCGGGCTCGAGCGGGAGGACTTGCCGGAGCAGCTCAGGCTCGCTTGGCGGAGCTGAGCCCTCGCGCGCCCTTCGGTCGCCGAGCGAGGGCGGCGCTGGCGGTCTGCGTCGCGCTCGCCGTGCTGCTCGTGGTGTCGGCGAGCCGCCCGCTCGGCGGCGCGGAGCAAGAGCGGCGTGACGCCGTCCGGTTGATGGAGCCCATCGTCTTGGCGCTGGCGCAGCGAGGCCCAGGCGCGCTCACGGCGCCCGAAGCGCAGTGGGCCTACACGGCGCTCGCGGAGCAAGCCCAGCACGGAGTGCGGCGCGCGGGCTCCGCGCCGCTGCTACCGCTGCTCGGCGCTTGGTCGGAGCGGAGCCTGGGACGCGTGGGCCTCCTGGCGCCCGGTCGCGCGGGGCGGCTGCCGTGGCTCGTGCTGGGCGCGCTCACGGTCGGCTTGCTGTACGTCAGGCTCCGCGAGCTCGTGGGGGGCGGAGGCGCGACGCTCGGCGCTGCCCTGCTCTGCCTAGCGCCGCCGTACTGGGAGGCGCTCTGCGCCGGGGACCTGGGCGTGGCGCTGGCGCTCGTCACGCTGGGGCTCTGGTCTCCGAGCGGCGCGCGCGCGAGGTGGCTCCCTGGGGTGGCGTTCGCCGGTGGGTGGGCGGTGGGGGTGGGGCTGCCGCTGGCGCTCAGCCTCGTCGTCGTGGCGCACCTCGCGTCGCGCTGGAGCTCCGCGCGGCGCCTGCTCCGCTGGGGCTGGGTGCCGCTACCCCCCGCGGCGCGGCTCGAGCTCGCCCTGGCCGGCGCGCTCGGCTGCCTGCTGGATCCGCGCTGCCTGAGCCGGGAGGCGACCAGCGTGCTCCGCGCCCTCCTCTCGGGCTACGACGCAGCGCCGAGCCAGGCTTCCACGCCTGGCGCCTGGTGGGGCTGGGCGCCCCTCCTCGGAGTGGCGTGCGTGCCCGCTCTCCGGCTCGCCTGGCACCTGCGCTCGAGCGGTGGCGGTCGGCTCCGGAGGAGCGAGCGTGAGCTGCTGGCGATGATCGGGGCTGGGCTGCTCCTCCCGCTCCTGCTGAGGCCAGCGCTCGCCCCGCGGCTGCTGGGTGGCGCTGCGGGGTGGGCGGCCTTGTTGCCATGGCTCGCCCTGGCGGCGGGGCTCATCGCTCGGCCACCTCAGGGCCGTATCGAGCGATCCGCGGGTGCTCCGCGCGACCCTCGATCGAGATCTTCAGCCGCCGAGGCTCCTCCAGACAGAGCGGCCCCTCGGGAGGCAGCAGGCCCAGTCGGCCCCGGATGACGGTGCGGCTCAGCTCCCCCAGCGCTTCGCCGTGGAGGAGGAGCGTCGCTGCGTGCTCCGCGCTGGGAAAGACGAGCCCCCAGCGCCAACAGCCGGCCCCTACGGTCAGGTCTTTGGCGGGCTCGTCGACGTGGGTACGGCGTAGGCCCATGAGACAGCGGCGCTCGAGCTCAGCAGCGAGCTGCTCGCTGCTTCCGGCCTCGGGGACGCTGCCTGCGCAGCCCTGGGTCAGCCACGGGGCGCTCGGCTCCGCGGTGGCAGGCGCCAGCGCCGAGGGCGCCGGTGGCGGTGAAGGCACGCTCACGGCGGTGGTCAGCGTCTCCGTCGGGGGAGAACCGCCGGCCGGAGCGGCTGGCCGCTGGCACGCCGCCACGGCGCAGCTCAGCGCCATCAGCAGCCAACGATGCTCAGCTCTTGCTACGCCGGAGCTCGGTGTGATCACGTGCTCCCGTGACGGCGACGTCCGACGCGTAGCGTGACTCACCCGTGATGAGCGACGCCGGCGCCGGCAAGTCTGGCAGGATCAACATCTCCATGTTGAGCTGCGTGTTGCCGGCGTCGATGCGGCGCAGCTCCCAGCGGGCGTCCATGCGCTTGACGTTTCCCTTGACCATGGCCGCGCGGATGACGCGCACCTCGCCTTCGGTCTTGGCCTCCGAGAAGCGCAGCACCGCCCAGATCTTCGCGGCGCCTTTGAGGATGGGCGCCTGGAGGTACACGTCCGTCGTCCCGCCGCTGCGGCCGACGACGCGCGCCTTGTCGAAGCGACTGATGATCTTGGAGTAGTGACGGTAGTCCGTCACCGTCTTCTCCACCTCTTCGAGGGACGCAGCGACGTGGATCCGTGCCCCGCCGCCCTTGAGCTTCGTGCCCGCGAAGCTCGCGTCGTAGCGCTCGGACTTCCTCGAGCGCATGAGCCGCTGCTGCTCGTCGGTAGCGCCAGCAGCGCCCGCCGCGAAGGCGTTACCCAGCTTGGTGGTCGCGGCGAGGCCGGTGAGACCAACGATCAGCCACTGACGACGAGAGAGAGGCATGAGGGACGCTCCTAGTCTGGCGTTCGAGACCGCCAGTGTCTAGATATGCAATAGTCATGCCAGTGCGCCCACGCCCCGATCCGGGCTGGGAGTGAAGCATCGGCACCTCGACGGACGCGCCGCGCCGTGGAGCCGTCGCCCGGCCCCGTCACAGCGGCGCGTCTGCGGAGCGTCACAGGGCGCTAGAGCGGGGCGATCTTACACTCACCCGTGAACTGGACGCCCTTGTCGAGGAAGACCTCCGGCGCGTGCAGGTTGCCCGTGACGCGCGCCGGGACGTACAGCTCGATGCCGTGGGAGGCGCGGATGTTGCCCGTCACGACCCCCCCCCGCACGATCACGGTGCCGGCCTGAATTTCTGCTTCGATCTCCGCCCCTTCCCCGATGACCAGGATCTCCTCGCTGCTGATCTCCCCCTTGAAGGCGCCGTCGATCCGGACCCGCCCTTCGAAGGTGAGCTTGCCCTCGAAGCGCGTGCCACGGCCGAGCAGCGCCGTGAGCTCATTGGCGGGGAGCGCAAGATCCATGGCTCAGCGTAAAGCATGCCTCGGCAGGCGATGGAAGGCCACCGAGGGCGCCCGCGTCGGCCCAGGGTGCTCTTGCTGGAGGCCAGGCGTGCTACTACCCGCCGTCCGGCGGCGAGGGGGCCTTCCATAAGGACTTCGCGAAGTGCAGGCGGTGTGCTCGCCGCGCTCGTCGGTCCGTGGCACGCTGGCCGTTATGAGCCACGGGTTGTCACGCTGGGCGGTCAGGGTGGTCCTGGGCGGTGTCCTCGCGCTCCCTGGCGTCGCGCGAGCGCAGCAGGCGGATCCCGCGACATCGAGTGAGGCGGTATCGAGCCAGGCGGCGCCGAGCGAGGCTCCCTCGGGCGACGGCACCACGAAGAAGGAGCCGCCGCCTCCCAGTATCACCGGAGGCTACTCCTGGAAAGATCCGCCGAAGCGTCGCGCCGCCGCTCGGGTCAAGCGCGATCCGAACGCTCCGCTCGTGTCGTTCCCCACCTTTCGGATGTTGCCGGACGGGCGCTCACAACTGACGGTCCTCGTCAGCAAGAAGACGAGCATCGAGCAACGGGTCGCCGCGGGGCGGCTCAGCTTCTTGCTGAGAGGCGCGGAGGTGGTGGGGCACGTCGCGACGCTCCCGCTCGTCGTCGTCCACTTCGACACCCCAGCGACGCGCGCGCGGCTGCAGCGCACCAAGCAGGGGGTCGAGCTGGTCATCGAGTTGCGTGAGGCCGCCAGGCTCCAGCAGACCACCGCAGACGGCCCAGGCGGCAGCATGCTGGTGACGGTCGAGCTGCCGAAGGCGCAGCGCACCTACACGGACGAAGAGGCTCGCCGCTTACACGGCACCAAGCGCCGGGCACGGGTGGAGCGGTCCAGGCCCCTTCAAGCCCCCACGAGCAGCCGACGTTCGCTGCGATGAGCCGACTCGGCGGCCACGGGCGAGCTGGGGTCGGCGCGCGAGCGACCACGGGGGCGGCCGCGCGGCGTGACCCCAGCGGAGGGCGTCATGCGTGAGGCGAGCTCGCCAGTCAGTGAGCCTCCGCGCTCCTTCGCGGGCGCGCGCTGCCTCGTGGCGGACGACGACCGCCTCACGCGAGAGCTGCTGTCGAACATCTTGAGCGCCCATGGCTTCATCGTGGAGCCCGTGGAAGACGGTCAGGCCGCGGTGGAGCGCGTGGCCCGCGGCGGGATCGACTTGGTCTTGCTCGACGTGATGATGCCGCGGCTCAGCGGGCTCGAGGCGTGCCGGATGCTCAAGAGCCTCCAGCAAGACGCCTTCTTGCCAGTGCTGCTCGTCACCGTGAAGACCGACACGCTCAGCCGCGTGGAGGGCCTCAAGATCGGCGCGGACGACTACGTGTGCAAACCCTTCGACGAGCGAGAGCTGGTGGCGCGGGTCAACGCCATGCTCCGCATCAAGGCGCTCCACGATCAGGTGGCGCGCGCGCGCAAGAAGCTCGAGCAGCTCAGCGTGCACGATGAGCTCACGGGGCTGTTCAACTACCGCTACCTCAATTCACGCCTGGGGGAGGAGTTCAAGCGCGCCGAGCGCTATCAAGACACCTTGGCGTGCATCGTGGTCGACGTGGATCACCTCGAGGCGCTCAACGTGGCGCACGGCAAGCCGGTCGGGGACGCGGTGATCCGCGGGGTCGCCGACGCCATCCGGAGCTGCCTGCGGGAGGTGGACGTGGTCGCTCGGTTTGGCGGCGACGAGTACCTGGTGATGCTGCCGAGCACCCACTTCGCCGGCTCCATCACCGTGGCCGAGCGCATCTGGCGCGAGATCTCCCAGCGGAGCGCGAGCTACCACGCGCCACTCGCCGCGCCCGTGACGGCGAGCCTGGGCGTGGCGCTGTACCCGTCCCGTGACGTGCGCACCAAAGACGCCCTGTTGCGCGCCGCGGACCAGGCGCTGCTGCAGGCCAAGCGGGACGGCGGGGATCGGGTCTGTGTCTTTCAGCAGCAGGGGCAGCTCTACACGCCCGCGAGCACGGCCCCGCCTCCCAGCCGGGCCCGCTGAGCCGGGGCGTGCGCCGGGCGTGGGCTCAGGCCCCGGTGACGTCGGTGAGGCGCTCACCCCGTCGGTTTCGTCGCGTGAGATGGCTCGAGCCAGCGCAGGGTTTGCTAGGCTGAGCCCGCTCATGCGCCCTGCTCTCGCTCCTAGCCTGCTCGGCGTCGCGCTGCTCCTGCCCTGGGCAGCGAGGGCGAGCGCGACCGAGGCCGCGCCCAGCGAGGACGGAGAGGCCGCGGACCTTCGCGCAGGGGGCGCCCCGCAGGGGCCGATCCTCGACTTGCAGCAGTGCCTGCGGCTCGCGCGGCGCCACTACCCGAAGGTGCAGGAGGCGCGCGCTCGCCTCGGCCAGAAGCGCGCGCTCGCGTGGCAGGCTCGGACGCAGCCCTTCTCGGAGGTGACCATGACCGGAGGCGTCGGTCTAGCGCCCACCGTCTTCGGCACCAGCGTCTATAGCCCCAACTCCGACGCCGCGCTCACCTCGAACATGGGCTTGGCGTGGCAGATTGGCATTGACGCGACCCTGCCGCTCTACACCTTTGGCAAGCTCACCGCCGCCTGGGGCGCCGCCGACGCCAACGTGAGCGTCGGTGAGCATGAGGTCAAGAAGGAAGCCAACGCCGTAGCGCTCGACGTGCGGCGAGCCTTCTACGGCGTCCAGCTCGCTCGGGACGCCAAGCTGCTGCTGGACGACGCGCTCGCGACGATGGACAAGTACATCCGCAGAGCGCAGGCGCGCGTGGACGAGGAAGAGGGCGACGAGGTCGAGCTGCTCAAGCTGCAGGTGTACCGTGAAGATCTAGCGGTGCAGCTGAGCGGAGCCCGCAAGCAAGAGCGCCTCGCGCTGGCGGGCTTGCGCTTCCTCACGGGCGTCACCGGGCCCTTCGACGTCCCGGACGAGCCCCTACGGCGGTCGAGGCACAGCCTGGCGCCGCTCGCACGCTATCTCAGCGCCGCCCGGCTGTTTCGCCCAGAGGTCAACATGGCCCGCGCCGGCGTGGTGGCGCGCCGCGCCCAGCTCGAGCTCGAGCAGAGCCGCTACTACCCGGATTTCGGCCTGGCGCTGTCCACGCGCTGGGCGCGCGCGCCGGAGGTGGCCGACCAAGTCAACCCCTTCGTGAAGGACCCCGGCAACTTCACCTCCTACGGCTTCGCGCTGGTCTTGCGCTGGAAGCTAGATTTCCTGCCGCAGGCGGCGCGCGTCGCGCAGGCGGCGGCGCAGCTCGAAGAGCAGCGCGCCACCGAGCGCTTCGCGCTGGGTGGGGTGGGCGTGGAGGTCGAGCAGGCCTGGGAGGAGGCGCGAGACGCGGAGCTGAGACTGAGCGCGACCACACGAGCGGTCGGCTTCGCGAAGCGCTGGCTCATCAAGATTCAGCAGGCGGTGGACGTGGGCACCGCTGAGGATGAGGAGCTGGTGGCTCCCGCCAAAGAGTATGCGCTCAAGCGCTTCGCGCTGCTCTCGGCCACCTACGACTACAACGTGGCGGTCGCCAAGCTCTCCCTCGCGACGGGCTGGGACGCCGTGGGGGGCGCGGAAGAGACCCCCACCGCGCAGTAGTCGCGCCGCGGCCGGCGTATCAGCCGCCGAACGGGCGCAGCTTGGTCTCGTGCTCTTCGAGGCGCTTTTCGATGCTCAACATGCCGTTCTGGATGGCCTCCTGGCACATGTTGATGAGCGTGGGCAGCGCCCCCTTGAGCGTCTCGTAGTAGCGCTGCCGCTCCGCGGCGTGGATGATGGCTGGTGGATAGCCCGAGCGCATCAGGAGCACGTTCATGAGCAGCCGCGCGACCTTGCCGCTGTCGTTGGAGAAGGGGAAGACGCGGAGTAGATCGAAGTGGGCCCGCACCGCGATGCGCAGCGGGTTCTTGAGCTTCTTTGGCTCGGGCCCGTTGATCCAGTCGATGACCTGCCGCACCTTGATCGCGATCTTGTCGGGCTGAGCGTACTCGTGGAAGTACAGCCGGTGCTGCGGGATGTCCTTGCGGTACTTGACGTTCTTCAGATCCCCATCCTCCGGGCGCAGGATGAGGTAGAGCTTTTTTACGGCGTCCACCGTGAGCGGCACGCGCTTCTTGTCGGCCAGCTCATACGCATAGTCGATGGCTTGCTTGTGGCGGCGGATCTCCGTGACGGCGGGCTGGAGGCTGGCGTCCTCGACCACTGGGGAGCTCGGATCCATCGCGAGCTTGAGCTCCGGGTAGGTGTAGACCACCCCCTCGAGGGCGCTGTCGTGATAAATCCACGACATCTCGAAGCTCTCTCGGTACTCCTTCTGGAACTCCCCCCCAGCCTTCTCTAGGCGCTCGAGGATGAGCGCGTAGCGCTCGTCGATGCGCTCGGGTGGGGGCGGAGGAGGCGGCGCCGCAGCGACGGGCTCCTCCGCCGGGGCGATCTCACCGCGGACGACCGCCTTGGCCAGCTCCTCCACGCTGCGGAGGTTGGCAAACTTGCTCGTGGAGTCGCTGATGGACGCCACACGACGGCTCGTCCCGGCCTGGTTGGGGATGGCGGCCGCCGTGTAAAGCGGGCCGCTCGTTCTCCCGACGCCTGCGCGCGCTGCTCGCTTGGACTCCTTGGCGACCTTGCCCTCCCGCAGCTTGCGGGCTGCCTCACGCTCCGCGCGGAGCCGCTCCCGCTCGGCCTCTTTGGCCTTACGGTAGGCCTCGCGCTCGGCCTCGCGGGCGAGCCGCTCGGTCTCACGGGCGAGCCGCTCCCGCTCCTTCTCGGCTTCCTTCTCGAGCCGGAGGCGCTCCTTCTCGGCTTCCTTCTCGAGCCGGAGGCGCTCCTTCTCCGCTTCGCGGGCGAGCCGGAGGCGCTCCTTCTCGGCCTCCCGGAGTTGCCGAGTCCGCTCGAGCTGGGCAGCGCGCTCCTTGGCTCGACGCGCTAGCTCGACGGCCTTCGCGGCCTTGAGCTTCTCCCGCTCTTTGGCGGCCTTGAGCTTCTCCCGCTCTTTGAGGGCCTTCTGGCGCTGGGCCTCCCTGGCGGCGGCGACGCGCTCGCGCTCTTTGAGGGCCTTCTGGCGCTGGGCCTCCCTCGCTGCGGCGGCGCGCTCGCGCTCTCTGAGGGCCTTCTGGCGCTGGGCCTCCCTCGCGGCGGCGGCGCGCTCGCGCTCGCGCTCTCTGAGGGCCTTCTGGCGCTGGGCCTCCTTGGCGGCGGCGGCGCGCTCGCGCTCTTTGAGGGCGGCCGCGCGCTCCCGCTCTTTGGCGGCCTTGAGCCTCTCCCGCTCCTTGGCGGCCTTGAGCTTCTCCCGCTCTTTGAGGGCGGCGGCGCGCTCCCGCTCTTTGGCGGCCTTGAGCTTCTCCCGTTCCTTGAGGGCGGCGGCGCGCTCCCGCCCTTGGCGGGTCAGCTCTCTCGCGTGCTTCGTGGCAGCAGCGTTGCGGCGCTGCTGCTTGGTGATCGTCTTGGTGCTGGGCCGAGCGCTCGCCTTCGGCGAGGTCTTGCGTGAGCTCGCAGCCGCCCTCCGAGGCGCAGGCTTGGTCGCGGCCGCGCGCCCGCGCGCCTGAGGAGCCGTTCGAGCTCCCGCCCTCTTGGCGGCGGAGGCTCGCTGGGGGGCCGTGGTCTTTCCGCGCTTCGGCTTGGCGGACCGGGCGCCGCCGCCCTTGCCGGCCTTCGCCGCCGTCCGCTGGCGTGACCGCTCGGGTCGCTTCACCGGACGGGAAGCCCCCTTCGGTTGAGCACTCGACCGACCCTTCCCGCTCTTCTTGCTTGTTCCGGCTGCCATCCGCGTTACGCCTACCACGGTCCGACCCACAGGCCGGACCGCTGATCACGGTCGACTAACCACGAACTGGCGCCGCTCGGTGGCGGCCGGTTGTGGCGCCCCAGGAAGGATGGGCCTAAGCTAGCCGGTGGGGCTACGCGCCGTCAAGCGTCGCGTCACGCCGGCTAGCTGGGCGCCGGCGCCAGCCCGAGCAGGGCGGCTCAGGGCCGCGTGTCGAAGTACCCCTCGAAGCGCTCGCTCCGGAGCAGGCGAGTGGGGCGCTGGGTCAGCACCTCATGGCCCGTGTCCGTGACCAGGACGGTGTGCTCGAACTGTGCGGAGAGGGAGCCGTCCGCCGTGACTGCCGTCCACTCGTCGTCCCAGAGGTCGATCTCGTAGTGGCCCAGGTTGACCATCGGTTCGATGGTGAAAATCATCCCGGGCTTCAGCCGGAGCCCCGTGCCGGGGCGGCCGTAGTGCTCCACTTGCGGATCTTCATGAAAGCGCCGGCCGATGCCGTGTCCGACGAATTTTCTGACGACGGAGCAGCCCTGCGCCTCGGCAAACTGCTGGATGGCGAAGCCAATGTCACCGAGGCGCGCTCCGGGCCGCACCTGAGCCAACCCGAGCTGGAGGCAGCGGCGGGCCACCTCGGTGACGTGAAGCGCGTCCCTGCCGGGCTCACCGACATAGAACGTGGCCGAGGTGTCGCCATGGAACCCATCGAAAATATGGGTGATGTCAACGTTGATGATGTCCCCCGCCACGAGCCGCTGCGGCCCCGGGATCCCGTGACAAATCACGTCGTTGACGCTCGTGCAGACGCTGGCCGGGAAGGGGGGCATCCCCCCACCGCCGGTGTAGTTGAGCGGAGCGGGGATGGCGCCGCGCCGGAGCGTGTCACGATGGACGAACTCGTTGATCTCCGCGGTGGTGATGCCGGGCTGGATGAGCTCGTCCACGAGGCACAGCGTCTCGGCGGCCATCCGGCCAACGCGACGCATCGCCTCGATTTCCTTGGCGTCTTTGATGGTAACGGAGCGGCCGCGGAGGTTCATGGCTTCGGTGGAGCGTGGAGGGCGCCGAGCTGGGCGCGCAGGGCAGGGGTATCGGCGTCCAGCAGCCAGCAGAGGCGAAGGTGCCCTGCTTGGTTGTAGCGGCCAAAATAGAGCACGGCCCGCTGCCCGGCCAGCCCCGCGTCCCAAGTGCGGATCTGGGCGTGGGTGGCGGTGCCTGCCTCGACGTCCAGGACCGAGGCCCCGGGGCTGAGCCCGCGTCCCTTCAGCGCGGCGCCGCGCTGCTTGACCGCCAGCCGCAGCGTCGCCGCCCGACCATCGGACGCGCTGTCCGCCATCACGGTGACGATCGTCACGGGGACGATCCCCTCGGCCGCCGCTGCGCGCTCCGCCGTCGAAGGATCCTGCTCCGGGGCGGGGGCGACGCCGGCAAACTGCCGCTGGAGCGCGAGGGTGAAGGTACCGTCGAGTAGCGCGGTGGCGCCCTCGAAGTAGGGCCGCAGGGAACTCACCTCGTCTGGGTCAGCCGGCGGACGCCCTGGGCCGCAGCCGAGCGCCAGGCTGGCGCCGAGCAGTAGCCAGTACCAAGGTGGTGACACTCCCCTGCGTCTAGTCACTTTCGGCGCCCCCGTCGAGGGGGTGAGCTCGAAACGAATCAATCGGGGGCGAGCCTCGTCCATGAAGTGCTCGGCCACACCCCTAGTGGTCAGAGGCTCGCAAAGCCGCTACGTTCCACGAGACGCCGACGCTACGGGGTCGGTGCTCGGTCTCTCCGAGGAGTCTCCATCATGATACGAAAGAAAATCTCCAGCCTCGCCGCGCTGTCTTTGGCGTTGGGCGTGGTGGTCGCGGTCCCGGCGTTCGCTGCGCCTGCGGCGAGGGTGCTCGGCGCGCCGGCAGCCAAGAAGGCTGCCCCGAAGGCGGGTGCCAAGAAGAAGGACGAAAAGAAGGCAGAGCCGGTCGTCCCCGGTCAGCTCAAGATCAAGGTCGCGATCGCGCCGCGCGGGCTCAAGTGGGGGCTCAGCAACGAAGCCATCGCCAAGCTCTACGACAAGGTCTTCGACGACGAGTTCGTGCCGCTCTACAAGAAGGCTCAGCCTGGGCCGCAGATGACCGCGCTCGACGTCGAGCTCGAGCAGCGCAAGCAGGTGCTCCGTCGCGGACGGATCGAGTTCGGTGCGCTCCCCACCGGCGTGGACAACACCGAGCTCAAGGGTGAGTACAGCTACCGTAACAACGAGAGCCTCTCGCGGCTGAAGCTGCGCTCGGGCACCACGCGGAATTTCTTCTTCTTCGAAGACCGGCTCTGGAAGGTGTACGACGAGCACGCGCTGCGCAAGGGTGGCTCGCTGGGCGAGACCTTCGCGGAGGCCGTGCAGATCTTGACCAAGCGCTTCGGCGTCCCGCCCATCCTGCTCGAGGCAGATTTTGCCGCGGGCCGCCCCTTCGACGAGGCCATCTGGCACGATGGCGTGAGCTACGTCCGCATGGTCAACCGTGAGCACGCGAAGATCGTCGGCGTGGTGTACGTGGACAAGGGTGTTCAAGACAACCTGGCCACCTACCGCAAGGCCAAGGTGGAGGATCCCAACGCGATCGACGGCGACGTCGAGCGGGTCACGCGGAAGGCGCCGCCAGCAGAGGCCCCGCCTGCCGCCAAGAAGAAGAAGGGGCGCTGAGCGCCGCTCGCCGCTGAGGTCGTCGGCGGGCGGAGCTCCTCCAGAGGGAGCCAGGGGGCCCCAGCGGGCTCGCGCGTCAGAGGCGCTGGGCGCCGCCCGGGATCAGCGCGCCGCTGGTCACGCTCACGCGGAGCTCCGGGACCACCGCGTGCAGCGGCGGCTCGAGCACCTGTCGCCGCGCCAGGGCGTTGCCAGGGCACCCTGAAAAGCGCCCACGGAGGTGCAAGGTGACGTGGGACTCGTCCAGGCTGACGAGGTAGAGTTCCCCGCCGTCCAGGCGGACCAGCGGCGCCAGCACCTCCACCACGACCCTCCGGAGGGCCTCAGCCGGGTCCTTCGTGCTCACCATGCGCGGGCCAGCGTACCACGACGCTTGACCCGGTGAAAAGCCGCAGCTAGGTTGCCCCCTCCCGAGCCGCCGGCTCGCCTGGACGCCACCCGGCGTCGGCCCCGCTCCGGCTCGTCCGTTCGAGGAAGATCATGGCCGTTCACATTCGCATGTCTCGACATGGCGCCAAGAAGTCGCCGTTTTACCGGATCGTCGTCGCCGATCAGCGGAGCCCCCGTGATGGGCGCTTCATCGAGAGCCTTGGCACCTTCAATCCTAACGTCGACCCGTCGAAGCTGGTCATCGACCGTGAGCGCTTTGCTTATTGGACGAGCAAGGGCGCGCGTCCGTCGCCGACCGTGCTCCAGGTGATGAAACAACATCCCGTCGCTGGTTGAGGGCGCGCTCGCTGAGCCTGGCGCCCCCCGCTGCATCCCCCCGTACCCTCATCGAGACCATGTCATTCGGTGCTCTCATCAAGACCATCGCCGTCGCGCTCGTCGACGACGCCGACGCCGTCGAGGTCCGCGAAGTCGAGGCGGATCGCGCCATCACCGTCGAGCTGACCGTCGCGAAGGACGACATCGGCAAGGTCATCGGCAAGGACGGGCGGACGGCGCAGTCCATCCGCACCTTGCTGACTGCGGCGGCCATCAAGGCCGGTCGTCGTGTCCACCTCGACATCCTCGACTGAGGGCGGTCGCGCCGCGACGAAGGCTCCAGCGGTGCCGGCCCCTGAGCTGTTGGAGGTGGCGCGCGTCGCTCGGCCCCATGGCGTCCGTGGGGAGCTGAAGGTCATCCCCCACGTCGAGGGGAGCGCTCCGTTCGCGCAGGCGACGGAGGTGTGGTTGAGCGCTCCGGGGCGCCCGCCCACGCGGCTGCCCCTTCGGCGTGCCCGCGCCGGGCATCGGCAAGTGCTGCTCACGCTGGAGGGGCTCGGCAGCCGTGAGGCCGCGGAGGCCTGGCGGGGCGCCACCGTCTCGGTGGCTCGCGCCGCGCTGCCCCCGCTGCGGGAGGGAGAGTACTACTTGGCGGACCTCGTCGGCTTCGAGGTGGTGAGCCCGGAGGGTCTCGTCGGCACGGTGGTGGAGGTGTGCGTGTACCCGAGCGTGGACGCCGTCGTGGTCCGCGCGCCGAGCGGCGCGCTGCGCGAGCAGATCTTGAGCGAGGCGTGGGTGGAGCAGGTGTCGTTCACGGAGCGGCGTCTTCGGCTCCGCTCGCTGGACGGTCTCGTCGAGTGAGCCACTCCATGCGCGTCGCCGTCGTCACCCTCTTCCCGGAGCTGTTCGCTGCCTTCAGCGCGACGAGCTTCGTGGGGCGCGCCATCGCCAGCGGGAAGCTGAGCCTCTCGATGCATGATCTGCGCTCGCATGGGCGCGGCGTCCACCGCAGCGTGGACGACACCCCGTACGGCGGCGGTTCGGGCATGGTGATGCGGGTCGACTGCGTGGTGGAGGCCATCGAAGCCGCGGAGCGCGCGCTCGGGGTGCCGGCGCAGCGCGTCCTACTCTCGCCGCAGGGCGAGCGCTTCCACCAGGGCATCGCGCGGGAGCTCGCGGCAACCTCGGCGCTGGTGCTCGTGTGCGGGCGGTACGAGGGCTTCGACGAGCGCGTTCGGAGCCACGTCCACCGCGAGCTGTCGCTGGGAGATTTCGTGCTCACCGGAGGAGAGGTCGCGGCGATGGCCATGGTGGAGGCGGCGGTGCGGCTCATCCCCGGGGTGCTGGGCAACGAGGCCTCCGTGGACGAGGAGAGCTTCAGCGTGGCGTGCGGGGGCAAGCTGGAGTACCCACAGTACACGCGGCCCGCCTCGTTCCGAGGCGCGGAGGTCCCGGAGGTGCTGCTCAGCGGGCACCACGCGCACATCGAGCGCTGGCGGAGAGCCCAGTCCGAGGCGCGCACGGCCGAGCGCCGGCCAGATCTCCTCACCGGCCGAGGCGAGCCATGAGCGCGCGCCCGTGCGCCCTCGCCTTGGTGCACTACCCGGTGCTCGACAAGGCGGGCGCCGTCGTCACCACCGCCATCACCAACCTGGATCTGCACGACATCTCACGGAGCGTCCGCGCCTATGGCCTGAGCGCCCTCTACGTCGTGCATCCCATCGCCGCGCAGCGCGCGCTGGCGCAACGGGTGAAGGACCATTGGCTCGAGGGCTCCGGGGGCCGGCGCATCCCAGATCGCCGAGCTGCCCTGGAGCGGCTCGTCATCGTGGAGAGCCTCGAGGCGGCGCGCCAGGCGTTCGTGACGGCGAGCGGCGCCGAGGTGGAGCTCTGGAGCACTGCAGCGCGCGCGCTCCCCGGGACGACGCTGGAGCACGCGGCGGCGCGGGCGGAGCTGGCTCGCCCCGGGCCGAGCGTGCTCTTGGTGTTCGGCACGGGGTGGGGGCTCGCGCCAGGCGTCCTGGCCGGCTCACGTCAGCTCGCGCCGCTGGGGGGTGCAGCGCCGGACGGCTGGAATCACCTGAGCGTGCGCGCCGCCGCGGCCATCCTCTTGGACCGCCTGCTGGGGTGACGCTGGCGTCCGGCCCCCCCGAGCGGAGGGACCGGCGACGCGGGACGTGGCGCGCGCTCGCGCGAGCGCCGGGCAGTGGTTCAGGGGACCTGGAACGGGCGCAGCCCACGCAGCGTGACGCTGGTGACCGCGTCCGGGTACACTCGCACGTCGAAGTAGCCCAGGCTCACGAGCCGTGACTGCTCGCCGTCCGCAACGAGCCCCGTCGCGGCCACGCGCGCCGCCCCTGGCGGCACGTTGAGCGCCGAGTACAGCCCGGTCGTGCCCGTGAAGCCGAGCTGGGAGCGGGACAGGTCCGGCAGCGGGGTCTCCTCGTCGTCGTTGAAGTAGGCGAGCTGGGCCCGCTTCGCGCTGATGTCCACCGCGGCGTTCTGGACCCGGATGTTGTCACAGTCGTGGACCTCCCCGCCGATCGCGCCGTTCCCCGGGGGGATGGTGCGCCCGATGGCCACGCTGGGGATGGACTGGAAGTCGTCGATGCTGAGCGCTTGCAGCATGCGCGTGTAGACCTTGGTGGTGGGGTCGTAGTCGGGATCCCCGTCGTAGATGTAGATGTTGTACGTGTAGAGCGGGGCCCAGCCGTCCGCCTCGGTGTTGCTGCTGGTGACGATGACCAGCTCCGTGTTGGTAGGGACGTTCGCGTAGGTGTACTTGCGCATCAGGCGGCCATCGCTGCACTTCTTGATGTCCTCGACCTCGTAGTCATCGTTCTCGGTCGTGACCACGGCCGTGCCCTGGAGCTGATCGATGGCGCCGTCGTCCGCGGGGTTGCCGGTGCGCTTGACCGTGTACACCTCAATCTTGACGCCCTTGAGATCGCAGCCGTTGGAGAAAGCATCCACGACGCCGCTCATGGTCACCAGCTCTGGGGTGCCGGTGGGTTTGGCGGGATAACCGGCGGGATCGAAGCAGCTCAGGTCGACGGGGCGGCCGTCCGGATCGGCGTACTTGCGGGTGTCGGTGGTGCGCCGCAGCGTGGGCGACGCTGGGTTGCCCCCGGGCGTCAGCATGGGGACGCAGCAGCCCTCCACCGGCCGCTGGGAGCCGCTCGAGCAGTCTGGCGCTTCCGTGCAGGTGCCGCCGCCGCAGAAGGCGTCATTGACGGGTCGGAAGCTGTTGGTGCAGGTGCCAGGGCCCCCCGTCTCGAATTGCTGATTGCCGCCGCTACCACCTCCGCCTACGGGGTTGGGGTTGCTGTCGCTGGAGCAGGCGGCTGGCGTGAGGGCCGCGAGGGCAGCGAGGAAGCCAAAGAACGGGAAACGCATGGGATGGGCACCTTCCATTGAAGCTGGGTGTCTTGGGGGACACTGCGGTCGTCGGAGAAACCTAGCGGAGGCACGGAGACCGCGCACGGGCTAAGTCAGGGACAGGTTCGCAAACGCCACGGTGATTTAGCACATGCACACGTTCGTCGAGACCCTGACCGGGGGAGAGCGGCTCCGACGCCTCGCGCGCTGGGGCGCGCGCAGCGGTCCCCCCGCCTTGCTCCACGCCGCGCCCCCCGTGTTCGGGGTGCTCTTCGCGCTGCTGTCGCGGCGCCGGCGCGTCCAGCTCACGGTCAACCTGCGGCGTGCGCGGGGAGGGCGGCGGCGCGTGGACGAGCCGTGGCTCGTGGCGCGTACGTTCATCAACTACGCCTCCTGCTTGGCGGAGGCGCTCGCCCACGGGCGCCCAGAGGCCGCGCGCGCCACGGCCCGCCTGGTTGGGGCCGAGCACCTGGCGGCCCTGCCCCCTGACCAGGGGCTGGTCGTCGTCACGGCGCACGTTGGGGCCTGGGACGCCGGGGGTGCTCTGCTCGCTAGAGATCTGAGGCGCCGAGTGACGGTGGTCATGGAGCCGGAGGCCAGCGCGCACGCTCGCTCGCTGCATGACGCGGTGCGTGCGGAGGCCGGGGTGGACGTGCTGCACGTCGGCGGCGAGGCGCTGGCAGCGCTCCCGCTGCTGCGCCGGCTGCGGTCGGGGGGCGTCGTCGCGCTCCAGCTCGATCGGGTGGCGCCGTCGCAGCGGAGCCTGCCCGTCACGCTCTTTGGGCAGCCGGCCAGCGTGCCCGAGGGCCCGCTGCGGCTGGCGGCGCTGGCGAGGGTGCCGCTGCTGACCATCTTCGCCCGCCGCCTCGAGGCGTTCCGCTACGAGTTTCACGTGGGCGCGCCCATCACCCTCGCGCGGCGCCCGGAGCCGCCGCAGCTCGCCGCGGCGGCGCAGCAGCTCGCGCGTGAGTTCGAGGCCTTCGTGACGCGCCACCCGACGCAGTGGTTTGCGTTCGAGCGGCTCGGCGGCTCGGGCGAGATCTGACACATCGAGGTGGCGCGGGCGCCCGGCGTTTGGCACAACCTCCACCCACATGATGCTCTCCATCGGCCAGGCCCGGTTACGGGGTGATTTCCAGCGCTATGCTGCGCGGTTCGACTTTCTCGAGGTGCGGGCGACGCCGGGCAAGCTCCCACGTCAGATCCGCCTGACGGAGTACTCGGAGGCGGCGCCGCAGGGCTTTCAGTTCTGCGTGGTCGTCGACGACGTGGTCGGCGCGCTGGAGGGCCGCGCCGGCGCGGAGCAGGCGCTCACGCTCGCGCTCAAGAGCGCGGACTCCCTGAAGGCGAGCTGGTTTTTGGTGCAGACCCCCGTCGGCGTCACGCCGAGCCGGCGCTCACGGGAGCGGCTGCAAGGCTTGACGGCTCGGCTGCGAGCCACCGGGCGACGCGTCGCGTGGGAGCCGCGCGGCCTCTGGGAGCCGGAGGTCGCGGCGGAGGAGGCGGCGGCCCAAGGGGTCGTGCTCGTCCAAGATCTCAGCCGCGTCGCGTCCGTCGCGCAGCCGTCGCGCTATGTCCGGCTCCGCGCCGTGGGCGCTGGCGCGCGGGTCTCGCTCGGGGCGCTGGAGCGCCTCGTGGTGCAGCTCGAGGGAGCCGAGGCGGCCATCGTCGTGATGGAGGGCGAGGGTGCGGCCCGCGCGGCGCTCGAGCTGCGCGGGTTGATCACCGACGAGACGGAGGCCACGCTCTCCTCGTCACCGCGGCGGGTCACGGGTCCACGAGGCGCCGCGGCGTCGAGCGGCGAGGGAGAAGATCCGGACGATGAGGACTTCGACGATGACCTGGACGCGCCAGGGCACGACGATGACCTCGACGAGGATGAGGACGAGGACTTCGACGACGAGGACGAGGATTTCGACGACGACGCGGACGAGGATGACTTCGACGACGAGGACGCGGACGACGACGAGGGCAGTGATCAGGCATGAAACGAGCAGCAGTCATCGCCAACGACCCGGTCGCGGAAGAGGCGGCCCAGGACTTCTTGGTGAGCGCCGGGTCGGCCGTCGGGGCCGCCCTGGCCGGCTTCTTCGCGGCGGCGGGCGCGTCCTCGGGCGTCTTGCTAGGCCCCGTCAGCGTGCTGGTGGCGGGGGTGGGGACGGGCGCGCGCTGCTTCGACGGCAGGATGCGGCAGCCGGGCGTGGGGCAGAAGCGCCCGCGCGGCACCAAGGCGAACGAGCCCATCCCAGAGGCCGCGCGCGTCGCCGTCCCGGTGTCGGTCCCGGCGCTGATGGTCGCGGCGGCGTACGACGGCGGCCAGAAGCTGACGTCCATCTTGCGGGCAGGCATCCAGCGCGCGAAGCGCAGCGGCAGTGAGTCACGCGCGGAGCTGCTCTCCAAGGTGCGCTCTTACGGGGCGGGGCTGTTCGTGGAGGCCGGCTTCGTGCGAGGGCTGCTCAGGGTCGCGGGCCCAAGCCAGGGGGGGCTCCTCGGTCCTGGGGACTTCAGCGCCATCCCGCAGCTCGACGTGCCCGCCGTGGAGCGTCGCGTGGGGGAGGCGAGCTTCACGGAGGTCCCCTGGGCCGCAGAGGCCTCCACGCTCGGAGAGGCGCACGGGCTCGGGACGGGCTACGTGGTCGCCGCGGTGGACGTGCGCGGGGTCTTCGCAGCGGTGGCCTACCGGCGCGTCATCGACGGCCTGTTCATCGATGAATTCGAGCTGGAGGCGCCGCTCTTGGCTTCGCCGACGCTACGCGGGGTGGCTCGCGTCACCCCCGGCGCTCCCTTGCCAGCGCCCGCCCCCCTGGCGCTCGTGCAGCGCGCCGACAGCCCCGTGGTGGAGCTCATCGCCTCGCCCGGGGCGCTCTGCCTCGATCCGGCCGAGCCGGGCTTGCGGCTGAGCCGTAACGCCGAGACGCTCGCCGTGGAAGGGCGTCGCCTGGGCTAGCGCGTGGCGGGTGGAGGCCTCGCGGCGCGCTAGCGGTCGAGCTTCAGAGCTTGAGCCCGTGCTGCTTGGCGTACGCCACCAGGCCTAGCTTGTCGATGCTGCGCAGATCGCTGGTGGTGATCTTGATGGTGACGAAGCGGTTGAACTCTGGCACCCAGATGCGCCGCCGCTGGACGTTGACGTTCTGCCAGCGCGGGGTCTTGATGTTCGAGTGGGACACGCTGCGCGCGCTCATGCGGCGCTTTCCTGTAATTTCACTGCGGGCCATGAGAGGGCGCGCAACCTAGCCCAGCCCTGCGGCTCGTTCAAGCCGCGCGTGCGCGGAGCCGAAAATGGTCTGGGCAAAGGGGGGCTCAGGGGGCGCGCGGGGTAGCGCTGGCGCAGCGCTGGGCGTCGCTGCAGAAGATGCTGGCGAGCAGGTGGTAACCGCCGGTGCTCGTCAAGACCCCGGCGCCCAGGAGCGCGAGCGCGGTGGTGACGTAGGTGAGCCGCCCCGTCGCCGGATCGGCGAGCGGGGTCCACTGGCGCAGCGCGACCTCGAGCGGGAGCACCCCGAGGACGAGCACGGCCAAGAGTGAATTGCCCCAGGGCGCCTGGTGACGAATGAGGCCGAGGCCCGCCGCCGCGATGACCGTGAGGCTCAACCCGGCGCCCCAGCGGACGGCGGTGGGGGCGGTCGGGTCGAAGGGGAGGCGCAGCTCGGTCGCGATGAAGGGTAAGCTGAGCAGCAGGGCCCAGGCGAGGAGCCGCGCCCCCCGGGCGTAGTGCCGGTACCGGGCGCGAAAGAGGAGCGCAGCCGTCAGGCAGGTGAGGGCCAGGAAGCGGCTCGCGTGCCGGAGCAGCCCGCCGTCGACGGCGACCCCGGCGAGCGGCCCAGCGCTGGAGCTGCCGAGCAGGAGCAGGGAAGACCCGAGCGCCATGGCGAGCAGCGCGCGCCCGCGGTAGCTGAGCGGGAGCAGGGCGAGCAGCGCGGTCGCCGCGGCGGCGAGGAAGCTCAGCGACGCGCTGGAGAGGCGTTGTTGAGGGACCCCGGCCCCCCAGCGGAGCGCGAGGCCGAGCAGGCTGAGCAAGATGGCGACCCCGACGAACCAGCGCCGCGCGCTGGCGTGTCCCGGCGTGCTCGGCGCGAGGTCTTGCTGGATGAGCTCGGAGGCGAGCAGGGGCTTCGGCACGGAGCCGGGGTCGGTGACGGCGCGATGAACGCCCGAGACCGGGCTGCGCGGGGATGGGGATGCAGCGGCGGGGTCGCTCATGGTCCAGCGCTCCCCTTCGGAGGCCGGAGCCGACCGAGCAGCGCGACGAGCTCATCACAGTAGCGCCGGGTCCGCGCGAAGGACTCGGCGCGGGGGCTCAGGCTCACCTCATCCATGTAGAGGCGCCGGGCCAGCTCGAGCTGGAGGGCGTGCAGCCCGTCCCGAGGGCGCCCATAGTGCCCGGTGCTGAAGCCGCCCTTGTAGGGCTGGTCATGCGCCACGCTGAGCCCATGGCGCCGTGCCAGCTCCTCGGCGCCGTCGATGACGCTGTCGTGCGCGCTCGAGCGGCCACGGCTCCCTGGCACGACGTCCGCGCGCTCCTGCCCCGGATCTCGATGAGCGCTGCGTCCGCGGCTGGGCATGCTGTGGGCGCAGAGCAAGATAGCATGACCGAAGCGCTCGGCTTTTTTTTGGAGGAGGGCCTGGAGCTGCGCATGGTACGGGCGGTAGATGAGCGTGAGGCGGCGCTCGAGCTCCGCGCGCTGGAGTGGCTCGGTGAGCGCCGGGAGCCCATCGGTGGTGCTACGCCAAATGAGCCCGTGGGGTGAGGCCCGGGGCGGAAGCCCCGCGACGGCCAGCGAGTCGACGTCGTCTTCGGCGCGATTGAGGTCGCACACATAGCGGCTGACGTGCGCGACGAGGAGCGTGGCGCCCTGCCGCGGCGCTCCCTCGAACAGCCGATCCACGTAGAGGTCGGCGTCCCGCCCGAGCGCGCGCGCCGGGGCCGCGAGCGTCGCGAGCGCGAGGGGGTCGCAGCCGAGGCCGGCGTGGGGGACCTCCACCACGACCGGGGTCTCTGCGACGCTGGGCTCGAGCACCGAGAAGTACACGCGGGGCCTGGTCTACCACGGCTGATCTCCAGGGTCGTCGCCGCGCCCTCACGGCGAGGGGACGCCGCGCTGGCGCTCAGCCCCGAGGGTGGGCGCGGCGGTGGGCGGCGCGGACGTGGTCTTGACTAACATGGGTATAAATTTCCGTCGTTGCAATATCCGCATGGCCGAGCATCGCCTGGACGGAGCGCAGGTCCGCGCCGCCCGCGAGCAGGTGGGTCGCGAAGGAGTGGCGGAGCTGGTGGGGGTGGAGGTGCTCGCGGAGTCCGGCCTTCAACGCGTAGCGTCCCACGAGCTTCCAGAAGGCCTGCCGCGTCAGGGGGCCCCCGCGGGGTGACTCGAAGACGGTGCTGGAGGGGCTCAGCGGGGAGGCCGCTCGCCGGGCGGTGAGGTACGCGTCCAGGTGCGCGAGCGTGACCTCGCCGAGCGGGACGAGGCGGCGCTTCTGGCCCTTGCCGAAGGCCGCGACCACGCCGCGCTCGAGATCCAGGTCCCCCAGGCAGAGGCGGCAGAGCTCACTCACGCGCAGCCCCGCGGCGTACGCCACGCTGAGCATGGCGCGATCTCGCAGGCCTCGGAGCGTCGCGACGTCCGGCGCCGCGATGAGCCGCAGCAGCTCCTCCGTGGACGCGGTGCGAGGGAGCTTCCGTCCGAGCTTGGGGCGTGCCACGAGGACGCTGGGGTCCGCGTCGATTTCTCCCTCCTTGAGCAGAAATTTCAGCAGCCCGCGCACGGCGGAGAGGTGGCGAGCGAGGCTCCGTGGCGCCAGCCCCTCGCGGGAGAGCCCCCCGAGCCACTGGCTGAGCAGCCCGAGGTCGAGCTGGCGAGCGTCGTCGACGCCGTGCGCCTCGGCGAAGGCGGTGAATTTCGCGAGATCTCGCCCATAGGCCGCGACGGTGTGCTCGCTCAGGGCGCGCTCGGCTCGGAGGTGTGAGAGGTAGAGATCGACCGCGGCGTCGAGCGACACCGGCACACGGTAGTCGCCCTCCGCGGGGGCTCGAAATTTATCGACGGCTGCCTCGCGGGATGCCACCGCTCGTGGTGGCGGCGCGCGGGGAAGCGCCGCGGGGGGTGAGCCCGCGGGGGCGGAGCGGCACTTGATCCTTGCCGGAGCCGGTGCCGCTCGCTACTGTGCCTGCCCACTCACGCTGGTTTGGCAGTGTCCAACTGGCGCCCCCTTCGTTCGCGGATGGCGTGATGACCGAAGAGAAGAAGCCGAAGATCGATCTGAAGTCGCGACTCGGGAAGAAGACCGTGTCGGTGCAAGGTGGCCCTACGGTGCCGCCGCCCGTCGGGCTGCCGCGTCCTCCCGCTGGGATCCCGGCGCCGCCTTTTGCGGCGCCCTCCAGGCCCTCCGCGCCGCGCGTGGACGTGTCCGATCCCTACGCCTCCATCGCGGCGGCAGACGCTCCGCGCGTCGAGCCCCAGGCCATCAAGATCGAGATGAGCGAGGAGGTCGTCGCCGCGCAGAAGAAGGGCCGCACGCGCGTCATCGCCTTGGCGGCGGTCACGGCGCTCGTCGGGGCGGTCCTGGGCTACGCCGTGGGCGGCCGCGCGGAGGCCGGCAAGCAGCAGACGGCCGCGCTCGAGGGCGCCAAGATTCTCAAGGGTGAGGTCGCCAAGGCCAACGAGACGGCCGCCGCGCTGGCAGACACGCTCAAGAGCGCCATCGGGCAAATCAAGAACAACAAGTACCCGGAGGCGGAGGTCGCCAAGCTGGGCGAGCTGAACATTCCGTTCGAAGGCGGCACGCTGGCCAGCAAGGGGCTCGGGCGGTTCAACGCCAAGCTGGCCACCATGCTCGTGCGGTACTCCTCGGTGGTGCAGGAGGCCAATGATCAGAAGGACTCCGTGCAGCGGCTGATGGGCGCGGCGAAGAAGCCCATCCTCGACTACCTCGACGACAAGGAGAAGCCGAAGGTGCGCTGGTCCGTGTACATCACGGGCGGACCCTTCGGGCCGTGGGCGTCCATGCAGCCGCTCCCGGCGCCCTTCCTCGTCAAGAGCGACGAGAAGACGAAGGACAAGGACGGCAAGGAGGTCGCGTACAAGTGGCCGTCGGAGTTCAAGATCCCCCAGGGCGGCAAGGACTTCGATCTCAAGCGCTACGAGAGCGGGGACCCTACCGGTAACCCACCAAAGATCATCCCGGTGGATCCCAGCACCTCGGAGTCGGTCTGTCCGTCGGACGTGCTCGGCCGCCTGGCGCGTGAGCTCTCCTCGTTGGAGACGGCGCTGCGCGGGGACAACACCCCCGGTGAAGAGAAGGACGGCGCCATCCAGCTCGGGGAGCAGGTCGCCGAAGAGCTCGCGCGGATCCTCGGCCCAGGGAGCTGAGCCGCGCGCCCTGAGGGGCACCCGGCGGCGCGGTGGCTCGCGCGCGGCGCACGCGCGCCCTAGCTCAGCTGCTCGATCTCCACGCGGGAGATGCGCCGCTCGTCCGCTTCACGGACGGTGAACTGGAGCCCCAGCTCCGAGAGCTGCTGGCCGGGGCGCGGAACGCGCCCCAAGCGCTGCACGATGAACCCGCCGAGGGAGTGATAGTCCGGCGTCTCGGGCAGCTCCCGCCGCAGCAGGCGGCTGAGCTCCGTGATGGGGACGCTCGCGTCGGCGAGCCAGCGCCCCTCCGCCAGCTCGACGACCGGCGCGTCCTCGTGGTCATGCTCGTCTTGGATGTCCCCCACGATCTGCTCGAGCAGATCTTCCAGCGTGACGATGCCGCTCATGCCACCGAACTCGTCGACGACGACGGCCAAGTGGTGTCGCCGCGCGCGCATCTCGCGGAGCACGGCCGAGGCGCTCATGGTCTCCGGAACGAAGAGCGGCGGCTTGCGGATGAGAGGCTCCACCTCGAAGGCGTCGTCCTCGAGCGAGGCGAGGAGCAGGTCCTTGACGTGGAGGATGCCCTCGACGTCGCCGCGGCGCTCTCGGTAGACGGGGTAGCGCGAGTGCCCGCTCTCCGACGCGAGGCGGAGCAGCTCTCGCCCCGAGAGGGTGGCGTCGAGCGCCGTGACTTGCCGCCGTGGCACCATCACCTGTCCCGCCGTGACGTCGCCGAAGTCGAGGACGTTGCGGATCATCTCCGAGCGCTCGGCGTCGAGCTCTCCAGCTTGCTCGTTCTGGGACACCATCAGCTCCATCTCGGTCTCCGTCACCCCGGGGGGCGCGGCGGAGGGGCGCCCCACGAGGCGCCCCGCCAGCGCCCCGAGCCACGCGAGCGGCGCCGCGATGGGCGCCACCAGCAGCTCGAGGGGGAAGAGCAGCCGCAGCAGCTGGGGGGCGGTGCGGTCCGCGGTGCGTTCTGCCACCACGATGAAAAATTCTGCGGGAATGCCGTAGAGGACGAGCGCCGCCACCGCGGCGAGGATGAGCCGCCAGCCGCCGAGCGCGCCGGGGAGGTGGTCCATCACCAGCAGCGCGCTGCTGGAGATGCCGAGCACGCGGAGCACCATCCAGCGGGACTCGATGACGTCCCCATGGCGGAGGTAGCGGTCGAGCGCTGCCCGGCGAGTGCCGTGGGTGACGTCCCGTAAGGCCGTCAGCCGCGCCGTGGACAGCGCGCTGGTGGACGCGCTGGCGGCGGCGAAGGCTGCTGCGAGGACCGCTGGTACGGCGCTGAGCAGCAGGTGGAGCGAGCTAGATGGTGGAGCGTCCAAGATCACGGAGGCTGGGCGCAGGTCCAGCTTCGCCCCAACCCTAAGCGTAGCTCAGGGGGGAGCGCAACTCGGGCTCTGGGTGGACGACGAGGGGCCATGGCTCGAGGCTGTACGTCGCTGGGGCCCGCGCCGCTCGCGCCCTCACGAGGGCTACCGCCCCGAGGGCAGCTCGCTGAGCGGCCGCGGGCTCTCCGAGCGACGTTTCAGCAGCTCCTCGGGGGGGCGCCGTCCAAGGACGCGGCGCGGGGCAGCGCGTCCCCGGCGGACCATGGCGCCGCACTCGGTGAGGGGCGTGTCCTCCCGGCGGACCGCCTGAGCGCGGGCGCAGGGGCCGGCAGAGGCGCCTCGCTCGATGACCGTGACGAGCGGCAGGAGGGGAGCGGGCGGCTCGGCGCGGGCACGAGCGCGACGCAGTGGGTCGAGGCGGGGCACTGGAGGTTGTCCTGGCAGGAGCCGCGGGGGCTCGCCGGGGTAGCCCCCGTGGCCGCTGCGTGGAGCGCGGAACACGTGGTCGCCACGCTCCTCGAGCGCGTGGCGTGGGGGGTTCAGGGGCGCCGGGGGACCGTGCGGCTCGAGGTGGGGCGGGGTCGCTTCGCAGGAGCGGTCATCACGCTGACCGTGGAAGAGGGGGTCGTCGGGCTTCAGGTGGAGGGTGACGACGGCGACCTGCTGCTCGAGCAGCTCAGCGCACGGCTCCGGGCGCAAGGCCAGCCGCTACGCTGAGGTCGCCGTGTCAAGGCGTGGGCGGAAAGCCGCGGAGGACTCGGAAGCCGGCGTCGCGGGGCTCGCCGAGGGCGAGCAACCGTCCCTCGGGGCTCAGCCAGGCCGACACCCCGCTGGGGGGCGGCGTGAGGAAGTGCTCCGCGCCCAGCCGCTGCCCCAGGGCGGCGCGCTGAGCCCCTGCTCCCGAGAGCTGCGCGACCGGCAAGCAGCTCTGCGCGGCGTGCTCCACGCTGAGCAAGGCCCGCGGCTCCGACAGGGGCCAGCCGGCGGCGTCGCTCAGCTCGAAGGGGCCGCTGGCGGTGCGCCTGAGCGCCGCGAGGTGACCCGCGACCTCGAGGGTCGCGCACAGATCTCGAGCGAGCGCGCGCACGTAGTAGCCCTTGCTCACGCGCAGGCTCAGCTCGAGCTGGTCACGGGTGAGCGCGCGCAGCTCGAGGGAGTGGACGGTGACGGGGCGCGCTGGGAGCTCGAGGGCACGCCCCGCGCGCGCCGCGGCGTAGGCGCGCTCTCCCGCGACCGAGATGGCGCTGAAGCTGGGGGGGATCTGCGCGTGCCGCTGCCGCTCGAGCGCCAAGGCGTGCTCCACCGCGATGGGTGAGAGGGCGGTGGGCGCGGTCTGCTGCGTCGTCTCGCCCAGGGCGTCCAGGGTGTCGGTGGAGCGGCCGAGGGCGATGGTGGCCGAGTAGCTCTTGGTCTCGAGCGTGAGGTAGCTCGACAGCTTGGTGGCCTCGCCCACGAGCAAGAGCAGCAGCCCGCTCGCCATGGGGTCGAGCGTGCCCGCGTGGCCGAGCCGCCGCGTGCGGTAGACCCGCCGCGCGGCTGCGACGACGTCGTGGCTGCTCGGCCCGGAGGGCTTGTCGACGAGGAGCAGGCCGTGCAGGGGAGTCACCCGAGAAAGACGCTGCGGCGGCGGGCCAGCCCGTCCTCCAGGAGCGCGGAGATGGCGGCGCGGACGCGCTCGGAGAGGCGCCCGACGAGGACGTGATCGTCCGCCGCGGAGGGGCCGTAGTGCTCGAGATGGATGGGCGCGCCGAAGCTGATGGTCCACTTGGTGGGCGCCGGCAGGAGGCCGAGCGGTCCCAGGAGCGGGAAGCTGGGGGTCAGCGGCAGGTACGGGACGCCGAGCGCCTTGGAGAGCCGATCGAGCCGCCCCAGCATGGGGTAGGTCTCTTCCGCGCCGACGATGGCGCAGGGGATGAGCGGC